>Ga0180008_1000013_pt1 | contig 208620 bp, 225 predicted proteins | sample MM_PW_MetaG_FD_121121 | JGI IMG/M metagenome (GOLD analysis project Ga0180008, IMG submission 121121) | Groundwater microbial communities from the Aspo Hard Rock Laboratory (HRL) deep subsurface site, Sweden - MM_PW_MetaG | ecosystem: Environmental > Aquatic > Deep subsurface > Groundwater... | reverse complement strand
CCGGACGGTGCGCTACGAATGGCTCTCGCAGTACCATTGGACAGACCTCGATGAGGTCAGGCTGTACGCCACCCAATGGATGTGGATGTACAACCATGAACGCCCAAACATGGCCTTGGGCGGTATCACCCCCAAGCAGCGGTTGGCCATGGCCGCATAGCTCTACTTCTCAGAGCGGTGGTTTATGGGGGGATTACCCCACCAAGTCCACCCGCAGCAAAACACCCAAAGGAGCAGACCAGACAGTAGACTTATCCACAACCGAGCAGTCCATTTCTTCGTCAACCTAGTGGCTCAGTTTGGACGTGACGCCTGGCTCAGTTTTGCTCGTGATTCAACAGCCACGCTCCATCAATACGTCAAAACCTACAACCACCTGATCCCGCAACGCGCCCTAAAACACGTCTCACATGTTCAGGCCCTGAAAGACTGGCACGCCAGAAAACCTGAATTGTTCAAGAAGCGCGTTTATAACCAGCCGGGACTTGACATCTAGAGAAGCCGGGGCGATTCAGGGCGCTTCACTCAGGCAATCAGGCCTGCGCCAAGAACATGTTCGGGCGGTTTATGCAGACCTTCTTTAAACAGATAATTGCACCTTGCCCGCATCCAGGAGCCTTCCATTCAGCCATGCTTCTCGGCAGTCGGATCGACGAATTTTCCCGCTGGTGGTTTTTAAAACCTCCCCGTTGGCTGCTACAACGATTTCAAAGATTGGAACACCGAATTCCTCTGTCAGAGCACGCCGTACCGCCGTCTTGATGGATTGCAGGTCAGGGTGAGCCATTTCAGTCTTCTTCACCTCTACGACAACGACGATATTATTGTTGTGTTCTCCTGCGAGGAAAACAGCAGATGAACCAGCGCGTAGACTGTGGTGCGCGCGTTCTGCTACCGTTTCAAAATCTTGAGGATAGAAATTTCGCCCATTGAGGATGATGAGGTCTTTAAGCCTGCCCGTTATGACCAAGTGTTCGTCCTCAGTGATAAAACCCAGGTCTCCTGTCCGGAGAAATGCCCCATCGGTTTCTGACAATCTGGCGTGAAAAATTTGCTCGCTGATCTCGGGCTTATTCCAGTAGCCAGATGCAATGCTTGATCCGCGTACCCAAATCTCCCCTACGTGGGCTGTACCCAGCTCCTCCAGGTTGGTGGGGTTGACGATTCTCACATCCAGGTCGTCAGCGATCTTTCCTGCCGATACGAGCACACGGCCTTTTTGCGCTGTGGTCTTGACGATGCCTTGCTCGAGAGACTGTTCGTCCAGTGTAAAAGTTCGATGTTGCTGCTCGTGGGGGCCGCCACTGACAAACAATGTCGCCTCGGCAAGCCCATAGCAGGGAAAGTGTGCAAAGGGGTTGAAGCCTGCCGACCTGAACTTCTCTGTGAAGGCATCGAGAACACTGGCCTTGATCGGCTCTGCACCGTTCTGAGCAATACGCCAATGGCTAAGGTCGAGTTTGGAAATGACATCATCAGTCAATCGATTGGTGCACAGCGAATAGGCGAAATCCGGTGCCCCGCTTATCGTTACCTTATATTGGCTAATCGCCTCAAGCCACGATGCCGGGCGCTTGAGGAAATCCAGCGGAGACATCAGGTAATTGAGCCCCCCAACATAGATCGAGTGCATTACAAAGCCGATCAGCCCCATGTCATGGTAGAGGGGCAGCCAGGTCAGTCCCACGTCCTTAGGGGTGCATTGAAATGCATTTGCGATCATGTATTGATTCGCCATGATGTTGGCATGCGTGACCATCACGCCTTTGGGGGCGCCTGTTGACCCTGAGGTGTATTGGAGGAAGGCGACGTCGTCGGGCAGGTGCTGAGGCAGAGATTTGAGCAGGTCGGCATCGAGCGCTTCGGGTCCACCCTTTTCATCGGTGAAAAGCAAGGTCAAGTCGGGGCGAGCTTGGGCCAGCAGCGTCATTTCCGGCATGCGTCCGATACTTCCGAGCGTGAGTACCAAGCCCGGGTTGCAATCCTGTATGGCACCTAACAACCTGGCTTGATCTTGCCGGTTGATGGGCAGGCTCAAAGGAACGGCTGTGATGCCTGCGCGCAGGCACGCAAAAAACGCAACAATGAATTCAATGGATTGAGGATAGAGGAGGACGGCTCGAGTCCCTGCGGGCTTCAATCTGGCGAGTTCGCAAGCCATGGCCTGGCTCCTGCGTTCCAGTTCCCCGAAAGATAGCGACGTGAGCGTTCCCCATGGTTGACCAAGATAGCGATAGGCGATACTGTCGCCACGTGTCGAAGCTTGTCTTGTGAGGACTTGAGAAAGGCTTTCAAACGTGTTATTCACAATGCGCTCCCTGTAGGTGAATGAATGGTGAGGCCGAAGAGCGGCACGGTGGCGTGCCCGATTGGTCAGTTGCTCGCATTGATCTGTGTGTAACGGTAGGCACGCCATAAGATCAAGTCATAGAACAACTTGAGAACGCCGCAAAGGGCCAAGGGCGCCACGAAGTAGCTCTTGCTAAGTAGCAGTCCACCCAACGCAGGACTCAAGGCCGCGGCTACATTGCGTGTGACGCTGGTCAGTGTCAATGCGGCAGCTCTTTCCTCGGGACGGATCAATTGGATCACGAAGGCCGTTCTGGCCGGCACATCCATGTGTGACAAAAGGGACCGCAAGAAGAGTAAGCCCAGTGCAAGCTCCAGTCGGGGCGCAAGAGCCGCCGCAATTAAAAACAGGTTCGCCGGCACATGGGTGTACACCATGGCATTCAGCAAGCCAAGGCGTTCAGCAAGACGAGGCGCAGCCAGTTGCGAGCATGCTGTCAGCACGCCAGACACGAACAGTACGAGCCCGGCCAATTCCAACGACATGTCGAAGCGCTTGAACAGCCACAAAGCTAACAGTGGGTTGACGACTAGTCCGCCTCCAAATGCGTCGAGAGAGAACAGAGCCGCTAGGCCTAGCACCCTTCGACGGGACTCGCCCAGCGGCTCTTTCGGGCGCGGAGTTTGGATATCACCCTTTAGCGATGGGTGTCGGTAAAGAAACCACAGGGCGACACCGAACCCGCTGTAGAGCAAGAACATGCCTCGCATTACGTTGATCTCAGGGGTACCCGTCCACCCGTGTATGCTCGTGGGCAAAGCGCTGACGAGCGCGCCAAAGGCGCCGGCGAAGACGCCGACCAAGCTGTATCTAGCTAGAAGTGCGACCTGGGCATGACCTTGCGCTGTATCTGCCAAGTGCACCTGCTCCAATGGTCCGAATACACTCACATCTCCTGCGGAGGGATTGATCGTGCCAAGAAACGCAACCACGAGCAAGAGCCAGAAGACGGTGGTCGTCGCAAAAGACAAACCGGTCATTGCCATGAGGATGGCTGCCGCGCCTAGTATTCGGCTACTGTGCACATGATAGCCCCATACTCCTAGGGCCATGGTCAAGATTGCCGAGCCCATCAAAGCCACGCTTGACAGCAAGCCGATCTGCCACTGGCTATGGCCGAGCGCCAGCATGAAGGCGGGCAGCAACACGGCGATGTAGCCATCCGCGAAGGCGCGGATGGCACGCGTGAACAAAATCAGGCTGTTGGAAGCCTGACGGGATGAGGGCGTCCATGTTGTTGCACTATTCGACATGCGAGCCTCGTCATTGCGGCGGGACAGTGTCGATGACTGATGTATCCCAATCACCGCCGAGTGCCTTGTACAGGACAATGGTTTCCTTCTGGGTCGCCGTTTGTTGGTCGATGAGGTCCAATTGAGTTTGAAGTAGCTGACGTCCGGCATCCAGTACTTCGCCGAAGTCGCTGATGCCGCTGTTGAAGCGCTCCTTTGACAATTGCAGGATCAGCTTTTGGTCATCATAAGACTGGCTGAACGTGGCGAGTCTATGTCTGGATTGCGCCAGCCTGATTGATGAACGCTCTACCTCCAGCACAGCCGTCTGCGCGGCTTGCAGCCAGCGCTGGGTGAGTTGTTCATAGCGTGCCCTGGCCGCCTCTGCGCGCGATGCCAAAGCGCTGCCGTTGAGGATAGGGAGATTGAGTCGAGGACCGATGCGCCACTGCCTGGACTCCGAATCGAGCAGCTCGTTGCCAGATACTGTGAGATAGCCTCCACGCAGACTGAATTCGATGCTTGGCAGTTTGGCAGCTTCACTTTCCTCGACGGCGCTGCGTGCAGCTTGCAGCCTCGCGTGCAGCGCTAGTACATCCGCTCTACGCTCAAGCAGGGCCGCCGGTACTCGCGCCGGCACTGTTGGGAAGGTGACATCCGCTTTATCCTCTGCGGGCAGTTTGCCAATCAGACCGTCCGCTCTACCCATAACCAGTACACCCAACACGCGCTCCAGTTCCTTGATTTGAGCATCAACGAGCGGTCGTTGTGCATCGATACGTGTTCGTAGCGTTTCCGCCCGCAGTCGATCGTATTCTGGTATCAGGCCAGCGTGAGATTTGTAGCGAAGCAGCGCAACCGTTTCCGCAGCGAGTTCAGACTGGGCATGAAGAGCCTGACGTTGACGCAAGGCCCCTCGATAGTCCATATAGTACTGCGCGATTTCGCTTGCGAGGCTCACCCGCAATGCCTGCAGATCATGGCTCCCAGCTTCAGCTTGCCAGACCGCGCCTTCACGCTGAGCGCGGAGTCTGCCAAACAAATCCAGCTCCCAACTCAAATTGACGCCAACACTTTGTTCGGTCACAGGGTTGGGTAGTCCTTTCAAGGGAATGCGCCCAGTTTCACTTTGACGATCGCGGGCCAGACCCACGCCAAGGCCTACTTGAGGTTGAGCGGTGGCGCCTGCTTCGCGAGCAAGAGCCTGGGCTTCCTCAATGCGAGCCAATCCTTCTTTGAGCGTGCGGTTGTGTAGGAAGGATTCCTGTATGAGTTGCACCAGCAGGGGATCGTGCCAACGCGCCCAGAAAGCACCTTCGGTAGCCCCGGGCGTCTTCATCGACGCTTGGGTGCTCCAGCTACCGGGGAGGTCTGCTGCCGGAATCGTGGGCAGTGGCGTACAAGCCGAGCACGCCACCGCAGCCAGCAGAGCGCCCATCTTCAGTCGTGCGCTCTTGGGAAAGGACAAGATCACCATCAGCGAGACCCGTCTTGGCTGGAGGCAACTGGAACGGCCAAGCCAGGTCTCGCGGCGATGTAGACATCAAGCTGCTGGCCGACGTACACGGGGTAACTGCCCCGCGGAAAAGTCATCACCACTTGCAATACGCGCGTGTCGACACGCTCTGCCGAGTCGCCAGTCAATGAGCGCTTGGGCACGATCATGGGTTCGACGCGCACCCATTTCATAGGGATGCTCATCTTCGTGTTGCCGCGTAGATATCCTGTTGCTTGAGGCAAGTCGTCAATCCGCCATGCTTCATTTTCGTCAATGTCTACCCGTACGTTCAGGTACTGTGTATCGCCCATGACGATCGGTGATGTGACGCCCGGCGTCAGGAACTCGCCTTGCCTAGTGTTTAGTTGCAAGATTTCCCCATCGATTGGGGCTGCAACGACATGGCGTCTGAGAAGCGTCTCTTGAGCGTTGACTTCCGCTCTGACCTGGTCGATGGACGCTCGTGCTTCAATTGTCTTGGCTCGAAGGCTCAACAACGCAGTTTCCCGGCGCTGCACTTCCTCGCGCGCAATCGCTCTTGGGTCACCAATGCTTCTTACTCTTTCAAGCTGCTCGAATGCGTCCTTCTCTTGCGCCTGGGCCAGAGGGAGTCGCGCCATGGCTACAGATAGTGCAGCCCTTCGCGCTTGCAGGTCGGCGCTGACTTGTTCGTCATCCAGAGCAAAAAGTGGGTCGCCCTTTCTTACCGTTTGCCCGACCCTGACGTAGACTGTCCGCACGATGCCGGCCAAGGGTGCACCAACAGCAATGTTTTGCGAACTGGCCTCAATGATGCCGGGGCCCGCCACGGTATTCGGATAGGGGCTAGTGGGGGGAGAAATCAGCGGGGGCGTGGCTGGGTATTCCTTGCCGCCAGCCACCACCATGTAGGAAGCCATTCCAATGCCAAGGATGGCAAAGACTGGAATAAGCCAGTGTCGGATTTGGGGGCGAGGATACTTTGTCATGAGGAGATCACGTGGTCCTGTGATTCGTCGGTAAGTGGTGCGCCGTGTTCGGGCGTTGGCTTGGTCGCGGCATGAATCTCCACAATGTCGCCGTCGTCCATTCTGGCAATTCGATCTGCATACGGGAAGATGCGGGTATCATGCGTGACGACTATCAGCGCGCGGTCCTCCTCGGATGCCATGCTTTTGAGCAGCCGCATGATCTGCTGCCCTGTGTCGTGGTCTAACGCGGAGGTCGGCTCGTCACACACTAGCAGGCGCGGGCGATGAATCAGTGAGCGTGCAATGGCGACGCGTTGCTGTTGCCCCCCCGACAAAGCAGCGGGGTAGTGGTCAGCCCGCTTCGATAAGCCGACCCGCTCGAGCATGATGCCTGAGCGCTTCAATGCCTCTGCCTGAGGCATTCCGTTGATCAACAACGGAACGGAGACGTTTTCTTGGGCGGTGAGTGTAGGTATCAGGTTGAATGCCTGAAAGACGAAGCCGACATGTTCCCTTCGCCAGTCTGTGCGTTCGGATGGCGACAGAGCAAACAGATCGCGCCCCAAGGCCTGGCATGTGCCGGATGTGGGGTCAAGGATGCCAGCAAGCAAGGATATGAGTGTCGTCTTGCCGCAACCAGATGGCCCCACAAGCATCATGAGTTCCCCGTAGAACACGTCTAAGTCAACACCGCGCAGTGCATGGACACGATGTTCTTCGGTGCCAAACGATTTGGCCAGCGCGCGGCATTGCAGTGCGAGGGAATTGAGTGATGTGCTCATGTCTTGAAAACGATCGCAGGCTCGACGGTAAAGACCCGCCTGAGTGAAAGCCAAACAGCCGCGACACTGACCAGCATGACTGCCGCAAGCGTTATCAAGGGGATCTGCCAAACCATCGTGAAGGCAAGCCCGGCTTTTACGATGAGCAAACCAAGCCCTGCACCCAGCCCGATGCCGATGCCATAGCCCAGCACGCCTACCAGAGCGGCCTGCAATATGACCATGCGGGTCAGCCTTGCGTCGGACACACCCATCGCTTTGAGGGCTCCGTAATGCCGGAGGTTGTCCAGGGTAAAGTTATAGAAGGTCTGTCCAGCAACCAAGGCGCCGATGATCACGCCTAGCAACACAGCCAGACCGAAGTTCACCAGAATGCCCGTCTCGTTGAGGATATACTCGGCCGTGGCGTTCACGAACTCGTCCGTAGTAATGGCCTTAAGTTTGGTTCGCTCTTGCAGTGATCGCCTGACGGTTTCGAGATCGGCGTCAGGCTTGAGTTTGATGAACACAAAAGACATTAAGTGCCGCTCTGGAGGGGACATGGCTAGCGCGCGTGAGTATGTTGTGTAGATCACCGGTTGCCAGAAGAAGGAGCGTCGTCCCTCATAACTGCCAACAACCTCCACTTCATGGTCATTGATGGAGAACCGGTCGCCAACCTGCATTGGTCTGCCGCCTCCTCGCAGCATCATTAGCTTCGTGGAAGCAGTCTGACCGTCGATAATGGCAGCCCGGTCTCTTCGGAGGTCCTCCAGCCTGCCTTGTAGCATCTTGGGGGGCGCACCGGTAAGGCTGGCATCATCGATGCCCACCATCGTGACAGTGAAGCGGGTCCCATCAGGCATCTTGGCTCGGGTGAACAGTTGCAGCGAAGGCACTGCCCACGCCACACCATCTGTACCGCGGGCCAGGCTGACCATGGTGTCCCGTATAGGAATGCTGTCTTGAGAGAAGCGAACTTGCGGATCCATCAGCCACAAGTCGGCTTGCGAGGAGTCGCGGATGAAAGCGCCAGTCTGCCTAGTAAGGCCGACGAAAATCGATGCCTGCTGCGAGATCAGCATTGCCGCGAAAGCAATGCCAATGATCAAGCCGAGGTACTTCAGCTTGTCTCCAACAAGCATCTTGATTGCAATTTGGTACATGCTAAAGAGCCGGGGCTGAACCAAACGTTGAGAAAGGTGCCGAGGCGGACATCAGCGATGCCGCTCAGGCTTGCAGTTCCTGCACCAAGATGACAAGTTCGTTGAAGTTGGTGGCGCGCGCCAGGCTTGTCGGGGGAAATGAGATGCCGAAGTGATCTTCGATCCCCGCAGCCAGTTCGGCTAGCCCGAGAGAGTCGACGTTGTATTCCGCGAAAGGAGCGGAAGGATCAATCTGGTCCGGAGAGATGTTGAACTGCTTCTGGATCAATGCCTTAATCGTGCTAGTCAAGGCCTCAAGGTGATCCTCAGGTTCCGTCAAACCAATGGCAACTGATCTCACTTGTATACCCTCCCGGTAACAATTTAATAATATGAGGACAAGCGAAGCGAAGCTTCAGCTTGCCGCTTGGAAAGCTGGGCTAGTACTGCTTGCCTAATCCGCTGCATGCCCGCTGCAGCGTTGGAATCCTGCCTGAATGTCCGGGCCGCAGAAATGGTTGCAGCCCTGATTTTTGCTAGCGACAAGAATAGCGGCAGGCGCACTGCGCCCACACCCCTCACTTGGGTGGTGTTAGTTGAAAGTTGCGAGATGTTACACATCCGGGGGGGCGGGTGTGCTAGCCTAAAACCAATGAATGTACTTGCGCTATTCTTCTTCAAGTACAAAACCTTACAATTAATCAGGGGCTGGCATGCTGGCGGAGCGTGCTGGAGTAATGGGGGAACAGATGACTATTCGATTAGGCCATCGGTATCGTGACGTCGATTCCTTGCGCACGCTGGATGTATGGTTTCCACGCGCGGACGCGCGCATTTCGCGGTATTGCCTTGCGGAAGAGCTTGGATTGATTCAAGGGGATTTTGTGGAGGTGGCGATGCCATCACCCGAACTCCCACCCAGGACAGCCGAAGAGGTATATCTGCGTTTGCATTTGCTGTCTGAGTTGGTATTCAAACCGAATACGCTCAATCTCGAAGGTATGTTTGGCTTGCTAAATAACGTGGCTTGGACGTCCGCTGGGCCGGTTTTGCCTGCCAGGGTTCTGGATCTGCGTGCGAAATTACAAGGCAGGGCCCACCAGCTCCATGTGCCGTCGATCGACAAATTCCCACGCATGACCGACTATGTCATCCCAGAGGGGGTGCGCATCGCAGATGCCGACCGCGTTCGACTTGGAGCACATCTTGCGCCGGGCACGACGATCATGCATGAAGGGTTCGTCAACTTCAATGCCGGTACGCTTGGCGAGTCCATGATAGAAGGCCGCGTGACCCCTGGCGTCGTGATTGGCTGCAATTCCGACGTGGGGGCGGGGGCGTCCATTATGGGAACGCTGTCAGGCGGGGGCAAGCAGGTCAACTCCGTGGGTGAACGGAGCCTCATCGGCGCTAATGCTGGTATCGGAATTTCCTTGGGTGACGAATGCATCGTCGAGGCAGGTCTATATGTTACGGCGGGTACCAAAGTCAGGACGCCTGATGGCCAAATCGTTAAGGCGAAGGATTTATCGGGGCGCTCTGGTTTGCTTTTCCGTAGAAATAGTCAAACCGGTTGCGTCGAGGTGATTTCCACCAATGCAGAACGTTGGGGTGGTTTGAATGATGATTTGCATGGAAATAATTGAATATTTAATTTGACCCTGTATTGTCGGGATTTGTTTTAAAAATTAAAAACCAAGGGTGTGAAAATGCAGAATGTGGCTCGTTTCGAGGTTGCAAATCAACTCAGTCATCAAGTCAGGGATTTGGTGTTGCGGATTTTTGACGACTGTCCAGGCCAGTCTGAGTATCGATATGTGAGTCGTCTGGATGAGTTGGATTTTGGTGACGTCGCCAAGATTTTCAGGGAAAGGTATGCGGGTTGCGCGGCCTTGCATGTAACCAATTTGCCTCAGTTTGAGAGCGTGCAGCAGAGCAAAATCCTTGCATTATTGCTCGGCGATGCAATAGGCAAATGTGTTGCTTATAGTGATTATAATCAATCGTATATAACGGATATTCGTCCAACCAACTTCTCCAGAGAGGCTAGTTCAGGTTCAACGTTATTGCGACCACACTCTGATCTGGCTTTTGCAGATCCTGACAGTCGACCGCGTGACCTCGTTCTGGTTCCCCACAAGGCAGAAGGGGATCAGGTCAAAACATTAATCACTCCGGCCAACCTTCTGGATGCCGAACTGTCCCCTGAAGATAAGGCAATCTTAAGAGAGCCTATTTTCGAGGTGGTATCTGGAATGAAGCTGGCTTGGAAGCATCTTCGAATCACCAGGCTGGCGCTCCTATCGGATGTCGGCGATCGGGTTCACATTCGATATGACCTGAGCGGGTTGACGCCCGCTCGTGATCTGGATGAGTCCAAGAAGGTTATGGCAACCCGTGCCATTGCGTCTCTCGAAGAGATTGCCCTGAAATTGGGCAGGGAGTACGGCATCGCTGTCAGTAAAGGTGAATCGTTGTTCATTGCGAACGATCTTTGCCTTCATGGTCGCGCTGAACTTGACCCGGCGCGTTCACAGCGTTTGCTGCTGCGTGCCTACGTCGTCGGTGAGTCGGTCGTCAAGGCTCACCATAATCGCATGATCTCCCTTGGGCATTGAGCTTCATTTGTTCTCAGTGGAGGTGTTATGGAAACTCAAGGCTTGCGGGCGTTGGTGTTGGGCGGGACGAGCGGTATTGGTGCGGCGATCGTTCAACGCTTGTTAAATCTGGACGGGCATGTCGTGGCGGCCTCACGGCGCCCGCGAGAGCTGGAGCCTAAAGTCTTTGGTCAGGCGCGTTATCGATATATAGCTGCCGATGTGAGCCGTCGCGACGAAATGGCTCAGCTTGTCTCCCAAACGGTGGAGGAATTAGGCGGACTCGATTTGGTGGTGCATTCAGTGGGAGGGGGATGCTCAGGGCTGGCGGAAGAACTTGACCCGGCTGCCTGGCTGGCCGCTTTTGATGTCCATGTGCACTCTGGCCTGTACATGGCACAACAGGTGGTTCCCGTTATGAGAAAAGGGGGCGGTGGCTCCATCATCTTTATCTCGTCCGCTGCCGCTTATCGGGCGCCGCCAGACGCTATCGGCTACAGCACAGTAAAGGCTGCTCAGATCCAGATGGCGCGATGCCTCGCCAATGATGTCGCTAAGGATGGCATCAGAGTGAACTGCATTTCGCCGGGTTTTGTATTGACGCCCTACCACGACAAAACAAGCCCAGCGTTTCTTAAGAACCTGGTGGAGAACAGGATTCCCCTGCGCCGCATCGGTACATCGGAGGAGGTTGCTGATCTCACTCTGGCAGTGGCAGCGAATCCTTATGTCACGGGGCAATCCATCATCATGGATGGGGGCCTCAACATGAGCTATCGGTGATGCGATGATGGTGCAACACTGTGCAAAGGCCTCGAACATGGGGCATGACGCCGACGCAGCGCAGGCCCGCATCGTGGATGGCGAGGTTGTGCTCTCCTTAGCAGAGGTGGATCACTTGGCCACATGTCTGGCGGCAGGACTTCTCCGACGCGGTGTTCAGCAAGGAAGCAAGATCGGCGTGCGCATGCGGACCAGGCATGAATGGTTTGTGGTTAATAGGGCCATTGCCAAGCTTGGAGGGGTACACGTGGCCATGAATTGGCGCCAGTTGCCAGCAGAGCTACCTGCCATGTTGGCATTGTGCGAACTGGATGCACTGTTATTCGATGACGAGGATGTAAACGGACTGTGCTCAGCATTAGCTAACACACCCATTCAATGCCTGGTCAGTCTGACCCATCCGCAGCAATCGGCTCGGGCGATTCATTACCAAGTGGTACTGCAGAGCGATCCCCCCGATTCCACCACCGTCTTTGCAGCAAACCACCTGATGGCGCCGATGGTGTTCTTTACCTCTGGTACATCAGGGCCACCCAAGGGCGTGTCCCGCGCGAATGCTCCCCAGGTCGAAGACTTGATGGCTTTCAAAGAGTATCAGTTCGACATCATCCGGCGTCGCTATGGGCTCATTCGCCATCGCCGCGAGCTGGTGACTTTGCCTTTACATCATGGCATGGGGCCGATGGCAGCAGAGATCAGCCTAAGGCAATCAGCGGTGCTGTTCCTGCATAGACAGTTCGACCCCGAGGCGGTACTGCGAACCATTGATCAGGAGCGCATCACCAGTTGGAGTTGTGTGCCGACGATGCTCTACCGTATTGCTGCCTTGCCTTCTGAGGTGCGATCCAGATACAACGTCCGCCATCTCCAAGTCCTCAATGTCGGTGCGGCCGCCCTGTCTCCGATACTGAAAGCATGGGCCATTGACTTCTTTGGGCCGTGCGTGAGTGAGGGCTATGGAATGACAGAGACCGGCCCTGTTACGACCATGATGGCTTCGGACTCTTTGGCTCGTCCCCTGTCGTGCGGCCGTCCTTATCGGCATGTCCGCATCAAGGTGATGGATCCGAGCCTGGAGCGTGAAGTGGATGCCGGGCATCAGGGCGACATATTTGTCAAAACGCCCTTCGTGGTCAAAGGCTATCTGTCCGCTTCGAATGACTTCGACGAATTGGTGACAGAAGACGGCTACTTCAAGACTGGCGACATTGGTTATGTTGATGCGGCCGGATATCTATACATCACCGGACGGAAGAAGGACGTCATCGTCTCTGGCGGTGTGAAGGTATTTCCAAGGGAAATTGAGGATGTGCTTGAGCGGCATGAGTCAGTCTTGGCTGCTGCTGTCATTGGCGTACCTGATGCTGAATTTGGCGAGCGCGTCGTGGCGGTGTGTGAAGCACGTCCCGGATATATGCCTTCCGATCAAGACATTCAACTCATGATGGATGGCTTGCTATCAGGATATAAGCGGCCAAGGTATGTTCATTTCGTTCAAAAGCTGCCGCGTAATGATCTTGGAAAGATACTTAAAGAACAGCTTCGTAAGCAATTTGCGATCATGTGAGGTAAGAAAATGAATAAGGGTGTGGAGGGCGGGGTAAATTTGGTCCCCGGCAGTGTGCAGGAAACGATGGTGATGTGCTTTCTGGACAGGGCATGCTATAGCCCCCTGTTTCCAAGCCTGCTGGAAGATCGATTGGCTGTCGGTATTTATTCCCAGTTCCAAAAGCAGCTGACCAAGCGACATTTTCGGCAGAGTGAAATGCCGGCGCTGAGTATTCTCCTGAGAGCGCGAAATTTTGACAATGCTGTGAAAAATTATACGTTGGCGCATCCAGATGCGACGGTGGTGAACTTGGCCGCTGGACTGGAAACAAACTTCTCTCGCGTGGACAACGGCCGATTGACTTGGTTCGACGTCGATCTGCCGGATGCAATCGACTTTCGCCGGCAATTTATTCCTGAAACAGCCCGAAGCCATACAGTCAAAGGCGACATTCTGGATCATGCCTGGATGGATCGAATTGAATTTGATCCAGTTAAAGGGCTCATTCTGGTTGCCAGCGGGATCTTTTGCTACTTTACTGAGCAGCAGTTGCTTGAGTTGCTATCTGCCATGGCTGAGAAGTTCCCGGGCGCTCAAATCATCTTTGAGTCCTACTCCCCACCAGTCATCCTGGGGAATAACTTGTTTTTTGCGCTTAAGGGCATCGATGCGCGCTTGGTGTTCGGGTCATTCAACATGGCACAACGACTCCGTCAACGAAACCTTAAGTTCAAGTTGATCGATCAATACGCCTACTACAGCAGATATCCAAAAGAGATGAAGGTGCGTCGAGACACGCGATTCTTCATGTGGTTTTCAAATTGTTTCAAATTGATGGAGTTCGTTCATATCGAATTCCCAAAATAGGGCATTCATGTTGGCTTAGATCCCCCGGGATGAGGGGTTTAATCTAAATGGATGCTCATGCAGACTAACAAAAAAAGATGTGGGAGGGGTGAAATGCCCCATGCCGATAGTTGACGAAAGGTCGAAAAATGTTGGCAAAAATGGGGCGGAGACCAGTTATGCTGGCGCCCGTTCGCACTATTTGTATTATAGGAGCCGGGCCGAGCGGATTGGTAACAGCCAAGACGCTGCAAGAGACCGGCTACCACGTTGATGTTTATGAGGCAGGCCCAGGTGTTGGCGGTGTGTGGAATATTGATAACCCACGATCGCCTGCATATGCTTCACTGCGAACTAATACATCAAAGCGTGCGATGAGTTTTTCAGACTTGAAGTTTGAAGAGCATGATCCTGATTTCCCGGATCACAGGCGCGTGCGTGAGTATCTGACGACATACGCCAAAAAGAATGGCCTGTCGGGAAGGATCTTCTGCAATACGTTAGTGGAGAAAGCTCTACGCGAAAATAATGGCTGGTCTGTATGGCTGGGAGGTCAGGAAGAAGCTCGCCATTACGATGCAGTGGTTGTTTGCACGGGGCAATTTGCCGAGCCAATTTTGCCAAAGGATCCTTGTCCTAAGGATTTCGGTGGGCAGTACATCCATGCAATGCAATACAAGGATCCGGTCAATCCGATCAATTGTAAGGATGCCAAGGTCATCGTCGTGGGACTGGGGGCAAGTGGCGTCGACATCGCGATGGACATTGCCGAGAAGGGCGCTGCCGCAGTGTGGTTGTCCGCACGTTCTGGAAGGTATCTGGCTCCCAAATTCACAGCTGAAGGTCCTTTGGACAGGAAAAGTCCCAGGCCCGGAGACCCTTTGCCTGCGATCGCACACATGGTGCCGCAAAAACTGGCCATATGGGCATCACGACAGGCCATTCGTAGCTTTTACAAAAAAATTGCCCATCAATACGGCTCATCAAAGTCCTTAGGATTTGAGGCTCCTGACTTTCCGCCTTGGGAGAGGCCACCAACCATCACAAACGACCTTCGCGCCTCAATCAAAAGCGGCAAGATCATTCCCAAAAAGGGAATCATTAAATATGAAGGGAAGATCGTTCATTTCGCTGACGGGTCAAAAGAAAATGCTGACATCATTATCTATTCGACTGGGTATCGTTGGCAGTTCCCGTTTCTTAATGAGGAGTTGGGGGCACACGGTGAAGACGCCCTAGTCGGAGAAAATATATTTCTGGAGCGACGTATTGCGCACCCCAAGGTCCCAAACTTGTATTTCATCGGATTTTGCAAGCAACTCTGCTCCATTTTTCCGTTGGCCGAAGAGCAGGCGCGGTGGCTTGCAGCTTCCCTGAGATTCCCTGATAGAGAGAGGATGCCCGTCACAAAATTGTCAGAGCCATTTGGAACGATTTGCAATTTTTACGTGAATGATTTGCGCCGTGACTTTCAAAGGGAAAATCAGGTGTCAGATGCTTCGCGGGGGGGCAAGGAGGAGAAGTTATGGAATTGAAAAGTCAATCCAAGATGGGGGCCCCGAGATTAGCCCTTGTATATTCGGTGTTTGCGGCTTTGCCAATTGCGTTGTTGCTGATGGTTTTTGAAAGCGGTAAATCACTGAGTATTGTTGGGGGGGGGATTCTGCCGACTGTCGCTGCTCGGGCTGTGCCGATGCCGAATGTGGTCTTGCTGTTAATTCAAATAGCCGTCATTTTGTTGGTGTCTCGCCTGATGGGCGAAATCTTCAAAAAGATTGGGCAACCTCAGGTAGTCGGGGAGATGGTTGCTGGGTTGCTCCTGGGGCCTTCGCTGCTTGGCTGGATAGCACCCAAGATTTATAACGAACTCTTTCCGTCGAGCAGTCTGGGATTTCTGAATGCCATCTCGCAAGTCGGTGTCTTGATCTTCATGTTCCTGGTCGGGCTGGAGCTGGATCATCAACTTTTGCGGCGCCAGACGAAGAGAGCGTTGATGACAGCGCACGGAAGCATTGCCGTACCGTTCGTGTGTGGTGCGCTTCTCGCCTTTGCGATCTATCCCACGGTGTCTTCCAAAGGCGTTCCATTTTCCGATTTTGCCTTGTTTTTTGCCACGGCCACGAGCATAACCGCATTTCCAGTTTTAGCCCGTATTTTGGCGGAGAAGAAATTACTGGCAACCGAAATTGGTGGCCTTGCCATGTCTACGGCAGCTATTGCAGACGTTGTCGCATGGATCATTTTGGCTGCTGTTATAGCCTTGGTTCGATCTGGTGGTGCTGCAGGTGAGTTGGCCATGACGATTGCCAGATTCGTGATATTCATGATAGTGATGTTGGTTGTTGTCCGCCCAGGCCTTGCGGTAATTTTCAAGGACGTGGAAACAGATCATCAAATGGGTCGCGGTCGGGTCGCGATTTTATTTGGCGTTATATTTGTTTCAGCGGCTGCCACGGAATGGCTGGGGGTGCACGCACTATTCGGCGCCTTTATCGCGGGCATCATCATGCCCAAACATGCCAGTCTTGTTCAATTACTGACAAACAAGCTAGAAGACTTCACGATTGTTCTCTTGTTGCCCCTGTTTTTTACTTTCACGGGTCTCCGCACTGAAATTGGACTGATCAGCGATATCAGCATGGTAATCCTCTGTATTGGTGTGATCCTGATGGCAACGGCCTCCAAGGTGCTGGGCACTGCCGTGTCCGCTCGATGCGCCGGCCTCAGTTGGAAGACTTCATTGAGTCTGGGGGTTTTCATGAATGCGCGAGGTCTGATGGAGTTAATTGTCCTTAATGTGGCGCTAGATCTCAAGGTCATTTCTCCTGAAATATTCACCATCATGGTCATGATGGCATTGGTGACGACATTTGTGACGGGGCCTTTCTATGACTTCATGAATCGAAGGCTGTAGCCTTCGTTCCCTCAGTGATTATTCTTATACAAATCAGGAGTTTAATATGTTGAACAGTGGGTATGAATTTGATCGTGTGGCCTTTAGTCAGAAGGGCTACGGTAAGGTGACGAGCATGTTTGGCTTGCCCTTTATCGAACATTTGAGGCATATGTGTGACGTCACTAAAAATGACAGTACTTTTGTTTCCTTCAAGAAGAACAAGTACAACGCCGGATTAAAGGATCCTGAAGTTCAGAAGTTGCTTTCGCATCCGGATTTCGTCTCCCTGATCACAGGGGTGATGGGCCGCTCAATGATGTTTACCGATGGCATCGTTTTTGAATTGGATCCAAGCAGGACTGGCTTTGATTGGCACATCGGGATTACCAGTTTCAAATATATCTACCCAGAAAATGAAGCTGTTTCAATCTGGATCCCCCTCGATCCGGTTGACCGAAGCAAGCAGGATGGTGGCATGTCCTTCATCTCCAAGAGCATTTTCAATGGCCGTGAGTTCTACAAGCTTCAGCACACGGTAACAGAATCCATAGCGCGAAAGAAATACTGTATCGAACGACCCTACGCCAGCATGGCCGGCCACAACCGCTATGAGGGTGAGGAAGCGAAATGCATCGAAAAGCTCCGTGCCGCCGCCAGAGATTTGTCGCCAACAACTTATTCCGACTCGCTATATTTTTCTTCATTCAGTCGCGCGTTGCTCGAGCAGGAGCGTGAGTCCTTTGACTTTGAATTGGGAGATGCTGTCCTTTTCACGAAGGACGTGTTTCACCGGAGTAACGGCCTGCGTCCAGGTCCCATGCCCTCCAGAAGAGCTTTTGTGCTTCGATTTGTGGATATTGATTCACGATACAACGAAGTCAACGATCGAATCATGGGGAGCGAAAGCTCTGAAATCATTAGCGACATTAAGGTCGCGCACCAGTCGAAGTTCGATTCCAGTAAGGCTATCTGCCTTCTGCGAGAAAATGTGAGGTAACAGGGGTTGATGACGTAAATTATTAATAATTAAATACAGGAAAATTAATATGAAAAATATCGCAATTATTGGGGCCGGGCATGTAGGGGTGAGCTTGTTTTGTGACTTGCTGGTGCGGTTGCCAGATGGCAAGGCTCGCACGAAGCTCTTCCATGTGAGGGAGGGGGAGCACCGCTGGTCTCATGGGGTTGATTTGGTTTTTAATGACCTCTTCAATGGGTCATCTCACGGCGTCAATGCTCCTGCAGATAGTTTTGATTGGTTTTATAGCGATTCTGCAGCCAACTGGATGAAGAGTGCTACCTATATCGTGCTCACGATCCCAGATATTCCATATCTGCGTCCAAAGGTAATTCAATATCTGCTTGAGCGTGTAGGGCTGGAAGGCAAGGTGCTGGTCCTTTGTCGGGGTGGTCAAGGCGGGACGCCGTATTTTGCAAACCTCATCCGACGAGATGAACGCCTGCACGATACGCACACGATTCTCATTGAAGATTCATTCTATGGCACGCGATTTATCGACAATCGGGTGGATTGCAAGCGGAAATACAAAATAAATGTGGCTGTTCTCTCCCGGGATGCCAATCTTGCGCTCAAACTGCTGCAGGATATTTTTCCACCTAAGGCTGGCTCCAACTTGCCGTCTTGGCCGCACTTTGAAGCAAAACCATCGGCTGCTCTGTTGTTCGATCCGCTGGGTTATATCATTCACGTCGGTGTGGCGTTTTATGAGAAGAACCTTGAGAGGACTGGTAGAGGCGAGGTTTATACGCACTACACCGATGGCATTGACATGGTTATCGCTGAAAAATTGGAGAAGCTTGATATTGAGCGGGTGGCCATTGCGCGGGCATTCGGAATTCAAGTCGACACGTTTCCTCAGACGATTTCTAGGCAATACAACAAACCAATACTGCCAAACTTCTACGACATGATGCAGTCATGTCGTGATATTTATAAATCAAAATCGGCCTCCTCCATGGATGGGCTGGTGTCTTCGCGGTACGTGAGCGAAGATATTCCACCTTTGTTTACCATGTTGCGTCTCGCGGACATAGCCGGGTATGAGGCGCCTGCTACTCGGTCATATCTGATTGAGGTAAGGGGGAAAATGAAAAAGTTAGGTATCGAAGAGTCAACGCTCAGGACATATATCGATGGTTTTCCAGAGGTCGGCGATAAGGCAGCGTTGCTCGACTTATTGAACAAGCCCATTCCCTCTGCCTTCGATAAAAATATTTCCATTGCAGCCTGAGTCTGTCGGACTTTCAGATATTCCAGTTTTGGGTAAGCCATGATTCCTTTCTCAGCTCTCGTTTCCGGACCGCAGGTTGCGGTTGATGCCCAACACCTATTCGAGATGGTGGAGGGCGGCGCACTGTGCAGATCCACGGCGGTTGCCGTTGAAGATCGGGGTGAACGCGTGACCTATGCAGAATTGATGGCGCGCGCGGACCGTGTTGCCCGAGCCCTGACAAGCCGAGGGCTGAAGAAGGGCGATGTTGTCGCGGTGCGCATGGTTCGCAGCTCAGCGCTGATCGCAGTGGTGCTCGGGCTTCAGAAGGCCGGGTTGGTCTATCTGCCTATTCTGCCGACCCTGCCCCAGGAGCGCTTTCACTACATCCTGGAAGACGCTGCCTCCAAGTTGCTGGTCGAGGACGCGGGACAATGCAGTGAGACGTTGGTTCAGTCCGTCGGCGCCTATGAGCTTCTGGATGGCGAGACGTTAGGCATGAGCGACGTGGTGCTGCCTCGAATTGGTGGCAGCGACATCAGCTATGTCGCTTACACCTCTGGTACCACTGGCAAGCCCAAGGGCGTCCAGATCACACAGGCTGGCATTTGCAATCGGATTGCTTGGATGGCCGACTTCTACAGTTTTGGTCACGATGACGCGATCCTGTGCAAGTGCCCCATAGATTTCGATCCATCGCTGTTCGAGATTTTCATGCCTCTTGTCGGCGGGGGGCGGATCGTCATCTTTCCCAATGACGTGCAATTGTCGGCTTCTGCCGTTATTGAAGCGATCGACCGCCATCGGGTAACGTTTCTGAATCTTGTGCCAATCGTGCTGCGACAGATGTTGCTTCAGGCCCAGCCTCATCAATGCACTTCCTTGCGCCATATTGTCTGTGGAGGGGAGGCGTGGGAAGGTGCCTTGATCGAGAAGACGCATCAGCGATTTCCCGCCGCAGATCTTTACAACGGATATGGGCCGACCGAAACATCCATCGGTGTCACGATCTGGAAGAGTGATCGCCGGACGATCCAAAGCGCTCCACCCATCGGGCAACCGATCCAAAACGTTCACGTGCTGATCGTTGACGAAGAGGGGCAACCAGTCGCAGACGGAAGGGAGGGGGAGTTGTGGATTGGCGGGGTCGCTGTTTCTCCTGGATATCTTGGCGGGATCGAGCAGAACAAGCAGTTCGTGCAAGTCAGCTTTGATACCGGCGAGTCGATGCGCTTTTACAAGACCGGAGATCTGGTGCAACGCCGAGCGGATGGTCAGATCATGTTTGCAGGTCGCCGTGATCAGCAGGTCAAGATCAATGGCGTGCGCGTAGAGTTGGAGGAAATTGAAGCGGTGGCCTTGAGCGTGTCGGGCGTCAATGCGGCGGGCGCAGTTATGGATCGTCTTGGCGGCATTGCATTTGTGTCCTTGTACTTCACTACTGATTCAGAAGATCCCAAGCTGGTCGATGAACTCCGCGCCCAGTTGCGTGGCAGGCTCAAACCGCAAGTGATGCCTCAACGCTTGCAGCGCATCGAAGCGTTGCCAACCAAAGGCAATGGAAAGATCGACCGAGGGGCGCTTGCCACCGTCGCAGGAGCACAAGCATGAGCGAGCAGCGTATGCATGACATCCTGCGATTTTGGTTTGGTCGCACGCCTGCCGCCTCACTGTCGGTGCGCGATCGCATAGCCATTCTGGGCTCAATACCCTACTGGCACGGACACTACTACAATCGTTTCTTCCCTGTCGATGCCAGAATGCGTCGGCTTTTCGAGGGTGACATTCGTAGCGCGCGCAATGGTGCATATGAGGGTTGGGGCGCCTCCGTCGAGGGGCGGCTGGCGCTGATCCTGCTGTACGACCAGTTCCCTCGCAATATCTACCGCGGGACCAGCGATGCCTTCGCGCTGGATAGCCGAGGCTACGAGCTTGCCCGGCGATGTCTGGCGACAAACGAGGATCAGGTATACGCGCCGCTGATTCGCAGTTTCTATTACTTGCCGTTGGTTCACGTCGAAGATCTGGCCATACAGGACGAGGCCGTGGATCGCTATCGCCAGGCTCATGCCTGCGCCACAGATGGCTTCTCCAAGTGGCTACTCTACATGGACTTGCTTGGCGCGCGGCGGCACCGTGACATCGTGCACCGCTTCGGGCGATTCCCGCATCGCAATCGGATCCTGAACCGCGACTCCACGCGTGAGGAACTCCAGTTCCTCAAACTTCCGTTCTCAAGCTTTTGATCACCGTGGCGGGTATGTCTTCACCCTATTTGTACGGTTTGACCATATCCCCTTGGTCTATCAAGGCGCGGTGGGCTCTCGATTGGCATGACGTGAATTATTGCTGGCGCGAGTATGTGACGGTGTTGACACCCCTTTTGCTGCATCGCAGGCTGAAGGTACCCGTTAGCAAAGTCACCGCACCCGTTCTGATCAACGGATCGCAGGCATTGATGAATGCTCTTGACATCGTCCGCTATGCCGACAAGACCGGGGCCAATGAGCCGCTGCTGCACGCGGCAGAGCGAGAAGAGATCGAGAGATGGGACGAGATTTCCAGGTTGTTGAGCGAGGCGGGGCGCGCCTTGATGATGACCCGCATGCTGACTGATCGCGCCGGTCAGATGGCTGCATTGCCTCCCGGTCTACCGGCAGCCATACGAGGCCCAATGAGCTTCATGGCGAGAAACACAGCGAAGCATCTGAGCCAGAAGTATGGTTTTCGGTTCGAGGATGGTGAACGTCATCAAGCAACGGTGTTGCGTTGCCTCGAGCTTGTACGCTGTCAGCTGAATGCGAAAGCGTCGTCGGGGCTTACAAGTCTGCTCTCCAGGTTTTCATATGCGGATGTATCGGTGTCTTCCGCGCTGCAACTGGTACTGCCGGTTTCACCGCGTTTCGTTCCGATTCATCCAGACACAGCTTCGCTATGGACGTTGCGAGATGCCGCCAGGCTCTTCCCGGACGTGTTGGCGTGGCGAGATCAGATTTTCGACGCACATTGGCGCATCAACCATGCTCCTGGCGCTTGTGCCAGAGGCAGCAATAAGCACATGAATGAAGGAGGTTTTGTATGAGTAAGTCAGAGATGAACCAGGTCGAAATTGAAAGCAGGGTGGGCCTCATCTTGAGTGAGGTGACTCGATCAACGCCAGAGATGGACGACAACCTGTTCGAGAAAGGCCTGCTTGATTCACTGCAGATCGTCAATCTTATTTTGATGTTGGAAGAGGTCTTTCATGTGCCATTGACAGAGCGAGAGATCAGCTTCGAAAAATTCAAGTCCAAGCGCCATATCGTGGCGGAAGTGCTCTCCTTAAGAGGGGATGCTTCTGCGTGTGATGCCCTGAGTTCGGTTGCCCCCTGACTTCTTTTTCGACGGAATCGCCATGGACACGATCATCCTGACCGGTGCAACCGGTTTTCTGGGAAGTCACTTCCTGCTGCAGGCGCTCAGGGCTGAGAACATACGGGTCATCTGCATTGGCAGAGCGAAAGACGCGACACAGTTGGCTGAGCGAATCGAATCAGCCCTGAACGAGGCGGCAATGTCTTACACCGATCGGATCCAGGTGCCTGCCTTGCTGGCTCGCTGCATCTTTGTGTGCGGTGATTTGGGGCAGGATCAGCTTGGCATCGGCGGGCAACTTGACGAGGTAAGAGGCTTGTTGCCTTCCGCCTTCTGGCATTTCGCTGCATCACTTCAGTACGAAGATGCTAACAAGGACCTGATCGAGGTGACCAATATTGGCGGCACACAGCGCGCTCTTCAGTTGGCACAATGCCTCGATATTCGTCGGTTCTTCTATGTGTCGACTGCCTATGTGAACGGCGCGCTCAGTGGTGCCGTGGGCAACACGGTCAACGAGACGGGCCGCTTCAATAATCATTATGAGCGCACGAAGCAGATGGCTGAGAAGCTGGTGATGGCCAGCGGTCTGGACTATGCGATCGTGCGCCCCTCCATCGTCATCGGCAACAGCCAGACCTATCAACCTGGTGGCGCCAAGACGGGCTTCTACAGTTTTCTTCGCGAGCTTAAAAAGATATCCAAGATCGCTGAGAAGCAAAACGTTCAGGTGAGAGTCAAAGCTAATCGGGCATCTTATCTGAACCTGATTCCCGTGGATCACTTCATCAGGGATTGCTGGGCGATCGCGCAGCTGGAAGATCGGTCGGTCAGGGTGTTCAACTGCACTGCGGATCAGGTCTGTCAATTAGACGACATGGAGGAATGTCTGGACTTCATTGATGTGCGTAACGTCGATGTGGTGGATGACATTGACGACATGAGTCCCATCGAGGTGGTAGTCGATAAGCGCACTGCATTCTTTGCCAGTTACATCAACAACCCAGGTCTCACCTTTATCCGGACGGCGCCTGGCACGGCCGGCGTGACGGCCCGCGAGTTGAATCAGTATGCTGCCAATGGCCTCAACATCCGCAGCTCAACCTTGTTTGCGGCGGTGGAGCATCTGGCCAGGCCGGGTGGAGGCCGACTACGATACCGCTGCATAGAGGAAAGTCGGCCCCAGGCGGTCATCATCGTCAACGCCTATGGCATGCCGTTCGATTTTTGGGAGCACATCGTGGAGATGCTGCGATCACAGTTCGACATCTATGCCCTGGAATTCTCCCGATCCGGAGAGCGCAACGTGCCTTCCGAGTTTCTGGCTGATGTCGATGACATAGTGGCTTTGGCCGAACACATTGGTCGGCCCGTGCATTTGCTGAGCTGGTGCTCGGGTAGCATGCTCGCGCTGATGGCGGCAACTCGGATTCCTCTGATACGGTCTTCGGTGCACATCAGTGGCGGCTACATCCTGGCTCAGCGCAGCGCTCCGATGAGAGAAGTCGCCACCGTCACTCGCCGGCTCTACGAGCGGGTGGCCAGTAGTGAGGCTGCAGGACGAGGCATCTTTAATGCACTGTTTCGCAATATGCGTTCCAACATCAGGTGGCATGGTCAAGACGCGAGGGATGACATCGCCCTCGTGCTCTCGACAATGAATCCTGCTTACCTAGATTGGATCGCTGCGATCTTCGACGACTTCTCGACTTTTAGAGACTTCGCCACGAAGCGGGTACATCTCTGGCAGTCGCCGGTCGATGAGTACCTTGACCAGATCAAGGGCCGCACCCTGTTCCTGATTGGCTCCGCGGATGAGAGCGTAGATCCGGCCGTGACACAGGAAGTGGCCAAACTCGTGCCGGGCAGTGAATGCTGCCTCTTGGAGGAAGGAGATCACTGGGTCCTCCACAGCGATGCGCGCGTTCACAACACGGTGAGTGCCTTTCTCGAGTCATGCGCCTGAAACGAGCAGGCACGCCAAGCCAAACCAAACCAAATTGAAGTGAGAGAGTCACAATGACAACGCACATCATGGAAGAGTCATGCGATGTATTGGTCGTGGGGGGGCGTGTGGCAGGATCCAGCGTGGGCCTGCACTTGGCGAGACACGGGCATCGCGTCTCTCTGATCGAACGATCTCAAACACTCGGGCCTACACTGTCCAGCCATCAGATGAACATGGTCGCTTCGGACTGCCTGCAGCAATGGGGCCTGTACGACGACTTGTTGAAAACAGACTGTCCGGGCATCGGTGTCATGGCTTTTGACATCGGCGACGTTTCCTTCGCGACAGCCGTGCCAGGTATGGGGAGCATCCATCAATTGCACTACTGCAAGCGCAAAGTGCTGGATGAACTCCTGCTCAAGCAGGCCTGCAAGGAAGGCGTATCGTTGTCCATGGGCACGCGCTTCAAGTCGATCCTTGAGCAAGATGACACTGGCGTGGTGGCTGCCATTGAAGACGCAGATGGTCTCGAAAGACGTGTGCGTGCGGCCTTTGTCGTGGGCGCGGATGGGCGGAATTCCACGGTAGCCAAAGCCATCGACGCACCAAGTTATGACGTGATGACCGAGCGAGCCATCATGTGCTTTGCCTACTATGATGCTGCGTTGACGGATCGCCTCGACATCTATATGCGGAATGACAAGTCCGTGGCGCTGTTTCCCACCAATGAGGGCCAGACTTGCCTGGTTCTGGCATACCAGATTCGGGGGGGCGAAATCGAGGCGTTGCCCAAGGAAGTCTTCCTGTCGCAGGCGATCGCTGACATTTCAGGGGTCATGCGCAAGTTGGAAGTAGCACCGGAGCCCGCGGCCGTCTACCGCTTCAATGGTGCTGAGGGCTTTTTCAGGCAACCTTATGTCGGGCGCTGTGCCTTGGTGGGCGATGCCGGTTATTTCCGGGACCCTATCATTGGTGACGGGATTGCGGACGCCTTTTTGTCTGCCGAGCTTCTGGCAGTGCAGTTGTCCAGGGCGCTGAAGGAAGGCTCCCACGAAGAGATGCTGGCCATCTACAAGGAGGTCCGCGATCGGCACTTCCGCCAGGCCTATGAACGTACCCGCCGCCTGCTGCGCTTTGACTATGATTTCGAAGGCTTGAATGCCAAGCTGGCTTCAATGCCTGACGGCGGCACGATGCTCAAGAAGATCTTTGATCAGCTGCTCAACGGAAATCGCCGAAGCAGGAAAGATCTCTTTGATACGCTCGCGCGCACTGTGCTGGAAATTGCATGAGCATCGACGCCGAGACCCTGACGCACTACCGGGCCTGTAGTCTTTGCGAAGCCTGCTGCGGCCTGGAAATTAGGTACCAGGGGGAACGAGTGATTTCGGTTGTGGGTGACAAGGCATCGCCCTCGAGCCAAGGCTACTTGTGTGCCAAGGGGGTGGCTCTGCCTGACGTTCAGTTCGATCCAGATCGGATCAGGCAGCCTATGAGGCGGACCACCGATGGCTGGAAGTCCATCACGTGGAAGGAAGCCCTGGACGAAGTTGCTGTCCAAGTGCGACGCATTCAGTCGCGATGGGGTGCAAACGCAGTTGGCCTGTATACAGGAAATCCCGTTGCGCACAGCCATGGTGCGCTGCTGATGAACGATGCCTTTATCAAGGCGCTGGGAAGCAAGGCGCGCTTTTCCGCATTGTCCTGTGACGGCCTGCCGCATATGCTTGCGGCTTACAAGATGTTTGGCCACTTTCTGTCCAACCCGGTGCCGGACATTGATCGAACTGATTTTTTCTTGTGCCTGGGCGGCAACCCTATTGTGTCGAATGGCAGTTTTTTCAGTGCACCCAATGTGAGAGGGCGACTGAAGGCATTGCGTGAAAGAGGCGGGAGGTTCATACTATTCGACCCCAGGCGAACAGAGACTGCCTTAATGGCCGATGAGCACCATTTCATTCGGCCGGGACGTGATTGGCTATTGCTGCTGTCTCTTTTGCATGTGGTCTTTGACGAGAAGGCAGTGCGATGGCGTGCGGCCCAGGGGCTTGTCAAAGGCTGGGACGAGTTGGCTGCGCTGGTCTTGCCCTTTTCTCCAGAGGCGACGGCTCCTGAGACGGGTATACCGGTGCAGGTCGTCAGGGGTATCGCGCAGTCGCTGTGCGCTGCTTCTTCAGCGGCAGTTTATGGTCGCATGGGCGTTGCTACATCCGCCCATGGGGCATTGAGCGCTTGGCTCATTTATGTGCTTAATACGGTCACAGGCAATCTGGATAGACCGGGTGGCGTGATGTTCAGCCAACCCGCGATCGATGTCGTGGGGCTGACGGGGGCGCTGGGTCTTAGGGGCAGTTTCGACTCATGGAGGAGCCGGGTCCGGGGCTTGCCAGAGTTCAACAATGAAATGCCTGCCCAGACCATGGCTGAGGAGATCCTGACACCGGGACCAGGGCAGGTGCGAGGGATGATCATCCATGCTGGCAATCCGGTGTTGTCCGTGCCGAATGGCGGGCAACTGGATACTGCTTTGAGCAGCCTGGAGTTCATGGTATCCATCGACTTCTATCTGAACGAAACGTCGCGACACGCCCACATCATCTTGCCACCCACTGGGCCTCTGGAGCGTGGTTACTTTCCGCTGGGCATGAGTGCCTTGTCGGTACGCAACACCGCGAGGTACTCGGCTGCCTTGATTCCGCGAGAGCAAGACGCCTTGCATGACTGGGAGATCCTTGCGGAGCTCATTGCCAGATTCAAGGGGCGGAGCTCGTGGTCAAGGTGGTGGGCAGACAGTCAGTTGTGGCGACTTCGACGTGCTGGGGACGAAGGCCTATTGGATGCATTGATCCGATGGGGGCCTTATGGTTCGGGGTCAGGCTGGTTCAGATCAATCGTTCGCCATCTGGAGGCTCCTGGTCTTGCTGGCATCGCGGCCCGTGGGGGACGAGGGTTAGCCTCGCGGGTGCTACGTGCGACCCGCAGGGGGCGGCAATTGGCCGATGCAACGACATTGGGGGGGCTCGGCCGTAGATGGAAGCCCAACCAATCCGTACAGCTGGACTTCCAGACCCTGGCCAGGCATAGGCATGGGTTAGACCTTGGCCCCTTGCAGCCGATGCTGTCGCAGCGCATCTTTCACAGGGATGGTCGCATGGACCTGGCGCCGGAATGTTTCGTCGAAGAAGTGCGGCGTCTTCAAGGCTTGGTGCGCCAAGACGACCAGTCCGCCTTCCTGTTAATCGGGCGAAGGCACAGCACCTCCAATAACTCTTGGATGCACAATTTTCCCAGACTGACCAAGGGCGGTGATCGTTGTGATCTATGGATGTCACCTGCTGATGCACTCAAGACTGGCATTGTCGATGGTCAAACCGTGCGTGTGGTGCGTGGCATTCGACAGATAGAACTCGCCGTGAGGTTAACCAGCAACATGATGCCTGGCGTTGTCAGCATGCCGCATGGCTGGGGGCATCACCGCCCCGGTTGTCAGCAACGTGTGGCAGAGCGCCATCCGGGGGTTAGCATGAACGATCTGCTTGACGCTGATTCAGTGGACGAATTTTCGGGAACCGCGCAACTTAATGGCGTTGAAGTACATATATTTCCGTCTATGTGAGCCATGAGCGCTGTCATTTATCGATGAGTGACTTCATCATGCTCGACGGGGCCCGTGATGCGCCTATCCCGCTAGCACAGGAGGTCCATCTATGGTTTGCTTCCGTATCAGAGACGGTGGATGTCTCCTTTGTTGACCGCTACTTGGAGCTGATGAGCCCTTATGAGCGCGAAAGGTATGTGCGACTCGTATCACCACAGGATAGAAATCGTTATGCAGTTACACGCGCTTTGGTCCGCAACGTTTTATCGCGCTACGCTGACGTTGCGCCAGAACGATGGATCTTCGTCGAGGGCCCTTATGGGCGTCCTGAGCTTGCGCCGAACGAGGGGCAGCGAGCCTTTGGGCTCCAATTTAATATTTCGCATGTCAGAGACCAGGTCGTTGTGGCAGTGGTCTTGTGCAGGCGAGTAGGCGTCGACATCGAAAGTATGGCCCGACGGATTTCCTTCAATGTTGCTAAACGGCATTTCTCTCCCGCCGAGGTGGATGATTTATTGTCGATGCCAATTGAATATCAGCAGAAGCGATTTTTGGAGTTGTGGACCCTCAAGGAGAGCTACGTAAAGGCGCGTGGTATGGGTTTTTACCTGCCGTTGAGTAAATTTTCGTTTACCTTCAAAAGTGCAGGTATCTTGGGATTTGGCTGTGATCATTCTATTGAAACGTCGCCGGAGCGATGGGTGTTTGTGTTGATGGAAGTGAATGAGAATTATCTGGTTGCAATTTGTGTTGAGCGTATCTTTGCGATGCAAATGGATATCGTGTGCCGTCGGGTAACGCCGTTGGGGGATGTCCAGCGTATGCATGGGCAAGTCACTTATCACTATCCCGGCTTTTTTGGGGTCGGCTTGGCATGAATCTTCGTGGTCTGGTGTCTGGTCATTGTCAACCGCATCGTGGTCTGCGGTGCCCTATCGAACGTTTTGAAGTGTTTTGCCAGTTCACGGCCATCAGCGACACGTATGTAGTCCGCCCTGAACAACTCGCAAGCCATTGATCTGCAATGCGTTTCCGGCTGAAGCGTGGTGCGATATTTGCAAGGAAACAAATACCGGCCCCGCGCTTTCTTGCAAATTTCGCTGCCCATGAAGCCCCACACCCGCACCGCCCAGACTGCCGAGATGTTCCGTCCTCGCCTGGACGAGCAGCTCAACCCCTCTCATGTCGTCATGCTCCCAGCATCATGCCCTGGGCCGTCAGGCATCGAGCGTTTTTTCGAGGTGCCCTTGAGTGGCACAAATTTGGCACACTGACCCAGCCAAATCGAGTCAATGCCAGACATCACAGGTCATAAAAAACGTAGACCCGACAAGCACTTACAAGTAAAATGCAGTCAGCCGCAAGGCTTTGATTTCAACTCTTAATCCGTTGGTCGAGTGTTCGAGTCACTCAGGGCCCACCAACATTTTCCAGGTGCAACTTGCACATGGTTCGAAAGCCACCCAGGCATGCCTGAGGTGGCTTTTTCTTTTGCCCTGCTCGTTGAGCAGGTGGCATGGCCCGTCCGGATCAAGGTGCGTCTGCGATTTCGGCACTTTGACGCGATCTGACCCCGCCTCGGGGCCCGTGTTCATCGGAGTTTCGGTCGGGCATGGCCTTGGATGCCCGATGAACAGTGGCTTTCAGGGCAATCGATTGATCTGAGGCCGTGCCAAATGGCCTTCTTGGTTGCACAATACCTTTGCCCGTCATTTGCGGGAGCCTTCCAGAAACTCATTCATGAACAAGACTGACCTCATCCAGCGTCTGGCTGACCAGCACGCCCTGTCCAAGGCCGAAGCAGGCCGCGTTCTGGACACGCTGCTCGACACCATCGTCACCGCCGTGAAGAAGGGTGACTCTGTCACGGTGCCGGGCTTCGGTACGTTCAAGCAGCACGCACGTGCCGCCCGCAATGGCGTGAACCCCAGCACCGGCGAGAAGATCAAGATCGCCGCAGCCAAGCTGCCCAAGTTCACCCCTGGCGCCACCTTCAAGGCCGCCGTTGACCCCAAGGCTGCCGCTCGCAAGGCTGGCGCCGCTGCCAAGCCGGCTGCCAAGAAGGCCGCTGCCAAGAAGGCCAAGAAGTGATGTGAAGGCCCCGGGCTCTGGCCGGGGTCTGTTCGTCACAGCAACGCGCCGCGCTCCCTCACGGGAGGCGGCGCGTTTTGTTTTTTGGATAGGGTGAGTCGAGTCGACGCTTGCTGAACGGTTCGACTCACGCCGGCTCAGCTTGGTGAGCTTTCGGCCACTGCCATCGGTGTGGACTGGCCGCGCTGCTTGCGCCGCTGCGCCATTTCGCGGCCCATGCCTTTGAGGTCCCACTCGTTGATGCGTGTGCGGGCCTCGGGGTAGATCAAGGACTCCTCCAGCGCAATGTGGTCCTGGTAGAGCGCCTGAAAAACCGGCACGGCCAATCGCAGTTGCTCCAGGTTGAACCAGTGGTAGCCCGCTGCGATCGACTCGAACTGAGGCGCCAGCTCCAGCCAGTCTTCCTCGATCCATCCGTGGTCTTGCTGCAGGCGAAGGGTCGCGTCGATCAGGTCTGCTCGGCCGCTGCGCAGCAGGGCAGGAAAGACGTGCCGCTCCTCGTCCAGGTGGTGCTCGCGAGCGGTGTTCATGAAGAACATGAAGATCGACCTGGCAACCTCCTGTGCGTGCCCATCCACACCCTTGTCGGCCAAGTGCTCGATCAGCTGGTCCATCTGCTGCAGTGCGGTCACGACTTGCCGATGGCAGCTGTCCAGGACGTCAAAGGGTTGCACAGCACGGCCCCGGGGGGTGGTGGTGTCATGGCTTTGGAGGATGGCGGACATGGCGGGCTTCTTTCTCGGATTTCCTTTGTGGGGACTGCATCCGATTCTGGGCGCCCGCCAGGGCAAGGGCTTGCGCCACATCAAGGGCCTGGCCACATCCCGGCCTGTCCGTTGATCAAGGTCAGGGCTTGTAAGGCTTGGTCGAGACGGCCTTTTTGCGCAGCTTGACGTCCACCGCGATGCGGATTTCGCCAAAGTCGATGATCTCTAGCGGTGCGGACATCACCTCATTGAGCTGAAGGCCATCGGTGAAGATGGCTCGGGCGGGCAGGGTCAGGAACAGTTGATCCAGTGTCTGGTGGGCCCGGATGCTCAGGGGGAACTGGTATTTGATGGCCAGTGCGGTCTGCTCGCGGAACTTGAAGATGGGGGCGTCGGTTTGGGGTGGGCCGCTGCGCGGGAAGGCGTCCGCGTGAATGACGTGCGACTTGAAGTCGATGCGGAAGTTGGCCAATGTCACCACCTCGGTGACACCGGTCTCCTCGTTGAGGCGCTCGAATCGCAAACCTGCGCCAGTGGCTTTGCCGCCGATCACCTTGAGTCCGTCGATGGTGATGCTGGTCACGGGCAGGGTGTAGGCGCCTGTCAGGCCTGCTGTCGCGCTGGCCTGGCCCACGGGTTTGATGCTGATCTCGGCCAGCTCGAACGCGCCGAGCGCATCGCCGGAAAAGGCCTGCACCGCATCGGCCTGCAGTGCGTTGGTGGGGATGGTGAGGGTGGGCCAGGCCAGCGCCGTCAGGGGTGTCGCCGCGAGCGTCAGCGGCAGGATCAGAGAACGGAGCGAGGGAAGCAGTCGGTTTTTGTTCATCTCGGGTCTCCTGTCAGGTTGAGTGACCCCACCCGAATGGGTAGGTCAGCTCAGCGTAGGAGTCCGAAACCGACGGGGTGAAAGGGAGAAACGCCCGCTCCAGGCCGGCAATCAGGGGCTTCCAAGGGGAAGCACTGAGGCTTGACGTGGGTCAATCAAACAGGGTTGCCCCGAGGCCTTGACCCATCGAGTCAATCGTCATGCAGGATGACGACTTTTGGCATCAAAAGGTGATTCCAGGAACGCAGTTTGCTGATTTTGCAGGCAATTGACGCAACTGATGTTTTGGGAAGTCAGAGGAACCGTTCCAGCAGCTTGCGCGAGTGCTTGTCCAGTTCTGCCGTCTGGGCGATGCCGAACTGCAGCCCTTGCGCCGTCGAAATCAGCAGCCGACCCTGGCCCAGGCGACGGATGTCGTCCTCGCTTTTGAGGATGAGTTGCGTGGGGCCTCTGTCCGTCTCCACGGTCCAGGTGCTGGGCGTCGAAAACGTCGAGACCTCGGTGATGCGGCGAATCTTGGGCGTGAACTCGCGGATGGCCAGCTCGGCCTGGATCAGGTCGCGGGCGTGACCGGGCAGGTCGGCCACACGGTCGATCCACTGCAGCTCGTGGCCTTCGGCGCTGACCAACGACAGCCCGCCATCTGGCGCGCTGATGGGGAAGGCGCGCACGGGTACAACACCTTCGTGCACGGTGCCGTCGGCCAGGGTCAGTTTCAGGCGACCGTGGCCGTCGCGGGCGAGGGTGAAGTCAAGCGTGTTCATGTGTGAATCCCGTTTCAGCCATCCAGCAGGGCGTCCTGCTCGGCCTTGCGGGCCTGGGCTTCATAGAGGCGCCAGTAGGCGCCGCGTCGTTCCATCAGCTCGTCGTGCGGGCCGACCTCGACGACCTGGCCCTTGTCCATCACCACCAGGCGGTCGGCCTTGCGCAGGGTGGACAGGCGGTGGGCGATGGCGATGGTGGTGCGGCCCTTGACCAGGTTGTCCAGCGCCTTCTGGATCTCCTTCTCGGTCTCGGTGTCCACGGCGGAGGTGGCCTCGTCCATGATCAGGATGCGCGGGTTGATGAGCAAGGCGCGCGCGATGCTGATGCGCTGGCGCTCGCCGCCCGAGAGGCCCTGGCCGCGCTCGCCGACCAGCGAGTCGTAGCCGTGTGGCAGGCGCAGGATGAAGTCGTGCGCGTGGGCGGCGCGGGCGGCTGCGACGATCTCTTCGCGCGTGGCCTCGGGCTTGCCGTAGGCGATGTTCTCGGCGATGGTGCCGAAGAACAGGAAGGGCTCTTGCAGCACCAGGCCGATGTGGCGGCGGAAGTCCGCCACGGCGATGCGGCGGATGTCGACCCCGTCGACGCGGATGGCGCCGTCGGTCACGTCGTAGAAGCGGCAGATCAGGTTGACCAGGGTCGACTTGCCCGAGCCCGAGTGGCCCACCAGGCCGATCATCTCGCCGGGGCGGATGTCCAGGTTCAGGCTGCGGATCACCGAGCGGCTGCCGTAGCGAAAGCCAATGCCGTCCATCTCGATGCGACCCTCGAGCGACTTCACGGCCACCGGGTTGACCGGGTCGGGCACGTTGGAGACGTGGTCGAGGATGTCGAAGATGCGCTTGGCGCCGGCCGCGGCCTTCTGCGTGACCGAGACGATGCGGCTCATCGAATCGAGCCGGCCGTAAAAGCGCCCGATGTAGGCGATGAAGGCCGTCAGCACACCGACGGTGATGTCGTGGTGCGAGACCAGCCAGATGCCGAAGGCCCAGACCACCAGCAGGCCGATTTCGGTCAGCAGCGAGACGGTGGGTGTGAACAGCGACCAGGTCTTGTTGAGCTTGTCGTTGACCTCGAGGTTGTACTGGTTGGCGGCGCGAAAGCGGTCGGCCTCGCGCTTTTCCTGGGCGAAGGCCTTGACCACGCGGATGCCCGGGATGGTGTCGGCCAGCACGTTGGTGACCTCGCCCCAGACGCGGTCGATCTTCTCGAAGCCGGTGCGCAGGCGGTCTCGCACCAGGTGGATCAGCCAGGCGATGAAGGGCAGGGGCACCAGGGTGACCAACGCCAGCCAGGGGTTGATCGAGACCAGGATGACGGCCGTCATGGCGATCATCAGCACGTCGGTGGCGAAGTCGAGCGCGTGCAGCGACAGGAAGACGTTGATGCGGTCGGTTTCCGAGCCTACGCGGTTCATCAGGTCGCCGGTGCGCTTGGAGCCGAAGTAGTCCAGCGACAGGCGCATCAGGTGCTCGAAGGTGGTGGTGCGAAGGTCGGCGCCGATGCGTTCCGATACGAGTGCCAGCAGGTAGGTGCGGGCCCAGCCCAGGGCCCAGGCGAGCAAGGCAGAGGCCAGCAGGCCGGCCAGCAGCAGGTAAACCTTCTCGGTGTCGATGGCCTGGCCGTTCTGGAAGGGGATCAGCACCTCGTCCATCAGCGGCATGGTGAGGTAAGGCGGCACCAGGGTGGCGGCGGTGGCGGCCAGGGTCAGCAGGAAGCCGGCCAGCAGCTTGCCCTGGTAGGGGCGGGCAAAGCGCCACAGGCGCAGCAGCACCCAGGTGGACGGCGGCGCCTGGTTTTCGCGGTGGCAGACCGGGCACTCTTCGGCGTCGGGCGGCATCTGGGCCTTGCAAGCGGGGCAGCGGGCGCTGTCGTCTTCTTCTTCGGCGATGCCGGTCTGCAGGGCTTGCTGGCGGCGCTCGAACTGCTCGACCAGGCGCAGCACGGGGGCGTGAAGAGCCAGGGTGAAGCGCCACTGGGCGAGCCGGCCGTTCGCATCGTGCAACGACAGCGTGCCGACGCCGGCGTGGTCGTGGTGGCGCAACTGCAGGCCGGGCTGGATGGCCCAGCTCTGCCAGTCCGTCGTGCCCTCTGGGCGGGTCAGCAGGCGGCGGTCGGTCAGCACCAGGGGGCTGGTGTGAAAGCGCAATTGACCGTCGAGGTCAACCTCCAGGCGACTCAGGACGTTTTCATCGGCAGTCAGCGGCAGATCGGCGCTGACGTGTGCTGGTTCAGCCGGGTGCCCGGCGGCCCCGGATGCATGGTGTGGGTGCATGGCGATGTCGGTTCGCGTGGGAAAAATGAAGATCTCCCAACGCGCAAGCCCGCATTCTCGCCCAAGCCCGGCGCACAATGTGGGGTTTGGTCCTTGGCGGCCGGCACTGTCGAGCATGAGCAGGACGCAACACCGGCTGGTGACATGAGCAAAAAGAACGACCTGAAACTGCTGCGCATCAACTACCTGCGCGGCCCCAACATCTGGACCTACCGCCCCGTCATGGAGGTCTGGCTCGACCTGGGCGAGCTGGAGGATTGCCCCTCCAACCTGCTGCCTGGCTTCAACCAGCGCCTGACCGCCTGGCTGCCGGCCCTGATCGAACACCACTGTGGGGTGGGCGAGCGCGGCGGGTTCGTTCAGCGCCTGGAAGAGGGCACCTGGGCCGGGCATGTGCTCGAGCACATCGTCATCGAGCTGCTCAATTTGTCGGGCATGCCCACCGGCTTCGGTCAGACCCGCAGCACCTCGCAGCACGGTGTCTACCGCATGGTGTTCCGCGCCCGTGACGAGCAGGTCGCCCGTGCCGCCCTGGAGCAAGGCCACCGCCTGCTGATGGCCGCCATCAACGACGAGGCTTTTGACGTGCCCGCCGCCGTCGAGGCCATTCGGGCACAAATCGATGACTGCTACCTCGGCCCCTCCACGGCAGCCATCGTGGGCGCGGCCACCGACCGGGGCATCCCGCACATCCGCCTGAACGACGGCAACCTGGTCCAGCTGGGCTACGGCGCCGCGCAGCGCCGCATCTGGACGGCCGAGACCGACAAGACCAGCGCCATCGCCGAAGGCATCGCCGGCAACAAGGACCTGACCAAGACCTTGCTCAAGGCCTGCGGCGTGCCCGTGCCCGAGGGCGAGGTGGTCGACAGCCCCGAAGCCGCCTGGGAGGCCGCCGAAGACCTGGGCCTGCCGGTGGTGGTCAAGCCGTTGGACGGCAACCATGGCCGAGGCGTGTCGCTCGAACTCAGCACGCGCGCCGACGTGGAGGCCGCTTTCAAGGTGGCCGAGGCCGAGGGCAGCGACGTCATCGTCGAGCGCTTCATCCCCGGCGACGAGCACCGCGTGCTGGTGGTCGGTGGCAAGGTGGTGGCCGCAGCCCGTGGTGAGAGCATCTGGATCGTGGGCAATGGCCGTGACAGCGTCGTCAAGCTGATCGACGAGCAGCTCAACAGCGACCCGCGCCGCGGCGAAGCCGAGGAGTTCCCCCTGGAGACCATCATCCTGGACCGCGAGCCGGCCATGCGCTTGTTGCTCGAGCGCCAGGGCCTGACCGGTGATTCGGTGCCCGCCGACGGCCAGCGCGTGCTGGTGCAGCGCAACGGCAACGTCGCCATCGACTGCACCGACGACGTCCACCCAGATGTGGCGCACGCCGCCTCACTGGCCGCCCGCGTGGTGGGCCTGGACATCGCCGGCATCGACCTGGTGATCACCGACGTCTCCAAGCCGATGGCGCCTCAGCGTGGTGCCATCGTCGAGGTCAACGCCGGCCCTGGCCTGCTGATGCACCTCAAGCCCGCCGAAGGCCTGCCCCGCCCGGTGGGCAAGGCGATCGCCGATCACCTCTTCCATGAAGACGAGACGGGCCGGGTGCCCATCATCGGTGTGGCGGGCTCGCTGGGCACCACGTCCATCGCTCGCCTGGTGGCCTGGCTGCTGCACCTGAGTGGTCGGCACGTGGGCCTGGCCTGCCGCGACGGCCTGTTCCTGGGCAGTCGCCAGGTCGAAGCCGGCAACCGCGCCAACTTCGCGTCCGGTCAGCGCTTGCTGATGAACCGCGAGGTCAACGCCATCGTGCTGGAAAACGGCGCCGAGACCATCCTCGAAGACGGCTTGGCCTACGACCGTTGCGCCGTGGGCGTGGTGACCGACCTGCGTGGCGCCGAAGCGCCTGTGGCCCCGGGGCTGGCCCGCCACGACATCCACGAGCCCGAGCAGATGTTCAAGGTGCTGCGCACCCAGGTGGACGTGGTCCTGCCCGATGGCGTGGCCGTGCTCAACGCCGCCGACGCTCGCCTGCTCGAGATGGCCGATCTGTGCGATGGCGATGTGATCCTCTACGACACCGACCACGACAACCCCGCGCTGGTGGCCCACCGTGCCAAGGGCGGTCGCACGGTGTCGGTACAAGGTCACCACGTGCTGCTGACCCACGACGGTCACGCCCCGATCCGCTGCGCCGACCTCGACAGCGCCGCTGCTCGCCGCATCACGGCTGGCATGGGCGAGCAGCCCGTGGCTGGCAGCAGCGTTCGGGCCTTGCTCGCCGCTGCCGCCGTGGCCTGGTCGCTGGGCATTTCGCCCGAGCTGATCGCCGCTGGCCTGGAAACTTTCGACCCCTCGCCCAAGAAGTAAACGCGAGCAAGCCCCGCACACGAGAGACCGACATGGACGTTTCCCGCATCCGAGCCCTGCGTGGCCCGAACCTCTGGAGTCGCCACACCGCCATCGAAGCGGTCGTGAGCTGTGAGCCCCAGGAGCGGCAGATCGAAGCCCTCGACGGCTTCGAAGCCCGCGTGCGCAAACTCTTTCCCAGCATGGGTGCGCTGCGCCCGGACGGCCGCCCCGGCCAGATCAGCGTGGCCCACGTGCTTGAGACCGTGGCCCTGGCCCTGCAAGCACAGGCCGGCTGCCCCGTCACCTTCAGCCGCACCGCCGAGACGGTCGAGGCCGGCACCTACCAGGTGGTGGTGGAGTACAGCGAAGAAGCCGTTGGCAAGAAGGCGTTTGACCAGGCCATCGCGCTGGTCGAGGCCGCGCTCAAGGGTGAAACATTCGACGTCCAGGCTGCCTTGGCGGAATTGACGGAGCTGGACGAAGACGTGCGCTTGGGCCCCAGCACCGGCTCCATCGTCGATGCGGCGATCGTGCGCGGCATCCCTTACCGCCGCCTGACCCAGGGCTCTTTGGTTCAGTTCGGCTGGGGCAGCAAGCAGCGCCGCATCTGGGCCGCAGAGGTGGACAACACCTCCGCTGTGGCCGAATCCATCGCACAAGACAAGGACCTCACCAAGCGCCTGCTGGCCGCCGCTGGTGTGCCCGTGCCCATCGGCCGCCCGGTCACCGACCTGGCCGATGCCGCCAAGGTGGTCGAAGAAATCGGCTGGCCCGTGGTGGTCAAACCGCGCGACGGCAACCAGGGCAAGGGCGTGACGGTCAACATCGTCAGCCACGACCACCTGGCCATCGCGCACAAGGTGGCCGCCGAGTACGGTGAGGTCATGGTCGAGCGCTACCTGCCGGGCAACGACTTCCGCCTGCTGGTGGTCGGCGACCGCCTGGTGGCAGCCGCTCGCCGCGATCCGCCGTACGTGATCGGCGACGGCGTGCACACCGTGCGCCAGCTGGTCGACAAGGTCAACGAGGACCCGCGTCGGGGCGAAGGCCACGCGACCTCACTGACCAAGATCCGCATCGACGAGATCGCCATCGTCCGCCTTCAGGTGCAGGGCCTGACGGCTGACGAGGTGCCCGAGCAGGGTCGTCGCGTCATCCTTCGCAACAACGCCAACCTGTCCACCGGCGGCACCGCCACCGACGTGACCGACGACGTGCACCCCGAGGTGGCGGCGCGCGCCATCGCTGCTGCTCAGTGCATCGGCCTGGAAATCTGCGGCGTGGACGTCCTGGCCGAGAGCGTGCACCGCCCGCTTGAAGTTCAGAACGGCGGCATCGTCGAGGTCAACGCCGCGCCGGGCCTGCGCATGCACCTGTCGCCGTCGTACGGCAAGGGGCGCAACGTGGGCGAGGCGGTCATCAGCAACCTCTACAAGTCGGGTGACGACGGACGCATCCCCATCGTGGCCGTGACCGGCACCAATGGCAAGACCACCACCGCGCGACTCGTCACGCACCTGCTGGCCACCAGCGGGCTGCGCGTGGGCATGACCAACACAGATGGCGTCTACGTCAACGGCCGCCAGATCGACAGCGGCGACTGCTCCGGCCCGCGCAGCGCGCGCAACGTGCTGGTGCACCCCGATGTGGACGCGGCGGTGTTCGAGACCGCCCGCGGTGGCATCTTGCGTGAAGGTTTGGGCTTCGATCGCTGTGGCACGGCCGTGGTCACCAACCTGGGCGCCGGCGACCACCTGGGCCTGAACTACATCACCACCGTGGAAGACCTGGCGGTGCTCAAGCGCGTCATCGTCATGAACGTGGCGCCTGAAGGTTACGCGGTGCTCAATGCCGCGGACCCCATCGTCGTGGCCATGGCGCCGAAGTGCCCGGGCGGCGTCATCTTCTTCGCGATGGACCCGCACAACCCCGTGCTGACCGCGCACCGCGCCCAGGGCAAGCGCACCATCTGCGTCGACGGAGATGCCATCGTGGCTGCCGAGGGCAGCTGGCGCGAGTTCCTGCCCCTGCGCGACATCCCGCTCACCCGTGGCGGCACCATCGGCTTCCAGGTCGAGAACGTGATGGCGGCCGTGGGCGCCGCCTGGAGCGCGGGCCTGGACTGGGACGTGGTCCGCAATGGCCTGGCCAGCTTCGTCAACGACTCGGACAACGCGCCGGGCCGCTTCAACGTGATGAGCTACAAAGGCGCCACCGTGATCGCCGACTACGGCCACAACCCGGACGCCATGCGTGCGCTGGTGGGCGCGGTCAACGGCATTCCGGCCAAGCGCCGCTCGGTGGTCATCAGCGGTGCAGGTGACCGCCGCGACGAGGACATCCGCGAGCAAACGGCCATCCTGGGCGATGCTTTCGACGATTTCTTCCTGTACCAGGATGCCTGCCAGCGAGGTCGCGAAGACGGCGAGGTGCTGGGCTTGTTGCGCGAGGGCCTGAGCAAGGCCCAGCGTGCGCAGCACGTTGAAGAAATCCGTGGCGAGTTCGTGGCCATCGACACCGCTTTGGCGCGGCTGCAGCCAGGTGACCTGTGCCTGGTGCTGGTCGATCAGGTCGAGGAAGCCTTGGCGCACCTGGCCAAGCGCTGCGCGGACGCGCCGACTGTGGCTTGATTCACCCGGCTTGTTGGCTGAAAGGGGCGCCCTGCGGGGCGCTCTTTTTTTGCCAGAGCAGCCCGCCGTCGGCTTAGTAGCTGATGCTGTAGCGGTGACCCTTGTAGCGCAGCACCGCTGACTTCAGCCGGATCTCTTCCAGCACCACGCCGGGTGCCGGTTGATCGCCCTCGCGAAACACCCCACCGTTGAGCACGAGCATGCGGTTGGAGGCCACGTCCGAATGCATGGCGCCCCCCACGGTCAACTGCGGCAGCTCCCGACGGATGTCATCGGGCAGCTCCTGCATGGACACAACCTTGGGCCCGGTCTCGCGCAAGGACGGGTCGACCCGCAGCGGGTCCGGGGCGACCGTGGCGGCGCGTGCGTTCGACGAGCTTGATGCGGTCGTGCGACCAAGGGCCGCATTGGGCGGCGCGGCGACCACGGCCGGCTGAGGCGCGGTCGGCTGTGTGACCTGGGGGGTGACCACCTGGGTCGTTGCGGGTGGCACGGTGGCTGGCGATTGAACCGGCTGAACCGGCTGAACCTGCTGACTCGGCGTGGCGGGCGCGGCAGCCATGGCGGGAGGGCTCACCGTGCCCTGAGGCGCGGGGGCGACCGGGTCGTGGGCCTGGGCGAGAGGGGCGGTTGGCAATGCCCCTGGTGGTGACGGCGGCGCCTCACTCACCTGGCCATGCATGGGCATCGGTCGTGTTTCACCTGCGGCGGGTGCATCCGGCCCCGAGCGGCCCAGCAGCCAGAACAAGGCCCCTGCGATCACCACGCCACCGGCGATGCCACCGATCAGCCAGGGCGTGCGCGCAGCAGGCGCGGCATCACCGCGTTCATCGGCCTCGTCGGGCAAGGCATGGTCGTGCCGGCTGTGCAACCCGGGCACGGCCTCGCGTTCGCGCTCGCGTGCGGCGTCGGCCTTTTTCAGCGCTTCAAGGATGTAGGACATGGTGGACTCGATCCTTCAGCGGGGGGCGTTGGCCGGCTCGGTGGCCGGCTTGAGGCGAGGCTCGGGCACGCCCGTGACCTGGTTGATCAGCATGAAGGTGGTGGCACCAGCCACCCCGTCGGGCTTGAGGCCTTGCGTCAGCTGGAAGGCCTGAAGCCTGGCCTGCATGGCGCGGTCGAAACGCGCCGGGCTGCCGGCCGCCTGTTTGTCGATGCGACCGAGTTGTTCCGCCAGCCAGTCCACCACCGGGCCTGTCTGGCCGAGCTGAACTTTGGCTCGGTAGCCTTCGGGGGCGAGCCAGAGGGTGGCGAAGTCTCCGCGCCACAGGCCCGAGAGCACCGCCAGCGGCACTCGCACCTTGTTGCTGCCCAATTGCAGCCAGGCCTCGTCGCCCACCAGGCGCGTGAGCACCGCATGGCGCGTGGCGCCGCTGGCATCTTGCAGGGCCAGCAGGGCAGGGCGGTCGAGTTGAGCCAGCAGGCTCAAGCCGCCACTGTTGCGAAAGCAGACCAGGCGTGCACGAAAGAGCTGGTTGCAGGGGTCTCCCGCCTTGAGGTCGAACTGCCACAGCGCGGCCAGGTCTTGCCAGGCCAGGGCCTCGGTGGGTGCGGCCTCTTTCATGAGCGCGGCCGCATCGACCAACGTGGGGCGTGGCGCGGTGGGCGCGCTCAGCTTGGGTTGGGACGGAGCTTGCGAGGCGGCCTGCGACGCTGCCACGGCTTTGGCAGGTGCCTTGGCGGGACCTGCCCAGTGCAGCCAGGCGCTCAGGCCGGCACCGGCCAGGCTCAAGGTCACCCCGGTGCCAAAGAGGGCCCAGGTCCAGTTCGGCCAAGCCGAGAAAGCGCTGCCATCCCGTGGGGCTTTGGGGTCTTTGCGCGAAGGGGGTTTGGGTGTGGCTTCCGGCGCGGCCAGCGACTCGAACACCTCTTCTGCCGCCTTCTCCACGACGGCCTTGTCCACCCGCGCCTTGCCTTCGGCGTAGGCGCCCAGCAAGGCCCGGTCGCACAGCAGGTTGATGCGGCGGGGCACGCCCCGGGTCAGTTCGTGGATGCGCTTGAGCGCTTTGCGCTCGAACAGGCTGCCGCGCTTGAGCCCGGCGGTCTCCAGCCGGTGCTGGATGTACTGGGCGGTTTCCTCTTCGGACAGGGCGTCGAGGTGGTAGCGGGCGATCACGCGCTGGGCCAGTTGCTCCAGCTCGGGCTGGGCCAGCATCTGGCGCAGCTCAGGCTGACCGATCAGGATGATCTGCAGCAGCTTGCGCTCGCTGGTCTCCAGGTTGGTCAGCAGGCGCAGCTGCTCCAGCACCTCAGGCGAGAGGTTCTGGGCCTCGTCGATGATCAGGACGTTGTTCTGGCCGACCGCGTGGGTCTTGAGCAGGAACTCGTTGAGAGCGTCGACGTGGGCCTTGAGCGAGGCCTCGGGGCCACCCGGCAGCGGGATGCGGAACTCGTCGCAGATGCTCTGTAGCAACTCGGCGGTGCTGAGTTTCGGATTGAAGATGTAGGCCACGTTGCAGCGCCGTGGGATCTGCTCCAGGAAGCAGCGGCAGACCGTGGTCTTGCCGGCCCCGATCTCGCCCGTGAGCAGCACGAAGCCCCCGCCACCGCCCACGCCATAGAGCAGGTGAGCCAGCGCCTCGCGATGGCGTTCGCTCATGAACAGGTAGCGCGGGTCGGGCGCGATGGAAAACGGCGCCTGCTTCAGGCCGAAATGCGACGCGTACATGGCGGCCAAGCATACCCGCCCTGGCGGGCGCTTCATGCCCTGAAAAAACCGGTGTTGTTCAGGCCTGTGCCAGCCAGCGTTGCACGAGCTTGACCCACAGCGTGGCGCCCAGTGGCAGCAATTCGTCGTTGAAGTCGTAGCTGGGGTTGTGCAGGGTGCAGGGCCCCAGGCCGTGGCCGCCTTCGCGGTGGGTGCCGTCGCCGTTGCCGATCACGAAGTAGGCGCCGGGCTTGCCCTGCAGGAAGTAGCTGAAGTCCTCGGCGCCCATGGTGGGCTCGAACTCCTGCACCTTGCTTTCGCCCACCAGCTCGACCATGACCTGCCGCACGAAGGCGGACTCGGCCGGGTGGTTGACCGTGGGCGGGTAGTTGCGGCTGAACTCGAAGTCGGCCTCGGCGCCGTGGGCGGCGCACAGGTGGCGTGTGATCTCGCGCATGCGGTTTTCGATCAGGTCCAGCGTCTCGGTGGTGAATGTGCGCACCGTGCCCTGCATCACCACCGACTCCGGGATGACGTTGGTGGCCTCGCCGGCCTGGATCATGGTCACCGAGATGACGCCGGTCTCGACCGGTCGCATGTTGCGCGTGAGGATGGTCTGAAAGGACTGCACCAACTGGCAGGCAATCGGCACGGGGTCGATGCCCAGGTGCGGCATGGCGCCATGGCAGCCCTTGCCGCGGATGGTGATGTGGAACTCGTTGCTGGACGCGAAGCACGGGCCGTTGCGCACGGCGAAGGTGCCCACCGGCATGCCCGGCCAGTTGTGCATGCCGAAGATGGCGTCCATCGGGAAGCGCTCGAACAGGCCGTCCTTCATCATCTCGCGCGCGCCGCCGCCGCCTTCCTCAGCCGGCTGGAACACGAGGTAGACGGTGCCGTCGAAGTCGCGCGTGGCGGCCAGGTGACGGGCGGCCGACAGCAACATGGCAACGTGACCATCGTGGCCACAGGCGTGCATCTTGCCGTGGTGGCGGCTGGCGTGCGCGAAGGTGTTGTGCTCGGTCATCGGCAGCGCATCCATGTCGGCGCGCAGGCCGATGGCCCGCTTGCCGGGACGCCCCTGGATGACGCCGACCACGCCCGTCTTGCCCAGCCCCCGGTGCACGTCGACGCCCCAGTTCGCCAGCGTGCGCGCCACGAGGTCCGACGTGCGGTCCTCTTCGAAGCAGAGTTCGGGGTGGGCGTGGATGTCGCGCCGGATGGCCCGCATCGCCTCCGCGTCGTCAAGCAGTTCGGGCAGGACGTTGTGGGCAGCAGCGGAGGTCGCGGTCATGGGGCGAATTCGTTCATGGCGAGGTCCTTGATCTTAATGCGCTCATCGCGCCCCTGTCGGGTGCATGGTGGCTGGTATGGGGCTTGCTGTATCCGCGCCCATGCTTGAATCTGCTGTTTTGGATAAGGGCCTGGCCGAAGCCGTCAACATGTTGTGGCTGGTGGTGGCGGGCGCATTGGTGTTCTTCATGCAGGCGGGGTTCGCCTTCCTTGAGTCGGGCATGGCCCGGGCCAAGAACACCATCAACGTGATCATGAAGAACTACTGCGACATGTGCTTTGGCGCGATCGCGTTCTGGCTGGTCGGGTACGGCCTGATGTTCGGGGCCAACCACACAGGCTGGCTGGGCACCTCGGCGTTCGCGCTGCAGGGCGTGCCGGAGTCGCAGTACGGCGGGCTCTTCTTCCAGATGATGTTCGCGGCCACCTCGGCCACGATCGTCAGCGGCGCCATCGCCGAGCGCACGCGCTTTTCGGCCTATGTCATCGGCTCGGTCTTCATCACCGCGCTGATCTACCCGGTGTTCGGGGCCTGGGCCTGGGGTGGGGCGCATGGTGGCGAAGGCTGGCTCAAGCAGATGGGTTTCATCGATTTCGCTGGCTCGACGGTGGTGCACGCCATCGGAGGCTGGGCTGCCTTGGCCGCTTTGCTGGTGGTGGGCCCCAGGCTGGGTCGCTTCGGGCCTGACGGGCGCCCGCGCGAGATCCAGGGTCACAACCTCACCCTGGTCGCCATGGGCGCCTTCATCTTGTGGCTGGGCTGGTTCGGTTTCAATGCGGGCAGCACCATGTCGGCTTCTGTCAGCTTGGGGCGCATCGCGCTGAACACCCACCTCGGCGGTGCAGCCGGCGCCATCGGAGCCATGCTCACCATGGCCCTGCTGCGCAGCAAGCTGATGATGACGCTCACGCTCAACGGTTCGATCGCCGGGCTCGTGTCGGTGACGGCAGGCTGCCATGTCATGGAGCCAGGGTTCGCCGTGCTGACGGGTTTGCTGGGCGGTGCCTTGAGCGTGCTGGTGGCCCCTTTGCTTGATCGCCTGCGGGTGGACGACGTGGTGGGAGCGGTGTCGGTTCACGTGGTGGGCGGCGTCTGGGGCACGTTGGCGGCGGGCCTGTTTCGCAGCGGTCACCTGTTCGACCTGTCGCAGTTGGGGGTGCAGGCGCTGGGTTGCCTGGCAGCGTTCGTGTGGGGGTTTGGCGGGTCTTTGTTGATGTACTGGCTGCTCGACAAGTTCGTGCCGCTGCGCGCCTCGACCCTCGACGAGCAGCGGGGGCTGGACTTCAGCGAGCACCACGAACTGGGCTATCCCGAGTTCCAGCAAGAGGCGGTTCACCGTGGGGTGCAGCATGGCTGAGCAGGACCTGGCCATCGAAGCCGTCCAGCAGGTGCTGGTCGCCTACCTGGAACCCGAGGCAGCCAGGCAGGCCGCCGCCTTGTGGCAACCCTTGTCGGCCACGCCGGCCGGGCCACCCAGCCTGGCGGGCCTGAGCCGCTATTGCCGCTTGGTGGCGCAGCAGTTCAACCTGCAAGGGCGCGAGGCCGAAATCCACCTGCAGATCATCCGATCCTTGCAGCGCGTGGCGTCTGGCAGGCCGGCCGCGCCGGTGGTGGCGCCGGTTGCCCCCAGCCACGATGCGCGCATCGTGCAGGCCATCATCCACGCGATGGAGCGCCATGTGGAGCGGGCACTCGGCCCGGCTTTCCTGGCGGTGCGTTGGCGCCAGGGCCTGGCCCACCACGTCGGCCAGTCGCGCCTGAGCTCTGCTGAACAGCAAAGGGCGCTCAGCTGGATCCACGCGCATGGCGCGAACCTGGCGGGCGAATGGCCGGCCCGGGGGGCGGGCACCCGCTTGATCAACGCGGCTTACGTGGTGCTGGCTCAATGGCTGGGGCCCGTGCAGGCCGATGCCTGCCTGACGCGCATCGTGCGCGAATGCGAGCAGAGCGCAGACGCCTCGCTGCACCGGGTCAGAACTTACTTATAGTGGCGGCTTTGGCATTGGCGCCAGATCCGCGCCGTACCGAGGAGCGACCATGAGCGACGTCAACTACCAGCAATCGCACACCTTGGGCCTGGACAAGGCCCGCACACTGGCCAAGGAGTGGGTTGCCAGCGCGGCCAGCCAGATGGGCCTGCAATGCGACTACCAGGAGGGCGCCGAACAGGACACCGTCTCGTTCGAACGCATGGGCGTCAAAGGCACGATGCTGGTCTCGGGCACCGATTTCGACCTGAAGATCAAGCTCGGCATGATGATGGCGGCCTTCAAGCCGATGATCGAAGCCGAGGTCAGCAAGAGCCTGGGGCGCATCATCGAGAAGGCCAAGGGCCAGGCCTGAAGCCCGGCTCGAGCGCAGGGCGCACGCCAGCCATCGCGGCTTGGCGCCCCGCCTGAATCACTTCTTGAGCGATTCGATCAGATCGATGTAGGCCTGCTTGGCGGCGTCCTGGCTCTTGCCCTTGAGTTCGGCCCAGGCGTCGTATTTGGCGCGGCCGACGAAGTCCATCATGCCGGGGCGATCGCCCTGGACGTCGCCCACGCTGCCTTGCTTGAAGAGCGAGTAGATCTTCAGCAGGGTGTTGTTGTCGGGCTTGGCGGGCAGCAGCTTGGAATCGGCCAGGGCCTTCTCGAATTGAGCTTGCAGGTCGGACATGTCGGTCTCCTAGTTGTGAAAATGAGGCAGCGCGCGTCCGGTTGCGGTCACCGGTCTGGCGGTGCGTCGGATGTTAGCGCCCGTTGCATGCCCGGCGAAGACGCTGCCCCCTCAAAACAGGGCCGCAATGCCCCCTGTCCGGCGCCATTTCTGCCCCCTCCGTACAATCGGCCGCTCCATGAGCGCCGTTTCCTTCCAACAAGTCACCAAGACCTTCTCGTCAGCCGGACGCGAGGTGCGGGCCCTTCAGGGTGTCAGCTTTGACATCCAATCAGGTGAGTTTTTCGGCTTGTTGGGCCCCAATGGCGCCGGCAAAACCACCCTCATCAGCATCCTTGCCGGTTTGAGTCGGGCCACCTCGGGCCGGGTCACGGTGCAGGGGCACGACGTGGTGAGCGACTACGCCCAGGCCCGCCGCGCGCTCGGCGTGGTGCCGCAGGAACTGGTGTTCGACCCCTTCTTTTCGGTGCGTGAAACGCTGCGCATCCAGAGCGCCTACTTCGGCCTGCGCCGCAACGACGACTGGATCGACGAATTGCTGGCCAACCTCGGCCTGGCGGACAAAGCCGATGCCAACATGCGCCAGCTCTCCGGTGGCATGAAGCGGCGCGTGCTGGTGGCCCAGGCCCTGGTGCACCGCCCGCCCGTGATCGTGCTCGACGAGCCGACCGCCGGCGTGGACGTCGAGCTGCGCCAGACGCTGTGGCAGTTCATCGCCCAGCTCAACAAGGCCGGCCACACCGTGCTGCTGACCACCCACTACCTGGAAGAGGCCGAGGCCCTGTGCCACCGCATCGGCATGCTCAAGCAGGGGCAACTGGTGGCGCTGGACCGCACCTCGGCGCTGCTGGCCGGCACCGCGTCGACCATGCTGCGTTTCAAGACCGACACCGCTTTGCCGCCCGAGTTGGCTGCCCGCGCCCGCGTCACCGGTCGCATCGTTCAGCTGACGGCGCACGATCCCGCCGAGGTCGAGCAGAGCCTGGCGCTGCTTCGTCAAAGCGGTTGCGCCATCGAAGACCTGGAAATCGGCCGCGCCGACCTGGAAGACATTTTCCTGGCCATCATGCAGGGCCGCCTGACGCCACCGCCACCGGCGGTGGCCGGCTCGCAAACGGGGAGCGTGGCATGAGCTGGCTCGCCTCGTTCCAGGGCGCCCGCCCGCTGTTCACCAAGGAAGTGCTGCGTTTCTGGAAGGTGAGCTTTCAGACCGTGGGTGCCCCCGTGCTCACGGCCGTGCTCTACCTGTTGATCTTTGGCCACGTGCTCGAGGATCACGTCCAGGTCTACAAGGGCGTGGGCTACACGGCCTTCCTGGTGCCCGGCCTGGTGATGATGTCGGTGCTGCAAAACGCTTTCGCCAACAGCTCCTCGTCGCTGATCCAGAGCAAGATCACCGGCAACCTGGTCTTCGTGCTGTTGACGCCGCTGTCGCACCGGGCCTGGTTCCTGGCCTACGTGGGGGCCTCGCTGGTGCGTGGCCTGCTGGTGGGCGCGGGGGTGTGGCTGGCCACGCTGTGGTTCACGCCTGCGCAGTTCGCCCAGCCGCTGTGGGCGCTGGTTTTTGGCCTGCTGGGTGGCTGCCTGCTGGGCTCGCTGGGCCTGATCGCCGGGCTGTGGGCCGACAAGTTCGACCAGATGGCGGCTTTCCAGAACTTCATCATCTTGCCCATGACCTTCCTGTCGGGCGTGTTCTATTCCGTGCACTCGCTGCCGCCGTTCTGGCACGGCGTTTCGCGCCTGAACCCCTTTTTCTACCTGATCGACGGCTTTCGCCACGGCTTTTTCGGCCAGAGCGACGTCAGTCCCTGGCTCAGCCTGGGCGTGGTCGGTGCGGCCTCGGCTTTGGTCGCGGCGCTGGCCTTGCACCTGCTGAAGACCGGCTACAAGATCCGACATTGAGCGCCCCGATCAGCCTCTGGGCGCACCAACTGCAACCCGATTTCCGCACCTTTTACCGAGTCCGCCATGGCCAATCCCACGCCTGACCAAGTTCAGCAGTACATCGCCGCCGGCCTGCCCTGCGCCCACCTCAGCGTCGAGGGCGATGGCCAGCACTTCTTCGCCACCATCGTCTCGGCCGAGTTCGAGGGCAAGAATCGGGTCGCCCGGCACCAGCGGGTTTACCAAGCCCTGGGCGATAGAATGCGCGCTGAGATCCACGCCCTGTCGATGAAGACCTTGACGCCGGCCGAGTGGTCGCAACAAGGTCAGCAGGCCTGATCCTTTCCTCGACGAATTTTTTGCATGGCGCATCGTCACCCGCGGTCGGGTGGCCGTGCGCCCATTGTGTTTCATGGACAAACTCCTGATCCGCGGCGGTCGCCGCCTGCAAGGCGAGGTCACCATCTCTGGTGCCAAGAACGCAGCCCTGCCTGACCTCTGCGCCACCCTGCTGGCCGCCAAGCCCGTGACCCTGCACAACGTGCCGCGCCTCAAAGACGTCGGCACCACGCTCAAGCTGCTGGGCAACATGGGCGTCGCGCACGTGGTCGACGAGGCCGATGCCACCCGCATCACGCTGAACGCCGCCGACGTGCACACGCCCGAGGCGCCGTACGAGCTGGTCAAGACCATGCGCGCCTCCATCCTGGTGCTGGGCCCGCTGCTGGCCCGCTTCGGCCGCGCCCGCGTGTCGCTGCCCGGTGGCTGCGCCATCGGCTCGCGTCCGGTCGACCAGCACATCAAGGGCCTGCAGGCCATGGGCGCCGAGATCACCGTCGAGCACGGCTACATCGAGGCCCGCACGCCGCTGGGCGCCAACGGCCATCCCGGGCGCCTCAAGGGTGCTCGCATCACCACCGACATGGTCACCGTCACGGGCACCGAGAACTTGATGATGGCCGCCACCCTGGCCGAAGGCGAGACGGTGCTGGAGAACGCCGCACAAGAGCCCGAAATCGTCGACCTGGCGAACCTGCTGATCGCCATGGGCGCCAGGATCGAAGGCGCCGGCACGCACCGCGTGCGCATCCAGGGTGTCGAGCGCCTGCACGGCCTCTCGGCCGACAACGCCCACCACATCATCCCCGACCGCATCGAGACCGGCACCTTCCTGTGCGCCGTGGGCGCCGCCGGTGGCGACGTCACGCTGCGACGCACCGACGCCGACCAGCTCGAAGCCGTCATCGAGAAGCTGCGTGAGGCAGGTGTGCAGATCGACATCGGCGAAGGCTGGATGCGCGTGGTCGGCAACGGCCGCCCCAAAGCCGTGGGCTTCCGCACCAAGGAGCACCCAGGCTTCCCGACTGACATGCAGGCTCAGTTCATGGCGCTTGACTGCATCGCCGAAGGCACGGCGGCCATCCACGAGACCATCTTCGAAAACCGCTTCATGCACGTCAACGAGCTGATCCGCCTGGGCGCGAAGGTCGAGGTCGACGGGCACAGCGCCATCGTCACCGGCGTGCCGCGCCTGTCCGGCGCCATCGTCATGGCCACCGACCTGCGGGCCTCGGCCAGCCTGGTCATCGCCGGCCTCGTGGCCGAGGGCGAGACCCTGGTCGACCGCATCTACCACCTCGACCGTGGCTACGACCGCATGGAAGAAAAGCTCCGCGGCATCGGTGCCGACATCGAACGCGTCAAGGAAAGCGCCTGAGCATGATCACCCTTGCCCTGTCCAAAGGCCGCATCTTCGAAGAGACCCTGCCGCTGCTGGCTGCTGCCGGTATCCAGGTGCTCGAAGACCCCGAAAAGTCCCGTAAGCTGATCCTGCCGACCAACCGCGACGACGTGCGCGTGGTGCTGGTGCGCGCCACCGACGTGCCCACCTACGTGCAGCATGGCGGCGCCGACATCGGCGTGGCCGGCAAGGACATCCTCATCGAGCACGCCGGCAGCCTGGACGGCAGCGACGGCCTGTACCAGCCGCTGGACCTGAACATCGCCAAGTGCCGCATGAGTGTGGCCGTGCGCGCAGACTTCGACTACGAAGCCGCCGTCAAGCAAGGCGCCCGCATCCGCGTGGCCACCAAGTACACCAGCATCGCGCGCGAGCACTTCGCCAACAAGGGCGTGCACGTCGACCTCATCAAGCTGTACGGCTCGATGGAGCTGGCGCCGCTGACCGGCCTGGCCGACGCCATCGTCGACCTGGTCTCGACCGGCAACACGCTCAAGGCCAACAAGCTGGTCGAGGTCGAAGAGATCATGCAGATCAGCTCGCGCCTGGTGGTCAACCAGGCTTCGCTCAAGCTCAAGCGCGAGGCCCTGCGCAGCCTGATCGACGCCTTCGAGTCGGCCATCCCGGCCTGATGCGTCGGCATCGCTCGTTGCGTTCACTATCGCGCCCATCGCCACAAGCCATCGCCCACGCACCCAGCCCCCACGCGATTTCTGAGATCCTCAGGCCATGACCGTTCAGATCCGTCAGCTCGCCACCTCCCAGCCCGACTTCGACGCCGCCTTCCAGAAGGTGCTGCATTGGTCGGCCGAAACCGACACCGCCATCGAACAGCGCGTGGCCGACATCCTGGCCGATGTGCGCACCCGGGGCGATGCAGCCGTGCTTGAGTACACGGCCCGCTTCGATCACCTGCCGGCGCAAGCCATGGCCGAGCTGGAGCTCAACCAGGCCGAACTCAAGGCAGCTTTTGAGAGCCTGCCCGCCGTGCAGCGCGAGGCCCTGGAAAGCGCTGCCCGCCGCGTTCGCAGCTACCACGAGCGCCAGAAGGAAGCCTGCGGCCAGAGCTGGCAGTATCGCGACGAAGACGGCACCCTGCTGGGCCAGAAGGTCACGCCGCTGGACCGCGTCGGCATCTACGTGCCCGGCGGCAAGGCGGCCTACCCCTCGTCGGTGCTGATGAACGCCATCCCCGCCCACGTGGCCGGCGTGGCCGAGATCATCATGGTCGTGCCGACCCCCAAGGGCGAAAAAAACCCGCTGGTGCTGGCCGCCGCCTACGTGGCCGGCGTCACCCGCGCCTTCACCATCGGTGGCGCGCAGGCCGTGGCCGCGCTGGCCTACGGCACCGCCACCGTCCCGAAGGTCGACAAGATCACCGGCCCGGGCAACGCCTACGTGGCCAGCGCCAAGAAGCACGTCTTCGGCACCGTCGGCATCGACATGATCGCCGGCCCCAGCGAGATCCTGGTGCTGGCCGATGGCTCCACGCCGCCCGACTGGGTCGCGATGGACCTGTTCAGCCAGGCCGAGCACGACGAACTGGCGCAAAGCATCCTGCTGTGCCCCGACGCCGCCTACATCGCCAAGGTGCAGGCTGAGATCGACCGCCTGCTGCCCACCATGCCGCGCGCCGACATCATCCGCGCCTCGCTGGAAGGCCGTGGCGCGCTGATCCTCACGCAGAGCATGGAAGAGGCCTGCGCCATCAGCAACCGCATCGCGCCCGAGCACCTCGAGGTCTCGAGCAACGAGCCGCACCGCTGGGAGCCGCTGCTCAAGCACGCCGGCGCCATCTTCCTGGGCGCCTACACCAGCGAAAGCCTGGGCGACTACTGCGCCGGCCCCAACCACGTGCTGCCCACCTCGGGCACCGCGCGTTTCTCGTCGCCACTGGGCGTCTACGACTTCCAGAAGCGCTCCAGCCTGATCGAGGTCAGCGAGGCCGGTGCCCAGGTGCTGGGCAAGACCGCCGCCGTGCTGGCCCACGGCGAAGGTCTGCAGGCCCACGCCATGGCTGCCGAGTTCCGACTGAAAAAGTGATCTGCCCCACACGCACAGCCATGAGCCTGATTGACGTCTTCCGCCCCGATGTGCTGGCCATGCACGCCTACCATGTGCAGGACGCAGCCGGCTTCATCAAGCTCGACGCGATGGAGAACCCTTTCACCCTGCCGCCCGATCTGCAGGCCAAACTGGGCGAGCGGCTGGGCAAGGTGGCGCTCAACCGCTATCCGGGCACCCGCATCAACGATTTGCATGCGGCCTTGCGTTCCCACGCCGATGTGCCTGCCGACATGGGCCTGGTGCTGGGCAACGGCTCCGATGAGCTGATCTCGCTGCTGTCCGTGGCCTGCGCCAGGCCTGGCGCCGTGGCTCTGGCGCCGGTGCCCGGCTTCGTCATGTACGAAGCTTTCGCCAAGCAGACGGGCATGAAGTTCGTTGGCGTTCCGCTGACCGCTGATTTCGAGCTAAATGGCCCCGCCATGCTGGCCGCCATCCGCGAGCACAAGCCTGCGCTGACCTACATCGCTTATCCGAACAACCCGACCGCCAACCTCTGGGACAGCGCCGTCATCGAGCAGGTCGTCCAGGCCGTGGCGGCCAACGCCGAAGCCGGGTCCCCTGGTCTGGTGATCGTCGACGAGGCCTACCAGCCCTTCGCCAGCCAAAGCTTCATCGGTCGATTGAAGGCTCACCCGAACGTGCTGCTGATGCGCACGCTCTCCAAGTTCGGCCTGGCTGGCGTGCGCCTGGGTTACATGATGGGTCGCGCCGACCTCATCGAGCAGGTCGAGAAGGTGCGCCCGCCCTACAACATCAGCGTGCTCAACACCGAGGCGGCGCTGTTCGCCCTCGAGCACGCAGGTGAGTTCTCTCGCCAGGCGGGGCTCATCAAATCCGAGCGCGAGCGCTTGATGGCTGCCCTGTCCACCATGCCAGGAGCCAAGGCCTTCCCCAGCGAAGCCAACATGATCCTGGTGCGCGTCAACGATGCCGCTGGCGCCTTTGCCGCCCTCAAGGCGCGGGGCATCCTCATCAAGAACGTTTCCGGCCTGCACCAATTGCTGGCAAACTGCGTCCGTCTCACCGTTGGTTCGCCAGCGGAGAACGACGCGCTGATCGCAGCCCTCACCGAGGTCCTGCGCGAACCCCTGCGAAACCCCCAAGCATGAACGCCCCCACCGCCGGCAATGCCTGTGCTCCGCGCACGGCCGAAGTCACCCGCAACACCGCCGAAACCCAGATCACCGTGCGCGTCAACCTCGACGGCAACGGCACGGCCAAGCTGCACACCGGCATCGGCTTCTTCGACCACATGATCGACCAGATCGCCCGCCACGGGCTGATCGACCTCGACATCCACGCCGTGGGCGACCTGCACATCGACGGCCACCATACGGTCGAAGACGTGGGCATCACCCTGGGTCAGGCCGTGGCCAAGGCCGTGGGCGACAAAAAAGGCCTGCGCCGCTATGGCCATGCCTATGTGCCGCTCGACGAAGCGCTGTCGCGCGTGGTGGTCGATTTCTCCGGCCGTCCGGGGCTGACCATGCACGTGCCTTTCACGTCCGGCAGCATTGGCGGCTTCGACACCCAGCTGACCTTCGAGTTCTTCCAGGGCTTCGTCAACCACGCTGGCGTCACCCTGCACATCGACAACCTGCGCGGCGTCAACGCCCACCACCAGTGCGAGACGGTGTTCAAGGCCTTCGCGCGAGCTTTGCGTGCCGCGCTGGAGCTCGATCCGCGCATGGCCGGTGTGATCCCGTCGACCAAGGGTTCGCTGTGAGTGCTGTGTCGACTGTCGCCGTGATTGACTACGGCATGGGCAACCTGCGCTCCGTGTCCCAGGCGGTGGAACATGCCGCCAAGGACCTGAACCTCCAAGTGCTGGTCACCAACGACCCGAAGGTGGTGCACGCCGCCGAGCGCATCGTGTTGCCTGGCCAAGGCGCCATGCGCGACTGCATGCGCGAGCTGCGCGAAGCCCATGGTGGCGACCTGTTCGGCGCCGTGCTGGACGCCGCCGCCACCAAGCCGCTGATGGGCGTGTGCGTCGGCATGCAGATGTTGCTGAACCACTCCGAAGAGCAGGACACCCCCGGCCTGGGACTGATCCCCGGCCGAGTCGTGAAATTCCGCCTCGAAGGCCAGATTCAGCCCGACGGCAGCCGCTACAAGGTGCCCCAGATGGGCTGGAACCGTGTCTCCCAGACCCGCCAGGCCGGCGTGTGGGGTGGTCAGCCCCATCCGTGCTGGGCGGGCATCCCCGACGAAAGCTGGTTCTACTTCGTTCACAGCTACCATGCGCGTGTGGACGATGCCCAACACAGCGCGGGCGAAACCGATTACGGTGTCCGCTTTACCAGTGTCGTGGCACGGGATAACATTTTCGCCACGCAGTTCCACCCGGAAAAGAGCGCCGAGCACGGCCTGGCCCTGTACCGCAATTTCCTGCTCTGGCGGCCCTGAGCAGGGCCGGGTGCCTGCAAGGGCGTCCGGCGCCGCACGAATCCTTCCCGCCTGGCTCCGCCAGGCTTCTTCGACGACTGACCCACACGCGTCCCAGCCATGCTGCTGATTCCTGCGATCGACCTGAAAGACGGCAAGTGTGTTCGCCTCAAGCAAGGCGACATGAACGACTCCACAACCTTCGGTGAAGACCCCGCGGCCATGGCCCGCCGCTGGCTCGATGCCGGCGCGCGTCGCCTGCACCTGGTCGACCTCAACGGTGCGTTCGCCGGCAAGCCTGTCAACGAGGCCGCCATCAAGGCGATCATCAAGGAGGTCGGCTCCGAAATCCCCGTCCAGCTGGGCGGTGGCATTCGCGACCTCGACACCATCGAGCGCTACCTCGACGACGGCCTGAGCTACGTCATCATCGGCACCGCAGCGGTCAAGAACCCCGGCTTCCTGCGCGACGCCTGCTCGGCTTTCGGTGGCCACATCATCGTTGGCCTGGATGCCAAGGACGGCAAGGTCGCCACCGACGGCTGGAGCAAGCTCTCCGGCCACGAGGTGATCGACCTCGCCAAGAAGTTCGAGGACTATGGCGTCGAAGGCGTCATCTACACCGACATCGGCCGCGACGGCATGCTCACCGGCATCAACATCGATGCCACGGTGAAGCTGGCCCAGGCCCTGACCATCCCGGTCATCGCCTCGGGCGGCCTGTCCAACATCCAGAACATCGAAGAGCTCTGCGCCGTCGAAGGCGAGGGCGTCGAAGGCGTGATCTGCGGTCGCGCCATCTACAGCGGTGACCTGGATTTCGCCGCTGCCCAAAAGCGCGCAGACGAACTCAACGGCGGCGCCTGATGCTGGCCAAACGCATCATCCCCTGCCTGGATGTCACGGGCGGGCGGGTCGTCAAGGGCGTCAATTTCGTCGAACTGCGTGACGCGGGCGACCCGGTCGAGATCGCCGCGCGCTACAACGAACAGGGCGCCGACGAGCTCACCTTCCTCGACATCACCGCCACCAGCGATGGGCGCGATCTCATCCTGCACATCATCGAGGCCGTGGCCTCGCAGGTCTTCATCCCGCTGACGGTGGGTGGTGGCGTGCGCACGGTCGACGACGTTCGTCGCCTGCTCAATGCAGGCGCCGACAAGGTCAGCTTCAACTCGGCCGCGATCGCCAACCCGCAGGTCATCCGCGATGCGTCCGACAAGTACGGCTCGCAATGCATCGTCGTGGCCATCGACGCCAAGAAGCGCCAGGGCGATGACCTGGCGGCCAAGGGTCCCGGGTGGGACGTCTACAGCCACGGTGGCCGCAAGAACGTGGGCTTGGACGCCGTGGCCTGGGCCAGGCAGATGGCCGAATTCGGCGCTGGCGAGATCCTGCTGACCAGCATGGATCGCGATGGCACCAAATCGGGTTTTGACCTCGAACTCACGCGCGCGGTGAGCGACGCCGTGGGCGTGCCTGTCATTGCGTCGGGCGGCGTGGGCAACCTCGACCACCTGGCCGATGGCGTACAGCAGGGGGGTGCCGATGCGGTGCTCGCCGCGAGCATCTTCCATTACGGCGAATACACCGTCGCCGAAGCCAAGGCCGTGATGGCCGCGCGCGGCATCCCCGTGCGCACCTGACGCGGCGCAGACTTGCCAGCTGGAACAACCCCCGGCCAAGGGTGAAGTGCAGGCGCTTGGTGCGCCTTTGATCACACCCTTGTCGTCAGGGGCATGCATTTCCCTCGATGCAAGGGCCTTCGACAGGCGTAACCTGATGTCGGGACGTGTCCCGCCTCTGTGCCCGTGCCGACGTGCAAGCCGGTCGGGCCGCCAGGGCGGGGACCGACATCGAAAGGAGCGTGTCATGCCCCAACGTCACGGCTACAAGCCTTTGTCCGTCCAGGCCCTCGCATTGGCTCCCAGCCTGCCCAAAGTGCAGCGCTCGGCTCAGCCTCACGATCCGGCGCTCAGCCTCTTCACCGACCTGCACCACAGCCCCTGCGTGGTCGCGAGCCACCGAGATGGCCTGGATCAGACCCTGCACGTGATGCGTCGTGCAGGTGTTCGCATGGTCTTCGTGGCTGGTGCCGACGGCGAGCTCGTCGGCATGGTCACGGCCGAGGTGCTGCAGGGTGAGCGCCCTGTTCAGCGAGCGTCGGCCCACCACGTGCCTCATCATGAGCTGATGGTGGCCGACATCATGGTGCCCATCACCCAATGGGACACCGTGGACATCGCCCATGTGCGCGTGGCCCATGTGGGCGACATCGTGGCGACCCTGCGCGAGCACAACCTCCGCTACCTGCTGGTCACGCAGAAGAAGGATGGCGCCACCGTGCTGCGTGGCCTGTTCTCCGCCAACAGGTTGGAGCAGGCGCTCAACACCACCATCGAGCCCGATTTGCACTCGCGCAACTTCGCAGAGCTGGAGATGGTGCTGGCGCACTGAGGCCTCAGGCTCAGCCCGCGCCTGGTGAGTGTTTGGCGATCAGGCGGGGTTCGGCAGGTCGATGAAGGTGTGCGCCACGCCCATGCGTTGGGCGAGGTGCTCTCCCACGGCCTGCACGCCCCAGCGCTCGCTGGCGTGGTGGCCGCAGGCGATGAAGGCCACACCGGTTTCTTTGGCGTAGTGGGCCTGGGGCTCCGAGATTTCGCCTGTCAGGAACACGTCTGCACCGGCGGCGATCGCCTGCTCGAAGTACCCCTGTGCGCCGCCGCTGCACCAGGCGACGCGTTGGAGGGGGCGTCCATCTCCCGGCACCCCGGTCACCTCTCGCCCCATGACCTGTCGCAGTTGTTGCACCAATGCATCGAAGCCCAAGCCTGCAGGGGCCGGGCCCAGGAAGCCCAGGTTCTGGTCGCCAAAGCGGGCGTCGGCCACCCAGCCCAGGCGCTGCCCCCACTGCGCGTTGTTGCCCAGCGAGGCGTGGGCGTCGAGTGGCAGGTGGTAAGCGATGAGGTTGATGTCGTGCTTCAGCAGCATGGCCAGGCGTTGGCGCATCCAGCCAGTGACCCGGCCATCCTGGCCGCGCCAGAACAAGCCGTGGTGCACCAGCAGGGCGTCGGCGCCTTCGGCCACAGCGGCTTCGATCATCGCCAGGCTGGACGTCACGCCCGTGACCACCTTGTGAATGCGCGCCTTGCCCTCCACCTGCAGGCCGTTCGGCCCATAATCCTTGAACCGGTCGGCCTCCAGCAATTGGTGGAGGTGTGACAACAGCGTATCCCTTTCGATCACGGCAGGCCTTTCTGGCTTGTGGATGTTCATGCGCAAAACTTGGCTCTTATTTTCTCAGGCCGTGACGGTCGCGGTGGCGATTCTGTTCGTCGTGGCCACGTTCAAGCCGCAGTGGATCCAGGCCATGCCTTGGCGGCAAACCCTCCCCGATGCCACCCTCAGCACGGCGCCATTGCCTGCCGGCCGGGCCAGCCAGCCTGTGCTGGGCTTCAGCGATGCCGCGCGCCAGGCCGCTCCCACGGTGGTCAGCGTGATCACGGCCAACACGCAGCAACGCAACGCGCGGGGGCGTGACCCCTGGTTCCGCTACTTTTTCGGTGAGCCCAACGAGCAGCCGCAGTCGGGCATCGGCTCGGGCGTCATCGTCTCTCCCGAAGGGTACGTGCTGACCAACAACCATGTGGTCGATCGCATGAACGAGATCGAGGTGATGCTCTCCGATGGCCGCCGTGCGCGCGCCAAGGTCATCGGCACCGACCCCGAAACCGACCTGGCCGTGCTCAAGATCGACCTGGAGCGCTTGCCCGCCATCACCCTGGGCAACTCCGAGGCCCTGCAGGTGGGTGACGCGGTGCTGGCCATCGGCAACCCCTTTGGTGTTGGCCAGACCGTGACCAGCGGCATCGTCAGCGCGCTGGGGCGCAACCAGTTGGGCATCAACACCTTCGAGAACTTCATCCAGACCGACGCGGCCATCAACCCTGGCAACTCGGGCGGCGCGCTGGTCGACGCCAACGGTCACCTCATCGGCATCAACACGGCCATCTACTCTCGCTCGGGCGGCAACATGGGCATCGGTTTTGCCATCCCCGTTTCCACCGCCAGGCAGGTGATGGACAGCCTGATCCGCGAAGGCCGTGTCACCCGGGGCTGGATCGGTGTCGAGCCGCGCGACCTCACACCCGAGATCGCCGAGACCTTCAACTTGCAGACCCGCGAGGGCGTGCTCATCACCGGTGTGTTGCGCGACGGCCCGGCCGCTCAAGGCGGGCTCAAGCCTGGCGATGTCGTCACCGAGGTGGGCGGTGCCAAGGTGGGCAACACGGCGCAGTTGCTCAACGCTGTCGCGGCGCTCAAGCCGGGCGCACCGGCACAGGTCAAGGTGCAGCGCGGCGATCAGGCGCTGACCATCTCCATCGTCACGGCGCGCAGGCCACAAGTGGCCAGCCGTGAGCAGCAGGAAGAAGACCCCTCGGACTCTGCCGACGAAGAATGACAAAGGGCCCCTAGGGGCCCTTGTTGTTGCGCGGCGTTGTTGCGAGTGCTCAGCCTTCGGCTGTCCGCCAGCCCTGGGGCACTTTGGGACGCCTCAGCAGGGGCAGAGCAGGTGCCGGGCCCGTTCAGGTGGCCGGCCCTTCGTTTGAGGCGTCGCTGTCAGGCGCCTGCGTGTGCTTGACGAACAAGCCTGCGGCCACGATGCCCACTTCATAGAGCAGGCACATCGGGATCGCCAGCGCCAGTTGCGACACGACATCGGGCGGCGTCACCACTGCGGCGATCACGAAGGCGATGACGATGAAGTAGCTGCGGAAGTCTCGCAGTTTCTCGACCGACACCATGCCCATGCGCACCAGGATGACCAGCACCACCGGCACCTCGAAGGCCGCCCCGAAGGCGATGAACATGTTGAGCACAAAGCTCAGGTAGGCCTCGATGTCGGGGGCGGCGGTGATGCTTTTGGGGGCGAACTGCTGGATGAAGGTGAAGACCTTGCCGAACACGAAGAAGTACGAAAAGGCCACACCCAGGAAGAACAGCAGCGTGCTGGAGATGATCAGGGGCAGGACAAGCTTCTTTTCGTGCGTGTACAGGCCAGGCGCCACGAAGGCCCAGACCTGGTAGAGCACCACCGGCAGCGCCAGCATGAAAGCGGCCAGCATCGTGACCTTGATCGGCACCATGAAAGGCGAGATCGGGTTGGTGGCGATCATGGTCGCACCGGCCGGCAGGTGCTGGATCAGTGGCATGGCCAGCCAGTCGTACAGACCGGAGGGCGATGGGTAGATGGCCAAGGCCACGAAGGCGATGGCGATGGCGATGACGGCGCGGATCAGGCGATCGCGCAGCTCGATGAGGTGGGCGACGAAGGGCTGTTCGGTGCCGTCCGTGCCGTCCGGGCTGGGGGGAGGGGTGCTCACGGGGTGTCAGGGTTGGCGGTTCGGGCGGAATCGGGCGACGCGCGCGGCACCCGACTGCACATGGCGACGCACGCCGTTGCGCTGCTTGTACCAAAGCGGCGTGGCCCCACGCTTGAGGCGCCAGTTCTTGCGCGGTGGGGTGTAGGGGGTGGCCGGCAGGTCGTTGTAGAAGCTGGGGTAGTCGGCCGTCGAGCTGTCCGACAGGGCTTGCCCTGCTTCGTCCAGGCTGCCTTGCACCGTCTGCCCGATGTCCTGGGCGGCGGTCTGCAGGTTGTCCTTCATCTTCTTGAGCTCATCGAGCTCCATCGAGCGATTGACCTCGCCCTGAACCTGCGAGACGTAGCGCTGAGCCTTGCCGATGAGCACGCCCACCGTGCGCGCAACCCGGGGCAGTCGCTCCGGGCCGATCACGATGAGCGCCACGGCCCCGATCAGGGCCAGTTTGTCGATGCCGAAATCAATCATGCCCTGGAGATCAGGACTTGGTCTTGGCGTCGACGTCGACGGTGTTGCTGTCCTGGCGGGCAGCGTTGGTCACCTGCTGGGCCGGGGCCTCGGGGGTGGTGCCGCCGTCTTTCATGCCGTCTTTGAAGCCTTTGACCGCAGAGCCGAGGTCTGTGCCGATGTTTTTGAGCTTCTTGGTGCCAAAGACCATCACCACGATGAGCAGCACGATCACCCAGTGCCAAATGCTGAACGAACCCATGATCACACTCCGAGCGGGCTGCCTGCCCGCGTTGATTGAAAGAAAGATGTCGGGGCACCGTCATCGACATCAGTCGATGTGGGGTTGACCCTGCGGAAATTCAAGTGCGGGGGACGCTGCGACGCGCAAACTCCTCCAGGCCCGACAGGCCTTCGCGCCGGGCCAGCTCGGCCACCACGTCCTCAGGGCCCAAGCCCATGTGTGACAGCGCCACCAGCGAATGGAACCACAGGTCGGCGAACTCGCCCACCACCGCCTTGCGGTGTTCCGGGCTGTCCTGCACGGCCAGGTCCTTGACTGCGATCACCGCCTCGGTGGCCTCTTCACCCACCTTCTTGAGAATGGTGTCGGTGCCCTTGTGGAAAAGGCGGGCCACGTAGCTCTTGTCCGGGTCACCGCCCTTTCGGGATTCGATGACCTCGGCAACGCGGGCCAGCACGTCCAGTTGATTGTGCGCACTCATCATGAATAGATGGATTTCGGGTCTTTGAGGACGGGCTCAACCGTCACCCATGCGCCATTGTCGTACTTCTGGAAGAAACAACTGTGACGGCCGGTGTGACAGGCGATGCCGGGTTCGTGTCCCTTTTGCGTCACGCGCAACAGCACCACGTCGTTGTCGCAGTCCATGCGGATGGCGTGCACTTTTTGGGTGTGACCGGACTCTTCGCCCTTGTGCCACAGGCGTTTGCGCGAGCGGCTCCAATAGACGGCTTCGCCCGTTTCGGCGGTTCGCGCCAGCGCCTCCCGGTTCATCCAGGCAAACATCAGCACGTCACCCGTGCTGTCTTCTTGGGCGATGACGGGCACCAGCCCGTTTTCGTCCCACTTCACATCGTCCAACCAAGTCATGTTTGCAGTGTAGCAACCGGGCGGCTCGGGCCCCGCGCATCGGTCCGATCCGACCGACAATCGGGATGTAGCAATGTCCGTGCCCCCGGAGGCGTTTCCAACATGTTTTCCCACATGCCGGCATCGGCGAGCGCCAAGGCGCCCCACGCGTCCTGCCCGACTGTTCCAGCCATGGGCGACTGGTTGGTCCTGACCATGGGCGACGCCTGCGGGATCGGCCCGGAAATCATCGCCAAGTGGTGGGGGCAGGGTGACCGTGCCCTCGTGATCGGCTGCCCCGAGGTCATGCGCCGCGCCGTCGCCTGGCTGCCTGCGAACCAGGCGCCCGAGGTGGTTGCCTTGGGTGATTGGCGTGATGCGTCCAAGCTGTCGGGTGGGCAAATGGGGGTGTGGGCGCCACCTGGCCTGCCATCCGATCTGCTTGATGCACCCTTGGGCCGGGTTGACAGGCGAGCCGGGCAGGCCGCCGCAGCCTGCATCCGCGCTGCGGTGCACCTGGCGCAACGGGGCGAGGTCGGCGCCATCGTCACCGCACCTCTGCACAAGGAAGCTCTGGCTTTGGCTGGCGAGCCTTACCCTGGTCACACCGAGTTGCTGCAGGCCGAAGGTGCGCCGCCGGGTCAGCCGCCGGTGCCGGTGCGCATGATGCTGGCCAACCGCCAGCTTCGCACGGTGCTGGTGACCATCCACGTGTCTTTGCGCCAGGCCATCGAGCAAGTGACCTTCGACAGCGTGCTGGAGACCTTGCGCATCACCCACCGCAGCGCGGCTTTGTGGGGGCAGCCCAGGCCGCGCATCGCGGTGGCGGGGCTCAACCCCCACGCGGGCGAGGGCGGCTTGTTCGGCAGCGAGGAGGTGGATGTCATCGCACCGGCCATCCGCGCGGCGCAGGCCGAAGGCATCGATGCATCGGGCCCATGGGCGCCTGACACCATCTTCATGCGCGCTCGCCACGACCCACCCTCGCACGTAGGGGAGTTCGATGTGGTGGTGGCGATGTACCACGACCAGGGCCTGATCCCGGTGAAGTACCTGGGGCTCGATGAAGGGGTGAACGTGACGCTGGGCCTGCCATTTGTGCGCACCAGCCCGGATCACGGTACCGCGTTCGATCTGGCCGGCACGGGGCGTGCCGATGAGGGCAGCTTTGCCGAGGCCGCGGCCATGGCCCGCTTGCTGCTGGCAGGGCGCCTGGCGCAGGCCTGAACCCACCCTGCGGGCCCGTGGCGGGGGAAGTGGTTCTGCCGCGCTCGTTGATGCGCGTTGGCGCGACGTCAGGCTGCGGTGCGCTCGCGTCCGCCCGAGGCCAATGCGGCGAGCTGGCGGCGAGCGCGCAGGGTCGCACGTTCGATCAACTCGGCCTGCTCGAATGCCTTGAACCGCCCGGTCTCGCACATCTTGGCCAGCGTGCGAGCGGTCAGCGAGATCGTTTGCTTGTGCGTGTGGCCGTGCGTGAAGATGAAAAAGGTGCGGCCCTCTGACACCCAAGTCAGTCGAACCTTCTTCCACTGGTCCTGCATCAACATCTGGTAGGCCGTGCCCTTTTGGATGTGGTGCACCAACTGCATCCCAGCCGAGGGTGTCGGCGGAGCGTCCAGGTTGATGTCGATGTCTGCCAGGCTGGGGTCGGCAGGCGCATCCAGGTCGATGTCCAGCGGGGCGTCGGCGCCGATGGCGGCCTCGGGCACGAAGCCGGCGGCTTTGACCTCTTCCACGCTCAAGGCCGAGACCACCGTCAAGGTCGGGGTGGCGCCCAGGTCGGCCAGGGGCGAGGGCAGGGGGTCGTTGGCAGCTTCCTCGCGCGAGGGGATCGCCAGGTTTTCCACCTTGGTCAGGCGCTGCTCCAGCATGCGCTGGGTCAGCTCGTGGTGGGGTGCTGCCTTGAGGCATTCGGCGTGGGCAGGCAGCAGTTGTGCGAAGAACGCTTGCTTGGCTTCCTCTGGCCACTGGATCATGCCCAGCCCGTCGTTGAGGTCGCGCATCAGCTGTGGCAGGCCCAGCAGGAAGTTCTTGCGCAACTGGGGCTGGCCCTTGGGCTGAACGCTCAGCGCCAGGTCGTGGCCCGCTTTTTTCATGCGCTGGGCCATGGCCGAGTCGGCGCCGTGGCGCGCGGCGGTCATGACTTGCACCTGGCTCCAGATCTGCGTGAGGAAATCGCGCAGGAACTCCGGGATCTCGACATCGGCCAGCTCTCGCTTGAGGATCTGCATGTAGCGCTGCTGCACCCGCAGATCGGCCTCTTTGCCGTTGAGCAGCTCGGCCACGGCGGCCTGCTCGGCCGCATCGCGTGACGTGGTCTGTTCGATGAAGCTCTCGAGCTCGCTGAGCTTGCTCTCGTACAGGCCGGGGTTGTCGAAGTCCCCCTCGACGATGCCATCGACCAGCGCGGTCACGCGGGCCAGGCAGGCCTGACAGGCGCTGGCGTCTTGCTCGTCGATGGTGCCCGACAGCGTGGCGATGCGGTTGACGAAGCGGCGGACCGGGTGCTTGCGCGAGCTGAAAAAGCTGATGTCGCCCAGCGCCACCCGGAGCACAGGCATCTGCAGCCGTGCGATCTGGCGAGCCATCTCCGGCGCCACCTTGGGGTCGGAAAGCACTTGGTCGAACAGCGCAGCGACGATGTCGATGACGATCTGGTCGATCGGGGCACCGCCGCTGGCCCGCACCAGCTCATCTCGGTGGGCCCGGATCAGGTTGGCCGCCATCAGCGGGCCTGCGAAATGGCCCTCGGCGAACCCATGAGTTTCCACCGAGTCGATCAGCCCCATGGGCGCGGTGTCCGCTCCAGGCGTCACGAGCGCCTCGCCCATCCCGGGGGCGGGCATGGCTTGGGCAGCCAACTTGCGCAACAGCTGCTGGAAATCGGTGCGGGCGGCTTGGGCTGCGGCCTGGCTGAGCGGGCTCTGGCCACCTTGCACAGGCATGAACGATCCCTCCAGCCCCATCGGTGACGTGGGCAGCGCCACCCCGAACATGTTGCTCAGGGCCTGTGCAGCGCGCTGATGGGCCTCCACCTGGGCGAAGGACGAACCGCCAGGCATGCCCTGGAACGCGCCCGCCTGCGAATGGCTCGTGGCATGGCTGGCTTGGCCAGAGGTGTTGGCGAACTCGCCCGCTTCGGAGGTGGACGCGCTGAACGGCGCATGCCCGCTGCCGCCGGTGGGGCGTGGACGCGACAGCACCATGCCGCGAGGCTCGATCCCTTGTTGGCGCATCTCCTGCACCACGATGCCGTAGGCGGCGTTCAACTCGGCGCCCAGCAGGCGTCCGACGTGCGTGGTCAGCGTCTGGATGGTGTCCTGCGGGCACTCGGCATCCGCCAGGCTGCCCAGCAGGGCCTTGGCCACCGACTGAGGGTTCAGTGGGTTGCGCTCTGCAACATGTTCCTCGCCCATGAGGGCGCTGAACTGCGCGTAGATGACCTTGAGGTGTTCGTCACAATCGGGCAAGAGTGTCTGCCCCAGCCGGTCGGCCATCACGCCGCGCTCGACCTCGTCGTCCCCCACGAGTGACAGGGCATCCCAGTCCAGCTCACCCAGCCCGGATGTGGTCGCCGTGGTTTTCTGGTTGATCGATTTCTCGATCTGGGTCTGCAGGTGCTTTTGAAACCCCTGAAGGATGCGGCCGGATTTCGTGCGAAGTTCACGCTCGGCGTTCATGAGCTCCATGCGCACCGTGCCGCTGGTGGCGGACAGGGCGAGCGGCGCCAGTTGCACCGCGGCCTTGTCCACGGCAGCCGCGATCGCCGCCTGGATGCGGCCAGCGGCGGCCTGCAGCACGGATGCGAGTCGGGGGTCGTGCACGGCGAGCGGTCCTTGTCTGGCGATGTCTGCGTTCCAGGGGCCTCATGGAAACCCCTTCCTACGCTGGATATCGGCACAAACCCGGCAAGCTTTCGGCCTGTTTGCAAACTGTCACGATTGCATCCAGTGGCGCTGACGCGTGCCTGACCCGTGAGCGCGCTCGGGCGTCCGTTACAATGCGCAATTGACCCTTTTTACGTCATCGTCCCACCAGTCCCTGAGGATACCCATGAGCAATCAGCCAGTGGATCAAAGCCGTCGGACCTGGGTGACCATGGCCTGTGCCGTCGGCGGCGCAGGCGGCGTGGCCACCGCCATCCCCTTTGTCTCGACTTTCCAACCCTCTGAACGTGCTCGCGCCGCTGGTGCCGCCGTCGAGGCTGACATCAGCGCCCTCAAACCCGGCGAGATGATGACCGTCGAGTGGCGCGGCAAGCCCGTGTGGATCCTCAAGCGAACCGAGGAGCAGCTGGCTGCGCTGGCCAAGCACGATGGCCAACTGGCCGACCCGAACTCCGAGCGCAAGCCCGCTGAGCTCACGCCCGAGTACTGCCGCAACACCGCTCGCTCGATCAAGCCTGACGTGCTCGTGGCCGTGGGCATCTGCACCCACCTGGGCTGCTCGCCGTCGTCCAAGTTCCAGGCGGGTGCTCAGCCCTCCCTGCCGGACGACTGGCCGGGCGGTTTCCTGTGCCCCTGCCACGGCTCGACCTTCGACCTGGCCGGCCGCGTCTTCAAGAACAAGCCCGCTCCGGACAACCTGGAGATCCCGCCCCACATGTACCTGTCCGACACCAAGCTGCTGATTGGTGAAGACAAGAAGGCCTGAACGGAGACACCACGATGGCTGAAATGAAGCAAGCCCCCGCCGACGCTTCTGCTGGCGAAAAGCTCCTGACCTGGGTGGACAACCGGTTTCCGGCCACCAAGCTCTGGAACGAGCACGTCGGCGAGTACTACGCCCCCAAGAACTTCAACTTCTGGTACTTCTTCGGCTCGCTGGCCCTGCTGGTGCTGGTGATCCAGATCGTGACCGGTATCTTCCTGGTCATGAACTACAAGCCGGACGCCGAATTGGCGTTCGCCTCGGTCGAGTACATCATGCGCGATGTGCCCTGGGGTTGGCTGATCCGCTACATGCACTCCACCGGTGCCTCGGCGTTCTTCGTCGTGGTCTACCTGCACATGTACCGCGGCATGATCTACGGCTCCTACCGCACCCCGCGTGAGCTGGTGTGGGTGTTCGGTTGCCTGATCTTCCTGTGCCTGATGGCCGAAGCCTTCATGGGCTACCTGCTGCCCTGGGGCCAGATGTCGTACTGGGGCGCCCAGGTGATCATCAACCTGTTTGCTGCCATCCCGTTCGTCGGCCCTGACCTGGCCATCCTGATCCGCGGTGACTACGTCGTGGGCGATGCCACCCTGAACCGCTTCTTCGCGCTGCACGTGATCGCCGTGCCCCTGGTCCTGCTGGGCCTGGTGGTGGCCCACATCATCGCGCTGCACGAAGTCGGCTCGAACAACCCCGACGGCGTCGAGATCAAGCAAGGCCCCAAGGATGCCAAGGGCAACCCGCTCGATGGCGTGCCGTTCCATCCCTACTACTCGGTGCACGACCTGCTGGGCGTGGGTGGCTTCCTGTTCGTCTTCTCGGCCGTGATCTTCTTCGCGCCAGAGCTGGGCGGCTACTTCCTGGAGCGCCCGAACTTCATCCCGGCCGACCCGTTCAAGACCCCGGCGCACATCGCACCGGTCTGGTACTTCACGCCGTTCTACTCGATGCTGCGCGCCACCACCGATGACCTGGTCAACGTGTTCGTCGGGCTCATCGCCTTGGGCGCCGTGCTGAACCTGGTCAAGGGCAAGGGCGATGGCAAGACCAAGGTTGCCGGCCTGGTGATCGCCGCCGTGGTGATCGCCCTGCTCAAGGTGTTCGAAGCCAAGTTCTGGGGTGTCGCCGTGATGGGCGGCGCCGTCGTGATCCTGACCTTCCTGCCCTGGCTCGACCACAGCCCTGTCAAGTCGATCCGCTACCGTCCTGACTGGCACAAGATCGTCTACGGCGTCTTCGTCGTGAACTTCTGCATCCTGGGCTACCTGGGCGTGCAGGCTCCGTCGCCCATCGGTGAAAAGGTCAGCCAGGTCGGCACCTTGCTGTACTTCGGCTTCTTCGTGCTGATGCCTTGGTGGAGCCAGCTGGGCACCTTCAAGCCCGTGCCCGATCGCGTCACCTTCAAGCCCCACTGATCAAGGCAGGACTCACAACCATGAAAAAACTGCTTGCTTCCCTGCTGGCCGCCTTTGCCGTGGTGACTGGTGCCCAAGCTGCTGGTGGCGCTGCCATCGCGCTGGACAAGTTCCCCACCGAACGCGTCACCGACCTGGCCGCACTGCAAAACGGCGCCAAGCTCTTCGCCAACTACTGCCTGAACTGTCACGCCGCCGCCTTCATGCGATTCAATCGCCTCAAGGACATCGGCCTGACCGACCAGCAGATCAAGGACAACCTCCTGTTCCCGACCGACAAGGTGGGTGACGTCATGAAGGTGTCCCTGAACCCGAAGGACGCCAAGGACTGGTTTGGTGGTGTGCCGCCTGACCTGACGCTGGTGGCTCGCTCGCGCGCCAGCCACGATGGCTCGGGTGCCGATTACCTCTACACCTACCTGCGCACCTTCTACCGCGACGACACCAAGGCAACGGGCTGGAACAACCTGGTCTTCCCGAACGTCGGCATGCCGCACGTGCTGTGGGAGTTGCAGGGCCAGCGCGCGGCCAAGTTCGTCGAAGCGGCCGACCCGCACGATGCCTCCAAGAAGGTTCACATCTTCGAAGGTTTCGAGCAGCTCACCCCGGGCAAAATGTCGCCCCAGGAGTTCGACAGCGCCATGGCCGACCTGGTTGCCTACCTGCAATGGATGGGCGAGCCGGTTCAGAACCAGCGCAAGCAGATCGGCGTTGGTGTGCTGATTTTCCTGGCCATCTTCACTTTCATCGCATGGCGCTTGAACGCCGCGTTCTGGAAAGACGTGAAGTGATGCGTCGGTCCCTGAAGGCGTGAGCCGGCAGGGGCCTCAGGCGCAGTGGCCTGCCCTCGGGCAGCCACTGCGCTTCGTTGTTTTTCAGCGGGCGAGCTTCTTTCGCCCCCTTTTGCCCACTTTGAGGAGCTCACCGCCATGATGGTGCTGTATTCCGGAACGACCTGCCCTTACTCGCACCGTTGCCGTTTTGTCTTGTTCGAAAAGGGCATGGATTTCGAAATCCGTGACGTCGACGTTTTCGCCAAGCCCGAAGACATCGCGCTGATGAACCCGTACAACGAGGTGCCCATCCTGGTGGAGCGTGACCTCATCCTGTACGAGTCGCACATCATCAACGAGTACATCGACGAGCGCTTCCCTCACCCGCAGCTGATGCCGGGTGACCCGGTGGCCCGCGCCCGCGTGCGCCTGTTCCTGCTGAACTTCGAGAAGGAGCTGTTCGCTCACGTGAACCTGCTCGAAGGCCGTGGCGGCTTGAAGGGCAACGACAAGCAGCTCGAGCGCGCGCGCTCGCAGATCCGCGATCGCCTGACCCAGCTTGCCCCGATCTTCCTGAAGAACAAGTACATGCTGGGCGACGACTTCTCGATGCTCGACGTGGCGATCGCACCGCTGCTGTGGCGCCTCGATTACTACGGCATCGACCTGTCCAAGAATGCGCTGCCGCTGTTGAAGTATGCTGAGCGCATCTTCTCGCGCCCTGCCTACATCGAGGCCCTCACGCCCTCGGAAAAGGTGATGCGCAAGTGACCTTCCTGCCGGCCTGATTGCGCATGTCCACCGAACAAGACTCCCAGGGCACTTCGACCCGACCGTACCTGATCCGTGCCCTGCACGACTGGTGCACCGACAACGGCTTCACGCCTTACCTCGCGGTGTACGTCGATCGCTCGGTTCAGGTGCCCCTGGAGTACGTCAAGAACAACGAGATCGTGCTCAACGTCAGCTTCGAGGCCACGAGCCAGCTGCAGTTGGGCAACGAGTTCATCGAGTTCAAGGCCCGCTTCGGTGGTGTGGCGCGTGACATCAGTGTCCCGGTGGACCACGTCATTGCCATTTACGCCCGCGAGAACGGGCAGGGCATGGCCTTTCCGGTGCCCACGCCAGCGGGCGGTGACGCCACCGATGCGCCAGCCTCGGCGGTCCAGGACATCGATGACGCAGGCGTGCCGGAACCGGTCATGGCTGAAGTGCCTCGGCGCACGGGAGGGGGCCTGCGCCTGGCCCCCCAGGCTCAGGCGGCTGACAGCGGCAAGGGCTCGCGCCCAAGCGCCGAAAGCACAGAAGGTGCGGACAACGAGCCCACGCCCGATGGCCCAGGTGGTGGCGGCCGCCCGACACTGCGTCGCATCAAGTGAAGCGTGGCGCTAGAATGCGCCTGCAAATTGACTTTCGCCGGCTTAGCTCAGTTGGTAGAGCAACCGCCTTGTAAGCGGTAGGTCGTCAGTTCGAACCCGACAGCCGGCACCAAACAAGCCCAAGCAAAAGGGCCTGCATTCACGCAGGCCCTTTTCTTTTGTCTGGCTGCTTTGAGTGCGTGGTTCAGTTCGCCAACAGCTTGTTGAGCTCGGCCAGGTCATCCTGGGTCAGCACGCCGCTGGCTTGGCGCAATTTCACCGAGCCCACGATGACGTCGTAGCGCGACTTGAACAGGTCTTTCTGCGTGTTGGCCAACTGGGTTTGCGCGTCCAGCACGTCCTTGTTGATGCGCACGCCAACGCGGTAGCCCAGTTGTGTGGCCTCCAGGGCCAGCTTGGCCGACGATTCAGCGGCCTCGTAAGCCTTGACCTGCGCCAGCCCTGACTGCACGCCCAAATAGGCCTGGCGGGTGCCCAACGTGACCTGGCGCTTGGCATTGTCGAGGTCGTGCTCGGCCTTCTCCTGGAGCTTGAGCACCTCGGCGATGCGGTTCTGCACGGAGTTGCCAGCGTACAGGGACATGTTCATCTCCAGGCCGATCGCGGCGGAGGTGCCAGCGCCACCAGATGTCTTGGCCAGCTGGTTGGAGGAGTCGATGTCGGTGCGCTGCAGGCTGGCCACCGCGTCCAGCGTGGGCAGGTGACCTGCGCGGGCGCGCTTGATCTCGAGCTTGGCGGCTTCCAGTCCTGCCGAGGCTTTGAGCACGTTGGGCGAGGCCTGGGATTGGTTCACCCACTCTTCCATCTCGCCAGGGGCCAGGCTGTCGAGCGTGGCGGGGGTGCGAAGTGGGTTGGGGATCACGTTGGCGCGTCCCACCAACTGGTCGAGCGTGATGCGCTTGATGCGCAATTCGTTGGCGGCGGCGAGTTCCTGGGCCGTGGCCAGGTCATGGCGAGCCTGGGCTTCACGCGTGTCGGTGATGGTGGAGTTGCCAACTTCGAAGCTGCGTTTGGCCGCCGCCAGTTGCTCGGCCAGCGCGGCCTTGTTGGCTTGTGCGGTGCTGAGCACGTCCTGGGCGCCCAGCACATCAAAGTACGCCTGGGTGACGCGCACCGCGAGGTCTTGAGAGGCGACCTGCAGGTCGGCGTCGGCCACCAGGCGCGACTGGTCGGCCTGGTCCAGGCGCGCGAAGCTGTCGGCGTTGTAGAGGGTTTGACGCGCCTGGATGCCGGCGCGTTTGTTGGTGGTGTTGCTGTCGTAGGACGCGGCAGCGCCTGGCACGGTGGTCTGAGCGCTCGCGCTGGAGTTGAAGTCGGTGCGGGTGATGCTGGCCTGCAGGTTCAGCGAGGGGCGCACCAGCGCCTTGGCCTGATCGGCCTTGCTGTAAGCCGACTCGGCTTGGGCGCGAGCCGCCAGGTAGGCTGCGTCGTAGAGCTTGGCTGCTTCGTAGAGCTCCAGCAGGTTGTCGGCCTGTGCCATGCCCGAGGCAAGTGCACCCGCTGCCATCACAGCGATCGCCCGGGAGACGGCAGAGCGGCGGCGGCGAACCGACGGTGCGCGTTGGGGCAGGGGCGTGACGGCGAGCTGGGACATCTTCGATCCTTGAAGTGGGTAGCGCGAGGTGAGGGCGACCGCAATCGGTCAGAACTTGAAGCGGCTGGGCTCCGCAAAACCTGGCAGCCGGGCTGCCACGGTGTCGAACAGCTCCTGGCGGCTGAACTGGCTGGCGGCCACACGCGTGAACAGCGTGGCCTGCATCACCGGTTCCTGGCCGAGGATGGCCAGCAGGCGGCCGCCGACCTTGAGCTGGTCGAGCAGGGCTTGAGGTGCTTCTGCCAGCGAGCCACACAGCAAGATCGCGTCGAACGGCCCTTGCGAGGCGAGGCCGGATGTGCCATCGGTCTGCACGATTTCGGCGTTGTTCACGCCGGCCTTGCGCAGGTTGGCTCGGGCCTGGGAGGCCAGCGCGGCATCGGCTTCCAGGCCGATCACGCGTTGGGCCTTGCGGGCCAGCAAGGCGGTGACGTAGCCGGTGGCCGCGCCCACCTGCAGCACGGTGTCGCGCTTGCTCAGGTTGAGGTCTTGCACCAGGCGGGCTTCGACGCGCGGAGCCAGCAGGCTGCGGCCACCGCCCAGGGGCAGCTCCAGGTCCATGAAGGCCTGAGCCTGGTGTGCGGCGGGGACGAAGTCTTCGCGTTGCACGGCCGACAGCAGCTCCAGCACCGAGGTGTCCAGGACATCCCAGGGGCGGATCTGTTGCTCGATCATGTTGAAGCGGGCTTGTTCGACGTTCATGCTGGGCATCCTACGGGAGACGGTAAGGGGAAGGTATCCGGGGAAAACTGAGATTTTAAGAAGACCCACCCGACTCGGGGTGGATTGCCGTCGCGCGGGGCGGCATTTGTGTCGGCTTCACGACTGCGGTGGGTGCTCCAGGCCTTTGAGGATCAGCTCGATCTGGGTGTGCATGAAGCGCTGTGGGTCCAGCGGCGCGGGGTTGGACGAGCACACCGAGGTGCATTGGCGATAAAGGATGAGGAACTGCGCCGGGGCGATCAGCCCGTGGACCACGGAGGTGACGTCCATGTCTCTGAACTCGCCACGCTGGATGCCGCGCCGGATCACGCGCGACAACAAGGTGTGGCTGGGGGCCACCACCTCGTCGAGGTAGAACTGCGCGACGTCCGGGAAGGCGCGGGCCTCGCTCATGATGAGCAGCAGCAGGCCGGCGGCCTTTGACGAGCCCACCTTGGTCCACCAGGTCTCGGCCAGCAGGCGCAGCAACTCCGAAGTGGGGCCCTCGAAGTGATCGGCGAGCTCGTCACCGGCGCTGATGGCGTCGATCAGGTGCGCGCGCACCACGGCCTTGAAGAGCTCGTCCTTGCTGGGGTAGTACAGGTAGAGCGTGCCTTTGGAGACGCCCGCCCGGTGGGCCACTTCTTCGGCGCGCGTGGCGGCCAGTCCTTTTTCAACGAAAAGGTCGAGGGCTGCGTCCAGCAATTCTTGCGGGCGCGCGGCTTTGCGGCGCTGCCGGCCGCGTGGCAAGGCCTGGCTGAGCGCGGCCATGGCTTCGCTCAGCGGGCAGCCCGTGGCGGGCGGGTCGGCGGGCAGGGCGCCGCCAACGGGGGGCTGGACTCGTTTCAAGCGGTTGGCAAATAACTGACTCTTGGGTCATTAATGTAGCTATCGCCACCGAAACAGGTCAACGCCGACGGGCGGCCCGATCGGTTATGGTTTCGGCATGAACCGCCCTCAACCCCAGCCCCGCGAGGCCTATGCCCACTTCAGCACCATCACCACGCGGTGGATGGACAACGACGTCTATGGGCACGTCAACAACGTCACCTACTACAGCTACTTCGACACGGCGGTGAACCGTTACCTGATCGAAGCGGGCGTGCTCGACATCCACGAGGGCGAGGTGATCGGCCTGGTCATCGAGACGCATTGCAATTACTTCGCGCCACTGGCCTTTCCACGCAACGTCGAGGCTGGCATCCGCGTGGCCCACGTCGGCAAGAGCAGCGTGCGTTACGAAATTGGCCTGTTTGAGCAGGGTGAGGCGATGAGCGCGGCTTGTGGGCACTTCGTGCACGTCTACGTGGACCGCCAGGAGCGCAGGCCCACGAACTTGCCCGAGGCGTTTCTTCAGGCTTTGAAGCGGCTTCAGTCGCCCGATTGATTCAGTTCACGCGCAGGGTGGGCATGCGCCATGCGGGTATTCCCTGGCGCTGGTCGCGAAATCGCACGTGCTCGGCCGTCTATGATTTTTGGGTGCATCTGATATCTGTTGTTATCAGATTGAGGGTGCCACACCAGTTTGTCTTTCTTTGAGCCGTTTCCTCGGAGGTTTCCATGAGCCTGATGGGCCAGATGATGCACATGCCCCTGCTGATCTCGTCGCTGCTGACCCACGCAGCGCGCCACAACGGCGACACCGAGATCGTTTCCAAGCGCGTCGAGGGCGACATGCATCGCACCACCTGGGCCGAGGTCGAGCTGCGTTCGCGCAAGCTGGCCCAAGCCCTGGAACGCCTGGGCGTCAAGGCCGGCGAGCGCGTCGGCACCCTGGCCTGGAACGGCTACCGCCACCTCGAGATCTATTACGCGGTGTCGGGCTCGCAGCGCGTCTGCCACACCATCAACCCGCGCCTGTTCCCGCAGCAGGTCGCCTGGATCGCCAACGACGCGCAAGACCAGGTCATCTTCGTTGACCTCAACATCTTCCCGCTGGTCGAGAAGCTGGCGCCCATGCTGCCCACGCTCAAGCACGTGGTGCTGATGTGCGGCCGCGAGCACATGCCCAAGGAGTCGGCGCTCACGAACCTGCACTGCTACGAAGAGCTGCTGGCCGCCGAAGACGGCAACTACCAGTGGCCTTCGTTCGACGAGAACGCCGCCGCCAGCATCTGCTACACCTCGGGCACGACGGGCAACCCGAAGGGCGCCGTGTACTCGCACCGCTCGACCGTGCTGCACGCGTTCGCCGCTGCGCTGCCTGACGCGATGTGCCTCAAGGCCACCGACACGGTGCTGCCGGTGGTGCCCATGTTCCACGTCAACGCCTGGGGCCTGCCGTATGCCGCCGCGATGGTGGGCTGCAAGCTGGTCATGCCCGGCCACCACCTTGATGGCGCCTCGCTGTACAACCTCTTCGAAGAAGAGAAGGTCACGATGTCGGCCGGCGTGCCCACCATCTGGCTGGGCCTGCTCAACCACGTCAAGGCCAACGGCCTGAAGTTCAGCACCTTCAAGAGCACGGTGATCGGTGGCGCGGCCTGCCCGCCCGCGATGATCCGGGCCTTCGAGAACGAATACGGCGTCGAAGTCATCCACGCCTGGGGCATGACCGAGATGTCTCCCCTGGGCACGCTGGGTCGCCTCAAGACCAAGCACGCCGAGTGGTCCACGGAAAACAAGCAAAAGCTGCTGGAAAAGCAGGGCAAGTCGGTGTTCGGTGTCGACATGCGCATCGTCGATGGCGACGGCAAGGTGCTGCCCTGGGACGGCAAGGCCGCAGGCGACCTGGAGGTGCGTGGTCACTGGGTCATCAACAGCTACTTCAACATGGACAAGTCGCCGCTGCACGACGGCTGGTTCCCCACTGGCGACGTGGCCACCATCGATGCCGATGGCTACATGCAGATCACCGACCGCTCCAAGGACGTGATCAAGTCGGGTGGTGAGTGGATCAGCTCCATCGACCTGGAGAACGTGCTGATGGCCCACCCTGCGGTGCACGAAGCCGCTGCCATCGCGTGCTTCCACCCCAAGTGGGACGAGCGCCCGCTGATGGTGGTCGTCAAGAAGCCTGGCGCCGAGGTGTCGGTGCAAGAGCTGATCGCTTTCTACGAAGGCAAGATCCCGAAGTGGCAGACGCCGGATGACGTTGTGTTCGTTGATGAGATCCCTCACACGGCGACCGGCAAGATCTCCAAACTGCAACTGCGCGAGCGCTTCAAGGAGCACAAGTTGCCCACGGCTTGAGCCGGTTGCGGACAGCTGGAGCGAGGCCACTCGATGGCCTCGTTGATGCCATCGCATGCGTTGTTGTGTGCGCTGAAAGGACCATTCCGAAAGGGGTGGTCCTTTTTTTTGTTCATCGCCCGCAATGCCCCATTTGATCGGCATCTCCGGCCGATGACCGTTTCTGCAATGAAGGCGTCCGAACGTTCGTTTGAAGTGTGTGTTGTTGCGGGTCATCCCTGAAGCTCCCCCCAATGCAAGGGGGGTAAATTGTGTTTGGTTGTGAGCATCGATTCAAAGGAGAAAGCAATGAGATTCCCCGTTCGTGCACTGAGCGTGCTGGTCATGACTTCCCTGACCGCCGGTGCCGCCCTGGCCCAGAAAGGCGAGACCGTCAAGGTCGCCTGGATCGATCCCCTCTCGGGCCTGATGGCCAGCGTGGGCCAGAACCAGCTCAAGAGCTACCAGTTCGTCGCCGAGAAGCTCAACGCCAACAACCCCGCTGGCGTGAAGTTCGAAATCATCAGCATCGACAACAAGCTGAGCCCTGCCGAGTCTCTCAACGCCTTGAAGTCGGCCGTTGACCAGGGCGTGCGCTATGTGGTGCAGGGGCTGGGCTCCGGTGCCGCAGGCGCGCTGGTGGACGCCATCAACAAGCACAACGAGCGCAACCCCGGCAAGGAAGTCGTTTTCCTGAACTACGCCGCGGTGGACCCCGACCTGACCAACAGCAAGTGCAGCTTCTGGCACTTCCGCCTCGATGCGGACACGTCCATGAAGATGGAGGCCATGACCACGTTCATGAAGGACCAGAAGGAGGTCCAGAAGGTCTACCTGATCAACCAGAACTACGCGCACGGCCAGCAGGTCTCCAAATACGCCAAGGAAAACCTCAAGCGCAAGCGCCCCGATGTGCAAGTGGTGGGCGACGACCTGCACCCGCTGGCTCAGGTGCGTGACTTCGCGCCTTACGTGGCCAAGATCAAGGCCTCGGGTGCCGACACGGTCATCACCGGCAACTGGGGCTCGGACCTGGCCTTGCTGGTCAAGGCCGCCAACGATGCAGGCCTGACCGCCAAGTTCTACACCTACTACGCCAACTTCGGTGGCACCCCGACTGCGTTGGGCAAGGCCGCCGATGGTCGCGTGTTCCAGGTCGGCTACGGCCATTACAACCTGGGTGGCACAGCAGGGCAGTTGGTCAGCGAGTTCAAGAAGCGTTTCAACGATGACTACTACTCGCAGGCCACTTACACCTCGCTGACGATGCTGGCGCAAGGCATGGCCAACGCCAAGTCGACCGACCCGGTCAAGGTGGCCAAGGCCATGGAAGGCATGAAGTTCAAGTCCTTCAACGGCGAGGTCGAGATGCGCAAGACCGACCACCAGTTGCAGCAGCCCCTGTTCATCGCGCAGTGGGCGCCGCTGGACGCCAAGAACACCTACGACGTCGAGAAGACCGGCATGACCTTTGTGCCCGTCAAAGCCTTCGATGCGTACGTCTCGAGCACGCCGACCTCTTGTCAGATGAAGCGTCCCTCGTGATGCGCCATCTCTGAGGCTGGATCGCCTTGAGAAGTACCCGACCGATCGTTTCCTGCATGGGGGCGATCGGTCGTTTCGTGTTTGACGTGGCTCGCCCGGCCTGACCGGTCGGAGGGCCTTTCCGGTTCCGTGCGGTTGCAGCCGCCGGGGCTCCGCATGCCCGGTGATCCCGCTGGCATGCATCACGCTTGCCTGACATGGAAACCTTTTTCGTCTTCTTCCTGAATGGCATCAGCTACGGGCTGCTGCTGTTCATGCTGAGTTCGGGCCTGACCCTGATCTTCAGCATGATGGGTGTGCTCAACTTCGCGCACACCAGCTTCTACATGCTGGGTGCCTACATCGCCTACGCGCTGACGGGCATCATCGGCTTTTTCCCCTCGCTCGTGCTTTCGCCGCTTTTGGTGGGCTTGCTCGGGGCGGCCTTTGAGCGCTACAGCTTGCGCAAGGTGCACGTGTACGGACACGTGCCCGAGCTGCTGGTGACGTTCGGCCTGTCTTACGTCGTGCTCGAGGTGGTGCGCCTGGTCTGGGGGCCGGCCAACGTCGACTACCGTGTGCCCGAGTCGCTCAGCGGCCCGCTTTTCACGCTGGCCAGCGTGAAGGACCAGGGCCTGAGCTGGATGGCCGGCGCCGGTGATGCCGCGCTGTGCGCCACGGCAGGTAACAGCTGCACGCAGTTCCCGATCTACCGAGGCTTCATGGCCCTGGTGGCGCTGTTCATGCTCGGCTCTTTGTGGCTGCTGCTCACGCGCACCCGCATCGGTCTGATCATCCAGGCCGCGCTCACCCACCCGGACATGACCCAGGCGCTCGGGCACAACGTGCCGCGCGTGATGATGGGCGTCTTCGGTGGGGGTTGCGCGCTGGCCGGCCTGGCAGGTGTGATCGGCGGCAACGCCTTTGTCACCGAGCCCAACATGGCGGCTTCGGTGGGCGCCATCATCTTCGTGGTGGTGGTGGTGGGCGGCATGGGCTCGCTCGCCGGGGCCTTCCTGGCCTCGCTGATCATCGGCCTGATCCAGACTTTTGCCGTGGTGATCGACGTCTCTGGCCTGACCCTGCTTGAGAAGCTGGGCAGCCCGGTGGACTTCGAACACTGGGCGTACCCGTTGCTCAAGATCTCGGTGTCGCAGATGGCGCCCATCCTGCCTTACCTCCTCCTGGTGCTGATCCTGATCTTCAGACCCAAGGGCCTGCTGGGCACGCGCGAGGAGTAAACACATGTCAACACAAGCCTATACCTTCCGACCCTGGAACGTCGGCCGCATCATCTTGTGGTCGCTGTTCGCCCTCGTCCTGCTGGTGGCCCCCAAGCTGTTCACCAGCAGCCTGGCCATGACCATGCTCACGCAGATGGGCATCGCCATCGTGGTCTGCCTGTCCTACAACATGTTGCTGGGGCAGGGCGGCATGCTCTCCTTCGGGCATGCGGTTTACTCGGGCCTGGGCTCGTTCGCCGCCATCCACACGCTCAACAAGGTGGGCGCAGGCGAGTGGGCCATTCCGGTCAGCCTGATCCCCATCGTGGGCGGGCTGGCAGGCCTGCTCGTGGCCGCGCTGCTGGGCGCGGTCAGCACCAAGAAGTCGGGCAACACCTTCGCCATGATCACGCTGGGTGTGGGTGAGCTGGTGTGGTCGATGTCGCTGATGCTGCCGGAGTTCTTTGGTGGCGAGGGCGGCGTGTCGAGCAACCGCGTGGTGGGTGAGCCTGTCATGGGCATCACCTTCGGGCCGCAGATTCAGGTTTATTACCTGATCGCGTTCTACTGCTTCGTGTGCACGGTGCTGATGTTCGCGTTCACGCAAACGCCGCTGGGGCGCATGCTCAACGCGGTGCGCGACAACCCGGAGCGCGTCGAGTTCATCGGCTACGACACGCAGCGCGTGCGCTACATCGCCTTCATGATCGCGGGTTTCTTTGCGGGCATCGCGGGTGGCCTGTACACGATCAACTTCGAGATCGTGACGGCCGAGGTGGTCGGGGCTCATCGCTCCGGCGCCTATCTGTTGTTCACCTTCCTGGGCGGGGCGCTGTTCTTCTTCGGTCCGATCATCGGCGCGGTGCTGATGGTGCTGGCCACGGTGCTGCTGTCGGAGCTGACCAAGGCCTGGTTGCTGTACCTGGGTGTGTTCTTCCTGCTGATGGTGATGTACGCGCCGGGCGGCATCTCCAGCCTGATCATGATGAACCTGCGCGTGGCGGCCTATGGCTTCCTGCGCAAGCTGTGGACGAGCTACCTGGCCTTGGCGGGCACGGGCTTGACGGTGATCATCGGCTTGTCGGTGATGGTCGAGATGGTCTATCACATCAAGCTCAACGAGGCCCTGGGCCCCGAGATGAGTTTCATGGGTGTGACGCTGGACACGCATGGGGTGGATGCCTGGGTGGGGGCGGTGTTCCTGCTCATCACGGGCGTGGGTTGTTTCGAGGTGGCGCGGCGCGAGTTCATGCGCCAGTGGGGCCACATCCAGGAGGAGATCGAGGCCGAGAACCTTCGGCGCGATGGCCAGTGATGGCCTGCGTGCCCACTTCCATCGATCGCCCCCCGTGTGTCCCTCTATCGGAGCATTGAGAACATGAGTTCCGCATCCTCATCGAATGGCTTGGCCCTGGAGTTGCGCGACCTGCGCAAGTCCTTCGGCAAGACCGAAATCATCCGTGGCAGCAGCCTGGCCGTCAAAGCCGGTGAGCGCGTTGCCCTCATCGGCCCGAACGGCGCGGGCAAATCCACGCTGTTTAACCTCATCAGCGGCCGCATGGCCCCGACCAGCGGGCAGATCCTGCTCAACGGCGAAGCCATCCATGGCATGAAGCCATATGAGATCAACCGCCGCGGCCTGGCCCGCAGCTTCCAGGTCTCCAACCTGTTCCCGCGTCTGTCGGTGTTCGAGAACATCCGCTGCGCGGTGCTGTGGTCCATGGGTCAGCGCTACAGCTTCTGGCGTTTCCTGTCCGACCTCACGGCCGTGAATCAGCGCGCCGAAGAGGTGCTGGACATGATCCGCCTGCGCCGCAAGCGCGACACCCACGTCGCCAACCTGACCTATGCCGAGCAGCGTGCGCTCGAAGTGGGCGTGACCATCGCCGGTGGCGGCAACGTCATCCTGCTCGACGAGCCGACCGCTGGCATGAGCAAGTCCGAGACGGCCAATTTCGTCAAGATGATCCGCGAGGTCACCGAGGGCAAGACCCTGCTGACCGTGGAGCACGACATGGGCGTGGTGTTCGGCCTGGCCGACCGCATCGCGGTGCTGGTCTATGGCGAGGTGATCGCCTTCGACACACCTGAGAACGTGCGCGCCAACGACCGCGTCAAGGAGGCCTACCTGGGGTCGGTGCTGGCCGAGAGCCAGCGAGCCGAGGCGCAAGCCGCAGAAGCTGCAGGAGCCTGACATGCTGAAGATCCAGAACCTGCATGCCTTCTACGGCAAGAGCCACATCCTCCACGGCGTCGACCTGGAGGTGAACCCCGGCGAGATCGTCAGCCTGCTGGGCCGCAACGGCTCGGGGCGTTCCACCACCATCAAGACCATCATGGGCCTGGTCGATGGCCATGGCTCGATCAAGTGGCAGGACAAGGAGATGCTGGGCGCCAAGCCTTACGACATCGCCCGCCATGGCATCGGCTACGTGCCCGAGAGCCGCGATGTCTTCCCCAAGCTGACGGTGGAGCAGAACCTGCTGCTGGGCCAGCAGTCGGGTCGCAAGAAGGGTCGCTGGAGCCTGGACGACATGTACCAGATGTTCCCTCGCCTCAAAGAGCGCCAGCACACCGAGGCCGGCGTGATGTCAGGGGGCGAGCAGCAGATGCTGACGTTGTGCCGCACGCTGATGGGCGACCCCGACCTGATCATGATCGACGAGCCGACCGAAGGCCTGGCGCCCAAGATCGTCGAGCTGGTGGGCGAGTACCTCAAGGAGCTGCAAAAGCGCGGCCTGGGCGTGCTGCTGGTCGAGCAGAAGCTCACCATCGCGCTCGACATCTCGCAGCGTTGCTACGTGATGGGGCACGGCGAGGTCGTCTTTCATGGCACGCCTGACGAACTTCGCGCCGACAAGTACGTGCGGCGCGAGTGGCTCGAGGTCTGACCGTTTGCAGCGCTCCGGCCTGCCTCAACGCAGGGCCGGGGTGTTGCTGCGATCGAGGAACTTGTCGAAGTGAATGCGGGTGGCTGCAACGCCCCCATTCTGCAAGGCGTTGACGCAGGCGTCGATCATGGCGGGTGGGCCGCACAGGTAGGCGCTGTGCTCGGCCATGCGCTCGCCCAGCAGGGCAGGCAGGTGTTCGGTGACCAGGCCCCGTTTGCCCTGCCAGCTGCTGCCTTCGGGCTCTGCCGACAGGATGGCCTCGAAGTGGAACCGCCCGCCCCAGGCGCGACGGATCTGGTCGATGGCGTCCAGGCCGTACACGTCTGCCTGGGTCCTGGCGCCCATCACAATGACCAGCGGTCGCATGGCTTGCTTGTCGCGGATGGCTTGCTCGAGGATGGACTGGATGGGCGCCAGGCCGCTGCCGCCCGCGATGCAGGCGATCGGCCCCACGTCAGGCCGCAAGGCAAAGCTGCCGTGCGGCCCGATCAGGTTCAAGGTCTCGCCCGTGCGGTCTTGCGCGAACAGCCACTCCGTGAAGGCGCCACCGGGCACCTTGCGGATGCAGAAGTCCAGCAGGGTTGGCGTGGCGCCGGCTGGCGCGCGCGCGAACGAGTAGCTGCGCACCTCCTTGCCGGTGCCGCCCGCGGCCGCTGGCAGCGCGATGTCGACGTACTGGCCCGCTGAGTGGGGCAGTGCCTGTTCGGTCTCGATGCTGAGGTGAAGGATGTCGTGGGTCAGTGCGCGGCTGGCCGTGATCCGGCCACGGGTCTCGGTGACCGGGTGGGCGGCGGCCTGCTCGCGCAGCTTGACCTCGATCACCACGTCCGAGCGTGGCTGGCTCTGACAGGCGAGGATGTAGTTCTGCTGGAGTTCTTCGGCAGACAGCAGGTAGGTCTTGTCGGTGAGCTCCTTGACCTTGCCTGAGACCAGTCGGCATTTGCATTCACCGCAACCACCGACCCGGCAGTTGTGCGGAAACGCGATGCCGTTTTGCAGGGCGGTCAGCAACAAGCTGTCTTTGGCTGCAGCGGTGATGGGCACGCCCGTCGGGTTGACCTGCAGCTGAAACTCGCTGGGGCTGCGTCGGAAGAATCGTTCGAACACGGGATGGCCTTGTCGGATTGAAACCGCAGCGACCCACGCCGCTTTCGGCAGGGTCGCGTCTGGGGATGGGTGGACGTGGGGCTCAGCTCAGTTTGGCCTGGGCGATCTTCAAGCCCGACATGCCACTTTGCTGGCTGGCTTGCTTGGCCAGCTTGCGCTCGGCGGGCGAGGCGTGCCGCTCATCCCATTCGTTCAAGGCCGGGGTCATCATCTTCTTGAACAACGGTGGCACCAGGGCGATCAGCAGCATCGACAGGTAGCCATTTGGCAGCATGGGTGCGTTCGGGTAGGCCGAGAGCGTCCAGTAAGGGGCTTCGCCTTCGGCGTGGTGGTGCGAGTGACGGGCCAGGCTGAACAGCACGTTGGTGCTGGCCCAGTGATTCGAGTTCCAGGAGTGGCGAGGCTGGACCGGCTCACCGGGCACGCGCACCAGGCCGTAGTGCTCGAAGTAATTGGTGATCTCCAGGTACTGCTTGCCGACGAAGGCAATGAGCGCCCAGAACCCCACGCCGGGCCAGCCTGCGATCGCGTAGGCCGCCACGAAGAGCGCGATGTTTTCCAGGTTGCCGCGCAGGAAGGGGCTGGCAAACGGGTTCCACACCGACTTGCCGATCTTCTTGAGGCGGGCGCGCTCGACCTGGTAGGCGTGCACGTAGCTCATGATGGTCGAGCGCACGGTGAACTTGTAGAAGCTCTCGCCGCGGCGGGCCGTGGCAGGGTCTGCTTCGGTGCCCACTTGCACGTGGTGGCCGTAGACGTGTTCGATGGCGAACGAGGTGTCGCAGGTGAAGGCCAGCATCCAGCGGCCCATGAACAGGTCGAAGGCGTTGCCTGTGCGGTGGGTCAACTCGTGACCGGTGACGGTGCCGCCCACGGCGTTCATCAGGCCCACGGTGATGACGCAGCCGGCCCATTGCACCCAGTGCGTGGTGGCTTCGCGGCCGGCGAACAGGTCCAGGCCGGCGTGCTCCTTCATCCAGGCGCCATAACCCAGGAAGTCGCCCGAGCCGAACATCCACAGCACCGTGAAGTTCAACAGCGCCAGCAGGGGCAGCATCAGGTAGAGCGGCAGGTTCAGCAGGGCTGCGAACTGCATGCGTGGTGGCTCTGACAGGTCGCGCGGCAACAGCGCATCGGCGCCGATGAAGAACACGATGGCGGCGGCAAATGGGGCCCACATCCACCAGCCGCCTTGCAGCAGGGTGAGGAAGAAGAAGGCGCCCAGTGCTGGCATCAGCCAGCCCTTGAGGTACTTGGACATGTTGCTTGTCTCCTTGCGGTGCGTTGAAGGCGATCGAGGCGCGGATGCGTCTCAGACCCTGGCGGCAGTGTGCAAAGGGGCGTCTTGGGGCGCCCTGATCTGATCGGACCTCGGTGCATGCGCGGCGATTCGCGATGACGAATTAGCGCTTTGAGAAAGCGATCAGGGCTGCAAGAAATCAGCTGCGACAGCCCTGTCGTCAGGCATGCCCGACATCGGCCCGCAGAGGTCAACCGGACAAACCGAGGTGCCAAAACGGAAGTGCTTGTGCGAGGCTTGTGGTTCGGCGCGCAAGGGCACCGAGCAAGGCTTCTCGAGCTGTGTCAGAATCTAGTTCAATTCTTACAAGATCCATTGTCAGAATTGCGGATTGCTGTGCGGACGCCGCCAGCCTTCTTCTCCCAGCCGGGGCAGGGGCGGTGTGCGCGTGTTTTCAATTCACTCACCGACATTGCCATGAGCGCTACCTACCAAGTCACCGACGGCGTGGCCGTCATCTCCCTGGACAACCCGCCTGTCAACGGCCTGGGTCAAAGCACCCGGGCAGGCATCGTGGATGGCATCCAGAAGGCTCAGGCTGATGCCTCCGTGCAGGCGGTGGTCATCATCGGTGCTGGCAAGGTGTTCTGCGGTGGCGCCGACATCCGCGAATTCGGCAGCCCCAAGGCTTTTGCCGAGCCCAACCTGCACGTCACCATCGAAGCGGTCGAGCGTTCTGCCAAGCCCGTTGTCGCCGCCATCCACGGTGTGGCCATGGGCGGTGGCCTGGAGCTGGCGCTGGGTTGCCACTACCGCGTGGTCGCCAAGGGCACGCAAATCGCGCTGCCCGAGGTCAACATCGGCATCGTGCCAGGCGCCGGTGGCACGCAGCGCCTGCCGCGCGTGCTGGGCGTTGACACCGCCCTGCAGATGATCACCACCGGCGCCTCGGTGATGTCCGAGAAGCTGGCCGCAGCGCCGGGCCAGAAGCTGTTCGACAAGCTGGTCGATGGCGAGCTTCTGCCCGCTGCCATCGCCTTCGCCAAGGACGTCGCCGGTGTGCGCCCGCTGCCTTCGGTGCGCGACCTGAAGGTGGCCGCACCGGCTGATGCCGAGGCCTTCCACAAGGCCCGCGCCGAGCTGGCCAAGTCCCGCAAGAACCTGATCGCCCCGCAGCGCTGCGTGGACTGCGTCGAAGCCGCCACCCAGCTGGACCTGGACGCAGGCATCAAGTTCGAGCGCGAGGTCTTCGAAGGTCTGGTGACCGGTGACCAGGCCCGTGCCCTGCGCCATTCGTTCTTCGGCGAGCGCGCTGCCAGCAAGATCCCCGATGTGCCCGCCGACACCCCGCTGCGCGACATCAAGAACGTGGCCGTGATCGGCGCCGGCACCATGGGTGGCGGCATCACCATGTGCTTCCTCAACGCCGGCATCCCGGTCAAGCTGCTGGAGATGAAGCAGGAAGCCATCGACCGCGGCGTGGGCATCATCCGCAAGAACTACGAAGCGCAGGTCGCCAAGGGCAAGTTGGCCCAGGACAAGTACGAGCAGCGCATGGGCCTGCTCACCACCACGCTGAGCTATGACGATATCGCCCAGGCCGACATGGTCATCGAGGCCGTGTTCGAAGACATGGGTGTGAAGTCGCAGGTCTTCACCAAGCTCGACAGCATCATGAAGCCCGGTGCCATCCTGGCGTCCAACACCTCGACGCTGGACGTGGACAAGATCGCCGAAGTGACCAAGCGCCCCGCCGATGTGGTGGGCCTGCACTTCTTCAGCCCGGCCAACGTGATGCGCCTGCTCGAAGTGGTGCGCAGCAAGCACACCGCCAAGGACGTGATGGCCACCGTGATGGCCGTGGCCAAGAAGATCAAGAAGGTGGCCGTGGTCTCGGGTGTGTGCGATGGCTTCATCGGCAACCGCATGTTCGAGCAGTACGTGCGCCAGGGCTTCTTCCTGGTGGAAGAGGGCGCCACGGTGCAGCAGGTGGACAAGGCCGCCGAGGCCTTCGGCTTCGCCATGGGCCCCTTCCGCGTGGGCGACCTGGCTGGCAACGACATCGGCTTTGCCATCCGCAAGCGCCGCAAGGTCGAGCGCCCTGACGTCATCTACAGCCCTGTGGGCGACGCCATTTGCGAGCTGGGTCGCTTTGGTCAGAAGGTGGGCAAGGGCTGGTACGACTACGAAGCAGGCAAGCGCGAGCCCATCCCCTCGGCCGAGGTGCAAGGCTGCATCGACAAGGTGCGCGCCGACAAGGGCGTCACGCCCCGCCAGATCAGCGACGAAGAAATCGTGCAGCGCCTGGTGCTGGCCATGGTCAACGAGGGCGCGCTGATCTTGGAAGAGGGCATCGCCTCGAAGGCTTCGGACATCGACATGGTGTACCTCACGGGCTACGGCTTCCCGGTCTACCGTGGCGGCCCGATGCTCTACGCCGACATGCTGGGCCTGCCCAAGGTGATCGAGCTGATGAAGGGCTTTGCTTCCAACGGCGGCTCCGACCCCGCTTTCTGGACCCCGGCGCCCTTGCTCGCCAAGCTGGCTTCAGAGGGCAAGGGCTTCACGGGCTGATTGATCGCTTTTTCCTGAAACGGCAAGGAGCCCGCCATGGCGCACATCGAAACCCTGGTCAACGGCCACATCCTGGAGATCAAGGTCAACCGGGCCGACAAGCACAACGCGCTGTCTCCCGAGATGTACCTGGACCTGGCGCGTGCGCTGGGTGAACTCAACCGCAACCCCGAGCTTCGCGTGGCCCTGCTGCACGGCGAGGGCAAGCACTTCACCTCGGGCGTCGAGCTGGACAAGTGGGCGCCCATCTTCGGCAATGGCAAGGGTTTCGAGGTGCCGGCAGGCGAGGTCGACCCGTTCGGCCTGTTCGGCGAGCGGCACCGCAAGCCCATCGTGATGGCGGTGCAGGGCAACTGCTTCACCTGGGGTGTCGAGATCATGCTCAACACCGAGGTGCGCGTGGCCGCTGATGACACGCGCTTTGCGATGCTCGAGGTCAAGCGCGGCATCTTCCCGTGTGGTGGCGCCACCTTGCGCCTGCCCAAGCAGATGGGGTGGGGTGCCGCACAGCGCTACCTGCTGACGGGCGAGTTCTGGTACGCCGAAGAAGCCTTGCGAACGGGCCTCGTGCAGGAGGTGGTGCCAGCTGGGCAGCAGCTCACCAAGGCCCGTGAGATCGCCGAGCAGATCGCCAAGGCTGCGCCGCTGGGCGTGCAGAACATCCTGAAGTCCAGCCGCCTGGCGATGCACGATGGCGATGCTGTGGCAGCCCAGCACCTGTTCAAGGAGATGCTTCCGGTGATGCAAAGCGAAGACGCAGCCGAGGGCGTGCGCTCCTTCATCGAGCGGCGAGAGGCCGTTTTCAAGGGGCGCTAACGGCCGCCGTGCAGTCGCCCCATGGCGATCAGGGGGCGGAGCGCCTCGCCATGTGTCCCCGTCAACCTGTTCAACCCGTTCCCACGAAGTTCCCAAGAGCCGAACCATGACCCACCGCGCCACCGTTGACTTCCTGCTGCACGACTGGCTCAAGGCCGAAACCCTTTGCCAGCGCGAACGCCACGCCGAGCACAGCCGCGAAACCTTCGACGCCGTGCTCGACCTCAGCGAGAAGATCGCCAACGAGCAGTTCGCCCCCATCAACCGCCTGACCGACGAGCACGAGCCCACCTTCGACGGCGTCACCGTGACGCTGCCCAAGGAAACGCCCGTGGCGATGGCCGCCTTCAACGAGGCCGGTCTGATGGCCGCCAGCAAGGACGTTGAACTCGGTGGCATGCAGCTGCCCACCGTGGTCGAGATCGCCTCGATGAGCTTTTTCTACAAGGCCAGCGTGTCGCTGGCCGCATACCCGATGCTCACGCGCGGCAACGCCAACACCATCCTGGCGCACGGCACGCCCAAGCAGATCGAGGTGTTCGCCAAGGGCGGCTTCGAAGGCCGCACCTTCGGCACCATGTGCCTGAGCGAGCCGCAGGCCGGCTCCAGCTTGTCCGACATCTCCACGCGTGCCGTGCCCGATGTGAAGGGCGATGGCACGGGCGTGGACTGGCTTGAGGACCCGCTGGGCAAGCGCTACCGCCTCAAGGGCAACAAGATGTGGATCTCGGGCGGCGAACACGAGATGGGCGAGAACATCGTCCACCTGGTGCTGGCCAAGATCCCAGGCCCCGATGGCAAGCCGGTGCCGGGCGTCAAGGGCATCTCGCTGTTCATCGTGCCGCGCAAGCTGGTCAAGGCCGATGGCTCGATCACGCAGCAGCGCAACGACGTGGCGCTGGCGGGCCTGAACCACAAGTGCGGCTACCGCGGCACCGTCAACACCTTGCTGAACTTCGGTGAAGGCAAGTTCCCCGTCAACGGCGAGGCCGGCGCGGTGGGCTACCTGATCGGCAAGGAGGGCGAGGGCCTGAAGTGCATGTTCACGCTCATGAACGAGGCCCGCATCAGCGTGGGCGTGGGCGCGACCATGCTGGGCTACGCCGGTTATGAGTATTCGCTGCAGTACGCCAAGGACCGCCCGCAAGGCCGGCACATGGGTGCCGGTGGCAAGGACCACAGCGCGCCGCAGGTGCCCATCATTGGCCACACCGACGTCAAGCGCATGCTGATGATGCAAAAGGCCATCGCCGAAGGCGGCCTGGCGCTGGGCCTGCTGTGCGCGCAACTGGTGGACGACCAACACACGGGCAGCGGCGAAGAAGCCGAGAAGGCCGGCCTGCTGCTGGAACTGCTCACCCCGATCGCCAAGAGCTGGCCCAGCGAATGGGCGCAGGAAGCCAACTCGCTGGCCATCCAGATCCTGGGCGGCTACGGCTACACGCGCGACTACCCGGTCGAGCAGTACTGGCGTGACAACCGCCTCAACATGATCCACGAAGGCACGCACGGCATCCAGGGCCTGGACCTGCTGGGTCGCAAGGTGGTGATGAACGGCGGCACGGCCCTGAGCGTTCTGGCCGAGCGCATCAGTGAAACCATCCAGAAGGCGGGGCATGTGAATGGCCTGGCCGAGCACGCCAATGCGCTGGCCCAGGCCCTGCAGAAGGTGGGCGCCACCACCAAGGCGGCCTGGTCAACCGGCGTGCCCGAAGAGGCTCTGGCCAATGCGACGCCTTACCTTCAGGCCTTCGGCCACACCGTGCTGGCCTGGATCTGGCTGGAGCTGGGGCTGGCCGCCAAGGCCGCGCAAGCGCAAGGTCAGTGGGACGCGTCGCCGCTGGGCCCGGGTTTCCTCAAGGGCAAGCAGGCCGCAACCGACTACTTCTTCGCCTATGAGCTGCCCAAGATCGACGCCTGGCTGGGCGTGGTCTCGCGCCGCGACCTGACCTGCGCGCAGGCACAAGCCGATTGGTTCTGATTCACCTTTGATCCTCAAAAAGAAAGCTCCGTACACCATGCTGCGACACATCGTCATGTGGACCCTCAAAGACCCGGCCGACGCGCCCCAGGTCAAGGCCTTGCTCGACAGCTGCAAGGGCCTGGTGCCCGGCATGCATGAGTTCGACGTCGGCATCAAGGCCGAGGGGCTCGAAGCCAACTGCGACGTGGTGCTGGTTTCGACCTTCGAAGACGCCGCCGCGCTGGCTGCCTATGTGCCGCACCCGCACCACCAGGGCGTGGTCGCGCAGATCCGCCAGATGGCGGCCACGCGCCACGTGCTCGACTACCTCGTCTGATCCCCCAAGAAGGCCCAACGTCATGACCGCCCCCCGCATCGTCCAGCAACTCTTCGACCTCACGGGCAAGACGGCCCTGATCACCGGCGGCTCGCGCGGCCTGGGACTGCAGATGGCCCATGCGCTGGGCGAGGCCGGCGCCAAGGTGGTCATCAGCTCGCGCAAGGCCGCTGACCTCGAACAAGCCGTGATGGCCTTGCAGGATGCGGGCATCGACGCGCGCTGGATCGCCGCCGACGCCGGCAACCCGCAGGACATCCAGCGCCTGGCCGATGAAACGCTGGAGCGCGTGGGCGACGTGGACATCCTCGTCAACAACGCCGGCGCCACCTGGGGTGCGCCCGCGGCCGATTACCCGCTCGAAGCCTGGGACAAGGTGATGAACCTCAATGTGCGCGGCTACTTCCTTCTGTCGCAAGCCATCGCCAAGGCCAGCATGATCCCGCGCAAGCAGGGCCGCATCATCAACGTGGCTTCCATCGCCGGGCTGGGCGGCAACCACCCCTTCATGCAGACCATCGCTTACAACACCAGCAAGGGCGCGGTGGTGAACTTCACCAAGGCGCTGGCTTGCGAGTGGGGGCACCTGGGCATCCGCGTCAACGCGCTTGCGCCTGGCTTCTTCCCCAGCAAGATGACGGCCGGCACGCTGGCTGCGGTGGGTGAAGATCGGCTGGCCGCCAGCGCGCCGCTGCAGCGCCTCGGTGACGACGAAGACCTCAAGGGTGCGACGCTGCTGTTCGCGTCCGACGCGGGCAAGCACATCACCGGGCAGGTGCTGGCGGTCGACGGCGGCGTGAGCGCCGTGGTGGGCGGCTGAGGCTCGCGCGCCGCATCACACCCTCTGCACCCACGGCACCCCAACACGGGCACTTGACCATGGCCATCCCGTTCCCGGTCCACATTCCGTTCCTCGTTGGCATCGGCGCCGAGTTGCAGCGCTTCGCCGATGGCGAGGCCGAGATCACGCTGGGCGTGCAGGAGCCGCACACCAACTCCTTCGGCGTGGCCCACGGCGGCTTGCAGATGACCCTGCTCGACGTGGCCATGGCCCATGCGGCGCGCAGCCGCCACATCGACCAGCCTGGTGGTGGCCCGGGCCTCGTGACGGTCGAGATGAAGACCAGTTTCATGCGCCCGGCGCAGGGCCGCATCCGCGTGATCGGTCAGGTGCTGCACGCCACCGCCTCCATGGCCTTCACCGAAGGCCGCGTGCTCGATGAGCAGGGTCGCATCTGTGCCCACGCCACGGGCACCTTCAAGTTCCTTCGCGCGTTGCCCACGGCCGACCGAGAGGTCAAGCCGCTGGCACGCCACGCCGGCTCGGACTGATCTCCAGCAGCCGGCTCCCTTGGCAAACCAGGAGTCCACAAGATGAGCCTGATCAATCACCAGATCCTGCTGGCATCGCGCCCTGCGGGCGAGCCCACCACTGACAACTTCAAGCTGGTCGAAACGCCTGTGCCCACGGCCGCTCAACTGGCAGACGGGCAGGTGCTTGTGCGCCACCATTACCTGTCGCTCGACCCGTACATGCGCGGCCGCATGAACGACAGCAAGAGCTACGCCGAACCGCAGCCGCTGAACTCGGTGATGATCGGCGGCACGGTGGGCGAGGTGATCGCCAGCAAACACGCGCGCTACGCCGTGGGCGACTCGGTCGTGGGCATGGGAGGTTGGCAGGAGTACAGCGTGGTCGATGCCAACCAGCGCGGCATCCTCAACAAGGTCGACACCCGCCACATCCCGCTGTCGGCCTACCTGGGCTCGGTCGGCATGCCGGGCGTGACGGCCTGGTACGGCCTGATGAAGATCATCGCGCCCAAGCCGGGCGAGACCATCGTGGTCAGCGCCGCCAGTGGTGCGGTGGGCAGCGTGGTGGGGCAGTTGGCCAAGGTGCACGGCTGCCGCGTGGTCGGCATCGCCGGTGGGCCCGACAAGTGCCGCTACGTGACCGAGGAGCTGGGCTTCGATGCCTGCCTGGACCACAAGCAACTGACCGATCTGCGCAGCTTCTCGTCCGCGCTGAAGGCCGCTGCGCCCAATGGTGTCGACGGGTGCTTCGAGAATGTCGGTGGCATCGGCCTGGACGCCGTGATGCTGCGCGCCAACGCCTTCGCCCGCGTGGCCTTGTGCGGCCTGATCGCTGGCTACAACGGCGAACCCCTGGTCATGCAGAACCCATCCCTGATCCTGGTCAATCGCATGAAGTTCGAAGGCTTCATCGTGAGCGAGCACCCCGAGGTCTGGCCCGAGGCCATGCAGGAGCTGGGGGGGCTGGTGGCGTCCGGGCGCATGAAGTTCCGCGAGTCGGTGGCGCAAGGCATTGCCAGCGCGCCCGAGGCCTTCCTGGGCCTGCTCAAGGGCCGCAACTTCGGCAAGCAGCTGGTCAAACTGATCTGAACACCTCATTCAAGAAGAACCCGACATGTCCGCTCAACACCTCACCATCCGCCCTGGCCAGACGGCCGTCATCACCGGCGCGGCCAGCGGCTTCGGCCTGGAGCTGGCCCGCCTGGGCGCCAAGCAGGGCTTGAACCTCGTCATCACCGACGTGCAGCAGGACGCGCTCGACGCCGCCCTGGCCGAGCTCACCGGCATGGGCGCCAAGGTGGCCGCCCTGCGCGGCGACGTCTCTCGTGCCGAAGACGTGCAGGCCCTGGCCGACCTTTGCATGGAGCGCTTTGGCGCGCCGCACATCGTCATCAACAACGCGGGTGTGGCCCACGGTGGGCTGATCTGGGAACACACCCAGCGCGACTGGGAGTGGGTGCTGGGCGTGAACCTGTTCGGCGTGGTGCATGGCGTGCGCGTGTTCACGCCCCTGATGCTCGCGGCGGCTGCGAAGGACGCTTCGTACCAGGGCCACATCGTCAACGTGGCTTCGATGGCCGGGCTGCTGAACTCGCCCAACATGGGTGCCTACAACGTCAGCAAGCACGCAGTGGTGAGCCTGTCCGAGACGCTGTACCAGGACTTGTCTTTGGTGACCGAGCAGGTTCATGCTTCGGTGCTGTGCCCGTACTTCGTGCCCACTGGCATCCACCAGTCGCACCGCAATCGGCCCAAGGAGCTGCTCAGCGAGGGCAAGCCGACGGCCAGCCAGATGATCGCGCAGGCGATGAGCACCAAGGCGGTCACGTCGGGCAAGGTGACGGCGGCGGACACGGCGCAGTTGGTGTTCGACGCCATCAACCAGGGCAAGTTCTACGTGTACACGCACCCGCAGGCGCTGGGCATGGTGCAGACTCGGCTGGAAGACGTGGTGCAGGGGCGCAACCCGACGGATCCGTTCGCGGGCAAGCCGGAGATTGGTGAGCAGTTGCGGGTGGCTTTGAGGCAGGCTGCTCAGGGTTGATTTTTTTGTGCGGCGGGTGTTGCGTGGTCCGGTGGGTGGGGGGCGTGTGAGCCGGCCCTGCGCGGGGCATCACCGAGCTGGTCGGACCGTCACCCCTTGAACACCAGTCAAGTGGTTGCCGAGCCATGACACCGCACATGTCGGGCCGGCTCACACGCCCCCCACCCACCGGACCCGAATCACCGAGCACGGCGTGGGTTGCGGAAGAAGAAAGGCGACGCTTGCGTCGCCTTTCTTCTTCCTTCTTCGCATGCCACGGTTTGTCGCGGGATGGGGGCGAGGGGTGCCTGCGCAGGCCCGACATGTGCGGTGTCATGGCTCGGCAACAGCCAGGCTCGTGTTCAAGGGGTGACGAAGGCGGCGCTCGGTGATGCCCCGCGCAGGGCCGGAGCAGGCACCCCTCGCCCTCAGCCCGTTGCTCAAACCGTGGCACAACACCTCAACCCACTAACTCAACTACTCTGCACAAGCGCGAGTCGTGGCCAGAAGGTCAGTCCATCAACTGGATCACTTCGCGTCCAACTCACGGTGCCGCGACAGCACCACCCCCCGCTGTGCAAAGCGCTGGGTCAGCTGCTCCACGCAATACACCGAACGGTGTTGCCCGCCCGTGCAGCCAATGGCCACCGTGACATAGCTGCGCTGATCGCCCTCGAGCGTTGGCAGCCAGCGCAGCAGGAACGCCTCGATCTGTGCGATCAGCTCGGCCGACTCGGGCTGCTGACCGAGGTACTCGATGACCGAAGGGTCCCGTCCCGTCAAGGGCTTGAGTTCCTTGATGTAGAACGGGTTGGGCAGCATCCGCACGTCGAAGACGAAGTCCGCGTCCATGGGCACGCCCTGCTTGAAAGCAAAGGACTCGAACACGAGCGTCAGCTTCGAGGGGGCCGCCTGCACGATGTTGCGGATCCAGGTTCGCAACTGGGCAGGCCGCAGCAGCGTCGTGTCGATCACGGTGGAGACCTCGCGCAGCGGGCTCAGCAACTCGCGCTCGGTGCGGATCGCGTCGATCAACACCTGGTCTGCCGTGGAGGTCACGCTGGCGTCGTGGTCGCTGGCTCGGCGGCGAGGTGCGCCGATCACCGCCGCCGGCACCGCACGCACCTGTGAAAGGGGGTGAGGACGGCGGGTTTCTGAAAAACGCCTCACCAGCGCGTCGGTGCTGGCGTCGAGGAAGACCGAGCGGACCTTGTGACCATCCGCGCGCAGCTCTTCCAGCATCGGGGTGAGGTGCGGCAGGGTGTCAGCGCTGCGCACGTCCACCGAGACGGCCACACGCCGGCGGCGGTCGGGGTCGCGTTGGACCTCGAGCTCGATCATGCCGCGCAGCAACTCAGGGGGCAGGTTGTCGACGCAGAAGTAGCCTGCGTCTTCCAGGGCGTTGAGCGCCACCGACTTGCCCGAACCGGAGATGCCTGTCAGCAGCACGATGTCGAGCGTTTTCATGCAGGTTCCTTGCGCGCTTTGTTGCGCGTGGCATGGGCCTGGGCGGCAGGTTCACCCTCGCTTTGTGTGGCGTGCGCGGTTTGCAGCATCACACGGGCATGGGCCAGGCTGGTGTCGCTGATGGCGCCGCCGAGCATGCGGGCCATTTCGGCCTCACGCGCCTGTCCGCTGACCTCGCCGATGCGGCTGGTGGTCTGCTCGCCGTGCTGCGATTTGGCCACGAGCAGGTGATGGTGTGCGCAGGCCGCGACCTGAGCCAGGTGGGTGACGGCCAGAACCTGGCGGCCCTCCTGGGCTCCGCCCAGGCGCTGCATCAGGCGTCCGACGGTGTCGGCCACCGCACCGCCGACACCAGAGTCGATCTCGTCGAATATCAGGGTGGCAACGCCCTGGCCACCGCGCTGCTGCGTGGTCGTCACGGCAATCGCCAAGGCCAGGCGCGAGAGTTCGCCGCCCGAGGCGACCTTGGCCAGCGGACGAGGCGTGCTGCCCGCGTGGCCTGCCACCAGGAAGTCGATGGCCTCCAGGCCGCCGGGCTGCGGTTCTTCAAGGGGCGACAGCGCCACCTCGAAGCGGCCACCGGCCATGCCCAACTCCTGCATGGCTGCGCTGACCGCGTCGCTCAGGCGAGGCGCAGCCTGCTTGCGCTGCTTGGATGCTTGCTGGGCCTGCTTGAGCCAGGCGGCGTGCGCCTGCTCGGCGCCACGCTCCAGCGCAGCCAGGTCGGTGGCGGCGTCGAGCTCGGCCATCTCGGCCCTCCAGCCTTGCAGCAGCTCGGGCAGTTCGGCGGGCGGGCGGCGGTGGCGGCGCGCCAGGCTCATCCAGGCCGACACGCGGGCATCGAGCTCGTTCAGGCGGTCGGGGTCGAGCTCGGTGTGGCCCAGCACGCCGTGCAGGCTGTGGGCGGCGTCATGCAGCTGAGCCTGCGCTTCCCGCAGCACCTCCAGTGCGTTGCCCAGTCGGGGTTCGTAGCTGGCCACCTCGTCGAGCGCGTCGATGGCGCGTGCTGCCAGGCTCTCGGCGTTGACTTCGGCCTCGGAGATGGCGTCCAGCGCCAGTTGGGCCGCGTCCAGGATGGACTGGCCGTGGCTCAGGCGGGTGTGCTCGGCGTTGAGCTCGTCCCATTCGCCGGCCTGCGGCGAGAGCTTGTCCAGCTCGGCGATCTGCCACTGCAGGCGCTCGCGTTCGCGCTCCAAGTCGGCTTGTTTCGTGCGGGCGTCGTGCAGGCGCTTGTGGGCCTCGCGGCGCGCCACCCAGGCCGCTTGCAGGGCGGCGGTGTCCACGCCTGCTTGCTCGTCGACCAGCTCGCGCACGCTGTCGGGGCGGGTCAGGCTCTGCCAGGCGTGCTGGCCATGGATGTCGACCAGGTGCTCGCCCAATTCGCGCAATTGCGTGAGCGTGGCCGCGCCCCCGTTGACCCAGGCGCGGCTCTTGCCCTGGGCGTCGACCACGCGGCGCAGCAGCAAGCTGCGCGTGCCGGTCGGTTCATCGGGCCACTCGCTGGTGTCGAAGCCGGCTTCGTCCAGCCAGGGGCGCAGGCGCGTGGCCAGGGCAGGCGTGAGGTCGAACTCGGCGCTCAGGTCGGCGCGGGCTGCGCCTTCGCGCACCGCGCCGGCGTCGCCACGGCTGCCCAGCGTCAATTGCAGGGCGTCGATCAGGATGGACTTGCCCGCACCGGTCTCACCGGTCAGCGCGGTGAAGCCGCTGTCCAGTTCGATGTCGAGTTCGGTGACGATGACGAAGTCACGCAGGCTCAGGCGTCGGAGCATGTTTCAGCTCACTCCTTCGTTCCAGCGCAGCTTGCGGCGCAGGGTCGCGTAATAACTCCAGCCTTCGGGGTGCAGGAAACGCACCTTGTGCGCCGAGCGCCGCACGGTGATGCGGTCGCGGTGCAGCAGGCTGGCCAGGGACTGCATGTCGAAGTTCATGCTGGCGTCGCGGCCGGCCACGATCTCGATGCTCACCGTGCCCGTGTCGGGGATGACGATGGGCCGGTTCGACAACGTGTGCGAGGCGATCGGCACGATCACCCAGCCGCCGAGCGCGGGGTGCAGGATCGGGCCGCCGGCCGACATGGCGTAGGCCGACGAGCCAGTGGGCGAGGCCACGATCAGGCCGTCGGCACGGTAGTTCGCGATGAATTGGCCGTCGACCTCGGCGCGCAGCTCGACCATGCTGGCCGTGGCGCCGCGGCTGACCACCACTTCGTTGATGGCGTGGCCTTCGTAAATGGTTTCCAGCTCGCCATTGCGGTGGGGGCGCAACACGGCGCCTTCGAGCATGTGGCGGGTTTCGGCCTCGTACTGGCCGCTGAGGATCAGGGGCAGGGCGGTGGCGACGTCTTTCAACTGGATGTCGGTGATGAAACCCAGGCGCCCCTGGTTGATCCCCACCAGCGGGATGTCGTAGCGGGCCAGCTCGCGGGCGGTGGCCAGCATGGTGCCGTCGCCGCCGAGCACGATGGCCACGTCACACTGCTCACCGATCTCGCGCATGCTCAACGCGGGGTAGTCGGTCATGCCGGTGTTGAGCGCGGTCTCGGCTTCCAGCGACACGTCCAGTCCGGTGCGGGCCAGCAGGTGGGCCACGTCTTCCAGCACGGCGCGGATGCCGCGGGCCTGGAATTTACCGACCAGGGCGGCGTGGCGGAATCGGCAGGGAAGCTGATTGGGCATGCGCGGAATTACACCACAGCGGTGTGTCGGCCAGCCCCGCGAAATCGGACGCCTGCCCAGGGGGGAGCAGCGAGCCCGTGCGCAGTCCTTAGAATGGACGAACCATGCTGGATGACCGTGCCAAGATCCTGTTGAAAGCGCTGGTCGAGCGCTACATCGCCGACGGGCAGCCCGTCGGCTCGCGCACCTTGTCCCGGGCCTCGGGGCTGGAGCTTTCCGCTGCCACCATCCGAAACGTGATGGCCGACCTCGAAGAGCTCGGCCTGATCGTCAGCCCGCACACCTCGGCCGGGCGCGTGCCCACCGCGCGCGGCTACCGATTGTTCGTGGACACCATGCTCACGGCGCGTCCGCTGAACATGGGCGACTTCTCGGCCGAGACCCGCGACCAGCTCCAGCCCGACCAGCCTCAGCGCGTCATCTCCAACGCGGCGCAGATGCTCTCGAGCTTGTCGCAGTTCGTGGGCGTGGTCACCGCGCCGCGCAAGGCCACGGTGTTTCGCCACATCGAGTTCCTGCGCCTGGGCGAAAAGCGCCTGCTGGTCATCCTGGTCTCGCCAGATGGCGACGTGCAAAACCGCGTCATCTTCACTGCGCAGGACTACAACCCCGCCCAGCTGATCGAAGCCAGCAACTTCCTGACCGAGCACTACAGCGGCCTGACCATCGAAGAGATGCGCGAGCGGCTCAAGCGCGAGGTCGACCAGCTGCGCACCGAGATCGGCAGCCTGATGCAGGCGGCGGTGCAGGCAGGCAGCGAGGTCGAGGCCGAGTCGCAGGAAAGCGTGGTCGTCTCTGGCGAGCGCAACCTGCTGACGGTGCAGGACTTCTCCAGCGACATGGGCTCGCTGCGCCGCATGTTCGATCTGTTCGAGCAAAAGACGCAGCTCATGCGCCTGCTCGACGGCTCCAGCCGCGCCGAGGGCGTCAACATCTACATCGGTGGCGAAAGCCAGGTGGTGCCTTTTGAAGAGCTGTCGGTGGTCTCGGCCCCGTACCAGATCGACGGGCGGGTGGTGGGCACGCTGGGCGTGATCGGCCCCACCCGCATGGCTTACGACCGCATGATCGAGATCGTGGACATCACCTCGCGCCTGGTGTCGAACGCCTTGAGTCAAAAGTGATTCGGGCGTGAACGCGAACTGAGCGGGTGAGGGGGCGTCGCTCGGCCCGCCTACAATCGCGCACTGATTTCTCAGGGGGCCTCTAGCTCATGCTTGGTTAGAGCAGCGGACTCATAATCCGTTGGTGCCGGGTTCGACTCCCGGGGGGCCTACCAAAAAAGCCCAAGCGCGACAGCCACTTAGGCGTGCACTTGGGCTCTTGTGACGGTCAACCTTCATTCTGCAAATTGACCGTGTAGGCGCCTGTGTAGGCGCTTCGCTCAGGCCTCGGCCCTCTCGCGCATCCGGTCGTAGTGGGCGGCCACGTCCCGCACATCGGCCCACCGCTTCCCGCCATCCATGTAAGTCTTGATGCCCAGCGTGCCGGCGCTGATCTGGTTCATCAGGGTGCCCTTGGCCATGTCGAGTTCACTGGCGAGTTCCTGCATGTCCAGGCGCATGCCGTACTTCTCGGCGAGGATCAGTTGAGCAAGCAGGCTCATGGTCGAAGGTCTCCGGTGCGGTCGTCTTGGCCCGGATGTTGGGAGCGCACGGGTAGAGCGCGCATGTCAGTTTTCCGACTCGGCAGCACCCAACGGGGTCGCCTCCTCCATGACGGTGCGGACCATGTCGACCTGGATTCCGAGGGAGATTGCGGCGCGGCGGTGGAGTTCAGCTTCGCTGGCACCCGGATCTGCCTTGGCGAGGGCGGCCACGGTGCGGCGGATCGTTTCCTTGGCGACTATCACTGGGCGGCCTCCGCGATGGCCTGGCGCTCGGCCTGGTTGACCAGGTCGTTGATCTGACGGTTGCCCTTGGCGTCGGTCGGGCTGATCAGGCCGGCCTTCTCCATCTGCTCCAGGATGCGCGCGGCGCGGTTGTAGCCGATGTGCAGGTGGCGCTGCACCAGCGAAATCGAGGCCTTCTGATTGGCCACGATGATTTCGCATGCGTCGGGGTAGAGCGGGTCTGGGCCGTCGGCCTCCAGGTGCTGATCCCACGGGGCCTGGGCATCGGTCGTCGATTCGCCGTCGGTTTTCTCTGCCGCCATGCCGGTCTGAGGGGGCGCGAGCGGCGCGGCCTCGCCGCCCAGGGCATCCAGCAGGTCGGGGATCAACTGCAACATCTCGCCGGTGAAGATCGCGCAGTCGGCCTCGAAGGCCTCGGACTTGTCTACCTTGCCGCCGGCCGGGCTGCTGGGCCCCTCGAAGACGATGTCCAGGAAGGACAGCTTCTTCAGCTTGCCGGAGTCGGTCAGCACGAACGACACGCGGTCGCGCCACGTCAGTGCGAGGTGGGTGGGCACCTTGCCGGCCTGGATGTGCTGCTTGACCTCGTCGGTGTCCAGGGGGTGCCGGGAGTAGCGGACCACCGACTTCATCTCGTCGGGGGACTTGAGCGCGCACTCGCGGTCGACACTGAACTGGTACGGTGGCTCGCCCGTGCCCAGCCAGTGGGCCATCGCCACGGCGGGCGACATCTCCGTCTGGATCAGGCTGAAGTTGACGTCTTCCATGGCCTTCACCAGGAGGGTGACGAACTGGTCGAGTTTGCCGGGTGATGTCGAGTCCACGACCATCACGCAGGACTTGGGGTCGATCCATGCCCAGGTGTCGAACTGCCCTGGGATGGCCGACGGCAGGAGTTCGAGCAGCGCCTGCTCCTTGATCTCCTTCATCTGCTTCTTGCCGGGGCGGCGGCCGGTGCTCTCTTCGATCTGGTCGGCGATCTCATCTGCATGCCGCTTGACGGCCGGGCCCGGCACTTTGCGCACCTCGGTGCGCAGGCGGATGAACAGTTGGCCGCCGATCGCCTCGACCATGGCGCCGTGCTCTTCGCCGCGGGGCGCGACCCAGCCGGCGCTCTGCTGCTGGGTAGGTCCAGTCGGCACGAACTGAGCCTTGTTGAGGGCGTCTTCCAGGACGCTGGACTCGATGGGGACACCGCACACAAGGCGGTAGAGGGTGGATGTGGAGAACATTGGGCGTTCCTCTTTGCGATTTCGGTTCTCAGGCGATGACGGTGGCCTGCTGGGCCGCCTTGACTTCGTCGTACTTCATGACGGCCCAGCGAAGGGCGTAGCAGCACCACGTGAATCGGTGCGTGAACTCCTCGACGTTGACTTCCCAGAAGTCGCGGAAATAGAACTTCAGTCCGTGGTTGACCTGGTGGAAGAAGTCGTGCGCGGCGCACTGCTTGCGGTAGCCACCCGAGTCACCATCGGCGCCGATGACCTCGGACATCACGGCATCCCAGAGGTCGCGCCGTTCTTCCTTGGTGGTGTCGTCTCGATGGTTCCGAATCCAAGTGACCAGGTGCTCCAGAACTGCGCGGTTGAACCTCTCTTCGCTGAACTCTGTGGTCCCGTCACGGCCGCTGGCGTCGACCTTCTCAGCCCAGTAGCGGCGGTCGATCCGCTTGAATGGGGCCGCCCTGGCGTAGGCATCCGGGCGGAAGAACTCCAGCATGTCGTGGGTCCGGCTGAAGACGAAGGTGCCCATGTCACCGGTGTAGCAAAGGCGGCCGGGCCAGGTGATCAGGTCGAAGTGCATGCACACGGTGCCGGGTTGCTTGAAGCGCAGGTGGCGGAAGACTCCGTCTTCGTGGATGACTTCCATCACGTGCTGGTCGACTTCCTTCAGGAAGGACTCTTCGGTGAGTTGGTAGGTATTCATGGTTCGCTGCGTCGAAAGATTTCGGACAGATGCTTCTTGGTCGCGGCTTCGATCATTGGCTCGGCGATGGAGCGCATTTCGGCCGCATCGGCCGTGGACCACCAGACCACCATGCACTCGATGACATCGATGTCTTGCATAGTGATTTCGGGGACCTTCTGCCAGTCCACAGCGCAGCCGCCTACCGATGGATGCCGAATGGGATGCTCAGGGGCGAGGATGTACTCGATGGCTCGAAGACCATGGTCGACACCGCGCCGTCGCTCGTTCAAGTTGGCCCAGGCGGCCATGAATGCTTCGTGAGAGCGCATGCGGCTTGAGCTCAGGAGGCGCTGAGCGTTCCCAGCCAGGTCGCGCCCACCATTGCAGCCCATGAAGACCATGAACGAGGCGCACACAGTTGCGTCGCGCTGGGTCGGCTCCGACATCGTGTCGCGCAGGATCGAATCGAGGCGCCGCGGGTTCGCTGCGAGGTAATCCCTCCAGAGATCGAGGTAGATGCCTTCCCCTGGCGTCCCGGGCCTGGGCGGTTTGACCGGCAGATGTTCGAGCTCGACGAGGTTGAGTTGTTCATCGATCTTCATCGCGAACCCTCAGATCCACTCGGGTGCTGCGCACTGTCGGACCAGATGTCTCGCACCCACCCCCAGACGTCAGACCAAGCCATCGGCGTGTCTGACGATGGGGGCTTACCCGGGGCGTAGTGGACGGTCTCACCGAAGACGCCGCGCTCGACGCGGGTGACCTTCATGCCGGCGGCCTGCTCCAGGCGGTGAATGCGGCGGCGCTCGACTTGCAGCGCCCAGACCACGGCCGCCATGATGATGACGATGAGGATCTGGGGCAGGGCTTTCAGTTGGCTGATGGTGTTCAAGACTGCTTCTCCTGCTGTTCCACTAGAGCGTCCAGATAGATCGCGCGCGCCTTGCTGGAGGGCATGGGGGTTGGCCTCTCGGTGGTCCTGCTGCATAGCAGTCGGCTATTCAGCAACTGGCGCCATGCCTGAGACTCGTTCTCCACCGGGCGATGCGGGCCACCGTCGTACAGGTTCGCCAGCCTTCCGCCAGGGACGCGGAAATAGGGCGTGCTACGGGCCAATGGCTCGACGGACGCGACAGGCACTGCGATGCATTCACCAGTGCTGCAGATGCTGCGCGCCTCTTTCTCGCTGTACCTGCCTGCCTTGTCGATGCAGATGGTGTAGCCCCGGCTGTCCGGCTTCCACCATGTCACATGCTCGTTGTGGCGCTGGGTGTGGCCGATATGTGCAATGAGGTACTGAGACATCAGGACGCACCTCCAACGGACGTGGGTGATGCCTCGCCTGCACGCGGGCAATCGCTGGGGGGCAACTGCACAACGCCCTCAAGGCCTGCCCGGCGCAATGTGCTTTCCGCGAAGGCCTCAACCTGCGCCTTGGCATCGTTGCCGGCCTTCTCCAGCATTTCCTTCGCTTGATTGACTGTGTAGCCGAGGCTCGAAGGTAGGCCGGTGGCGGCGTTGCTGAGCCCACGGTGAACCGCGCGTAGTTCCTTGATGCCTGCTTTGCCCCCTTCAATCAGGGCGCCCAGGCGGTCCACCTCAGATTGCATCTGGGCAAGCCGTCGCTTGGCGCACTCCTCGACCTCGCGGGAGATCACGTCCAGTTTGCTGTCGACTCGGCCAATCGCCGGCACCATTTCCAGCCCGGTCGATATGGGCTTGTAGGTCAGGGTCACAGGCACCCCGCTCCCCTTACCAACGCTACCGGCAAGCGCCGCGAACTGCGCGTGCGTCATCTCGAATTCGACGATGGTCCGAGGGCTAGAGTGAATCCAGTCGTGGCTGAGATCACGGTGGAGGCGCGCCTCGGTTACCCTCATCGCGATCCGATACTGGTGATCCACATCGGAGCCAAAAAGGACTCTGCTGCCACCGCTTAATTCGCTGACTTGCAGCGTTGCGAAAGCTGGGTGCTGGTACACCCTGTGCGGATCGCACGCGCCTTGCTGCTGGGAGGACTCGGTCGGGAACTGAGTCTTGCGGGTGCTCATGCCGCGCCTTCCTGCGCGATGCCGTCGCGCGCTAGGGCCAACTTGGTCTCCAACTGCTTCAGGCCCTCACACGACAGCCCGTCGACGTCTTCGGTCTGCTTGACGACATCCAGGGCCTGGATGACCACATCGCGGTGAACGATGCAAAGGCCGAGGGTCAGGAGGAGGCGTGCGAGCGTCTCCACATCCAGGGAGGCGGTCCCGGCGCTGGCCTGCTTCAACAGGGTGCCCAGGGCTTCGAGCGTCTTGGCGCTCTGGTTGGCTTGTTCTGCCGCCTTGCTGACGTTTTGCAGGGCCAGGCTGAGTGTCTGAGTCATGTGCTGCATATCCGGTTTGGTGGTGGAGCAGGGCCTGGGCCCTGCTGGTGTCAGTGCTTGCCCTTCAGGGACTCCAGGTGTTCGATCAGGCTGTCCACGATCAGGTCGAAGTCGGACAGGCGCCAGAAAGGCTGCCCATCGGCGTCTTCTTCAAACGTGGCGCCGGTGCCCACCAGGAGGGCGAAGGGCACCTGCATGCCCAGGCGAATGCAGAGATCCTGGGTGGTCAGCAGCACCTCATCGGTTTCAACCTCGTCAGCCGATTCGTCTTCAGTGGTCAGCGTCTGCACCACTTCAACTTCACGGACGGTCATGGGCAACGTGAGGTCAACTTCCACGCTGACGGTTGCGGCGGTCGCCGCCGGTGCGGCAGTTACGTCGATGACATCGCTGTCGTCGTCCATGTCGTCAAAGGAGGCAGGACCGGCGGCAAATTCCTCACGTGCGGGTTCTGCCTCGGCCGCAGGAGCTGCTGGCGGTGCTGCTTCTTGGGGCTTGGAGGCTGGGCGGAAGGCGCGGGAGTGGATGCGAGTGATGGGGGCCTGTGAGGCCGTGGCCACGATGGCTTCAGCCTTCGCGACGATGTTGGCTGCCTCGACGGGGGCGACGTCGGCCAGCATCTGCTCTTGTTGCTTGGCAGCGGTGGCCATCATGTTGAGCGTGGCCAGCGTGGTCTGCAGCGCGACCTGGACCTGAGGGTTCTCGTTGCTGCCGTGCTGCTCCTGGAGATCAGTGGCAACGCGCTCGATTTCCGTCGAGCGCTTGCCGAAGGCGCCCATGGCTGCCTGCTGGATGGCGCCCACAGTCTTGACTTCGAGGGCCTTGGCTTCCGTGTCGCGGCGCAACTTCTCGGCTTCTTCTGCCTGGCGCTCCTTCTCGGCGGTCGTGTCACGGAGTTCGCGCAGTGCGTCCAAGGTCTCAGCGAGGGCTGCAGTGCCGCGCTCCTTGAACTCTTCCCAGGTGTCGTCGATGACGACATTGTCCTGAACGAACTGGATGGCCTGGGCGATCTCGTCGGAGGTCTTGTCCTTGGCGAGGTCGACGTAGCCGCGGATGCGCGCGAGGTTCAACTCGTGGGCCGACTTGCGCTCGCGTTCCTTGGTCGCTGCTTCAGCTTTGCGGGTTTCTTCGGCTTCGATCTGTTCGTGGACGTGGGCTTCGACGCCCTTCACGGCCAGGGCGACGGCCTCAGCCTCCTCGCCGACTGAGGTGGAGATCGCGCGCAGTTGGGTCTTCAGTGCTTTGGAGATCTTGTCGGCGCCGATGCGCACGTCACGGATCTGGCGCCGGACCTCCTTGGCCTCGTCCAGTTTCTTCACGGTGGACAGGTCAAACGCGACACTGCCGTGCTTCTCGACCAGGTCCGCCACGTGCTCACGCCAGTCGCCGAAGCGGGCCAGCGCGACCGCCTGCAGGTCGATGCGGGCGAGCACCTTGGTGGCTTCCAACTTCATCGGGGCGGTGGTTTCGGGGGTGTCCATCAGCGCAATCGCCGACGCGAGCGCGTTGAGTTCGGGTTGGGTGGTTGCAGTCATCAGGTCCTCACGTAGTTGAAGGGGTTGTCGATCACGGCGGCCACGTTGGCCGCTGGGGTTGGTTTCTTGGCGGCCGAGGTGATCGGCGTGGTGATGGGCTTGGCCAGGTCTGGGCGATCCCAGGATGGCGACGATTCGCGGAAGTCGACCGTGGTGATGGGCTCCTGCGGGATGAGCTTGGCCGCGCAGCGCTTGGCGATGTCGTCGATCGAAAAGTTGCGGAAGAGCTCTTCCAACTCGGTGACGTGGCGGTCAAAGGTTACGAGGCGGTCCACCAGGCGCTCAATCCGCGCTTCGTTCCGCTCGATCCGGATCACGTTGGCCTTGCGGCCGGTGGACTCGAAAACCGGGATCCACACGATCAGGTCTATCCAGTCGAGGTGGCAAAGCCACATGCCGCCGTCGCACTGGTCTTTGAAGTCCTCCACGATCAACTCCGGCGCGGTGACGAAGGTCCCGATGCGCTGGGGGCTGACCAGGGTCTTGACCTCGATCGCACCCTTGGTGTGGCACACGAAGCCGTCGGTGGAGTACCCGAAGCGCCGGTCGTCGGTCAGGGCAATGCCCGACTCCTGGACCATGACGCCCTTCTCGTTTTCGTACCACTCCCGGGCGAAGCCTTCCTGCTCGCGGCCCTCTCGCATCGCTGCAGAGTCGAACATGGACCGATAGGGCTGGCCCGTGATCCGCTCGATCGCGAGGGTGGACGCCAGGGCCTCAGAGGCGGCGCTCGCTTCGCCCTTCTTGCGACCATCGCGATTGCTTTGCAGCGTGTCGACGGCCGCGGAGAAAAGAGAAGCCGTCAGCACGCCGCAGCGCGCCTGGTGCCACTCGGGGGTGCCCTGCTTGGCGTGGTCAAAGATCACGCGCGGCCTCCGTCGGCGCCTTGGGCACCCTTGTCGCGCAGGGCCGTGCGGACTGCCACGGCCTCGTCCCTGAAAGAGTCGACGATGTCGGCCTCACCGAGCGCCTTCAGCGCGGCATTGCCGACCTTCCAGATGACGTGGGCGGTCGGGTCGTTCGGGGACTGCTTCAGGAGTGGGGACAGCGCGTCTCGAACCAGTTTGCCCGGCGTCGGGGCCTCACCCCCGTTGCCGTCGTCGTCCTGTTCGCGCGTGGCAAGACCGCATGCGGCGATCAGGGTGTAGCGCTGCAAGTAGGACTGCGTGGAACCGATGGCCTGGACGTCGTTCTTGCCGCCGGTCTTGTCGGGCGGCGCGCCGAGTTCGCAGGCCTCCTGGTGCCCTTCGATGTGGCTGATGGTGCAGCGGATCTTGATCCAGTCCTTCACCTGCTCGACGGTCTTCCATGACGCGGTCAAACCGTGCTTGGACAGGATCGGCGTGATCAGGGCGTCGATGGTGGCCAGGGTGGCGTACTTGAAGTCGGTGCGCCCACCGCCGGGCTTGGTGCTGTCGTAGCCGACGGGCTTGTCCTTCAGGATCGGTCGCACCTCAGCACGGAAGGCGGCCATGGCCTTGAGGTAGGCCTCCCGCGCAGCGCGCTCCTGCCACCGTTCGTACAGGTCGGTAAGCCGGTGCAGTTGGTTTGCGTCAAGGCCCTTGGAGACGGCCTCGTGCAGAAGCGTCAGCGGTGACACCTCAGCAGCAGGGATGACGACCGGCGGCGCGGTCTTCAGTTCGACAACTTCGGTTGCGGCGCTCATGTCAGAACCCCAGGATGAGTTCGATCAACTTGGTCGGAGGCAAGCCGTTGATCCAGGCGACAGCCAGTGCCATGAACGAGGCGAAGGCAACGATGACCGCCATGTCCTTCAGGTCCTGAAGGATCGTGTTGCCGATGGCCCAGAGGCCAGAGTCCTGGGGGAGGTTCGATTGCTTCATGTCAGGCTCCATTCGGGCGCGGGCGCCCGGAAACCGCCGATGTCTCGGCTGCGATGTGTTTGGGTTCAGCCCCGGAGATCGAGGGGCTTGCAGCAGGCGCAGACCCACTGGCGCGTGCGCTTGCAGATCTCGCCGCCCGCTTGCGGTCGCCACTTGTTGCAGCGAAAGCAGTGGCGGGAGTTGCGGCCGTGCGCGAAGGGCGAACCAATGCCGTTCGCGGCGGTGTGGTTCGTCTCGCGACGCAATGCGCTCATGCCGAGGCCCCGCGACAGGCGGCGACGCTGGGCCCCACCATGTAGGCGTAGCCGCTGGAGATCACGTCGCGGAGTTGCTGGACGTGGTGGCACTCGCTCAGGGCCAGGGCGTCCATGAGAAGGGCGCTCACTGCCTTGTCGCTTTCAACCTTTTCCTGAACGTAGGTCGTCATTTCCCGCAGCGAGCCTCCCAGCAGTGGCAAGGCCTGAGCGAGGGCACGGACGTGCTGGCACTTGCTCTCGCGCAGGGCGATCAGCAGCACGACCTGGGTGGAGAGGTCGCAGTCGAGCATCTGCTGGACCGCGTGGATCCGATTGATCAGCGTGACCGTCGGGCTCATGTCGGGGCGCAGGCAGAGCCCGTTCACAAACTGGATCTCCTGCCGCATGGCCTTGACCATGTCGGTGCGGACTTCCTCAATGAAGTCTGCGCGGGTTGCGGGCTTCAACTGCACGCCGGCTGTCGAGACGATCTGCGCGTGGGTACGCAGGGCCTGGACGATGGAAGCCGGTCGTTGGCGTTCTTGGGTTGCGAGCATGTCTGTCCTCCGAAAGTGAGGCCAGTATCCCACAACAAAAACGTGTGCGCAACAAAAACGTGTGTGTCGCCGTTCGACAGGCGAAAAAAAGCCGGCTTCTGCCGGTCTCGTTTTCTTCGATGCCCCCTCGTTAAAGGGTGCGCATGTGCTTTGTCACAACGCCAATTAGCGTCAAACCATCAGTCGATGAGCTGAGCGTCGCGTAGCCTGGATTCGCCGCCACAGCTTCGAAACGGCTGGTCGTCACCTTGCGGTAACGACGGAGCACCACGTCTCCGTCGCCAGTGCGGAACACGGCCAAGGATCCGGGCCTTGCTTCGCCTGGAGCGATGTAACACTCGTCATTCGGGTTGATCTCTGGCGAGTTCGCGTCGTCAGTGATGACGACCCAGATACCGGCCGAGAGGTCTACCCCCTCTCTTATCAAGTTCACGTACAACTCCCATGTGATCCCGCTGAGCGGGGTCTGAGTTGTAGCAACTTGCAAGCCGTGGAGAGAACCCCCCATGACAGGGGGGGCTGTCGCGAAAGGAGCCGGTGCGTTGTGCGAGTGAGACGCGTTCTCGGGAATGTCCGATTGACCGCTATCCGCTACGTCCGAGCCGAACTGCACCCATTGTTCTGAGCGGCCGAGTTCCGCCGCGATGACCAGGCGCCGATTTCTGTTCGGCTCGGTGTCGCCCTTGGTCCACTTTCGCAAGCTCTCGGTGCTGATGCCGATGCGCCGACAAAACTCAGCCTGGCTGATCTCTTGTCGCTCCAGTTCGGCGACGATTCTCTGCCCTATTGTTTGTTCTTTCAGGCTCATGTTGGAATGATCCGGCACAACAAAAGGTTGTGCAAGACACAACAAAAACTTGCACACACGTTTTTGTTGTGGGATGATCGCCGGCATGAACACGAACAAGCCCGCGATCTCGCGCCTGGTTGAGGCGCACAACGGCCCTACCGCCCTGGCCCGCCTTGTAAGCACGGCCGAGACGAAGGTTCCATACCAAGAGGTGCAACGCTGGGTCAAGCGGGGATGGGCTTCGCCCTTCCACTTCAAGGCCCTCGAAGCGCACCTGACGCAAGACATCACGCTTGACGACCTGCACCACGATCGGGAGATCGCGAAGCGCAAGTCGAAGTCGTCGACTCCGCATCGAGTTCGCGCTGATAGCGCACCTCCGACACGCACTCAGAGGCGCGAATTGCGCACCGCATGAGTGTGAGTTGAACCTTGAGTTTCGCCCAACTGTCGATCTCCAGGTCTTTCATGTTCGGTCCTCCCTGCATTTGTTTCGATGGGAGGAATGTTGTCCGACAGACGACCGCAAGGGAAAGCCAAAAAATATGAACCACGTTGACGATCCCCAAAGTGAGCTCCCGCTTTCAAGGGGGGGGCGTGCGAGGGAGCAGGCCTTCCTCGTGCCCATCGAGATGGTCCGAGCAACCTCCAGCCCTGGCAGTGCCATCGAGTTGGCGCGCCGCGCTGCAGGCCTGGACAAGAAGGAGGTCTACCTCGCGCTCAAGATCGACCCGGGTACGTGGTCGAAGATCGAAGACAGCGCAGCCTCATTGCCGACCAACAAGATCCGCGAGTTCTGCGATGAGGTTGGCAATCGGATCTACGTCGAATGGATCAACTTCCAAGTCGGTTGCACGGCCGTGATGATCAAGTCAGAGGCCGAGCGCGTCATTGACGACCTCCAGGCGCGGCTGAAACTGTCGGAGCAAGAAAACGCCGTTCTGATGAAGGCGATTCGCGCGGGAGCCGCCCAATGACTCAGGCCTCGCTCATCACCACCAGCGCGGCTGAGCGCTACTCGGGTTGCGCCAAGACCCGCCGGTCTGGCCGCGATCTCAAATTGGCAGGCCAAGCAGCAACCCTTGACGCCGAAGCGGACGAGTGGAAGCAGGCAACGGTCTTCCTGTTCAAGTCCTACCTGAAGCAGTTCGCCCCGGGTGATCGCTTCGCCATGGAGGACTTCCGCGCCTACGCCGATTCCTGCAACCACCCCAGCCCGCACACGCACCACGTGTGGGGATCGATGCCTGCCGTTTTCATCGCTGCAGGCGCACGCATCAAGAGCACTGGCGAATACCACAAGGCGAAGTCGCCGCGCACCCATGGGCACCCAGTGCTCTATTGGGAAGTCCTTCAACCCACTGTTACCGAGACTGCCTGATGGCCACCAAGAAGAGGCCCGCCAGGGGCCGAGCCGCGCGTGTGCGCCGCTACAACGAAGATGAGCTCCGCCTCATCGCGGAAGCCCGGTTCATGCCAGCCAGTGAGCGGGTGAAGCCCATCCCTCAGGAGACCCGCGAGAAGCATCTCGTGGCGCTTGTGGCTGGTCTGGAAGACCTCCGCACCGGGCGGACCACCGAGCAGCATGCCTACAGCCTGCAGGCTCAACTCAATGAGACTCTGGTCGTGTTCGAGATGGGCATCTACGAAGAGTCCGCTGAGCACCTGGCCGTTTGTCAGCGCACGCGCAGCGCGCTCTATTCGGTCTTCCATCGGTCGCTGAAGTCCGGGTGCATGCAGGCCACTGAGGCTGAGCTCCAGACCGTGAAGGAGTTCGCCGACTTGCGGGCGCTCCTGCTGAGCGACCCCTGCTACACGATTGGCGTCAGCATGGATGCCCGCGTGAAGGTGCTCAAGGCTTGGAAGAGCGGCCAGTACATCACCAACATCCACACGTGTGAGGTGACCGCCCATGCGTGAGTACGCGCGTTTTGCGCCTGCCTTCTGGCTCTCCAAGATCTGCAAGGACATCCGACGCGCTGGCGTCGAGGGTGTGGTCATGGCCGGCTACCTCAAGACGGCGCCGCTGTCCAACATGCTGGGCCTCTACCCGTTGAGCCTGCCGGCGGCCGGCCACGAGACGGGGCTGGGCTTCGAAGGGGCTTCGAAGGGGCTTCAGATCTGCATCAAAGCGGGGTTGTGCGACTACGACGAGGACTCCGAATTCGTCTGGGTCTTCGACATGGCGCGCGAGCAGATCGGCGAGGCCCTCAAGGTGTCGGACAACCAAGTCAAGAACGTGCAAAAGCAGTACGCCGCGATGGAAGAAAACCCTTTCCTGGCGCGGTTTTACGACCGCTACGGCATGGACTTTCACTTGACCGAGAAGAGGGGGGCAACACCCCCCTTGGCAAGCCCCTTCGAAGGGAGTGCCAACACCCTCGGAAGCAAAGCACAAGCAAAAGCGCAGGCAAGTGCACAGGAGCAAGCCAACGCGAATGGCCAGGAGCAAGCCCACGCGCAAGCAGGTTTGCGCCCGGCTTCTGCGAAGCCCCGCGCCCCGGCAGACAAGTCGGCCGACGAACAGCGTTCGCCCTCGTCGCTGGTTTGGGACTTCTACGCTGCGGCCTACGGGACACGCTACGGCCACGAGCCGACGCGCAATGCCAAGGTCAACGGACAGCTTGCCAACTTCATCAAGCGCGTTCCCGTCGAAGAGGCCCCCAGCATCGCCGCGTTCTTCGTGACGATGAACTCAGCCTTCTACGTGCGCAAGTGCCATGCTGTTGATTGCCTGCTGGCCGACGCAGAGGCAATCCGCACTCAGTGGCTCAACGGCCGAGTTGTCACGAACACGCATGCTGCCCAGGCTGACCGCACCCAGACCAACGACAACGCCTTCAACCGGCTGCTGAAGCAGTCGGAAGCTGCACACGGTGGGCTGGGTATGGATGACGACGACGGGGTCCTTGACGTTGAAGCAAGGGTGGTGCGCTCATGAATCAGGCGATCGCATCCCCCAAGGTCATCAAGACGCTCCGCGCCACCGTGGAACTGCTGGGCCTGTCCATGTCGGACGACGCAGCGGAGATTTTCGTCGAGGACATCTCCGGCTTCCCAGATCACCAGATCATCGGCGCCCTGGCACGGTGCCGCAAGGAAGTGCGCGGCCGGCTGACCCCCCGCGACGTCATTGACCGTCTTGAGGATGGCCGGTTGTCTCCCGATGAGGCATGGGCCCAGGTTCCCAAGTCCGAGTACGACTCGATCGTGTGGACCAACGAGATGGCGCATGCCTGGTCAATGGCAGCGCCAGCTTGGGCGGACGGTGACCGCGTCGCAGCAGCGCGCGCATTCCGCGATGCCTACGTCAAGGCCGTCTCTTACAGCCGCGACAACCGCATTCCTGCTGAGTGGTCCGTTTCACTTGGCTCCGACCGACAACAGGCCTTCAACGTGGTTGAGGCGGCAGTCCGTAACAAGCAGATCAGTTTGAAGATGGGGCTCGACGTGGTTCCCGATCTGCCAAACATCAACAGCCAAGAGGTGCTGAAGGCAATCGCTGCACCCCTGCCGGATCAGACACCCCTGCAACTGGCTCGCGCTCAGCACGTAGCGAAGTTGATCAACAAAGCAGTTAAGGGAGCAACACCCCATGCGTGATCTTGAAAAGGAGATCTTGGACCTCGTCGTCGCCGTGCCCGGTCTCGCGGCCGGTGAGGTGGCGGTGCACCTGCAGATCTGCCCGTTGCTCGCAAAGCACACGCTGCGAAAGTTGGCTGAGCGTGGCCTCGTTGAGTCGCGTCTGCCCGCCTTTGTGCGCAAGACACGGACATTGGTGTGGCATCCGATGCCGCTGGCCACCGGCGTCTTTACCCGGCGCGTGGTCAACGCATCGGAGTGCGCACCGATCCATGTTGCTGTGCCCGCACCGGTGAGCGTCTTCAACCTCGCAGCAGGAATGGCATGACATGCAGGCTATGCAAGCAAACACTCCACCCGGGCCAGCCATGCAGGCCGCCTGCGAAGGTGGAAACGCTCTCCGAGCCACGGGACAAGCACGACACGCTGAGGACTTGCAGGAGTTGCCAGGGCCTGCGCGGAGCGGTCTGCACAAGGTGGCGCGCCGCGGGAATGCTCGGGGAGCACTCTCCGGTGTTCATGGGCTCGTTCGCGGACATGCCGCAGCGCTGTCCCGGTTTCAAGAAGGGGGGAACCTGATGCCTCAGATTGCGATCACCCTGGGCCAGAACGGCCGGTTGCAGGGCCTGACCAAAGACGATGCAGCCCACTACAAGCGCTGGCGCCGACGTGTCGAGAGCCTGAAGCCGGGCGAGGTGGTGTCCTTCTCCTGGAGCGACCCACGGGCGCCAGAGATCCACCGCCGCCACTTCGCGCTGCTCAACACCATCTTCGAGAACCAGGAGGTTTTCACCTGCGAGCGTGAGTTTCGCAAGTGGACGGAGCGCGGCGCGCGTCACGTCGAGGTCCTGGAGCACGGCGGCGTGAAGTTCGAACTGGTCAAGTCGGTGGCCTACGACCAACTGGACGGATCCGAGTTCGTCGAGCTTCACCAACGCGTGAAGGCCTACCTTCTGACCCATGCTGCCCTGAAGCACCTCTGGCCCCACGTCGACACCAGCTTCGCCTTCGAGGCACTGGAGTGCTTGATCAAGGAGGTGCGATGACCGCGAGCAAGAAGACCGAGGTCTCTGCCGTGGCCGCAGCGATCGCCAAGGCCGAGGCCAAAGCCAAGCGTGAGGCCCTTGAGGCGCACATGGCGCGCGACATCCGCGCGGTCAAGTTGGACGCCGGCAGCGTGGCCCAGCACCGCTTCCACCCGACGAGGCAGTGGCGCTTCGACTTCGCCTGGCCCCAGCGCAAGGTTGCCTTGGAGGTAGACGGCGGCGTGCACACGGGTGGCCGCCACACCACCGGCGCAGGGTTTACCGAGGACTGCGAGAAGGTGAACGCCGCCGTCATCCTGGGGTGGCGAGTGCTTCGTGTGACCGGCGCCCACGTCAAGTCGGGCAAGGCCGTGGGGTGGCTGGAGGAATTGCTCAGGCCCCGCGCGGTCGTGCTGGCAGACATCGATGACGTCGCGGCCGGCGAGCTCGCCCACGACAAGGAGCGGGTCGTGCGATCGCCCAAGTACCTGCGTGAGGTGGCGAGCCTGGCGTGCTGCAACTGCGGTCGAGAGGGTGCAAGCCAAGCCGCGCACATCAATCGCGGCAAGGGCATGGCCATCAAGGCCGGGGACAACCTGACCTTCCCGCTGTGCACCACCGTTGGCAGCAAGCCAGGCTGCCACGAGCAATACGACCAGTACCGCCTCGGTGACAAGCACTGGGCGGCCGAGCAGGGGCTGAAGTGGGCCAAGCAGACCTACAGCGTGCTCAAGCGCGCCGGCAAGGTGCCCATGAACGTCCCCGCTCCAAAGTGAGGAGACAAGAAGATGAAGCGTGATGTGTTTGCGATCGTTCGAGACAAGGCTGGGCAGCGTGTCGCCCGCGTCGACGAGAACGACTACCTGCGCAAGGTGATGTCCCGCCGCCTGAAGAAGGCGCGCGAGCTCAACGGCTGGTCCCAGGAACAAGCTGCGGCGAAGTTGGGCTACACCAATTCCACCCAGTTGTCCCTGGCAGAGAAGGCCGAGCGCCTGCTGCCGATTGTCAACATCGTCAAGGTGGCAGAGGTGTTCGGGGTGTCAGCCGACTATCTCCTGGGCATCAGCGATGAGCCTGAGCGCGACCCCCGAGCGGCCGAGCGCCAAGCCGCGCTGCGCCACGTGTCGGGCCTGATGGAGTCGACCGCCAGGACCATCGTCAACGCAGTGCTCACGCACCAGTCGGTGGCGCCTTCGGTGACCCAGACGAAGCGGCTGACCGAAAAGGCGAAGACGGCGATCGAGGCGGTCGAGCAGTTGCGCGCGGCAAACCTGGACGTCTTCGACGGCGAACTGCGCGGCGCCGCGACGGTCCTCCGGACCATCGACGAGCTCCAGACCGAGGTCGACAACGCCGTGGCCCTGGTCACTCGCCATGAGCAGGTCACCGAGGCCGCAATCCAAACCATCGAGGAGCGCCTGGACATCAAGCGCCCCCTCTTTGATGACGCCCAGCAGGGCTGACCCACCTTTCGACGGGAAGACCATGAACACCAGAAACGAGAACCAGGCGGAGGAGCGCCAACCCCTCCAACTCAGGTGGTACTGCCTGAGCGCGAACGGCATGGCCACGCTCGCCCTTGATGAGAATGACGCCAGGAATGTCGCGTTGGAGTCCGACCAACTCTACCCGCGCAATGGGCCACACCAAGCTGTCCAGATGGTACCGGTCCAACCTGACGGGCGCGGGACAGACGCGCAGATCCTCAAGGAGCGCGACATCGCCCGCTGCGCCATCGTGGGTGCGCTCGCTGCAGGACATGCGGGACATCCTCATCCCGGCGCGGATCATTGGCTTGCAGCGGCGCACGATGCAGGCGTGACGATTGCCAGTTTGGAGCGTGCCGATCGACCGGTCGGCGGCTGGCAGGGCGATGCATTCCAGTCCATGGAACACCCCTTCATCCCTCACACGAGCGACGCGGCCGAGGTTGCAATGGCGGACCTCGACAAGGCTTGTTGCAAGCCGCTGCCGAATGCCGCAAGTGCTGCACTCGACAGCATGATGGGCCGCAGTGAGTGGCCAGCTTTCACCGCCGCGCGATCTGAGCCGGGGGCTGAGGTGGACAGCATGGGCATCCCGACATCGTGCGGCAAGCCCCTGTGCTCACCTGATGAGCACCACCCGCTGTGCAAACTGCACCAGCCAGCAGCGCAGGCCACGCCTGAGCCGGTGGCTTGGAAGCCGATCAAGACATCAGCAGGCGGGCGAGAAGCGGTGCGCAACTTCTTCCGCAGCACCCTCAAGCGCCACGACTTTGACGACTACATCACCGGGGCGCTGGCCGCTGACTTCGCATGTGTGCTGGGCGGTTACTTGCAGGCCACCCGCCCAGCACCGGGCGTGCCGGATGGGTTGCCCGCCGTGCTGACCGACTGGGGCTTTGATGTCCATGACGATGAGGAAGGGCGCACGTGGCTGACCATCCGCAACGATCAGGATGATGTCGCTCGCTTGAGTGTGCCGACGTTCTGGCCAGCAAGTGGACGACAAACCATCAACGCCGTGGTGCTGCATCAGTTCAGTGCCGCGCTGACTTCCGCGCTCGCAGCCGCCCAGGCGAAGGGAGTGCAATCATGAGCACGGCCCGAATCCTTGGCCGCGTCAGGTCGTGCGCTGAATGCCCCAACCGGGCCTACTGGTCGGGCGGCAAGTACCAGTGCTCCGTGATCGAACAGCCACTGACCGACACCAGCGGCATACCGGCCTTCTGCCCTCTGCCGCTCGACCCATCTGCGCTGATGGCCAAGTCTGCTTGGGACGAGAAGCAAGTGACGACGGTCATGCAGGCTGCAGCGAACGAAGCGATGGCAACTGCCGATGTTGACCGTATGCGGCACCTCGTGCTGACTGCTGCATCGATGCTCGGCATCGCGCCTGTAGAGCAGGCAGGGGAGACCAAAGCATGAGCGCCCTCACCCGAGCGACCATGAAGGTGGGCGGCGCCTACAACTGGAAGGGCCAGCCCGATCGGTTGATCTACCTGGGGCGCAACTGGAGCGGCAACGGCTACTGGCACCAGTTCCGCAAGATCGGTGATCCGCGCGCCGTATGGTGCGAGGTTCTGGACTCGGACCTGCACATGCTGGAAGAGACTCCTGCAGACCAGTCGCAGGAAAGTGCCTGATGGACTACTTCCGCCCACCCGGCTACCGCACCGAGCGCGAGCCCTGGTCAGACGCCGACTACTGCGGCGCCATCCTGGTGGTCATCGTTCTCATCGCAGCAACGGTTTGGATGCCCGTTGGTTGGGCCATCAAGCACGTTTCAGACTTGGTCAAGGGAGAAGGCGATGCCAAAGCCTGACTGGGCCGAGGTCAAGCTGCGCGTCGCGTGGGGTGAGATCCCTGAATTCAGCGACGTGCTGGAACTCGCGTCCGGCCGACGCTACCAGGTCATCGGTGTGCGCGGCAAGACGCTGCGATGCATCGTGCTGCCGAGTACCGCAACAACGGATGGCTGCCGAGTCATCCCATGGCAATGGTCAAAACGAACAAAGAAGGCTCGACACCATGGCTGACCTCATCCTGCCCCTGAAGGCCTGCTACTTCAACGCCATCAAGGCGGGCACGAAGCCCGAGGAGTTCCGCCTGTGCACGCCGTACTGGCGCCGCCGGCTGGAGGGCCGCACCTTCGATCGCATCGTGCTCACGCTGGGATACCCCAAGCGCAACGAACACGAGCGCCGCCTGATCCGCCCCTGGCGCGGCTACCGCGTCACCACCATCACCCACCCGCACTTCGGCCCAGAGCCGGTGCAGGTGTTCGCCATCAATGTGAGTGAACCGCAATGAAACCGATTACCCCTCTCGATTGGATGATGTCCGGCGACACCGGCGTCAGCAGCAAAACCATCATGCATGTGATGGAAGGCTGCAAACCGCCCAGTTTTGGCGCCGATGTGCCGCATGACTGGGCCGACTTCGGCCGCTGCCATCGTCTGTTGGAAGCGTTCCCGTCATACCGCGAAAGGCTCCACGAGATGGCGGACCACTACCCGATGTGGGGGCCGCTTGTCCGTGAGTGGGGGCGCCTGACGGAGATGTACCTCAAAAAGGAGGGAGGCCTCTACGAAGCAATGCGCGCCCTGATCGAAGAGGGGCGACTCGCGGCTGGCTGGACAAAGACTGGCCCAGGCTCTTGGCGAGGCCCGCAGAAGCAGCAGGAAACAACCATCGGGACGCATTGAGATGAGCCAGACGCCACATGGTGCGACCAGACGCACCGAGCCTCGCATGGCTCTCACAAAGTCGGACACCACCAGCCTCTGGCATGCCGTCGAGGCCTTCAAGGACATGGTCCGTGCCATGCGAGACATGGAGGGAATCACGCCCGAGCAGATCGCGGCCGAGGAGGCCAAGCTCGCATCGGCGCGCCGCGCGCTGACCAAGGTCAACGCCTTTCGAAAGGCCCAGCCATGAAGAAGTCCGCCGTCCTCAGCCCGTGCCGCCGCTGGCGGTACTCCCTCACCCGCGACCGTGCCGACTGGGCTGTCCCTGACTCGGGCTACGTCATGTTCATCGGCCTGAACCCCAGCACGGCCGACGAGACCGAAGACGACCCGACCATCCGCCGATGCCTGCGCTTTGCTGCTGACTGGGGCTACACCGGCTTGGTGATGGCGAACCTCTTCGCCTGGCGGGCCACCGACCCGGCCGACATGAAGGCCGCCGCCGATCCGGTGGGCCCGGACAACGACCAGCACCTGGTGCAGCTTGCCCGCGGCGCCCGCGTCATCGTGGCTGCTTGGGGTGTGCACGGCACCCACATGGGCCGCGATGAGGTGGTGAAGGCCTTGCCCGGCATCGCCGGCCGCCTGAACCACCTCCGCCTTACCAAAGACGGCCATCCCGGCCACCCCCTTTACCTCCTGGCATCACTGGTGCCGACCCCCTGGAACGACCAATGAGCGAACCCAAAGTGATCCGCGGCTCAGTCCGCATGGCTAAGGCCTCCGAGCGCGACATGGACGCCGGCTACGACCTCATGCACGTGCTGAGCGATCTTGACCGGGGGTACTACCCAGAGTTGCCCGACGAGCGCAAGCCCGACGCTCCGACCTTCTTCGACGAGGAAGACCCCGCGCACCTGCAGCACCTGCACGGCTTGCTCAAGCGGATCGTCGACAAGGCCCCGGGCTTCATGGGCCGGGTGATGGGCGGCATGTCTTGCTTCCTCAACCCGAAGAACGCCGTGATCGACCCCGAGGCCGACACCATCGAGTTCCACCCGGGCCTGCGCCGCCACGTGGAGTGGACCCCCTTCGACCCCGCCAGGATGGACGAGGGCACATGGTGGACATGCGGAAGGCACGGCGGCATCGCGGACTTCGAGTGGAAGGACGGTGCCTGGCACCACCCCTCCTCAAGGGCTCATCGAGCAGAGGGGCCGGTCGGCGTTGACCTTGGCGTGCAGTTCGTGCACCCCTTCTTCGGTCGCCCCGACCCACCGGCCCACGCAATCGAAGCCATCGACAAGGGGTAACCGAGTCAGGTGCGAGCCCCTACAGCAGGGGCTTCTAACTCACTTCAAACGACCTTGGAAGGGCCTTCGAAGCCCCTTCGAGCCGCCGCATTGCCGATCAAAAGCGGCCCTGGCGATTCGGAAAACGTCAGCGCTCATAAGGACTTAGCGTCAATAGCCTTCGCTTGTCGCGGCGTGGGCCGCTCTTCAACTGGCACGGCATGATCAAGCGCTTCACCATGAACCCGCGAGGGCGGGACCTCATCATCGGGGACATCCACGGGCACTTCGACAAGGCCATGGCCTCGCTGAAGGCCGTGGGCTTCAACCCGATGTTCGACCGGGTTTTCGGTGTGGGTGATCTGGTGGATCGAGGTCCGCAGTCCGAGGACGTGCTCGACTGGTTGAATAAGCCCTGGTTCCACTCCGTTCGTGGCAACCACGAAGATATGTGCATCGAGAGCGACCCCTGCATGCACTTGTCCAATGGCGGGGCCTGGTTTCTGTGCATGCCCGAACTGTGCAAGGCCGACTACCGGCTGGCGTTCCAAGAGTTGCCGCTGGCGATCGAGTTGGAGACCGAGCAGGGGCTGGTGGGCTTGGTGCACGCTGACGAGGGCGGGGCAGGGTGGGAGCGCCTGGCCTCACTTCTGAGGGAGCCGGAGCAGCACCCCGGCGTGGTGGCCAACTGCCTCTGGGGGCGAACGCGGATCCTGAGCATGGACGACTCCGAAGTTTCTGGGGTTCGGGCCGTGGTGCTCGGGCACACGCCCGTGGAGCGGATCACGTCACTGGGCAATGCGATCTACCTGGACACCGGCGCATGGAAGCCCGAGAACAAGGACAAGCCCTTCGCCATCCTGGACGCCGCGACCCTGTCCCAGGCCTATGACCCCCGGGCCGATTTCTGGGGAGAGACGCGGTGAGCCTGATCAAGTTGAGCCACAACGAGCTCGCGGAAGACCTGGCCCGGCACCTGCGGGGGAACACCGGCCGCATGGTCTGGACCGACACCCAGCTTGGCCCGGCTGGCAGCCCGCGGCCGGACGTCTACTCGGTGGACAAGTCCTTCAGCAACTTCAAGGCCGACGCCTACGAGATCAAGGTGAGCGTGTCCGACTTCCGGCGCGACATCACCTCGGGCAAGTGGCAGACCTACCGCCCCTTCGCCCACCGGGTGTGGTTCGCGTTCGAACGCGGGCTGGTGCCCATCTCCGAGGTGCCCCGCGAGTGCGGCGTGATTCTGCGAGGGGAGGGAGGGGCGTGGCGCGCGGCCCGCAAGCCGACAGCGCAGGTGCTGGAGAACCTGCCCATGCACTGCTGGATGAAGTTGCTGCTGGAGTCGAACCCTGACCCGGTCCTGCAGATCGCGCCCCGGCGCGGCGACACCTGGGCGCTTCAGCAGAAGGCCCGCAAGGCGTTCGGCGATGAGGTGGCCGACCTGCTGGCCAACAGGGACAGCGCCCGGCACCGGATTCAGCACGAAACCGATGAACTCGAACGCCAGGCGGTGGTCCTGCGTGAGAGAGCAGCCGCCGAAAGAAGGGTGTGGGATCAGGAGCGCGCACGCCAATTGGCCACCCTCGACGCCGATCAGCAGGAACTGGCCGAGGCTTTGGGCCTGAGCCGTGATTGCTCCATGCGTGACCTCATCTCTGCCCTGAAGAACTTCAGCCTCAGGGTGGTCGACAGCGGCGCCCTCGATCGAGCCATCCGCGACCTGCAGGCCCTGCAGGTGCTGGTCGGCAAGGTTGCAGGTACCGGGGAGACGGTACCGGCATGAGGCTCATCCACATCTCGGTGGGCGGGCCAGACCGCACGATCACCGACGCCCAGGGCAAGACATGGGTCTTCGAGGATCACCCCCGCTTCGGCCCCATCGTCCTCAAAGAGGCGGGAGGCGAACCCGACCCCAAGCAGCCCGGCGAGCGCTCCCCGTTCTGGAAGGCCTGGAATGCCTGGAAGGACCAGGGAAAGCGCCTGGCCGGAGACGTGTGCGTCTGGGATCCCCCCGCGCTGTGCGTCGTCGAGCACATCGCTGGCCAGCACTACCGCGTCATCTCTGGATCCGCCAGCTACGGCGCGCCGGTGGTGGTCAGGCCGAAGGGTGCGTCATGAAGTGCGCTTTCTGCGGCGGCAAGGCCGAACTGCTGTGCGACTCCTGGCTGGGCTGGGAGCGCATGCGCGGCAAGATGCAGGCGGAGGCCCCGAACCTCCTGCTGCTCAAGAGCGGAGAGGTCCCCATCCGGTACCGGGCCGTGCACACCTGCGACACCTCGCTGTGCCGGGCCTGCGCCACGCCGGCGGGCGGCATGTTCGTGCGGTTGAGGAATGGGCCAAGGTTCCACGACAGCATCGACTACTGCCCCGGGCACGACCGCGGCGATCGACGGCGGGAGATCACCGGGCTTGAGGCCGAGGCCATGCGCACCAGGTGGCGCGCCAGCGCTCGGGCTGAGATGAAGCGGCGCGACCCCGCCCAGCAGCAGGTTGAACTGTTCCCAGGGGAGCGCGCGTGATGTCGATCAGTCGGGCTTGGCCTTCTTGGCGGCCGGGGCCTTCTTGGCTGCAGCCGTCTTCTTGGCTGCCGGCTTCTTCGCGGGGGCTTGGCCTTCCATCAGCTCAGCGAACTTTTCCCAGGAGAGCTTGACGCCGTTCGCGGGCTTGGTCTTGCCCTTGCACCAGGTGACGCCCGACTTGGTCATCACCACATCACCCTGGTGCTCGCCCTTTGGGTTGCGGATTTCGAGCTCCATGCCCTTGTTCTTCAGTTCGATCGTCGCGTTCAGGTCTTTCACGGTCACTGCCATATGTCCTCCTAAGGTTGTTGGCTGAAAAGAGAGCGGCAATCGTAACTGTTGATTCGTTCAGTCTGCGCTTAAACACCTCACGCAGGCCACTTCCCCGGTAACCCGTCACACATCCCATGAAGTGCATACGCTGCGAGCGCCCGCTCACCAACCCCGCCAAGGTCGTCGACACTGCCCTGGGCCCACAAGGATGGGGCCGGGTTTGTGCCGTCAAGGCCGGGCTCCTCAACCCGAAGCTGCGGGGTATCTTCTCGCCTGCGATCAAGCAGCCCGAGACCGACCCGCGCCAGATGAGTCTGGACCTCAAGCGATGACCACCATCCAAGACAACGACCAGGGCCCCCTGGGCATGGCCGCCGCCATCACCGTCCTGCAGCCCAAGCCGGGCGACGTCGTGATCATCAGGACCACCCACGCCATGGGCAAGCAGAAGGCAGAGCGCATGCGCCGCATCGTGGGCGACCTGCTGGCTGGTACCGGGGCGCGGGCAGTAGTCCTTCCCGAGGTGTCGAGCGTGGAAGTGGTCGATGAGGTACTTGCAAGGGACTTGATACCCACTGAATAAGGCCCTTCGAAGCCCCTTCCGAGCCCCTTGCAATCCGGTACCAAAGTCCCTCGCTAGGATGTGCGAACAACAGCGGAGGGCGCATGTTCTACGAGTGGATCAACGGCGAGCGACGGCAACCCATCGCCTCGGGCGAGCGCACGACGTGCCGTCTTTGTGGGGGCGCACTCACGGGGGTGCTGTCCCTGGAGAAGCGGGCCCATTGGCGCCACGTGTCCCGCAAGGACTGCGACACCTGGAGCGAGAGTGAGGGCCCCTGGCACCTCGCCTGGAAGGAGCAGTTCCCCATGGAGGCCCGCGAGGTGCCCATGGTCGATGCAGCCTCAGGGGAGCGCCACCGCGCGGACGTGTTCCTGGCCGGCAAGGGCGGGCGCGGGGTGACGATCGAACTGCAGCACTCTCCAATGCCCGAGCCCATGGCCAGGGTGCGGGAGGCGTTCTACGGTGCGCGCGGGCACATGGTCTGGCTGGTGCACCTCCACGACGAGAACGGCTTTCACGCCACGTCCTTTCGCCTCGGCCTTGGGGGGCGCAGGGAGCAGGTCGACCACGAGGGTCGCACCTTCATCGGCGGGCGGTGGGCGTCCCGCAGCAGCGCCTTCATCGCCAAGTGGAAGCGCTCCGGCGTGCACGTGGTGTTCGACATCGGCGGGGTGTTGTTCTACCTGGCAACCCAGACACCGCGTCGCCCCTTCGTCAGCCTGCAGATGAAGGACGAGTTCGCGGTCTTGCCCATGACCAAGGAGCAGTTCATGGCCGGCCTGCAGAAGATGGCCGAAAGCGCATAGGGGCCGGGCAGCCACCGCGAACCGGAAAACGCACCCCGCAAGCACCCGCACGCGCCCGCAATCTGCGGGGCATGAGCAAAGATCCCGCACAAACGCCCGCAGGAGAGGGCGCGCAACCGCAAGAGGGCGGGCACAAGAGCCCCGCACCGGAGGGCAAGAAGTCCCGCGGTTCGCCATTCACCCCCGAGTTCTGGGCGCGTGCGCGGGTGATCTACGCCACCTCCGACACCCTCAGCCCCGCAAAGGCTGCAGCCCAGGCCGCGCAGGAGATGGGCCTGCCCAAGCCCCCGCACCACAGCAGCGCGGCCGAGAGGGCAGACCGAGAGAAGTGGGGCAGGGGAGCAAGCCAGCAGCCCGACACCCCACCGACCGCACCCGCGCGACCCGTCGCATCGGCGCTACCCGCCGCACCCGCGCAGCCCGCTCCCCCAGGGGAGGAGCCACCCGCGCAGCCCGAGGTCGACCACATGGCCGGGCTCACCCCGGTGCAGGTGATCTTCGTCAACGCCTACCTCCTGAACCTCAACGGGACCCGCGCTTACCTGGAGGCTGTGCCCACGGCCAAGGAAAGCACGGCCGCCACCGAGGCGTGGAAGCTACTGAGAAACCCAAAGGTTGCCGCGGCGATTCACCAGCGGATGGCCGAGCGCATCAAGCGCATGGAGGTGGACCAGGATGAGGTGCTGCGCCGGTATCTGACCAGGCTGGAGGCCGATCCCCGAGAGTTGGTCGAGTTCCACCGGGAGCCGTGCCGGCACTGCCATGGGGATGGGCACCGGTACCAGTTCACCCCAGCGGAGATGGAGCGGGCCAAAGCCAGGCACGAGGAAGACTGGAAGTCCAAGGTGCTGCGCAGCCGGGGCAAGCTGGCCATGGAGGACATGCCTCCCTTTGACGAGAAGGGCGGGGTGGGATTCGATGGCCGCCTGGAGCCCAACCCGGAGTGCCCCGAGTGTTTCGGCAAGGGGGATGGCCGGGTCGTGATCAAGGACACCCGCTACCTGAGCCCGGGGGCGCTGGCCCTGTACGGCGGGGTGGAGGAGGGCAAGGACGGGATCAAGGTCAAGCTGAGCAACCGGGATGACGCCCTGCTGCAGGTGGCCCGGCACGTCGGCTTCTTCGAGGCGGACAACGAGCAGACCGTCTTCACGGCCGCCGCGCCGGCGGAGTTGGACGCCATCTACGAGACCAAGAAGGCGGCAGCGAAGGCCAGGGCCGAGGCAGTCAAGGGCCGGGTGGCCAGGGTGTTCGGCCCCAAGGCGGACTCAGGCGAGGGTGGCGAGGCGTAAGTGGCCCGCAAGAAAAAGCAGCTATCCCTGCTGCAGGACCCGCGGTACCCGGCCTTCGTCGAGCGCTACGCCTACGACCTGAACCGGTTCGCCATCGAGGTGTTCGGCATCGAGCCGACCCCTCAGCAGGAGTCGATGTTTGCGGCCGTGGAGTTGCCGGGCTCGCGCACGTCCATCTCCTCCGGTCACGGCACGGGCAAGACCAACGGCTTCTCCATCATCGCGCTGTGGCACCTGCTGTGCTACGAGAAGAGCAACACGGTCATCACGGGGCCCAAGCTGCAGACCGTGCAGGAGGGTGTCTGGAAGGAGTTTGCCGACCAGATGATCCGGCTGCAGGAGGGCCCGCACGCCTGGATCGCCGAGCACATCATCGTCAAGGCCACCAAGGTGAGCATCCGCGGCTACCAGGCCAACTGGTGGATCGTGCCCAAGACGGCGCCGCGCGGCCGGCCTGAGTCCCTGGCCGGTCAGCACCGGAAGTACCTGATGTGGCTGGCCGACGAGGCCTCGGGCATCCCCGACGCCAACTTCGGCGTGATCACCGGCTCGCTCACCGAGGAAGACAACCGGATGGTGATGGCCAGCCAGCCCACCAGGCCCACCGGGTTCTTCTTCAACACCCACCACAAGCTGAGCGTGGGCCGGGGCGGCGTCTGGGTCAACCTGACCTTCAACAGCGAGGAGTCGCCCCTGGTGTCGGACGGCTTCCTGCTGGAGAAGGTCCAGGAGTACGGCGGCAGCCGCGAAGACCCCCAGTACATGATCAAGGTCCGGGGCCTGTTCCCGGAGAACCTGGAAGGCCAACTGCTCGGCCGCTCCACCCTGGAGGCCTGCATTGGCGCCAAGCCGGTGATCGCCGAGGGCGAGGACTTCGGCTGGCTCATCAAGGTCGACGTGGGCGCGGGCGAGTACCGCGACAAGTCCGTGGTCACCGTCTCGAAGGTGGCCGGCCAGGGCGCGCACTACGAACCAGACCCGCGCCGCATGCACGTGGTGCGCGTGCCCATCTGCAGCAACACCATCCAGCCCACGGCGCTGATCGCCGAGGTGATGAACATCGCCGGCTCGCTGTCGAATGCGACCGTGCTGGTCGACGGCGGCGGCATGGGCCTGCCCGTCATCAAGCGAATGATCGAGCTCGGGATCCCCAACGTGGTCAAGGTGCTGTGGGGCAATCCCTGCTGGAAGAAGTCCCACAAGGAACTGTTCTTCAACCAGCGCGCGCACGCCCAGGTGTCGATCGCCCGCGCGGCCAAGAACGGGCTCCTCAGCATCGCGGAGGACGCCTTCGCAGACACCCGCCACGAGACGGAGATGCTGGACCAGGGCAGCCGCATCCCGTACCACTTCGACGACAAGGCGCGCTTCGTCATCGAGCCCAAGGGCTCCCAGGCCTGGGAAGGCATGCCGTCGCCCGACATCTGGGACTCGATGTCCTTCGGCTACCTGGAGGACGCGGCCTACATCGTCAGCGAGGGATCGGGCGCGAAGGCCGTCAGCGGAGCACGCGCGACTGCGCTGGAGCGCCTGCAGGCCAAGCTCGCCGCCGCAGGTGTCGCGGCGTGATCCCTCGGGGTGCACAAAAGGGTGTTGACTTATTTAATGTGTGCGCACACAATAAATCAATCGCACAACGCAAACGGAGAATCACATGGCAGACAAGATCCTCAACCAGTCTCAGGCCGAGGCCGTCTACTCGGCCATGTGCCACCTGAACAACGTGGGCGGGCGCTTCGCGTGCTCACTCAATGACGGGAAGTGCGTGGAGGCATGGGGAAGCGTCAGAGTCTTTGGCGCGATTGGCGTAGAAGAGACTTACCCAGACCAGTCCTCCTTCGCCACCGCCTACGGCCTGCTGCACGGCTGACCACAACCGGCCTTGAGGGGCCACAAGGAGACACCATGGACATCATCGAAGCCCGCGCCCATCTGTCCGACATCGAGGACATCAAGAACGACCGCGAGGCGCTGTGCGCCCGGCATGTGGAAGTCATCGGGCACGAACCCGAAGCGGACGAGTCCTGCGCCGAGATCGCTGAAACCCTGCGCGGCTACCTGCAGGAACTGATCAGCGCCGGGGCTGCTGCGAAGGGTCGCTGACCATGCAGCCTCTTCCCCAGAACCTGACCGATGCCATGCCGGCCGAGGTTGACCTGCTGATCTGGGGCCCGGTCATCGGGCATCAGGTCGCGCAGTGGTGGCTGGCCGAGCACGCTGATGCCGAGCACGGCCAGGGCTTCTACCTTACGTGGGACCACTCCTTCATCGACCCCGAGAGGGTGACCCGCTTCACCGTGCTGGAGACCCCGGCATGAACACCGACCGCATCGGGCACATCGCCCTCGATGAGGGGCTGCAGGAGGTGCACTACCTCTGCCGCCTCTCCTGCGATGAGGTCGACGCCTGCGACGCTGAGGACGAGGCCGCCGAACTGGTGCGCGAGTCGATCCAGCGCCGCCACTCCTGGCAGGCCCAGGACTTCGACATCGACGTCTCCGTGAGGGAGCACCCGGTGCTGATTCGAGGCTTCCTGGCCATCGCGCGACTGACCGAGCGCCACCCCGTCAGCCACTGAACGGGCGTACAGCCGTTTCGGAAAACGGCCCCGACTGACCGACAGCGACCGCAGCAATCTGCGGCCTCGTTGAGCCGCCGCATGCCTGTGGCGAGCAACACCAGCAGGAGATTGCCTTGGACTTGGAATTGGAGTTCGGAAGTGTTTGCAGCGGAATCGAAGCGGCGTCTGTCGCTTGGGATCCGCTGGGCTGGAAGGCTGCATGGTTTGCCGAGATCGAGGCATTCCCCGCCGCTCTACTGGCCCACCACTACCCGCATGTGCCCAACCTGGGCGACATGACCACCATCGCGCGGCGCGTGCTGTCGGGCGAAGTCAAGGCCCCTGGTCTCCTGTGTGGCGGCACCCCGTGCCAAGCCTTCAGCGTCGCTGGCCTGCGCAAGTCGCTGGACGATGACCGAGGCAACCTCACCCTCAAGTTCGTGGAGTTGGCAGATGCAATTGACCATGTTCGAGTCCGAGCAGGACTCGACCCCGCTGACATCGTCTGGGAAAACGTCCCAGGCGTCCTCAGCACCAAAGACAACGCGTTCGGGTGCTTTTTGGCTGGCCTTGCCGGCGAAGATGAGCCGCTTCAACCACCAGGGGAAAAATGGTCGAACGCTGGTTGTGTGTATGGACCCAAGCGAGCAATCGCATGGCGGACCCTGGACGCCCAATACTTCGGACTGGCCCAACGACGCCGCCGTGTGTTCGTTGTCGCAAGTGCTGGAAACCGGTTCGATCCCGCCACGGTTCTTTTTGAGTGGGACGGCGTGCGCCGGGATACTCCGCCGAGCCGACAAGCGGGGAAAGACGCTGCCGGAACCCTTGCAAGTCGCACTGACGGCGGTGGCTTCCCAGGAACAGGCGAGGCCTGCAGCGGGTATGTCCAGCCAGCCAGCGGACACTATCTGCGGGGAATGCGGGGAGAAGTTCCGTCGGACGGACGAGATCCGTGCGCTCGCCCCGGCGGAATGCCCGAGGTGCGGGGAGGAGAGCAACCTCAGTCCAGTCGTCCAGTAGTAGCCTTCGGTGGCAACCGCACCAGCGGCAGCATCGACATCTCTCCGGCCCTGCTGGCCCAGCCTGGCAGCGGCTACAAGGGCGACTTCGAGAGCGAGACCTTTCTGGTTCAGGAAACCGCCCACACCCTGCGAGGCGAGGGCTTTGACGCCAGCGAGGACGGCACGGGCCGGGGCACGCCGCTGGTGCCGGTCGCCTTCGACACCACCCAGGTCACCAGCGCCACGAACCGCAGCAACCCAAAGCCCGGCGACCCTTGCCATCCGCTGGCTGCTGGCGCGCACCCGCCTGCGATTGCCTTCGACTGCAAGGCGAGCGGCATGGCCGGGTTTGGTGTTGGCGAGATCGCCAGCACCATGCGCGCGATGGGCCATGCCGGGTCCCACAGCAATGGGGGCGGCCAGCTTGCGGTGGCTGTTGCACTTCGAGGCCGTGAAGGCGGGGCGACTGCCGAACTTGGCGACGAGGTGCAGAACTGCTTGCGGGCATCAAGCGGAGGCGGCGACAAGCCCCACGTTCTGACTGCCATGCAAGTGAGGCGCCTTACGCCCACTGAATGTGAGCGTTTGCAAGGATTTCCTGATGGGTGGACTCAGATCCCATGGCGCAACAAGCCCGCCAGCGAGTGCCCGGACGGTCCCCGCTACAAGGCCCTGGGCAACTCGTGGGCCACCCACGTCGTGAACTGGCTGGGCCGCCGACTGGCGAAGGCCAAGGGCCTGAAGGTGCCAGCATGATCCATTACCACGGTCTCCCCATCACCCCCGAGACGGCCGCCATCGAGGCGATCAAGGGCGGGCACGCTTTCGTGTCCTTCCGGCACCCCGAGCAGCTTCGCCTGGCCGTCGAGGTCAGCCAGTCCTTTGCCATCGACAACGGGGCCTTCACGGCCTGGAGGTCTGGCAACCCGATCACCGACTGGACTCCCTTCTACGCATGGGCGGAGGACTGCCGCCGCTTCCCGCATTGCGACTTCGCCGTGGTGCCAGACGTCATCGATGGCGACGAGGCGGCGAACGACGCCCTACTGGCCGAGTGGCCGCTGCCGCGCTGGTTCGGCGCCCCCGTGTGGCACCTGCACGAGAGCCTGGAGCGCTTGGAGCGTCTGTCCCGGGAGTGGCCGCGCGTGTGCCTCGGGTCCTCTGGGGAGTTCGCCCAGGTCGGAACCGTCGAGTGGTGGGCGCGCATGTACGAGGCCATGCGGGTCCTGTGTGACGACACCGGCCGTCCGGCCTGCAAGCTGCACGGCTTGCGCATGCTGGATCCGGCGGTCTTCACCCGCTTCCCCTTCGCCAGTGCGGACTCCACCAACATCGGCCGCAACGTGGGCATCGACGCCCAGTGGAAGAACGGCCGCTACCTCCCCATCGGAAAGCCGGCGCGCGCCCAGGTGATGCGCGGCCGAATCGAGGCCCACAACGCGCCTCCCGCTTTCGACTTCAACCGCGTTGAAACCATGCAAGAACAGGCGGTGCTGCTGTGAACACCTACAAGACCAAGTTCTTCGCGAAGTGCCCGGCCAATGGCATCCGCGTCGAGTTCGACCTCACCATCAACACCGGGGCCGTGATCCCGGTGGAGGACATCCTCAAGGAGGTCGAGGACATCCAGAAGGGGTTCCACGAAGACATCGCGGACCGACTCCAGCGCCGCTTCGGAGGCTCGCAAACCCTGGTGGCTGATCACCACGGCGTGCGGATCGAGACCACCCGGCCGCACTTGGCCCACTGGAACACGGAGGCGTGATGTCCTGGACCGCAATCGCCCGCTTCATCGCTGCCCGCCCCCGACTGGTGGATTGGCTCATCGCCAGGGCCCAGCGCACGCCGTACTTCCACATCGCCGGGGAGGAGGGCGTCTACATGCGCCGCTGGTGGCTGATGCCCCGGTGGACCCTCAAGGCAGACGAACGCGGGCACCTGATGCCCAAGTCCTGGATGCCGTTCTCCGTGCGTGTGCACCACATATGCCTGCCGGACCACGACCGGGACCTACACGACAACCCCTTCAACTACCGCACGATCATCCTCCGTGGCTGCTACGTCGAAGAGGACATCTTCAGTGTCAGGCGTTCGCGCATCCCAGGTGACACGGTCGCCGCGACGGCGCAGACGTTTCACCGCATCGCCTCGGTGAGCAAGGACGGTGGCGTCTGGACCCTCTTCATCATGGGCCGGCGCATCAACCCCTGGGGCTTCCTGGTGGGCGGCCGCAAGGTGCACTGGCGCGACTACCTCGGCGTCAGCGATTGACGCCAAACCACTGAACGGCCATCCAGCCGATTCGGAAAACGCACTGAACGGACATACAGCGAGGGCGAGAAAGTCGCCCCCGTTGAGCCGCTGCATTCCCTCTCTCAACCTCAACAGGAGACATCGTGAAGGACTTCCTCTCTGGCTTGCTGACTGCCTACGTCGCCATCGGCGCCGTCGTTTTCGGCGCGTTCATGGCCGTGCTGATCTGGATGGGCGACATGCACTGGTCTGTCGACGCCATCCCCCAGGCGCTGGCCTGCCTCGTCGCCGGCGCGCTGTGGCCGGCGGTGATGTTCGCGGAGCTCCAGGACCTGCAGGCCATGGCCCAGTTCGTGGCGTCGTTCGGGGGCTGATCCATGCAGCAACTCCCCTTGCTGGATGACCTGCCGGACAGCCTGCGCGAGGTGGTGAAGGCATACGCCGGAACCGAGGAGGGGCGCCTCTCGAATGGAGGGCTGTATCAGGCCGCCGCGCGTCGGGCCGGGCAGCCGGTCACCGAGTTCCTGAGCCGCCAGCCCATCGGCCGCACCGGCCAGGCGCACAGCACGGCCGCGCGCCGGGTGCGTTGGCACCAACAGACCCTCAAGGCCAAAGGCTGGCTTGAGCCGGTACCGGGCCGCCGTGGCGAGTGGCAACTGACCTCGGGCGCGCGCCAGGCGCTGACGCCCCAGCAGCCACGCGCCGTGATGGTCGCGTACTCGACCGACCTGGGCGTGGCCCTGTGGGGCTCCTGCGCGGACGTCTTCGGCGCCCTCGATGAGCCCATCACCCTCTGCCTGACGAGCCCCCCGTACCCGCTGGCCAAGCCTCGCGCCTACGGCAATGTGCCCCTGGCCGCCTACGTGGACTGGCTGTGCGAGCAACTGGAGCCGATCGCGCGCCACCTGGTGCCAGGCGGGACCATCGCGCTCAACGTCAGCAACGACATCTTCGAGCCAGGCATGCCGTCGCGCTCGACCTACCGGGAGCGCCTGGTCATCGCCATGTGCGACCGCCTGGGCCTGCACAAGATGGACGAGTTGGTCTGGCACAACCCGACCAAGCCGCCGGGCCCGGTCGCGTGGGCGTCGAAGGAGCGCATGCAACTCAACGTCGCATGGGAGCCGGTCTACGTCTTCACCAACGACCCGCGCGCCTGCTTGGCGGACAACCGCCGCGTCCTCGAAGAGCACACCGCGCGCCACCTGCGTCTGATCCAGCAGGGCGGTGTGCAGCGATCGAGCGCGCGCAACGACGGCGCCTACACCCTGCGCCCCGGCTCCTACGGTGCACCCACGGCCGGGCGGATCCCGCGCAACGTCCTGCAGTTCGCCCAGGCGGCCGGGGACTCTGACCTCAAACGGGCCAGGGAGGCAGCCCGCGCCGCCGGCCTGCCGGTGCACGGCGCGGCGATGCCCCTGGGCCTGGCCGACTTCCTCGTCCGCTACCTGAGCCCCGAGGGCGCCCTGGTCGTCGACCCGTTCCACGGCTGGGGCACTACCGCTGCGGCGGCCGAGGCCAACGGCCGGCGCTGGCTCGGCTCCGAGCTCATGGGCGAATACCTCTCGGGCTCCTCCACCCGTTTCAACCGCTGCGCTGGATTCAGCGTCAGCCCTTACTTCGAAAGCACGACATGAGCGACACCACCACACCTGAATCCAGCCCCCGCGATGAGGCCTTGAGCACTGCCGTCTGGGAGGCCGTGCAGGAGTCCCTGGGCGATGCCTATGACTGCATGCGCGTTTGGGCTGCATGGCAGATCGGGACCATGCACGCCGATGATTTCGTCCGCGTGGCTGATCAAGCGTCGCGCGTCGATGAGATCGCCTCCGCCGTGCTGGACCTGCTGCCCCCATCCGTCACGAAGGTGCACACCTGGTTCGACATGGAAGCCATCGCTGACCAGCCCAAGGTGCACGAGGCCCTGCAGGCATTCAGTGAAGACCCGACCGGTGACCATGGTGTGTTCGTGGTGGAGGCCGTCCTGAAGGCGTTGGGCCTGAAGACGGCGAGCGGGCAGGTTGCCGAATCGAAGGGCGGTGCTGCATGAAGAGCAAATTGCCACCTGAGGTCGTCGCTGCTGAAGCTGCACGACTTGCCAAGGCTCAAGAACTCAGTTCGGCTCAAGAGGCAGTCAAGCGTCTGGAGCGTGAACTCGTCGAGGCAATTGGCACCGTGAGAGCCGCACGTGTTGCCGCCGATGCTGGCCTGCCCAAGTGCCGCATGGTGACCCTGGAGTGGAGAACCGGGCGCGTCTCAATTGACTGCGAAGTCGTCATCGTGCGTAAGACGCCGACCGGTGTGCTGGTCGTTCGCCGCGTTGGTGAAGATGGAAATCACACCTTCCGATTCAAGCTCATAGTCAGCGTCAGCGGGGTTCGGTATGTCCAGTCAGAGAAGGCACCTACCTTCCTGTCAAGCAAACGCGAGTTGCGCGGCGTGCCGAAGGAGTTCCAGCCAAGCAAGAAGGGCGGTGAAGCATGATCGCCCAGTACCTCCCGTTCCTCCTCTCGGCCGTCACCATCTGGATGACGCTCATGGCCGGGAACAAGCACCCGAAGGCCTGGGCCGTTGGTTTGGTCAACCAGGCGCTGTGGCTGGTTTGGATCGTGTCGACGTCTGCCTGGGGCCTGCTGCCCATGAACCTCGCCCTGTGGGTGGTGTACGGGCGCAACCACTTGAAGTGGGACGCCTCAGCCTCGGCCGAGGCCATCGACGAACTCGTCCGGATCTTCCAGACGGCGAGTCAATCACCGAAGCCCATCAAGCCTGATCAGCCCGAGGAGAAGAAGGCCATCCCCTTTGGCTGGCACGAGGTGATCGAGCGGGCGCGCGACAGCATCGGTGGCGGCAGCTACTCCGAGAACCGCCAGTACGAGCTCTCCATCGTGGGCCCGTACCTGGATGGCCTGGCCGACGAGTTCGAGCACCTGCAGGAGGTCTGCGAGGCCGTGGGCCAGTTGGGCCTCGAACCGGTCTATGGCGACGTGCTGCCCCAGGTGGGCGACAAGGTCCTGATCCACCTCGGCCGCTCCGAGCGCTGGGTGGCGCACACCGTGGTGGGCTACTACGTGTGGAAGGACCTGGGCGGCAGTGACTCGCTGCACCGCGTGTTCGTCCGCGTCAGGTCGGCAGACGGCTACCTCAACGCCCGGATGTTGAAGGACGTCCGCCCCCTCATCGACAAAACTCAAGGAGCAGCAGCATGAAATCGCTGTGGATCAGCAAGTACGCCCTGACCTACGGCATCAAGGCCGCAGATTGGGACGGCAAAGTGAGCGATTACGGCTACGTTTTCCCGAGTGGCTACTGCTCAGGTTTCAAGTTGGGCCGGGATGCCCACGAGACCGAAGCCGAAGCCAAGCAGGCGGCCGAGAAGAAGCGCCTCGCCAAGATCGCCAGCCTGAAGAAGCAAATCGCGAAACTGGAGGCCATGTCCTTCACCGGCAAGAAGGGCGGTGACAAATGAGCACGGTCAAGGTCGGGCAAATCTGGAAAGAGGTGGATCCTCGCTTTGATCGCTACGTCGAGGTCATTGGCGTCAATGATCAGGAGCAGAAGGCCACCATCATGCTGGCGGCTCGCAGCGGTGGGCACGCAGGTTCTCGCTCTACCAAGGCGAGCCTGAAGCGCTTCAACGGCAAGCGCGGCGGCTACGAACTGCACAAGGATGCGGAGGTCGCGCCATGAGCCTTGCCTTCGAAGCAATGCATTTCGCCCGCGAGGTGCACGCCGGCCAGGCGCGCAAGTACACCGGCAACCCTTACGCTGATCACCTCGCCGAGGTGGCAGGCGTCGTGGCCACCGTGTCGGGTTACACCGAGTTCAGCCAAACCATCATCGCGACCGCCTGGCTGCACGACTGCATCGAGGACCAGGACGTGACCCCTGCAGAGGTGTGCCGCCGTTTCGGTCCTGAAGTTCAGGCCGGCGTGCTCGCCCTCTCCGACCTGGAGGTGGGGAACCGGGCCGAGCGCAAGGCAGCGAGCCGCAAGCGTCTGGCATCTGCCCCTTGGTGGGTCCAGAACATCAAGGTGGCTGACCTGATCAGCAACACCAGCAGCATCGTCAAGCACGACCCGAAGTTTGCCCGGGTCTACCTGGAAGAGAAGCGCCTGCTTCTGGATGTGCTCACCAACGCCGACCCGCGACTCTTGGTGATCGCCCACGATCAGGCGCGGGCAGGCAAGGGGGCCTTGGCATGAGCGAGAACACCAACATCGAGTGGTGCGACCACACCTTCAATCCCTGGGAGGGCTGCCAGAAGGTGGGCCCAGGCTGCGACAACTGCTATGCCGAGACGCGCAACGCTCGCTTCGGTGGCGGCCAGGCGCCCAACTGGGGCCCAGGGGCACCCCGGCGCCGCACGGGCAAAGACACCTGGGACAAGCCCGAGAAGTGGCAGAAGCGCGCCGCCGAGTTCATGGCCCAGCACGGCCGCCGGCAACGCGTCTTCTGCGCCAGCCTGGCGGACGTGTTCGACAACCAGGTGCCCAGCCAATGGCGGGCCGACCTCTTCAGCCTGATCGCAAAGACGCCGGACCTCGACTGGCTGCTGCTGACAAAGCGCATTGGCAACGCACGGCACATGATTGCCGAGGCCGCCGCGACGGTGGAGTTCAACAACAGCGAGCTCGCGCTATGGACGACCGATGCTCCCTGGCCCAACGTCTGGATCGGCGCCACCATCACCAGCCAGGCCGAGGCGAACCGTGATATTCCGAAACTGCTCGATGTCCCCGCGCGCGTCCGCTTCCTGAGCATGGAGCCGCTGCTGGGGCCGGTAGACCTGACTCGCGTAACGCCTCACCTCTTTGCTGCGAAGGCCGACGCCCTCACCGGTGTCTGGAAGTGGGACAACGGCCCCAGAAAGAAGGAGGCCCAGCCGCTGGACTGGGTCATCGCGGGCGGCGAGAGCGGCCCTGGCGCGCGCCCCATGCACCCGGACTGGGCTCAGTCCCTGCGCGATCAGTGCGCGGCTGCGGGCGTCCCATTCCTGTTCAAGCAGTGGGGCGAGTGGAAGCCCATTGGCCAGATGGACGAGGCCGAGCACACCAGCCTCTTTGTCTCCAACGTGAAGGCAAAGCCTCATGAGGATCAGTCCAACCTGGACGACATCTATGGGCGTCGTTGCACGGTGGACGGGGTGGTGCTTCACCTGGACGGCTCAGTCCATGGTGTGACCGAGCCGATGGCGTACCGCCAGGGCGCAGAGGCCATGACCTGCTTCCGAATCGGGAAGAAGGCCGCCGGCCGCCTGCTGGCTGGCGCGCAACATGACGGCTTCCCAGGAACCACTCCATGAACGCATTCAGCAAGAACTACGTCCCGGTCCTCAAGGTGGACGACATGCTCAAGGCCGCCAAGATCAGGCAGGCCCGGGTGGCAGGGCGCCAGCGCGACCTTGAGTCCGACGACCCGGAGGCCGTCCGCCGTGCCCAAGGCGACCTGGGCGGCCTGTCCAAGAACGGGCTGCGCCCCAACTACAAACGCACCACGGAAGCCGAGAAGTGAAGGCACTCACGCAAGCACAGACCAAGGTCCTCGACTGGATCAAGCGCTACATCGGCAACCACGGCTTCGCGCCCACCCGCTCGGAGATCGCGGAGGCCATGGGCTTCTCCTCGACCAACGCCGCCGAGGACCACCTGCAGGCCCTCGCTCGCAAGGGCGCGATCCGCATCACCCCTCGGGTTGCTCGCAGCATCGTCGTGGTGAACAAGGAGCAGCCCGGGGCCGGGCCCTGGCCCAACTCCTCGGCCGGCTGACGTGCGCCGCGCCTATGAGCAGGTGGGCGACAAGCTGCGCGCCCGCCCCATCCCTTCAAGGCGGGTCGCACGGCTGATCGACGGCCGGGTGCACACCGGCACAGCCTGCAAGTCCCGCAACGACCACGCGCGCCGCTGGCGCCTCTTCTGGCGGATCAAGGCCCGCCGCAACTGGAAACCACGAGCATGATCATCGAACCCATCGAACCCCTGTGCATCGTCTGGCACACGACCCCGGAGAACGTCTTCTACGCCATGTGGGAGGCCGCCTGCCTTGCCGAGGGCATCACGGCCGCCGAGTTCCCCGCGACCACCGTGATCGGCGTGACCTCGCCCAACGGAGACGACGAGGCCATGACCGTCGAGCAGGTCGTGGACAGCATCCGCGAAATGGGCATGTGGGGCTTCGTCGACACGGAGACCCGGACCATCCACGCCTGGGCAGACCCCGCGGCCGCACCTGGTGACGTCCTCCACATGCTCGCCCACGAGGTTGGCCACGTCACGGGAGAACCGGACGAGGACGAGGAAGCCGAAGAGATCCGGGCCGACACCTTCGGGGCCGTGGCTGCCGAGGCCTTCCGGCTTCTGTCGTCCAGGCCGAAGCCGTGCGGCCAGTGCCACACCTGTCGGCCGGTGAGCCTTGCCGACATCGGGTCGGTCCGCATGGTGCTGTGCCCGACCTGCGGGAACAAGCGCTGCCCTCAGGCGAACTCCTGCGCCAACGCCTGCACCGGCTCCAACGATCCAGGCCAGCCTGGCAGCGCCTACTGAAGGCGCGGTCTATTTCGGAAAACGGTTCGGCACCACGGTTTGACACCCTCACAAACTGGCGACGCGATGCAGGGGCGTCGATCCGGGTTAGCGCCGGGCGTGCATGTTGAAGTCTCCTCCCTTTGTTGTGAAAGCCACTGCTTTGTGTGAGCGCACCTGACATCGAACCGACGCGGCAACGCGGAGAAGCGCTGGCATCGAACTGCCCTTGACGATCCCGGGAAGCCGGGGCCTTCAAGACTGCTGCTGCTTCTGGGGGATCCCGGGGGGTGCAACGGCGGCAGCCTTGAAGGTGTGGCGGTGTGGCGCAGCCTGGTAGCGCGTCGGGTTCATACCCCGAAGGTCTCTGGTTCGAATCCAGACACCGCAACCACATTCATGCGGGCTTGGCCGAATGGTCAGGCCGTGGCCTTCCAAGCCACTCATGGCGGGTTCGATTCCCCCAGCCCGCTCCAGCATCAACCGAGGTGAGATTGAACGGTTGCGCGATCCTCGGTCGGTGCGCAACGAGGCGGCCCACCGGGCTCTTGTCTCCGGCGCCAGTCGCCGAAAGCGCATGCCGTGTGCTTTCGACGACTGAGCGTAGAAAGCCCGCGCTGGGGCCTGACCGGGATGCAGCGTTGAAGTGCCCGGCATAGCGGTGTGAGTCCGTGATGGGATCCTGCTGCAGCGGAACCCCCGAGCCATGCCGAGCAGGTGGAAGGCCTGCCCTGATTCCTGGCGCAGTTCGCCAGGGCCTTCGGGTCTGCATTCTCTCTAGTCAGGGAACACCAGGGCAAGAGCCCGAGCCAGGAGCACCCAGGCGAATGCAGACCCGAGGGCGCCAGACACCCTGCATTGATTCTCAGGTTGTGGCACGCACGCTTGAGCCCGTTCGCGGGTTCTGGATCTTTGTTTCACCCTGCATTGTCTCGGCGTCCTCGAACTCTTCCGACATCGCACAACCTTGGAGCCACCTTGAGCCGTACCCGTCGCTTCCTTCCATCTCTGCTGGCCTTGTGCGCCGCTTTGCTCGCCGTCTCGGTCAGCCAGGCGGCCCCTGTCACCTGTGTGCCCAAGCCATTCGGCGCGGGCACGTCGGCCTTGTTCAAGTTCCCCGCCAAGGGCGCCTTTGTCGCCTGGTACTGCCCGGGTGAGGAGTTGCCCACAATGTTCGTGTGCACCAAGGCCACGTGCAACGCGGTCACCACCCAGCGAGCGGTTGCTGCCTTGTTCAGTGCCCCCTCGGTGAGCGCCATCACGTCCGAGGTGGCGCGCGCCAAGGTCAAGCCGGCCCACTTCACGGACCCCGCCCTCGTGCAGGTGTGGAGCCCGTTCGCTTACGAGATCAAGGCGCTGAAGTAGCCGCCTCCACGCTTCTCACCAGGCAGGACCGCATCGCCTGCCTCCTTCACCATCAACCACCAGAGGTTCCCCATGTCCTACAGCATCAGCATCCGCGCCGCCGACAAGGCCGCAGCCAAAGCCCAAGTCGCCGAGAAAGTCGCCGAGATCGTCCATGCCCAGCCGGTGCACGCAGCCGACCAAGCGGCCATCCTGGCCAACGCCAACGCCGTCATCGACCTGCTGCCCGACGCCAAGGAAGGCTTCGAGATCTCCGGCAACCTGAGCGGCTACCTCACCGGCGAATGGGACAACGGCCAGATGACCAGCCTGGTCCAGGTCAGCGTGGGCGCCAACATCGGCTGGGTGCGCAAGGTCGACTGATCCTGGTGGCGAAAGCCGCCTCACAGAGCACGGGCAGCAGTTACGCGAGGGGTCTGCCCCGATCCATGCAAACCCTCCCAGGCCACGCCCTCCTGAGACAGGGTCTTGACCACCCCGGGAAAGTAGCGGGGACCTTCACTTCAGCGGCGGCGTGGATGGACACGCGCTGATGCGTCCTAGTGGACAACACCGTCCGGACCTGCGAGGGAGCCGGGTAGCGCTGGGTGCGATCGAGTGGACGCCTTCACCTAGCAGGTATCAAGCCCTGCCCGCTGAAGTGAAGGGCACATGACTGGATTCCGTGGCCACACGCTGGCGCACGCGGGCGACGAGCTCCGATGACCCCGGTGCAACCGGGCGAGACAAGCGGCCTTGCAAATGACGAAGGTAGCCTGCCCTTCAGTTTCTCACCATCAACCTGAAAGCACTCATGAGCGACCAGCAGACCGAGCAGATGATCAAGGAACACGGCGCCGACAAGTCCCCGCGCGTCACGCCCGAGGACCTGAAAGCCAACATCGTCGACGTCGAGTACGTGAAGCACGTTTCCACGGGCGGCCAGGTGCTGCGCTGGGCCGTCATCACGACGAAGAGCGGTTTCGCTGTGACGGGCGACCCATCGGTTTCGGTGTCCCCCGAGAACGACCGCCCGCAGATCGGCGAGAAGGTGGCCTACGAAAACGCCGTGCACAAGCTGTGGGTGCTCATGGGCTACGCCCTGAAAGAGCGCCTGGCTGCCCAGGCCGGCTGATCACTTCCGCGCGCCGGTAGCTCAACGGAAAGAGCAGGGGTTTCCTATGCCCAGGGTTGGGGGTTCGAGTCCTCTCCGGCGCGCCACATGCCAGGCTGATGGTGGAGGCAGAATGCGTCCATGCGTTGCCAAGTCACCCGCCTACGAGATCAGGGCCGCCGCCTCAAGCGATCTGAACTTCAGCCGCCACAAGAGGGCGACCTGTCCATCTTTGATCGCCTGCCGGGTGACGAGAAAGGGCGCGTTCGGCTCCAGGCAGAGTTGAAGGCAGATTTCTACGGGCAGGTCAAGCCCAACGTCTTTCAGCCAATCTTTGACGTCCAGGTGCTCAAGATCGATGCGACCGGGATGTACGTCCAGGGCGTCGAGATCCACCCGCAAGAGGGAGGCGCCGTAGTGGAGACGATCCAGGTTTGGCACTGCCAGCCCTCTGCCCTGATTCCTCCATCGGCGGTGGATTCGGAAAGCGTGCCAGGGCCGGGCGCCTGAGCCCGATGAAACTGGCCTCACCCAAGCAAGGCCAGTTCAGGGTCTGCCGGCAGGGTGAAGTGCCGGCACAGTCGTACCACTGTGCCCCCAGGTCTGAACAGGTGTAGAGCAGGCTCCAGGGCGCCGAAAGCCGCCGAGAGGTGGTGGCGTCTAGTCTCATGGAGCAAGAGGGCCCCCGGATGTCGGTTCTTCATTCGGGGGCTTTCGCCTTTCTGGAAAGTGACCGCCGCACCGTGGCGTGCCAAGAGGCCAAATCGCCGCCATGGCTCAGACCCTCACCCCCCAAGACCTGCAAGGGATGGTCACCCACCACCTTGGGTGCCCACCCAATGGCTACCTTGGGTCCGACTATGGCTCGGACGTCAAGTCGATGCTGATGCAGCCGATGTCTTCTCCTGCGGCCGATGACCTCATCGCCAAGATGCGGATGGACATCCCGATTCTGTCGGTGGCGCCTGCTGGGACCGTGAGCGTGAGCGCGGTGGATGCTGACTTCGACCGCAAGGTCATCCGCATCGACGTCCTGGGCCAAAGCATCGACGTGGAGGCCCTGTGAGCGCACCGACCAAGGATCAGATCCGACAGGCAGCGCTCAATGCGCTGTCCCAGTTCCCGTCCATCGCCCTGGCCGCCCAGGCTGGCGACCCTCGCGTGCTGGCGCAGATCGGCGCGCAGGTGGAGATGTCCTTCTTGCTGGCCCAGCACTCCGAGGTTGGGCGGTTCGAGGCGTTCACGAAGACCCTGGACTCGACGGTGCTGGCCGACGCGGCGCTCAAGGGCATCCTGCCGCTCGCGCGCCCGTGGCGCGGCACGATCGCCCTCAAGAACGACGGCCCCTCCGCCTTCACGGTCATCGCCGGGCGCCTGCTCATGGACAACAAGGGGCGCCTGTACCAGGCGGACGCCTCGGTGACCATCCCCGCGGGCCAGACCGGCTCGGTCGCCCTCACCCAGAAGAGCACCCGGACCGTGACGCACCAGGTGCAGATCGCCCAGCCGTTCTACGAGATCCAGGTGCCGGTGAGCGATTCCTCTCACCTCACCATGCTCAGCGTCTGGAAGAGCGGGGTGGAGTTCACCTACTCGCCCGAGTTCTTCAACATCACGGCTGGCCAACTCGCCTACACCCTGGAAACCGACGAGCTACGTCGACTGTGGGTCCGGATGGGTGACTCGACGCGCGTGGGCTTCAGCGTGACCGCCGGCGACGTCTTCGAGTTGCGCATGACCGAATGCGAGGGCGAGATCAGCGACCTGAGCGCAGGCGACACCTTCACTCTGCAGTACATCCTGACGCCCGGGGATGGACTGGTGAAGGCCTCCCTGACCTCGGTGGAAGACACCGGTGCCAACCCCCCATCCATGGCGGATCTGCGGGTGATGGCGCGCTACCCCGCGATCTACGACCACAACGCGGTGTTCCTGGCCGAGTTCGATGCGCTACTGCGTCGCTACCTCACTCCTCGATTCCTGAGCGTCTGGAACGAGCAGATCGAGGAGAGCGTGCGGGGCGCCAACGTCGACAACATCAACACCTTGTTCGTCTCTGGCCTGGTCGATGGGATGAGCAATGCCCAGTTCGAGGCCCGAGTCCGCGAACTGGTCAAGCGGGCGGACGACTCCTACAGGGTCCGGTTCGTGCCGACTGTCCTGACGCCGATCCCTGTCACGGTGGACGCGAGCGTGTCCGTGGTGCACGACATCGCCGCCGTGGAGGCCCAGATCACCACCGCCGTGCTGGGCGAGTACGGAGATGGGGCCAAGGCGGTCTCGCGGGGCATGCGCAATCCCGTTCCCAACCAGGACCTCAACAAGCTCCTGGAGGCGAAGGTGCCAGCGCTCCAGGACGCATCGGCAGACTTCAAGGCCACCGTGACTATCCCAGTGACGCTTCTGCCCGAGCAGTACCTGCACGTGACCGGGGCGAGCCTCACGGTTGACGTCAAGAGCGCGAAGTTCGGCAACTCCCTGTGGAGCTACTGATGGCCGACTTCCCGCTGATCCCCCAGCCCGAGCCGGACCTCACGCCGCTGCGCGAGTCCCACGAGGCGGACATCATGGAGTCCGAGCTCAAGGGCTTGTTCGTGCACCTGGTGGAGACCTTCATCCGCCCGGCCGAGCGGGAGATCAAGACGATCGGCATGCCGCAACTGGGTTCCCTGGAGCAGTTCGAGCGCGCAGTGAAGAACGAGGGCTTGGCCCTGGTCCGCCGCGGCGACGAGGAAACCATGCGCTTCCTTTTCAGGGCCTGGAAGGCGCGCAACCCCAAGCGTGGCTTGCACATGCTGCGCCTTTACCTTCGGCTGTTGTGGCCGGAGGGCTGGCGCGTCGACCAGTTGTGGTGCCTCAAGGGCGGGACCTATCCGGTGGACTTGGTCCTCTCCGACGGTGGCAACCACTTCCTGACCAGCCGGGTCAACGTCGTCATCTCCTCGGGGGTGACATCTGGCGCCGATGTCGACGCCGTGGCGCCGGCGCTGCGATCCGTGGTGCCCGCGCGAATCGTCCTGAGCATCACCCTGGAGCAGCGCAGCGAGGCCGAACTCGGCCTGGCATGCGGCTTCTACACCGGCGCGGCCATCCAAACCTTCACCACGAACTTCGTCTAAGGAGGAGCAGCATGCTCGTCACCGACCCCATCACCTTCAACGTGCGTGAGCGCGGGCGCGCCGCCCGGGGCAAGGATCGCAACTTCGACACCGTGGCCCTTGCCCGTCTGATCAACTCCGCCGGCGTGCAGGAGAAGGTCAAGCATGGTGACATGGTCGGCTACTACGGCCACTGGCCGCGCCTGAAGTTCGGCATGGAGCCGGCCGAGGGCGGGATTGTCGACGGCAAGGTCGTCTCGATCGATCCGGCCATCCGCACGGTCGAACTGCGCGCCGAACCGGATGGGACCATCACCCACCGTGCCGAGTTCCTGAACACCCCAGGCGGGGTCGTGGCCAAGGCCCTGTACCAGTCGCAGACCGGCGGCTTCTCCTCGGCCATCGTGACCTCCCCGAACACCAGTCCGGCTATCCCGACGGGGTTCTACGGCTTCGATTACGTCCTGGAGCCGAACTTCACCTTCAACCGTGGCCACAAGCTCGCCCTGGACTCGGCCGGGCCTGACGCCGAGGAGGAGTTGCTTGTGATGCTCGATGGCGTCGTGGGGGACTACGCCCAGGGCTCCGGCGTTCTGGCGCAACTCTTCGACTCCGTGCACGCACAACTGCAGCAGGCCCTGGCCGCGCTGGAGAAGTCGGCACAGGACAACGAGGCACTGATCGCGATGATTGCCAAGGGTGGGGCGGTGAACCTTGACAGCATCCACCTGGAGGATGCCCGCATCGCTCCAGACAGGCACGCCATGCCCGAGGATTGGGACCGTTTCACCAGCATGCCTCTGGCGACCCTTCAGGCCCTGCCGTCGGACAAGAGCTCCGAACCATCCGGGCCGCTGTCCGGCCTGGTCACCCGCCTGCTGCGCAACTGACCCATGGCGAACTTCACTGATCCCATCAAGGCCGCCTTCGGGCGCTACCTGGGGCGCTTCTACAGCGAGCACTTGGTGGCGGACACCCCCGCGCTCGCGGAGTTTCGTCAGCGCGGTTTCGCCAAGTCGGCAGTGTGGGCCCCAGGCCGCATGGTCGATCAGGTGGAGGAGATGCTGTCGAGTTGGCGCAAGAACGACAACGACGACAGCGACACACCGCACCCGAAGCTGCCGGTGATGATCGCCGCGATGTCGAAGGACTACATGCCGGCGCCAGCCGACTACGGCCGTCAGATGCTCAACCCGGTGGATGTGATCATCCCCGGCGACCCCAAGCACCGCGTTTTCAAGATGCGGGCGGTCACTGCCGACATCCGAGCCCAGGTGGCCATTTGCGCGCCGGAGGACCCCACGGCTCGCTCAGTCGCCATGCAGTTGCAGATGTTTGCTGGTGCGACCGAGAACCGCCGGTTCCACTCGATTTTCCGGCTGGCCGGCATGGACGATCACTGGCCAGTGGTGCTGGAGACGCCCGACATCCAGGCGATCAACACGCCCGCGGGCGAGGCCAAGAACCTCACCATCCTGACCGTGGACTTCCAGTTGCGAGCGACCGTGCCTCTGCTGCAGGCCCCGGCCTCCGGCGGGGATGGCCAGGGCTCCGGTACCGCGGATGACCCGGACGGCTTCTTGGTCGTGGTGCAGGCCCTGGGTGCCAACGCGCCGAGGGCCGGCTACGTGCACGAAGAGGACTGGATCAGGCCATGATTGACGAGAAGGATTCGACCGTCCTGCTTCGCGTCAACATCGCGGGCTTCAGCGGAGAGCCTGTGTCCTTGTACGGGGCCTTCGACCATGAGGAGGACCTGCTGCTGGTGCAAGACAGCAAGACCTACGACCCGGGCGAAGCGCCCGAGCTCTTGAAGATCAGCAACCAGGAGCGTGACACGCACCGAGATGACCTGGTGTCCGACGATGACCTGCAGGCGGCCATTCGGGCATTCTTCGAGATGGACGGGCTCAAGTTGCTCGCGTTGAGTGAGAAGGCGGCGCGCCACAACCCATCGAACAAGATCGAGCGCGACGGCGTCGACGAGGGCGGCGTCCGGTACCGGATCTCCCCGGACATCACCTGCGCCCAGGTCGCCGTCATGTTCGCCTGCCTTGCTGCGAGCCGTCAGCGAACTGTCAATGGGGCCCTGGCCTTCATGGAGGAGATCTCCGCCTTCACCGTGTAAACGGAAAACGGGCGGCCGACCAGGCTGGCGTGACGTGAATGCTTCGGGTGTTTTCAAGCCCCGGAACGACCCTGACATGCCAACCGTCATCTCCCCCAAGATCACCGACGCCGGTCTCGCTGCGGCGGTGAATGCTGACGCCGACGGCATCCAGCTCAAGATCACCCACATCGTTCTCGGACAGGGGCAGTACGCCCCGGCCGACAATGCGGTGGCGCTGGTGCTTCGCAAGGAGAAGGTGGCCATCTCTGGTTCAGTTTCCACTGGCTCAGGCGGCTTCCTGGTCTCCGCATACTTGCCGTCATACGCTGGCGCCCCCTACAACGTGGGCGAGATCGGTTTTTATGCCGGCGACCCGGATGCAGGCGGGGTGCTCTTTGCGGTCCACTCGGCGCCGGGCACCACCATCTTCCAGCGCAACACCATCGATTGGGTGGGTCAGTTCGCGATGAAGGTCACCCGGGTGCCAGCCGGGTCGGTGACCATCGAGGTTGATCCGGGTGGCGCGCTGGCGCTGGCCATCATGGCCCAGCACTTGAGCAACCCCCACCCGCACGTCCAGTACATCCGGCACTTCGGCGCAGCCGCGGCGCTGCCTACCGTTGACGAGGGGCCCATCTGGTCAGCGGCTTTCAACTCCCTGATGACTTGGCAGTCCTTCACGGCGAACGGGGCGAACTACATCGGGTACGCCTCTGTCGACATCGGCTGGCTCAGGCCTGACACCCAGCCCACCCCGCGTAACGCCTGGATCAAGACCGGCGTGACTGGCCTGCCGAACACCTTGGCGCTCTACCACTGGGCGAAGCATCACGGCTTGATGCTCTCCAGCGGCTGGACCGCCGGCACCTTGTTCTACAAGGACAACGGCGACGGTACGTTCGCTTCCGCAGATGTTCGAGGCGAGCACATCCGGTTCTGGGATGACCTCCGCGGGGTGCTTCCCGGTCAGAGTTTTGGCGCCTGGCTGCAGGACGCGTTCCAGGGTCACAGCCATGGTTTCAAAAACGGGCCTTCGGAAGGCGACGTCAGCGACACCACCACCAATGGCAATGGCCATGGCTGGGAGATCTACACCCCCTGGGTGGGTGAACTCGGTGGGTACGGTGCACCGCGGATCGCCACTGAAACCCGAGGCCGCTCGACCGCCTTCGCTGGCGTCATCAAGACTTGATCATGACCAATCCCATCGTTCATACCTTCGATCACGACGACCTCAGCACCGGACCGCTGGAGTTGGATGACTCCTACTTGGTCCCTTTCACTGAGGACCAATGGACCTACCCCGTCAACTCGGTCAAGTTCGCTCCGCCACCCACCGGCCCCAGGGAGATCGCGAAGATCAATCCCGAGCGCACCGCCTGGGAGGTGATCCCCGACTGGACAGGCCATGTCTACTGGCTGGCTGACCGCAGTCGCCATGAGATCAAGCGGGCCGGCATCGAGCCGCCCGCCGGCGCGCTCGACGCAGACCCTGGCCCAAGCCTGAGCGACGTCAAGACCAAGCGCATCGCCGATATCGTGGCCGACTGCGAGGCCGCAATCGTGGCCGGGTTCCCGTCCGATGCCCTGGGTGAGGAGTTTTTCTACCCATGCAAGCTCACCGACCAGGCCAACCTGCAGGCCTCCGTTTCTGTGGCCCGAGAGATCGCGGACATCGACCCCGCGTGGCGCGCTCCTTTCTGGTGCCGGGATGGCGAGGGCCAATGGTCCTATCAACTCCATACGTCCGAGCAGATCCGCAAGGTGGGCATGGACGCCTACGCTGCCACGCTGGCCAAGCTGCAGCGCAAGGGCATTCTTGAAGCGCAGATCGCTGCCGCCACTTCGGCTGAGGGAGTCCAGGCCATCGTCTGGGATGAGCAGGGCGCCGTCGAATGAGGGACTTCTCGCGCAACATGCTCTTTGGCTTGGTGCGTCGGTTCGCCCAGCAGACGCCCGCCTGGGGCGCAGCCATCCGGTACCCCACGCTGCCGGATGAGCGTGCGAATCTGCCCCTGGTCTCGAAGAGGGTGTATGGGACCTGGGATGAGAGCCTGGTGATTCAGGCCGCTGCCGGGCTTGACTCCCCTGAGACCCCCATGTCCGAGCGAACCCTGGTCCTGCCGACCCCGGATCAGCTTCGGGCCATGAAGTTGCGGGCCGGATTCGATGCCAACGAAATCTAAGGCCTCGCCGGCGGCCCTGAAGAACCTTCGCGGCGCCAACAAGGAGGCGCGCGGGCGCTACCTGGGCGACGTCGCCAGGCGGGAGCGGGCGGCCACGATCCTCAACCCGGCCGAGGTGTCGGGGGAGTACGACGCCGGGCGCATGCTCCAGACCACCCTGGGCGGTCAGGTCCGAAACATCACTCTGGAGGACCTGCGCACCTTCAGGGCGAACGTCAAGACGGCTGGCAAGCAGTTCAAGGGCGGGATCACGGCGAAGTCGGTGATCGATCACTCGCTGCCAGGTGACCGCGACAGGGCGAACGTGCAGATCCGCACGGCTGTGCCCCTGCAGTCTTTGGGCGGGCTGATCCACTTCGTCACCAATGCCGGGCCGGAGAGCGAGGTCACCCGACACCACGTGAAGGTCGACCTCCTCAACTGGTCCGCGGCCATCTCCAGCCCTTCCAAGCCGGCCGACATGGCGAAGTTCGTGGCCACCGGGCCGCTGAAGTTCGACTGCGACTGCGGCCGGCACACCTACTTCTTCCGCTACATCGCCACCATCGGCAAGTTCAACGCCGGCCGAGACGAGACGGGCTATCCCAAGGAGCGGAATCCACACCTGGTAGGGGTGGCCTGCAAGCACGTGCTGCGGGTCATGCAGACGCTGAGCTCGCCGGCGGTTCGCATCCGGCTGGCCGACTGGATCGAGAAGGGACGGGGGGAGGTCCAACGTAAAGCAAAAGTCTTGAGCCTCAAGGAGGCCCAGGAAATCGCCGACCGGCAGTCCAAGGAGGCAAACTGGAAGCGCAACCAAGTGGAGAGCTCCACCGAGCGGGCGCAGCGCCTGGCACGGGCCAAGGCCATCCAGGCGACGTCGACCAAGGCCGGGGCGGCCAACATCAACCCTGCCAAGTTGGCGCGCGCCCGCCGGGACTTCGAGGCCAACGCCAAGAAGCTGGCCGCCATGGGGTTGCTGTCTCAGAAGCAACTGGCGGCGATGCTCGCCAAGGTCAAACCCTGAAGGAGGAATCATGCTCACGAACGTGCCACTCGGCGCCAGCCACAACATCCGGCAGGTGGTGCTCAACCACCCGAACGCCATGGGTTGCGACGTCTACCGAAAGCGGGTGCTTCGCACCGAGCCCGCACCAGGTGGCGGCGCGAGTGAGATGGGCGGAGCGCCGACGCTGGGCGGCATGGGCGTGCTCAAGAACGAGGACGAAGCCGAGTTCGACTACGTGCTGGTCGGAGAGGCGAAACTGCTTTTCGCTGGCATCCAGCAGCCGGCATCGATCAACGACCGGGACAACGCCCCGGAGGCGGCCATGCAGGAGGCCCAGATTGCATGCCTTGCAAAGCCGGGCACGCCTGAGTTCTTCGAGCCGGACAACCAGGACCTCATCGCCCTCAAGGTGGGTTTGGGCGTGGTGATGGCCTTCACGGTTGAGGACGTGGTGGGCAACGTGCTCATCCCGCCCTACACCCGGAAGTACCTCCTGCAGCCTCGCGACGATCTGCACGCGCTTGAGCCGATCCTACCAAGTTGAGGTTGATGATTTCGGAAACCGAGAGGTTCTCGTGGAAACTGAGATTGCAGACTGGCGTGGCAACTAGCCTCCCATGCCATGAGCAGCCTCATTCAATATGTCGACGTCGATGGACAGGAAATCACAGCAGTCCCGGTTGTGATCATCGGCGATCGCACGCTCCAGTCTCAGACGGCCGGATCGAAAACGGACTACATCGATGAAGATGGGCGCTTGATCCGCGCAACGCCATTGGTCATCATGGAGGACTTCCGGCCCAACCAGCCAGGCGTCGGAGGGAACAACTATGGCCCGTATATGGGGCCCGCAGAGTCCGGAGGAAACGATACGGCGATCCTGCAAGAGTTCATCGACGATATGTCGGCTTCTGCGAGGGTAGCAAAGCGTCAGTTGAAGGTTGTGCTTCCAGTCAACGGTACGTACTTAGTTGATGGCCTATTTGTCCGTTCAAACATTGACATTGATCTAAACGGCTCCACGCTGAAAAAGATCCGCAATGCCGACTATAGCGGGGCTGGCGCGCTCACAGCGCGCGGCTCAATCCTGTGTGCTGAGCTCAAGAAGACTGGCAACACCTGGTACGGCAATGCCGACAATATCACTGTGCGCAACGGGGTTCTGGACGCCAACAACCAGGACACGCTTGCCGTCCTGGATCTTTACAACGTCCGCAACTTCGTGGCTGACGGCCTGACGCTGATCACATCGCAGTGGTCGCGAAACTGGGCCACGCGCGGCGGCGGCTACGCTCGCATGCTCAACGGCCGGATCCTTGGCCAGGCCGGCTTGTACCAGGACGGAGCCCACTGGCAGTACGGTGGCTGCGTTTGGGACAACTGGTACATCGAGGCGGGAGACGACGCGCTTGCGGCCGGTGACGACCGCGTTCGGTCAGCTCTGTACATGGACGACCAGGGGCTTGATTACTTCATTGCCCGCAACATCACTTGCGTTTCCGCGCGTGGCGCTGCGATCAAGGTCTACACGCCGGTCACAAAAGCGTTCTCAGGCGCACCGGAAAACTACACCAAGACCGGGCGCGTGCAGAACGTCGACGTGCAGGTGTCCGGCAAGTCTGGCTTGCTTAGAAACGGTGGTGTGTCGATCTTCTCTCATGCAGCTGCTGGCTTCCGCAACCCAGACGATCTTCGAGCTATTCGCATCCACGCTGACCTTGAAGTCGGCACTGCGGGCAATGCAGTCTGGGATGCTGTGTCCGGTGTCATTGTTGGCAGCCCGACTGCTGTTACCCAGGCCGCCGCTGCCGTGGTCACGCTGAACAATCACGGGCTGACTGCCGGCAAGGTCGTGCACCTGATTCCTGCGATCGGTGGCATGAACGCACTCAACGGGTTCTATCAGGTCATGCCTGCGAACCTGACGGCCAACACGTTCCAGCTTAGCGACATTGCATATCGCGATAGCGCTCCACTGAACACGACGGGCTACAACCCGTGGACAACCGGCCTCCTCGTCGCTGTCGGATCTGGAGTCGGCTACGCCGTTGGCGACGAGATCAACCCGGCTGGTGGCACATACGTGCGTCAAGCGAAGTTTCTCGTGACCCAGGTAGACGCCAATGGGGCTGTCCAAGCGGTTCGCCGGCTGGACGAAGGCGAGTACAGCGTATTGCCTGCAACCCCGAATTCGCCCACCGGTGGGTCTGGTGCCGGCTGCACCTTGCAGCTATTCATGCAGCATGACGGCGTGAACGCATACGGCGTCAAATCGGTGGCTGGGAAGAGCGCTGAAATCACCGGTCACATCAGGATCAACGATACAACGGGAGCCGCAACGCGCTTTCGTTCCTTCTGGATCTCCGACAGCGAGGGCATCACGCTGCGAAGCTACTTCCCGCTGGTGCCTGCCGGAGGGGGACTTGTTTCAAACGACTCGGCAATTCAGTTGTCGAAGGGGAACACGATTGCTTGCAGGATGGTGTGCGGGCCTGAGTTCAACGCAAGCATGTCTCCCGTGATGCTTTCAAACTCAGCCGACACCCTTGTTACCGGGGCAATCGAAAACATTCCGCCTGGCGTATCGGGTGTCTCGTTCCCCGTCAACGGAAACTCCCTACACCCCCGAAACATCGCTGCCATCTCCGGATCAGAGAACTCGGTGTTTCAGGTTGCGCACGGCAACTGGAAGGCGGGGCAGATTGTCCGCATCTACAACAACGTGCTGAGCACCGGCACGCTTGACGGCTACTACTACATCCGGCGCGTCTACGGGGATTCGTCGTTCGGACTGCGAAAGTTGACTGGCGAATTGGTCGGTCTCGGCAACGCCACCGTGGTCGGCCTAGGGAACATCGAGGTGGCCAACAACACGGCAAAGTTGGTTGACCTGACATTCACGCCAGCGCCAAACACGGACAACCATGTTGGCGTGGGGGCTGCGGCAATCTCGCCGTACCGGGTCTCTGCCCTCGCGATTGTCGATTGCAAGTTTCCGGGCATTGCCATGCCGATAAGTCAAAACGTGACGGCGGCACCGGTTGGATATGTCGCCCGGGACAACAGGCTGTAGCCGGACGAGTTGTCCTTGCGATCGGCTTGAGTGCGGCATTGCCCGCAGCGATTGACCGTAGCGGGTTTTCGGAAATCGCCCGGATCCGCCTGACCGCCAAGTACCGAATTCAGGAGGCAGTCGATGACGCCGCGGCCGAGAGCATCTTCAGCGAGGCTGTCTCTCGCATCAAGGCGATCGGGTCGCCGTAATCGGAAAAGAGGCGGGTAGGGCGCCGGCGGCCGACAAGATCATGCGCGGGCACAAAAGCGCCCGCCATGCACAAACACACGACGCCCTGCGCCTTCTCCGAACTGGAGCGGGCCGCCAATGAAGCCGCCACCGGCAACAACTGCCGACCGCTGCCAACTCCGGCCCAGTCGGTCGCCGGGAACTACAAGATGGGGCGTGCCCGAATTCAGGGCCTGGACGTTCGCGTCGAGAACGTGCGCGGAAGCGTGCGCAGCGGCACAAGCCCGGATGGCAAGACCTGGTCAAACCGCATGGCCGCCCACTACGGCTACATCGCCGGCACCCGAGGCGCCGACGGCGACGCGGTCGACATCTTCCTGGGGCCGTTCCCCGAGTCGACGCGCGCCTGGGTGATCAACCAGGGCGACGCCAAGGGCGGCTTTGACGAGCACAAGGTCATGGTCGGCTTCGCGACTGAAGCCCAGGCCCGAGACGGCTACCTGCACTCCTACGACAAGGGCTGGCGCGGCCTGCGCTCCATCGTCCCCCTGTCGATCGATCAACTCAAGTGGTGGCTGCGCCATGGCAACAAGGCCGTGGCCATCACCCCTGACCAACTCCCCCACGAAGGTGAAAAAACCATGGATCAAGTCGCATGGGGCGCTGACGCCCTGCCCACCAGCAAGCCCTTGTCCCGCCTGATCTACGACATGCGGCTGGCCGACGACGGAGGGCTGCTGCTGGACGCCTGCACCGTCGACGACTTGATGACCGACCCCGACATCGAGGGCCGCGCAGTCATGGATGCCATGGTGGTCGAGGTCGGCATGCTGCAGCGCAAGATGGAGCAGTTGCTCAACGTCATGAAGGCCTCGGCCGCGGTCGTGCAGCCTGTGGACTTCACCATCGCCGACCCCGTGAAGATGCGGGGCACCATGCAGATTGCCGTGGTCTTCGCCATGAACGACGGCCAGGCGGTCACCGTGTGGTTCCACAACCCCGACACCACGCCCGCCAAGCTCACCCCCATGGACGAACTGGTGTCCTGGAAGTGGATGCTCAACAAGAAGGACATCACCATCTGGGCCGCCCCTGAGCGTGGCCGCGACATCCCCGCCCGCGAGGTGGCCCGCCGCGTGATGAAGTTGGCCGACAAGAACTCCGAGGCCTTCAAGCGCGCGAACGCCCGCGCGGCCGACCTGGCCGCCCAGCATGCCGCGATCGACGCCGAGATCCCAGTCCTGGAGGCCGAGCTCGCGAAACTCAAGGACGACGTTGAGGTGGCCCGGATCGCCAAGGGCGATGGCGAGATCACCCCTGTCCCCCCTCAATCTGGTGCGGACGCGAACGCCGCCGAGATGAGCGCTGCGATCGATAAGCACGGGCTGCCGGCTGACACCGAAATCTTGCCTGGCAAAGGTTCCCTGGGTTCAGGCAAGTGGATCGCGAGGGCGCAGGGCAACCAGGGCAATCTGGCCGATTCGATCGATGAGGCCGCCGCCTCGTTGGCGCTATTCCTGAAGCAAGCAGCCGATGGCGCCGAGCTTGCCCTGCAGCGCGATGCGCTTGCGAAGGCCGTGGCCGAGAAGCTGAAACAGGGCGTGCAACCGACCGATGTTGAGTTGCGCGACCTCTTCGGACTGCAGCCTCAGCACGCCTACGTGGATCAGTCCGCCGTAGGTCAGTTCCTCGTGGACTACATGGGGGTTTCTCGAAACGCCATTCGGGCGTCTCTCGGGGCTGCGGCTGGCTTCCGTGTGTCGGACGGGGGCTCGAAGTACCCGATCGTCTACCCCCGGAAACTCCACGAAGTCTTCGGACCTGGCGCCGCGGTGCCGGCCATCATCGCCCCTGTTGTCCCGGCCGCGTCCGAGGGTGAGAAGAACCCTCAATCCATGGCCCAGGAACTGGCCCAGGTGCTGACGAGCGAGGGCTACGCCGCCTATTCCGACCGCCGCGCGAAGATGATGGCTGAGTTCGACCTCTCGACGCGCGAGGCGCTTGACCTCGGCATGCTGGTCGAGGGAATCGTGGGCCCCGAGGCGATGACTCTGGCGCGCTCCAAGTTCGACCCCTTCACGCAAGGCCAGAAGGCATGGCATCGGGGAGAGTCGGAGATCCCCCCGGCCGGGCTCAGCGAAGAAGAGGCTCAGCAGTGGATCGCCGGCTGGACCGAACGCAAGGAGAACGCCGAGGCATCCAAGCCAGATCCGATCGTTGTTCCGGGCGAAGTGGTGGGTGAAGCCACCGAGGTGCAGCCTGTCTCGGCCTTGCCCGACCCGAACAACCCCCTGGCTGGCGTGCCCACCACCGTCCTCGCCACACTGGACGGTACCGAGGTGCTTTCCCGCATTCGCCCCACCGATGACGATGGCGAGCCGATCCCGGCGCACAAGCAGGTCTTCGACGCCGCGCGAGAGTATTTCCGCAGCGAATTGCAGGGCAACACCTACAAGCACACCTCAATCGGCGACATCAAGGTCAACGGCAGTGTGTCCTGGGGCAAGGTCAAGCGCGGTCTGACCTACAACCTGTTGCGGGTCAAGTTGCTGGCTGCAATCCCGAATCTGCTGCGCAAGGGGTACCACGTCGGGACGGAGTCCACCGACAAAACACGCCCTGACAGCGCCAGCGCCTTCCACCACCTGGTGGGTTGGGTGAGCGTAGGCGGGCTGTCGGTGGAAGTGGGTGTCAGCCTGGCCGAGATGGAGCACGGCCGCTTCATGTACAACCTGTCCGATTCGCCGTCCGCCTTGCTCGCCAAAAAACAAAGCCGGATCGTTAAGTCGGGAGAAAGCCCGACCGATCCGGCCTTGGACTCCGCCGACGAATCGGCTGGAGACGGCCAAAGTGTGGCACAGGACGGATCCGCCGTCAAACACGAGGTGGCCCTGGACGATGCTGGGGTCCTGGCCGGCGTTGAAGTGCTGAACTTCTACGTGCTCAAGGTCATGGGCGCGGACGGTCAGGAAGTCGATGACCTGGCCGACCAGGAAGAGGTCGCCGAGACCGCCGGCGAGCTCACGCCTGCCCAGAAGGTGGACGAGGCCTACCGCTTCGGCCAGGCGACCGATCGCTTCAAGCAGTACATCGCCGAGACGGTCGCCGATCCGGACTACAGCATGTTCGCGACGGCCAAGGCCATCGACGAAGCCGCCAAGGCGCGCGGCGCATCCGTCTCCTGGGATGTGGAAGAAGTCGCCGCGTTCGACTCGGTCGACTCAGTCCCCGAGGAGGGGGTGGGCGGTGCGACGGCAGCGCTCGACCGGCTGGAGACCGGCGCCAAGCTGGCCGCCGTGGGGCGAATCTTCAAAGACGGCGTGCAGGCCGGCGTGGCGACAATCGCCGGCGACGGCAAGGCCATCATCTACGTCGGTGACCTGGGCGGTGAGCGCGTCAAGGACCCCAACGGCGCCCCGGCGCCGCGCGGCTCCGATCCGGAGTACCTGGTCAAGTGGTTGCTGGAGCCGACACCCGGGCCCGCGCCGGAGCCCACCCCAGCGGTCGAGGACGGCAATGTGGCCGTACTGCGCTCGATCCTGGCCGGGGAGAGCGATTCCGCCCACCTGTCCCTGACCCTGGCGACCATCGAGGCCTGCGTGAACGCCCTGAACGATGCGGGTCTGCTGACCGGTGAAGTCGAGCAACTGGCTCAGGACGCCATCACCTACTGGGCCAACCTTGACGAGAAGGTGAACGGCTGATGAGCGCGCCTGTTCTCACCCGACTCGGTCTCGCAAGGGACCTCCAATCCGCACGGGAGGCCCAAGGCGAGGCCAGGCGGGCCGACAACGCCGGACACCTGATCGTGGCCACCAAGCGCGTCTCCGCGGTTCGCGCTGCTCTTCTGGGGCTGCGCGCGGCCGGCGCGGAGGACATCGACGTCATGGATCCGCTTGACGCGATCAAGCGGGCGACGGAGCACTTTCACGCCCTGGCTGAGTCCGGTGCTGACGAAGTGCAGGTGGCTGAGGACAAACTCATCCTCAGGCCCGTCTTGCGTTACGTCGAATCGGTGGCGAGCACGGCGAAGCTCGACGGAAACACGGTTTCGCGGGCGGTCTCCCAACTGTCGATCCCCAATGTGCCGATGGGCTTCCCTGATGCCCAACTGGCCCGATTTGCGGGCGCCTCGACGGTCGTGGACACCCTCCGCGAGTCGCTGACGCAGGGAGCGGAGGCCTATGAGCAGGCCACCTCGGCAGAGAACCAGGTGATGGCTGAGCTCAACGACGAGCAGAAGCACGCCTTTGAGGAACTGCGAAACCGCCTCAACCCTGGCAAGCCCGGTGGCTCCACCTACGACGAGTATTACGACGCTCACCAGCAGCTTGTCGACGAGTTCAAAGACCGCCGAACCCTGGCCGCCGGCAAGCGTCAGGTGGCGCTGGCCCGCGCCGGGGCTACCTTGCGGGAAGCGGGCAACTCGGTCATCTCAGCCTTCAAGGAATGGTCTCCTGTCTCCGAGCAACAGGCGGTGGACTGGGCCGCCAAGCAGGAGATTTCCAAGGCGGCTGCCACTCGGATGAAGAAGGGCGGCTACCCGGTGGAGCAGGTCAGGGCTGACATGGCGGAGTTCTATCGGCTCAGCGCCGGTCGACTGGGGGCGGTGCAGATCAGCACCAACGGGTCGAGGCGCGCCAACGCCACGGGCGTCCACGGCCACGGCAGTGCAGTGATCAACATCGACGCAGACTTCGACAAGCGCACCCTGTGGCACGAGTTGGGCCATCACCTGGAGTCCGACCCGAGCATACTGTGGGCGGCGAAGGCCTTCCTCAACAAGCGCTCCGACGGTTCGGGGCTGCACACCCTTCGCTCGCTGACCGGAAACAATGGGTACCGGTCGAGTGAGAAGGCCTATCGGGACCACTTCTTCAGCCACTACGTGGGCAAGTTCTACCCGGACGCCACCGAGGTGATGTCCATGGCCATGGAGTCGCTGAGCGATCCGCTGCTGCTCGGCCAGCGGATGGCGCAGGATCCGGAGATCTTCAAGTTGCTCGAAGGCGTCATGAAGACGCCTGCGAACAAGCTGATGAAGCTCATCCATGACGTGCGCGAGAAGAACGCCACCGTGCAGGCAGAGTTCATGGAGGCGCAGGCTGACGCCCGGGCCGTTCTCATCAAGGAAGTGGCCAGCAGGATCACCCTGCGGCCCGACATGCCTTCGGTCAACCCGGTTGCCATGGAGCGGATCGAAGGCGGGTACAAGAGGATCTACAGCGTGCAGTCCTACGTCGGCGCTCACATTGATGGCACGACGGTTTACCTCGTCTACCAGGCGGCCAAGGTGACCGAGTACACCTCTGGCTTTGACAGGACCAGGCCAAAGAAGGGCCATGTGATCTTCCAGGTGTCGATCGCGGATGGTCCGGGCTTTGTCGGCAACAACGCCGTTGCCCGCTGCCAGGTCGTGGGTGATCTGGATGAGGTCCGGGCGCGCATCTTCGACTGGATCAAGAACGGCCGCCCAACCGAACGTCAACTGATGAACGAGACCCTGAAGACCTATGCCCAGCAACCCTGACGCCTTCGTTTGCTTCACTCCCTATGGCGCCGTCGACGCCACCTTCCCCGAGGACGAGCGCGGGGTGAGGCTGGATGGCGAGCCAGACGCCATCGAGTACGTGGAGCGCGAGATTCGCGCCTCCACCAACATCGACGGCATCAGCCTCACCACAGAGCGGCTGGCCCCGACTGACCTGCTGCACTTCTGCCAGCGGCCGGACGGGCTCCTGGTGATCGCCCCTCCTTGGTTCGAGCTCCAGTGAGGTGGGCTTTCGGAAAGGCCGCGAGCGAGTGAGGCCGGAGGGCGGGCCAAATGCGGTCCGCCTCAACGGAGAATCCCATGACCCAAGCACTTGCGCTGGACGACGCTGGCAGCATCCCCTCACTGCGGACACAACTGGCCCAGGCCCCGACGGCACTGGCGAAGCTGGATGTGGCTAAGTCCATCCTCGCAGCGCGCGAGGAGACCGCCAAGCCTGCGGCACTGGTCGCGAACGACGTCGCCGTGCCGCTGGAGCCGCTGTTGGTGGAGTGGACCCCTCGATTCACGAGCTCCATCCCCCCCGAGTTCCGCACGCTGCCCAGGCGCAACCAGCACCTGCTCTTCAGCACGGGGGTCGATCTGGGCATGATGCAGTTGACCGCGACCGCCACCTTCGAGGGTGAGAAGTCGTCCGGTGCTGGTCGGGCCGCCGATGATCTGGCGAAGATCAAGGCCTGCGAGGCCGCCGGCTACAAGCGCCAGCGCGTGAAGATGGCCGGTTTGAACATCCTGGGCTTTGTCTTCGTGAAGGATGGCCTTGCCGTCACCCCGGAAGGGGCGGCCAAACTGGCTGGCCTGGAGGCGCCGGCGCCCGCTGTCTCCAAGGCGCGCGTGACCAAGGCCGAGGCTCGCGAGGCCTACGACACCTTGTCGTATCTGCTCACCAGTTACCAGCAGCAGCACGACGCCGAACTCCTGCGAGTCGATTTCTCGGAGCGCCTGCTGCCTCTCGTCGAGAGCGTGAAGGAACTGGCGCAGCGTGGGTGGCCTGAGGGAGTCAGCGACCCGCAGTACCTGTTCGAGAAGGCAGAGAGCACGATCGCCCGACAGGACCGTCTGAAGGCCGAGGGCCTGACCAAGGACATGGGGCGTGGCGAAGCGCGCGATTACCTCCGCAACAATGGCCTGTCGCCCGAGCGGATTGAGGCGGTGGTGGCCAACCCCACGAGCGTCCGCACATCCGGCATGCACGAGGTGCCTCAGTACACCATGGCGTATCTCAACCAGTCGATCGCCGAGGCGAAGAACCAGGTGGCAAAGGTGGATCCGTATGAGGAGGCCCGAGCCAAGCAAGGGAAGTTCAACATCCGGGCCGGTGCCATCAGCGAAGCGCTCAAGGCCGCCGGCATGGTGCGAGGCACTGACCACAACGCCGACACGCACAGCCGAGGCGATGCGCGCGTGATTCAATCCTCTGGCAGCATCGACATCCAGAAGGATCTGAAGTTGGAGGCCATGGCGTTCTTGACCTACAAGGTCAAGTTCCCTGGCTCCTCGGATGTCGAGATCGAGGATGACCTGAGCGTCTCCCCTGAGGAGACCGCAGCCAAGATCCTGCAGGAGGTCGACCGCCTGGCCCCGCCGGCACCGCCCAGCCAGCCGGCGCCCGCAGCCCCGGCCGACAATGACCTGACCCGCCTGAACGCTCTCAAGCGCCTTGCTCCCAAGGGCGCCATCACCTCGGATGACCCCCAGGCCCTGGAGAAGTTGCGAGCCAAACTTGCGGCCCTCATGGCCGAACAGGAGTTCATGAAGAAGGCCAACAAGCTCATCAAGGCCGGCAACGACAAAGGGCTCATCGAGATGGGCCTCAACCAGGTGACCATCGAGGGGCTGAAGAAGCCCGACTTCGCGGGGCGCATCGGCTTTGCGGACTACATGCTGTCCAACAACAACGGGGTGATCGGGACGACGCGCAAGCGCATCGCCGAACTGGAACAGAAGGCTGGTCAGGGAGCCGCGCCGGCGGTCATCAAGCAAGCACGCCACCAGGAAACGCGGTTTGTCATCAAAACGGACATCGTCGGCTCCTCTGTCGAGTGGCGGGCGAAGCAGGGTGATTCTTGGGTGCTTCTGACCACTTACGACACGCTTGACCTGGCAAAGGCGTCTGCCGGAAGCCAAGGCTACGACGCCGACAGCATCCCCGTGTATGCCTCCGAGTGGAACCCCATGACCAAGAAGTTTTCAGCCGCCATCCCGTTTGGCAGCGATGGTGGCGACCAAGCAACGCCCGAACCGGGCCAGCCGCAAGCTACCGAAGTAGCCCCTACTGAGGACCAGGCATACCTGCAGTCGATCATCGACGGGACCATCGACCTGCTGGATCCGGGCATCTTCGACAAGCTCGAACCCATGTTCACCAAGTACGCCGATGACGCCGAGATGATGGGCATGTTGAACCGTGCGGCCGAGGCCTACACGGCGGCGGCGGTGGCTGCAGCGAAGGGCGTTTGATCAGGGCTCTGTAACCGGAAAACGGGCCTCCTGAAGGGGGGCGCCGATTCCCACACTGCGCGGCAAATCCACCAGCCGCGCAGCCATGCTCAATGCAGTTCTTGACGGGGCCTCCGATGCCCCCATCAGCGTTCTCGCTCGACTCAAACTGACCTCCGAATTGACCGCCTTGCTCAAGGAGCAGGCAGTCATCCAGCCAGGCGTCCCCATGGCGGCGCTCAAGTCGGCCAAGGTCGCCTCTCGGATCATCGTCGTCCTCGGGAAGTTGGGGGTCGACCTTGAAGCCGGACGCCGCGCAGCGTCGGCCTTCCAACTTGAGGGCGGTCCCGAGCCCGTGGCACAGCCGCGGGTGTCCACCGCCCACTTCTTCGACTACGACCCGAACCGCAAGAGCTCGCACCGCCGCAAGGACAACGCAGACGCGATCGCGCTGCTGCGCCGCATCGATGCTGGCGAGGTGTCGGCTGATTCCCTGACGGACGAGCAGAAGCAGACTCTGGCCAAGTACAGCGGCACCGGCGGCAACCTGATCGGGGCCGATGGCCTCAAGGGTAGCGCCTACGAGTATTACACCCCCAAGCCCATCGCCCAGGGCATGTGGAGCCTGCTGGTGGAGATGGGCTTTGCCGGCGGCAAAGTGTCGGACCCGGCGGCCGGTACCGGCGTGTTTGGCGCAACTGCCCCGCCCAATGCCGCAATCGAGGCGGTGGAACTCTCAGAGGTCTCCGGTCGAATCAACCAACTGGTCAACGGTGGGCCAGGCTACAACGCTATCGTCAGCCCGTTCGAGGCGGTGGCCAGCCGAACGGCCGACGAGCAGTTCGACGCGGTGATCACGAACGTGCCGTTTGGCGGCGTGCACGACCGTGGCGCCAATCGCAAGTTGGACGACCGGTACCAGGATGACACGCTGGAGAGCTACTTCATCCAGCGCTCGATGGAGAAGCTGAAGCCGGGCGGCCTGGCCGCGTTCCTCGTCCCGCCGCGTATTGTCAGTGGCAAGGGCGGGCGAGAGGAGAAACTGCGCATCGCCATCTCCTACAAGGCCGAGTTCATGGGCGCCTACCGCCTCCCGAATTCGGTTTTCGGCACGGCTGATGCGGACACCATCACCGACGTGATCGTGCTGCGCAAGTTCGGGCGCGACGCCGCCGAGAAGATCGCCGAGCTCAAGGAGCAAAGCCCCGAGGTGTTGACCAAAGCCAACGTGCTGTGGGTCGAGTTCATCGCGGGCAACTACTTCATGGGCGACGGCCGTCGCTTCGTGCTGGGCGAGTTCAAGGCCAAGGACCCTTCGAAGTTCCGTGACGTCGACCGCGTGCTGAGCAATGCAGGCCCCGCCGAGATCGGCCAACTGCTGCGCAAGTTCCCGGGCAGCCGCATCGACTGGGCCCTGCTCAATGCCTCCGAGACGTCACCGATCCTGTACGCCGAGGGCGACACGATGGTCTCCGCTGGCCAGACCCTGGAGATGCGCAACGGCGTGTGGGTGGCCCTGCCCAAGGCGGCCGAGGACTCGTCCTTCGACGGGCTGGGGCAGACGCTCTCAAGCGCGTTGAGCGCTGCCCAGCAGAGCGCCACCTGGGAGCAGGCGGGCCAGTTCGTCGCGCACCTGCAGCGCACCGGCAAGGAACTGGACATGCCCGACTGGCTGCGCGCCGCGCACGCTGACGTGGCCAAGGTGGACCGAGCCCAGCAGACGGGCTACTGGAACACGCTGATGACTGGCCTGGCCGTCGTCCAGGTCTCTCAAGCCCACGGCGGCGAAGTCGGCTTCAACTTCGATGCGGAGTACCCCTTCCTGAGCAAGGGCATGCGCGAGAACGCTGCGACAGCCAAGAAGGGCTTCGCCAAGTTCACCGCCGGCAGCAAGGCGGCGCTCAAGAAGATCGGCGTCATGTACGACCGACGCTCCGGCTTCAGCCCCGTCTGGACCGGCGATGTCGCCGAGGACGTCATGGCCGGCGTCACGCTGGACACGGAGGCCCAGGTGGACGCGTTCAAGTACCGCGCCCAGACCAACCGGATCCCCGTCGAGCAGTTGCGCGCCATATACGGCGCAGACTTCGACCCCCTGGCCGACGACGGCTGGTGCGTGGTGGACGGCGGCGCCGCAGCGATGCGGGCGGATGACTTCTACGTGGGCAACCTGGGCGCGCTGCTGGCCCGCCTGGACGCCGAGATCGGGCAGGAAACGGGGGCGGTGCGCGACAAGCTGCTGCGCCAGAAGGCCCTGGCATCCGAGCGCGTGGACGTCATCAACCCGGAGACCCTGCGCTACAACCTCTTCAGCCCCTTCGTGACCTTGGAGGAGAAGGCCGAGTTCCTGCGCCGGTTCATGCACCCGGCATTCGTCGTGGGCCTGGACGAGGATGGCGACAAGGTCATCATCTGCGACATCAAGTCGCCCTCGAACGAGCGTGAGCGACAACTCAAGCGATTTGCCGAGTACCTGAAGCGCGGCACGCTGTCCACGCGGACCAGCAAGGACGAGGCCCTGGCCAACCCGGCGCTGGAGGACATGCGCCGGAAGATGCTGCAGGACATGGCGAAGGCCGCCTCGGCGCAGTTCGACCAGTGGGTGAAGGCGCACCCGCTCATCATGGACCGCCTGCACCAGACGGTGAATGATCCCGCGCGGCTGTACTTCCGCGAGGTCGACGACGAATCGCCGCTGCAGATCCCGGGGCTGCACCCCGACTTCAGCGCCCACGGCTACCAGGCGGCCTACGCTCGCAAGCAGGGTCGCACCTTCGGCGGCATCAATGGCTTCGGCGTTGGCCTGGGCAAGACGGCCACGGCTGCGGCCGCGGTGCTCTACGTGCAGTCCATCGGGGTCAAGAAGAAGACCATCTTCGTCGTCCCCAACTCGGTCCTGTCCAAGTGGCGCGTCGAGTTGGTCACCGGAAAGGGTGTCAAGGACCAGCCCGGGTACAAGCCTCCCGTCTTCGCCTCGGGTGACCACTGCCTGTGGGTGGGCCTGGACGTGCTGGAGGACGGCAGCGTCAAGATGGACTCGGGCAACTACACCCGCGACTTCACCCGCATCCTGGAGAACCGCCACCGGATGATCTTCTGCACGATGGAGGCGTTCAAGGCGATCCCGCTCAAGGACGAAACCATCGATGCCTACGAGGCCTACATGCGCCGCGTGGACCCTGCGTACACCGGCAGCGACAAGAAGGCGGAGACGGAGCGCGCCGAGTCGAAGTTGTCCGAGGTGACCAGCGGCACCGGTCAGAAGTCGGCCGCAATCCCGTTCTTCGAGGACATGGGCATCGACTCCATCGTCATCGACGAGGGCCACGCCTTCAAGAACAGCAAGGAGACGGTCGACTTCAGCGCGGCCAAGTTCCTGAGCGTGAGCGAGGCCAGCCAGCGCGGCAAGGATGCGCAGATCAAGGCCTGGTTCGTGCGAGAGGGCGAGGGCGGCGACCCGCCGCTGGTGCTTACCGCCACCCCGGTGACGAACAGCCCCTTGGAGATCTACTCCATGATGTGCCTGGCCGCCGGTGAGGACAAGGTGCACGCGCTGACCATGGGCGCCAAGGGCGCCGATGCCTTCATGGAGGTCATGTGCGACATCGAGGAGGACGAGGAGTTAGGCATCGACGGCGTGCCGCGCACCATGCGTGTCTTCCGTGGCCTGCAGAACGTCAACCTGCTGCGCGGCCTTCTGCACACGGTGGCCACCATCAAGACGGCCAAGGACGTGGGCGGCACCATCCACGTGCCCGAGGCGCCCGAGAACCAGGTGCGCGTGCAGTTGGCGCCGCGCAGCAAGGCCCTGCTGGAGCTCTACCGCCTGGCCTACCAGGGTGCGCGCGAGTCCATGAAGACGACCGGGTTCCCGACGGACGCCCAGATTGAGGCCATGCAGACCGTGGCGGCCAAGTTCGGCGAGCCGATCTCGCTGATCGCCCACCCGTTCAACCTCATCAACAAGATGACGTTGATCATCGCGGACCCAGAACTCGACGACCGCGCCACCTACTACTTGATCAGCGAGGCAGATCGCGAGGCCGCGCGCAAGGTGTGCGAGCAGTTCAACAAGAAGAATCGCACCGAGTGGCGCCGAGCTCCTGGCCCGCTGACCCGGCCGGAAGCCGTCGGCAAGCCCAAGGTGACGCGCGACGGTGAGGCCGAGTTGCAGTTGCTGCCTTGCCGGATCGAAGCCCAGGTGCTGGCCGACGGCCGAATCGCCGTCGACACCATGGACACCACCGTGCAAACGGAGTTCGAAGCCATGGCCGAGAAGGCAGGCATCGACCTGGATTGCACCGTGCCGCCCAAGTTGGCCGCGCTGCTGGAGAACGTGCGCACGGAGGAGGGCAACCCGCGCGGTACCGGCCGCGTGAAGCAGTTGATCTTCTGCGACATCCTGCCGATGCACAACAAGATCCGGCGTGTGCTGTCCAAGCGCGCCGGCATCCCGGCCAACCAGATCACCATCATCAGCGGCAAGACGATCAAGAGCGCCGACGAGATCCAGGAGATCCAGGACGGCTTCAACGCGGAGGGCGAGGGCGCCAAGTACCGTACCGTGATCGCCAATGAGAAGGCCGAGGTGGGCATTGACCTGCAGGTGGGCACCCAGGCGATCCACCACTTCACCATCGGCTGGACGCCCGACGCGACCACCCAGCGCAACGGCCGCGGCGCGCGCCAGGGCAACCGCGTGGAGCGCGTCAACGTCTACTTCTACGACGCGGACGGCACCTTCGACCAGTACAAGCGCACCCTGACCACCAAGAAGGCCGACTGGATCAACGACGTCATGAGCCCGGACGGCGGAAACGACGTGCAAGTGGCCGGTGGCCTGACCAACGAGCAGTACGACGAGCTCATCCAGTCGATGGGCGACGAGAAGGCCATCGCAGCGATTCAGGAGCGCGCCGCGCTGCGCGAGCGCCAGGCTCGGGCCGAGAGCGCCCGTGCACGCCAGGTGATCAACCTGCGCACGGCTGCCGCTCAGGCGGACTTCGTCAAGGCCTTCAAGAAGCCCGAGGACTGGGCCAAGAGCAAGGTGATGGCGCTCTACGACCTGCGGGTGACGCTGCAGGCCATGAAGGCGCGCGCCGAGGGCGGCAAACTCAAGGCAGACGGGCTGGTCAAGCTGCAGGCCCGCATCGCCGAGCTCGAAGCGAAGGTGGCCGGCATGGTGCGCGAGATCGATGCGAGCGTGACCATCAAGTCCGGCGGCTACAACATCAGCACGCGCAACGGCATCATGGGCGTCCTGAACGCAGAGACGCACTACAGCAACGCCTCGAAGGTGCGCGAGGCAATTGAGAACCGCGTCATCGCACACGTTCAGGTTGTCGAGGGCTCGGACCTGGACATGGAGTGGCAGCAGGAAGTTGCCTCGGCCGAGCGCATGCAGGAAGAGGCCATGAAGGACTTCGCCCGTCTGGCCAGCCAGGATGGGACGCTGCCCGCCCAACTGATCGCCGCCCAGCGCGCCGGCGAGGTCGCTGTCTACAGCGGCCAGGTGCTGGCCAAGGGCATGTTCGTGCGCCTCAAGGATGGCCGCCTGTGCATCATGGACGCACCGGACCGGATCGTGCGGTACCCGAAGGGCCTGGTGATCACCCCCGCCGATGCCATGACGGCCGGCGCTGAGTTCATCATGTTCGGCTCGCCCGAGTACGAAGCGGCCCTGAACGAGGCCGCCGAGTTCGACGATGGTGCTGATGGGGTCACCAACACGAACGTGGCCTACCTGTTCGGGTCGGTTGTGCCTGATGTTGCACTTCGTCGCAAGGCGCCCGTGAAGGTGGAGTGCGACCGCGAAGCTGTGATTCTGGGTGCCGGTCCTTTCCGGTACCCGATTGATGTGACCGCCGGTGGGCTGAGCCCAGCGCTCCTGGCCCTGGCGGCACGGCAGGCGGGCGTGATCGATTGGGGCAGCAACGGGCGGAAGGTCGTGATGGACGCCGCATCCAACTTCAGCATCGCTCATCCTGGTTACAAGGACTGCCCATCGGTTGACGATCGAATGAAGCAACTGGCCGACGTCGCGAAGGCCGAAGGAACCCCCTTCACGCAGCGAGACTACCTGGTGGCCACTCGCGGGGCGGCGGACGCGAATGACAAGTTCTGGCAGAACCAGTCTCGGCCCAAGTTGGTTGAAATGGGCAATTGGCCGACCTCCTCAGAGGTGACTGCTTCGCTGTCGAAAGCGACCACCGAGAAGGAGGTCTACCAGTTCATGGAGCAGTTGGCCCGACCCGTACTTGACCGCTACCTCGTGCTGCCTGAAGGTGCGCTCATTGATGAGTGGACCCCATTCACCATGCGCAATGCGGTGAACGCACGCATCCGACAACTCGAACGCGAAGCTGAAGCCAAGCGAATGGAAGAGGAGATGGCCGAGGCGCTGGCGCTCAAGGCTCAGAAGACGCCAGAACCGGAGCCCGAACCAGAAGCCCGGGACGAGACGCCCCCTGCTTCGGTGTCCGAGCCGGTGGCGCCTGCAGTCAACGAGACCGCAGTGCAGTCCTCCCCGCTCAAGTTGTCCCCCTGGACCAGCAAGACGGGTGAGGCCCGGGTCTACTTCAACGGCATCCCGGGTGCGGGCCGCCGCGAGACGCCCTACGGCAAGGCTGACGCACAGGGCTTTGTGACGCTGGTCATGCCGGAGGGGCTGCTGCCGGTGCGCCAGACCCAGTTCACCCAGTTCATCGAGGAGAACCTGACCGCGATGAACGGCGGCGAGGAGGTCGAGACCTTCGCCCGACTGGCGCAGTTGGCCGGGGTGGTCCAGCCGTCGCCTGGTGAGGTGGTGCAGGACTCCGCCGGTCAGGTTGGCATCGCCGGCGAGACCAAGCCCAACATGGGCATCATCAAGGCTGCCGCAGCCCTGGCCGGCGGGCGCGCCCTCTGGATGGGCAAGGCTGGCAAGCTGCAATGGAACGTGCCGGCTGCCGCCTGGGACATCATCGTCCAGAAGTACCCTGAGGCCGCCAAGGCCCTCTATAAGGTCCCCGCCTGAAGGAAACCAAGATGTTCACCGAATTCAAGATCAGCGCGGCCGACATCAACGCCCGGTCCATCGAAGTCGCCCGCGCCCTGTCGAAATCCGCCCCGGGGCGCAACCCGGCTCAGTTCGCCGCCGAGACCATCGCCACTCGGCTCAAGACCAAGCCAGCCCAGTACCTGGAGTTTGGCCCCTACTGGTGGGCCGTGAAAGGTGCGCTCGCCCGCCTGGGGCACGACCTGGGGCTGGCCGCCGATGCGGTCATCCTGGCCGAGTACGGCGGCGACCTCCACCCCTTCGCGGCGCTGGTGGCTGGCGAGATGTTCAAGGACCACTATCGCGCGACCTGGTTCGTCGGCAATGCGCAGTTCTGGCTCGATGCCGATGGCGGCGAGTCCTACGTGCTCTTCGACGTCGACATGCAGGCGCGAGTGCTCGGCCAGGATGTGGCGTCTCTGGAGGGGGCGGTGCAGGAAGGGGAACCCCTGGCCGATGGGGTGGTGGTGGTCGACAGCGCCACCGCAGAAGTGCAGGTTCCCGTCACGCCCTTTCGCGTGGAGTTCGAGCGCGGGGGGCAACTCTGGACGGCGGACATCTACGCCGGCGGCAAAGACGAGGCCCAGCGCAGGCTCGACGAGATGGAGCGCACGGGACAACTCGACAGCGCCATCCACCTCGGCCGGGCGGCAGGCGGTGAGCCGGTGATCGACAACGCCGGCTGCTTTGCGCTGCACGTGGACCTGCAGGCCCGTCACCTGTTCGAGGTAGGCCCGGCCAGCGTCAGCGCTTGATCTTCGCTGCGGCCTTGATCAGGGTCTCGTTGACCGTCTCGGATCGGTCCGAGTAGCCGTGCGCTTCCATCAGGGCCTGAGCGGCCTGGTTACCCTCTGGCGTGAAGTTCACAGAGGTTCGAAGTCCACCGCGCTGTTTGAGCGCATCTTCGGACTTCTTTGATCGCTCAGCGCTGGTCGGCTTGGCGCCTTCCTTTGGTGGGCGGCCTCTGCGCTTGGGCAACTCGTCGCTCATGAGAACGCCTTCACTTCGAACTTTGCTGCCGGTGGGGTTCTGACCCAGCCCAGGAAGGCCGCCTCTTTCGCGGCAGCGAGGGCGGTGTTCCAGCGCTCGACGGTGTCGTGGTCGTCCCGTGATGCGTCAATGGGCAGCGGCTCACCACCATAGGGGCCAACTGCCAGCATGTAGGCAGCCTGAGCCACGGAGACCTGGGCAGGCCCGCCACCAAGGGCAGATTCCAGGCCTTGGCGGAAAGCGGTGAGCACCTGGTCATGACTTGACTCTGTGATGCCTGGCGCGCCAGTGAGCACAACGCGATACATGGGAGACCTCGTGGGTTCAGGGGCCTCTATTTTGTATGCGCACACAAAATATGTCAATGGGCGGCGGACTTCGGAAAGTAAGCCCAGGTAGTCGCGCCCAGCGGTTGCAGCATCCGGGCCAACTGCAGAACCACGCCCACCGGGCGTCCCTCGTCATGGCACAAGAGAACTCCAACTGGCTCAAGTCGATTGCTTCCAAGTTCGGATGGGGCGGCGAGGAGGTGGCCCAGGTGGATCAGGCCGGCTTCTACAACGCCGAGTCGCTGTCCATGACCGCGCTGCTGGGCTCAGGCAAGAAGGTCGCCCAGCACCGCGAGAGCATCTACCAGACCTACCAGGCGATGCAGTTCGACCCGATCATCTCGGGCGCACTTCGAATCAACGTGACCTCTGCCCTGGGCGCTGATCATGAGACCGGTCGCATGGTGCACATCGAGGCCAACGCAAAACTGCGCGAGAACAAGAAGATGCTCGCCTACGCAGAAGAGGTGGCCGACGACCTGGGCGATCTGCTCAACAAGCACGTGGTCAACCTGGCCTACAACGGGGTGGCGTTCGGCGACGCCTACGCGCGCATCTACAGCAAGCAGGGCAGGGGGGTGACGTCCCTCTGCACGGACGAGATGGTCATGCCGCCGCTGGTCCAGGCCTACGAAATGGGCGACAAGACGGTCGTCTGTGTGGTGGCCATGGGCCCCAAGCAGAAGGAAAAACTGTCCATGGCCCAGATGGCCCGGATGAGGATGCCGCGCCTGGGCTACGTCCCCCAGCCGTTGGCGATCGAGAAGGCTTGGCGAACGAAACTCACAGAGGATGACGACGAGGCGCTGCCGCTCATGCCGTCGCTGGTTGGTGGGTCGTTCCTCGCCGAGGCAGAGGAGCAGTATTACCGCTACATCGCGACCCTCAACGGCCTGGTGAACCAACGGATCCTGGACTCGATCGACGAGACGATCATCACCGGGCAGATGCACGGCATGACCGAGGCCCAGCAACGGCAGTTCACAGGCAACCTGAAGAAGATCTTGGAGCGCTCCAAGCAGGTGTACGAACAGGCGCTCAAGACCGGGCAGTTGCACGCTGGGCGCATCCGGCACTTCTTCCCCACGTGGGGCGAGAAGCAGCAACTCATCGACTTCAAGTCCACCAGTTCCTCGGGCGGCACGGGATCCGGGCGCGCCGCAAACACCACGATCGAGGATGTCCTGCTGCACGCCAAGCTGCTGTCCGGCTCGCTGGGGGTGGACCTTTCGATGCTGGGGTTCTCCGACATGCTGTCCGGTGGGCTCGGTGAGGGCGGCTTCCTCCGCACGAGCGTCCAGGCGGCCGAGCGAGCACGCATGATCCGGGTAGCGGCCCTGGACTGCCTGAACCACATCGTCGACGTGCACATGGCGGTCAAGCACAAGATCCGCTTCGAACCAGGGCAGCGACCGTGGACGCTGAAGTTCTACGGCTCGATCGCGGCCATGGAGTCGGAGAACCAGCGCACCCAGATGGACGCCTCCAACAACGGACTCCTCGTCGCTCAGTTGCTGACCCAACTGAAGGACACTGGACTCAACGCCAAGGCGGTCGCCCACATTCTGGAGCGCGTCGCCAAGATGGAAACCACCGACGCGGAGCTCTACGCCAAGGCGCTCGAAGAGGCGATCAAGGCCGGCAAGGAAGAGGACGCCAAGGGTGGCGGGTTTGGCGGCGGCGGCTTCGGGGGCTGAGCGTGGACTTCAAGATCACCCCCAACATCGGCAAGGTCACGGAGACCCTGGTGCGCACCGCGGGCGGGAAAGCTGCCCTGATGGCAGCGCAGCGCGCCAGCCCCACCCTCGTCCGCGCGGCGTCCCGGATCTTTCAGGCGGCAGACCTGCTGCAGGCTGTCTTCGGCACCCCGTTCGAAGATCGGCCGAACGAGCTCTTGGGCTGGATGACACCGAGGCAAGTTGCCGAGATCCAACGGTTGGTCCGTGACGCCGGTCCCGTGCGCAAGAACGTGTTCTGTCTGCGCATCGCTGACCCCAATCCTCCGCCCATGGAGATCGATGGGGCATCCGCTGGTGTGGGCGTGGCGGGTCTGTTCGACCTGCTGGCCCTGGACGTGTCCTACAGCTTGATCACGCTCATGGGTGACAAGGTTCCCGTGGGGTCTGCGGTGATGGACAAGGTCACCGGCACGGAGGCCATCGAGATTCAGGTCACCACCATTGACGACGAGGCTGGCACCCTCAAGCGCTGGTTCGAGCGCAAGTGCCGCCAGGCCGCCAATGAGGACGGCACTTTCAACCCTCAAGGCAAGTACGCCTTCGAGATGGAGATCGTGCACGGACTCCCGCACGACCACGGCATCAGCCCGGCTTTGCCGGCCGAGAAGGTGGCCAGGGCCTACAGCAACAAGTGCCGGATCCGGGCTGTGTCACTGCAGTGCGAGATGTCGCGCCGTGACCAAGCGCTCCAGGAACTGCAGATGACCTTCACCCAGGTGGACACCTGGAATCAGCCCAAGCGGAAATGAGCATGCTCAAGTCAGACCAACAAGGGTTCCTCATCGGCGAGGTTCTGGACGTCAGCAAGGAGATGCTGTCGGGGCAGCGCGCGGGCCTTCAGGTCCTGAGCCGCATCGACGCCAACGTGTCCGCGATGCTCGGCCGCGGCGCGCGGCAGGCCAGGAGCCGTCAGGGTGGCCGATCAATCTCTGAGCCATCAATCCCTGCAGTCGTGCCGGCACCGCGCACCACGGGGGCGAGGATCGGCGCGGCCGGGCCCATCGCCCGCGCCCCGAGGGAGACCACCCAGGCAGTTGCACGCGCGATCCCGGCTGCCGCAGCGGCCGTTGCGGCGGCCACCGCGATGCGTGACAGTCGGGGCCGCTTTGTGAAGGCCGGCGCAACGCCAGGCAGCCAGGGGAAGTCGACGGGGAGCGGCGGCGGTCGTGGCGACGCCCCAGCGCCCGACGAAGCGATTGCCGGCGGCGAGAACCGGATCGTCGAGGCCATCAAGGAGACGGCCGCTCAGTCCACCGACCGCATGGATCCCATGATCGAGGCGGCGAAGGAAGTGTGGGAGCCGATGGGGCGCGGCTGGCGCGCATCGTTCGGCCAGGCCGCGGAGAAGAAGAAGGAGCGCTGGTACAAGCGGATCTGGCAGGCCCTGACGCGCAAGAAGAGCGCTGATCAGGAGCAGGGTTTCGCCGCGAGCGCGAGCAGCGGCAGCGGCCTTTTGAGTGGGATCACGGCAGGCATCACCAGCCGCCTGGCTGGGCTCGCCGGGATGGTCCCTGCCGTTCTGGGCCGGGTGTTCGCGCCCGTCGCGGCGGCCTGGGCTGCGTGGGAGGTCGGCAAGTGGATCGGCGGGAAGGTGCATGACTGGCTGGTCTCCTCCGGCGTGCAGGAAAAGATGTTCGAGTGGATCGACGGCATGCGTGCCGGCTGGGCATCCCTCATGGAGCGGGCCGGGAAGGCATGGGATGACTGGGTGGCGAAGCCTGCCCAAAAGGCCTGGAGCGCGACCTCCGAAGCCGCCAGCAAGGCATACGAGGGAGGCGTCAATTTGCTGAGCGGCGCCGCCTCATCCTTCGCCGGTCAAGCATCCAAAGCAAACAAGTGGGTCGCCGACAGCACGGGGATCAATGTCGGAGGGGCAGCCAAGTCCGTCGCCATCACGGCTGGAGGGGCGCTTGGCGCCCTGATTGGTCGGCACGAAGGTGACTATGGTTCTTTCAACCGAGGCCGGGCTGGTGACAGTAGGGGCAAGTCGATGGACTTTGCCAATATGTCGGTATCCGAAGTAATGGCGCTGCAGGCGCTCCCGAAGAGCGACGCCCGTCGGCTGTTTGCAGTCGGGAAGTATCAACTTATTCCTTCCACGATGAAGGAAGCTGTATCTGCGCTCGGAATAAGCGGTGGAGAGAAATTCACGCCTGATATGCAGGAGCGGATCTTCCGGGACTTCATCGTCGGGCGAAAGAGGAGGGCAATCTCCGACTATATCAATGGCCGCAGCGACGACATTGGCGCCGCTGCAGTTGCTGTATCAAAGGAGTTTGCATCCGCTGAGAATCCACGCACAGGCCGGGGGTACTATGACGGCGTGGCCGGAAATCGAGCGTCGATCCCGGCTCAGAGTGTGATGTCAGCGCTTCGCGCGGATCGCCGGGTTGCTAGTGCGTCCGCGCCCGTCATCAGCGTTCCGAGTATTCGAAGCCACTCGCTCGTGAAGCCTATTGGTGATGGGCCGGACATTAGCATTCCACCATTTTCCAATGCTGCTCCAGATCCCATCAAGATCAGTTTCTCCGACCAAATTGGCCAAAACGTCTCAGACCGGTCGATCGCTCACATTGCCACGGGCGGACTGGGAGGCGGCGGGTGACGTGGGGGTTGGCTGCTGCGTTCCAGGCTTTCCATTCGTCACTTCGGTGATGAACTCATGCACCTTCTTCGCAGTGCCGATTTGGCATGTGACCCGCTCCTCCTCGTCGCCTTCAGTGCATGCGTCGGAAAATCTTGTCGATAGCTCGTAGTCAGTCTTCGGGAAGAGTAAGCGGAGGTTCATGGGCGCGATTCTCCATGCTCGCTTTGCCGCTTCGACGGTCTCTTCTAGCTCTCCTCTGAGGGCGGCAAGTCTATTTTTTCGCTCTTGTTCTATGCGCTCCGCTTCGATAACTTCGTCAATGCGCTTGGCGATATCTGGGTAGACGGATCGAACAAGATCTATGTATGCGGCTGGTGGCTTGCCATCTGTCGTGGCGAATTTTGCAAAGACGACGTATTGTTTGCCATCCTCGGTCAGTTGCACGGTGTATTGAGCAAATGCGGCCTTTGAATCGCCTGCCTTGATGTCGGCTTGACATTCTCTCTTTCTCGTCTTTTCATCGTATCCATTCATCGTCACAGCATCCGCATCCAGGAATGCCGAGATTTCCGTCTGGTTTTTGTCGGTCTGCTCATCCAGCATTGCGGCTTGCTGTTCACCAGGAGGGATTCCGACGATGCCCATCATCTCGCGGCCTGTCTTCTTCACGAGGAGAGACTTGACGTCGCGCACGACGCTCAAGTCACCGCACATTGGAGCCTCTGGGTAGAAGAACTCCTTGACCTTTGGTGCTGCAAGGAACGCCCCAACACTGCAAAACGATGCAGCGACGACGACAAGAACTGCGCCCTTCTTCATGAATCGACCCTGAGTGTTGTAAAGAGTCGTAACTCTACATGGGCCCTGAATGGCCGAGCCCCCTGCGATGAGGGGGCTCGTTGGTGGGTCAGATGATGAAGGAGTCTTCGTCCAGGGCGAGGAGGCCCGCCTCCTCGACTGCGGCGGTGACGTCTTCTCGGCAGAGGTTCGCCCGCTGTTGAGCCAGTCTGGCCAGGTGGCGCAGGGTGTCCGACGACTCGGTTTCCGTGCTGGTGTTGATGATGGCCAGCATTGCCTTCATCAGGGCCTCGATCTTCCCGCAGTAGTCGAACACCTGTTGGTCGATGGTCCTGAGGGACTGAAGGCTCGCATAAAGGTTCGGTGGGCGGTCTGGCCGGCCGTGCTGGGCGATGAGCTCGGCCACGTCCTGCAGTTGCGAGGGAAGGGCGGCGGCGTGGATGGCGCTGAGGTTGCTCATGCTGCACCTCCCGAGAGCATGCCCGCCTTGATGTGGAAGCGGCGATCAATGTCTGGGTGGCTGGCGAAGTGCGCCGTCTCCGGCTTGCACGCGTCCACGAATCGCTTGAAGGTCCTGGTCACGTCCGCCACGGCCCACACCTCATAGTGCATGCCCTTGGCCTCCTCGTGCCCGTTGCGCACCATGCCGTGCACCTTAGGGCTCAGAGGGAGTTCGCGCATCACCATGTCCACCACCCAGGCCGGCAGGCCGTACTGCTTGAGCATGCGCCCGCGGATCTTGGTGATGGGCTCGCAGTTCTGCGGGCAGTGGTCCCACACTTGGGTTGATGCCGCCATGTGGGCGACTTCGTTGACCGCTGTCTCCAGTTTGGCAAGGTTGGCGGCGGTCTGCTGCTGGGTGGCCATGATGGCTTGCTGCTGGCGCTCGATCATGACCAGCGCCTGGGCGTTGGCGGCGATCACCTCCAGTTGGGTCATCGGACGCGCTGCTTGCTGTTCCAGTTCCTGCCACCGGGTGACGATCCGGTGACGCATGACCACCGAGTAGCCCGACACCAGGGTGATGGTCAAGTCCTTGGGAAGAACGAACCCAGGCTGGGGGCGTTCGTAAGCGTCTGGGAACATCGCCCCAAACTTGGGGGCATCTTCGCCAAGCTCCTCAAGCATGTTGCGGATGTCGCGCATCACATGATCGTGCCTCTTGCCCGTCAGTTCCGCGATCTCGCGGCTGGACATGGTCAGGGAGGCGGAGGAGGTCAGCGCGAGTGCGCCTTGAATCGAGAGGTCAGCCATGGTGGCTCCTTGTGGCGGTGTCGAAACCCGCCGCACCTCGCGACCAAGCGAAGGGCGGCAGACCGTGCAGGGTTGGTCGACCGGACAAGGGGCCGGCAGGAGTTTCCTCCTCCCCACACGGCCCACCATAAAACGGAGCGCGTGTGCACGCAGCTTCACGGACGTGAAAAAGCCGCTGCCTTCTGGATGATGGCGCGGCTTGCTGCGCCTTGTTCCGGGCGACCAAGCCCGTGTTGCCTCTTTTTCAGCAACGGAGCGGAGCGTAGAACACCAACCTGAAGGATGTCAAGCAGTTTGCTTGTCTTGCGCTGATTGTTAGCGCTAACGATAATTTATGTGCGCGCACACGAAAATGTCAAGCACTGAGGCTCTGTTTTGAGGAGGGCACCTTTTGCCCCCAGGACTCGCGAGCCTCGGTGGGCGCTCGTGGTGACCCTGTTTACAACTTGAATCGTTGTGATATCTTCCGCAGGTTTGGCCGGTCGCTGTTAGACGGCGGGTCTGTAAAGAACTACGAAAGAGCGAAAAGATGCCGAAGAGGGGGGCTGATGCCAAGTCGGATGGTCGCAAAGGCGGCGATGATGCATACAACGTATGGATGTTCTTTCGGGACTTCTTCAGCGGCGTCTTCTCTCTGCTGAACTCAGGCAAGGTCTTTCCGGCCTTCGGGTTGTTGCTTCTGAGCATTGCTGGCATGGTGTTGTGGAGGATGCCCGAGTCGGAGTTGGCCGGCATCGTGCGAGACCTCTTTGCGGTCATCCGCAGTAGCACAGGTGTCCTGATGGCCTGTCTCTTGGCCTCCAACATTGGCTGGCTCTGGCTTCTCAGAAGGACGAAGCGCATTTATCAGGACGAAATCGACAGACTCTCCGAGGTCCGCAAGCAACTGATGCTGGGCCAGGACAAGAGCAAGTTCCTCACTGCTCACTCGACGAGCAATGGGAGGCAGAAAGAGTCCTACATGATCCCCGCAAGGGCCACTCAACCTAACAAACAGAGGACGTGAATGGAATCGCTAGCCAGTCTCCTCATCGGTGCGTTTCTTTGCTATGTGCTGTTCTTGCAGATCGATGAGTACAACAAGTTGATCGTCACGAAGTTCAAGTTCAGGTTCTTCGCTTTGCGTGACCGTCTCTCGCTCATGGTGATCTTCGAGGGACTGCCCGAAGATTCGCCGGAGTACAAGGAAACGATCAGCACGCTGAACTTCCACATCAGCGCGACCGAAAAGCTATCGCTGACCCGAATCGTTGAGATGCTGGCCGAGTACCACACCTCAACCGAAGAGGAGCGGCGCGTGCGTGTCTTCACGCGCACGGTTGACCGCCAAGATGTTCGCGATCTGCTCGGCGAGTTCTTTTGCACGGCATACGACATGATCAGCCGCAACAGCCGGGCTCAGATCAGTGTGGTCAAGGTGCTCGCTGCTGTCGCCCGCAAGCTCCACAAAGAACCCACCGAGCGTGTCAAGGTGGCAGTCATGAGGCCAACCCGGGCGTTGAACAGCATCCAGGCACACGCCTCGGCCGTGCGGATGGCGGCCTGATCAGGTCTCCCCTCCCCGAAGCCCGCAGTTGCGGGCTTTTTCGTTTCCTGGCCCTGTTGCAGCCCTCTCGGCTCTGATCCGGAAAACGGCCAAAAGACGCAGAGAGGGCACCTCCCAGACTGCACCCATCGTCATTTCATGGGCGGGTGCATCCATGTCTCTCTCCAGTCCCGAAGTCCTGAAGGGCTTCTACAACCTCGCCAAGGCCGTCGGCGACAAGGCGATCAACTCCGACGCCTTCTTCGAGCCCGAGGGCTTCCCTCAGGCGGCGATCCTCATCAAGCAGTTCCCGTGGCCGGTGTTGACGCCGGGCGGCGAAATCGAGGTCGCTGGCCCCGTCGGCAGCGCCTCGTGGCAGCCCCAGCAACTGAAGGTCCACCAACAGGGGCAGATCACCTTCTCTGAGACGGTGAACGGCATTGCCCAGGCCTTCCTGAACAACGTCAATGCCAAGGGCGGGCGATTCAACGCGACCGTGTACGAAGGTTCGCCTGATCGCTTTTACCGCGCCGTCAAGATCCGCGACGCCTTCATCGTTCTGGACCCGGTGGACCGCGACTGGGAAAACCGCACTCAGGTGCTGACCTTCGCCGGCACGCTGTTCTTCCAGTTCTACGGCGAAACCATCCCGGGCAACATCCTGCCTGTCTGAGGTGACAGATGAACCTCGGCGATCTGGTTGATGAATTCGTCGCGACTCGCCGCCCGGGTTGGCTGGTCTTGGTTGACGAGGAGGTGTTGGCCCAAGCCATTGACGCCACTCAGTATTACCTTGGCTGGGGAACTCTGGGAGGGGCGACGCCGTCCCTTGATGACGTAGCCGAGAGCACCGAGGTCAGCGCTTCCGAGTGGGCCATCATCTCGCCCCTGTTCGTCCTCCTGGTCGAGAAGGAAAACTCTCTCCGGCTGGAGGCGTCGCGATCCGGAGGACTGGAGCTCTACGGGCGCCAGTCCTCCGAGGTGGAGGCCGACATCCGGATCATGAAGGACGAGACGTTGCCCCAGCGCGCCTTCATGGGTGAGCCCTTCGAGGTGTCCTGATGCTCATCACGCCAGCCGGCGGCGGTGCGGCATTGGGCTCCGATGTCGTCACTCGGGTGATCCTGCGCACGGACCTGACTCCTATCCCGTCCACCATCGAGATCGAGGCCCGTCGCACGGCCCAGGTCGAGCGGGCGCTGGCGGAAGGCCAACGCATCAAGGTCGGAAGCCTCAAGGCTGAGTTTGTGGTGGTCAAGTCCCAGCAGGTGGCGGGCAACTCTCCCATCCAGGGCGACCAGCCGACCTCGGGCCTGAAGGTCATCGGCATGCTCGCATCGTGTGAGCCCATCGCGCGCCGTCTTCAGCGGTCCGTCATCCGAGAGAACGCGCCCCTGGGTGAGATCTACCGGGCCTGTGGTGCGCAGGTTCGCATCGGGTCGGACTTCAACGTGCCGCGCTTCTCCTGCTTCGTTGGCATGACGCCCTCTTTCGAGGTGGCCAAGATCCTCCAGGAGGAAGCCGGCGCGCTGGTCTACAGCGACAACTCAATCACCTATCGCCGACTGGGTGAGCTTGTTGCTCAGCCCGCTACGCTGGTGGTTCCGGAAGAGGCCACTGAGGTCCTGAACAGCGACTTCCTGGAGCGGCATGCGGTGCCCTTCGCGTTCACGACCGCGCCATCAGGTGTGATCGTGTCCGGCCGGCGTGAAGCCTCTCGTGGGGTGCACTACCAGCCTCGCGCGGACCAGCGGATCGTGAACAACCTAGGGCAGGTGCTTCTGCAGCGCAGGAAGTACCGAACCGCACTGACGCCTGGCCTGGCCGCGGGCCAGCGTGTCGACGTTGGCCGTCACCGAATGGTGATCATCACGGCCGCGCACGTGTTCGAGTCCATCGGCGGCGATCAGTACACCCAGGCCTGGCTGGGGGAGTTGTCCTCATGAACGTCATCCATGGCATGTGGCCGGGAGTTGTCGCCAGCTACGACGGCGGGGCCCGAACCTGTCGGGTCTCGATCGACGGCATCACGGATGGGTCTGGCGTTACGCCAGAAGCCGTCTTCTGCAATCCCCTGGGTGACAACGCGGCCACCACCGAGATTCGCATTCTCCCCGGTGATCCGGTCTGGCTCACCTTCGAAGGTGGCGACCCCCGCTATCCGGTGATCATGGGCTACCGGACCCCTCGCTCGGGCAACCCAACGGGGTGGCGCCGGTGGCAGCACGCCAACGTGCAGTTGATCGCGGAGAACACCCTCTTGATCACGGTGGGCGCTACCACGGTCACTGTCACTGATGGACTGATGACCGTTGCAGGTGCAGACCTCATCGTCGAGAAGAACATCATCTGCCAACAGAACATCGCCGCACTGCAGAACATCACTGCAGGCCAGAACGTCTCTGATCAAGGCGGCACCAAGTCGATGGCTACGATGCGCAGCAAGTTCAACACGCACGGTGGCCACTTCGACAACTCCAACCGCGTCCCCGACAACCCAATGTGAGGTAAGCCATGAAGGCCCTGCAGTTCAACTTCGAAAACCCGTCCGAGAAGGACAAGGCCGTCAAGACCGTGGTCCAGCGCTTCCGTCTGGCCGGCGCCAACGTCATCACCTCCGAGGTGGACAAGAAGATGTCCATCCGCGCGGGCGTGACCTACCGCAACCTCAACCTCACCTTTGCCGATGGGCAGACGGTGGCCATGGCCTTCAAGTCCACCGGTGACGTCTTCGAAGTGAAGATCAACGGCAAGGTCACGCCGCTGAAGGACCAGGACGACTACCACGCAGCGATCAGCGAAATCGCGGGCCGCCTGGACAAAGGGCGAGATGCCTTTCAGCGTGCGCTCGCCCGCGTGAAGGTTCCTCTGCCACCCAGCATCCGCGTGTCTCGATCGAACTTGCTCAAGGCCAAGATCGAGCGCCGAGATGCTTTGAAGGACTCCATCAAGCTGCTTCGCGACGAGCTCGCGTCGCTTGTTGGCGGTGCGCCGCAAACCCAGTCCTGATCGGACATTCAGCGCTTCTCAGGCCCGCTTCGGCGGGCCTTTTTCATTTCGGAAAACAGACCAAATCACCCCTCTTGACTCTTCGAAGAATGCGTCACGCATCGGCACGCACGCCGGGTTTGGCACGTGCTCTTAACCACGGAGATCAAGATGCCCAAGAAGCAGCAACAAGCCATTTACACGCTCGCATCCACGCAGGAAGCAGGCGTTTTTCTCGACAGCGTGTCGTCTGACATCGGTACGGGCCTGCGTGGCCAGGACGTTCTGGATTCGGTGAAGAACGAAGCCAACGGCGTCAAGCTGCCGAAGCGCCTGGCGCAGATCCTGGAGGTCGCTGATGAAAATGATCATGCACGGGTCCTGGACTCGGTGCTCATGGGCATCCGTGAGTTCGAAACCTCGCACGGCCGCCAGCCGACCGCCGACGTGGTCGATGCCGCCATCCAGCAAGGCCACGCCGCCCTGATCCACGTCACGGACTCGGTCACGAGCGCCCATCACGATCAGATCTCCCTGCAGCCCAACCGCGCTGTGGTGGCCATCCTGTCGGGCATCGCTGAAGCCATCCCGTTCGCCGGTTACCTGCCGGTCGACATCGGCTCCAACGAAGGCAAGTTGGCCATCCTCTCGCACCAAGCCGGCTCCGCCTTCGGCGACTACACCCTGGGCGAACTGATGGACGGCACCAACGTGGGTGACGTGTACGCCTCCAGCCAGCGCATGGTCGAGATCGACACCAATGGCTCAGGCCCGTACAACTCGAAGTTCACGACCTCGAACCTGGTTGGCAACCCTGGCTTCTGCGATCCGGCCGGCACCGGCGTTGGCGTCCTTCGTGGTCGCAGCATCGTCTATGTGGGTGGTCTGCCCATCGCAACTGACACCGCCACTGGCAGCGCCGCCAACAGCCCCTTCACCGGTTCCGTGACCATCGCCGGCACCACGCACACCCTGACCGGTTACGTCACCGTGGCATCTGGCGCGGTGCAGATCACCAGCGTGACCCCCGCATTGCCCGCCGATTACCAAAAGGTGGTGGTACAGGGCTTCATCGACTACGAGACCCAGCCTTCTCTGATCCCTCTGGTCGGTATCAAGGCCGAAGTCTGGTCGGTGTACGCGAACGCTCATCGCATCGCCACGAAACTGTCCATCGACGCACAAGGCCAGTTGCGCAACGAACTGGGCCTGGATGGCGAAAGCGAAGCCTTGCTGGCGCTGCGCACCCAACTGGCCATGGAGCGCCACTACCAGGCTCTGCGCTACGTCCGCAGGCTGTCGGTCCACAACAGCGCCACCCACGACCTGGACTACGCCGATCGCTCGCTGCAGATGAACCGCTCGCAGATGTGGTTGGACGCCCAGGCCCCGCTGGGTGAACTGAGCCAACAGATGGCCAACACGACCATGGACTTCGGTGTGTCGTTCGTCTATGCCTCGTCCTTCCTGATCAACCAATGGCTGTCCTGCGGTCGCGACATCTTCGAGCCCTCGGGCCTGACCGAGCGCCCCGGCATCTACCGCGCCGGCAAGTTGTACGGCAAGTACGACGTGTACTACTCGCCCAAGGTGGTCACCCAGGCGGCTGACCTCAGCAGCGCTGAAATGCTGCTGATCGGTCGCAGCAACCAGGTCGCTCGCTGCCCGATCCTGCTGGGTGACGCTGTGGCGCCCACCCTGGTCGAGATCGGCACCCAACTGGACCTGAACAAGCAGTTGGCGATGTACGCCCGCAACTTCACGGTGGTCAACCCGCACGAGCCCTCTGCCAAGGGCTGCGGTCTGCTCAACGTCACCGGTCTGAAGTAATCAGGCCCCACTGAAGCACTCAACAAGGAGCTGAGCATGTCGAAAAAAGCGACTGCCAGCCCCTCCGCTTCGGCGGCAGGGGTTGGCACCATCACCACCGGTGAGTCTGGCGAGAACCTGACTTCGGGCCAGGGTGGCGATCAAACCGGCGAATCGGGCGCAGGCGATGCCGCCGGCGCCGGGGCAGACCAGGCCGGGTCTGACGCGGGCAACCAGGGCGATCCCATCGTCGCTGGTGGCGCTGGCGTGGAGGCCGCGACCCAGAAGGTGGCTCAGGAAGTCCCGGCCGCTGCCCTGGAGTGGGCCGCTGGTCTGGAGTATCCCAAGTCCACGTTCCTCCGCAACAACGGGCATGTGGCAGTCGTGGAGCCCATCACGGCCCAGATCGTGGGCGGCGGCGCTACCGTGCCCGTGGTGCTCCACGACGAGGCACAGGCCGTCGCGGTGTTGAGCAACACCCTGACCCTGAACGCGCTGCACTTCCAAGGTGACCTCAAGGTCCGCCTGGACGCCGCGCCCGATGAACTCTACATGGAGGGCTGATCACCATGAGCGGCTTCCGCCCCTTCGTCCGTCAACTGGGTTTCCAGCCGGGCAACCAGCTTAACCCGCTGGCGGACAACACCGACGGTGCGGCGCCGGACAACTCGGATCAGGTCGTCGCGATGGTCGGGCGCTTCACGCGCGGACGCATTGACCGGCCCTTCCGCGTGAACCGGTCCAACCTCTACATCAAGACGGGCAAGGCTGACACCATGCGTGCCAGCCTGCTCAACGAGGCCAGACTGCAACTCCGTGACGCGCTCTTCAACGGCGCCCAGGAGGCAGTGGTCTACCGCCTGAACACCTCGGCCGCAACGAAGAAGTGGGCGCTGATCAATGTGGGAAACGGTGCGACCACCTACGCTGTTGGCGGCGCGGACCTCACCGATGCGACCTACAGCCTCGCGCTGTTGCACCATGACTGCCACAACGACGGAATCAAGGTTTCAGTCCACGCTGAGCCCCTGGTCACCGGTGGCATCCCCGTCCTCAATCCAACGCTGACGATTCGCGTGCTGGACTCCGAAGGCAACCGACTGCACGAGTTCACCGGCTCGGTGAACCCCGACGCGAAGGACGATTACGGCGCCTCAGCCTATCTGCCCGATGTGGCCGCGAACCTGACCGAGTCGGTTACCTTGGTGGTGAACGCGGCCTTCACAGGCGTGCCCACAACCTCGAATGCCTATGGACGCGGCGCTGACGGTCGCGACCAATGGCCTACTTCTGCCGTGCTGGACTGTTTCGTGGAAGGCGCGACGACGTACTTGGCCGGCGACTACGACCGCGCCGTGGACGCGCTGCGCAACACGACCGACCCCTTCGGCTACATCATCAGCGGCGGCACGCAGGTGCTGTCGTTGCTGGCGAAGTTGGCGGACTTCGCCATTGAGGCCAACATCCCCATGAAGTTGGACTATTCCGGCAACCTGGACCCTGAGGCAGTGCTCACCCTGGACGCTGCGCTGGGGCTGGATACGCACTACGTCCACAAGTATTGGGCCCCGCTCGAAGCGGAAGACCCCGCGAGTGGCGGACGTGCTGTTTGGGGCACTGCAGGCCTGAACGCTGGGTATTCCTGCCGCCGCAACGCCCGGGTGAACGCCAAAGGCTTCGCGCCCAAGAACTACCCGATTGCCGGCAAGGAGTGGCCGATCCAGCGCACCGCCACCCGCCAACTGCACAAGCCCAGCGAGCAGCAGTTGTCTGACCTGGCGAAGGCTCAGATCAACCCGGTGATCTTCGAGCTCTACAACGGGGGCGGGCGCTACGTCTACACGGACTGCCTCACGGCGGCGAAGACCCGGGTCAGCTACAAGAAGCTGATTCCCGTGGGCGAGATGAGCGCATCGATCGACAACTGGGTTGCGATGTACTCCAAAGAGATCTTGCTGCAGCCCATGGAGTCCTACATCAAGTCGATGAACACGTTCTTGCAGAACCTGTTCGAAGACGCTGAGGCCAGCAAGTGGCTCAAGAAGTCCAAGAACCTCGAAGGCAATGCGGCCTTCTTGTTCTCGGTCGTCCCCGACGAGGTGCGCTCCACAGACGTCGTCCACATCAACTACTGGACCTCCTTCGACGGTGTGGCCCGCCAAGGCTTCATCACCCAGACCCTCACTCGCTGATCACCCTCAAGAAAGGAACGCTCCATGACGTTCGCTCAGCACCCGGCAGCCCAGGCACTGAAGAGCCTGGATGCCATCGGCCCCCAGCGGGGCAAGAAGGTCCTCGACTCGTGCGAGGAGAAGACCAAGGAAGACAAGGTGATGGACGCCGCTGGCGCCGCCGCTGAGTTCGCCCTGGCTGACATCCGCGCGGCCGTGGCCGCCACCCTGCAGGCTTGGTCGGTGACTCCGTCGGATGCCCTCGACGAGGGCGAGACGCTTGCCGCTCGCCTCGACGCCATGCTGATCGGCATTGCCGATGCCAACAAGGATGGCGAGATCACCGAAGAGGAGTCCAACCTCATCGACATCGCCTTCAATGCGGCCTGGGACTACCTGAACTCCAAGGGCGTTCCCGAGGAGGACATCTCGTCCCTGCTGAACGATGGCGACGAAGCCGCCGGTCTGCGAGTGGGCGAGCTCCTGGCCAACGAGGCCCCTGAAGGTGCTGACGCCGAACTGGCCGACATCGACTCCTTCGCCTTCGACAGCGAATCGCAGGAGTCCGTCTTCGACAGCGCGGTGGCCAGCCTGGACGCCGTCTACAAGAAGGCTTGGGCGGTCCGCGCGGGCAAGAAGGTGCGCATCAACAAGCGCATCTCCGGCACCGTGCGCCTGTCTGCCAAGCAGAAGGTCGCCATCAAGAAGGCGCAACTGAAGACTCACAGCGCCACCGCCCGGGTTTCCCGCATGAAGTCGCTTCGCGTGCGCGCGAAGATGGGCCTGAACGCCAAGTAAGGCCAGAGGCCGATGACCCAGTCCGTCGTAAAGCCGCTGTCTTCGGACTGGACCGGCCTCAACAGGAACCTGATCGCCACCTTCCGCGCCTTCCGGCGTGAGAAGGTGGCCGACAAGTTCATCTGGGTTCCGATCCCTGATGCTCCGATCGTGCAGGCTCCCATCACGGAGCCCAACATCGAGCACACCATCAACTGGCAGTCACCCTTCGAGAACATGGGGGCGGACCAGCGCTTCTCCACGTTGTCGGCCCTGCTGCAGACCGGTGGTCTGGCTCCCCTCGGCGCGCTGTGGGATCAGATCATCAAGTCCATTCCAGAGGACGCCAGGCAGGCCCTGGGGATCACCGGGACTGGAGGCGAGGGCGCCATGAGGTCGCTGGAGGGGAAGTCCTCGGTGACCAAACTCAACAGCACCCAGGTTTTCAACGGCCTGCCGCCGATGAAGATCACGTTTACCGCCCAGTTCCGCGCGGAGCTTGACCCGTTCGAAGAGGTGGAGCGCCCGCTCGATCAACTCATCTACTGGTCTCTGCCGAGAAGGCTTGCAGACGACGGCGTCCTGTCCCAGGCCGCGCAGGGAAGCCTGCAGTCTCCCTGGCCCTCAGAGACCCCGACCATCATCGGCATGCAGTACGCCGGCCGCAGTTACACGCCACTCGTCATCGAGTCCATCCCGTACCCGCTCGGCGCGCCGCGCGACCCCGACGGACGCATGCTTTCTGCCCAAGTGCCCATGGCGCTGGCGTCCCTGTCAGCCTGGGATGCTCGCGACTGGGCCAACTCCATCAACCGATGATCGACTTCCCCAGAATCCGAACGGCGCGGGTGTCCGTCGCCCTCAAGGAGTTGACCCTTGACCAGGCGATCTCCATCTGCCGTATACCCCCCTCTCGCCACGAGGTCGCCACGTCGCAGTTCCTCAGGTTCTCGGCTGCCCAGGCGGATGCCCCGTCGGCCGCGTATGTGAAGGATCACAGGCTGTGGACGGTCAGCGAGCGCATCCGACTGGTTGTCCAGTACCTGATGGGCGTCACCGACGATGGCCCCGACTTCTCGGTCGGGGGCAGCGACAAGGCCCGACTGTCGCGCTACATCGACTTCACAGCCGAGCCGCGCTCGATGGTGCTGAGCGGAATCGACGTCGGGGATGGCCCCATGGAGATGCGTCCTTTGCTCGGGGTGCAGGCGGAGGCGCTGGAGCAACTGTGCACGCACCGCGGCGAGTGGATGGTGGGTTGCATCGCGGCGCAGATCCTCCCCTTGGGAGTGAGCCCCGATTGGTCGACCATGAGCGACGTGGCCGTGCTCGCGTGGCACAAGGCGCGAATCGAGGCCGTGCGCGCGATGCGGGAGACACACTTCGAGCGCCTGGTGAACACCTTCCTGGATGGCCAGGAGGATCTGCGGCAGTTCTTCCACCTCGGCGTTGGTGACGACGGGATCGTGTGCATGCCGAACGAACCGGGGGTTGAGGTGCCCCCTGTTCGATTTCCATCCTCCACCTGCATCAGCCCAAGCACGCGCGAACTATTTGCGCACGCTCGTTGAGATCAAGGCAAAGCTGGCCCTGTACGCGAACACGGCGCCCCCCCTCGCAGGCCAGATGGGGGAGTCGGACGCCAACGAATTCTTCCTTTCGGAGACGTTCAAGGACTACTTGAAACACCAGGAGTTCAAGGAGCAAGCGAGGGGGGCAGTCTTTGATCGATTCGACAAGGTCATCGGCAGCGTGGCCGGACTCGGGAAGATCTTGGCACGGCGCCGGTGATCTGGAAGATCTGGAAAACCGACCGGCGGTGGGGGGATGGCGGGCTTGAGACTTGGGCGCAACAACTTGCAATCAAGTCATGAGCAGCATCATCGAGTACATCGACGACGACGGCCAAACCATTCGGGGCATCCCAGTGGTGATCATTGCCGACCGAACCGCGCTGTCGACGGCGGCTGGCTCAAAGACGGACTTCTTTGACACGGACGGGCGGATGGTTCGAGCCACCCCGCTCATCGTCGTAGAGGACTACCGGGCCCCCACTCCCGCTCCGGGCCCGTCCCCCGCACCTTCTCCCTCCCCATCTCCTTCCCCGTCCCCCGCGCCGGCGCCCGGCGTGTCCGACGGCGGCGACTTCTGATCGAGGTTCAAATGGCAATCGAGCGCCTTCGCACACGTCGGAGCACGACGAAACTCATACCAGACGCTGCCGACCTTGAGCTCAGTGAGCAGGGTTACACGTTCGCCAACGACAAGTTGTGGATCAAGAACCAGACGACCGGCGTCCCAGAGTGGATCGGCGGCAAAGCGGTCGTGGACATGGTCCTCGCGCACCAGGCCGCCCTGGCATCCATCAACCAGTTGCCGGTGGTGCAGGCCGCGCTTCGCGCAATCTCCGACACCGCCATCTCGATCGCTGGCAACCTGCTCGACAACGCCGTCGATCCGGAGGGTGGGCCGATGTCCTTGGTGGGCATCTCCTACAACAGCGTGCCGCGCACCCTCGGTACCGCCTTCACGACAACCTACGGCACCATGGTCGTTGGCGCTGATGGCGCCTACGTCTTCACGCCGAATGACGCCGCCCGCGCACTCACCGCTGGCCAGCAGGTCAACGTCGCCTTCGGCTACACGGTCATGGACGAGGCCGGCGGGCGCACGACTCAGAACTTTCAGATCCGGATCGATGGGACGGACCAAACGCCTATCGCTCGCCCTGACTACAAGTCGGTCAGTGCTGGCGAGACGGCCGTTGGAAATGTCCTGGTCAACGATCTCGACTACGAAGGCCAAACTCTGACTGTGACGGCGTTCGCAGTGGCCGGCGTCGGCGGAGTCCATGCCCCTGGCTCCAGCGTCAGCATCCCCAGTTTTGGTGAGCTCACCATCGCCGCCAATGGCGCCTACTCTCTCGTCCCATTGAGCTCCAGCGTGAGCGGTGTCAGTCCTGACATCACTTACACCGCGACCGATGGAACAACACCCTTCACGGGTCTGCTGAGGGTCAGCGTTGCGCCGCCGCCTCCTACGACGGCAGAGATGCAAGCCTTCTTTGCGTCCTACCGGGCCCAGCCGGTGATTGATCGGCCAGCCCCCAACCCCTTACCTAGCCGCCCTCTTCCGGACCGCACTTTCGTTCAGGACGCTGTTAACTACACGCCCTGGGACTACACCCTTCGGCTGCCAAACCAACAGGGGCGCCCGAGCAACGCCTACGACTTCGAGGTGGGTCCCGGCAAGCCATACACCGACGTGGACCAAGTGCCTTGGGAGTTCCTTCTGCCAGGCGATCGCGTCTACATCTACAGCCGGCCGACCGCGTACAACCGAACCATCGTCCTGACCGCCTGCGGCACCGAAGATGCCTGGATTGAAGTGATCGGCGTGCGCGATCCAGTCACAGGGGCCATGCCCGTCTTCGACGGTGCTGACGCAATCTGCGCCGACGGGCGACACTATCCCCTCCTTGATGGCAGCGCGCTTGTGTCGATTGGCCCGTTCACTGCGGGCGTGGATGGCACTGCCTACGGCACGAAGGCCCGATTCATTCACGTCACTGGGTTGGAGTTGAAGAACGCCCACCCGACCAAGGACAGGCTCCCGCGAGGCGCCACGATCGCCACGGCTTGGGGTGAGTTCTCCGAGGGCTTCTATGTTCTCGGTGGCCACAACATCTGCATTCAGGGCAACAAGATCCACACTTGCGGCCTGGGCGTGTTCGTCAACTCGACGAACCACGACCGCTTCCAGTCGCACCGGATCCACGTCTGCAACAACTGGATCTACAACTGCAGTTCCGAGGGCAGTTACTCCACTCACGGCATGTACCTCGAAGCGATCGGCACGATCGTCGAGTTCAATGTGATCGGGGCCAACTACCCCGGCTCGAACGGTGATGCCGTCAAGGAGCGCTCCTCCGGGGTGGTCTACCGGTACAACTGCATCACGGCGACCGCGAACGCTGTTGCCTTCCGAGACCCTTCCAACGAAGACTCCGCCCAAAACGGGATCCTGGAGTCCCAGGCCGTTGATTCGCTTGGGACCCTCATGGTCCAGAAGATCTTCTGCTACGGGAACACCTTCTTGGTCAAGGGGACGCCCCAGGCGGTCATTGGCGTTGGCGACGGAGGAAACGGTGAACTGCGCAGCGGAAACCTTTACTTCTACAGCAACATCGTCCTGGCCGAGATGGACGGTCAGTCTGGATACACGGGCGTCTACTACGACCCGTATCGCGTCCCTCTGTTCAGTATGTGGAACACGCGCTCGCCGATCACGGTGCATGCGCGCAACAACCTGTTTTACACGAAGACTGCGACGCCCGCCGGCAAGCTCGCGCCGTTCGGTCTCTTCTCTTGGCAGGGCCTGGCGGATTGGCAGTCGAACTGGTGCAACAGGTTTGTGCTGACCGCTTATGACACCAACTACGCCTCGAACATCGCCCGAGGTGTGCAGTACACCGGCGTTGGACTCAATGGGCTGTCCGAGGCGACGGACTCCCCCGGATTCGTCAACCTTGCCGCCGGTGACATCGACCTCCTGTTGAGCAGCCCGTTCTTTGGCCTCACTGCCTACGTGCACCCTGACGCCATCGCGCGCAACCTGATTCCCTCGCGCAGGTCCGTTCTCTATCCGTTCGACGTCGTGCCAGTGCCTTCGGTGATCTCGTCCCCGACGATCACGGGTAGCAATGTGGAGGGCAACACCGTCACAGCGGGTGGGTATCTCTTCTCTCCGCTCCCGAGCAACCACCTGTTCCGTTGGTACGACGGAAGCGGGACGCTGATCGCTGGTGCCACAGGACAGACCTTCGTCACCACCGGCCGGGCGGGTCAATTCGTGAGGGTGGGCGTGCGCGGCGTCAACGAGAGCGGCACCTCGGCAGAGGCCTTGTCGCCCCTGTTCCAGGTGGTCACGTCGACCACACCGATCTGCACGACTCTGCCGGCGATCTCAGGTAGTGGTCAACCGGGCTATCCGCTCATCGTTTCGACTGGCGATTGGACGAACAGTCCAACGTCCTACGGTTACCAGTGGTTCAGGGTCAGCGGTGGTACTCGCAGTGCCATCTCCGGCGAAACAACCAACACGGTGACGCCGCAGCCTGGTGACGAGGGCTCGCAGTACGAGTGCGATGTTTCAGCCACCAAGTCTGGCGAAACCGGTTTGGCGACATCGATAGGCATTCTCATCGTGCCGGCTCAGTTCGATCCGGATGGCTATGGCGTCTGGAACTTCTCTGCGGCGCTCAACACGACGCTGAAGTCTCTTGATGCAACCCGCTGGCAGGGACAGGTGACATTCGGCTACTACCCGGCCAACGAGTATTACTTCTGCAACGGCAGCGGACGGCTGGTGGGCTCTTACATCGCGAAGAACAACAGCGGGCTCGTTTGGTATGCCAATGGGCAGGGCAATGTGCAGCAGTCCAAGGTCACCTTCACCATCCCGGACCCGGCCATCACGACTGGCTGGGAAGGTGGGCCCGCGGTGCACTGCGGCGGCGGGGATTCGGGCAACCCGACGAACTACAGCGTTCGCATGGGCCCTACCCAGATCGCACTCTACAAGTCTGGCACGTCAGTTTCCACTACGCCGCATTCCCTCGTCAAAGACGATCAGGTCGAGTTGCAGCTGAGGTCTGTTGGGGGTGGTGTGTTGGAGGTGTGGCTCAACGATTCCATGGTTCAGACATGGACTGACGCTACGCCGCTCACGGGCGGATATCCGGGGTTCAACCTCAATCCAGGCTCGACGGAGACGTTCGGGTTCGACACCTGGACTGATCAGCCAGGGTGATGTTCGGGCTGGGGAGTTTTGTGTTGATACGCCGTTTTGGAAAATCTGCGATCTGACCCGTTGGTGAGGGCGAAACACTTCGCCCACTTTTCCTACGAGGTCCACGAATGCCAGATCAGTTCCATCCCGACCACACTTGGGTCGGCGTCGTCCTCGGCGCGCTCTACGTCCTCGCGACAGGCGCCGGTGTCCCCGTCACCGTTGCTCTCATGGCGTTGTTGGGGGCACTGATCGCAGTCAACAACGCCGAGCGGCGCAGTTGGAGTTTCGCCAGTTTTCTCGAAGGTCTGACCACCCTGGCCGCCTCGCTGGCCCTGGGCCTCTTCGGGGCGCGCATTTTCGGCTACGTCGTGTTCGGCCCACTGCTCAAGGCGGTGAGTGCCGACCCCAGCATCCCGGCCTCCGCAGCAGACCCGGTGGCCGCCCTGGCCATCGCCATGTACGGGCAGCGGTACTTCGAGCCGATGCTGAAGGCCCTGCTTGGCCGCTGGCTTCCCGAAGCAACCAAGAAGGGGGACTGAGATGATCGTGCACTTCCAGGCCGACATCGGCCTTCTCGGTTGGATCCAGACCTTGATCGGCTTGTCCATCCTCGTTGGCGGCTACATCCTGCTGGCCTTTGGCACGGATCAGGCCTCGTCCCGGCTCACCAAGTGGTTGCTGCGAGGACTCGCCATCTGGGGCGCCTGGTTCGCCATGACGCCCTGGAGCTCGGGCGGTCCCGACTCCGTCTCTGCCCAGGCCCTGGGCCTGCTGGTCGCCTTCGTCACGCTGCGATACGGACGCCAGTTGCGAGGGATCATCGACGGAGAACACTGGTGGGAGCCCAACGCGCGCCAAGCCGCATTGCTGCAGTCCTTCCAGTCGCCCCGGCGCAAGATCGCCCGCAAGTGGCTCAAGGCCTTGAACCCCTTCTGGCTGCTGATCGACAACGAAGAGGACGGCGTGTGGGGTGACCCGCGTTGGTCTCCACCTGAGTGGCTGGTCCCCTCGAACGTCCAGTTGACCTGGAAGCGCGTGACCTTCAACCTTTTCGGCCGCCCGAGCTCCTGCAACGTCCCAAAACTCACCTGCCTGTGGGCTCCCTTTCCACAGGTCTGGATCCCCAGTGGTGTGCACTTCACATGGAAGGGGCCGCGCCTGGTCTACACGCTTCTGCGCAGGTCAAGCGAGTGGCGCTGGTGGCGCGCTGTCGCCTGGTGGTTCCGCAACCCGTGTCACAACCTCACGTGGTACGTCCTGGGGGTGGCCGACAAACAGCGTGTGGTGCGCGGCCCGTGGGCGCCCGCGTTTCACCGGCCTGACGGTGGATGGCTTTGGTGTCTCACGGATGTGCAGGTCCTCGGCTTCACGGTTTCGCTGCCGTTCATCTCCTACATCAGCGAGACGCGCAAGGGTTACGCCGGTTGGCGGCCGTCGGGGTCCTTCGGCTTCAAGTTCAACAGGTTGAAGTAGGCGCCATGGCCACGCTTGAGTCCGAGGGCGAGCTCCGGGTCCGCGAGAGGCGACTCCTTTCGGACCCCAACCGCTCGCTTGAGGAGATCAGGCACACCGTGATCGAGACCAGTTTCGTCGCCGAGCGCATGGTGCGCGACGCGGGTCTGGACACGCTCGATCGGTGCCGCCTGGTGGTTCCACACCTTTCGAAGACGAGATCCAGACGATGAAGATCACTGTCACGGCCGGGCACGGCGATTCAGATCCTGGGGCCTGCCGCAACGGCGCGGTGGAGCGCGACCTGATGACCGAACTGCGGGACCTGGTTGCCATCAAGTTGACCGAGGCCGGCCACAACGTCCGAACGGATGGGGCCCGCTGGCAGAACCTGCCCTTGGTGCACGCCCTGACCCTGGTGCCGGGCGCAGCTTGGGCAGTGGAGCTCCACACCAACTCGAACGACAACCCTGCCGCGACCGGCGTCGAGGTGGTCTCCAAGCCTTCGGACAAGGCCCGCGCCCAGCGCCTGGCCAAGGCCATCTCCGAGGCGTTGGGCTTGCGCCTGCGAGGTGAGGGCGGGTGGATTGACCAGTCGAAGACAGCCAGGGGGAAACTCGGGTTCGTCGGCCTGGGCGGGATGGTCGTCGAGGTGTTCTTCATCTCGAACCCTTCTGACCTGGCTTCCTACCAGGCCAGGAAGTGGGTCGTGGCATCGGCCATTGCCCGCGTTCTCGGGGGTGGCTGATGATCGGGGACCGCGCACTGGTCATCCTCTTTTCCGTCGGCGCGTTCGTGGCCGCTGTCGCCGGAGGTGCCTGGTTGCACCAGAGGCACGCGCGGTCGGTGATCGATGCGGCTGTGGAGGCTGAGCGCTCCAGGTGGCAGGTCGCCCATGACAAGGCGCTGGCATCGGCGAATCTCGCTGGCCAGCAGGAAGCAACCAAGGCGGCCTTGCAGGCCCTGGAGGCACAAGTTGAACTCTCGAACCTTCGTGATGACATGGCGCGCACTGCTGCCTTGTCTCGCGCTCACACTGGCAGCTTGCAGCGCACCATCGCCGAGTTTCGTGACCGTGCAGCCCGAGAGGCCGCGGGCGCCGGCCCCGGATCGCTGGCTCATGGAGCCGCCGCCGCCGCCGGAGCACTCAGCGAGTGCAGCGAGCGACGCGCAGAGGTGGCAGCAGTCGCTGACCGACTCGCAGTCCAGGTGACCGGCCTGCAGCGCTACATCAAGGGTGTGGTGGGGCCGCTGTGCATCGCAGGCTTCGAGGATGAAGCCACCGGATCCAGCGAACAGGTCGAGCAATGAAAAACGCCCCGGCCGGGGCCGAGGCGTTCAGTCGGTTACCGACGGGGGAGGCGACGCCAGTGCTCGCGCACATGGACGATCTTGTCTTCGGTCGAAGTGCTCACGGTGGAGTCCTTTCATGACAGAGGTTTCTCGGCCAGTGTCCCCGCGAGCGTTATCATCCGCTCACCACGTCCTCGAAAGTAGTGGGATCCTGGTGCTTCACCGGGCCTCAAAGCCGACCTTCCTAGGGGTCGGCTTTGTTGTTTGTGGTCCGGCTTGACGTGATTATTCCGCCTTTTCCGTTGTTGCGTGCGTGCGACAAAGTTCGAGCGGCGCTTCGTTACCGTGGGGGAACTCAGGGGAACTCAGGGGAACTGGTTGGTGAAGAGCCGCGCTGCAGGCCGTGGTGATCTGGCAACGCGGCACCCGATGCCTGCGCGTCCAAGAAGTCCGCGACGGCCTGCCACCCGGCGCGCATGCGCTCCTCGTCGATCAGCACGTAGTGCTCGCCCGTGACGTCGCCGCTGGTCACGTGGTTGAGCATGCGCTTAAGCACGTAGTTGCTCACCAGCGACTCGGCCACGGTGGCGAAGGTGTGGCGCAGGCAGTGCGGGGTGATCTGGGGCGTCTCTGCAATCGCGTTCACCTTGCGAAGCACCACCCTCAGGTCCTGGATGGGGAAGACGAGGTCAGTGGGCTTCTTGGCGTCCATCCGCTTCTCAAAGATGGCGCGGACCTGCTTCGACATCATGATGGTATGGTCGCCCCGGTTCTTTGTGTCGCGCAAGGTGAAGCACCCGTCGTCCATGTCGACGTCGCGCGCCAGCAGTTGAGGTAGCTCACCCGGGCGGGCGCCGGCCATCAGCATGCAGCGCAACTGCTCCGCGGCGTCGCCCTTCTGCGCAAGGGCAGCGGCCCACCAGACGCCCAAGCGTTTCGCCGGGATCGGCGTGGGGTCGCCCTGGCTGGGTGCGATGTGGATCCGCTTCGCTCCGGCCGTGGTCGGCGCCAGAGGGTTGTCGGGGATCTGGATGCCATGGAAGCGCAGCACGGCGCGCAGCACCTGCATGGCGTAGGCCTGGCGGCGCTCGCCACGTGCGGCCAGCGCCTTGTGGAGGGCCAGCAGTTCGGGCGCAGTCAGCCGGTGCATCGGCCGCTCGGCGATCGAGTAGAGCTCGCCTCCCTTGGTCTCCTTGCCGCCCTTGGTCACTCCCGGCGGGGCGATCATCTTGAGGTAGTCGGCTCGGGTCCGGTCCTTGATCGGGATGTACTCCTTGCCGTGGCGGCGCTTCTTGTTCTTGGCGTAGAGGCGCAGGCCCTCGGCGACCGTCAAGGCGTCGGCCTTGTCCTCGGCGGCTTTCTCCCGGCGCTCGTCGAGGCGGTCCCTGCCGTTCTGGAGTTCGCTGCTGATGTCGATCTGCAGGCGTCGGGCGGCGTCGGCCGTGATGGCCGCGGCGCCGGTGACCTTGCCAAGGGTTCGGCGCACCGTCTCGCCGTCGACGCGGCGCTCGGCGACCCAGGCCCGCGCGCCGTTGGCGGTCACTCGGACCCCGAACCCGTCGGTGCGTGGGCACCAGAAAATTGTGTAGCCCTTGGCCGGCTGGGGCAGGGCCTTTGCTACCCTGTCGGTGATCTTCTCGCTGTGAACCGCCATCCCTGTTTTTCCGTGTAGGCGCCCGTGTAGGCAAAACAGGGGCGATTCTAGTGAAACAGGATGATCGATTCCAGTAGCAAGAATGAAGGTCTTCCCAGGGAAAAGCCACTTTCAGGCCCCATTCCCCAGGGGAAAAATTCGGACTCATAATCCGTTGGTGCCGGGTTCGACTCCCGGGGGGCCTACCACCCTGACCAGGGGCGTCGCTCGGGAGAGCGGCGGTTCGAGCGGTCATTTGCCCGTTTTTCGTGGCACCGCAGCCCGGCGTTTTGACGCACATTGTCACAATTCGGTGTTGTCCTCAGCGCGGACAACCCGCGAAGGCCGTCGCTTGTTCGGGATGCCCCGGATGCCATGCCAAGGCGCGACCTTTGCAATGCGCTGACACCTTGCCCACCCAGCTGCATCAACGACCTGGGCTGGGACCTCTACTCCTTCGACCACGAGGACGCCAACGGCCAGTTCGAGTTCGACTTCAACTACAGCGACGCGCTCACGAGCTGCGACCGCCTGACCTTCTTCCGCATGATGGCCAAGCACTACGCGGAAGAAGAGGGCCTGCTCGCCACGATGATGCCCAAGCCCTTTGCCAACAAGACGGGCACGGGAGCGCACTTCAACATGTCGCTGTATGACCTCAAGACGGGCAAGAACCTGTTTGCTTGCGACCCGAAAGAAGACCCTCGCGGCATTGGTCTCACGCCCCTGGGCTACCAGTTCGTGGCAGGCATCTTGAAGCACGGGCGGGCGCTGTGCGCAGCCTTCGCGCCCACGGTCAACAGCTACAAGCGGCTGGTGCGCCGTGGTGCCATGAGCTATTTCTCGTGGGCGCCGGTGTTCAACTCGTATGGCTCGAACAACCGGACCAATTCGGTGCGCATCCCGGCTGGTGGTGGCCGCTGCGAATCGCGCAACGCCGATGGCGCGGTGAACCCTTACCTGGCGGCCGCGCTGGCCCTGGCCGCTGGCCTGGAAGGCATCCGCGAAGGCCTGGACCCGGGCCTGCCTAACGAGGACAACCTGTACGAGCTGAGCGACGCGCAGCGCCGCGAGCGCGGCATCGACTTCCTGCCTCAGACGCTGCAGGAGGCGGTGCAGGCCTTCGCGGCAGACCCGCTGGTCGAGCGCACGCTGGGCAAGGAGCTGCGCGACGAGTTCATCACCTACAAGACGCAGGAGTGGGAGGCTTATCACCTGTCGGTCAGCCAGTGGGAGGTTGAGCGCTACAGCCACATGTTCTGATGTCGGCCAGGCCTGGGGTAAGCGATGCCCTGGGCCGCAAGACACCTGTCGCAGGCGACCTCAGCGCCACACACATCAGATCAAACCGGGACCTCACCATGCCAAGCAACCTGCCATCCACCGTGGCCCTGGCCGCCGACCAGCGCAACAGCCCCGTGGCGCGCATCAGCGTGTCCATGCCTGAAGACCTGCTGGCCGAGCTCGATGGCATGGTGTCAGCCCGGGGCTTCGAGAGCCGCTCGCAGGCCATCTCGGAGATGATCAACCTGCAGCTGCTGGAGCACAAACGCCTGCTGGGTGACGAGGTGATGGTGGGCACCATCACCTTGCTCTACGACCGCTCGGTGCGCGGCCTGCAAAAGGAGCTGGCCGACCTGCAGTGCGACCACATCGACGAGGTCATCAGCTCCTTGCACGTGCACCTGATGGGGCAGCAGATGATGGAGGTGATCCTGGTGCAAGGGCCGGCTGCTCGGCTGCAGGCCATCGCCAACCGCATGACCGCGCTGCGGGGCGTGGTCACAGGACGGCTGCAGCTCATGGCAGCGACCATGCCGCCATTGCACCCGCCTCATCCCATGTCAATGGGCAAGGGCTGACAGCCTGTTGTCCTGAGCGGATCGTTGCAGACCGTTGCCCACGGGAAAGGCTCCGCGCACTCAAGGGTTGGGGTCCATCGGCCAGAGAAAGCGCGTGCCGTTTGGCCGACCCGGCAGCGCCAGGGTCGTCTGCACGGGTTCGCTGTGGGCCAGCAGCTGCCCGCGTCGGTACACCCGCAGGCGGTGGGCGCGCAGTCGCAAGGCCTCGATGGGGTCGCGCGCTTGCAGCAACACGAAGCTGGCTTCGCAGCCCACCTGCAGGCCGAAGTGCTCGAGCCCCAGGATGCGTGCTGGCGTGCTGGTGACGGCTTCGAAGCATTGGCGCATGGCAGCCTGGCCCGTCATCTGGGCAACGTGCAGCCCCATGTGGGCGACCTCGAGCATGTCGCCCGAGCCCAGGCTGTACCAGGGGTCCATCACGCAGTCGTGGCCGAAGGCCACGGGCACACCAGCGGCCAGCAGCTCGGGCACGCGGGTCATGCCGCGCCGCTTGGGGTAGGTGTCGTGGCGGCCCTGCAAGGTGATGTTGATCAGCGGGTTGGCCACCGCGTTGACGCCGGCTTCGGCCATCAGCGGGATGAGCTTGCTGACGTGGTAGTTGTCCATGCTGTGCATGGAGGTCAGGTGAGAGCCCGTGACCCGGCCGTGCAGGCCCAGGCGCTGGGTTTCGGCGGTGAGCGTGTCGATGTGGCGCGACATCGGGTCGTCGGACTCGTCGCAGTGCATGTCGACGCGCTTGCCTTGGGCGGCCGCGAGCTCGCAGAGCATGCGCACGCTGGCGGCGCCGTCGGCTTGTGTGCGTTCGAAGTGCGGGATGCCGCCCACCACGTCCACGCCACGTCGCAAGGCCTCTTGCAGCAGATCCCAGGCGCCAGGCGAGCGCAGCACGCCGTCCTGTGGGAAAGCCACCAGCTGCAGGTCGAGCCAGGGGGCCACCTGCCGCTTGACTTCGAGCAGCGCGTCCACGGCCAGCAGGCGCGGGTCGCAGGTGTCGACGTGGGTGCGGATGGCCAGCAGGCCACGGGCCACCGCCCAGTCGCAGTAGGCGAGGGCGCGTGCCATCACCGCTTCCTGCGTGAGGTCGGGCTTGAGTTCGCCCCACAGGGCGATGCCTTCGAGCAAGGTGCCACTCTGGTTGACGCGTGGCAGGCCGTGGCTGAGCGTGGCGTCCATGTGGAAGTGGGCGTCGACGAAAGGCGGGCTCAGCAGCATGCCGCCGGCGTCGACCACCTCGCGGGCAGGGGCCTGCTGGGTGGTCAGGCCTTCGGTGAGCGCCACGATGAGGCCGTTTTGCACGGCCACGCCCACGTCGGTGCGCCCATCGGGCAGGTTCGCGTGCTGGATCAGGAGGTCGAGCATGGCCTGTTTCTTGGTGGCGCCCGAGGGCGGTTTCAGGGGGTACGGTTGGCCAGGTAGGCGCGCCAGCCGCCAAAGTGCGTGATGTCGGTGGCGCCTTCGGTGCCGATGCCTTCGCAGATGAAGCCAGGCACCACGCGACCGTCTGCCAACTCTACCTTGCCGATGCCCAGCGGCGCGGGGATGCCGGCCACGAAGCTGCCGAAGTGCTCGGCAGGCACTTCCCACACCTCCAGCGGAACGGCCTGACCGCCCTCGGGCACGCGGACCATGCCGGGCCGGGCGACGGGGCCTCCAGGCAAGGCGAAGAGCTTGTAGCGCGGTGCCGAGTCGATGGCGCAGAGCAGGCGCGCGCCGCGCGAGGTCAGCTGGGGGTTGAGCGGCAGGCCGCTGAGGTGAGCGCCGCACACGGCCACAGGGATGGTGCCGCTGCGCGCGGGGTTGTCGGCCAACAAGCCGACGGGCTCACCCAGCTTGTCCACGTCGGCCAGTGACATGGTGGTGGCGCCCAGTGCGTAGCCGCTGACCTCCACCGAGAGGCAGCGCTGGAATCGGTCGGCCAGGCGCAGCAGCGTGATGTCTTTGTGCGCGGGGGCCGCCAGGGTCACGCCCCAAGGCAGGCCGGCGGCATCGCCATCGGACAGGAAGCCTGCGGGCACGGCCACGGCGGCGTAGTCCAGCAGGTTCATGTGGTTGGTGTAGTGGCCCAGGTGGCTGTTCAAGCGGATCGGGTCGGCCTGCATCTCGGCGATGCGGTAGATCGTGCCGGCCGTGGGGGTGAGCAGGCAGTCCACGGTTTGCCAGACCTGATCGCACACGCGCTTGAGGGCCTTGAGCTGGTGCTGTGCCGAGAACAGCTCGGCGGCGGTTTTGGATCGGCCGGCTTCGATGATGCTGCGCACGGGCGGGAACACGGCCTCGGGCTGTTCGTCGATGAAACCGCGGATGGCCTGGTAGCGCTCGGCCACCCACGGGCCTTCGTAGAGCAGGCGCGCGGTTTCGAGGAAGGGCGAGAAATCGACCTCGACGGGGGTGCCACCGAGCGAGATGGCGCGCTGCACCGCCGCTTCAAACAGTTGGTGGGCGGCGTCGTTGCCGAAGAAGGCGAGGTCCTGTGCGCGCGGCACGCCGAAGCGGAACGGCCCGCCCGAGAAGTCCACGCCATGTGGCGCCGCGGCACGACTGAACGCGTCCTTGTTGTCGAAGCCGGCGGCCACCTGCAGCACGTCGTGTGCGTCACCCGCGTGCAGCGCGAAGATGTTGACCGTGTCGAGCGAGCGGCATGCAGGCACCACGCCGGTGGTCGACAGCAGGCCACACGTGGGCTTCAGACCGATCAGGTTGTTGAACGCGGCGGGCACGCGACCCGATCCAGCCGTGTCGGTGCCCAGCGAGAAGCTGACCCAGCCTTTGGCGACGGACACGGCCGAGCCGGAGCTGGAGCCGCCGCTGATGAAGTCCGCATCGAAAGCGTTGGCGCAGGCGCCATACGGCGAGCGCGTGCCGTTCAGGCCCGTGGCGAACTGGTCGAGGTTGGCCTTGCCCATGGGGATGGCGCCCGCATCCAGCAGGCGCTGAACCACGAAGGCGCTGGCGCTCGGGGTGTGCGCGAACTCGGGGCACGCGGCAGTGGTGGGCTCCCCCGCCAGGTCGATGTTGTCCTTGATGACGAAGGGCACGCCGTAGAGCGGCAAGCTGCTGGCGTCCAGGCCTTCCAGCCGAGCCAGGTGGGGCTCGAGTTCGGCCTCGCTCAGGCGGTGGATGAAGGCGTGGTGGGCATCGCTGGCACAACGGCGCGCGGCCTCGGCGATCACATCGCGCAACCTCAGTCCCTGGCGGTAGGCGGTGCGCAAGCTGGCGAGGTCGAAGCTCAGCTGGCTGAGGTCGGTGGCGGGCGGTTGGGTCGCGATCTCGGTCGGGGTCATCAAAGGGCTTCCTTCCTGGTGCGGGGCGTGTGCTGGGCGGCGCTCATGGGTTCATTTCGGGCCTGATTCGATCAGGATCAGCGTGTCCTGGCCGGCCGCAACCGGCGCGCCTTCGCGGCACAGCACGCGGTGGACGGTGCCGTCGCAAGGCGCGGCGATGGCGAACTCCATCTTCATGGACTCGACCACCACCAGCACCTCGCCGGCTTTCACGCTCTGGCCGTCCTTGACCGCCACTTGCCAGACGTTGCCGGGCACGCTGGTGGCCACGAAGCGGCCGCCTGCGGGCAGGTCCAGCTCGGCGTCGGGTGCGGCGCTGGCCACGTCGCTTTCGCTGCCGAAGTCGGCCTGGCCGCTGGCGATCCAGCGCTGACGCTCGGCCTCGAACGAGGCCTGCTGGCGGGCCTTGAAGGCCGCGATGCTGTCGGCCTGTTCGGTCAGGAAGCGGCGGTAGTTGCGCAGGTTGAAGCTCGAGTCTTCGACGCGCAGCGCGTACCCGCCGTGCGGGAAGGTGGCGCGGATGCGCAGCAGCTCGGCCTCGCTGACAGGGTGGAAGCGGATCTCGTCGAAGAAGCGCAGCAGCCAGGGCTGTTCAAACGCCGGGTGCCCCGCCTCGGCGCCATGCCGCCAGCGGTTCCACATCTGCAGCGTGCGACCGACGAACTGGTAGCCGCCGGGGCCTTCCATGCCGTAGACGCACAGGTAGGCACCGCCGATGCCCACGGCGTTCTCGGGCGTCCAGGTGCGCGCGGGGTTGTACTTCGTGGTGACCAGGCGGTGGCGTGGGTCGACCGGCGTGGCGACGGGCGCGCCCAGGTACACATCGCCCAGGCCGAGCACGAGGTAGCTGGCGTCGAAGACGATGTTGAAGACCTCTTCGAGGCTGTCCAGGCCGTTGATGCGGCGGATGAACTCGATGTTGCTCGGGCACCAGGGTGCGTCGGGACGCACCGATTGCATGTACTTCTCGATTGCCAGGCGCGTTTGCGCGTCGTCCCAAGACAGCGGCAGGTGCACCACGCGGTTGGGGATGGTGATGTCGTCCAGCGGCGGCAGGTGGTCTTCGACGTCGAGCAGCACGCGCAGCAGCTCGTCGCGCGGCAGCACGGCCGGGTCGAAGAGCACCTGCAGCGAGCGGATGCCAGGGGTCATGTCGATGACGCCTGACAGGCCTTTTCCACCATTGAGCTTCTTGAGCTCGGCCATCAGCGCGTGCACGCGGAAGCGCAGCTCCAGGTCCAGCACCAGCGGGCCGAACTCCATCAGCACGTAGCGATCGCCGGCCTGGCGCACCACCACGTGGGGCTTCTCGCCATCGGCGGGCACGTCGGCCAGGATCGGGCTGACGCAGGCGTGCGCGTGGTCGTGCGGCGCCGCGGGCAGCGGCGTGTTCAGCGTGCGGACGCTGGCTTCGAGCACGGCCTCGCGCTCGGCGGCCTGCGCAGCCGAGATGCGGTGAAAGCGCACCGTGTCACCTGGGCGCAGCTGGCCCAGCTTCCACAGCTCGGCGTTGACCACCACGGCAGGGCAGACGAAGCCGCCCAGGCTCGGGCCGTCGGGGCCGAGGATGACGGGCATGTCGCCGGTGAAGTCGATGGCGCCGATGGCGTAGGCGTTGTCGTGGATGTTGGAGGGGTGCAGGCCGGCTTCACCACCGTCGGTGCGGGCCCATTTCGGTTTTGGCCCGATCAGGCGCACGCCGGTGCGGCTGGAGTTGTGGTGCACCTTCCAGTCGGCGGCGAAGAAGGTGGCGATGTCCTCGTCCTGAAAGAAGTCGGGAGCGCCATGCGGGCCGTAGAGCACGCCGATGTCCCAGTGCTGGCCGATGTTGGGGAGGGCCTCGGCCGCGACCTGCTGGCCCGATGTACCGACGCCAGGGGCAGCCAGGTGCAGCACGTCGCCCACGCGCAGGTTGCGCCCGCCGTGGCCACCGAACTGGCCGAGCGTGAAGGTGGCGCGGCTGCCCAGGTAGGTGGGCACGTCCAGGCCGCCGCCCACGGCCAGGTAGCTGCGCAAGCCGCTTCCGGCGCGACCCAGCGTGAGCACGCTGCCGGCGCGCACGGCGTGGCTTTGCCACAGGGCCAATGGTTCGCCGTCGAGTTCGGCTGGCATCGGCGCACCCGTGAGCGCGATGACGGTGTCGACGTGGAACTTCAGCGTCGGGCCGGCCAGGGTGCATTCCAGCGTCGCGGCATCGGGCGCGTTGCCCACCAGCCGGTTGGCCAGGCGGTGGGCGAGGGCGTCCATCGGGCCCGAAGGGGGCACGCCCACGTCCCACAGGCCTTGGCGGCCGGGCCAGTCCTGCACGGCGGTCTGCACGCCAGCGGCCAGCACCTCGATGGTGTCGGGGCGGAATTCGAATGTGCTCAGAAAGCGCGTGACCTGGCGGCCTTCGCGGAAAACCGGGTGCTTGACCACCTGGCGCAGGTAGGGCAGGTTGGTCTCGATGCCGGCCAGGCGGGTGCCGGCCAGGGCCGCGTCCAGCCTGGACAGGGCTTGCTCGCGCGTGTCGGCGGTGACGATGAGCTTGGCCAGCATCGGGTCGTACCAGGCGGGCACCTCGGTGCCGCGCTCGACCCAGCCGTCCACGCGGGCCGCTTCAGGGAACACGACCTCGGTCAGCAGGCCCGCACTGGGCTGGAAGTTGCGCGCCGGGTCTTCGGCGTACAGCCGCACCTGGATGGAGGCGCCTTGTGGCTTGGGCTGCAGCGAGGCCAGGTCCGGCAGTTCACCTGCGGCCAGCTTCACCATCCAGGCCACCAGGTCCACGCCACACACCTGCTCGGTCACGCCGTGCTCGACCTGCAGCCGCGTGTTGACTTCCAGGAAGTAGAACTGCGCCGTGTCGGCGTCGTAGACGTACTCCACCGTGCCGGCAGACCGGTAGTTCACGGCCTTCGCCAAGCGCACGGCGGTGTCCAGCAAGGCCTGACGCTGGGCGTCGGTCAAACCTGGAGCCGGCGTTTCTTCGATGACCTTCTGGTTGCGGCGCTGCACCGAGCAGTCGCGCTCACCCAGGGCGATGACCTGGCCGCGCCCGTCGCCGAACACCTGCACCTCGATGTGCCGCGCGTTCTCGACGAACTTCTCCAGGTACAGGCCCGCGTCCTTGAAGTTGGCCGAGGCCAGGCGCTGCACGGCGGCGAAGGCGTCGGCCAGCTCGGCGTCGCTGCGCACCAGGCGCATGCCGATGCCGCCGCCGCCCGCCGTGCTCTTGAGCATCACTGGGTAGCCGATGCGTGCGGCTTCCAGCTGCGCGTGGGCGATGTCGTCCAGCAGGCCCGAGCCGGGCAGCAGGGGCACGTCGCTGAGCTGGGCCAGCTCGCGCGCGGTGTGCTTGAGGCCAAAGGCCCGCATCTGATCGGCGTTCGGCCCGATGAAGGCGATGCCCGCCGCTTCACAGGCTTCAGCGAAGCCGGGGTTCTCCGAGAGGAAGCCGTAGCCGGGGTGGATGGCCTGGGCGCCGCACTCGCGCGCGATGCGCAGGATCTCGTCGGCGCGCAGGTAGCTCTCGGCGGCCGGGGCCGGGCCCACGCAGAAGGCTTCGTCGGTCTCGCGCACGTGGCGCGCGCTGGCGTCGGCTTCGGAGTAGACGGCCACGCTGCGCACGCCCAGGGCTTTGAGCGTGCGGATGATGCGGCAGGCGATGGCGCCTCGGTTGGCGATCAGGACCTTGTCGAACATGGGGGCGCTTCCGGGCGGGCCGTCCCGCGGGCGTGTGTCGCGCAGCGGGCCGTCCCGCTGGCCGTCAAGAACAGGATGTGATCGACTTGGTGCTGAGACAGCAAGGCTTGGGCCAGCCGCTCAGCTCGCGGCCTCAACCGGGTCCCACACCAGCAGCTGGATGGGCGTCGGGTTGTAGGCGTTGCAGGGGTTGTTGAGTTGTGGGCAGTTCGAGATCAGCACCCACACGTCCATCTCGGCGCGCATCTCCACGTACTTGCCGGGGCCCGAGACGCCGTCGGCGAAGGTGAGCTGGCCGTCGGCCGTCACCGGCACGTTCATGAAGAAGTTGACGTTGGGCACCAGGTCGGCCTTGCCCAGGCCGATGTCGGCGTGCTGGATGGCCAGCAGGTAGTTGTCGCGGCAGCTGTGCATGAACTTCTTCTGCAGCGCGTAGCGCACGGTGTTGCTCTCGGCTGCGCAGGCCCCGCCCAGCGTGTCGTGCCGGCCGCAGGTGTCGGCCGTGATGGTGAGCATGGGGCGGCCTTCGTTGCTCACCAGCACCGAGCCGGTCGTCAGGTAGATGCCGCCCTGGTGCAGCAGGGTGTCGGTGGCGCTGTAGTGTTCGGCCAGGTCGCTCGCGTTGTAGAAGATCACGTCGGCGGCCTGGTTGCCCTCCAGGTCGACGATGCGCAGCGTCTGGCCGCGCTTGACCTGAAAGAGGACGGGCTCGCCCGCCGGGTGGCGCTGGTTGAGGATGGCATCTGCTTCAAGCAGGGGGCTGTGCTGGATGCGGATGGCGGTCGCTTGGGTTGCGTTCATGGCGTGGGCTCCTGAGTCTCAGAGCGCGAACATGTCGCTGTTGTGGTGGGCGCGGGCGTTCTCGCCGCGGAAGGTGCGGCAGAAGTCGTCGGCCGGGGCCGGGCCGCTGCGCCAGGCCACCACGCCGACCTGCGGCGGCGCATAGGACTCGCTGGGGTTGAGCGGGTGGGGCGCTGTCGAGATGGCCACCACCAAGTCCATGTCCAGCCGCAGCTCGACGAAGTCACCCGCTTGGCTGTGGCCGGCCGCAAAGTGGAATCGCCCCTCGTCATCGACCGTCACCTTGCTGAACAGGTTGACCGGCGCGATCAGGTCGCGCCGGCTCAGGCCGTGCTTGCCGATCTCGATCAGCAGGCCGTCCTTGCCCGAGCGGTGCATGCCGTTGCGGTGGGCCTCGAAGCGGTGCTCGCCAAAGCGCCGCTGCATGGTGGGGGTGTCGAGCAGGGCGCCAAGCGGGTCGTGCCAGCCCAGGCTGTCGGCGGTGAAGCTGGCCATCGAGCGCCCCATGTCGCTCATGAGCACGTGGCCGCGGCGGTAGTGGGCCGTGTGCTGCGCCTTGAGCGAGTCGGGCATGTTGTAGCGCTCGAGCGTGTGGTGCGCGGCGTAGAGCACCAAGCTCACGTTGGCGTCGGCACCAAGGCTGACGAAACGCAAGGAGGTGCCACGCTTGAGGCGCCACGACCAGTGGCCACCTCCCGGCACGCGTTCGGACCACAGGATGTGGTCGGTGCTCACACCAGCCAGTGAATCAGCGGGCAGGCGCTGCCAATGAGCGACGGCGTCAACCGGGGCCGAAGCGGGTGGGTTGTCGCGGGTGTGTTCGGGGTGGTGGGCTGACATGGTCTGACTCCTGGAGGGGCGGGACAAGCACGAGAGACTCTGGTGTCGGCTCTTCGCCTTCATCAGGACCTCCCGGGCTTTTGTCCCTCCGTGGAGCCGCCACCGCTGTTGCCGTTGCGACCGAGTGCTCTCGGACCAGACAGCCGGCGTGACACCGACTCGGAACCCTAGCGCTCATTCAGCCCTGAAGCGGTGACCGCGGTCCGAGCTGCTCTCGCAAGTCAGTAAGCAAATTGAGTGCCAGTGCCAGCGCGGGCTCGGCTGGGCAGCCTGCACCACCATCGTGCGCGCACGGGCCAACGTGCCGAGCTGGTCGCCCAGGTGCGTGCGCAGTGAGCATCAAGGGGACTGTTGCTGCGCCAGATCGGGGCGCCTGAGCACCCGGGGTGGCGGCCAGGCGCTGGTGTCCACGCAGTAAAAAGCCAGCAACTCTTCGAACAGCGCTGGGTGGTGCGTGCGCAGCTCCAGCCCTTGCTCGAAGAAGGCTTCTGTCACCACCGCAAAGAACTCGGCCGGGTTGCTGGCGCCATAAGGGTCGAGGAAGGTGTCCTCCTCCCCGCGATCCAAAGCGGCCAGCAGCGCCTCGAACTCTGACTGCATCACCTTCGACCAGCTGGCTTGCCGGGCTGCGCTGGGCAGCGCCGGGATGCCATCGGTCAGTCCCGCCTCCGAGTCCAGCTGGTGCGCGAACTCGTGGATGACCACGTTCCAGCCATCAACGGGGTCGGCGGCGCCAACCAGCACGTCCTCCCACGACAGGATCACCTGTCCCTCCTGCCATGACTCGCCTGCCCGCCAGTCGCGGCCCGACTGCACCACGCCGATCTCGTCGGTGTGAGCGATGTCGACTTCGAACGCACTCGGGTAGACCAGCACCTGCCTGAGAGCCGGGTAGTAGTCGTTCGGCCGATTGAGCAGCAGCAGGCAGGCCTGCGCCGCGATGGTCACGCGCACCTCGTCGTCGATGACCTGTCCCTGGCAACCGACAAATGCCTTTTCCGCCAGGAAGACCTGGATGTGGCGCCGAAGCTGAACCTGCAGGTCCGCAGGCAGGGACGCTGCCAGGGGCACATTGCGCCGGATGATCGCCCGCCAGGCCGGGGGGAAAGCCTGGCCTTGCTGGCGCACACGCCGTTGTGTGACCAGACGTGGCTGCCAGATGAGCCAGGCAATCAGCAACAAAGCCAGGATGGTGACGATCAGGATGGGCAAGAGGTCTGCGAGGGCGTTCGGCGTCGATGCACAAGCATACACAGCGGCCACAGCCGGGGCAGGGTGTGGCGCCCCGCACAAAATCAGGGCATGCTTGCGTTTACCGGTGCTGTTTTGCGGTTTCAAACCGGGCAGGATTCCTAGAATCGGTGCACTCATTGCCACTGACCATGTCCGCCTTGCCGAAAAGCACGAACGATGACGAGGAACGCCGGCTGGCGTCCTTGGCTCGCCACGGTGTTCTCGACACCCCCCCCGAACAGGCCTTCGATGACCTGACGCAGCTGGCTGCCCAGGTCCTGGGCATGCCCATTGCCCTGGTCAGCCTCATCGACCGCGACCGGCAGTGGTTCAAGTCCCGAGTGGGCATCGATGTCTGCAGCACCCCGCGCGACTTCGCCTTTTGCGACCACGCCATCCGGCAACCCGATGTCATGGTGGTCGAAGACGCCAGCGCTGACCCGCGTTTCGCCAGCAACCCGCTGGTCACGGGCGATCCGTTCATCCGCTTTTACGCCGGGGCGCCCCTGGTCGCCGACGATGGTTCGGCCCTGGGTACCCTGTGTGTCATCGACCGTCAGCCCAGAAGTCTGCTCCCTGGCCAGCGCGAGACCCTGGCCCTGCTTGCCAGGCAGGTCATGGCCCAGCTCAATTTGCGCAGGCAGGCGACGCGCCTGGAGGCCTTGCTGCACGAGCTGCAAGACCGCACCCAACTGCTGAGCCAGCTCTCGCACCGCGTGCCAGGCGTCATCTACCAGTTCAGGCTCTACCCGGACGGCCGAAGCTGCTTCCCGTACGCCAGCGAGCGCATGTGGGACATGTACGAAGTCCACCCGGAAGAGGCCCTGCATGACGCGTCCTGCGTCATCGCGCGCATCCACCCGCAGGACGTGCAAGCCGTGCTCGATTCCATCGAGACCTCTGCCACCAACATGCTGCCGTGGCGACACGAGTACCGCGTCGTGCTGCCCCAGCAGGGCACCAGGTGGCGCCTTGGTGACGCGGTGCCGGAGCGCCTGCCCGATGGCAGTGTGCTGTGGCACGGCTTCATCACCGACATCACCGAGCGAAGGCTGCACCAGGAGCGCACTCACCGCCTGGCCTACTACGACCCGCTCACCGGCTTGCCCAACCGCCGCTTGCTGATCGATCGCCTCGAGCGCGAACTGGCGCACTTGCGGCGCTGCGGCCGACTCGGGGCCTTGTTGTTCATCGACCTGGACAACTTCAAACAGATCAACGACGCGCGCGGCCATGCCGTCGGCGACGACCTGCTCAGGCAGGTGGCCCAGCGTTTGTCCAGCGTGCTGCGCCAGGACGACACCGTGGCCCGGCTGGGCGGCGACGAGTTCGTCGTGCAGGTTGGCAACCTCGACCCCGATGTGGAGGTCGCCGCCAGGCAGGCCCGCCTGGTGGCCGAGAAGGTGCGCACCGTGCTGGAAGGGCGCTACGAGGTTTCGGGGTTCCCCTACAGCAGCACCGGCAGCATCGGCTTGACCTTGTTCCCGCGCGGTGACGCCACCACCGTCGACGACCTCCTGCGCGAAGCCGACACCGCCATGTACCGCGCCAAGTCGGGCGGGCGCAACCGCATCGAGTTCTTCGAGGCGACCATGCAGTCCGAAGTCGAAGAGCGGCTGGCCATGGAGCAGGACCTGCAGCTCGCCCTGGCGGGTGAGCAGTTCGATGTGCACGTGCAGCCCCAGGTCGACGCCCAGGGCCGAATCATCGGTGGCGAGTTGCTGATGCGTTGGCAGCATCCCCAGCGCGGCAACGTGCCGCCCAACGTCTTCATCCCCCTGGCCGAAGAATCCACGCTGATCCTGCAGTTGGGGCAGATGGTGTTGCAGCGAGCCTGCGAGGCTTTGGCTCGGCTGCAGCAGGCGGGCCGGCAGTGGACGCTGTCGGTCAACGTCAGCCCGCGCCAGTTCCGCAGCCCCGATTTCGTGGACTGCGTCTCGCACGCGCTCAAAGAAGCCGGCGCCGATGCGCGTGGCCTGATCCTGGAGGTCACCGAAGGCCTGTTGATCGAGAACTGGCAAGACACGGTCTCGCGCATGGGCGAGCTGGTGGCCTTGGGCCTGCGCTTTTCGATCGACGATTTCGGCACGGGCTACTCCAGCCTGGCCTACCTCAAGAAGCTGCCGCTGTACGAGCTCAAGATCGACCGCACATTCGTGCGCGACACGCCGTCGGATCCCAACGACACGGCCATCGTCGAAGCCATCCTGTCGGTGTCGCAACACCTGGGTCTGCGCGTGGTGGCCGAGGGCGTCGAGACCGAAGAGCAGGCCGCTTTCCTGACCAGCCACGGTTGCCAGTGCCTGCAGGGCTACCTCTTCGCCAGGCCCATGCCCCTGGCCGGTTGGCTGGACGACGTCATGGCCTGAGGCCTGGGCACGTCAGCAAGCCAAGGAAGGCGCGAAACGAGCGTCTGCTGGCAGCTCGACCCGCCAGGCTTTGGCGTGCACCAGCAAGGCATCACCCAAAGCTGTCTTCAATGTCAGCGAGGTGGGCGAATCACCCCGGGAGGGTGCTTCGAGGACGACGCCTGTGACCGTGTGCGCATTCGAGCCATCGCACCATTCGGCCTCGTCGATGCGACCGATCAATCTGGATGGCAGACCCTCCCAGCTTGCTTCAATCAGGTGCCACCTCACGCCCAGCAGGTGACCGCCACTTCGTGTGGGGTCCAACTGGCGCCGATCCCCGCCGACCTTGGCCGCAGCCAGGACCACCACGAGGTCTGCGCCATGCTGCTCCACCCGAGCGATCTCGGACCCCGCCAGCTCGATCAACCATGACGCCTCCTCGCTCATGGCATGTGACCCGGGCGGGCTTCATCCCCGCCCGGTTCTTCGGTGGGCGCCTGAAAGATCAGCACCTTCAAGGCGCGCTCGGGTGAGGCGTCGTCGAACGCTCGCGGGTTGGCCAGGCGCTCGACAAAGCGCAGGGACGGTGCAGCCTCCTGCATGAGGTCAAGCAGAAAGCTTGTCTCCAGCTTGGTTGAGTTCAAGCAGAGCATCGCGTGGCCTCCTGGGGCCAGCAAGTCAGGCAGGCGGCGCATCAGGCGCACATAGTCCTTCTCGGCCACGAAGCTGCCTTTTTGGTAAGCAGGCGGGTCCACGATGACCAGGTCATGAGGGCCGCTTCTGCGCAACTTGCCCCATGAGCTGAAGATGTCGTGCGGCAGGAAACTCGCACCTTGGCCCAGGCCATTGAGCGCGTGGTTCTGCTTGCCGATGTTCAGTGCACTGCCCGCCATGTCCACGTTGACCACCTGCGAGGCGCCTGCCTGCATGGCCACCACCGAGAAGGCGCAGGTGTAGGCGAACAGGTTGAGCACCCGCGCACCAGGCTGAGCCTGCATGCGATCGCGAACCCATTGACGGCCAGCTGCCATGTCCAGGAACAGCCCGTGGTTCAGGCCCCTTGGCAGGTGCACACGAAAGCGAACCGGGCCCTCGCTCACGGTGTGCGGGTCGGGCACATCGCCAGGCAACACCCGGGTCTCCGATCGAGCCTCCTGGCGAAGCTGAAACACGCAATTGAGTGGCTCTGACGGCGCCAGCACCGACCAGCGTCCACGCAGCGCCTCGAGCACGGCGTCGAGATCGCTATCAGAGACGGGCTGGTGGCTGGTCAGCAACCAGACTGGTGCGTAGGCGTCCAGCGACCATTGCTCGCTGCCAGGGTGCAAGCCCCCTCGACCATGGAAGACGCGCTGGGCATCGGTTGGGCGTTCGAGTCGGGAGATGGCGTCCAGCAAGGCATGCATGGCCGCGATTCTGACACTTCAGGGCCAACAGGCCTGTCCGAAGCTATTTGTTCTTCAACTTGCCCTTGGGCATGACCGTCGTGGTCGGTGCAACGGGCCGGGTCGAGACGGAAGCCGAATCTTTGGGCGCGCTGGTGTCCTTCTTCGGCTTCTTGATCATCTTGTTGCTGCGCTGTTCGCCTTTGGCCATGGTGCACTCCTTTTCAAAGACCTGTGTTCATTCGGCGGCAGGTGCCTGAACAGGGAAGTCGGTGGCTGATGGCTCGGTCTGTGCCGGAAGGGCTTTGCGCTGGGCTTTTTCGGCCTTCTTCTGCTTTTTTTGCTGTTCCCGCTGACGCTTCTCGAACTGGTAGTTGGGCTTGGCCATGGGATGCTCTCCGGTTGGTGTCCCCCACCTTACCACTGCAGCGGGCCCGCGCTGGCGCCGCTCAGTTGCTGATGGGGGAGCAAAGCTCGACGAGCACCCCATCTGGGCAGCGCACATACGAGACCGTCTGACCCCAAGGCTTGAGCTTTGGTGCAGCGAGCTCGGTGGCCCCGGCGAGGAGCGCGCGAGCGTGGGCTGCTGACACCTGCTCGGTCACCAGCGCAATTTCAAAGCCCAACGGCTGCAAGGATTTGTCCGCGTGCACGTGACCGCCAGGAAAGTTCATGTCACCCAGCTCGTGCGCGGCGAAAGACAAGGTGGTGGCACCGGTGTCCAGCTCACCGTAGGTGCCGCTCTCGTGGAGAAACTTTCGCTTCAGACCAAATGCGTTCTCGAAGAACGCCAGCGAAGCCGACACATCCGGCACATAGACGATGGTGTAGCCAAGCTTCATGAAAGACCTCTGACTGGGGTGAATTTGTGCGCGGTGTGCGCAGGCTCATCGTTTGTTGGCAGCCGGCACGACCCCGACCTGCGCCTCGGTGCCCGTGGCATCTTCGATGGCCATGTGCATGTTTGCCACGGCCTCTCGCTCGCCTTTGATGGCATAGGTGTCGTGTGAGCAATGCGGGCAATGTGCGGCGAATGCCGCCTCGATGCCGCGCATGCCCGAAATGTCCATCGGGATCATTTCGGTGAGCTCCGCCTTGCAGTTGTTGCAGACGATGTGTTTCGGCCGCAGTGACAGTTGCCGCTCGATGGCAGCTTGTTTGCGTTGCTCTGGTGTGCCGCGTAGCTTGGCTTGTCCCATGAAGTTTCCAGGTATCTTTGAGTTTTCGGCGTGGACCGGTCAGTGCGAATCAAGCACGAAGACCATGCCCAAAAGGCCAACCGAGACGGTTTTGTCTTGGATGCTTGTGTAAGAGGCCACGCCAACCGAGTGATAGTTGCTGGCGAACGCCGTCAACGCCCCGACGCCCAGGATTCCCGCCAAGGGGCTGCGCTCTGCGACCGCCGCCTTGATCTGATCTCTGTGCCTTTGGGCAGAGGGGTTGAGGGCAATTGCCGCAAGAACGATGGCGCCAGTCATCGCGGCTGCCTTGATTGCTGGGTTCATGAATCCACTGCCCTTTTGTGTTGGTCCAGTGCGAACGATAGCTGATGAGGCGTTGCCTGTATTGACCCAGCGGTTTCTGCACAGGTCAGGCTGCTAAAGCATAAGCCTCAGCGGGGGTCTTCATGCCCAGCGCTTGGTGAGGGCGCCGGTGGTTGTAAAAGCCGATCCAGTCTGCGATCACGCGGCTGGCGTGTTGCAGGGTCTCGAACCGGTGGCGGTGCACGCACTGGTCTTTGAGCGTTCTGATCACGCGTTCGACCATGCCGTTTTGCTCCGGGCTGTACGGTGTGATGAACTCCTGCTGCAGCCCATAGCTCTTGACCAGGGCCGTGTAGCTGCGGCTGGTGAACACCAGTCCGTTGTCTGACCTCAGCAAGAACGGGTGCCTGACTTTGCCCAGGCAGCCGTAGCGAGCAATCAACGCCTGCTCCGGTAATCCCCCCTCAAAACCAGCGCAGTGAGAAGTAGAAGTTTTCGAAGGAAAATTTCTACCATGAAGAAGTCCCGATTCACCGACAGCCAGATCATCGAGGCGCTCAAGCGCGTACCGCATCTACAGGGAGCTGGAGCTGAACCTGCGCATCAAGCCACGCAAGCGCCTGGTGCGCGACAAGCCACAGCCGCTATCGGTACCAGAGGCCATCAATCAGGTGTGGTCAATGGACTT
>Ga0180008_1000011_pt1 | contig 221957 bp, 193 predicted proteins | sample MM_PW_MetaG_FD_121121 | JGI IMG/M metagenome (GOLD analysis project Ga0180008, IMG submission 121121) | Groundwater microbial communities from the Aspo Hard Rock Laboratory (HRL) deep subsurface site, Sweden - MM_PW_MetaG | ecosystem: Environmental > Aquatic > Deep subsurface > Groundwater... | reverse complement strand
GGTGTCAAGCGTGAGGACGTGGATGCACAGCTCGAAGGGCTGGGAGACGGCTTCGTGCAGCTCGAAGCGCTCGACCATCAAGTCAGCGGGCAAGGGCTGCTCGGCATGCGTGGCCGCCAGCGCATGCAGCCGGGTGTCTTGCGCCCACTCAGACAGCAGCCCGGCCAGGTCCGACAGGCTTGGCAAATTCATGGTCCCTGATTTGGTTTGTTTGGTGCCGGGAGTTTAGGAGCCTCGAGGTGCAACGGGCTCCCCCCGAAAGGCCGGACCTTGAAAGCAAACGTAAGGCGGCCGCTCCTGGCGGAACCAGGACAAATCACCCCCTCGGGGCGTCCGGCAGCAGGCAGGCTTCGAGCACCTGCAAATCATTGTCGCGGGCGAAGTTCATGACGAAGTCCCAGGCCATGGGCTCGATGTCACGCAAGGCTTCGTTGACGACCACGCACTTGACGTTGTCCACGCTGGTGGGCACGCAGTAGGGGGAGTACCCGATGTGAGCCATGGGCCCCGACATGCCCCCCGGCCTGAAGCTGCACATGGCGCCGGCAAGGCGCTCGGCCCAGTCGCTGGGACGGAAGGTGCGGCCTTGTTTGGTCAGGCCCAGGATGAAGACTTCTCGGGGTTTGGGGGTGCGTTCTGGCAATGAGGGCGTCGACACGGTGGCGCTTCCGACGGGCTGTGCAATGGGTGAATTGACAGGCGCAGGACCAGATTGTGTCTGGCATCTGCGGGGAACCAGGGCGACAGACCACGGGTAGCGGGCTGCAACACTGGGTGATGGCCGCCACCCCAGCCGATGGGGCTCGGGGGTTGCCATGCTGACAGGACGTGATTGTCGCGGATGCAGAGGGCTGCTGCAACTTGGATGCCAGCAATCAAAGGGCATTGCGGGGTGTGCGCAACTGCGTGCACCCGCGTTGCGCCCGATTTCACGGCCCAACGAGGCCGAAGCGCTCAGGGTTGGCACCAGGGCGCAGGGCGATATTGCATAGAATGTTCGCTCCCTCACCTCACCGAGCCCCGCTCATGAACGCCCCAGTCAACGCCATGCCTCACGTGATGCCCACCTATGGCCGCCTGCCCGTCGCCCTGTCGCACGGCCAGGGCGCCGAAGTCTGGGACACCGAGGGCCGACGTTACCTGGACGCGCTCTCCGGCATCGCGGTCAACACCCTGGGGCACAACCACGCCAAGTTGGTGCCCGCGCTGCAGGACCAGGTCAGCAAGATGATCCACTGCTGCAACTACTACCAGGTGCCGCTGCAGGAAGAGCTCGCCCGCCTGCTGGTGGAGCGCTCGGGGCTGACCAACGTCTTCTTCTGCAACTCGGGCCTGGAGGCCAACGAGGCGGCGCTCAAGATCGCGCGCAAGTTCGGCCACGACAAGGGCATCGACCGCGCCGAAGTGGTGGTCTACGAGAAGGCCTTCCATGGTCGCTCGATCGCCACGCTGTCGGCCACGGGCAACCCCAAGGTGCACGCCGGCTTCGAGCCGCTGGTCGAAGGCTTCGTGCGCGTGCCGCTCAATGACATCGAAGCGCTGGAAGAAGTCGCCCGCACCCGCCCGAACGTGACGGCCGTGTTCCTGGAAGTGATCCAGGGCGAAGGCGGCGTCAACCCGGCCCGCATCGACTACCTGCAGGCCATCCGCGCGCTGTGCGACCGTCAGGGCTGGCTGCTGATGCTCGACGAGGTGCAATGCGGCATCGGCCGCACCGGCAAGTGGTTCGCCCACCAGTGGGCCGGCATCCAGCCCGACGTCATGCCGCTGGCCAAGGGCCTGGGCTCGGGCGTGCCGGTGGGCGCCGTGGTCTGTGGCCCCAAGGCGGCCGAGGTGCTCAAGCCGGGCAACCACGGCACCACGTTCGGCGGCAACCCGCTGGCCATGCGCGCAGGCGTCGAGACCATCACCATCATGGAAGAAGACCAACTGCTGGCCAACGCCCAGCATGTGGGCGAACACCTGATGGGTGCCCTGCGCCGCGAGTTGGCCAACGTGGCCGGCGTCACCGAGATCCGTGGCCAGGGCCTGATGATCGGCATCGAGCTGGACCGCCCTTGTGGTGTCATCCTCAACCGCGCGCTCGATGCGGGGCTGCTGCTGAGCGTGACGGCCGACAAGGTCGTGCGCCTGCTGCCGCCGCTGATCTTCACCCCGGCACAGGCCGACGAGCTCGTCGCCACCCTGGTGCCGCTCATCAAGCAGTTCCTTGCCGAGCCGAAGGCCTGAGCCGTCCGCCCCGCTCCCTGCCCCAACAGACACCCAAGCGCCATGAAGCCCGGAAACAGCCTGATCAAGCACTACCTGCAGTTCAAGGACCTGCGCGCCCCGGAGTACGAGTACCTCTTCCAGCGCGCGGCCAGCATCAAGCAGCGCTTCAAGAACTACGAGAAGTACCAGCCCCTGTCGGACCGCACCCTGGCCATGATCTTCGAGAAGGCCAGCACGCGCACACGCGTGAGCTTCGAGGCCGGCATGTACCAGATGGGCGGCTCGGTGGTGCACCTGACCACCGATGGCAGCCAGCTGGGCCGAAGCGAGCCGATCGAGGACAGCGCCCGCGTGATCTCGCGCATGGTCGACATCGTGATGATCCGCACCTACGAGCAGGCCAAGATCGTCAAGTTCGCGGCCAACTCGCGCGTGCCCGTCATCAACGGGTTGACCAACGAGTACCACCCCTGCCAGATCCTGGCCGACATCTTCACCTACATCGAGCACCGCGGCTCGATCGCCGGCAAGGTGGTGGCTTGGGTGGGCGACGGCAACAACATGGCCAACACCTGGCTGCAGGCGGCCGAGCTACTGGGCTTCACGGTGCACGTGAGCACGCCCAGTGGCTACGAGATCGACCCCGAGGTGGCGGGCATCTCCGACAAGGGCTGCTACAAGGTCTTCAAGGACCCGATGGACGCCTGCCGCGGCGCCCACCTGGTGACCACCGACGTGTGGACCAGCATGGGCTTCGAGGCCGAGAACGAAGAGCGCAAGAAGGCCTTCGCAGACTGGTGCGTGGACGCCGAGATGATGGGCGTGGCCGCCCCCGATGCGCTGTTCATGCACTGCCTGCCCGCCCACCGGGGCGAAGAGGTCGAAGCCGAGGTGATCGACGGGCCGCAATCGGTGGTGTGGGACGAGGCCGAGAACCGGCTGCACGTGCAGAAGGCCCTGATGGAGTACCTGCTGCTCGGCCGAATCGGCTGAAGCACCTCAGCTGAGGCTCCTCAAGCGGGGGCGCCCATCCGGAACACGGCCACCGCCTGGGCCAGGCGATCAGACTGGCGGGCCAGGCTCTCGGCGGCCGCAGCGGTCTCTTCAACCAGGGCAGCATTTTGCTGCGTGGCCTGGTCCAGCATGCCGATGGTGGTGTTGATCTGGGCGATGCCATGGTTCTGCTCTGAACTGGACGTCGTGATCTGCCCCACCAGCTCGGTCACGCGCCTGACCTGGTCAACGACCTGACCGATGGTCGAGCCAGCGCCATCGACCAGTGAACTGCCCGATTCCACCTGCTCGACGCTGCTGGTGATGAGGTGTTTGATCTCCTTGGCAGCCTCTGCGCTGCGTTGGGCCAGGTTGCGCACCTCGGAGGCCACCACGGCAAAACCACGCCCTTGCTCTCCGGCCCGTGCGGCTTCCACCGCAGCGTTCAAGGCCAGGATGTTGGTCTGGAACGCGATGCCGTCGATCACACCGATGATGTCGGTGATCTTGCGGCTCGATTGCTGAATGCCGCTCATGGTCTCGACCACACGGCCCACCGCATCGCCGCCCTCGACGGCCACGTTCGAGGCCTGAGCGGCCAGGGTGTTGGCTTGCTGGGCGTGCTCGTTGCTGTGTTGGATGGTCGCAGCGATCTGATCGACCGAGGCGGCGGTTTCCTGGATGCTGGCGGCAGCCTGTTCGGTGCGGGCGCTCAATGCAGCGTTGCCCTGGGCGATTTCGCCCGAAGCAGAGCGAATGGTGTCGGCGGAAAGGCGCACCTGGTCGATGGCAGCCGCGATCTGCCCCAGAGAGCTGCGCAGCTTGCTGACGGCCGCGGCCTGTGAGCGCTGAGCGGGCAAGTTGAGGTTGATGGCGCCATCGGAGGCCTGGAGGTGATCAGCGATGGCCATGATCTCTTCTGCAGCGTCGAAACCCGATTTGGCGCGTGCGGCCAGCAGCAGGAGCACTGCGGTCTCGGCGACCACAAACAAGGCGTGCTCGATGACGCGCATGAAGCTGGGTTCGGCAAAGCACATCGGGCCCCAGCCCCAGGTCTGGAACTGGTTGAAGCTCAGGTGGTGAATGGCGATGGCGCCCGCCCCCATCAGGATGGGCAGCGCTCGGCGGTAGACCGTCAAGCAGGCCAGGAAGGCGAAAACGGCGAAGTGGGCCTCGTTGTGCCCGCGCGAGACGTGGATCATCAAGCCGACCATGGCCATGCCCAACACCGGCAGCATCAGGCGGCTGCCCTGAGCGCCCTTGGACACCCATGCCACCGCCAGACTGGCCGCCATCAGCAGCACGCCGCACAGGGCTCCGACCAGGAAGTTGTCGTACAGCCCGGCGTAGACCAGGGCCCCCAGGAAGACCGCGCCGACAGCGGCCAGGACCACGGTATCGTTGGGGTCGAACGACGGGGACTCGTTTTGGATGGCGCTCATGTGGTTAGGCTGAAAGGGTGAAGATGTGTCCGTCTTATCGATTGCCAGCCGCACTACTTGAGAACTTTTGTCCGACTTCCCGCGCAAAATTGATTCAAATCAAAAGCGATAAGCTAGGCGCAAGCCGCCCCAGTGGCGCCCCTGCACCGTGATGGGTGCCGAGGCTTCCTTGAGCAGCACGAACTTGCCGCCGCCCATGTCCCGACGGTAGGTCTGCAGCAGGAAGGCTCGCGTGTTGCGGGCCGAGGCCAGACCTGTGCGGTCATTGAAGATGCGACGCCAGCGGCTGTTGGCGGTGTTCCAGACCACGTCGCCCGGCCGCTGCGGATGGCAGTAGACCTTGTTGTGGGTGGAGATGTAGCCGTTGCGGTCTGCCGCGATGCAGAAGACCACCTCGGGCAGGGCCTTGAGGGCCGCTTCCTGCAAAGCCGGGAAGAGGTCGTCGGTCAGCGCGTTGAACGGGGCACTGTGTTGCGCGGGGTTGCTGCCGGCCAGGGGCTGGTAGCGCTCGTCGAACAGCTGCGTCAGGCTGATGCGCCCTGAGCCCAGTGCCTGCTCCAGGCGTTCGGCGACTTGTCCAGCCACTTGCTGGGCCAGCTGGATGTATGGGGTGTCTGCGGTTTCAACGCCGCAGGTGGCGATGACCTCCATGAGCCGCTCGGAGACGCCCAGCACGCGTTCGCTGCGCTTGGAGGCGTCGGCCAGGGCGTCGCGCACGGTCTGCACCTCCTGCCCCATGCCATTGACCTGCGTCTGGATCCCTTGGCTCAGCCCCACGCTGGCGCCGGCGGCCTCGACGATGCGCTGCACGGCGCTTTCGGCCCCCATCAGGGCCAGGTGCACCTGCCGATCCTGGTCGGCCTTGGCGTCCACCGGCACGTCAACGCGCAAGTCCTGAGCCAGCGACTGGATGCGTTGGTCCAGCGAGGCGACCGTGCCCATGATGGCCTTGGAGATGGATTCGACCTGGGTGGACAGGTCTTTGACCGCGTCGGCCACGACCGAGAAGCCCAGCCCCGCCTCGCCAGCGCGCTTGGCCTCGACCGAGGCGTTGAAGGCCACCAGCCGGGTCTGCAAGGCCACCTGGGTGATCTGGCTGGCCGCTTCGGAGACCTGCTTGAGGGTGCTGACCACCCCGGAGACCTCCAGGCCCACGTGCTCGACGCTGGCGCGGGCGCGCTGCATGGCCTGCTGGCTTTGCGCGGTTTCGGACTGGATGCGTTGCTGCGCTTGCGCGATCTGGTGCGCCTGCGCCTGCAGCTGGCTCAGGGCCGTGGTCTGACCGGTGGCGATGGCGGCGCAGTCGTCGAGGGCGCCGCGCAATTGCGCAGCCTCAAGCCCCAGGCCGCTGCAGTCCCGCTGCAGCACCTGCGCGAGCGCATAAACGGATTCGGCCCCTTCCGAGCGCATGGGCTCGGCGGAGACCGCTGGCGCAACCGATGCCACGGTTTCGCGCTTTTTGAACAAGGCCAACATGGGCACCCCTCTTCAGAAGGGAGGCCATCGCCCGAGGGAGCAGAAGCTGGCGGGCTTCAGGTCACCATTCACGGAGCTTGACGCGCAGCCGGGCGATGGACTGGCTGTGCAGCTGACAAACACGCGATTCGGTCACGCCCAGCACGGCGGCGATTTCCTTGAGGTTCATGTCCTGCTCGTAGTACATGCTCATGACGTACTGCTCGCGCTCGGGCAGGTTCTTGATGGCCTCGACCAGAGCATGGCGCATGCGGTGGTCTTCGAGCAAGCTCAGGGGGTCGTTGCCTTCGTCGGTGACGTGGCGATCAAGGTAGTCGTTGTCGCCGTCCTCGCCGCTCATGTCTTCCAGGTAGATCAGCTGGGTGCCGCGCACCTTGCCGAGCATTTCCTGGTACTCGGTGAGCGCCATGCCCATTTCCTTGGCGATCTCGCTTTCCTGCGGGGCGCGGCCGAGCTTTTGCTCCAGGCTGTGCACAGCGCGCTCGATGTCGCGCTGCTGCTTGCGGGTGCCGCGGCTGAGCCAGTCGGCGCCGCGCAGCTCATCGAGCATGGCGCCACGGATGCGCTGGGTGGCGAAGGTCTCGAACTGCACCCCCTGGCCAGCGTCGAAGCGGGTCAGGGCGTCGGTCAGGCCGATCATGCCGACCTGGATCAGGTCGTCGATCTCGACGTTCGCCGGCAGCTTGGCGATCATCTGATGGGCCAGGCGCCGCACCAGCGGGCTGTACTGGCGCAGCATCGAGTCGATGTCGAGACGGCCTTTGGCGGTGTACGTGCTGGACATGCTGGGCTCCATGAGCATCTTCAGTTGAGTACGGGCGACACGCGGGCAGGCAGGGCTGCACCGGGCGACAACAGGTGGTCGAAAGCGGTCTCGCCCAGGGTGTGGGGCAAGGCGCAGCGCAGCAGGCCGGCGGCCAGCTCCATGAAGCGGGCGTCGGGGTCGATCGAGGCAGGCTCGAAGGGATCCAGGCGCAGGGCGACGCGTTGCGCAGCCCCCAGGAACTGGTCCGAGCACCGCGCCAAGCGGCGGATGACTTCGTCGGCCTGCTGGCTGCGACGCGGGGCACACATCAGCAGGTCGTAGGCCATCCAGCCTCCTCGCTGACTGAGGACCTTGACGGCCGCGTAGGCGTCGGTCAGGCCTTCGGCCAGGTCGTTGGTGAAGACCAGGGGGCGCAGGTTGTGGCCTCGGCAGCGGTCGCCAAAGATGCGCACCAGCTCGCTGGCGGAGGCGTGCAGCAGGACCACGTCGCTGCGCGCGGAGGCGTCGGCCAGCTCGTCGAGCAGGGTCGAGCAGGAGCCTCGGGCGTCGGCGAACTTCAGGGGCAGGCCCCGCGCGGCCATGTAGCTGACGTGCTCCGACAGGCGCTCGATGCCTTCGGAGAGGTCGAACTCGGCGAGCTCGCTGGGCGCCCTCGCCTGCTCGCCCGCATCGACGACCAGGGTGCTCAGGCCACAAGCGGCGTAGGCCGCGCACAGGCGCTCGAGCACCAGGCCACCGGCGCTGGAGCGGGTGTTGGCCACCACCGGGATGAAGCGCAGCACGCGGGCGGCGAACATCTGGCGCAGGCCCTGGGCCTGGTCAACAGGCTGGGCTGGAGAGGCAGAACGCACGGGTCGGACCATGGAGGGCGGCTCGGTGTGGATCAGGCGGTGGCGGTGGCGGCGCGGGCAGACTGCTGCAGCATCTCGGGCATCGAGGGCGTGGCCAGGATCAGGCTGACCTCGTTGGGGTCGAGGCGGTAGGCCGGGTTCAGGCTGGCGCGCAGCGCGCGGTGCACCAGGGCTTGTGCGGACAGTCGGTGCCAATCTTCGGGCACGCGTTGGCCGTTTGCCACGCCCAGGACCTTGAGCTTGTGACGGATTAACGCATCCAGCGCCGGGCCGAGCTTCACGGCCTCGTCCAGCTTGGAGAGGATGACGCCGGAGCACTGCTGCGCGTGATAAGCGTGCATGACGTCCTCGATGGCGTCGCCTTGGGCCGATGCGTTGATGACCAGCAGCTTTTTGATGGCCGGGTGGGACAGCATTTCCAGCAGGTCCTTGGTGCGTCCGTCGCGCTGGGCCATGCCGGCGGTGTCGATCAGGATCAGCTTCTTGCCGGACAGGAGTTCGAGCAGGTCTTCCAGGGCGGCGCGGTCATGGGCCATGTGCACGGGCACGCCCAGGATGCGGCCGTAGGCGCGCAGCTGTTCGTGGGCGCCGACGCGGTAGGCATCCAGCGTGATCAGGCCCAGGTTCTGCGCGCCGTGCTTGGCAGCGAAGGTGGCGGCCAGCTTGGCGGTGGAGGTGGTCTTGCCCACGCCGGTCGAGCCGATCAGGGCGAACACACCGCCCTGGTCTTCGATGGCTCGCTCGGTGTCGGCGGTGTTGAGGTTGCGCTGCAGCACCTGGGTGGTCCACTCCAGCTCATCGTGCTGGCCGTTGTTGACGTCGGCGGGCATGGCGTCGAGCAGCTTGCGGATCAGCACCGTGGAAAAGCCGCCGTCCAGCAGGCGCTGGGCCAGGTTGGCCTGGGCGGGGGTGCGGCCCAGCTTGTCCAGGAAGGCCATGGTCTCGAAGCGCTCGGTCATCATGGCGCGCATGGCACGCAACTCGCCAAGCAAGGTCGTGTTGGCTTCTTGAGCAGAGCGCAGGGCCTCCAGGGTCGCGGTGTCGGGTTGGGCTGCCACCGGTGCGGCTGGCTTGGTCTGTGCCTGAGGCTGGGCCTTGGCAGCTGGGCGAGCAGCGGCGCGGGGGGCTTCCTGGCGGGCCACCATCTGGTCCATCGTCAGCTCGTCTGACAAGGCGGCACGGCTGGCCTGGGCACGGGGAGACTGGGCTTGTGCCACCTGGGCGCGGGCCAGGGACTCGGCCTGGTTCGGCACCGCAGCGTGGACATCGGCCTGCACGGCCTGGCGTGCGGGCTGGCGAGGCGCGAGCATGGGCTCGCTCACGGCCAGGTCCACGGCGGCGATCTGGGCGCTGGGTTGGCGACGGGGTTCGGCAAAGCGCTGGTTCAGCTGCGCTTCGGGGGCGGCCATGGCCGGCTCGGTGCGCGACTGGATGGCGGCCTGGCGGCGCTTGAGCATGCGCTCGCGCACATAGTCCTGGAACGACAGCGTGCTCATGGCCAACTGCTTGACGTCTTCCTGCACGGTGTGAGCCAGGTTGGCGACCGACTGGCGGGCCACGGCGGCACCCTTGGCCAGCGGGCCAGCGGCCTCTTCCTCTGCGACCGGCTCCTCGCGACCCATGCCGGCTTCGGCGGTCGGGGCACGGCTGGACATCGACTCGACCATGGCCATGCCGTCGGCAGCCATCGCCAGGATCTCGATGCCACCTTCGGCGGCGGGCTTGGTGGACAGCACGATGGCCTCGTCCCCGAAAGCAGCCTTGACCTTTTGCATGGCCTCGCGGCTGTTGCGTCCAATGAAGCGTTTGACGTTCATGCGTGGCCTCCGATCAGGGTACCGATGCGAATCGAATGGGTCTCAGGGATCTCGCTGTGTCCCAGCACCTTGAGACGAGGTGCGGCGCGCTTGAGGAGTCGTGCAACCGACGGACGGATCGCGTCGGGCACCAGCAGGCAGGCGGGGTGGCCCATGTTTTCCTGACGCTGGGTGGCCTCGGCGGCCTGGCGGGTCAGGTGGTCGGCGACGCCCGGGTCGAGCATGGGGCCGTTGGCGGCCGTCAGGGCCTGAGTCAGCAGGCGCTCCAGGTCGGGCTCGATGGCGATGACGTCGAGCTCGCGAACCGGGCCGTAGATCTGCTGGACGATGGCCGGGGCCAGGCCGACGCGGATGCGGCGGGCCAGCTCGGACGGGTCGTTGACCAGGTTGGGTGCCACGGCGCAGTGCTCGGCCATGGTTTCGATGATCGAGCCCATGTCGCGGATGTGCACGCCCTCTTCGAGGAGCAGCTGGAGCACTTTCTGCAGGGTTGCGATGCCGACCATCTTGGGAACCACGTCTTCGATCAGTTTGGGAGCCAGTTTCGTCACGTGCTCGATGAGCTGTTGGGTCTCGACGCGGCCCAAAAGCTTGGCGGCGTGGAGTTGCATCAAGTGTGAAAGATGGGTGGCCACGACGGTCGAGGGATCAACCACCGTGTACCCGGCCATTTGCGCGACATCGCGCTGGCGCTCCTCCACCCACACCGCGGGCAGGCCGAAAGCGGGGTCGACGGCCTGGGTGCCGGCGATCGGGTTGGTGACGTGGCCGGGGTTGATGGCCATCAGCATGTTCGGGAAAACCTCGCCCTCGCCCACCACGGCGCCGCGCAGGGTGATGCGGTAGAAGCTGGGCTTGAGCTCCAGGTTGTCCTTGATGTGCACAGATGGCGGCAAGAAGCCGACTTCTTGCGCGAACTTGCGGCGAACGCCCTTGATCCGGTTGAGCAGGTCGCCACCGCGCTCCTTGTCGACGAGCTGGATCAGGCGGTAGCCCACTTCCAGGCCCAGGGTGTCGACCGGCTGCAGGTCTTCCCACGAGGCTTCGCCATTGGGGTTGGGGGCGGACTGGGGCTTTTCCGGCGCGGGCGGCGCCTGGCGCTCGGCTTCCTTCTTGACGTGGATCCGCCAGGACGCGTAGCCCAGGCCACCGGCCATCGGCAGGAAGATCAGCGAAGGCATGCCCGGGATCACACCCAGCAGGCCGATGATGCCGGCGGCCACGCCGATGACCTTGGGGTTCTCCAGCATCTGGGTGGTGATCTGGGTGCCCACGTCCTGGTCCTTGCCGACCCGCGAGACCACCATGGCGGCCGCCACCGAGATCAGCAGCGCCGGGATCTGGGCCACCAGCGCGTCACCGATGGCCAGCAGGATGTAGGACTCGGCGGCCTGCCCGGCCGACAGCCCGTGCTGCGCCACACCAATGATGAAGCCGCCGATGATGTTGATGAACAGGATCAGGATGCCGGCCACGGCGTCGCCGCGCACGAACTTCGAGGCACCGTCCATGGAGCCGTGGAACTCGGCCTCTTCGCCCACCTCGCGGCGGCGCTTGCGGGCCTCGGCCTCGTCGATCAGGCCAGCGCCCAGGTCGGCGTCGATGGCCATCTGCTTGCCGGGCATGGCGTCCAGGGTGAAGCGGGCAGCCACCTCGGCGATGCGCTCCGAACCCTTGGTGATCACGGTGAAGTTGATCACCACCAGGATGGCGAACACGATGATCCCGACCGCGAAGTTGCCGCCGATCAGGAAGTGACCGAAGGACTCGATCACCGCACCAGCGGCGCCCGTGCCGGTGTGCCCTTCGAGCAGCACCACCCGGGTCGAAGCCACGTTCAGCGACAGGCGCAGCAGCGTGGTCAGCAGCAGCACCGCCGGAAAGGCCGCGAAGTCCAGCGGGCGCAGCATGGTGGCCGCCACCATCATCACCATCAGCGACATGGCGATGTTGAAGGTGAAGAAGATGTCCAGCACCAGGGGCGGCAGCGGCAGCACCATCAGCACCAGCACGGTCACCACGATGAGCGGGGCAACCATCATCTGGAACCGTTTGGCGTCGCTCGGCGACATCGCCAGCAGCTTCTGCATCCAGGGGTTCATGGGGGGCACATCCTTGAAGGGGGTTGCAAGGATTGTTGGCCGTCGGCCCCCCGAGCTTTAGCGAGATAAGCGGGGGTGGCGCGCGCCTATTCGGACCACGTTGCGTGGGGTGAAAGTCACGGTTTGTTCCTGCGCGAAAGGCCGCCCCAGCGGATGGGGGATCGCCCTGTGATGGATGTCACATTCAAGTCGGCACAATGGATTCACAGCTGCCACTCGCACGTGCGCGGCGCCACCAACAACCGGGGAAGAAACATGAAACTTCGCGCGATCACCCTCGCTGCGGCAGGCCTGCTGGCCGCCGCATCCGCTCAAGCCGAGCTGCAGACCTGGCGATTTTCGGGCCTGGCCTACCCCGGAACCACCGCATTGTTTGGCGAGTACGCACAGTTCGACCTCACCTTTGACCTGGGCGTCGACGCCACAGATGGCGTGTTCGCCTCAGCCTTGATCGCCATGTCGCTCAATGGCGCAGCCCTCTCAGTAGGGGCCAATCAGCTCGCTTGGGATGGCCAGGAGCGTTGGAGCAGCACGCTGACCGCTGACCTGACCTCTCCCCAGAACCCTCAGGGGGCAACCTTGCGCATGACCGGCCCCGCTGGCACCGGCGCATTTGATGAGGACGGCGTCTGGCGTTCGACCCCCGTCAGCAGCGTTGGCGACTTTCTGACCAAGGCTGACGCGATGATCGACGACGTCGCCGCAAACCTCGTCTTCGCCGAGGGCTACACATGGCAAGAGGCAGTCAAGCAAGAGTTCATTGCGGCCGCACTCCCCTCGATCGGGCTGTTTGCACCCGCCGGTGCCGCACAGTCCTACGTGCTCATTGGCGCCCACAACATCACCCCCGGGGTGCCCGAACCCAGCGCCTGGACGCTGGTCCTTGTGGGCGGCGTCGGCGCCCTGGCCATGGTCCGCCGCCGTCAGGCGTCCACTGCTCAGGTCGCCTGAGCCTTCGCCTTGGCGGCTTCCGAGCGCAGGGGGTCCATCTCATCCGGCACCTGCAGGTCCGGCAGGTTGCCCGGCATGGGCGCCCGCCCGCTGAGCGCCTGCTTGAGCTGATACACGTAAGCCAGCACCTGGGCCACCGCGCTGTAGAGCTTGACCGGCACCTCCTGGTCGAGCTCGGTGTGGGCGTACAGCGCCCGCGCCAGCGGTGGCGCTTCCAGCACCGGCACCTTGTTCTCGGTGGCGATGTCGCGGATCTTGAACGCCAGCAGGTCCAGCCCCTTGGCCACCACGCGCGGCGCGCCCATCGAGCCCTCTTCGTACTTCAGCGCCACGGCATAGTGGGTCGGGTTCATGACCACCAGGTCGGCGGTGGGCACGGCGGCCAGCATGCGCTTGCGGGTGCGCTCGCGCATGATCTGCTTCATGCGGCCCTTGACCTCCTGGTTGCCCTCCTGCTGCTTGTACTCTTCCTTGACGTCCTGGTGCGACATCTTCATGCGCTCGGCAAACAGGAACTTCTGCAGCGGCCAATCGAGCAAGGCGAATCCCGCGATCACCAGCAGCATCGTGCCCATGACCTGACCCATGGTCACGCCCAGGTCGCGGATGGCTGCTGGCAAGGGCTGAGCCAGCAGGTCGGACATGCTGGGCCAGACCTTCATCAGCGTCATCACGCCCACCGCGCCCAGCACCAGCGCCATGGCGCAGGCCTTGAGCGCATCGATGAGCTGCTGCTTCTTGAACAGGTTGCCCAGACCGCTGATCGGGTTGAGCTTGCCGAAATTGGGCGCCAGCACCTTGAAGGACATCACCCAGCCGCCCGAGATCACCGAGGCAGCGGTCGAGGCCAGGGCCACGCCCACGCCCACCGGCACGACCATGATCAGCGCCTGCATGCTCCAGTCGGTCAGACGCTGCAGCATGAAATCGGGTGAGGCCACCGTGCGCACATCAAAGCGCAGACCGCCCGACATGAGCTTTTGCAGCTGGTCCAGCCACAGCGGCGTCAGACCCATGAGCACGCCCGTGGCCGCCAACATGACCAGGAAGTGCCCCAGGTCCTTGGAGCGCACGACCTGACCGTCCTTGCGGGCCTGGTCCAGTTTCCGCTGCGAGGCGGGTAACTGCTTGTCTTGTGAGCCTTCGTCGGACATTGGGGGGCGTGGCCTTCGCAGACCGGAGAATCGATGGCTGAGAGTGTGTCCAGCAAACCCTCGGCTCATGCCCCGGAAAAAACACCTTCGAACCCGCCTGATCCCTCAGACACCGTCGGGTGAAAAAACCACCCTTTGCGCCCCAAATGATGTACACATCGCGACACGAGGGTGAACGCACTGGCGCCCGACAAAGCCAGCCCAAAAACCACGGACTGGGCGGGTGCGGCCCCTCAGATTCGCGCTTGCCGCCCGCCACGCCCGGCTTAGGATGACCCCATGGCCGAATCCGTCCGCTTCAACGATCACGTGCAAGAGCAGCTGGGGCGAGCACCCGAGCTGGCACAACGCATCGTCGCCCGCACCCAGGCCGCGCTGCGCGACAGCGGCACCGACCTGTCCCTGGCACAGGACCGCAACCTGCTGTTCGGCGTGGCCGAAGCCGTGCAGGCGCGGCGCGCCGACTTCGAATCCGCCCTGACCCAGCACATCCAGGACGAAGTCCGCGCCACACAGGGCGACGGCCCCAGCGGACGCAAGCTGCACGAGATGACCATCGATCAGCTCACCCTGGTCGACGAGAACCAGGCAGAGCAGGACATCGAGATCTCGCGCACCGTGCAACTCATCGACCTGGTGGCCGAGTGGGAGTTGCGCGAACTCCAGGCCTGCACATCGGCGCTGCAAGGCGACACGACCCCACGCCCGCACACCAACCCCCTGCGCCCGGCTGTGTTCGCACGGGCGCTCGGCGCCGCTACGCGGGTGCTGCCGCTGTCCGCCGGCGAGCGCAACATGCTGCTGCGCCTGACCGGTCGAGTGCTGGCGGACTGCCTGCGCGAGCACTACCGCGAGGTGTCGGCCACGCTGAGGTCCCTGGGCTGCGACCCGGTGCCTTTCAAGGCCGTCACCCACCCGCGACGCAGCGCCCCGCCCTCGTCCCTGATCGTCACCCAGCCTGGCGCCCTGCAGAGCCTGCTCGATCGCATGCCGCTGCCCCCGCCTCCCGCGGCCCCCGTTGCGGCGGTGGCTGCCCAGGCTGGCGACCTCACTTTCGGTGTGCTCTCGCGCAAGCTCGACGAGCTCAACGATCCGCAAGGCTTGGCTGCGCGTCGAAGCCAGGCGCAAGTTTCACGGCTGCTGAGCACCCTGTTCCAGCAGATGCAGGCCGATGCCGAGGTGCCCGCGCCGGTGCGCCAGCTGATCGGCCAGATGGAGCCGGTGCTGCAACGCGCCGCACAGCAAGACACCTGGGTGCTGCGCAGCGACCAGCACCCTGCCTGGCGCCTCATCAACCAGATGGCGGCCTACGCAGCCGGCTACAGCGAGAACGACGCGGTTGCGCTGCGCGGTTTCCTGGCTTTCATGCAGCCACGCGTGGCGCGCATGCTGCCTGAGCCCGGCCCCGGCAGCGTCGAGCTTGAAACCACGCTCAAGGAGATGCAGCAGTTCATCGTCTCCCAAAGCCAGGCAGCCGTTCAGCAAGCCCCCCAGGCCGTGGCCCGACTGCGCGAGGCCGACCAACGCCTGACCCTTCACCCCTTGCTGCAACAGCAAGTCGCCAACCAGGTGGAGCTGGTCAAGCTGCCACAGGTCATCAAGGACTTCCTGTGCGGCCCCTGGGTCGAGGTGCTCACGCACACCATGGCCACGACCTCGCCCGAGGACGACGAGTCGCAAGCCATGCTTTGCGTGGTCGACGACCTGGTGCAAAGCCTGCAAAGGCCCGAGAGCCTCGACGCACGCGAGGCCCTGCGCCGCAAGCTGCCAGACCTGAGCAACCGGCTGCAGCGAGGCATGGCCAGCATCAACATGCCGCGAAGCGAGCAGGACACCCTGCTCGAAGCCCTCATGCGCATGCACACCCGCGTGCTCATGGCCACTCCCAAGCCACCCAAAGTCGAGCGCGAGCGCACCGGTTTCGAGTCCAGCACCCTGGCCAACCTCGACGCCCTGCTCGACGACCTGCGCTTTGCGCAGGCCGATGGCCGCCCGCTCGACACCAACCTGGGCTCCTTGCCCACGGTGCCCATGGCCTTTGGCGAGAACGCCGACGACGTGGCCATCCTGGCGCGCCGCCGTCAGTGGGCCGATGCCCTCACCCCGGGCACCTGGTGCAAGCTCTTCATGCAAGGCCAATGGACCACGGCCCGCCTGCTGTGGGTCAGCGAAAACCGTCAGTTCTACATGTTCGGCAGCGACCTGGCCGGCCGCCTGCACTCCCTGAGCCGCCGCGCCCTCGAGCGCCTGCGCGCCGAAGGCCTGGCCACCAGCCTGGAAGACCGCAGCCTGATGCAGCGCGCCGTCGACAGCATGGTGCAGGAACTCGACAGCTGACAGCCCCTTCTCGCCGGTTCGATCGGTCTGCGGCATCATTGCCATGAGCACATCGCGGCGAGCACCCACGCACATCGCGATGATGAAAACGCCTGGGATGAGGAACCAACACCATGTACACGCTGCACATCGCCAACAAGAACTACTCTTCGTGGTCGCTGCGGCCCTGGTTATTGATGACCGAGCTGGGACTGACCTTCGAAGAAAGGCTCGAGCCTTTCGGCGAGGTCGAGTTCACCCGCTTCTCGCCCACCGGCAAGGTGCCTTGCCTGCACGACGGCGGACGCGTCATCTGGGACTCGCTGGCCATCACCGAGTACCTGGCAGAACGCCACCCCGGCGTGTGGCCCACCGATGCCACCGCTCGGGCCTGGGCCCGCTGCGCCAGCGCCGAGATGCACTCAGGTTTTTTTGCCCTGCGCGAGACCTGCACCATGAACTGTGGCCTGCGCATCCGCCTGCCGGCATGGCCTGCGGCGGTGAAGGCCGACTGGCAACGCGCCGAGGCGATATGGCAAGAGGGCCTGCAGCGCTTTGGGGGCCCCTTCCTGGCAGGAGATCGGTTCACGGCGGTGGATGCCTTCTTCGCGCCCCTGGCTTTTCGGGCCCAGACCTACTCGCCCGAGCTGGGCCAGGTCGGGCAAGGCTACGTTCAAAGGCTGCTCGCCCTGCCCAGCATGCAGCGCTGGTACCAGCAGGCCCTGGCCGAGACCTGGCGCGACGAGCCCCACGAGGCCGATGCGCGGGGCAAAGGCCAGTGGCTGCAGGACCTTCGCCAGCCCGGCTGAAGCCTCACTCCATGTTCGCTGGCACCACCGTCCAGTGCTGACGGGTGTCGCCGTGCGAATTGACGCTTTCCATGTGAACCGGGAAGCCCCACAGCCGCGCCACGTGTTTGAGCACCTCGCGCGTGCTGTCGTGCAGCGGGCGGTCGTTGTGCTGCGTGTGACGCAGCGTCAGCGACCGATCACCTCGCAGGTTCACGCTCCAGACCTGGATGTTGGGCTCGCGCGAGCCCAGGTCGTACTGGCGTGACAAGGTCTCGCGCAGCGCACGGTAGCCCGTGTCATCGTGGATGGCGCTGACCTCGTACTCGCTGGCCTTCTCGTCGTCTCGGATGGCGAAGAGTCGGAAGTCGCGCATCACCTTCGGCGAAAGGAACTGGCCGATGAAGCTCTCGTCCTTGAAGTTGCGCATGGCGTAGTCCAGCGTCTTGAGCCAGGCGTGTTCTTCCTTGGGCGTGTTTTCAGCCGAGCCCGCGAAATCGGGGAACCAATGCCGGTCTTCCGGCGTGGGCTTCTCGCAGATGCGCTTGAGGTCGGTGTACATCGCAAAGCCCAGCGCGTAGGGGTTCAGGCCGCTGTAGGCGCGGTGGCCCACCGGCGGCTGGAACACCACGTTGGTGTGCGACTGCAGCCACTCCATCATGATGCCGTCGGTCAGGTAGCCGTCGTCGTACATGGTGTTGAGCAGCGTGTAATGCCAGAACGTGGCCCAGCCTTCGTTCATGACCTGGGTCTGGCGCTGCGGGTAGAAGTACTGCGCCACCTTGCGGACGATGCGCACGATCTCGCGCTGCCAGGGCTCGAGCAGCGGCGCGTGCTTCTCGATGAAGTACAGCAGGTTCTCTTGCGGCTCGGCCGGGAAGCGCCTGACGGCTTCTTCTTCCTGCCGGTCAGCGCGCCGGGGCAGCGTGCGCCACAGGTCGTTGACCTGCTGCTGCAGGTAGGCCTCGCGCTCTTCGCGGCGGGCCAGTTCCTTGTCCAGGGACAGCTTGCCCGGTCGGCGGTAGCGGTCCACGCCGTGGTTCATCAGCGCGTGGCAGCTGTCGAGCAACTCTTCAACAGCGTCGATGCCATGGCGCTCTTCACAGCGCGCCACGTAGTTCTTGGCGTAGACCAGGTAGTCGATGATCGACCCCGCGTCCGTCCACATGCGGAAGAGGTAGTTGCCCTTGAAGAAGCTGTTGTGCCCGTAGGCCGCGTGCGCGATCACCAGGGCCTGCATGGCCATGGTGTTCTCCTCCATCAGGTAGCTGATGCACGGGTTGGAGTTGATGACGATCTCGTAGGCCAGGCCCATGTGGCCGCGGCGGTAGTTCTTCTCGGTGGCGATGAACTCCTTGCCGTACGACCAGTGGCGGTAGTTAACCGGCATGCCCACGCTGGCGTAGGCGTCCATCATCTGCTCGGCGGTGATGATCTCGAGCTGATTGGGGTAGGTGTCGAGCCCGAAGCGCTGCGCCGTGGCGCGGATGACGTCGTGGTACTCCTCGATCAGGTCGAAGGACCAGTCCGACAGCCCCGGCAAGGGTTTCTCGGCTCGATGGGGCGTCAGCAAGGCACTCATGCGTCCACTCCTTCCTTCTTGAACAGTTCGCGAAAGACCGGGTAGATCTGCGAGGCCTCCAGCACCTTGCGCATCGCAAAGTGCTTGTGGGTTTCGGCCAGGCTCAGGTACTCGTCCCAGAGGTTTTGCTCGGTCTGGGCCACCTGCACGTAGGCGTAGTAGCGCACCAGCGGCAAGATCTTTTCTTCCAGGATCTCCTTGCAGCGACTGGAGTCGTGGTGCCAGTTGTCGCCGTCGGAGGCCTGGGCCACGTACAGGTTCCACTCGCTGGTCGGGTAGCGGGCACGGATGACCTCGTCGAGCAGCACCAGGGCGCTGGAGACCACGGTGCCGCCGGTTTCGGTCGCGTGGAAGAAGTCGTCTTCGTTGACCTCTTGCGCTTGCGTGTGGTGGCGGATGAAGACGAGCTCGATCTTGTCGTAGTGCCTTGTCAGGAACAGGTACAGCAGGATGAAGAAACGCTTGGACAGCTCCTTGCGCTGCTCGTCCATCGAGCCGGAAACGTCCATCACACAGAACATCACCGCCTTGGTGGTGGGCACCGGCACCTTGACGCGGCTGCGAAAGCGCAGGTCGATCGGGTCGAGGAAGGGGATGCCCGCCACGCGGCCACGCAGGTGCCTGATGCGAGCCTCGAGTTGTTCGATCTCGAGCGCGTGATCATGGTCGAGCGCGTCGTCGCCTTCTTGCCTCTCGGCTCGCAGCGCGGCCATGCGCTCTTCCAGCTCTTCGATCTCGCGGCGGCTGCTGGCGCCCAGCGCGATGCGACGCCCCAGCGCACCCCGCATCGAGCGCACCACGTGCAGGTTGTTGGGCGTGCCGTCGTTGCTGAAGCCGGCGCGGTGGCTCTTCCACTCTGGCACCTCGGCCAGCGCGGTCTTGACCATGTTGGGCAAGGCCAGGTCCTCGAAGAAGACCTGCATGAACTCTTCCTTGCTCAGGCTGAAGACGAAGTCGTCCTCGCCTTCGCCGGAGTCGCTGGCATCGCCCGATCCGCTGCCCTGCCCGCCGCCGCCCTGGGGTTTTTCGATGCGGTCACCGCGCACGTACTCGCGGTTGCCGGGGTGCACCACGTCGCGCGTGCCACCGTCACCATGGCGGAACACCGGCTCACCCAGGTCGCGCTTGGGGATGGCGATGTCCTCGCCCTTTTCGATGTCGCGGATGCTGCGGCCATTGATGGCCCGCTGCACGGCTTCGCGGACCTGGTCCTTGTGGCGGCGCAGGAAACGCTCGCGGTTGCCGATGGATTTGTTCTTCCCCGCGAGGCGTCTGTCGATGATGTGTTGACGGGTCATGCGCAGTTCGCCGTTTGTGGATCAGCTGCCGGGCCCTCGATGGACCTGGCAGACCGCGCCGCCCCTTGCGGAGCGGCCCATCGCCTGACACGAGGAGCCCGTTGGACTCCTCGTGCGCCGGCCCTGCCCCCCTGAAGGCAGCGCGCCGGCAGGCGCTCGGGGGTGCATCAAGAGCTCTTCCTCACGCGCAGGTACCACTCGCACAGCAGGCGAACCTGCTTGGCCGTGTAGCCCTTCTCGACCATGCGGTTGACGAAGTCTTCGTGCTTCTTGACCTCGTCGGCACTGGCCTTGGCGTTGAAGCTGATGACCGGCAACAGCTCTTCGGTGTTGCTGAACATCTTCTTCTCGATCACCGTGCGCAGCTTTTCGTAGCTGGTCCACAGCGGGTTCTTGCCGCCGTTGTTGGCCCGGGCGCGCAGCACGAAGTTGACGATCTCGTTGCGGAAGTCCTTCGGGTTCGCGATGCCGGCCGGCTTCTCGATCTTTTCCAGTTCCGCGTTGAGCGAGCCGCGGTCGAAGATCTCGCCCGTGTCGGTGTCGCGGTACTCCTGGTCCTGGATCCAGTAGTCGGCGTAGGTCACGTAGCGATCGAAGATGTTCTGGCCGTACTCGGAGTAACTCTCCAGGTAGGCCGTCTGGATCTCCTTGCCGATGAACTCGGCGTAGCGCGGCGCCAGCATCTCCTTGATGTAGGCGATGTACTTCTGCTCCGTCTCGGCCGGAAACTGCTCGCGCTCGATCTGCTGCTCCAGCACATACATCAGGTGCACCGGGTTGGCCGCCACCTCGGTGCTGTCGAAGTTGAAGACCTTGGAGATGATCTTGAAGGCAAAGCGCGTGGAGATGCCACTCATGCCCTCGTCGACGCCAGCGTAGTCGCGGTACTCCTGGATGGACTTGGCCTTGGGGTCGGTGTCCTTGAGGCTCTCGCCGTCGTAGACCTGCATCTTGCTGTAGATGCTCGAGTTCTCGGGCTCCTTGAGGCGGGTGAGGATCGCGAACTGCGACATCATCTTGAGCGTGCCCGGGGCGCACGGTGCCTGGCTCAGTGAGGAGCCGCGCACCAGCTTCTCGTAGATCTTGATTTCCTCGCTCACGCGCAGGCAATACGGCACCTTGACGATGTAGATCCGGTCAAGGAAGGCCTCGTTGTTCTTGTTGTTGCGGAAGGCCTTCCACTCGCTTTCGTTCGAGTGGGCCAGCACGACGCCGTCGAACGGGATGGCGCCGAAGCCTTCCGTGCCCTTGAAGTTGCCCTCTTGCGTGGCCGTCAGCAGCGGGTGCAGCACCTTGATGGGCGCCTTGAACATTTCCACGAACTCGAGCAGGCCCTGGTTGGCCAGGCACAGGCCACCGGAGTAGCTGTAGGCGTCTGGGTCGTCCTGCGCGTAGGTTTCGAGCTTGCGGATGTCGACCTTGCCGACCAGCGAGCTGATGTCCTGGTTGTTCTCGTCACCCGGTTCGGTCTTGGCGATGCCGACCTGCTTGAGGATGCTCGGGTAGCGCTTGACCACCTTGAACTGGCGGATGTCACCGCCGAATTCTTCGAGCCGCTTGACGGCCCAGGGGCTGAGGATGCGCTGCAGGTAACGGCGCGGGATGCCGTATTCCTTCTCGAGGATGGGGCCGTCTTCCGTCGGGTCGAACAGGCCCAGCGGCGACTCGTTCACCGGCGAGCCCTTGATCGCGTAGAACGGCACCTTCTCGGCCAGCAGCTTGAGGCGCTCGGCGATCGAAGACTTGCCGCCGCCCACCGGGCCGAGCAGATACAGGATCTGCTTCTTTTCTTCGAGGCCCTGCGCGGCATGGCGGAAGTAGCTCACCACCTGCTCGATGGCGTCTTCCATGCCGAAGAACTCTTCGAAGGCCGGGTAGATCTTGATGACCTTGTTGGTGAAGATGCGAGACAGGCGCGGGTCGTTGCGCGTGTCGATCATCTGGGGCTCACCGATGGCCAGGAGCATGCGCTCGGCGGCGGTGGCGTACGCGGTCTTGTCGCGCTTGCAGATGTCGAGGTACTCCTCGAGGGTGTATTCCTCTTCGCGGGTGCGCTCGTAGCGGGCGGCGAAATTGCTGATCACGTCCATGCTGACCTCCTCGTCAACGACCTGTCTGGATGACCTGTCTGTTCAACGCCTGAAGATCGGCCCGGTTTACCCGTCTGGTGACACCGGCGCGACCACTCAAGCATCGCCTTCACACCAAAGATCGTGGAAATCACACCTTCGAGGTGGGCAAAGAAAAGTGCCTTTTACCCACCAGACGGCATGACCCCGTCGCCCCTATCTTGCACCTTTTTTCGGGTTTGCGTGCGGCAGCCCAACAACAAACGGCGACTGCGGGGCAACTTCACCGCATCGACTCAGGCGTTGCTGCTGGCGCGCACTTCTTCCATGCTCGTGAACCCGCACAGCACCTTCTCGATGCCATCCTGGCGCAGCGTGCGCATGCCCTCGCGCAAAGCGTGAGCGAGCAGCATGTCCGGGCTGGCACCGGTCTGGATCAGGCGGCGTGTTTCGGCGTTGACCACCAACAGTTCATGCAGGCCCAGGCGGCCTTTGTGACCGGTGTGGCTGCAATGGTCGCAACCCGGGCTGTGCCAATGCAGCAGACGCCCCTCCACCGCAAACCGTTCCTGCCATTCGGCCCGCAGTGACTCGCGGGTGACGCCGGTGGGCTCCTGCCCGAAGACGTGCAGGTACTCGTCCAGCCAGCCATCGACTTGCTCTTCGGTGGCCGGCTCGCTGGTCTTGCAGGCCGGGCACAGGCGGCGCACCAGGCGCTGGGCCAGCACACACAGCAGCGAGTCGGCGAAGCTGAACGGGTCCATGCCCATGTCGAGCAGGCGGGTGACGGTTTCGGGCGCGCTGTTGGTGTGCAGGGTCGAGAGCACCAGGTGACCGGTCAGCGAGGCCTCGATGGCCGTGCGGGCGGTCTCGGTGTCGCGCATTTCGCCCACCATGATGACGTCCGGGTCAGCGCGCAGCAGCGCACGCAAGGCCTTGGCAAAGGTCCAGTCGATCTTGGGGTTGACCTGCACTTGTCGCAGGCCAGGCTGGGTGATCTCAACCGGATCTTCCGCCGTCCAGATCTTGCGCTCGGGCACGTTGATGAAGCTCAGCGCCGAGTGCAAGGTGGTGGTCTTGCCGGAGCCGGTCGGGCCCACGCACAGCACCATGCCGTAGGGGCGCTCCATGGCCGATTGCAGCCGACCCAGGTTGTTGGGGCTCAGGCCGATCTTGTCGAGCGGCATGGGGCGGGACGAGCCCAGGATGCGCATCACCACGTCTTCCAGGCCGTTGTTGGTCGGGATGGTGGCCACGCGCAACTCGATTCGGTACTGGGGCACGAAGCGCGCGAAGTTGATCTTGCCGTCCTGCGGCTTGCGGCGCTCGGAGATGTCGAGGTCGCACATGATCTTGATGCGAGCGATGACGGCGCTGCGGTAGGTGTGCGGCAGCTCCAGGTAGGGCACGAGCTGGCCGTCCTTGCGAAAACGGATCTTGACCTTGTCGCGCCCGGCGTAGCCTTCGACGTGGATGTCGGAGACGCCCTGGTTGTGGGCCTCGACGATCATGGTGTTGATCAGCCGCACCAGGGAGTTGTCGCTCTGCTCGATGGAGCGATCTTCCTGCAGGTCACCGTCCTGCTCACGCTCGAGGTCTTCGACCAGCCGGCCGGTGGCGGCGGAGTCGAGCTCGTAGGCCGGCAAGGTCAGCTCGTGGATGTTGAACGGCACGGCTGCCACGTCGGCACCCAGCTTGCCGTAGGCGTCGCGCAGGGCCCATTCGATCTGCGTGGACTGTGCCAGCACCGGCACGATGCGGCACTGGCTGGCGAACTCCAGCTCCGACAGCACGATGCGCTTGCTCGGGTCCTCGACGGCCACGATCAGGCTGCCATCGCGCCACATCAGGGGCACGGCGCTCACGCGCGCGGCCACTGAGAAAGGCACCTTGGTCAGCGCCTCCGGGTCGATGGGGAACTGCATCAGGTCGACCAGCGGGTAGCCCATCTTGCGGGCCAGCGCATCGATCAGGTCCTGACGGGTGATGAGGCCCAAACGGACCATCAGCTCACCCAGCGGCACGGTGCGGTCGCTTTGCTGCTGCCGCAGCGCGTCTTCGAGCTGTGCCTCGGTGATCAGGCCGAGGGCGATCAGCGCCTCGCCGATGCGGATCATGGGCATGCGGCTTTGCTGCTCGAGGGCGCCCAGCAACTGCTCCGGGCTGACGACCTGCTGGTTGAGCAGGATGTCACCCAGCTTGCGCTGGCGCATGGCGGCCTGCAGGGCCACAGCCTGGTCAACCTGCTCAAGCGTGAGCACCTCACCGGCCACCAGGGCCTCGCCCAAAGGCGGCCCCAGGTGGGTGGCCGAGATGGCTTCGCGGGGCACGAACATCCGGGTCACGCCCCCGGCCTCGTCTTCGGGCGGGAACAGGAACAGGCCGAAATTCGATTCGATCCAGCCGATGGTCTGGCCACGCAGCTCACCGCCGCCTTGCAGCTCGATGACGTACTCGGTGGCCGGGCGCTCGCTCAGCGCCTGGGTGTGCTCGCCAGCGCCCTCCAGGGGCTCGGCCAGGGGCAAGAGCGGCCGCTTGAGGCTCAGGCTGCGGAACTGACCGAAACGCAGCGGCATGGTCGTGCGAGCGGGCGGCACCTGGATGTGGGCAACCTGGTCCTCGGGCACGAACAGGTTGAGGCGCCCCTGCATGACGCGCCCGTTGAGCCCCACGATCTCGCAGGGCTCGTGGTCAAGCTGCGCCCGGGCCGTGGGGTAGCTGGCCAAGGGCGGCGTCGGCCAGCGAAACCCGACGGGTTCGGCGGCGATGGGGTCGAGGTCGTCGGACATGGTGACCCATCCTAGGCAAGCGCGAAACAGGCAAAGGATGGAACAGAGCGGGGTTTGGGGGCGTGCATTTCGGCACGGAAACCGGCAAGATCGAGGCCATGAAAGCGTCCACCGCCCTGTTGGCACGCCAGCCCGTCGGGCTCAGTTTGCGTGCACCGCACCTGGCTGACCTGCTGGGTTTGTCGCCTGCCCTGGGCTTTGTCGAGGTGCGCGCGAGCGACATCGGGGCCCTCGAGGGTGTGCCGCAGGACAGGCTGCGGGTGCTGGCTTCACGCTGGCCCCTGGCCGTTCAGGTCAGCGAAATCGGTTTGAGCGGGGATGTCGGCCTGGTGGAGCGCCCGCTTGAGGAGCTCGACCGCCTGGCTGGCGTGCACCCCAGGCGCCTGAGCCTGCCCCTGACGCCTGAGCGAGACCCTGGGGCCCTGGCGGCGGTGGTGGAGGTGATCCAGTCGCGCCTGGGTCAGCCCGTGCTGCTGGAGCTGGGCCTGCACGCCGATGCCCTGGGCGACACCCTCAAGCTGGCGGACATCGCCCGCCAGACCCGCAGCCGCCTGACCCTGGAGCCCGACCGCCTGCTGGCCCAGGCGCTGGGCCGCGTTCGGGCCAGCCAAGGTGCACCCACCTCGGAGAGGCTCCTGTGGCAAAGGGCCACCGCTTTGGTGCTGGACACGGTCTGGTCCCTCTCGCCTTCGCAGGTCGGGCAGGTTCGCCTGGGTGGCTTCCGGGAAGGTGCTCAGCCTCAGCCGCCGTCGCACTCGCGTGTGGCCGATCGCAGCCAGCGCGTCTCGCCCTCGGGCTGGGCGCTGCTGCGGCAGGCGCTGGAACACCTGGGCCCCGTGCCGACGGTCATGGCCTGGGACTCCGACCTGCCCGGTCTGGCCGTGATGCTCGACGAGGTCAGGCTGGCTTCGGAGTTGATGGCCGAGGTGGGCGCGGACGGAGAGGAGACGCTGGAGTTGGACGACTGAGTTGATGCCTCAGAAGTCGTTCGGGCGGAACTCCAGCAACATGGGGGGCACCTTGCCGCGCTCGTCGAGCGGGAGCACCTCGGTGCGGTCGATCGCTCGCAGCACCGCCGCGTCCCAAGCCACCACACCTGACGAAGACACCAGCTTGACCGACATGATTCGCCCGTCGGGCGCACAACGCACCTCGACCTTGGCCACCGGGTTGCCCGGGATCAGTTGCTCGGTGAAAACGATGTTGGGTTTGATGCGCGCTTTGATTCGCCCCGCGTAAGCCGCGCTCGGGCCTGCGCTGGTGGCCGAGGGCACGCCCGCACCACCGGTGCCGCCGAGCTCGTTCATCATCCTGGCGATGTTGGCCTGGCGCTGCGCCTCGCGGTCGGCGGCGGCCTTGGCCTCGCGGGCCAGGCGCTCTTTTTCGGCCTTGGCTTTTTCAGCTTGCTCGGCTTTGGCCGCCTTCTCCCTGGCCAGCTTCTCGGCCTTGTCGTCTTTGACGGGTTCGGGCTTTTTCACCGGCTTGGGCGGCGTCGTGTCGAAGGTCTCCTTGGGCTGCTTGCGCGGCTTGTCTTCCTTCTTGGGCGTGCGCTCGGTGACGATGTCCGGCTTTTTGACCGGCTCGGGCTCGGCACGCTCGACCACCTTGGGCGGAGGGGGCGGGGCCACAGGCTCGGGCTCGACCGCTTTGGGCGGGGGCGGGGCCACGCTTGGCGGCGCGCCACGGGGGATCTCGGACCACAACTCGGCTTCGACCGCAGGCTCGTCCTGGGTCAACTTCCAGCTCACTGAAAAGGCCAGGCCCAGCGCCAGCAGCGCGTGGGCAGCCACAGCCAGGCCCAAGCCCGGCCGCCAGCCATCGGCGTCGCGCGGGCGCCAGCCCCGGCCGCCCTTGATGAACATGGGCGCCAGCTCGTCGCCGGGCAAGGTGCCGGCCGCCGTGTGCGAACCGAATCCAGATGCCACCGGTCAACCTCCGTTGGTGCGCACAGACAGACCCACGCGCTGCACGCCGGCACGCTGCAGCAGGTCCATCACCTGCACGACCGAGTCGTAGCGGATGTCCTTGCGGGCGCTGATGATGACGGGCGCGGTCGAGGGGCCACCATCGGCCTGGTCCTGGATGTCTTTCACCTGCGCGGCCATGGCGTGAACCGACACGCTCGACCAATCGCCACGGTTGACGCGGATGCGCACCTGCTCGTCGGAGTCCAGCACGACCTCGACCACCTTCTCAGGGGCCTGTTTGGCTTTGCCCATGCTGGGCAGGTCGACCACGCCGGAGGGCAGCAGCGGCGCGCTCACCATGAAGATGATCAACAGCACCAGCATCACGTCGATGAAGGGCACCATGTTGATCTCGTTGCGGGTGCGGCGCCTGCGCCCTCCCCCGCGTGCGTTGAGCTCGGCCATCCCTCAGCCTCCTCAGCGGATCTGTTGCGCGCCCAGGGCGCCCGGCACGGTGGGCTGGCCAGCCGGTGCGGCGGCCAGCGGTGCGGCATTGCGCGCCAGGATGTTGGAGAACTCTTCCATGAAGGACTCCATCTGGATGGCGATGCGGTCGATGTCGCGGGCGAAGCGGTTGTAGGCCAGCACCGCCGGGATGGCGGCGAACAGGCCGATGGCCGTGGCGACCAGGGCCTCGGCGATGCCGGGGGCCACGGTGGCCAGCGTCACCTGCTGCATGTTCGACAGGCCGGTGAAGGCGTGCATGATCCCCCAGACGGTGCCGAACAGACCGATGTAGGGCGAGACCGAGCCCACCGAGCCCAGGAAGTCGAGCCGGGCTTCGATGACGTCCATCTCGCGCTGGTAGCTGGCTCGCATGGCGCGGCGCGCACCGTCGAGCAGCGTGGGCACGTCGGTGACGCGGCGCTCGCGCTGCTTCATGAACTCGCGCATGCCGGCCGCGAAGATGCGCTCTTGCGGCGAAGCCGGGCCGCCTTCGCGGCTGGCGTCCTGGAAAAGCTCCTGCAGGGTGCGACCAGCCCAGAAGGCCTGGTCGAAGTTGTCGTTGTCTTGGCGGATGCGCTTGAGGCCGATCACCTTGCCAAAGATCACGCTCCAGCTGGCCAACGAAACGCCCAGCAAGATGGCCATCACGAGCTGCACGACCACGCTGGCTTCGAGCACCAGGTGGAGGATGGACAGGTCTTGGTTCATGGGAACGGGTCTCCTTCAATCTTGCGGGGATGCCGCTGCGGGCCATGCCTCGGGCAGGCGGTCCAGGATGCGTTGGGGGATGCGGCCGGTTTTCAGGCGTGGCTCATCGCCAGGTTGTTCAGCGGGCACGGTCTGCACCCAGCCGATGCGGATGCGGCCTTCGTTGAGCAGGGTCTCGCCCCGCCAGACCTGCTGCTCGAATGCCACCGAGGCCCGGCCGCGCTCGACCAGGGTCACGGTGACGGTCAGCACATCGTCCAGGCGGGCGGGCTGCAGGTAGCGCAGCGAGGTTTCCGCCACGACGAACATGCCTTCACCGTCTGCGCGAAGGCCTTCCTGGTCAAAGCCCAGCGAGCGCAGCCACTCGGTGCGGGCGCGCTCCATGAACTTCAGGTAGTTGCCGTAGAACACGATGCCGCCGGCGTCGGTGTCTTCCCAGTAGATGCGCACCGGGTGCCGGTGGTGGCACCTCACTCCGCGCGGCAGCGCCGGAGCTTGCAGCGCGGTGGCGGTCGAAGTGGGCTCGGGGGCGTTCATGCCCCGGATTATCCCCGTAGATCGGGCCGCCACCTGCCCAGGGGTCAGGCCAGGTCCGGCGGCACCACCGCGTGCAGCACCACCTGCTGCTGGCCATCGCGCTCGCGCGAGCGCAGCCACCACACCGCCCCCTTGTGCACCGACCAGGGCTGCTCGTGTCCTGTGAGCAAGCGGGCAGCCAGCAGGCCCAGCGTGGGCTGGTGACCGATGATCAGCACGGGCTCGCGGGCGTCGGGCCAGCGAGCGGCCACGAGGAGCTCGTCCACGCTGGCCAAGGGGTTGAGGGTGTCCACCGTGCGAAAGCGCCGCCCCAGGGCCTCGGCTGTTTGCTGCGTGCGCCGTGCCGGGCTGACCAGGATCCGGGTGGTGTCGGGCAGGCGCTGGTTGAGCCACTCGGCCATGCGCGCGGCCTGGCGTTCGCCCTTCGGCGTGAGCGGGCGGGCCAGGTCTCGCGCCAGGTCGAAGGCGACCGTACCGCCTTCGTCTTCCAGCATCACCGCCTGGGCGTGGCGCCACAAGATCAGGTCCATCTCGCTGCCTCCGCCTGAAGTTGAGGGGTCAGTCCTGCGCCTGGTAGCGTGCCATCAGGGCCCGCTGGGCGCTGTGGCCACCCGGGCGATGGATGCGCTCGTAGCGCCCGTCCGAGAGCTGCTTCCAGGCATCGATGCCATCGAACAGGTAGGGCACCAGGCACTCGTCGATCACGCGCTGACGCAGGGCTGGGTCGCGCACCGGCCAGGCCACCTCGATGCGCCGTGTCATGTTGCGGTTCATCCAGTCGGCGCTGGACAGGTAGAGGGACTCTTCGTAGTCGGCCTCGCCCCAGCGGAAGTACAGCACCCGCGTGTGCTCGAGCATGCGCCCCACCACCGAGCGCACACGGATGCGGTCGGTCAAACCGGGCAGGCCCGGCGGCAGGATGCAGGCGCCGCGGATGATCAGGTCGATGTCCACGCCGGCCTCACCCGCGCTGATCAGGGCCTGAACCAGGGGCTCGTCGGTCAGCGCATTGCACTTGACGACGATGCGGGCCTTCTGCCCCGCCCTGGCCGCATCTGCACAGCGCCCGATCAGCCTGACCATGTGGTCCTGCAGGCTGAAGGGTGAGAGCTGCAGCAGGCGCGTCGACTTCATCTGCGTCATGCTCGAGAGCTGCTGGAAGACGCGGTCGACGTCGGCCGTCAGGTCGGGCTGGCTGGTGAGCACGCCCACGTCGGTGTACAGACGCGAGGTGCGCGGGTTGTAGTTGCCGGTGGAGATGTGGGCGTAGCGGCGCAGGCGGTTGCCTTCGCGGCGGGTCACCAGCATCATCTTGGCGTGGGTTTTCAGGCCCACGATGCCGTAGACCACCTGGGCGCCCAGGGCTTCGAGGCGCTCGGCCCAGTTGATGTTGGCCTCTTCGTCAAAGCGGGCCTTGAGCTCCACCACGGCCAGCACTTCCTTGCCACGGCGCACGGCTTCGAGCAGCAACTCCATCAGCACCGACTCGCTGCCGGTGCGGTAGATGGTCTGCTTGATGGCCAGCACGTCGGGGTCTTCCACGGCCTCGCGCAGGAACTGCACCACGGCGTCGAAGCTCTGGAAAGGGTGGTGCATCAAGCAGTCGTGCGAGCGCAGGTGCTCGAACAGGCCTTCGCGGGGCAGGTCAGCGGGCCAGCTGGGCTCGTAGGGCTCAAAGCGCAACTCGTCGGCATCGGCCTGGTCGATCAGTTGGGTCAGGCGCACCAGGTTGACGGGGCCGTTGACCTGGTAGAGCGCCTGCGGCGACAGGCCGAACTGCTCGAGCAGAAAATCGGCCAGGTCGGGTGGGCAGGAGCGCACCACCTCCAGGCGCACCGCCTGGCCGAACTGGCGCGTGCTCATCTTCGAGCGCAGCGCCTGGCGCAGGTCAGTCACGTCGTCTTCGTCAACGTCGAGGTCCGAGTCACGCGTGAGGCGGAACTGCGAGAAAGCCTTGATCTCGCGCCCGGGGAACAGCTCGTCGAGGTGAGCGCGGATGACGCTGGAAAGCAGCACGAAGCCCTGGTGCCCCGGCTCCATCAGCGAGGCGGGCAAGGCAATCACGCGCGGCAGCACGCGCGGGATGCGCACGATGGCGATGTCGTTGTCGCCGCCGAAGGCGTCGGTGCCTCCCAGGCGCACGATGAAGTTCAGCGTCTTGTTGGCGACCTGCGGGAAGGGGTGAGACGGGTCCAGCCCGATGGGCACCAGCAGCGGGCGCACCTGGCGGCGAAAGAAGTCGGCCACCCACTCGCGCTGGTCAGCCTGGCGGTCGGCGTGGTTGAGGATGTGGATGCCGGCTTGCTGCAGTGCTGGCGTGACCACCTCGTTGAAGATCTGGTATTGCTCTTCGACCAGGCGGTGGCACTCGCGAGCCACCTCGTGGATGTAGGCCGGCGTGATGCCGGTGCCTGGCGTGCGCGAGGCCTCCATCACGTCGGCGTAGCGCACCTCGAAAAACTCGTCGAGGTTGGACGAAACGATGCAGATGTAGCGCAGACGCTCGATGAGCGGCACGTCTTCGCGCTGAGCCTGGGCCAGCACACGCCGGTTGAACTCCAGGATGGCCTGCTCACGGGGCAGGAGTTTGATGCGCGACGGGGAAGGAACCGGACGGAGGACGGTGTTTTTCATGCACTGATGCACCGGCACACAAACGCCGGTGTCTTCAGTTTAGAGGAGCACACCCCGCATCTTGATGACAATTGCGTGACGCGTTCGGCTCATGTTCGAACTTGCGACAGCCTCGTCAATGCGCCGCCTCCCAGTTCGGGCCAGCCCCCACCTCGGCCAGCAGCGGCACGCGCAGCGTGGCCACCGAAGCCATCAGGCGGGGCACTTCTGCACGGGCCCAGTCGAGCTCGACCTCGGGCACCTCCAGCACCAGCTCGTCGTGCACCTGCATGATGATCTTCGAAGCTCGGCCCTCGGCGTCGAGCGTTTCCTGCACGGCCACCATCGCCAGCTTGATGAGGTCCGCCGCCGTGCCCTGCATGGGCGCGTTGATGGCGGCGCGCTCGGCACCGGCGCGGCTGGGGCCGTTGGGGCTGTTGATCTCGGGCAGCCAAAGGCGCCGGCCGAACACCGTCTCCACATAGCCTTTTTCCTTGGCCTGGGCGCGGGTGTCGTCCATGTAGCGCTTGACGCCGGCGAAGCGGTGGAAGTAGCGCTCGATGTAGGCGTTGGCCGCGCTGCGCTCGATGCCCAGGTTCTGCGCCAGGCCAAAGCCGCTCATGCCGTAGATCAGGCCGAAATTGATGACCTTGGCGTAGCGGCGCTGTTCGCTGGACACCTCGTCAACCGGCACGCCGAACACCTCGCTGGCCGTGGCCTTGTGCACGTCCAGGCCCTCGGCGAAGGCGCGCAGCAGGTTTTCGTCCTGCGAGATGTGGGCCATGATGCGCAGCTCGATCTGCGAGTAGTCGGCGCTGACGATGACGTGGCCCGGCGGGGCGATGAAGGCCTCGCGGATGCGACGCCCTTCGGCCGTGCGCACGGGGATGTTCTGCAGGTTCGGGTCGTTGCTGGCCAGGCGGCCGGTCACGGCCACGGCCTGCGCGTAGTTGGTGTGCACCCGGCCCGTCTCGGGGTTGATCATCAGAGGCAGCTTGTCCGTGTAGGTGGACTTGAGCTTGGCCAGGCTGCGATGCTCCAGGATGCGGGCGGGCAGCGGGTGGTCTTCGGCGAGCTTTTCGAGCACCTCTTCGTTGGTGGAGGGCGCACCGGTGGCCGTCTTTTTGACGATGGGCAGCCCTTGTTTCACAAACAGGATCTCACCCAGCTGTTTGGGCGAAGCCAGGTTGAAAGGCTGTCCAGCCAGTTCATAGGCCTCTTGCTCCAGCGCCACGATGCGCTGAGCCAGCTCGTGACTCTGCTGCTGCAGCAGGGCCTTGTCGATCAGCACGCCATTGCGCTCGATGCGCTGCAGCACGCGCGAGGTGGGCATCTCGAAGCGCTCGTAGATGTCCTTGAGGCCCGGCTCGGCTTCGAGCTGGGGCCACAGGGCCTGGTGAACCGCCAGGGTCAGGTCACTGTCCTCACTGGAGTACAGCGCGGCGCGGTCAAGCGCCACCTGCGCGAAAGGGATCTGCTGCGCGCCCTTGCCCGCCACGTCTTCGTAGCTCAGGCCGCTGCGGCCGGTGTAGCGCAGCGCCAGGTCGCCCAGGTTGTGCTTGCGGTGCGCTTCGAGCACATAGCTCTCGAGCATGGTGTCGTGGCGGTAGCCTCTGATGGCGATGCCGTGGTTGGCCAGCACGTGGGTGTCGTACTTGATGTGCTGCCCGAGTTTGGCCTTGGCCGCGTTCTCGAACCAGGGTTTCAGGCGGGCCAGCACGTCTTCGAGCGGCAGCTGCTCTGGCGCATCCGGGCCTTCGTGGCGCAGCGGGATGTAGCAGGCCTCGCCCACCTGATCGCTGAACGACAGGCCGACGATGCGCGCGCGCATGGATTCGAGCGAATCGGTTTCGGTGTCGAAGGCCACGAGCTCGGCGGCCTCGATGCGGGCCAGCCAGCGGTCGAAGTCGGGCCAGGTGAGGATGGTGTCGTAACGGGTGTCGGGGGCCGCGGCTTCTGCTGCGACATCACCTGCGGCATCGGCCACGCCATTGGCATCACCCACGCCGTCTGCGACATCGCCCCCAAACAGGTCGCCCGTTGCGCGGTCTGCTGCCGGCTTGGCGGCCTTGGGCTTGCCCGCCTTCGCGGCAGGGCCCGCCGAAGCACTTGTGTCGGCCACCGAGGCCTTGCCCAGCAGGCGCTCCACCTCCACCTTCGCGGTGCGAAAACCATAGCGGGTGTAGAAATCAAGCAGCCCGGGCAGGTCAGGGGCCCTCATGGCCAGGGCATCGAGCACCGGCCACTCTGGCACGTGGCCAGCGAGGTCGCAGTCGAGCTTGACGGTGATGAGCTTGCGCCCCATGGGCAGCCAGTCCAGCGCCTTGCGAAGGTTCTCGCCCGCCACGCCTTTGATGCTGTCGGCCGCCGCCACGATGCCGTCGAGCGAGCCATGCTCGGCCAGCCACTTCACGGCGGTCTTGGGGCCCACCTTCTCGACACCGGGCACGTTGTCCACGGCGTCGCCGATCAGGGTCAGGTAGTCGATGATGCGCTCGGGCGGCACGCCAAACTTGGCCAGCACGCCTGGCACGTCGAGCACCTCGGGTGGCTTGGCCATGGTGTTGATCAGCGAGACCTGGTCGTTGACGAGCTGGGCCAGGTCCTTGTCGCCGGTGGAGACCACCACGCGGTGACCCGACTCGACGGCCACGCGTGCCAGGGTGCCGATGGCGTCGTCGGCCTCGATGCCGGGCACCTCGAGCACAGGCCAGCCCAGCAGCTTGACGACCTCGTGGATGGGCTCGATCTGGGTGCGCAGGTCGTCCGGCATGGAGGGCCTGTGCGCCTTGTACTCGGGGTACCACTCGTCGCGGAAGGTGGGGCCCTTGGCGTCGAACACACACACGGCGTGTTCGGCAGGGATGTGATCGCGGATCCAGCCCAGCATGTTGACCATGCCGTGCAGGGCCCCCGTCGGCGCGTTGCCCGGACCGCGCAGGTCGGGCATGGCGTGGAAGGCGCGGTAAAGGTAGCTGGAGCCGTCGATCAGCAGCAGCGTGGGTTTGGCCGATTCAGCGGCCGAAATGGAATCCGGGGCACTCATGCCCCGGATTGTGCCGCCTGCGGCCGACACTTCGGCCCAGGTTCAAGGAGGATCAGACCGAGTCGGCCCGATCAGAACTCGGCGCTGGCACCGATGCCGAACAGGTACATGCCTTCGTGACCGTTGATCACGAAGTCAGCCGACGACAGCAGCTTGATGTCGCGGTTCAAGCGGAAGGCGATGCCGGCACCAATGTAGGGCGCGTTGAGTCGGCGGTCAGCCTGCACCTCGACGTTGTTGCCGCTCAGCAGGCGCTTTTTCTGGTTGACGAAGGCCCAACCAACGCGGATCTGGTTGGTGAAGTCCTGGATGAGTTCGACTTCCCAGTTGATGCCGAGGGTGATCGCGCGGCTGCGAACGGTTTCCTTGGCGGTGCCGCCGGCGTTGATCGTGGCCTGGTTGTTGACACGCTCGGTTTCGCCGAACATGAGCAGGTTCACTTCAGCCGCCAGGCCAGGCGTCAGGCGCTTGCCGCCGAAAATCTTGCCGGCGAAGGTGTTGTTGCTGCAAGGCGCGGTGCACAAGCCGTTGGTGACCCCGATGCCGGCCGTTCCACCAGCGTATACGCCCAATTGAGGGGAGACAGGCTTGAGCTCCTGCGCCTGGGCAGAAGCACCCACCGTCATCAGCAACGCGGCGGCAGTGGAAACAAGGGCGAAGGGCAGGCGGGAGGCAGTCGCGTTCATGATGACAGTCGTTTCCTCGGTATCGGTTTGAAGGGCTGAGCCGCCCCCGCGAACGTCGATGCGGCGGGGATGACAGAATCTGCGTGAGTCTGCCACACGGACTCCTACAATCGCGGGCTTGGGCCAGCTGGAACCCTGAGGGTTTACGCCAAAGCCCCCCGGCTCCAAGGCCCCGTTTCATCGTCGCCAAAACACCCTTCTCATGGCCGTTTTCACCGAAGTCCCTCCCGACGAAGCCGCCGGTCTGCTCAAGCAGCTGAACCTGGGCACCCTGCAGTCGATGCAAGGCATCAACTCCGGCATCGAAAACACCAATTACTTCGTCAGCACCGAGCGCGGCGACTACGTGCTGACCCTGTTCGAGCGCCTGAGCTTCGAGCAACTGCCCTTCTACCTGAACCTGATGCGGCACCTGGCAGGACACGGCATCCCGGTGCCGGCGCCCCAGGCCGATGCGCAAGGCAACATCCTGCACACCGTGCAAGGCAAACCCGCTGCCGTGGTGACCCGCCTGAAGGGTCGCAACCAGCTGGCGCCCCAGGTGGCCGATTGCGCTCAGGTGGGCGCCATGCTGGCGCGCATGCACCTGGCCGGCCAGGACTTCGCCGAGCAACAGCCCAACCTGCGCGGCCTGACGTGGTGGGTGGAGACCGTGCCGGTGGTCAAGCCGCACCTCACGCCCGCGCAATCCGCGCTGATCGAGTCCGAACTGCGCTTTCAGCAGGACTTGGCGGCCAGCACCGAGTACCAGGCCCTTCCGAGCGGCCCGGTTCACGCCGACCTGTTCCGCGACAACGTGATGTTCGACGGCCCCACCCTGTCGGGCTTTTTCGACTTCTATTTCGCGGGCTGCGACACCTTCGGCTTTGACATCGCGGTGTGCCTGAACGACTGGTGCATCGACCTGTCCACGGGAGCCCTCGACGAGGCCCGCGCGCAGGCCTTCGTGAATGCCTACGACGCCGTGCGCCCGCTGACCGAGGTCGAGCAGCGCCTGCTGCCCTCGCTGCTGCGCTCGGCTGCCATGCGCTTTTGGTTGTCACGCCTGTGGGACTTCCACCTGCCGCGCGACGCCGCCATGCTTCAACCTCACGACCCCGCTCACTTCGAGCGCGTGCTGACGCTGCGCCGCAACCAGCCTTGGTCCTGGCAGCGAGCCGCCGCATGAAGCTGCGCATCAACCCCGCGTCGCAGGGATTCGCCTGGGCCCGCCAGGGCTGGCTGGTTTGTGCGCGCCAACCCATGGGTTATGCCGGCCTGGTCGGCATGGTGATCGCCGGGGCCTTGCTGGTGGCGGGACTGCCCTTGATCGGACCGATCCTCGTCGTCGCCCTGATGCCTCTGGCCTGGATGGGGTTCATGCTGGCCACGCGTCGCGTGATGCTCAAGGAACGCATCATGCCGGGCGTGCTGGTCGAAGCCGTGCGAACGCCAGACAGCCCACGGGCGGCCTTTGCCAAGCTGGGTGCAGCCTACGTGGCGGGCACCTTCGTGGTCATGCTGCTGGCCCAGCTGCTGGGCCCTGGCGCTGAAGCCCTCGCCGAGGCGCTGGAAAAGGCCCAGGACGCCGACGAGGTCATGGCCGACCCGCGCGTGGTGCAGGACATGGCCTGGCGACTGGGGCTGACCTGGCCGCTGTCGCTGCTGTTTTGGCACACCCCTGCGCTCACGTTGTGGGCTCGCATGCCCCTGGGCAAGGCCCTGTTTTTCAGTGCGGTGGCCTCCTGGCGCAACCTGGGCGCCTTCGTGGTGTTCGGGGCCACGTGGTTGCTGGCCGTGATCGCCCTGGCGGTGCTGACGCGCGTGGTGCAGCAGGTCATCCCCCTGCCCGCCCTGTCCAACATGCTGACCTTCGCCGGGGTGCTGTGGCTGGTCTCGTGCTTTTACGCCTCGCTGTACTTCAGCGTGGTCGATTGCTTCGAGGGTGCACAGCAAGAAGGCGCTGACGCCAGCCTGACGCCGGATCAAGCCGATCCATCGCCCTGAGCTTGCGGCGCCCTTGCGCCCTGGCTCAACGCGCCTCGGGCCTGGCGCGCGAGACACCGCACGCTCAGTGCGTCAAACGCTGCACCCCGGCCAGCGGACACGCGTAGATGGCGTTGCGCAAGGCGGCAATCGCTTCGTAACGCGTGAAGCTGCGGCGCCAGGCCAGCACCACCCGGCGAGTGGGCACCGGGTCCTCGAACGGGATGTACGCGATGTGAGGGTGCGGCTCGGGCGGCACCGACAACTGCGGCACCACCGTCACGCCCATGCCGGCGGCCACCATGTGCTTGATGGTCTCCAGCGACGAGCCTTCGAAACTCTTGCGGATGCCCTCGGCGTTGCTGGAAAAGCGTGCGAACTCGGGGCAGACCTCGAGCACGTGGTCGCGAAAACAATGCCCCGTGCCCAGCAACAGCATGGTTTCCTGCTTGAGCTCTTCGGCGTTGACGCGCCGGTGGCTGGCCATCGGGTGACTTCGCGGCACCGCCACCAGGAAGGGCTCGTCGTAGAGGGGCGCGACGGCAAGGTTGGTGTCCGGGAACGGTTCGGCCAGGATGGCGCAATCGAGCTCGCCAGAGCGCAGCATGTCGAGCAGGCGGGCGGTGAAGTTCTCCTGCAGCATCAGCGGCATCTGCGGCACCTGGTCGATGGCGTTGCGCACCAGGTCGGGCAGCAGGTAGGGGCCGATGGTGTAGATGACGCCCAGGCGCAGCGGACCGGCGAGCGGATCCTTGCCACGCTTGGCGATTTCCTTGATCGACTGGGCCTGCTCCAGCACCGACTGGGCCTGGCGGATGATTTCTTCGCCCAGGGGCGTGACGCTGACCTCGTTGCTGCCGCGCTCGAAGAGCTTGACGTCGAGTTCTTCTTCGAGCTTTTTGACGGCTACGGAGAGGGTCGGCTGGGACACGAAGCAGGCCTCGGCCGCACGCCCGAAATGGCGCTCGCGGGCCACGGCCACGATGTAGCGAAGTTCAGTCAACGTCATGGGGGCAGATTGTGACTCAGGCCTTGAGGTACTCGGCCTTCTGCCCCAGCCAGCGGTGGATGTGGCGCTGGGCGGCCTCGGGGTGGCGGGCCAGCAGCTGCTCGGCCACGGTGCGCACACGGCCCAGCAGGTCCTGGTCTTCGTTGAGGTCGGCGAAGCGCAACAGCGCCGCCCCCGACTGGCGCGAGCCCATGAACTCGCCCGGCCCGCGGATCTCGAGGTCGCGCCGCGAGATCTCGAAGCCGTCGGTGGTTTCGGCCATGGCGCGCAGGCGCTGTTTGCCCGAGTCGGACAAGGGCGATGCGTAAAGGAGCACGCACACGCTGGCCACGGCGCCCCGCCCCACCCGACCTCGCAACTGGTGCAACTGGCTCAGGCCGAAGCGCTCGGCGTGTTCGATCACCATCAGGCTGGCGTTGGGCACGTCCACGCCCACCTCGATGACGGTGGTGGCCACCAGGACCTGCAGCTCGGCGCTGGCGAACTGATCCATGACCGAGGCCTTCTCGGCCGCTGGCAAGCGGCCATGCAGCAGGCCGATGCCCACGCCCGGCAAGGCCTCGCTGAGGTCCTGGTGGGTCTGGGTGACGTTGCTCAGGTCGAGCGGCGGGCGCTTGGCGCTGTCGCGGCCGGCGATGGCGTCGGCCGTCTGGTCGCTGTCTTCGGTTTCGTCGATCAGCGGGCAGACCCAGTACACCTGACGGCCCCGCGCCACCTCGTCGCGGATGCGCTCGATCACCTCTTCGCGCCGGCTGTCGGCGAAGACCTTGGTGACGATGGGCGTGCGCCCCGGCGGCAGCTCGTCGATGGTGCTGACTTCGAGGTCGGCCAGGTAGGTCATGGCGAGGGTGCGCGGGATGGGCGTGGCGCTCATCATCAGCAGGTGAGGTTCGAGCTCGGTGCTCTCCAGCTTGCGGCGCAGCTGCAGGCGCTGCGCGACGCCGAAGCGGTGCTGTTCGTCGATGAGGGCCAGGCCCAGCTTGGCGAACTCGACCTGGTCCTGAATGACGGCGTGGGTGCCGACCACCAGCTGCGCCTCGCCCGACGCGACCATGGCGATCTGCTCGCGCTTGGCCTTGGGTTTGAGGCTGCCGGTCAGCCAAGCCACCTTCACGCCCAAAGGTTCGAGCCAACCCACCAGCTTGCGGAAATGCTGCTCGGCCAAGATCTCAGTGGGCGCCATCAGGGCGCATTGCCAACCCGCCTCGATGGCAATGGCCGCTGACAGCGCGGCAACCACCGTCTTGCCCGAACCCACGTCACCCTGGAGCAGGCGGTGCATGGGTTGCGGGCGCTGCAGGTCGATGGCGATCTCGCCGCACACGCGGCGCTGCGCAGCGGTGAGGTCGAACGGCAGCACGCCCAGCAAGCGCTCGTGCAAGCCGCCGGTCCTCAGGGGCAGCACCGGTGCCTTGAGGTGCGCGCGCTCGGCCTTGGACTGCAGGCGAGAGAGCTGCTGGGCCAGCAGTTCCTCGAACTTGAGCCTTTGCCAGGCCGGGTGCTGGTGCTCGGTCAGCGCTTGCAGCGAGGCATCGGGCGGTGGGTGATGCAGGAACTGCAGCGACTGCCGCAAGGTGGGCCAGCCAGCCGGCAAGGTGCCATGCGGCAGCACCTCTTCCAGCGGGGCCCGCTTGAGCGCCGCTTCGATGGCCTTGCGCAAGTAGGCCTGGGGCAGGCCCGCGCCGGTGGGGTAGACCGGCGTGAGCGAGGTGGCCAGCGGCGTGCCCTCGCTGACGATGCGCACGGTGGGGTGCACCATCTCGCGCCCGAAAAAACCGTGGCGCAACTCACCGCGCACGCGCAGCCGCACACCGGGCGCCCAGCTCTTTTGCTGCGAGCCGTAGAAGTTCAGAAAACGCAGCAGCACCTCGCCCGTGCCGTCGGCCAACTTGACGATGAGCTGCCGTCGGCCTCGCATTTCGATGCGGTTGTCGCGCACCTCGCCTTCGAGCTGCACGGTCTGCCCGTCGCGCGCCTGCCTGAGTTCGGTGACGACGGTCTCGTCCTCGTAGCGCAGGGGCAGGTGCAGGGCCAGGTCGATGTCGCGCGCCAGGCCCAGGCGATGCATGGCCTTCTGCGGGGCAGACAGGTTGGGCGCGGCATCGGCGGGTTTCGCAACGGTTTTCGCGGCGGCCTGGCGGGGCACGTCGGGGCTCCTGGCGTGGAGGGTGAAGGAAACGTCATTGTGCCCGTGCCGAACGGCTCTCTCGCCCACCCCTGCGAGCGACAACAGCGTCACGCAAGCTGGGTAAGGTGCGCAAAACCGAGGAGACACCCATGCCATCCAAACTCAGCTCGCTGCTGGCCCTTTCGGCAGCGTTGTTCATCGCCGCACCGGGCTTTGCGTCCGAAGCCGACCGGCTGGAGCGCACCGAATCCAGCAGCCGCCACGGCCAGCGCGCCGAGCCCCTGGTCATCGGCCACCGAGGCGCCTCGGGCTACCTGCCCGAGCACACGCTGGCGTCCTACGCCCTGGCCATCGAGCTGGGCGCCGACTACATCGAGCCCGACCTCGTGGCCACCAAGGACGGCCACCTGATCGCCCGCCACGAGCCCAACATCACGAACACGACCGATGTGGCGGATCGCCCCGAGTTCGCCTCGCGCCGCCGCACCATGGTGGTCGACGGCTTCGAGGAAGAAGGCTTCTTCGCCTCCGACTTCACCCTGGCCGAGATCAAAACCCTGCGCGCCAAACAAGCCTTCGGCGAGCGCCCGCAGCAGTTCAACGGCCAGTTCCAGGTGCCCACGCTGCAGGAGGTCATCGCGCTGGCCAAGCGCAAGACGCTGGAGAAGGGGCGCGTGATCGGCATCTACCCCGAGACCAAACACCCGACCTACCACCAGCGCCTGGGTCTGCCCCTGGAGGCTCGCCTGCTCAAGGCGCTGACGCAAGCGGGCTGGAACCACCGCCATGCGCCCGTTTTCATCCAGTCGTTCGAGCAGGGCAACCTCAAGGCGCTGAGCAAGCTGACCAAGGTGCGCCTGGTGCAACTGGTCGATGCCAACGACGTCAACCCCGATGGATCGCTGGACTTCACCGCGCCTTATGACCGCCCCTACGACTGGACCGTTTCCGGCAAGCCCGAACTGCTGGCCCGCACCTTCGCATGGCTGACCACGGACGAGGGCCTCAAGGATGTGGCCTCTTACGCGCATGGCATCGGCCCCTGGAAGCGCTACATCGTGCCCACGCTGGCCGACCCCGATGGCGCCGGCCCCGGCGAGGCCAAGCTGCAACTGGGCGAACCCACCGACCTGATCGAGCGCGCCCACGCCGCCGGCCTGAAGGTGCACACCTGGACCTTCCGCAACGAGCAGCGACGCCTGCCCGGTGACTACGCGGGCAACCCGGTCAACGAGTACCTGCAGTTCTACCAACTGGGCATCGATGGGGTGTTCTCGGACTTCCCTGACACGGCCGTGGTGGCGCGTGAGCTGGCGCGCCTGGAGCGCCGCATCGGTGCGCAGGGTGAGTGAAGCGCGGGGCAAGCTCGATGGGGGTCGAAGGCACGAAAGCCGAGTGGGTGGCATGGCCACGGCGCGCTAACCTGAGCGCATGCCTGACAACGCCCTGACCCCGCTTGACCTGTACTGCGAACGGCTCGGCCCCGGATTCTGGGCCGAGCCGCTCAACGCCATTTCCAACGGCGGGTTCATGGTGGCCGCCTGGCTGGCCTGGCGGCTGGCGGGCTCCCTGCCCGGCCGCACGCCCTGGACCACCCACCTGCTGACCGGGCTGCTGGCCACCATTGGAGTGGGCAGCTTCCTGTTCCACACCCTGGCGGTGACCTGGGCCATGTGGGCCGATGTCATCCCGATCTTCCTGTACCAGCTGCTGTTCCTGGTGCTGTACGTGGGGCGCGTGGCGCGGCTCAAGCCTTTGACTTGCGCGGGCTGGGTGTTCCTGTTCTTCGCGGCTTCATGGGGCTTCGCGGCGCTGCCGGTGCAGTGGCTCAACGGCTCGCTGTCGTATGGCTCGGCGTTCGTGTTCGTGGCGGGCATGGCCGCGTACCACTGGCGCAGCGGGCAGCGCGAGCCGCTTGGCCTCGTGCTGGCCACTTTGCTCTTCGCCTTGTCGCTCACCTGTCGGTCGCTGGACATGCAGGTGTGCGCCTGGCTGAGCACGGGCACGCACCCGCTGTGGCACCTGCTCAATGCGGGGGTGCTGTACCTGAGCACGCGGGCACTGGTGTTGAACGAGGACAGGCTTTGACCCCAAGCGGACGGCGGTCAGAGCGCTGGGGCCTCACTCGGGGTCGCGCCTCGGCCGGTGCCCTGGCCGCAAGGGCTGCAGCAGCCCCTTGAGCCCGTTGTGGTCGATCTCGTGCATCAGCTGGAGCAACCGGCCGATCTCACCCTTGGGAAAGCCCTCGCGGGCGAACCAGTTCAGGTAATTGCCCGGCAGGTCGGCCAGCAAGGTGCCCTGGTGCTTGCCAAAAGGCATGGGCAAGGTCACCAGCTTCTGCAGGTCTTCCGGTTTCACGGCCTGACGGGGTGCTCGTTGAACGACACTGGCTCAGCAGCGGCCAGAGCGGCGACTGCGCGGGTTGAGTTTGTCGAGCTCGGTGATTTGTTGCTTGAGCAGCATGATCAGCGTTCGAGCGTCATCGACCTCGATCGACAGGATGCTGGTGACGCGTTCGTCCTTGGCGGGGCGCGCCTGAACCAAAGCGTCGACGCTCACCTCGATCAGGCCCTTGTCGTGCCGGACGGCCTTGATGCGTTGCAGTTCGATGTCGTGGGTTTTCATGTTCGGGTCCGCAGCAAGAGTGTGAGGACGAGATTGTCGCCGCACTGGCGCCCCTCCCCGACAATGGCACCCGAACACCAAAGCCAGGAGACCCCGCCATGTCCCGCCACACCTACACCGCCGAAACCCTCTGGGAGAGGGGTGACCAACCCTTCACAGACAACCGCTACAGCCGCCGTCACTTGCTGCGTTTCGATGGTGGCATCACGGTGGCGGGCTCGTCCTCGCCGCACGTCGTGCCCGTGCCGCACTCGGACCCGGCTGCCATCGACCCCGAAGAGGCCCTGGTCTCTGCCCTGTCGAGCTGCCACATGCTCTGGTTCCTGGGCATCGCCGCGCGCAACGGTTTCGTCATCGACTCGTACCACGACGAAGCCTTTGGCGTCATGACGCCCAACGAACGCAAAAAGCTCTGGCTGTCATCGGTCACGCTGCAGCCGAAGGTCGTGTTCTCGGGCGCCTCGCTGCCCTCCCCCGCCGACATCGAGCGCATGCACCACGAGGCGCACGACGAGTGCTTCATTGCCAACTCCGTCAAAACCGACGTCCAGATCCGCCCGCACTGAGCCTTCGCCCTTCTCCCAGGCATCGCCATGAACACAAAATCACCCGACACCCTCCTGGCCGACATCCGCCTCATCAGCGAAGAACGCCACGACACCGTGCAGGCTGTGCGTGCGCTCGTGCGCCGGCTCTTCTCGCCTCTCACTGAGGAGGTGAAGTACGGCGGCATTCTGTTCACCAGCGGCGTGCAGTTCGGTGGCGTTTTCGCCTACAAAGAGCACGTGTCAGTCGAGTTCAGTTGCGGTGCCGACATCCATGACAACATGGGTTTGCTCGAGGGCAGCGGCAAACACCGGCGGCACCTCAAGTTGGGATCGCTGGAGGACATCGAGGGCAGGCGCCTGGCGCATTACCTGCCCCTGGCACTTGCGGCAGCCCAAGCCAGGCGGGCTTGAGCGACAATCACGCCTCCCGCTGTTCCTGGCACTTTGGCACGGGGCCCGTCCGCCCCTCAAAAGCATGTCTTCATTTACCAAGGCCGCCCCGGCCCGCGATTTCACCCTCGCCGACTTCGATTTCGAGCTCCCCGAGGCCCTGATCGCCCAACATCCCGCCCCCGAACGCAGCGCCTCTCGCCTGCTCGATGGCCGGGCTCCCGTCCCCACCGACCGCGTCTTCCGCGAGCTGCCAGACCTGCTGCAGCCTGGCGACCTGCTCGTCTTCAACAACACCCGCGTCATCAAGGCAAGGCTTTTCGGAGCCAAGTCCTCGGGCGGCGCGGTGGAGGCCCTGATCGAGCGCGTGCTGCCGGGCACGAACGAGGTCTGGGCGCACATGCGCGCCAGCAAATCGCCCAAACCTGGCGCCACGGTCCGCTTCGCTGGCGCCTTCAACGCCGAAGTGCTCGGCCGCTGCGGGCCGGACAACGGTCTGTTTCACCTGCGCTTTGAAGGCAACCCGTTTGATCTGCTGGAGCAGCACGGCCATGTGCCGCTGCCTCCTTACATCACCCACGCCGACGAAGAAGACGACGTGCGCCGCTATCAGACGGTGTTCGCCAAAGAACCTGGCGCCGTGGCCGCGCCCACCGCCGCCCTGCACTTCGACGAAGGCGTGCTGGCCGAGCTGGCTGCGCGGGGCATCGCCACCGCCGAAGTGACCCTGCACGTGGGCGCCGGCACCTTCCAGCCCGTGCGCACCGAGAACCTGGCCGAGCACAAGATGCACAGCGAGTGGTTCGAGGTGTCGCAGGCCACGGCAGACGCCATCCGCGCCACGCGGGCGGCCGGTGGGCGCATCGTTTCGGTCGGCACGACCACGCTGCGCGCACTGGAGTCGGCCGCGCTGCACGCATCTCGTGACGAGGTCGTGCAGGTCGGCAGCCGCGACACGGACATCTTCATCACCCCAGGCTTCGACTTCAAGGTGGTGGACGTGCTGGTCACCAACTTTCACCTGCCCAAGAGCACGCTGATGATGCTGGTCAGCGCCCTGGCCGGCTACGAGCACATCCGTGCGCTCTACGCCCACGCGATCGAACAACGCTACCGCTTCTTCAGCTACGGCGACGCCATGCTGATCCAGCGCCCCCACCTTTCAGCCCGCACCGCTGCCTGAGTCCAGGAGACCCTACCCATGCTGCAATTCGACCTCCTCAAGACCGAAGGCCACGCGCGCCGAGGCACCCTCACGCTCAACCACGGCGTGGTGCAAACCCCCATCTTCATGCCCGTGGGCACCTACGGCACCGTCAAGGGCGTGATGCCTCAGTCGCTGCACGACATGGGCGCGCAGATCATCCTGGGCAACACCTTCCACCTGTGGATGCGCCCGGGGCTGGACATCATGAAACAGTTCGGTGGCCTGCATCAGTTCGAGGCCTGGAACAAGCCCATCCTCACCGACTCGGGCGGCTTCCAGGTCTGGTCTCTGGGCGACATGCGCAAGATCAGCGAAGAAGGCGTGCGCTTTGCGTCACCCGTCAATGGCGACAAGCTCTTCCTCACGCCCGAGATCAGCATGCAGATCCAGACCATCCTGAACTCGGACATCGTCATGCAGTTCGACGAGTGCACGCCGTACTGGAAGGGCGACAAGAGCCTGGGCCACATCACCACCGAGAAGGAAGCGCGTGCCTCGATGGAACTCAGCCTGCGCTGGGCCAAGCGCTGCCAGACCGAGTTCGACAAGCTTGAGAACCCCAACGCGCTGTTCGGCATCGTGCAGGGCGGCATGTTCGAGCACCTGCGCGAAGAGTCGCTGGCCTCGCTGGCCGACATGAACCTGCCGGGCTACGCCATCGGCGGCGTGAGCGTGGGCGAGCCCAAGGACGAAATGATGCGGGTGATGAACCACATCAGCCCGAAGCTGCCGGCCAACAAGCCCCGCTACCTGATGGGCGTGGGCACCCCGGAAGACCTGGTGGCTGGCGTGGCCGCTGGCGTGGACATGTTCGACTGCGTCATGCCCACCCGCAACGCACGCAACGGCCACCTGTTCACGCGCTTTGGCGACCTGCGCCTGCGCAACAGTCGCAACAAGGCCGACGAGCGCCCGATCGACGAGACCTGCACCTGCTACACCTGCCGCAACTTCAGCCGCGCCTACCTGCACCATCTCGACCGCTGCGGCGAGATGCTCGGCCCCATGCTGACCACCATCCACAACCTGCACTACTACCTGAACCTGATGCAGGAAGTGCGCGATGCGCTGGACGCCGGCCGCTTCGCCGAGTTCCAGCGCCAGTTCGCAGCCGATCGCGCACGCGGAGTCTGAAAACGACGCAGGCGCCTGCCCTGCCCCCGAACCGAACCATCCGGGCTCGAGTGGCCTTCAGTGCCGGTGCAGGTACAGGTCGGCGATGACCGGGCGGTGCTGCGAAGCCAGCGTGCCGCCGGTGAAGGCGTCGGCCACCGCGATCTCCGGACTGACCAGGATGTGATCGATGCGCAGGAAGGACAGGCCCTTGAGCAGCGAATGCCCGTGCGTGAAACCGTAGCCCACGCTGGCTGACGAAAACGCGTCGCGCAAGCCCGTGTTGAGCAGCGTCTGCTCGACCAACGAAGGCTCGGTCGCGTTGAGGTCACCCGCCACGATGCGCGGACCCGGCGGCAGCTGGCGCAGGTATTCCGCCAACAAGCCCGCCTGGCGCATGCGCAGCAACATGTTGTCCTGCCATTCGTCCAGGCCCAGCCACCGAGACTGCCCCCGGTGCCTGGCGACCAGACCCTTGCGCGGCGTGATCAGGTGCACGGTGATCACCTGCAAGGTGGTGCCTTCCACGTCGATGTCGCAGTGCGCGAACACATGGGGCTCGTCTCCAACGGGGATCGCGCCATGTCGGCACTGGCGAATCGGCCAGCGACTGAGCAACACGTACTCGTCGTTGGCATGCGCGTGCTGCCAGCCACCGCCCACCACCCGCAGCAGGTCGGCTGACTTGACGTTGCCTTCGACGTCCACCAACTGCCCCGCATCCTGCATGACCAGGATGTCGGGCTGGTGTTCGATGATTTCATGCGCCAGCTCGTCCGTGCCGCCGGGCCGATTGAGCGCCAGGTAACTCTTGACGTTGTAGGTCATGAAGCGCACGCGGCCATGGCCCTCTTCGGGCGCACCCCAGCTCAGGCCCATGAGCAGTGTCAGGCTCGCCACCAAGGCCAGCACCGCCAGGCTTCGCCACACCCACCCCAACCAGATGAAGGCGACCAGGACCGCCGCCAGCGCGGGCACCAGGTAGGCCGGAAACGGCAGGTACTGAGACAGGGCCAGCAGAGCGGACTGCCCGGAGCCCTCGATGCGGCCGAACAACAGGCCAGCCACACCGGCCAGCACCAAGGTCACGAACAAGCGGGCGCACAACTTCATGCCAGCATCCAAACCATCACCAGAACGACCAATACCCGTTGAGGATCACCCAGCCACCCAGCACACCGTTGGTGACGGCATGCGCCAGAACCGGCGCCCACAAGGAGCCGGTCTTCTTGTAGAGCCAGGCGTAGGCCAGACCCGCCACGATGGCCCCCAGCCATTGGGTGTGGGCCAGCATGAAACACAGGGTGGACAAGGCGATGGCCTTGATCGTCACCGAGGCGGGGTCCACCTTCTCGAAATCCTGGTTGTCGACCCAGCGCATCAGGAAGCTGCGCCAGAACAGCTCCTCCATGACCGGCACCAGCAAGGCAGCGCCCACCCACCGAAAGGCGATCAGCGCCCACATCAGCTCACCGTCGTCGTCCACCGGGCGAAAGCCCGCCGAGGGCTCGCCCAGCATCATCCAGGGCGCGGTCAGCCGGGTCCACAGCACGAAAACCACGATGCCCACGGCGATGGACAGCAGCACCTGCTTGAAGTCCATTCCCCAGTGCCTGAGCTCGTCATAGCGACGCCAGAACCACGCCAGGCTGGCCGCCACCACCACCACCGACACCGCGTACAACCAGCGGGCGTCAAACGGCAACTGGCTGGCCTCGCCGTCCTCCGTGGAGAACTGCCCCCGCAAAGCGAGGAAGACCATGAACAGGACGAAAGGGATGACCCGGGCCCAGGCCGCGGGAGACAGGAAATTGCCCATGAATGGATGTGTGTGAGCCAGAGGGTGAGCGGATTGTGTCGTCACTCGACGCCACCGCTCCCCCCTCATTTGAGGAAGCCCCCGGGAAACTCAGGGCGAAGGCTCGTTCAGCAGTGCCTGCACCCTGGCTTGCAGCTTTTCCGGCGTGACGTCCTGAGGCGCAATCGGCTCGCCCACCACCAAGCCGATGCGGTTGAAAAGCCCGCGGCGCAAGGGCTTGGCCATGGCGGCCCCCTCGATGCGCGAGAAGGTCGAGCCCCAGAGGTTGTGCAGCGCCGACGGGATCACCGGCACCGGGTTGGTCTCCAGGATCTTCATGACACCTGCCTTGAAAGGCTGCAGCGTGCCATCCCGCGTGATGCCGCCCTCGGGGAACAGGCACAGCAGTTCACCCTCTTGCAGCACCTGGCGGGCCTTCTGGAAGGCCGCCTCATAGGCCTGCGGGTCTTCCTTCTGCGGTGCAATCGGGATGGCCTTGACCAGCTTGAAGAACCAGCCAATGCCCGGCGTCTTGAAAATGCGGTGGTCCATGATGAAGACCATCGGACGCGGGCTGATGACGCCCAGGATGACGGCGTCCACAAAACTGACGTGGTTGCACACCAGGATGGCGGCGCCATCGGTCGGGATGTTCAGGTCACCGCGCACACGCAGGCGGTAGACGATGCGCGTGACGAACAGCATCACCAGGCGCACGATGTACTCGGGCATCAGCCAGAACACATAACCCACCACCACCACGTTGAGCAGCGCCGTGGCGCCGAACACCTGCGGGATGGTGAAGCCAGCTGCCAGCATCGCCCCGGCCAGCAGGCTGCTGACGATCATGAACAGGGCGTTGAGGATGTTGTTGGCCGCGATGATGCGCGCGCGGTGGCTGGGTTGCGCACGCAGCTGAATCAGCGCGTACATGGGCACGCTGTACAGGCCCGCGCTGAAGGCCAGCAGGGCCAGGTCGGCCATCACCCGCCAGTGGGCATGCACAGCCAGGAACTCGCCCACCGTGTAGAGCGCGGCGCCGGGCGACTGCGGCAGCCCCGATGCCGCCAGGTACAGATCGAACGCGAACACCGTCATGCCCACCGCACCGATGGGCACCAGGCCGATTTCGACGTGCCGGTGCGAAAACGTCTCGCACAACAGCGAGCCGATGGCGATGCCCACCGAGAACACCACCAGCAGCAGCGAGGCCACCTGCTCGTTGCCATGCAGCACGTCCCGAGCGAAAGAGGGAAACTGCGACAGGAACACAGCGCCAAAGAACCACATCCACGAAATGCCCAGCAGCGAGCGGAACACGCTGGGGTACTGCCAGGCCAGCCGCAGGTTGCGCCAGGTCTCGGAGACCGGGTTCCAGTTGAGCTTCAGGTCCGGGTCGGATGATGGCGACGCCGGGATGGCGCGGGCCGTGAGCCAGCCCGCCAGGGCCACACCGAAGCACGAAGCGGCCACCCAGTGCGGCCCCACTTCGGGGATGCCCATGAGCAAACCACCCCCGACGTTGCCCAGCAAGATGGCCACGAAGGTGCCCATCTCGACCAGGCCGTTGCCACCGGTGAGTTCGTGCTCGCGCAGGTGCTGCGGCAGGTAGGCGTACTTCACGGGGCCGAAGAAGGTGGAGTGCAGCCCCATCAGGAAGACACAGCCCAGCAGCAGCGGCACCAACTGGAACCAGAAGCCCAGCCCGGCCAGCACCATGATGCCGACCTCCATGAGCTTGACGCTGCGCATGATGAAGGCCTTGTCGTACTTGTCGGCCCACTGCCCCGAGGTCGCCGACAGCAGCAAGAAGGGCAGGATGAACAGCGCACCGATCACCAGGCCGGCCACCTTGGGCTCCAGCCAGCTCACCTGCAACTGGTAGGTGACCAGCACCGTGAACGCGAACTTGAACAGGTTGTCGTTCGCAGCCCCCAGGAACTGGGCCAGGAAGAACGGCAAGAAGCGCCGCTGGCCAAGCAGGCTGAACTGACCACCTTGGGATGTCGACTCACTCACAGCACAGGTCCTCCATGGTTTGTGCACCGATTGGACATCAAAACCGCAGGCGCGTTCATTCAATGAACCACCCATTCCTCACGCGCCAGACCGCTTCGTTGCAGCCAGGCAAAGACCGAATCGACCGTGACCGTTCGGATGCGGCCGTTGAAGCGCAGCTCGTTGGGGTGATCGTCGAACGAAACGTTGGCCATGGTCATGCGTGCGCCCAATCGGGTCAGCATCGACAGGTGCAGCTCGGTGGGCTGGTAGCCCGTTGCCCTGAGCCAGCGCTGGGCAGCGGCCCGATCGACCACGTCCGAGCCCATGGCCGAGGCCACGAACTCGATGGCCCACTGGTTGCTCTGCTGAAAGCGCGTGGCCCAGGGGTAGGCCACCATGCTGTAGGCCCGTGTGTGCAGGAAGGCGCGGCTGCGAGCGTCTTTGAGCAAGGGCCACAGGCGCTCCTGCAGGGCCTGCTCCGGCACCACCACGCCGGCGAGGTACTCGTGCGGCGTGTCCAGGAAGAAGTCGCCCACGCCCTGTCGGTAGATGGCCGCGCGCTCGGTGCCGCATTCGTTGAGCTTGTGCAGCACCCGCCAGCCATCGGCGTCCTTGTAGGCAAGGCCCAGGTGCGAGTAGCGCAGCCCATGCTCGCGCAGGTCCTGGCCGGCGCGGGCCAGCACCACCACCTTCGCCCCGCTGGCGTCCAGGCGCCGCACGGTGCGATCAGCCAGGGCCAGGCCCTGCTGCACCGCCCCCACCGACAGGCGGGTGGGCTGACAGGGGCGCCCCGCTTGCGCTGGCGTGCAAGGCATGAGCGCCACGATCGCCGAGAACAACGCACCTGCCAGCCAGGCCGAGCGACGCAAAGTGGGGCCATCGGTCGAGCCTGGCGTTGAGCCACTCAGCAGCCCCTCGTGGCCCGTCTTGGCAACAGGGAAGCCGATCATCGCTGCACCTCCTCGTGGTGCAGCAGGGCCCGACCCAGCGTGTTGGGCACCAGAGCGATCACCTCACCAGCGGTGCTGAGCAACCAACCGGCCGACACCGCCGAGACGGTCACCACCGTGCCCACTGCCACCGAGGCCATGCCCACCGAGAGGCTGGCCCACTTGACCGAGATGCGGGCGCCATCGCTGGCCCGCTCCAGCACCCAGACCATGCCATCGGCCGTGGCCTGGATGGCGACCACGGACAGCGCCACCGTGCCGGACACCAACAAGGCCGGCGCGGTCACCGACACCGCCACCGGCAGCATCGACAAGGCGCTGGCCTCCGAGGCCTGATTCGGGTGAGCGAAGGCGCGCTGGGTGGCGCCCAGCAAGGCCAGGCCAGCGCAAGCGGCAACCAGCCAGCCCTTGAACCTGTTGTGGCCAGCGCATGACGCGCTCCCTGGTGTACACGCCATCATGGGTTTCATCGAGCTCATGAACGTTCTCCTCAGGCGATGTCGGATTCACGTGGGTGGGCAGCGGCCAAGCGGGTGGCGCCATGGGGGTGACGGCCCTCGTGCGCATCGCGCAGGGTCTTGGCCAGGGTGAAGGCCTGCGCCACCATGAACAGCCAGCACACCATCAGGTAGGCCTTGTAGTCGGGGCTGATCGGCATCTGCCACATGCCCCAACCGGTCAGCGCCAGCGCGGCACCAAAACCCGTCCACACCACCAGGCCCCACATCGGCGTTTGCGGCAGGCCATCGGCCTGGTCCCGCACGTGGCGCGACAACACGAACACCGACGACAGGCTGAACACATAGGCCATGACCATGAAGGCCCGCTCGATCAGGCTGCCAGGCAGCCAGTACAGGCCAGTGGCACTGAGGAAAGCGGCAAGCCCGAAGGAGACCCAAACCTGGATGACCCAGGCTCGGGTGTCACGGCGGGCGGTGGCGGGATGAGGCATCGAGTTCATGTGGCGAACCCCGTTGTTGAACATGGAGCGGATTCTTCCCGGCCGGGCCCGGCAGTTCAACAAAACAATACGAAGTGGCGGATCCGTGCACTTCTGGTATCGTTTTTCAATACTTCACGGAGACTCCCATGGGCAGCAGCGAGGCCTTGGTTCAGGCCATCAAGACCGAGTTGAAGACCGCCGGCATCACCTACGCCACGCTGGCAACCGACCTGGGGCTGGCCGAATCCAGCGTCAAACGCATGTTCGCCAAGGGCGACATGCCCCTGTCTCGCATCGACGAGATCTGCCGGGTGCTCAAGCTCGACTTCGCCGACCTGGCCCGCCGCGTGGCCGATGCCCAGCCGCTCAGGCGCGAGCTCACGCTGGCCCAGGAAAAGGCCGTGGTCAAGGACAAACGCCTGCTGCTGGTGGCCACTTGCTGTCTGAGCCAATGGACCTTTGAGCAGATGCTGAACACCTACCGGCTCACCGAAGCCGAGTGCATCGCTTGCCTGGCCCAGCTCGACCGCCTCGGCGTCATCCGCCTCAAACCCTTGAACCGCTACCAGCTGCAAGTGGCCAAGACCTTCCGCTGGCGCCCTCACGGGCCGGTGATGGCCTTTTTTCGCGAACAGGTGGCACCCGAGTATTTTTCAGGTGGCTTCGGGGGAGACGACGAGTTGATGCTGCTGGTGCATGGCTCTCTGGCCCCTGAGCACGCCCAGTCGCTGCTGGAGCGCCTGCAGCGCACCGCCGAAGAATTCTCGCGGCAACACGCCAGCGACCAACGACTGCCCGAGGCCCGCAAGCGCCCCTACACCCTGCTCATCGGCATGCGCTCGTGGTGGTACCAGGCCTTTGTGGACCTGCGCCGCACCTCGCCCGCCATCGGGCGTTGACGGCGGACTCGGCCTCAGCGCTTGAGTCGGGCCAACACCTCGTCGGTGTCCTCGCCCAGCGTGGGACCTCGCCGCTGGATGGCACCCGGCGTGCGCGACAGCTTGGGCACGACGCCAGGCACCTCCACCGTCAGGCCGTCGTGCGTGGTCACCGGCAGCACCATGTCGCGAGCGCGGTAGTGCGGGTCCTCGGCGATGTCCTGGGCGCTGTAGATGCGGCCTACCGGAACGCTGGCGGCGTTGAGCACGTCCAGCACCTGCTGCACTGGCCTGGCACCCGTCCAGGCGCCGATCGCCTCGTCGATCTCGCCCACGCGCTTGACGCGCCCCGGGTTGCTGGCGAGCTCCGGGTCGGTGGCCAGGTCGTCGCGACCGATGGCGATCATCAGGCGTTTGAAGATGGAGTCGCCATTGCCGCCGATCACCACCATGCCGTCGGCACAAGGGTAGGCGTTGCTGGGTGCGATGCCAGGCAAGGCCGAGCCCGCTGGCTGACGCACCACCCCGAAAGCACTGAACTCCGGCAGCAGGCTTTCCATGCAGTTGAAGACGGCTTCATAAAGGGCCACGTCCACCACCTGCCCCCGGCCCTTGGGTGCATCGGGCGCGATGGTGGCCTGGCGCGCCTGCAACGCCAGCAGCACGCCGATCACGCCATGCAGGCCGGCCAGGGTGTCGCCCAGGCTCACGCCCGCGCGCACCGGGATTCGGCCTGGCTCGGCGTTGAGGTAGCGCATGCCACCCATGGCCTCGGCCACCACGGCAAAACCGGGGCGCTCGCGGTAGGGGCCGCTTTGGCCATAGCCGCTGATGCGCAGCATGATCAAACCAGGGTTGCGGGCACTGAGCTGCTCATAGCCCAGGCCCCATTTCTCCATGGTGCCGGGCTTGAAGTTCTCGATGACGACATCGGCCTCGTCGATGAGCCGGGCCACGGTCTCGCGGCCTTCTTCGCTGCGCAGGTCGAGCACCACGCTCTTCTTGTTGCGGCTTTGAACCTGCCACCACACGCTGGTGCCGTTGTGCAGCATGCGCCACTGGCGCAATGGGTCACCGCCTGCTGCGCCCTCGGCTGCGGGCGGCTCGACCTTGATGACCTCGGCGCCAAAATCGGCCAGGGTCTTGCCAGCAAAAGGGCCAGCAATGAGCTGGCCCAATTCGACCACCCGCAAGCCAGCGAGGGCCTGGGGTGTGGACGGCGTGGTGAAGGCGGAGGCGTTCATGTCGATGCGGTCAATCGGGTTGCCGCATTTTCAATGAGAACGCCGATGGCGCGCCTCACTTGTGCATCGAGGGCCCACGGCGGCGGGCGCGCAGCGCCACCCCAACGAGGCCCAGCGCGGCAAGCAGGCCCACGTTGGGCTCGGGCACGACGGGGACCGGCGGCAGCGCCCCGAAGTCCACCGTCCAGTAAGTGCCAAAGCTGCCGCCCCTGACCAGGCCCACGCCGAAGGCGGTGAAGTCGCTGCCCAGGATCTGGGCGCGATGACCAGGGCTGTTCATCCAGGCATCGACCACGGAGGGGGCGTCCTTGAAGCCGGCAGCGATGATCTCGCCCATGGCGCCGCCACGCGGGTAGACGGCCAGGATGCGGTCAAAGGTGTTGGTGCCGTCGCAGCTGTCGTGCTGGAAGCAGCCGTTGGTGGCCATGTCGCTCGAGTGCTGGTCGGCGACGATGTTCAGGCGGTAATCAAAGCCCAGTTGCGACAAGCCGGCCAGCGAGCGCTGGGCGTTGATGAGCTCGGCAACCTGCGCCTCGACCGCGTCGATGGACTCGTCGGCGCGAGCCTGAGAGGTCGCCAGGGCGATGGCCACCGAGACCACGAGGGAAGCAAAACCGAAACGCTTGCGGGACATGGGACCTCACTGATTGGGTTGATGCACCGAGTCTAGTGAGGCTTCGCCAGACCCCGGGTCATCCCACCCCCCTGTCCCCGGGAGTTGGCAGCCCCATTTCAGCGCGCAGTCGTATCAGGCTGTGTCACCAGGCCGATTTTGCTCACACCGAGGCGCGCGGCATCGGCCAGGATCTCGGCCACGCGGCCATACGGGATGGTCTGGTCGACGCTGAACCGCACCGCAGGTGGATTCGGCTTGGCGCCCTCCACCGCAAAGCGGGCGGCAGCGTCTTGCCGACTCAGCGCTTCGCCATTCCAGTACAGGATGCCCTCGGCATTGAGGCTGAGCTGGATGGCGTCGGGCTGCGGTTGCGTGGGCTGGGCGCTGGCCTTGGGCAGGTCCAGCTTGACGGACTGGGTCAGCAGCGGGGCGGCCACGATGAAGATCACCAGCAGCACCAGCATCACGTCGATGAGCGGCACCATGTTGATCTCGGCCACCGGGGCACCGCCACGCTTGTCGTCGAAACTCGCGAAAGCCATGTTCTCGGCTCCTGATCAGCGGTGGGCTTGCAGCGGTCGCACGGTGGCGCTCGGGGCCGGCGGCTCCACGTCGCTGGTCTTGAGCGTCTGCCCGGTCGACAAGAAGGTGAACAGCTCGAAGGCGAAGGCGTCCAGGCGCGCACCCCAGACGCGGTTGCTGCGCGTGAGCCAGTTGTAGGCCACCACGGCCGGGATGGCCACGGCCAGGCCCACACCCGTCATGATCAGGGCCTCACCCACCGGGCCGGCCACCTTGTCGAGCGAGCCGGAGCCCGAAGCGCCGATGGCCAGCAGTGCGTGGTACACGCCCCAGACCGTGCCGAACAGGCCCACGAAGGGCGCCGTGGCGCCGATGGTGGCCAACGCGGTCAGGCCGCTTTCCATGCGCATGGTTTCTTCGTCGAGCACCTTCTTGATGGTGCGCGTGAGGAAGTCCTTGGCCGAGCCGGCCTCTTCCAGCTTGGCCGCACCGTAGCGAGCGTGGTGGGCCTGGGCGTGCATCGCATGCGCCGTCAGGTGCGCGAAGGGCTCCTTGACGCCGTGCGTGGCGATCTCGTGCTGCACGGCCTCCAGCGAGGTCGCGTTCCAGAAAAAGCTCAGGAAAGACTGGCTTCGGCGCTGGCGCAGGGCCAAGGCAAAGCCCTTGATCGCGATCAGGGCCCACGACAGCACCGACATCAGCACCAGGATCACGAACAAGCCTTGACCGATGGCGTCGGACTGGGCGATGAAGTGGCCGAAACCAGGGGTGGCAGAGGCGGCTGCCTCGGGCACGGCGGCCATCGCCGCAGAGGTGGCAGAAGCCGCAGGCGAGGCCGAAGCGGCCAAGGCGACGGGATCGATCAGGTTGCTCATGGTCAGTTGTCTTCGAGGATGAATGTCTGGGGTGTCCTGACCCACATCGGGCGGGCAACGCCGTCCTCGACGTGAGGTTTGAATCGGGCGGCGCGCATGGCCTGCACAGCCTGCTGGTCAAGCCTCGGGTAGCCGGAGGACTTCACCACCTGGATGTCGGTCGGACGGCCCCGCTCGTCCACCAGCACGCGCAGCAGCACACTGCCCTGCTCGCCCAGTTCGCGCGACACGCGGGGGTAGGTCAAGACGGGCGGCACCAGGTACGACACCGCCGATGCCTGGAACTCGCGGGGTGCCGGAGGCGGGGGCGCAGGGGCCGGCGCGGCGACTGCGGCAGGAGCCGCCTGGGTGGCAACAGGCGTGGCTGGGGCTGCCGCCACGGGGGCCGTGAGCGCCGCCGACTCGGCCCCGGTCTGGCTGCTCAAGATGGGCGGTGAGTTGCTGGTCTGCGCTGGCACCGGTGCTGGCGTGAGCCTGGGCTGAACACGTTCGGGCGGACGGGGCTGAACCGGTTGACGCACAGGCTCTGGCTGGGGCTCTTCGGCGGCATCCCGGGTCTGCGATTGGGCGTCGGTCACCAGGGAAACCTCGATGATTTCGCTGCTGCCCACGTTCACGGAGTCGGTCTTGGCGTGCCACCAGGCCCAACCCAAGGCCAGGTGCACCGCCACCACGGCCACGGTCAAGGCACGCCGCTGTCCGGCGGACAAATCGCTTGGCAACGTGGAAAACGTGAAGGCAGAGGCGGCAGAACTCATGCGAAGCATCTTAACACGATCGAGATATTGATACTCATTCTCATTCATGTTGACTGAAGTCGTCGGGTTACAAACGATCACGACCTCACCCGAGTCGGGGCCTGCATCCCGATGACAGCCGTGGGATGATGCGCCGCTCTGCGCACGCCCGCCAGGCAGGCATGCCCGGTAGCCGACGCCACAACCACAAAACACGATCAGGGACGCCATGGACACCGACCTCCTTGTGGCCCCTCTGCCAGGCACCCAGCCCGGCGGGGAAGACCTTTCTTTTTCTTCGGATTTCGACGAGATCGCCGAGATGCGGCGTGCCGACGACCCCACCCTGAAACAAGGCGAGTGGGTGACCCCGCTCAAACAAGCCGACTGGGCAGGCGCCGCCCGCCTGTGCGAAGCCCTCCTCGCATCCCGCACCAAGGACCTGCGCCTGGCCCTTTGGCTGACCGAAGCGCGCGCCATGACGCAGGGCTACGCTGGCCTGGCCAGCGGGCTGGGGCTGTGCACGGCCTTGTGTGAACAGCACTGGGACCACCTGCACCCCCTGCCCGATGGCAACGACGCCGAAGAGCGCATCGGCAACGTCGCCTGGATGCTGCAACGCCTGGTTGAGCTGGCCACCGCCCTGCCCGTGACCGCGGGCCGAAAAGGCGAGCAATACACCCTGAAAGACCTCAAGCACGCCCGCCAATGGCAAGCCCAGGCCGAGCGCGCAGGGTTGCCAGCCGACACCTTGCCCGCGGATCAACCGAACGCCATCACGGTCGCACAATTTCGCCAGGCCATGCAGAACACCCCAGCCGAGCGCCTGCGCGAGGCGGTGGACGCATTGCGCAGCACCAAGGCTCAGCTGCAAGCCTGGCAGGGCGTGATCGATGCCAAGCTGGGGCAGGACGGCCCGAGTTTCGTTTCGGCCCGCGAGGCCCTGGATCAGGCAGGCCATGAGCTTGAAAGGCTGGCCCGCGATGCTGGCGCGCTGAGCAGTGCCTCGCTCACGGGTGACACAGGCGTGGCCTCGGCAACGTCCAACGCACACACCGAAGCGGCGGAAAGCACCATGCCGATCTCGGCCGACCAGCTGGCACCTGCCGGCGCTGCGGGGCCACGAACCCGGGCCGAGGCGCTGCGGCAGCTTCAGGCGGTGGCCGACTTCTTCAGGCGCACGGAGCCTCACAGCCCTGTGGCTTACCTGGCCGACAAGGCCATCAAGTGGGGCGAGATGCCCCTGCACCGCTGGCTGGGCGAGGTCGTCAAGGACCCCTCCTCCATGGCCCACCTTCAGGAGCTGCTGGGCCTGACACCGGCTGATAACGCGGGCAACTGAGGCACTCAGGAACCGACCCGGAACTCGATTCGCCGGTTGCGCGCGCGCCCGGCCTCCGTGTCGTTGCTGGCCACTGGCTGATCGGGGCCCATGCCCGAGGTCTGCAGGCGTTCGGCGGCCAGGCCCTTGCCCACCAGGTAGCTTTTGACCGCCTGCGCGCGCGCCAAAGACAGGCTGATGTTGCCGGGCCGGTGTCCCAGCGAGTCGGTGTGGCCGATGACCTCGATGCGCTTGCCCTGCAGCTGACTCAGCGCCAGCGCCATCTCGTCGAGGATCTTCAGGCCCTCAGGCCGCAAGACCGCGCTGCCGGCCTCGAACTCCACGATGCGCTGAGCCAGGGCCTGATCGACCAAGGCCTGCTCACGCACCGCCACGCGCAGGCCGTTGCGCACGCTGTAGGTTGGGTTGAGCGCTTGCGCCACGTCGCTGACGAGTTGCTGGCGCTGGGCTTCGTTGGCCACCTCTCCGCGCAAGTCCACCGTCTGACCTTGCACGCTGAGTTGCCCGTGGCTGACCTGCTTGAGCGAAGGCGAGATCAGGCGCTGCACGTGCTGCCCCCAGTTGGGCGGCGCCACCACCGATCCCAGGCTGAGTTGATCGACCACGCGCTCGGCGCCGTAGACCTCCCGCAAACGGGTCAGCACGGCCACGCGGGTGGCTTCGTCAGGCACCACACCCGCCACAACCACTTTGCCGCTGGCGCTGGCCGACACCGGCATCGCCTGCGACGGATCGGCAGCTTGCCCTTGCGCCACCGCCCAGCCGGCGAAACCGGCGAGCAAAACCGCCAGGCAGGAGCTGGGCACGCGCGACGCCGTGGCTTTCAACAAACGAATCGGATGCGGTGCCATGACCTCATGCCCCCAGGAAAACTTCTTGAAATGTGCGGACGGCTTGCGTGAGCGACAGCGCCGGGTCCTGCAGGTAGGTTGACAGCTTGCGCAAACCCACATCGGCCTGGGCCTCGTCTTCGACCCAGTCGAGCTCGCCGAGGGTCACACCGTGACGCGATAGCACGCTTGGATCGATCACCGCCTCCAGGGAGGCCGCCGAAGCCCCCTGAAAGCCCAACAGCATCTGCGGCAAGCCCTCTCGAACCGGCAGGAAGATGCTGAACTCGACCACGTGCCGGGTGAAGAACCCCATGATCAGCATGAGCCACCACGATGCCACGCAGGCGCGCAAGGAAGGCTCCAAGGGCAGGGGCAGGCACAGCAGCTTGTTCATGCGCGCGCCGCCCTGAACCAAGGCTGGCCTCAGCAACAGCCCCAAGGCGAGCACGGCCTGACGGACCGACAGGCGGCGCCCGCCCGCGCTCAGGATCTGACCCAGCGAAGCCAGGCTGTGTGCATCGAGGAATGACTCGAGTCGGTCTCGGGCTTCTTCGAAATCAGGCACATGTTCAAGGGGAGCCTGCAAGCGCGCCTGGACATCGCCCAGGTCGGCCGCCCGCCTCGCGGCCTGCCCGCGCGTGGCCAACTGGTGCCACAGCGCATCCAGCGCGATCGGTGCCAGCACCGCAGACTGCTGCGGCTTGCGCAGGTCAAAGGCCCCGGCGGTGACGAAAGGAAAGCGCCTGCCTGATGTGTCCTGGCTGGCCAGCCAGTGCCCGGCGAGCGCCACGTGGCTGCCCGAGCCCAGGATGGCAAAAGCGAGGGCGGGCGCTTCGTCGTAAATGAGCTTCCAGCGCGGGTCGGTGGACATCCGCTCCAGGGTCTGGGCCTGCCAACGATCCAGCACCTCCAGCATCGCCGGGTGCTGCGCGCTTCGCACGAAGTCACCCCTGGAGGGCAGCTTGCCAAAGTAGAGGACGTCCACGGGCTTGCTTTCGGTGGTGATCATGCGCCCTCTCCTGCTGCCACGACTGCGCCCTGGCGGTTGGTCGGAGGGACCACCGGCGCGGCCGCGTTGGACGGCACCAAAGGCGATGCGGGAGCTGCGGGGGCCGTGGTGTCGTCACTGCCCGCCACCAGCGCTGGCAAGGCCCCGGGTCTGGCGCCGGGCTCGCTTGCTGGAGCAGGCTGCGCTGCGGGCGCGCTGTTGGACAGGATGCGCAACTGAACCGCCACTGCCACGTTGCCCTGAGGCCACTTCAACTCGAACACCTGCTCGTCGATGCGGCGACGCTGCGCAGAATTGATCATCTTCTCCAGGCCGAAGCGGCCCGGCTCATTGAAGAAGCTGACCTGCCGACCATCGAACGTCACGCCGCTGATGCGCACCCCCGGCGTGCCCGGGCCAGGCCACACGAAGGGCTGCCAAGTGGCGGCCCCCTGCCTGTACCTCAGCACCTGGCCATCGATCTCGACCGTGTACTCGGTCAGGCCAGGCGCCGGCTGAGGCAGGACCTGGAAGTTGGTCTGTGCGGCCTCGGTGCCGCCCCCCCCAGCAGACGCGCCCGCACCCTGGCCGCTGAGCGGGGCCACCCAGGCGCCCAAGCCGCCTGCGAAGGCCGGCCGCAGGCGCACGCCCATGTCGGCCCAGGTGCGTGGGGTGAGCTGGTCTCCCCGGCGCAGCACCAGCGCGCCCAAGGACTGCTCGAGGTACTTGGCGACCGCGCCTTCGGTGCCGAAGATGGCGGCGAGCTCGACCTGCGTTGCCTCCATGCGTGAGCTGCGGTCGAAGGGGTACTTGCTCGCCAAGGTGCGCTGGTAGGGCTCGAAAACTTGTGCATGCCAGACGCGATTGAGTTCCGCCTCGGTGGCCGGCACCAAGGCCGAGAAGGCCTGCATCAATGGCCGAACCAGGATGGGCCTGAGCGCCTGGCGTGCGCCCTCGTCCAGCCCGCTCAAGAGCTGCTCATCGACCAGTTTCAGGGCCTCGGCCAGCTCACCCGTGCCCTCGAGGGTCTGCTGCATGAACTGGCGCGCGCCCGGCCCGGGGTCACCCTGGGTCTTCATCTGGTTGAGGCGGGCCCGCACGCGCGCGAGCGAATCCAGGTAGACGCGGGTCAGCGTCTGCCCCCCGTCTCGCGGCAACATCAGGCGGTTGACGCCGGCAAAAGCCTTGCCGATCGGACCGGTGGGGACCTCGGCAGCGCGCAACTGCTCAGCGCTGAGCGTGACCTGCACCGGCGTCGGGTTCATGCCCAGCACCGTGTTCTTGAACCAGCCAATCAAGCCCTGCTGCCCTTTCGCCAAACGATCGTTGAGCATCGAGGGGTTGTCCCAGGCGGTCTGGTCCTGCAAGGTCTGCAACAGCCGGCCGATGGGCGATTGCACCGGGTCACCCAGGCGCTGCATGCGCTGCACGGCCACATCGAAGCCCTGGAAGTCCAGCACCGTGATGCCCTGGATGAACTTGCCCCACTGCTGCGCGTACTCGGACTTGTAGAGCTGGGTCAGCGACTTCTGGATCTGTTCGGGACTGCCTTCGAGGGTCAGGTCGTCGGACGTGGCCGTCTTGAGCACCCAATCGGTGGACTGCAGCGACTGGTGTGCCGCGTCCTTGATGGCATCACGCACGTAACCCTCCCAGGCCTCGCGGGTGAAAGCGCCCGAGACGACATGGCTGCCGGCGATGACCTGCCGATCGCCCTCGCCAACGATGCGAGCCACGGTGACCGGCGGGAATCGGGTGGCGGCACGGGCCTTGATTTCGCCGTAGACGCGTTCGCGCGCCGGCAGCCCCTTGACGACGCGGCGCAGGTTCTCGCGGGTGCGATCGAGCAGGGCCACATCGAGGTCCATCTGCGGGAACGCCGGGTTCGACATCTGGGTGAGCGCGAACGACAGGATGCGCTCGGCGCGGCGGATCATCTGCTCGCGTGGCATGGCGCCGCGGTTGGCCTCCAGCCACTCACGCCAGTAGCGGGTGAGCTGGTCTCCCAGGTGGCCGGGCTCCAGCCGCTCGCGATCGCCCAGCATGAGGTACGCCTTCAAGGCGTTGTAGGCCTCGGTGACGTCGCGGTTGGATGCCGCCTGATAAGGCGAGCCAGGAGCGCTGGACGAGTTGGACGAAGCGGCAAGGACCGCAGACGCGGAGACACCCGCCAGGGTCACACCGCCCGCCGCGTCCGACGCAGCACCCACGGGGGCCTCAAGCGCCGGTTGTGCGCCGCCCCCCGGCGTGACGCTGCGCCAATGGGCCGACTGCGCGTTGGCATCGCTCAGGTACGCCGAAAGAGCCTGCACGCTGGGCTTGAGCAGCACCGATTCGAGGCCATTGAAGTATTCCTCCAGCAACCGGTTCTCGATGCGCGCGTCTTGTGACAGCCCCAGCGACCAGGCGGCAGAGCGGCGATCACGTTGCACCTGCTCGAGGCGGTCCTGCAAGATCTCCAGGGCCTCCATGCGTGACGCCAGGTCCAGCTTCTGGTCCTGCACCTTCACGGCCTTGAGCAAGTCGGCCTCAACCCTGGCCACGCGATCGCGGTTGTCCGTGTAGGACCAGGTCCAGGCCGCCAGCAACGCCCCCAGCACGGCCATGCCGCCGAAGAATGCCGCTTGCCTCAGGCGAAGGCGCGTGCGACTGGTGTGCTGCCGCACCAGCTCGCGGTCAGCGAAGATGACCCTGGAGAACAGCTCCTTGAGGAAAAAGCCGCTCTGCGAGTAGACGGCCGCCGCCGTGCCGCTTTGCAGTTGCAAGCCGAACTGCTCGGCCACACGCTGACTGGCCCGGCTGGTGGACTGCCCCTCCTGCACCGCGCTGGTGAAGTAAAAGCCACGGAAGATGGGGCGGAACTGGTAGGGGTTGTCTTCGAAGAGCGTGTGCAGGAAGGTGCGCAACGATGGCTTGAGGGCCGCGAACTCCAGGGGAAAGGTCAGCACGCCCGGCGGCAATTGCTCGCCGCGATGCAGCGTCATGCGAGCCACCGAGGCCTCCTTGAGGCCCTGGTAGAGCACGTCCATGTGTTGATCGAACTGGGCTGCCGCATCAAGCTGCTGCCCGGTTTCGTAGGGCAGCGTGGCGCCCCAGACCCTGTCTCGCTCGCCGCGATCGCGGTCCTCGAAGAAATCGACGAAGCCTGCGATGAGGTCGGCCTTGGAGAAGACCACATAGACCGGCACGAAGACCTCGAGCTTTTCGGTCAGCTCCTGCACGCGCTGGCGCAACTTGCGGGCCAACTCGATGGTCAGGTCAGCCTTCTGATTGGCCAGCTCGGCGATGCTCACGGCAATGATCACGCCATTGAGCGGGGCCTTGGGCCGGTGCGTTTTCAGCAGCTTGAGAAAGCCCAGCCACTCGCGGTGGTCTTCTTCCTGCACCGAGTAGCGGCCAGCCGTGTCGAGCAGGATGCCCTCGGTGGTGAAGTACCAGTCGCAATGGCGCGTGCCGCCGATGCCCTGCACGATGGCATCGGTGTTCTCTGCAAACGGGAAGGTCAGGCCTGACTTGACGATGGCAGAAGACTTGCCGGCAGCCGGGTTGCCGATGATGGCGTACCAGGGCAGCTCATACAGCGCGGCGGCGCCGGATGTCTCACCCAGGCGCGACGTCTTGATGCGATTGACCGCGTCGGCCATGCGCTCGCGCAGCGCAGCGACCTCATCGGCCTGGGCGCCCTTGCGCGCTTGACGAACCGCTTTCTCGGCATCTGCCGAAATGGCCTGCTCCAAGGCCAAGCCGGCACGCTGCGCCTGGCGCCGACGGTGCCACCAAATGCCGGCAGCCAGCACGCCCAGCAACAGCACCGCTCCTGCGGCCCACACCGCGCCCACCCTCAAGGCATCGGCCCCCAGGAACAGCAAACCGGCCAGCGCCAGGAGGCCGATGACGGCCAGCACACGGGGATCGAGCAGGAACAACCAGATTCTTTGCATGGTCTGCAGTGGCAACAGGAACGATCAAGCGGCCGTCAGGCGGCCAGCGGCTCGGCCACGGAAGCGGCCGCAGAGGTAGAAGGGGCGAGCGTTGCGTCCCCAGGCGGATGGAGGGCTGCCAAGGCCATTGGCACCAAGCTGGCTGGCCAGACAGGGATGGCCCAGCGCCGGTGGCTGCCTTGGGTGAGCCCCACCAGCGCCGGCGCAAGCTGCTCGGTCGCGTCGCCTGCAGGCTGTGCGCCGTGTCGCACCACGCTGGCAGCCAGTGCCACGGGCAGCAGGGCTCGGGCAATGCCCAGCTCGCCCCACACGTCACCCAGCCGCAGCACCGACTGCATGGCTTCAGCATCGGGCTGCAAAGCCTGAAAAGCCTCGAACAGCTCGCTGGCGCGACCTGGCCGGTGATCGGCATCCGACAGGCACCACCAGCGCCCCGCCCCGCTCGCGCCTGGCGCAGCCTGCACCCACGGCGAAAGCGCCTGCTGCATCACCGAAATGAGCTCATCCGACCCGGGCCGACCCGACCGATCTGCAGACCTCTGGCGACGAGCTGTGCACGGCATGCCCAACCACGGGTGCTGCGCCGGTGTGCAGCGCGCGACCATCGGGGCATTGGCCAGGAGCAAGCCAGCCGCTCCCTCGCCCGGCACCCGGCCGCCCTGGTGCTGGGTGGTGAACAGCTCGCCCCGCGCCTGCAATCCCGCCACGCAGCCCTCGTCGACCAGGCTTTGCGCCGCCAGCACCAGCAGCAGACGCGGCCGCGCGTCGGCGTGCAGCTCGCTCAGGCGCGGCAACAGGTGATCCCAACCCGCTTCAGGGCCATCGATCGACGCCACAGACCAGCGGGGCTCGACCGAGCCCGATGCACGGGCCCAGTCCAGCGCCATGCCCGACTGATGGCGCAACCAGTCGAGAAAGAGTGAACGGTGCTCGTCGGTCCAATCTGCTGGCACCCAGAGCTGGATGTCGAGCGACGGGGCCAGCTCTCGCCGGCGAAGAGCCTGGTCGCGACCACCCGACTGCCCCACCCCGGACAGAAAGGTTGCGCCGCCCTCGCCTCGCACCGATGAGCCGAGGTCGGTTTCGGTGCCAGCGCCAGCCCACTCAAGCCCATCGGGAGCGGGCAAGGCACAAAGCAGTTGATGCAGGGGAGCTTCGATCAGGGCCATCGCTCGCAACAGCGACTCTGGCAAGGGTGAAGCCGTGACTTCTGCGTGGGCATCGAGCCAGTCTTCTGTGGACAGCCCCGCCATCCGGGAGCTGAAAATCGGCATGCCGTCCGCGTCCTGAAGTTGCGGATCCAGGCCCGGGCGCAACTGCCCAGAACGCAACGTTGTCCACGCCGCCTGCGGGTCGTCGCCCTCGGGCAAGGTCAGGGCTTCGGCCAGGATGCACGCGAGCCCGAGAGGCATGCTTTGCACAGCGGCGCCCCCCTCGTTTTTTTGCGCCGGGTCAACCCCACCCACAGGCGTTGCGACAACAGCCGCCTCGACAGGCTTGGCCAGCCATTGGCGCAAACGAGCGGCGCCCCACCAGGCCAGCAAGGCAGCAAGCGTGAGCCCCACCGGCAACAAGATGAGTTGCGTGGCGACTTCCTCGCTGTTGAGCGGCTGCTGGCTGCGGTACCACTGCCACAACGTCACCACCCAGACGGTGACGAAAATGACGAGCCCCAACCCGGCTGCCTTGACTGCCTTGGACATGCCTTGCCGCACGGGCCAGATCGAGCCCGCACTCCCTGATTGATCGGTTTGATGATGTGTGTCGCCGACGGATGTCTCGCCGGAGCGGCCCGAGTCTAAGCGCTGGGCCATGGGGCCTTGCCCCCCTCACGAGGGGTGGGTCGTTACAAGCTGTGTCGCTTTGGGCAGGCGCAGACCGGGCTTGCGCCACTCGACATGCCCGAAATCCATCAGGCGCCATCGCCCACCCCAGGTGAGCCCGTGCTGCTCGGCCACCTGCCCGTAGAGCTCGTAGCCGCGCATGGCCCAAGGGTCTCGCTCGGAGATGACCAGGCGCCCATCGCGCAAGAAAGCGCAATCGGCTGCCAGCCCATGCTGGTGGTAGCTCTGCCCGGGCGCTGCACCCGTGACGCTCGGCCCGCGCGCCAGCAACACCGCCTGGCGCTCCGGACTGCGGTAGCCCTCCAGCAAGGCCATGTCGTAGCCGTGGACCTCTTTCATCACCTTGAAGACACGCAACAGCGCCTGCACGAAGTCCGCGTCCATGCGCTCCCACCGTCGGTCCGCGCTCGACAGCATGGGCCTGATCACCTCGACTTCTGCGGTGGCGAACAGCTCGGGCGGCGGTGGTGGCGGAGGCACGAGCTGTTCGCCTCGGAGCAGTTCGCTCACCTGGTGGTTGACCCCCAGGGCACTGTCGTCGAATGCATCCGCCTGTTGGGGGCGCCAGCCAAGCCAGGCCCACATCAGCAGGGCCGGCAAAAGCAGCAGCAAGACAGACAGCCACCACACCCGCGAGCGCCCAAGCAGCACGCGCGAAGCCGCACCCAGGCGGGCACCGCGCCCGCGCCACCACATCGGGAACACGAGCGCAGACAACAACAAGCTGCCCAGCGCGAACCAGGCCAGTACCCACCCCAGATGCATGATCCCTGTAACGATTGATTGCAAACCGGCCCCCAGGCGTTGGAGGCGGCAAGTCCGCTCTTTAGAATGCGGCGATTGTTCATCAAAAAAAGAATTCGGGAGCCCGTCGTGACACGCGACACCCACACCACCGGTTCGGCCCGCCAACCGGGACGACGACCCCTTCGCCCTGACGCAGGTCGACCCAGCCTCTTTGCGGACTTCGACCAGGAGTCGGTGGAAGACATCGACCCGCAACGCATCCGCCTGCTCTCCACCCTGGAGTCCCAACGCGGGGTGCGCAGGCGCCCGCAAGCCGGGCGCCTGCCGACTGGCCGCGCCCACCCATGGTTGACGCGCGCCCTCATGGCGGCGATGGGCCTGGGCATGCTGGTGATGCTGCTGAGCTTCATCCAGTTGCTCAGGCGGCCGCCCGCCCCGCCACCCGCCGTGCAAACTGCGTCGCTGCAGGCTCCGGCGAATGTCAGCACCACGGCGCGCCTGGCTGGTGGATCCGCAACCGATGCGGCAGAAATCATCGACCTGTCGCCCCCGGCTGGCGGCGTCACCCGAGATGCGATGCTCGCTCAGGCGCCAGCGGAGTCATCCGCGAACAGCGTCCACCCCGGCAGCAGCCCGGTGTCGGCCGCGCCTCAGAACCCGCCACCATCGCCTCCAACCAAGTCCGCTGCGCCATCGAACACCGAACCCGAGCGCCTCGCCAAATCAGCCAAACCGGGCGCTCAACGCACCAGCACCCATGGCAGCGCCAGCACCAACGCCAACACCAAACGCGAGCCCGTGACCTCGCAGGAGGACGTCGCGTTGGTCGAAGCCATGCTGGCCCACGCTGGCCCTCGCAAAGCACCGCCGTCGCCAACGCTGGCGCTGCAGCAGTGCGGCACTGGCACGTCCGCACAGACCTCGGTCTGTCGGGCCAAGGTCTGCGTGCAACACCCCTCCCTGCCAGCCTGTCACACCCCCTGATCAGCGGCGCTTGAACTGGTTTTGAACAGCGTTTGCCCTGCTTCGCATGCGGGCACACAGCCGGGCGTGTGCACAATGGGCCTGCAGTCGTTAGGATGCGCCCTCTCGCAACCGCAAGGCATCCACGCCGCGCGACCGCACCGCCAGGATTGCCCATGACCACGCCCACGCTCCGAGCCATCGACCCCCACGCCCAGTCCGCCGCTGCGCAGGACGACGATGGCGTGCCCGTGTCGGTGCGCATCCGCGAACGCATCAAGGCCGCTGAAAAGCGCTTTCACGCCAACGACAACATCTCCGAATTCATCGAACCCGGAGAGTTGGACAAACTGCTCGATGAAGTCGCGGGCAAGTTGGGTCGGGTGCTCGAGAGCCTGGTCATCGACACCGACAGCGACCACAACACCCAGGACACGGCCCGTCGGGTGGCCAAGATGTACCTGGGCGAGATCTTCAAGGGCCGCTATCAAGCCGTGCCCTCGGTGACTGAATTTCCCAATGTGGAACGCCTCAATGAGCTGATGATCGTTGGGCCCATCACCGTGCGCAGCGCCTGCTCGCACCACCTGTGCCCCATCATCGGCCGTGTCTGGATCGGCGTGATGCCCAACGAGCACTCCAACCTGATCGGTTTGTCCAAATACGCTCGCCTGATCGACTGGATCATGAGCCGCCCGCAGATCCAGGAAGAAGCCGTGACCCAGGTCGCCGAGCTGCTGCAAACGCGCATGAACCCGGACGGCCTGGCCGTGGTGATGGAAGCCGACCACTTCTGCATGCACTGGCGCGGCGTCAAGGACATGGATTCCAAGATGATCAACAGCGTGATGCGCGGCTCCTTCCTGAAGGACCCGAACCTGCGCCGCGAATTCCTCGCCCTCGTCAACCAACGCAAAGGCTGATCAAACATGTTGGTCCGATTGCTGTACGCGAGCCGCGCCAAGGAACCCCTCACGGCTGAGGTGATCGACGCGATCTTGCAGGCCTCTCGCAAGGGCAACCCGGCAGCGGGAGTCACGGGCTTGCTCTGCCACAGTGGTGATGTCTTCATGCAGGTGCTCGAAGGGGGGCGCGATGTGGTCAGCGCGCTCTACAACCGCATCGCCAATGACCCGCGCCACACCGACGTGATCCTGCTGCATTACGAGGAAATCACCGAGCGCCGGTTTGCGGGTTGGTCGATGGGCCAGGTCAACCTGGCACGCGTGAACCCGGCCATCTTGCTGAAGTACTCGACCAAGGCCGAGCTGGACCCCTACGCCAGCTGCGGTCAGGCCTCGATGGCCATGCTCGAAGAACTGATCGCCACGGCTTCCATTGCCAGCCGCACCTGCTGAGCCGGTGAGCCTGCCCGAGATCCTGCTGGGCCTGGACTTCAGTTGTGCGCCCAGCCCCCGCAAGCCCCTGACCCTGGCATGGGGCCGACGTGTCGGGGCGGTGATTCGCCTGGATCGGGTCGATGACGTGCTCAGCCACGACGCGTTGTCTGCCATCATCCAACCAGGTTCAACGGCCCTGCCCGGCGGTTTCGTCATGGGTTGCGACTTCCCCTTTGGCCTGCCCCGTGCCTTCGTGGAGGCCTTGCGGGTGCATGGCCCTGGTGAATTGCCCGAACGGCTCGCGACGCTGACTTGCTCGGCAGGTTCGTCAGGCGCGCCCGCCGCCCCATCATCCACCACGTCGCAAGCCGATGGCCTGATCCAGGCCCTGCACCGGCACTGCATTGACCGCGCCGGCTTCCAGCGCCTGGTCGATGGCTGGGGGCAGACCTGGCACACCGAGCGGCCAGAGGGCCCCAAGCTCTTGCATCGGCCCACCGACCAGGCCTCACCTGGGGTCTCCAGCACCAGCCCATTGCAGACCCGCTACGTGCCTGTGGGCAAGATGTACTTCGAAGGCATGAAGCGCCTGGTCGATGCCGACCTCAGCCTGCCAGGGCTGCGCAGCGGCCGCCCCGACGCCATCGCCCTGGAGGCCTACCCCGGCCTGCTCGCCCATGAACTGCTGGGCCGGCGAAGCTACAAAACCGACACCAAGGCCGATGTGGCCTCGCAGCAGGCGCGCCTGATCGCCCGCATGGACATGGTCGATGCGCTGGAGCAGGGCCGCTCCCGGCTGGGCCTGCGCCTCAAACTCAGCCCCGCGCAACGCGATCACCTGGTCAGCGATGCCAAAGGCGACCGCCTCGACGCGGTGCTCTGCCTGATGCAGGCGGCGTGGGCCCACGCACAACGTGAAGCAGGCCACACACGCTGGGGCCTGCCCGACGGCATCGACCCGGTCGAAGGATGGATACTCTCGGCATGAATCACACCGACAACCTGCCTGAAGAATTCGAAGTGACCGAGGTGCTGGGTCAGCCGGCCATCGTGCTCAAAGCGCCCGACGGCTCCCGCGCCACGGTGCTGCTGCATGGCGCCCACCTGGTCTCCTGGGTGCCCGCTGGCGCCGATGAGCAGCTCTACCTCTCGCCCCAGGCCGTCGCGGACCCGGGCATGTCCGTGCGCGGTGGCGTGCCAGTCGTCTTCCCGCAGTTCGAGCTCATGGGCCCGGACACCTCGCTGCCCCGCCACGGCCTGGCCCGCACCCGCACCTGGGCGATCGACGGCGGCCGCGTGGGCGAAGAACACGCCCAGGTGACGCTGGTCCTGAGCGACGACGACACCACGCGCGCCCTGTGGCCGCACGGTTTCCGCCTGGAGCTGACGATCTCGATCGAGGCCAACCGGCTCGACCTCGAGTTGCACGCCGAGAACACAGGCGAGACGGCCTGGTCCTTCGCTGCGGCCCTGCACACCTACCTGGCCGTGTCAGAGCTCTCCCAGGTGCGCCTGCAGGGCCTGATCGGTCGACGCTTCATCGACCGCATCAACGGTGGCGAGACCATCGAGGACCACCCCGAGAAGCGTTTCCACGGCGAAATCGACCGCATCTACGCCAACGTGCGGGAACACCTGCTGCTGCGCGACGGCCCTCGCCGCCTGCGCATCGACCAGCAGGAGATGCCGGATGTGGTGGTCTGGAACCCCGGTGCCGATGGGGCCTCACGCCTGGCCGACATGCCCGACGATGGCTGGCAGCACATGCTGTGCCTGGAGGCCGCCCGCATCCTCGAGCCGGTCAAGCTGGCGCCTGGGCAGGACTGGGACGGGCGTCAGAGCCTGACGCTGGAAGCGTTCTGATCAGGCGGCCTTGCCGAGCAACTGCCTCAGGTCGGCCGTGACCTTGTCAACACCCATGCCGTAGCGCACGAACAAGCGCACATGGCCTTCGGGGTCGAAGACGTAGGCACCGGCCGTGTGGTCCATGGTGTAGTTGCCCTCGCTGATGGGCACCTTCTGGTAGAAGACCTTGAACTCGCGGGCCGCGGCCTCGATCTGCTCGTTGGAGCCTGTCAGGCCCACGAAGCTCGGGTCCATCGCCTGCAGGTAGGCCTTGAGCACCTGGGGCGTGTCGCGCGCCGGGTCGATCGAGATGAAGATGCCCTGCACGCGATCGCCATCGGGGCCCAAGCGGCGGCGCACCTCTGCCAACTCGGCCATGGTGGTTGGGCACACGTCGGGGCACTGCGTGAAGCCGAAGAACACGAACAAGACCTTGCCCTTGAACTCGGCCAAGTCGCGCTGGCGCCCATCGACGTCTTTGAGCGAGAGCTTGCGCGCGTACTCGGCACCGGTGATGTCCACCGCGTTGAAGCTGAGCTTGGGCACCACCGGCTGACCGGCCTTGTCGCAGGCGCCCAGCAGCGGCAAAACCAGCCACGAGGCGGCTGCCGACCGCAGCAGGCTGCGGCGATTCAAATCGTTTCGGTTCATGTCAGGTCAAATCACCCAGTAGTGATCGACCAGCAAGGCCGCGAACATCAGCATCAGGTGGATGATGGAGAAGCGGAAGGTCTTGCGGGCCAGCTCGTCACTGTAACGCCGCCAGAGCCGAAAAGCGTAGGCCATGAACATCAGGCCCAGCACCAGCGCCGAGACCAGGTAGATCCAGCCGCTCATGCCGTAGATGAAGGGCAGCAAGCTGCCCGCCAACAGGATGATGGTGTAGAGGAACACGTGCAGGCGCGTGAACTCGTTGCCGTGCGTGACCGGCAGCATGGGCAGACCGGCGCGCGCGTAGTCCTCGACGCGGTACAGCGCCAGGGCCCAGAAGTGCGGCGGCGTCCACAGGAAGATGATGAGGCACAGCATGAGCGCCTCGGGGTCGACCGAACCCCGCATGGCCGCCCAGCCCAGCACCGGTGGCATGGCACCCGAGGCCCCACCGATGACGATGTTCTGCGGCGTCAGCGGCTTGAGCACCACGGTGTAGACGATGGCGTAGCCCACGAAGGTGGCCAGCGTGAGCCACATGGTCAAGAGGTTGACCCACAGGCCCAGGATGAGCATGCCTGCCGCGCACAGGGTGCCGCTGAAAACCAGTGTTTGGGTGCGGCTGAGCTCACCCCGTGCGGTGGGCCGCCAGGCGGTGCGCTTCATGCGCGCGTCGATGCCCTGCTCGATCAGGCAGTTGAAGGCGGCGGCCGAACCGGCCACCAGCCAGATGCCGATGCAGGCGGCCAGGGCCGTGAGCGCCTCGGCGGCCGTGGGCACACCGGGCACGGCCAGCAGCATGCCGATCACGGCGCAAAAAACAATGAGCTGCACCACCCGCGGCTTGGTCAGCACGTGGTACTGGTGGAACTTGGACGGCAGGCGGGTGGCGGGCATGGCCACGGGGGCTGGGGGCGTCGCGACGGTGTCGGTCATGGTCGGTTCAGGTGGCTGCCGGGACTATGACGCACAAGCCCGCGAGGCTGTAGCGTGATGTCCCTGATGTCCAGAGGAAACGGAGCCTGGGTTGGCGTGCTGGCCGTCGAGCAAGGCCCGCCAGGCAGCCTGCTGGCGCGGCAGCACCAACAGGCGCGTGAGCCACCACACGAGCAGCGCCGCGCCAAAGGAGTGGGCCAGGGCGGCAGCCAACGGCCAGCCGAGCACCACGTTGCTCAGACCCGTGACGACCTGGGCCAGCAGCAGCAGCGCCAGCACCCGGGCCTCGCGGCGCCAAACAGGCTGGGAGCAGCCGGCCCCATCCACTCCGGGGCGCCAGCTGGACAGCCGCCAGGCGAAAAGCACCAAGGCCAGCGCCACCCCACCCGCCAGCAGTCGGTGCGCCATGTGGATGGCGGTCAGGCTGGCCATGGTGATGACGCCGCCTTGGCCGTCACCGCCCAGCGGACGCCACAGGTGAAACGCCCCCTCGAAATCCATCGGCGGCCACCACTGCCCCTGGCAGGTCGGGAACTCGGCGCAAGCCAGCACGGCGTAGTTGGTGCTGACCCAGGCGCCCGAGGCGATCTGCAGCGTCAGCAGGGCCAACACCACGAAACCCGCTCGGCGCAGGCCCGATCTCGCCCAAAGGGCGCGGCGTTCATCGCTGCCCTCGGCGCCACCCACCGGCGCGGGATCGAGCACTCGCGCCTGGGTGGTCAGCAGGGCCACACCGAGCAAAGCACCCAGCAGGTGCCCGGTGACGATCAGCGGTTGCAGCTTCATGGTGACCGTGAACGCCCCAAAAGCGCCTTGCACGCAAACCCACACGAACGTCCAGGTGGCCCACCACGGCGACAGCGCGCACGGCACGTCACGCTGACGCCAGGCCAGCACCATCAGCCCCGTGATCAGGGCGCCGACGGCCGTGGCCAGGTAGCGGTGGATCATCTCGATCCAGGCTTTCGTGGGCGAAACCGGCCCTGTGGGCGCCGACGTGTGCGCGACGTGGATGTCGTCGCGCGCATGGAAGGGGCTCATCTCGCCGTAACAGCCCGGCCAGTCCGGACAACCCAGACCGGAGTCGGTCAGGCGCGTGAAAGCGCCAAACGCCACCAGGTCCAGCGTCAAAAAGAGCGTGGCCACCGTCAGCACGCGTTGCCAGGCTGGCCAACCATGAACCCCCTGTCGGCGAGCGCGCCAGACCACCGCGGCCGCTGGCAACAAGGCCAGGCCCGCCCCGAGCAGCAGCAGCTCGATCAAGGGGGCCAGGTCGACGAGTTGTTGTCCCAAGGAAGCGGATGCCTGCATGCCCCTGTCCTCGCTCACTGACGACCCGCCTCGTCCCAGGCCTCGCTGGCCTTGAGCAGGCGGGTCAGGTCACGCTTGGCCTTGGTGAAATCGACGTTGGCCGGAAAACGCATCATCCAGTCGCCACGCGGGTCCACCAGGTAGAGGTGATCGGCAAGCTGACGGCCGGCCTCCGGCTCTAGCCAACGCGCCAGATCGGCCTGAGGAGCCCGCAACACGGTGGCCTGCTGCAGCGCAGGCAGCAGGGCCTCGCGCACCGGAGCGCCATCGCTCACCAGCCAGACGCGGTCAACGCGGTCCTTGTCCCGTCCCAGCGACTCGCGGAGCTGGCGTTGCAGGTAGAGCGTTTTCTCGCACGCCGCTTCGCAGGCCCCTCCGGCCACCGACACCAGCAACCACTGCCCCTTGAGCGAGGCGGGCAACACCGGCGAGCCTTGCAGGTTGAGCAGTGGCAATGCAGCGGACTCAGGCATCGCGCGCACCGGCTGGATCAACGCACCATGGTTGGTGCGTCCCTCGGGCCTGACCACGTAGTACATGAAGTAGGAGGCGACCACCGGGGCGGCGCACACCGCCCAGACCAACAGCATCTTGATGCGGCCCACGCGCGTGCGTTGGGTCTGGGCTTGGTCAGCAGCCGGCAGGCTGTGAACACTCAACTGGATCATCGGGTCGGTCGCCATCGGGTTCGGTTGCGCGGGGGCAGCAGAGCGTGTCATGAGGATTCAGGCAGCGACCGACCGCCGCGCGCGCCGCGGTCGGATCATCGAAAACCAGAGTGTGAGGCCGACCGCGAGCGCGGACAAGGCGAACCACTGCGCCGCGTAGGCGTGGTGCTTGTCGACGCCCAGGTCAGGTTGGGGCCAGTCGCGCCGCAGGTCAGGAAGGGCGACACCAGCCTGGGAATCAGACATCATGGTCTCAGGATGCCCTTGCAGCACCGCGCCGGGTAGCGGGGATTGCCCCAGCCACGCGCGCCAGAAGGCCTCATCGGCGTTCTGGCGCAGCACACGAACCGCCCCGCGCGGCGGTGGGCCCTCCTCACCCAGGGCGTAGGTCTGTGACACCTGGGCCATCACGACGCCACGCACCACCACCTCACCATCGGCCTCGGGCCACTCGGGCAGGCGTTGACGGTCCTGTGCATCGCGCGGCCACCAGCCACGCTGCACCAGCACGATGCCACCCGGACAGACCGAATCAGACAAGCGCAAGGGGGTGACCACGAAAAAACCAGGCTGACCACCCATGGGCCGGTTGTCCAGGAAGACCGTGTGTTGGCTCAGCCAGCGACCTCGCAGGGCGACAGGCTGCTGCGCGGGCAAGGCGGCGCTGACCTTCGCTCCCGACTTGCCAGAGCCTTGCTGCGTGTTGGGCTCTGCCGAAGGTGCCGGCGCACCCGACTTCAACCCTGTCCGACAAGGCCAGTCGCGCCCGCTCCAAGGCGCTGCGCTGGCGCGCAGCCGCTGAAAATCGGCCAGCGTGGCCTTCTCAGCAGCACGGTCGAGTTGCCACACACCCAGGCGTGCCGTCAGCATGGCAACGGTCACGCCCGCGGCCACCGCCAGCCAGCGCTTGTGCATCGGGTTCATCCTGTGGTCTCCGCAAAGCTCAGGCGGACATCATCCAGCGCATGAAGATCGTCTTTTTGCTGGCCCTGGTGGCCATTGTGGTGGCCCTGGCCTTTGCCGGTCGCGCCCTGTTGCAAGATGGCCGCGACGGCCAACCCAAGAGCAACCGGATGGTGCGTGCGCTGGCGCTGCGCGTGGGCCTGTCGATTGCGCTGTTCGCGTTCATCCTGATCGCCTACAAGATGGGCTGGATCCACCCAACTGGCGTGCCGCTGGGAGGCTGAATGGAAAAGGCGCTCCTTGGAGCGCCTTGCTGGTTCGGTGACGCCTGTTGCCAGCCCAAGCCGGCAAGAGGCATGGGCCTCACAACCAGTACACCACCACGTACAGGCCCAGCCAGACCACGTCCACAAAGTGCCAATACCAGGCAGCGCCTTCGAACCCGAAGTGGCGATCGGCCGTGAAGTGGCCCTTCTGCAGGCGCAGCGTGATGAACAGCAGCATCAGCATGCCCACGAACACGTGCATGCCGTGAAAGCCCGTCAGCATGAAGAAGGTCGAACCGTAGATGCCGGACGTCAGCTTCAGGTTCAAGTGAGCATAAGCCTCGTAGTACTCGTAGCCCTGGCAGATGAGGAAGGCCACGCCCAGCAAAACCGTCATCCACATGAAGGCGATGCACTTGCCGCGGTGGTTTTCGCGCAGCGCGTGGTGGGCCACGGTCAGGGTCACGCCCGAGGTCAGCAGCAAGGCCGTGTTGATCGTCGGCAAGGGCCAGGGGCCCATGGTGCGGAAGGGCTCGACCGTGCCCGCAGGCGAGCCCGTGGCGCCGGCCATCTCGGAAGGCCAGATGGCCTTGAAATCAGGCCAGAGCAAGGCGTTCTCGATGTTGCCCAGCGACGGCAGCACATGCAGGCGCGCCCAGTAAAGCGCCCCGAAGAAGGCACCAAAGAACATCACCTCGGAAAAGATGAACCAGGCCATGCTCCAGCGGAAGGACACGTCGATGCGGTCGCTGTAGAGCCCACTCTCGGATTCGCCGATGGCTTGCGAGAACCATTGCTTGAGCACCACCAGCCACCACACCAACCCGAAGGCCAAGGCATACGGGGCCCAGCTGGAGCCATTGACCCACTGCCCCGCGCCCAGGATGACAAAGAACAGGCCGATGGAGGCCATGACCGGGTGCCTGGACGGCCCTGGCACGTAGTAGTAGGGGGCCTGCCCCTTGTTCACCGCTGTCGACATCACGATCTCCTCAGACCTTGAACGCCCTTGAGCGCATCACTTCAACACATGAAACCTTCAGGTCGCCGCACCACTGGCCACGACCCACTTCACCAAAACAACCAAGCCCAGCACGAACAGCACCGCAGCCAGCACCCCCGCCACGATCACGTGCACCGGGTTGACCTTGGAGATGTCTTCTTCGTACCCGGACGCCTTGCGCACCCCGAAGAACGACCAACCGACCGCCTTGACCGTTTGCCAGAAAGAGCCCTTGCGCTGCACCGCCTGCTTCAGGTCCTCGCTCACACCGCCCCTTTCGGCGCTGCCGGCACCTTGCCGCCCACCTCGAAGAAGGTGTAGGACAGGGTGATGGTGGAAACGTCTTTCGGCAACTTGGGGTCGATCACGAACACCACCGGCCAGCGCTTGCTCTCACCAGGCTTGAGCGTGTGCTCCGTGAAGCAGAAGCACTCCATCTTGTTGAAGTGCGAAGTGGCCTGCTTCGGTGCGTAGCTGGGAATGGCTTGAGCGGCCATCGTCCGGCCCTGCTCGTTGGTGAACTCGTAGACCACGGTGGCGATCTCGCCCGGGTGCACCTTCACCGACCGCACCTCTGGCTTGAAACCCCAAGGCCCCCGCGCGTTCGCATCGAACTCGACAGTGATGGTGCGGCTGCGATCGACCTGGGTGTTGACCTTGCCTTGACCCGCGCGCGAGACCTGCTGTTCGGACAGCGAGAGCACGTTGATGCCCAAGGCCTCGCAGATGTGCTTGTACATGGGCACCATCGCGTAACCAAAGCCGAACATCACCCCGGTGACGACCACCAGCTTGCCCACCATCTGCAGGTTGGCCCTGCGCAAGCGAGCCAACCAGGCTGACCCGACGGGACCAGGCGTTTGACTCATGCCTTGCCCAACAGGGTGATCTTGACCACGAAGCCGACGAAGAAGGCTGCAGCGATCGAGGCCAGGATCAGGGCCAGGCGCACGTTGCGCACGCGTTGCACCGGCTTGTCGGTGGAGTCAGCGAACTGGGTCATGGCTCAACTTCCTCAGCCGATCACCTTGGTGGCGGTGGCGTCCAGCTTGGGCGGGTTCTCGAAGGTGTGGAAGGGGGCCGGCGACGGCACTTCCCACTCCAGGCCTTCTGCACCCTCCCAGGGCTTGGCCGGCGCAGGCTCACCCTTGCCACGCATGGCAGGAATCAGCACACCGAAGATGAAGTACACCTGAGCAAAGCCGAAGGCGAAGGCACCGACCGAGGCCAGGGCGTTGTAGTCGGCGAACTGCATGGGGTAGTCGGCATAACGACGCGGCATGCCCGCCAGGCCCAGGAAGTGCATCGGGAAGAAGGTGACGTTGAAGGCGATCAGCGACCACCAGAAGTGCAGCTTGCCCTTCCACTCCGGCACCATCACGCCCGTCCACTTGGGGGCCCAGTAATAGAAACCGGCGAACAGCGCGAACAGCGAGCCGGCCACCAGCACGTAGTGGAAGTGCGCCACCACGTAGTAGGTGTCCTGGATCTGGGTGTCGATGGGCGCCACCGAACAGATCAAGCCGGTGAAGCCACCCATGGTGAACACGAAGATGAAGCCCACGGCCCACAACATCGGGCTCTCGAACGTCATCGAGCCGCGCCACATGGTGGCGATCCAGTTGAAGACCTTCACGCCCGTGGGCACGGAGATCAGCATGGTCGCGTACATGAAGAACAGCTGGCCCGTGACCGGCATGCCGGTGGCGAACATGTGGTGGGCCCAGACGATGAAGCTCAGGATGGCGATGGAGGCCGTGGCGTACACCATCGAGGCGTAGCCGAACAGCTTCTTGCGAGCGAAGGCCGGCACGATCTGGCTGATGATGCCGAAGGCCGGCAAGATCATGATGTAGACCTCGGGGTGACCGAAGAACCAGAAAATGTGCTGGTACATCACCGGGTCACCGCCACCGGCCGGGTTGAAGAAGCTGGTGCCGAAGTGGCGGTCTGTCAGCGTCATGGTGATGGCACCCGCCAGCACCGGCATCACCGCGATCAGCAGGTAGGCCGTGATCAGCCAGGTCCAGGCAAACATGGGCATCTTCATGAGCGTCATGCCCGGTGCGCGCATGTTCAGGATGGTCACGATGATGTTGATCGAGCCCATGATCGACGAGGCGCCCAGGATGTGCATCGCGAAGATGCCGGCGTCCATCGAGGGGCCCATCTGCAGCGTCAGCGGTGCGTAGAGCGTCCAGCCGGCGGCGGGTGCACCACCGGGCATGAAGAACGAGCTCACCAGCATAATGGCCGCCGGGATCATCAGCCAGAAGCTGAAGTTGTTCATGCGCGCGAAGGCCATGTCCGAGGCGCCGATCTGCAGCGGCAGCATCCAGTTCGCGAAACCCACGAAGGCCGGCATGATCGCGCCGAACACCATGATGATGCCGTGCATGGTCGTGAGCTGGTTGAACAGCTCGGGGTTGACCAACTGCAGCCCGGGCTGGAACAACTCTGCACGGATGCCCAGCGCCAGCACCCCGCCGATCATCAGCATGGTCAGCGAGAACAGCATGTACAAGGTGCCGATGTCCTTGTGGTTGGTCGCGTAAACCCAGCGACGCCAGCCGTGTGGGTGGTCGTGGTGGTCGTCGTGGCCGTGGCCACCATGGTCAAGCACTGCGCTCATGGAGCGTCCTTTCGAAGATCAGATCTGTCGGTTCTCGGTGCAGCGGTTCGGCTCACTTGCGGGCGGCCAGCACCTCGGCGGGCTGCACGATCTGGCCCGTCTTGTTCGACCAATGGTTCTTGGTGAACGTGATGACAGCTGCGATCTCGGTGTCGGACAGCTGTTTCCAGGCCGGCATGATGTTGTTCTGGCCATTGAGCAGCACGTTGATCTGCTTGCCGCGATCGCTGTCGAGCACCACGGTCGAGCCATCCAGGGCCTTGATGGCGCCTGCGCCCTTGCCAGTGGCCTGGTGACAGGCCGCGCAGTTGGCGTTGTAGACCTTCTCGCCGCGCGCCACCAGGGCCTCGAGCGTCCAGACCTTGTTCGGGTCATCGGCCTTGGCCGCGATTTCCTTGCGCTTGTCCTCGACCCACTTGGCATAGGCCTCGGCCGTGACCACCTTGACGTGGATGGGCATGTAGGCGTGCTCCTTGCCGCACAACTCGACGCATTGACCGTAGTAATCACCGACCTTTTCGGCGCGGAACCAGGTGTCGCGCACGAAGCCGGGGATGGCGTCCTGCTTGATGCCGAAGGCCGGCACCATGAAGGAGTGGATGACGTCGTTGGCCGTGGTGATGATGCGCACCTTCTTGTCCACCGGCACCACCATCGCGTTGTCGACCTTGAGCAGGTAGTCGTCGCCCGTGGGCTTGCCAGCATCGGACAGCGCGCGCTGGCTGGCATCGAGGGTCGAGATGAACTGAATGCCTTCGCCTTCGCCGGTGATGTACTCGTAGCCCCACTTCCACTGCATGCCCACCGCTTTGATGGTGATGTCGGCGTTGGTGGTGTCTTTCTGGGCCACGACCACCTTGGTGGCCGGCAAGGCCATGCCGATGACGATCAGGAAGGGCACGATGGTCCAGATGATTTCGACAGTCGTGGACTCGTGGAAATCTGCGGGCTTGTGACCCTTGGACTTGCGGTGCTTGTAGATGGAATAGAACATCACCCCGAACACACCGACGAAGATGGCCAGGCAGATGTAGAGCATCAGGTTGTGCAGGTCTTGCTGGGCGGCGGCGATCTTGGTCACCGGCGGGTGCAGGTCGATCTGGCCCACTGCGGGGCCGCCGGGCAAGTCGTTGACGGCCCAGGCAGAGGCCGCCAGGCAAAGCGAGGCCATGGCGACGATGGGGCGGCGCCATGCATTCATTCGGATCCCAGGAACTTGGCTCATCTCGTTGCTCTTCACGTCATGGGTGGAACGCGGTGTCTGGCTTGGCGCGCGCTGTGCGCGTCAGGCCGGGCGATGCGATGGGGGAATCAGTCGTCCAGTTGCCTCAGAGCCCAGCGGAGTTCATCCGCCAGTTGCCGACGCTCACGGGGCTGGATGTGTTCGCCGACCGTGACCGATCGACCTTGCCCGGACAGACGAACCAGGGAGCGATCGTGCTGTTCGGGCTCGATGCGCACCCAGCGAGGCAGGAAATCGGTGGTGCGCACCCGCCCGCCCTGGCAGCAAGTCACGCGGACCAGGCCCTGGTGCATGGCGATGTGCTCACCGTCGGAGGACATGCGAGCGAGCAATGCTGCGCCGGCGAGCGTCAGCAAGCAGCCCCCCGCCAAACCCGGCCCCCAAGCTCGCCAGGAGCCGCCAGCCAACACGAGCGTCAAGCCCCATAAAACGAGGAGAGCCAGGCTGCAGAAAACAAAACGGGAGGTCGAAATCGGCATCACGCGAGGCAGACGCCACTCCGCCTGCCAGGCTTCGGAGACAGAAGCCTGTCGCGAGCGCCGGGACACCGGGAGGGCGCGCCACACCCCGAATCGCATCGGGGCGTTGGGCAGCATGCGGACGGGTGACGCTGTGGCGGTCATCTCGCCAAGTCTCCGGCTGGCTGAATTCACACCTGGAGGATCACTCCAGCATGGACACGGAGGTCGGGGGGTGCCCTTCGTCCGATGAAAATCATTCTAGCCAGCCACTTGCGCTGCCTCAACAAGGAATCATGCAAGGCATGCTATGAATAACCCGCAGTTTGTGCGGGAATGTCACGGTGCCGCGACGACGCAGCTGCCAGGCATCAGGGATGGCCCGGCTTGCGCACCATCCGACGCATGTCATCGAGCGACACCCGGGTCTCCGGGGCGACCTTGGCGCGGGGCTCTGGCTTGACGGCATGGCCATAAACCAACTCGACCGTCAACGCGATGCGGCCGTCCGGCTGCATGAGGCGCTCGCCCATGCGTTCGATCAGGCGCTGCTTCCAGCCGGGGGTGCGCAGCCCGGGCATGCGACCGCGAGAGACGTTGCCGCCCCAGGTGCGCAACTCTTCGAGCATGGTCTCGGGGCTGGCCCAGGTCAGGGTCAGGCGCTCCATGTCCATGACAGGGTCGCTGAAGCCGGCCTGCAGCAGCTCGTCCCCCAGGTCGTGCATGTCGATGAAATCGATGGTGGGCATCGGCCAGCCCAGCTCTCGGTACAAGCCGCGCAGCTCGCGAGCCGTGTCAGGCCCCAGGCCCGAGCACATCAGGAAGCCGCCAATCGACAGGTGACGGTGCCAAGCCCCCATCAGCGACTTGAGATCCGGTGCGCCATGCAAGGTCATGTTGGCCCAGAGCATTTGCACCCCAGCCTTGGGCCACGGCGCCTGGCGAACGGGTTCGGTGAGCACCACAGGCTGCGCGGACAACAAGCGCCCGAGCCACCCAGCCTCCGCCCGGGCACCGAGGCGACTGCGTTCAGCCAACGACGGCGTGGGCTCCACCACCCAGCGGCGGGCTTGGGGGTAGCGCTGGGCCACCAAGCTTTGCCCACCACCCAGCCAAGCCGACCAGTCGACCCAATCGAGCGGCTCGATTCGGATCGGCTCGAGCTTGGCCGCCAGGCGTCGCGCGACCTCCTCGTGAAGCCACGGACGCTGGTGCAGCCGTGACAGGCGCTCGTGCTGACGGCGCAAGGCAACCGGGTCGGGCGAACAGGGAGGCGGCAAGCTACCGCCCTCCATTGGTGAAGGGGACGAGGAAGGCAAGGGTGCGTCGGTCATGGGCATGGCCACTGGGGGCGTCCAATAGAACGCCCACGCAAGGGCGATTCCCTCCGTGAGGGACTGCTCAGTATATTGATTCCATGCCTGCCAAATGCTTGTCCGGGCTTTCGCCGCGGTCGCTGACACCATGGGGTCCCATCGGCCTGCCCAAATGGGCTGGCTTGTGTGCCATCTGCGGGCGCTGGCAAACGCAGCCCGTCTGCCGTGCCTGCCAGCAAAGCTGGCGCATCGAGTTGCCTCGCTGCAAACGTTGCGCCCTCCCCTGGCCCGACGCCACCCAGGCCGACTCCTGCACGGCTTGCGAGGCTCGTCAGCCCGAGTTCGACCGCGCCATCACCGCGCTCGACTACCTTCCTCCCTGGTCGGGCCTGATTTCCCGCTTCAAGTTCCAGCGGGCTTCCAGCATGCAGGGTCACTTCGTTGAACTGATGGCCGACGCCGTTCGCCAGCGCCCGCACCGGGTGGACCTGATCCTGCCCGTGCCGCTGTCGGCCCACCGCCTTGCCGAGCGGGGGTACAACCAGGCGTGGCTGCTGGCAAAGGGCCTGGGTCGGGTCCTGCGCCGCCCCGCCACCGACCAGGCACTCGTTCGCACCCGCAGCACGCCCAGGCTCATGGCGCTGGACAGCGAGGAGCGACTCCGCGCGATCCATGGCGCTTTTCAGGTGAGCCCGAAATGGGGTGCGCGGCTGCGCGGCCGCCACATCGCACTGGTCGACGACGTGCTCACCACCGGGGCCACCCTCGACGAAATCAGTCGGCTGCTGAGGCGGCACCACGTGGCGGGGATCTCCGCCTGGGTGCTGGCACGAACACCACCTCCCGACACCGAGGCCTCGCCCCCGTCAGGGCCTGACGACCAGGGCTGGCGTTGACGGCGCATCCACCAGCACACCCTTTTCCAGCTCGACTTGCCGACTGGCTCTTGCAGCGGCCTTGGGGTCGTGCGTGACCATCACGATGGTCTTGCCCAGGTCACGGTGCAACTCATCCAGCAGGGCCAGGATTTCCTCGCCCGTCTGGCGATCCAGGTCACCAGTGGGCTCGTCGGCCACGATCAGGGTGGGGTCGGTGACCAGCGCTCGCGCAATGGCCACGCGCTGTTGCTGGCCGCCTGAGAGCTCGTTGGGGTGGTGGTCCATGCGGTCCGTCAGCCGCACCATGTCCAGCGCCGCTTCGACATGCTCGCGCCGTTGCTTGCGAGACAACCCGGTCAGCAACAAAGGCAACTCGACGTTCTCGAAGGCCGTCAGCACCGGCATCAGGTTGTAGAACTGAAAGATGAAGCCGACGTGCGCAGCCCGCCAGTCGGCCAAGGCGCTCTCACCCAGGGTGGAGATGTCCACCCCACCCACTTCGATCGTGCCGGAGCTGGGTTGATCGATGCCCGCGATGAGGTTCAGCAGGGTGCTTTTGCCGGACCCGCTGGGACCCATCAACGCGACGAACTCGGCAGGCTGAACCGTGAGGTTGATGTCGTTGAGCACAGGGATGAGCTGTCCTCCACGCTGGTAGACCTTGCTCAGGTGCTGGATGCGGATGATGGGCGTGCTCATCGGGAGGCGGTCGAATGTCAGGCGATCGAGAAAGCAACTGTACAGGGCCGCGCGCATCGCGTTTGTTTGCGCTCAAACGATTCGGTTCTAGGGGTTGAGGTCCGCTCATGGCCCCGACCAGAATGGGGCCCACAACAGGTGCCGCGACGATGGCTCGTCCATCGCGGCCGAACGCAGGCAGGGCTGGCGCGCCAGTCCCGAGGAACCCTATGCAAGCGCTTGAAACACCCGACGAGCCCGATCGGATCACCGCCCCGGACTGGAGCGGTCTCAACCTCCATGGCGAATCGCCCGCTTTTTGCTCAGCCCTGGCCTTGCTCCACCGATGCGCTCGGGTGGATGCCACGGTCCTGGTTTGCGGCGAAACCGGCACAGGCAAAGAGCTGGCGGCTCGCGCCATCCACTACCTCAGCCCCAGGCGGCACGGCCCTTTTGTGCCGATCAACTGTGGCGCGCTACCGGACAGCATCCTCGAGGCCGAGCTTTTCGGGCACACGAGGGGGGCATTCACCGATGCCAAATCCGACAGCCTGGGGGTGATCGGGCAAGCACACGGCGGCACGCTCTTCCTGGACGAAATCGACTCGCTGAGCCCTCGGGCTCAGGCTGCCATTTTGCGTTTCGCTCAGGATCGCAGCTACCGTCCGCTGGGGTCCCCACAGATCAGGCATGCCGACGTTCGCATCGTGGCCGCCACCAACGCGGACCTGGCCCAACTGGTCGAGCAGGGGCGGTTCCGACAAGACCTGCTCTACCGATTGAACGTCTTGAGCGTGCCCCTGCCACCCTTGCGCGAGAGACAGGGCGACGTGTTGCTGCTGGCCAGGGCGTTTGTTCAGCGCCTGGTTCGGCAATATGGCTGCCCACCCAGGACCTTGTCGGAGCGCAGCACCGATTGGCTGCTGCAACCACGGGCCTGGCCAGGCAACGTCCGCGAACTGGAACACCTCATCCACCGCGCCTTCCTGCTTTGCAGCGGCGCACAGCTTGAGTTGCAAGCCAGCTTCAAGCCTGCAACGCCCAGCGTGCCCCCTGCCGCGCCCTCGGACGACGGGCCATTGATCGCGTCGGGTCTCCCCGTTGATGGCCCCTCTGAAGCGCCCACCATGGCCGCCTTCGCGCAAGCCAAGGCCCAAGCCATCGAGACCTTCGAGCGACGCTACCTGATGGCGGTGCTGAGCCAGGCTGGCGGCAATCTCAGCCTGGCCGCCAGGCTGGCTGGCAAAGAGCGCAGCCGGTTTTGCCAGCTGGTGCGCAAGCACGGGCTGCAGCGGGGCGACGGTGTCGGTGCCGGTTTCGGCAAGGGCATCGAGCACCCTGCTTGAGCGCCATGGGGATCGGCCGCCCCCTGTGGCGCCGGCGCCCCACCCCCAACCCCATCGCCACACCCCTGGCACCCACAAGCATGGCGCCCGCGCCACAGTCCCCTCCCTCTTGAGCCCTTGGCCCCAGGGAAAAGGCAAGGCATCCACCTGGCCTGCGCTTTGCATCGACGTGAGAAACATCACAGATCTCAGTCGCCAACCAGGGGGAGTCGGATGGACGCGCAGTCGCCTTCACGGGAAGTCGTCGCAGTGGCCGAGGTCATCCGTCGCCACTTGCTGCGACACCCGCAGGCCTCTGACACGGCCGAGGGCATCCAGCGATGGTGGGTCCTGCCCTTGTTGGGCGAGGTGTCGTTGCAAGTGGTGGAGCAGGCGCTGACAACGCTCGAAGCCGAGGGCTTCCTCCACAGGCTGCAACAAGCCTGGGCACCCACCGCCTACCTGGCTGCCCGTCCTCTGGAGCCAGGTCCACGTCCGACCGATCACTGACACACATCACATGGCCAATCACCTTGCCATCGCCGCCGTCGCCAAAACCATCCTGAAGATGGTGGAGGACCACTGCCCCCGCGAGGAGTTCGCCGCCACCCCCACGTTCACCTTGTATGGCGGGCACGACTTCAGCAGCCCGCAAGTCACCGAGGGATTTTCGCTGCTGGTCTGGCGCATCCAACCCAGCGCAGCACTGCGACGCTCTCAGCCCTTGCGAGAGGTAGATGGTCGCAAGCGCATGCCCAGCCTGGCCGTGGACCTGTCAATCCTGGTGACAGCTTGGGCGGCCGAGCCAGAGCGCCAACTGCGCCTGACAGGCTGGCTGATGCGCTTCCTGGAGGACAACGCCACGGTGCCAGCGGCTCTGCTCAACCAGGCCTTGACTCAGCGCAGCGTGCCCGCCTTCAAGCCCGACGAGTCCATCGAACTGCTGCTGGAGCCGATGAGCCTGCCGGACCACCTCGGCCTGTGGGACAAGTTCCGCAACCGCTGGATGACCTCGGTGAACTACAGCGTGCGCATGCTGCAACTGGAGTCCAACCGCTTTGTGGACGAGGGCCCGCTGGTCGTCAGCCGCGAGTTCGGCGTGGGCCAGATCACGCCAGAGGGCCAGCCATGACACGTGTGCTCAACCCTGGCGCCGATCGCATCGTGCGCCCCGCCTTGCTGGGGGTGCTGTTTCACGATGCCGTGGACGGCAAGCCTGTTCACGGCGATGACCTGTGGGTCGAGGCCATCGATGCCTGGCGACCCGATCAGCCCAGGGGTTTGAGCCCGGGTCGCAGTGGCGTGTACGGCCTGCACAGCTTGCGGGGAGTGCACACACTGCTCGATGGCCCGACAAGCCCATACGACCTGGTTGACTCGCCACCGCCGACCGGCAGGCTGAGCCTGCGCGTGCGAGACCGATCTGGTCGGTATGTGGATGCCTTCCTGCGCCCCACCTGGCCTGCGCCGGACATCTTGCGGGTGCCGCTCTACAGCGCCATCACACGTCAGGTGCCACAGGCGCTGGCCAGCCTGAAGGTGGACCTGCGCCGGCGCAGCGACACCACCCTGCCCGCCTGCTGGGCCTGGCTGACCTTGCGTCTGGGCAGCAACGTGCTGGCCGAAGGCTTGGCCGACGCGCAGGGCCGCGCGCAGCTTCTCTTTCCCCTGCCCAAACCACGGGAGGGCCTGCCGCACGGCTCGCCCGCAACCGCCGAGGCCCTGCTCGACTGGACCGTGACCCTGCACGCGCGGTGGCACCCCGAACGCCAGCCCCAAACGCTGGTCGACTGGACCGATCTGCCAGCGCAGCCCGAGATCCCTTTGCTGCAAGCCGTGGGCCCTGATGTCCCGCTGGCCCCCTTGTCCCTCCAGGCGGGCGTGCCCTTGGAGGCCCACCGTTCCCCGTCATCTTTCGTGTTCGTCGCGGACTGACTCCGCAGGAGATCCCCATGCCCGAGTACCTCGCCCCAGGCGTCTTCGTCGAAGAAACCTCGTTCCGCGCCAAGACCATCGAGGGGGTGTCGACCACCACCACCGGTTTCATCGGCGCAGCCGCGTTCGGTCCGGTTGCCCTGGAGCCGGACCTCGTCACCAGCCTGTCGGCCTACGAACGCCTGTACGACCCGTTCAGGGCGGGCTCGCCGCTGGTCTTCGACGGCAATGCGGAAGCGCCGAACCACCTTTGGCACGGTGTGCGTGCCTTCTTCACCGAGGGCGGCAGGCGCCTGTACATCTCGCGCGTGTTCAAGCCCCTGGTGGGTGACTACACCCCCATCGGCGACGAGGACGACCTCACGCCGCCCGCACTGGCCGATGCCTACGACGACGGCCATGCCCGGGTGGACATCGCGTCGACGGGCGGCGTGCGGGTGCGGGCCCGCCACCCAGGTGCTGCCGCCAACCTGCGCGTGCGCTTCACGCTCAAGGGCAGCGCCAACGTGCTGACCAGCACGATCGACCCGATCAGCGGCGACCCGGTCAACACCCTGCGATCGGTGAAAGACCTGGACCTGGTCTGGGTGCGCGATCGAACCAGCTCGCCAGCAGGCCGCGAGACCGGCACCTTCTGCATCGTTCACTGGGACGAGCCGCGAGCCACCTGGGTCTTCGAGCCCATGCAGGTCACCTCACCGGTGGAAGACAGCGACTGGTTCGACGTCAGCACCCTGACCGTCGATCAAACGCCCGACGCCGGTGACTCCGTGCGGGTGGTCACGCTGAGCGTGTCGCTGCTGACTCGCGACGGCACGCGCGAGCTGGCCACCTGGAGCGGCCTCCCCCTGGACCCGGCCCACCGCGAGGGTGTGGCGCTGGACTCGGTGTTCGCCAAGTTCGCCAACACCCCGTCGTCGGCCGAAGACGCCCGTGCCCTGCCACTGGTCATCGCACGCGACCCGCTGGCCGTGGTCAGCGCCTTCGATGTGTTGCGCGACCTCTTCGGCGATGACCCGACCGACCTGCTGGTGCCCACCACCGAAGACACGCGCCGCCAGATCACCCCGGCCGACAAGCTCACGCTGGGCGTGTGGGTGGACTTCCAGCTCACCGGCGGCAACGATGGACAACGCCCTGGCGCCGCCGAGTACGAGGGCAAGGCCGATCAGAACGAAGGCCACTCATTGGGGCTCAAGCAGTTCGAGGACATCGAGGACATCTCGATGGTCGCTGCGCCTGGCAGCACCTGGGACTACGCCAACTTCCGCGAAGAAGCCAACGGTGTCATCGCACAACTGATCGCCCACGCCGAGCGCATGCGCTATCGCGTGGCCCTGCTCGACAGCGGCGACAAGCTGCCCGTGGCCGAGGTGCGCGGCATGCGCGCCAAACTCGACAGCAAGCACGCCGCGCTCTACTACCCCTGGGTGACCGTGCTCGACCCGATCACGCGCCGCGAGATCAACCTCCCGCCGTCCGGTTTTGTGGCGGGCATCTGCGCGCGCAACGACATCGAGCGGGGCGTGCACAAAGCGCCGGCCAACGAGGTGGTGAAGCTGGCGCAAAGCTTCGAAACCCTGCTCAACAAGGGGCAGCAAGAGGTGCTCAACCCCGAAGGCATCAACTGCTTCCGCTACTTCGAAGGCCGCGGCATGCGCCTGTGGGGCGCCCGCACCATCAGCTCCGACCCCGAATGGAAGTACCTCAACGTGCGGCGCTACTTCGCCTACCTCGAGCGCTCCATCGACAAGGGCACGCAATGGGCCGTCTTCGAGCCCAATGGTGAACAGCTCTGGGCCAACGTGCGCCGCACCATCGAAGACTTCCTGCTCAACGAATGGCAGTCCGGCGCCCTGCTGGGCGACAAGCCGGACAAGGCCTTCTTCGTGCGCTGCGACCGCAGCACCATGAGCCAGAACGACCTGGACAACGGTCGCCTGGTCTGCCTGGTGGGCGTGGCACCGCTCAAGCCTGCCGAGTTCGTGATCTTCCGCATCGGCCAGTGGACCGGCGACCGCCGAGCCTGAGCCCGCCATTGACCTCACACCCGAATCCCTGAAGGAGAAACAACATGGCAGTGCTGCGCGACCGCCCCTACGTCCAGTTCAACTTCCTGGTCGACCTGGGAACCGGCAACACCGAAGGCCCCGAAGCCGGCTTTCAAGAAGTCAGTGGCATCGGCATGGAAGTGACCGTGTCCGAGTACCGCAACGGCAACGAGAAAGAAAACAGCGTGCGCAAGATCACGGGCCTGAACAAGGCATCCGACGTGACCCTCAAGCGCGGCGTGATCGGCTCGCTGAACCTCTACCAGTGGCTCGACCAGATCCGCAACGGTGACCAAAAGGCCTTGCGCACGGTCACCATCCAGCTGCAAAGCGAGGACCACACCACGGTCGTGCAAACCTGGAAGCTCATCCGCGCCCGGGTCATCAAGCACACCTCAGGCCCTTTCAACGCCAAGGGCACAGATGTGGCCATGGAGGAGCTTGTGCTGGCTTACGAGCGGCTGGAAATGGAGTGATCGGCCCGAGCGCCTGAGCCACCAAGACCATGAGCAGCACCTTGTCACGCCCCCTGCCCGGCCTGCGCTTCGACGTGCCCGCCCCAGCGCTGGACGAAGCCCTGCCGCGCATGGACATCGCCTGCTTCGTCGGATTCGCCCAACGGGGGCCGGTCGGCGTGCCGGTGGCGGTGGAAAGCACCCTCGAGTTCGAATCGGTATTCGGCGCTGAACTGGTGCTGGTGGCCGCCACCAGCGAAACCGAGGAAGACACCCGCGCACTGATGCCTGGCAGCGTGGCGCAGTTCTTCCTGCAGGGCGGTCGCCGTGCCTGGGTGGTGCGCGTGGCCGGCGACGACGCCGTGACCACCCGCTTTCCGGTGCAGCGCATGCTTCAGGCTCGCCGCGCGCCAGGCTCAGGCGACTGGGTGGCAAAGACCGCTTGGCTGCGCGCCGGCAGCCCGGGCGCCTGGGCCGATGGCCTGCGCCTGCAGGCCTGGGTCAGCTCACATGCGTTGGCCCTGACACCGCTGGCCCTGAGCGGCGAACAACTGGCGCTGCGTGCAGAGGGTCCGCACGCACTGGGGCTCATGCCCGGTGAAGCGATCCGCGTGCAGCTGGATGTCGATGACTGGGTCCAGGGACGTGTGGCCGAGACAGGCGTGGTGCACATGAACGCGGCTCGACTGCAGCGTGACATCACGCTGGACCGACTCTGCACCGTCAAAGCCGTCATCGGTGAACCCAGCTTGATGCGCATGGTCTGGATGGAGCGCGGCGCACGAGGTCGCGATGAGATCGAACGACCCGTCGCCGCCGAAGGGCAGTGGTCGGCGGGCCGACTGAGGTGGCGATGCCGCCTGCCGGCGCGCGTGGCGCTGGGCGTCGGCGAAGTGGTTCAACTGCACTTTCGCAGAGGTGCTCAAGCCGCCTGGGCCGCGCTGGACGAGGTGCACCTCACCGGTGTGCCCGACGAACAAGGCCTGGTCACGGCCGAGCTGTCTGCAAGGCCCTGGCGGGTGCCCGCCAGGCTCGGGCGGGCCACGCTCCTGCGCTGGGTCAACAGTGCGCAGCCTCGCACCGGCCACTGGTTGCAAGCCAACCTGGAGGCATCTGGTCAGCCAGGCACCCTGAACAACGCCAAAGCGTCTTCGAGCGGTGCGCTGGCCTTGAACCTCGCACCTGGCATCGCGCCCTCCAGCGACCACCCAGAGCTCGACGACGACACCACTTGGCAATCCCGCCAGAGGGCCCTGCCCGGCCTGGTCGACGATTGGCTGCATCACCAGCACCAAGCCATGCAACCCAGGTCGTTGCAGGACGCAGCAAACCGGAGCTTGCGCCGCTTTCCTTTGAGCGCTGACGACGGCGCCATCGACTGCTTCTGGCTGCCCCTGGGCGACCTGTCGAACTGGAACGCGCCGGACGCAGGGGAAGGTCTTGGCGCGCGCGGCGTCGGCCTGCCCGCACTGATGCGCGAGGGGCTGGCGGACTACAGCTGGCATCTGTTCGCAGACAGGCAGCTCGCCAGCCTGCCCACCGAGGCCCTGACCGAACAGGCCGACAACCTGCTGGCCCTGCACACACGCGCGCAGCCCCTGCGCGGCCTGCACGCGGCGTTCGGCTACGGTCAGACCGGCTTGGGGGAAGAAGCCACCCTGCTGCTGGCCCCCGACGCGGTTCACCCGGGCTGGCAGCGCGTCACGGGCCAGGGTGCTGCGCGCAGCATCCACCGCACCCCGAACACCCCGCTCGAGACCGATCGCTCCCAATTCCTTTCGTGCAGCCTGCGGCCCTTGGCTGCGCCTGCCTTCCTGCCTGACGCCGCACCCGACGCGCAGGGCCACTTCCGCATCCGCTGGAGCGAGCCCGAAGCAGGCCTGTGCTACGAGCTGCAGGAGTCCACCACAGCCGACTTCGCGATTGCCGTCACGCTGCAAAAAGGCCGGCTGACGCTGTTCAACGCCATCGGCAAAGCCCGTGGCACTTGGCACTACCGCGTGCGTGCCCACGACGGGCAACGGGTCAGCCCCTGGTCGCATCGCCTGCAGGTGCGCATCGGTCACAGCGACTTCGAGTTGCGAGCCTTCCAGGACACCGACCTGCTGGCCGTGCACCGCCTCATGTTGCGCATCGCCGCCGCGAGGGGCGACCTGCTGGCCGTGCAGGCGCTGCCGCAGCAGGCGCAATGGACCGACGCACGGCTGCACGCCGATCGCCTGCGCACCCCTGACCCAACCGCCGAGGTGCCCGGCCTGCTGCCCGACGAGGCGCGTGCGCTCTCGCATGGCTGCCTGCAGCACCCTTGGTTGCAGCTGCGCTCGGGTGAGCGGGTGATCAGCGCCCCGCCAGATGGCGCCACCGCCGGCCAATTGGCTGCATCGGCCTGGCAACGCGGTGCCTGGCTGGCCGTGGCCAACCGACCGCTCAAGGACGTGCTGGGCGTGTCACTGGCCGCCAGCATCGCCGAACGCCAGGCGCTGCTCGAAGCCCAGGTCAACCCGGTGGTGACAGCCGCGCACGGCGTGGTGCTCGCTGGCGAAGACACCCTCTACCACCTCGACGCCGACTGGCGCCCCGTGCACGTGCGACGGCTGATGTCGCTGTTGCGCCGAGCCGCCCTGCGCCGAGGCAACCAGTACGTGTTCGAGCCCAATGGCCCGACACTGCACCGCACCATCGAGCGCGCGTTCGAGTCCCTGCTGGGCGAGCTGATGCAACGAGGCGCCTTCGCTGGCCGCAGCGCGCGCGAAGCCTTTCAGGTCGTGGTGGTGGACGACGGGCTCAACAGCCCGGCCAGCATCGACGCCGGCCGATTGTTCATCGAACTGAAGGTGGCCCCCGCCCAGGCGCTGCGCTTTCTCACCGTGCGCCTGGTGCGCGCCGGTGACCGCGTGCGCGCGCAGGAGAACATGGCATGAGCGCCCTGCCCCTCACCGCCTTCAACTTCGCGGTAGAGATCGTGCGCAGCGATGGCTCGGCCCCGCTGGTCTCGGCCGCCTTCTCCGAGTGCGATGGCCTGGAGATCGGCATGGAGGTCAAGACCATCCGCGAAGGTGGCGCCAACGACCGCCAGGTGCGGCTGGCTGGACCGGCCACCGTCGGCCAGCTCACGCTCAAGCGCGGCATGACCGACGAGTCGCTCGACCTGTGGCTGTGGATGAACGACAGCCTGGCCGACCCCAGCCTGCGCGCCGATGCCGAGGTGGTGTTGCTGGCGCCCGATGGCCGAGAGCGCGTGCGCTTCGTGCTCTCGCGCTGCCTGCCGATCAAGGTCAAGGCACCGCCGCTCAACGCCAAGGACGGCGCCATCGCCATCGAAGAGCTGCAGATCGCCTACGAGCGCATCCGCGTCAAACGCGCGGGACTGGGGATCTGACATGGCCGAACAAAGCATCGCACGGGCCCAGCTCATCGAGCTGGACGAAACCCTCAAAAAGGAAGCAGACAACCCCAAGAAGGTGACGGTCCAGTTCAACCCCGACTCGCTCAAGCTGGCCTTTGCCAACCAGGTTCAGAACAACAACCCGAGCAGCAGCGCCTCCAGTGGCGCAGGCGGCTCGGGCGGCAGCTCGGGTGACCAGGGCAGCGGCACCTCGGGTCGTCAGTTCGTGGGCGCGGGCACCACCAAGCTCACGGTGCAACTCTGGTTCGACGCCAACGCCACGGTCGATGGCCAGCGCGTGGACGATGTCCGGCGGCTCACACAAGACGTCATCTACTTCATCACGCCCAAGAAATCAAAGCAGGACGCCACACGCTTCGTGCCACCCGGCGTGCGTTTCTCGTGGGGCTCCTTCCTGTTCGACGGGCTGATCGACAGCATCGAAGAATCCATCGAGTTCTTCTCGCCCGAAGGCAAGCCCCTGCGGGCGAGCGTGTCGCTGGGCCTGTCGCAGCAAACGATCCTGGTGGCCGATTTCGGCGACAGCGCCCGCGCGCCCGGCGCGCCCCGCCCACCCGGCAGCAACCCGCTGACCGCCGCTTCGGTGGGCGCCAGCCTGCAGGCCCTGGCTGCCAGCGCCGGCCGTTCTTGGCAGGACATCGCCGCGGCCAACGGCATCGACAACCCGAGGCAGTTGGCCGCCGGCCAGCTCATCGACCTGCGCGCCAAGTTGCCGCGCAGCCCATTCTGAGTGAGGAGCAAACCATGCCCGTCGTGATCGGTGAAGTCGAGGTGATGCCCACAGACAACCGGGGCAGCGGCAACGATGCCGCGCCCGCCCCCGACACGCAAGGCGCCAACGCGGTCGATGACATCGCGCTGCAACGCGCCCTGCAGGCCCTGCAGGAGCAGGCCTTGCGCAACTGGAGCCATTGACCGTGGACGCAGACCGCTCGGCCATCGTTTCGGCACGCCCCGCCATCGAGGTGGATGGGCAGGCCCGAGCGCGCCTGGATGCCGGCCTGATCCGCCTGGCGGTGCGCGACGGCGTGGATGGGCTGACGAGTTGCGAAGCCGAGTTCGGCAACTGGGGCGTGGGCGAGCAGGAGCAGCTCGGCTACCTCTGGTTCGGCCGGGATGTGCTGGAGTTCGGCAAGGCCTTTCGCATCAAGCTGGGCGATCAGGTGCTGTTCGACGGGCGCATCATGGCCATCGAAGCCGCCTTCCCGCCCACCTCGGCGCCGACCCTGGTGGTTCGCGCCGACGACCGCCTGCAAGACCTTCGCATGACCCGGCGCACACGGCACTTCGAGGGCATCAGCGACGCCGACCTCGTGCGCCAGATCGCCAACGACCACGGCTTGCAAGCCGATGTGAACCTGAGCGGGCCGACCTGGCCACTGCTGGTCCAAGCCAACGAAAGCGACCTGGCCTTCCTGCGGCGGCGCATGCTGGTGGCCGATGCCGACCTGTCGTTGCGCGACGGCAAGCTGCGCGTGCGCAGCCGCTCGCAGCGCACCGAGCCCGACCTGACGCTGACGCGTGGCAACCAGTTGCGCGACATCCGACTGACGGCTGACCTGGCACACCAGCGCACGGCCATCACCTGCTCGGCGTGGGACGTGTCAGGCAAACAAGCAGCTTCCGAAACCGCCGAAGCCGCCTGCCTGGGCAACGAAGCGCGCGACGGCGACAGCGGCCCACAAGTTCTGCAGCAAGCCCTTGGCGACCGAAAAGACACCGTGGCCCACCGCCTGCCCGGTGACAGCGCCGGTGCCCGCAGCGAGGCCGAGTCTCACTTCAGGCAGATCGCCCGCCGCTTCGTGATGGGCACGGGCGAAGCCGACGCCAACCCGCGCCTGTGCCCCGGGGCCCGCGTGGACCTGCAGGGCCTGGGCCCGCTTTTCACCGGCGCCTACGGCGTCAACGACGTGATCCACCGCTTCGACCTGCAACGCGGCCTGCGCACCGAGTTCACGGTCGAGCGCGCCTGGATCGGGAGGCCCTGATGCTCGCGCCCCTTGCCCACAACACCCTCGACACCCTGCTGCACGCCCGTCAGGCCAGCGGCTGGGGCGGGCTCTTCCATGGCGTGCACGTGGCCCTGGTCACCGACCTGCGCGACCCCGACAACCAGGGGCGCATCAAGGTCAAGCTGCCCTGGCTGCCCGACAGCGCCGGCGCCGCCTGCGAGCTGTGGGCCCGCCTGGCCACGATGATGGGCGGCAACAACCGTGGCAGCTGGTTCATCCCCGATGTGGACGACGAGGTGCTGGTGGCCTTCGAAGGCGGCGACCTGCGCCACCCCTTCGTCATCGGCGGACTGTGGAACGGCCAGGACGCGCCGCCCACGACGATGGATGGCTCGGGCCAGAACAACAAGAAGGTCCTGCGCTCGCGCAACGGCGTGCAGGTCACGCTCGACGACAGCAACGGCCAGGAGCAGATGATCCTCGAGACCCCGGGCGGCCAGAAGGTCACGCTCAAAGATGGGCCCGGTGCGGTGCTGATCGAAGACAGCAACGGCAACTCCGTCAAGCTCGAAACCGCCGGCATCACCATCAACGCATCGGCCAAGGTCACGGTGCAGGCCACGCAGGTGGCGGTCTCGGCCAGCCTGGTGCAAGTGGACGCAGGCATGAGCAAGTTCTCCGGTGTGGTCAAGGCCGACACCGTGATCTGCAACAGCATCATCAGCGCCTCGTACACGCCGGGCGCGGGCAACATCTGGTGAAGGAGCGCGCCATGAGCCACCCCTTGCAATGGACCGCCCCCCAGCCCTACTGGCGCACCGGCCAGGCCGCCATCGCGCGCCCGGGCCTGGTCCAGCAACCACAGATCCTGCGCTTTGCCACCGATGACTTCATCGAGCAGTTGCTGAGCACGCTGGCGCATGACCCGGCCTCGCTGCCGGCCCTGACCGCGCAGTACGAAACCTGGCGTGCACCGCACGTGGGCCTGCAGCCCAACCCGCAGGCCTGGTTGGAGCGCCCAGCCAGCCGGCTGCTGCCGGTGCGCCGCAAGTTGCTGGCGCGCGCCCAGGCCCAAAGTGGCCTGCCCGCCTTGCCCGCACCGCCCAGCACCACGCACCCGATCAAGCTATACCAACCAGTCCACCAGCGTCATTACCTGGTCGCGGCCTCGCTGGTGTGCCAGACCGCCGGCCTGCCCGACCGCACGGTGGACGTGGCCCGCCAGAAGGTGTCCTTCGTGCTGCGTCGCATCCTGCCCACCGGGCCGATCACGCCCAACGCGGCCTTGCCCGTGCCCACCCACTTGCAGGGCTGGACCGAGTACGCCTGGGTGTCCGATGAGCAGCAGGGGCACTGGCAGGAGGTGCCTGCGGGCCTGGGCAAGCCTTTGCCCACCGAAGAGAGGCTGTCCACCTTCCCGGCCCGCTTCACGGACCTGCAGGAGCAGGCACGCCGGCTGTTCGTGGGCAGCGTGCCGGTGGGGCGGCGCGAGGTGTACCAATCGGCGCGCATGAAGCAAGGCGTGGTCGCCAGTGGATCGGGTGCGGGCGCCCAGGCTGCGGCGACCCTCGCCCAAGAGCAGGCCGTGCAAGCCCGTCGCGTGCAGTTGCAGTCAGAGGTGCTGTCGGCCTGGCTGGCGCAACTCAACCAGGCTCGCGACCTGCAGATGCAGCCGGTGCTCAACATCTACTTGCGCGTTGCTTTCAACGAAGAAGGTCGGCTCACAGCAAGCCGAACAGACAAGACCAAAGTAGATGCCAAAGCCCTGCGCCGCCTGCGCAGCCAGTTGCAGCTCAACACCTGGTACATCCTGCTGGACCTGCGCGCCTGGCTGTCGGACCACATGCCCGGCTACCTGTCGTGGCTCGACGGCCTGGCCAGCTACACGCGCGGTGCGCTGCCTCCCCAGTCCGACTGGGTCACCTGGCACACGCTGCTGCAGACCGTGCAGACACCGGCCGAACTCATCGAAGGCAGCAACCTCCCGCTGATCGAAGGCGATGCCAGCGCCGACCTCTTCGCCGTCAACCAGGTGGCCATCGATCTGCCCGACGCCCTGCGCCGCATCGGCATGAGCCGCGGCGGCCGCACGCACTCGCAATGGCTCGAAGGCGCGCTCTCTGGCGACCCGGCTTTCGCGACCGTGCCGTTTTCGATGCGGCCATCTGAAGAGCCCACCTGGACGAACACCCTGCCGCGCGACCACGAGCTCACCCGCTGGCCCGACTTCCTGTTCTTGCTGGTCGACCCCTGGCACGATGTGCCGCCACCGCTGTCCTCCACGCAGGCGCCCGCCAACGACCCGGCCGACTACCCCGTCGAACGCATCCAGAAGCGCATCGCCGACCTGATGGCGTTCGTGCCCGCCACCGCGCTCGATCTCACCGCCCCGGTGCCCCAACCGGGCCTGGCGAGCTTTCAGCCCAGCGACATGCGCGAGGCCTGGTACGTGATGCGCATGGTGCACGAGCGCCCCGACTGCGCACCCTTCGAAGGCACGCTGCTGAGCGCGCCCACCGAGCCCTTCCAGCTCGCCAGCTTCTTCGACCCCGATGCGCCCGCCAGGCCCATCCGCATCGGCCTGCCGGTGGACATCAGCCCGGCTGGCCTGCGCAAGTTCGACCGCAACACCGTCTTCATGATGTCGGACATGCTGTGCGGCCACATCGACCGCTTCAAAGGCATCACCTTTGGCGACCTGGTGCTCAGCGTGCTGCCCTGGCCCTTCCACAAGGACTTCGACGTCAAGGGCAAGGGGCCCTGCAAGGACAACGGCGACGCCCTGGGCGTGATGTGCTCGCTGTCCATCCCGATCATCACCATCTGCGCGCTGATCCTGCTGACCATCATCGTCAGCCTGCTGGACTTCATCTTCCGCTGGCTGCCCCTGTTCATCGTGTGCTTCCCCGTGCCCGGCTTCAAGGGAAAGAAGGCCCCGTGATGGACAACCGACGCATCTTCGGCCAGGGCATGGCCTTCCCGCCGCGCGTGGGGCCCGATGGCCGCATGGCCTGGTCCGTGGGCGAGACCAATGTGCACGAGTCGATCCGCATCATCCTGAGCACCGAGCCGGGTGAACGCCTGCGCCTGCCTGCCTTCGGTGCCGGCCTGCGCCGCTTCCTGTTCGAGCCCAACACCCTGGCCACGCACACGCTCATCAAGCAGGCCATCGGCGAAGCACTCAAGCGTTGGGAGCCTCGCATCCAGCTCGAGTCGGTCGAGGTCGCTGCCGACAGCCATGACACCGAAAGCGCCATCGCCACGCTCACCTACCGACTCGTGGCCACCCAGGTGCAAGAGCGCCTGTCGGTGGCCGTGAGCGTGCAAGGCTGACCGAACACGAAACCGATCCACGAGACGACCATGCCCCTGCAAGTCCCCAGCATCGACGACCGCCGCCACGCCGACCTGGTGCGCGACACGCTGGCCCGCGTGCCGGTGCACACGCCGGAGTGGACCCAGCTGTCCGAGTCCGACCCGGGCGTGACCCTGGTCGAGCTCTTCGCCTTCCTGACCGAGAGCCTGCTCTACCGCGCCAACCGCGTGCCCGAGATCAGCCGCGCGCGCTTTTTGCGCCTGCTGGGCGTGCCCCTGGCTGCGGTGCAGCCCGCACAAGGCCTGGTCGTGTTCAGCGGCGCCCGGCTCGATGCCGGCGTGCCCATGCTGCCCGCCCGCACCGAGGTGCGCGCCGGGGCCGTGCCCTTTCGCACGCGCGGCGCCATTGACGTGCTGCCCATTGAAAGCCGCGCCTTCATCAAGCGCAAGGTCGCTGTTCAGGAGCTGGACCAGGCCTACTACGAGCTGCTGTACCGGGCGGTGGACCCGGACGCACCCGTGCCGCAGATCGACACCTACGAAACCCGCGAGGTCGATGGCAGCCGCTCGGTGGCCCTGAGCGAAGACACGGTGGACGGCGCCCTGTGGGTGGCGCTGCTGGCCCCCGCCGGCCGCTCGGTTCAGGAAGCCGCACAGGCCATTGCCGGCAAGAGCCTGAGCCTGGGCCTGGTGCCCGATGTGGACGCACAGCCCCGCACCGTGGGCAGCATCGGCCAGGGATCGGTCGAAGGCGAGGTCGATGAGCTGGTGCAGTACGCCCTGCCGCAGCGCGTCAGCGTGCCAGCAGGCGAGCCGCCGCAGGCGCGCTACAACACCTTGCTGCCCACCCGCGCCGACAACGTGCTGCAAGGCCCCGGCATCGTCGAGCTGCCCCTGCCCGCTTCGGCCGATGCCATCTTCACCTGGACGGAACTCGACCCGCTCGAAGCCGGTGTCGGTGACTTCCCGCCCGCGCTCGATGACTCGGCCCTGGCGGGTCGCATCGTCAGTTGGGTGCGCGTGGCGCCACCCCGCTCGGCCGGCCTGCGCGTGAAGTGGGTGGGCGTCAACGCCGCCATGGTCGATCAGCGCGTGTCGGTCTCCAACGAGGTGCTGGGTCAGGGCGACGGCACGCCCGATCAACAGCTGCGTTTCAGCCGAACGGGCCTGGTGCCGGATGGCGTGGTGCTGCGCGTGCTCGACGCTGGCAACACGGTCAATTCGGCCAACATGGGCACGGCCATCAATGCCGGTGCGGCCGTCCAGGCCCAGGCCAAGCCCTGGGTCCAGGTCGATGACCTGATGGCGGCCGGCCCCGAGTTGCAACTCTCGCCCGCTTCGGCCACGGCCAGCACCCGCCCCACCGACGTCTACCTGCTCGACGCCGAAGCCGGCACCGTGCGCTTCGGCGATGGCCTGCGCGGCAGGCGTCCGCCCATCGGCTCGCGCATCCTGGCGCAATACGACGTTTGCGACGGCCGTGCGGGCAACGTCGCGGCCGGTGCCATCACCGCCGGCCCGGCACTGCCCCCCGGCGTGCGCGTGCGCAACCCACTGGCGACCTGGGGCGGCGCCGACGCCGAAGACGCCCTCACCGGCGAAAAACGCATCGCCTCATTCATCCGCCACCGCGACCGCCTGGTCACCGCCGAGGACTTTCACGACATCGCCTCGCGCACACCGGGCGTGGACGTGGCCCGCGTGGAGGTGCTGGCCGCCTGGCACCCCGACCTGGGCGACAGCCAGCCTGGCGACGCACCCGGTGTGGTCACGCTGATGCTGGTGCCGCGCCACGACCCGCGACAGCCCGATGCGCCCCAACCCGATGGCGCCTTCATCGACGCCGTGTGCCGCCACCTCGACCCACGTCGGCTGGTGACCACCGAGCTGGTGCTGCGCGGTCCCGACTACGTCGGCCTGTGGCTGTCGGTGGGCATCACCGTCGCGGGTGGGCACACCGTTCCCGATGTGCGCGATGCGGTCAAAGCACGACTGCGCGCCGTGCTCGCCCCAACCCGCATCGACGGCGCCACCGACCTGCCCGGTCGCGAAGACGGCTGGCCGCTGAACACCGCCGTCAACGTCAAGGACCTGTGGGCCGAGGCCGCGCGCGTGCCAGGCGTGCTGCGTGTCAACAACGTGCTGCTGGCCGATGCCCGTGGCACCGCCATCCCCGACGAACAGGCCCTCTACGGTTTGCAGCTGCCCCGCCTGCTGGGCCTGAGCGTGGAGGCGGGTGACCCCGTCGCCATCGACACCCTGCGCGGTTTGGGCTCGGGCGATGGCACCGGTTTCGACGGCACGGGCGATGGCGTGCGCAAGGTCGTGCCGGTGCCCACCGTGCCGCGCGAATGCTGAAGCGAAGAGGCACACCATGATCGACGCCAACGGTGCCCGCTTCGACCTGCTGCTCGGTCGCGCTGACTGGGGACGCTGCCGCCTGGATGCCCAAGGGCAACCCACGCTCGCCTCGCTGTGGGACAACGCCGCCATCGACGAAGCCGCCCCGCTGAGCATCGACCCACGTGACAGCCAGCTCATCCTGGCGCGCCGGGTGGGCCGCTTCCCCGCCACGCCGGGCGACCTGCCGCCCGATGCAGGCCAACGCCTGGGTGCCGCCGCCGATGCACAAGGCAACGTCTACGCCATCGTGGAACAAGGCCTGGCCATCGAGGTCCGGTCAGCCGGATCGAGCGCCTTGAGCCGCTTCTGGCCACCCGCCACGCCCGATGCGCCCATGGCACCCGATGCGTTGACCGCATCGACATCGTTCGGCGATTTCACGCCCAGCGAGCCCGCCGATCCCCCGGCGCCCCACGTGCTCAGGGGCCTGGCCGTCACCCACGACCAGCACCTGGTCGCCGCCTTCGAATCGACCCCGGACACGCCTGGCCAAGGTGCGGGCCTGCTGGTGTTCGACCTGCTCGCGGGCGGCCCGCCGATGGTGCTGGCCTGGCCCCAGGGCTGGCCGCTGCAGGCCACCGACATGGCGCCCCGTTGCTGTGGCGGGCTGGCCATCCTCGACGCTTCGCGTCGGCGCGTGTGGCTGCTCGACCGGCGCCTGCGCATGAGCGCCAGCTTCCCGGTCTCGGCAGAGGCGCCATCCGACTTCACCTGGCCCCCCGGCCAATTGCCCCCCACCGACCTCGCTGCCCCGCCGCCCTCCGGGCCACCCTGGTTCGAGCTGCAGGCCGCAGGCGCCCCAGGTGCCGAGCAGCGCCCCATCGCCATCGAAGTCATGCCCGACGGCAGCATCCTGGTGCTCGACGAGGCCGATGCCGATGGCTTTGCCGTTGTGCACCGCTATGTCGATGGCGTGCACGCGGGCCGCGCCAGCACCAGCGGCATGCTGAGCGTGTTCCCACCGGCCGACGCCGAAGGCTTCCAGTGGCCGGGATTCGACTTCGCGTGGCATGCGCCCGCCGCAGGTGACAGCGCATCGGCCATCCCCCGCTTGATCATCGTCTCGACGGAGGGCAACCAGGGCGTGTTGTTCGAGGTGCTGGTGCAACCCGCCGCGAGCGGTGCGCCTTTGCAACTGGCCGCTCAGCCCGACTACCTGCCCCTCAAGCGCTACCTCGGCATGCCCCTGGTCAGCCTGGGGCGCAGCCTGGTCGAAGGCGACAGCGGCCTGCTCTATCGCAGCCAGACGCACTGGCTGCCACTGGTGGCCCAACGCCGCCCACGCCACCACCACAGCGCGACGCTGCACACGCCCATCTACGACGCCCGCGAGCCCGGCCACACCTGGCATCGCGTGATGCTCGACGCCTGCGTGCCAGCCGGCTGCAAGCTGGTGGTCGCCAGCCGCTGCAGTGACGACCTGGAATTGCTGGACAGCCTGCCCTTCACCGACGAACCCGTGCCCGTGCTGCGCCCGAACGGCAGCGAACTGCCATGGCTGCTGGACGCCCCCGGTTCGCGCACCGATGCGAGCAAGGGCCTGGGTACCTGGGAGACCCTGCTGCAGCGCTGCAAGGGGCGTTGGGTCCAGCTCTCGCTGCGCCTGGAAGGCAACGAGCTGACCACCCCGCGCGTGGCCGCCCTGCGCCTGTGGCGACCGCGCTTTTCCTACCTGGAGCGCTACCTGCCTGCCGTCTACCGCGAAGACGAGGCCTCTGCCGATTTCCTCGACCGCTTCCTGGCGTTGTTCGAAGGCGCTTTCACCACCCTTGAAGACCGCATCGCCACGGCCAGCGCCCTGTTCGACGTGCGCACCGCCCCCGCCGAAACGCTGGACTGGCTGGCCAGCTGGCTGGGCCTGGTGCTCGACCCCGCGCTCGACGAAGCCCGCAGGCGCCAGCTCATCGACCACGCCAACGCACTCTTTCAGTACCGGGGCACGCCTCAGGCGGTGCGGCTGGCCACGCAACTGGCGGTCGCCACCACCGTGCTGCCCGAGTCGGAGTTCGCGCTGCCCAAACCCTCGCAGGCGCAACCCTGGGGCGTGCGCGTGATCGAGTCCTTCCTGACCCGCAGCCAGCCGCCAGAGTTGCTGGGCCGCACCGTGGTCAGCGACCAGCCCCGCCTGCTGCAAAACAACGCCCGCTGGTCTTTGAAAGACGGTGCGGCCGGCCTGCAGCAACGCTGGCGCGAATGGCTGCAGGCCAACGGGCACAGCACCACGGCCAACGCCTTCGCCCCGCTGCCCTCGGCCGACGTGCCACTCGACCTGTGGCAAGGCTTCTGCGAGGCGCAACTGGGCGCCGTTCCCAGCCTGGCCATTGACCTCGATGCCGCCTGGCAAGAGCGCCTGCGCCGCCAGCCCGATGCCCGACTGCCCGAGCGCCTGCCTCAACGCTGGCCCGATCTGGTCGATGGCGGCGACAACACCAACGCCCTCGCGCTGCAGACCGCCTGGCGCGATTTCATCGCCAAGCTGAACCCGCGCCTGGCCCGACACCTGCGCCGCTGGCAAGCCTTCGTTGCGCGCCGCCACCACGGCATCTCCACCTGGCGCACACGCACTGGCGGCGGCAGCGGCACCACCGGCAACTGGCCCTCGTTCGCGCTGATGGCACCGCCCACCGAGCTGCCCACCGACACGGTGTCGCTGACCGACTGGGCATTGTTCGAGACCCGCCTGGAGCCCATGCAGGCCCGCGCCCACTCGTTCAGCGTGCTGCTGCCGATCTCCGGCCCGGGCAGCGACATCGCCACCTTGCAGCGCGACATGGACCTGGTGCGCCGCGTGGTCTCGCTGGAAAAGCCCGCCCACACCCGTTTCGACATCCAGCCCTACTGGACGCTGTTCCGCCTGGGACAGGTGAGGCTGGGCCTGGACACCCTGCTGGGCGACGGCAGCCGCGACCCGCAACTGGCGCCGGCGATGGTGCTGGGCCAAGGACACATCGGTGCATCGCGAACGGCCAGCCGCCGCGACGTGCCGCCCGACCGGATCTTGCTCGAATGCTGAGCGACAAATGCTGATGGCCCGCGAAGGCCGATGAACACTGGAGGACACCACCATGGGATGCTGCGGACAGACGACGACCATCGGGGCCGGCGTGACCGCCCTGGACACGAACAAGCGGGTCAACTACACCAAGGGCATGCTGCTCGGCGTGGACGACTTCGTGCAGGAGCAGGCCTGGCACATCGCGCGCAGGCATGAACTCGCGCGCGAGCTCATCGGCTACGGCACGGCCCGAGGCCTGACCGTGGGCACGGACGCCAGCGGCGGCACCGTGAAGGTGGGCCCGGGCATCGGCTGGACGCCCTCGGGCACCCCGGTGTGCGTCTCCGACGAACAATGCGCCAACGTCACCGCCTGGCTGCGCAAGCAGGATGCCGCCTTCAAGGCCAGCCTGGGCAGCGGCACCAGCGAGCTGACTGTGCACGTCGTGCTGGCCTACCAGGGCGTGCCCACCGACAAGGTGCCCGTGCCTGGCGAGCCTTGCCGCAGCGAAGACGCGCTCACCGCCAACTCGCGCATCGCCGACTGCTTTCAGCTCACGCTGCGCACGCAGGCCCCGCCGCAGCTCGAAGAAGACGCCATCCGCGACTTCGCCGACTGGCTGGCCCAGGTGCCCGTGGACCTGAGCTCGCCCCCCATGTCGGATGACGACTTCCTGAAAAGCCTGCGCGACGCGGCCGAGGGCTGGCTCACGCCCAGCTCCCCTCCGCCCACCGACTTCATGCTCGGCTCACCGCCCGCGGGCCTGGGCACCACCGATGAGCTGATGCGCGTGGCGCTGCGGCTGTGGGTGACCGAGCTGCGCCCGATCTGGCGCGCCCGCTACGGCTGTGGCCCCAACGCCGTCGCACCGGGCACCGACGACGACGCCATCCTGCTGGCCACGCTCACCTTGAGCGTCGATGGCAGCAACGTGAGCGGTGTCGTCACCGCCATCGACGAAAGCCGCCGCCCGCTGCTGCTGAGCCTGCGCATGCTGCAGGAGCTGATCCTGCAGAACCCCGCGCCGGAGGCCGCCCAGGACGTCACCCCTGCCTTGAGCTTCGGACTCGACCCGGAGGTTGGTGTGCTCAGCGAGTACGCGCGCGCCGACCACAGCCACGGCACCCCCGATCTGCCCGACCTGGCCGGCGACGTGACGGGCGACATCACGGACAACACGGTGGTGGCACTGCGCAACCGGGGCATCGCCGCCACCGCGCCGCAGGTCGGCGACGTGCTGGCGCTGGACAACACGCAGCAGTGGTCGCCCGCGCACCTGCCTGTGGCGTCCACCGCGCTGCCCGCAGGGCTCGCCTTCGGTGGGAGCGGTCTGGTCGGCAACCAGTCCGACTATGCCCGCAGCGACCACGTTCACCCGCTGCCCGCCCTGCCCGAGCTGGCCGGCGACACCCTCGGCCCCATCACCACGAACAAGGTGCGTGCGCTGCAAGGCACGCCGGTGTCCGACACCGCGCCCATCCTTGGCCAGGTGCTGATGTTCCAGGAGGTGCTGCCCTCGGGCCCCGGCCCAACGGGCCGCCCGCGCCGCGTCTGGGTGCCCACCACCTTGCCCACGCCCGAAACGCCCGAGCTGCCGCCATTGGGCGGGGACGTCAGCGGCGACGCCAAGGACAACCAAATCGAGCAGCTGCAAGGCAACAAGGTCTCTGCCGCCGAACCCAAAAAAGGCGACGTGCTGACCTTCGATGGCGAGGCCTGGGTGGCCGCAGCGGGCACCTCCGGCGCCGCCTCCGGTCCCGTCGAGGTGGTGGCAACCGGTGTGGCGCAGGTGCTGATCTCGTCGGGTCAGTTCAAGGCAGGCAATGCAGGTGGCGCCCCCAAGGTCGAGGTGCGTGGCGGCAGCGCCGATGGCCGCGTGGCGCGCATCAGCCTCATCGTTCACGACATCCCGCGAGACGAACACCCCAACCACGGCATCACGGTGCTGCTCACGCCCATCGTCGACGACCCCAAGCGGGCCATCCTGGCCTACGTGAGCAAACCACCCGTGGCCGAAGGCACCACGATCCATTTCGACATCATGATCCTGGGCGTGCAGGAGTTGCCCGACGGCGATCACTTCGTGCAGTTCCAGGTCAGCCGCTTCGCCACCACCGCGTCGAGGCCGGTATGAGCGAGCGCACCCACACCCTGCTGGGCGAAGCCCTCACACGAGACAGCGTTCGCGCGGTCCACTTTTTCAACGGTCGGCTGCTGACGGCGTCCGACCTCTCGCGCGACCAGGCCGCGCGTCGCCAGGCCGATGCGCAGGTCGGTGCCGCGACCGGTTCGGGCATCGCCTGGGGACTGGAAGTCAACGCCGCCGGTCCCGCCTCCGACGCCGACAGCCTGGGTGTGGTCACGATCGAACCTGGTCTGGCGGTGGCCTTGTCGGGCCAGGCCCTCAAGCTGAGCCAGCGCATCAGCCTGTCGCTGATCCAGCCACCTGTCGACACCAGCGACACAGGCGGCCTGACGGGCACGTTCGGCCCCTGTGCAGGCGCCACGGCCAGCACCTACGTCGCAGGCGACGGCCTGCTGCTGCTGACGATCTCGCCCATCGACGTGCCCGAGGGCTTTGCGCCGGTGCTCGCGCTCGAATCGGTCAACACCCGCTGCGCGCGCGACGTCATCGCCGAAGGTGTGCAGCTGAAACTGCTGCCCATCCCGGGCGGCACGCTCACCGGCACCACGGCCACCGCGCTCGCGCAACTGCGCAACCGCATCGCACACGAGTGCCTGGGCTCGACGCTGCTGCGCCAGTCACACCGCCTGCCAGCATCGACCACGCCCCGCGCCACCTCGATCGCGGCCCATGGCCACGGCCTGCTCGACCGCATGCTCGCCGAGCGCAGCCTGGGGCCTTGCGACGTGCCCCTCGCCCTGGTTTGCCTGGTCGGTCGAGAGCTCAAGTTCGTCGATGGCGCCTCGGTGCGCCGCCGCATCGCCGCCCAGACGGCGTCGGTGCAAGGCGCGGCCTGGCTCGGCGAGCGGCTGCAGGGCACGGCCGAGGCCCGCTTCCTGCAGTTTCAGGAGCAACTGGCGGACACGCCCGCCATCGCATCGGCAGCGGCCACGGTGCACCTGAGCTGGCTGCCACCGGCAGGCCTGCTGCCTCCAGGCACCGACTGGCGACGCTTCTTCGCTGACCGCGCGCCCGCACGCGAAACACCCCTGGCCGCGGCGGATGCCCCAGGCGTCCTGCAACGTGCGCTGGCCGAAGACGCCATCGACCTGACGGCCAGCGCCGCCAGCGGACGCGTGCGGGTCTACCAAATCGAAGGCAGTGGCGCGCCCCTGCTGTTCGTGCGCGACAGCCGCAACGTGCAACACTCCGAACGGACCTGGCTGGATGGCGTGCGCAGTGGCATGAGTGGCGTCAGCGATGTGCAGTCCGCCATCGACCAGCTGCGCAGCGGCAGCTGCCTGCACACGGTCATCCACCCGGGCATGTCCGCATCGACCATCCATGCGGCTTTCAAGGCCCTGCAGGGCAGCCAGCGCACGCTCATCAGCTTCGAGCCCGGCGAGTACAAGCTGGGCAAGCCACTGATCCTCAGCCAGGCGGGGCACGTCGAGATCCGGGGGCACCAGGCGCTGCTGCACGAGAGCCAGTCCGCCCGGGTGCTCGTCGTGCGCGACTGCGACAGCCTGGTGCTCGAGGGCCTGAGCCTGGCGGGCGAGGCCAATGGCCGCTTCGGGCGCGACAGCTTGCGAGAGGCCCTGTCCCTGGCCGGTCTGATAGACGACGAGGAAGACGACGGCAAGGCATTGGCCGGTGCCCTGACGGTTCAGGACACGCCCCAGGTTCGGCTGCACGGCGTGAAGGCCGAGGTGGCGGCGGACGATGGCCCGCAAGCCGTCGGCATCGGCATCGCGGACCTGGCATCGATCAAGGCGAAACGCCAGGGCACCCGCATGCACGTCGACATCGGTCACTGCGCCGTCAACGTCGGTGCGAACCAGGGCGGCATCGCCTGCCTGCACGCCCAACGCGCACACCTGCACGACAACGTGTTGAGCGCCGAAGACCCTGGCAAACCCATGCGACACGGCATCGTCATCATCGGCTCGCAAGAAGGTTCGGTGCTGGTCGAGCGCAACCTGGTCGAGGGCACCACCGAGGGCATCGGCATCGACGGCGCCCTGACCGCCCATCTGCGGCAAAACGATGTCCGCACGGACACGAAAATCGGTCGTGAATCGGGCGTGGTGGCCATCGATCTGCAGGGCGAGTACGGCAGCCAGGTGATGCTGCAGGACAACTTCATCGCGGGCGCGGCCACGGGCATCCGCTTTCAACCCACCAACAAGGCCACACGCCGAGTGCTGTGGCTGATCGCCGGCAACGTGGGTGAGCAAGTCGGTCAGTTGCTGGACGTGCAGGGCTCGGCGGACGGCCGCATCACCCAGCGCGACAACATCGAAGCCTGACCATGGACCAGGCCACACGTGTCCAACGGTTGCGGGTGCACGGGCAAGGCCTGAGCGCCAGCCACGCCAGGCAGCAGGTGACACGGTGGATGGAGCGGCAGACACCCGCGCGCCTGGGCCTGCCCCCCGACGCCATCGTGCTGTTGCGCAGCGTGCGGGCACCCTGGTCGGCGCTGCACCCCGACAGCCCGGTGGATGTGCTGGGGGGCCGACTGAGGAGCGCCGTTCGCCCCGCCATGGGCACCTTGCCAGGACCAGCTTGTGAGGCCGTCTGGTTCGCCGACGAGGCCGAGCTGCTGGCCTGCCTGGCGCACGACAGCGTGCAAGGAAGCATCGGCCACCAGTGGTGGTGGCAGACCTGGCTGGGCCACAGGCCCAATGCCGAAGAGGCGCTGCACGCATGGCTGACATCGGCCCGGTCCGCACCGGCGGCGATGGTGCGATTGAACGCCATGGGGCCAGGGCTGGCATGGGCCAGGCTCATCGGCTCGGCAGGGCGATTGGCGCTGCTGCAGGCCATCCAGCGGCATCACCCGGTTGCCGAGGGCGCCTCGGCATGGCTGACGCAGGCCCTGGGCGACGCCGCTGTCACGCGCGCACCGGAAGAGACCGGAGCGGACATGGCGGCGCCGCCCCAGGCGGCTCCACGCGCAGGGGGCCCGGGGCCTCTCGCCAGTGAGCCCACTCCATCGCACAGGGCCGAAGACCTGCACCGCCTCGATGGGGCATCTCTCCTGCTGGCCTTGTGCACCTTGCTGAACGGGTCTCCCCACCTGGCGCTGGACGCACGTCAGCTGAGGGCACGCTTGACGCCAGCCCCCACGGCCCCCGATGCGCGACATGGGCAGGCCAGCGAGCACGATCTCGACTCGCTCCGGCTCCTGGCTGAACAACAGCCCGCTCAACCACACGTCGCCAGACCATCGACCCCGTCAACAGGCCCGCGCCCCGCACGCCAGGACACCGCGCCCGATCACGCCACCGATCAAGGCCACGGCGAGGCCAAACCGCTCCGACTTGCTGCGCCAAACCACGGCATGCAAGACGCCAGCGCCACGGGGCCCACGACCACCACCGACATGCCGATGGCGTCGTCGACACCAATCAGCCAGAGCCCAACCACGGCATCCGCCTGCGCAGCGCCAACCCAGCGCTGCGCGCCCCCCCTTCACATCGTTCGTTCGCACCCGACGCAGACCTCGCTGGGCGGCGTCTTCTTCCTGCTGAACGTGGCGCTGGCCTGGGAGCTTTACGGCGACTTCACCCGCCCCAGGCACGCCTTGCTCAGCGTGTCACCGTGGCAGTTCATGCACGCGGCGGGCATCGCCTTGTTGGGTCGCTCCTTCGCCAGCGACCCCATCGCCGGCTGGCTGCGCGCCCAAGCACCCTTTGGCCGCCCACGCCCAGCTGCCGCACTGGTTGCCGCCCCCTTGGCCTTGCTGCCCGAAGGCGAAGCCCAAAGGCTGCAATCGCCCGACGCCTTCAGGCCAGCGCATGGACCCTCATCCACAGCACAGCGAACCCCCAGGCGAGCCGAACACGAACTGAGCTGCTGGTGGCCCCTCCTGCGCCATCGCCTGTCCCTGGCGCTGAACCTGCCCGAGGGCGAGGCGGTCGCCACCTGCCTGAAGCTGCCCGCTCGCATCGAACGCCGAGGTGAACGGGTCGACGTGGGCTTTTCCCTGCACCACCTCCCCCTGGCCGTTCGGCTGGCTGGGCTGGACCGCAACCCTGGCTGGGTGCCCGCCTCGGGTTGCGACGTGCGTTTTCACTTCGAGGCCTGAGCATGCCAGACACCCCTCGCCCCATCGCCCCGACCTTGTCTGCCTGGCGGGTGCGCAGCCTGCTGACGTTGCTGCGGGGGGCATTGCAAAACGGCGAAGAGCTGGGCAGCTGGTTGACGCGCCACCCCGTCTTGCACGGTGTGCTGGACGAGGCCGCCGCACTGGGCCTGAACGACCTGACGCTGGACGAAGCGCTCAACCGCCTCGACCTGGCGCTGCCCCCCTCGTCCAACTCGACGCCAAACAACTCACCCTCAGATGCCGATGCCGGTGGTGTTCGCCTGCAGCGACTGGCCCAAGCCCTGTCACTGGGCCCGGATGACCTGGGCATGTGGGTGGCCCTGGCCCTGCCCGAAGACGACCCCCGCCTGGCGCGCTTCATCGACGAGCTGCATGGCGAGGCTGGCTTGCTCACCCGCGCCACCCTGGTGCGCTGCTGGCCCCCCCTGACGGTCGCACGCGCATTGCAGCGCCTGCAGGCCGCGAACCTGCTCCAGCCCACGGCCGCCGACGCTGCGCAGGCACCAGCCCTGCGCGCTCACCCGGCGCTGTGGGAGCTGGCCTGTGGGCTGCCCCCCTCACCCAGCAGTTGGCTGCATCGCCCCTGGCAAGAGCTGCCCAAGCTGGATGAGCTCATCCTGCCCGATGCATGGCGATCGAGGCTGAGCGCTGCCTTGCCGGCGCCGGCCGCTGCACGCAAGGATGCGCAACCGACGACAGGCCAACGCACTTGCGACAACGAGTCACGCGCTTGCTGGGCCTTGCGCGGTCTGCCCGGCAGCGGCCGGCGCACCCTGGCCGCCGCGCTGGCCCGCCAACAAGGCCAAGGCCTGATCGAAGCCGTGGACCCTGCGCACCTGGCCACCCTGGGCGCCGCCGCCGCGCTGATGGGTGCCATGCCCCTGGTCAGCTTCGAGCCCATGCCCGGTGAGCGCCTGAACTGGCAGCCCCCTGCCGGCTGCACTGGGCTCGTCGTCGCCCGCCTGCCCCAGCATGGCGGCCTGGCGGTGACAGACCGGCCCGTGCACACGCTCGAGCTTGACCCGCCCGACCTCGGCGAGCGCCGCCTGCACTGGCGCCTGGCTTTGTCGCACGCACCTCAGGCCCCGCAAAGTCCCGATGCCATCGAGCCCACCGACGCCTTGCTCGACCTGCGCCTGCCACGCGGCACCTTGCACCGGCTGGCCCGCTCGCTGCCAAGGTCATTTCTGAACAGCCAAGCCGACGCAGTCGAGCTGCACACCGCGGTGGTGCGCCAACTCGACGAAGCAGGTCGCTTCGCGCTCGATGGCCTTGCGCAACGCATGCCTGAGTTGCACGACGACGAAACCCTGGCCCTGCCCGGCCATGCGCAAGAAGAGTTCGACACCCTGGTGGCCCGCTGCCGCCACCGCGACCGCCTGGCCAGCCTGCTGCCATCGGCCTTCGGTCACAGCGACGGTGTGAAAGCCTTGTTCAAAGGCCCCAGTGGCACCGGCAAGACGCTGGCTGCGCGCCACCTGGCGAGCGCCTTGAGTCGACCGCTCTACCGGGTTGACCTGGCCGCCACGGTGAGCAAGTACATCGGCGAGACCGAGCGCAACCTCGAACGCGTGTTCGAGGCGGCAGAGTCGCTGGACGTGGTGCTGCTGCTCGACGAAGGCGACGCGCTGATGGCAGGCCGCACGCAGGTGGGCAGCGCCACCGACCGCTACGCCAACCTGGAAACCAACTACCTGCTGCAGCGGCTGGAGCGCTACCGAGGGGTGATGGTCGTGACCACCAATGCCGCCGACCGCATCGACGCGGCCTTCACGCGGCGCATGGACGCCACGCTTGACTTCCCCCTGCCCGATGCCCTGACCCGATTGGCGCTGTGGCAAACGCACCTGGGCTCGCTCCAGCATGTGTCGGGTGAAACGCTGGAACGGGTGGCGCTGCGCTGCCAGCTCTCCGGTGGGCAGATCCGCAACGCAGCCCTGCACGCGGCCCTGCTGGCCATCGAGCGCGCGCGCGCCATCGGCCCAGGCGAGTTGCAACAAGCCCTGGAGCGCGAGTACCGCAAAGCCGGCCAGCAATGCCCCTCGCTGGAGCCGCAGGACTGAGGCCATGTCCGCCGTGCTGAGCCCCACCCTCCACCGCCAGGAGACCATTGCGTCACCTGGCGCCGCACCGGTGTCGTTCCGAGGTGGCCAGAGCGAGGCAGGCCGCGTGCAATGCGCCAGCCTGCACGTGTCCTCGCCCCACGACGCCGCCGAGCGCGAAGCCAGCGACGTGGCGCGCCGGGTGGTGCAGATGCCCTCGCCCTCAACGGCCAGCCCGCAAGTGTCCTCACCCGCAGGACGCGTTTCGCTTTCTCGCGTCGCTTCGCCTCGCCTGCTCTCGCGCTCATCGGCACCCACTGCCGGGGCCACGCTCATCCAGCGCGAAGGCCAAGGCCACGCTGCGGTCGACGGCTCCACCACCGCTCGCATCCAGGCCAGCCGGGGCGGCGGCCAGCCCCTGTCGGCACCTCTGCGCCGCTTCATGGAGCCCCGCTTCGGCGCCGACTTCTCGCGCGTGCGCATCCACACCGATGGCCAGGCCCAGCAGCTGTCGCGGCGTCTCAACGCCAAAGCCTTCACCACCGGCCGCGACATCTACTTCAACGCAGGTCAGTACGCGCCCGACACCGCAGAGGGTCGCGAGCTCATCGCACATGAGTTGGCACACACCATCCAGCAAGGTGAATCGCCCCGCGCAGCGGTTCAGCGCAGCGAACTCAGCCCAACTGGCCCCACACCCGCCGAACAGCTCAGCCCGGCACGCGGCGACGTGGTGCACCGCCTGGGCCTGTCCGACATCCTCGACGGCCTGGCCGAGCTGGCCGCCAACGTGCCCGGCTACACCCTGCTGACGCTGATCATCGGCCGCAACCCCATCAACATGCGCGTGGTCGAGCGCAACGTGGTCAACATCCTGCGTGCCTTCATCGGCTTGATCCCCGGTGGCGAGCTCATGTTCCAGGTGCTGCGGCGCCAGGGCATCGTCACGCGCATCGCCGATTGGGTCGGCGTGCAGACCGCCGCACTGGGCCTGAACTTCCAGACCATCCGCGACGCCTTCACCCGCTTCACCGACTCGCTGAGCTGGACGGACATCTTCAGCCCCGGCGACGTGTGGCGGCGTGCACGCGCTACCTTCACGCCGCTCATCGACCGCGTCACGGGCTTCGTTGGCAACCTGATCAGCCAGGCCATCACCTGGCTGAAGGAAACCTTCATGACGCCGCTGTCGGACTTCTGCCGACAGATCCCGGGCTACGGCCTGGTCACGGTGCTGCTGGGCCGAGACCCCTTCACCGGCGCCGCCGTGCCGCGCACCGCCATGAACGTGGTGCGGGCCTTCGCCGAGTTCATCCCCGGGGGCACCGAGAAGGTCGATCAGCTGGTGCAGTCGGGCGCTTTGGAACGCGCCTACGCCTGGTTCCAGCAGGAAACCGGCGCGCGCAACCTGACATGGAACCGCGTGGCGGGCACCTTCACGGCGGCCTGGGCCTCGCTGCAGCTGTCGGACGTGCTGCACCCCATCGAGACCATCCAGCGCATCGTCGGCCAGTTCCGCCCCCTGATGAGCGACCTGGTGGGCTTCGCCGGCGCGGCGTTGATGAAGCTGCTTGAGCTCATCTACGAAGCGGCCATGGGCGCGGGCGGCCGGCGCATCCTGAGCATCCTCACGCGGGTGCGCGCCACCTTCGTGACCATCATCCAGAACCCGGTCGGCTTCCTGCGCAACTTGCTGGGCGCGGTCGGTCAGGGCGTGCGCCAGTTCATGACCCGCATCCTCACGCACCTGCGCGACGGCGTCATCGCCTGGCTGACGGGGCCGGTGGCGCGCGCCGGCATCCAGATGCCCGAGCGCTGGGACCTGCAGGGCATCATCTGGTTCGTGCTGCAGATCCTGGGGCTGAGCTGGCAGCGCGTGCGCCAGAAGCTGGTCACGCTCATCGGCGAACCCGCGATGGCGGCCATGGAGCGCGGCCTGCAGTTCATCCGAGACGTGCGCGACCGCGGCCTGGTCGCCACGCTGCGCGAGCGCGTCAGCGAGTTCTTCGGCAACCTGCGCGAATCGGCATTGGGTGCGATCAAAGGCTTCATCCAGCAGCGCCTGGTGCAGGCCGGCATCCAGCAGCTGCTGTCGCTGCTCAGCCCGGTGGGCGCGGTCATCCAGGCCATCATCAAGACCTACACCACCATCCAGTTCTTCATCCAGCGCATCAACCAGATCATGGACCTGGTCGAGTCCATCCTCGACTCGGTCTCGGCCATCGCGTCGGGTGCCATCGGCTCGGCTGCCAACTTCGTCGAGCGCACGATGGCGCGCACCATCCCCGTCATCCTCGACTTCCTGGCGCGCTTCATCGGCCTGGGCGACGTGGGCGCGCAGGTGCAGACCACCATCCGCAACCTGCAAGGCGGCGTGGACCGCATGCTCGATCGGGCGGTTGAATGGATCAGGCAACAGGCAGTCCGCCTGGGCGGTGCCATCGTGAGCGGAGCCCGATCGGTCGCAGGTCGCATTGGGGCCTGGTGGCAAGGCATGCGACAGGGATTCCAGGACGAACGTGGGGCGGAGCACAGTGTCTACATGGGTGACCAGCCTGAGCGCCCCCAACTGATCGTCGCGAGCAACCCGGAAGAGGCCGGCCGCTTCCTCACGCGCCGCGAAAGCGAGTTGAACGGAACCCCTGGCACAAGTCCAGAGAAGGCCGCCAAGTTGCAGGCCATTCGAGATGCGCGAGCGGTCATCCAGCTGATCAACAACCTGGTCAACACCCGCCGGGCCACCGCTGCAGCCCCGGCCGACAACCGCCCTCATCAACAGCAACTGACCGGGCACATGGTGACCTTGAGAACGCACTTGAGAACGGTCGGCTTTGGATCCACCCCACCCGTTCAACCGTTCACCGTCACCCCCGCGTTCTCCGGCAGCCGAGGCAGCACGATCCGGATGGAGGGCTACATGCACCGCGCCAGCCCACGAGGCGAAGAGGCCGGCGTCTACACCCGAGCCGGAGGTACCTTGCAAGGCGCCTTGCCGATGCTGTCGGGCTGGGGCATTCGCAACCGCTGGGTGGCCTACCACCTCCTCAACGAGGGCCTGGGCGGGCGAGCCGTGGAGTCCAACTTGATCCCCGCGCACGCCGATGACAATGCGCACTTCAGCGACAACCTCGAGCAGCACCTGCGCGGCATCGCTGGCGTGAGCAGTGGCGCAGGCGCCCCCAGGCCAGTGTGGATGACCGTCACCGCCACGCCACTGGACAACCGATTCTTCTCTGCTGTGAGAGCCCAAGGAGGTCCCATGGAAGCACAGCGCGATCGCTGGGCACCCGTGACACGGGGTCCCGAGGTCAAGACCTACTCGCACACCCTGACGCAACCTCAGCGCAACACCATCGCGATCAACCAACTGCGGACACTGACGCCGCCCCAGCGCGCCGAAATACTGGCTCACGCCGCCGTTGACAACACCACCATCAACCACGTGCTGCAGGTCACGAGCGGCAGCATCTCCAGTCTCGGCGTCATCGTCCACCTGATCGAAAGCAACCCCAACTGGGTCGCCGGAGACAAGACCCGGCGCCTCAACCAAGTCAACCGAGCGTCATGGTCTTTCGACTGAGCACCTGCGACCTGATCCCTGACAGCCAGGCCCGGTCTGAAGGACTGGCGAACTGGCGTGATCGCCATGCGGGCGAGTCCATCATCGTCTGCGGCTGCGGCAGCTCCCTCACCCCCGAGGTGGCGCAACTGGGTCTGACCACGATCGGCGTCAACGACGTCGGCCGCCTGTTCGATCCGACCTACCTGGTCGTTCTCAACCCGGCGCGGCAGTTCAAGGGTGACCGCTTCAACTTCGTGAGGCAATCGCGGGCACAAGCCTTGTTCACACAGTCGGACCTGAGCCCGGTGGCGCCGCCGGTGGTGCGCTTTCAACTCGGTCGCCACGGCGGCACCGAGATCGGCCAGCAAGCCGTGCTGCACCACACGCAAAACTCGCCCTACCTGGCGGTGTGCCTGGCCGCATGGATGGGCGCCAGGCGCATCGGCCTGATCGGCGTGGACTTCACTGATCACCATTTCTTCGCCCGCACAGGCAGGCACCCGCTGAGCGCCAGGCTGCAACGCATCGACGAGGAGTACGCACGGCTGGCCGATGCTTTTCAGTGCCAGGGCATCGAGCTGTTCAACCTCAGCCCTGTGAGCAGGCTGCAGGGGCTGCGCCGCATGTCGGCGCTCGATTTCGCGGCCGGCTCGAGGCCAGCCGCCCTGCTGCAAGCACGCGCCCAAGCGACCGAAAACCCGATCGCGCCGGTCACGCCGATCGCATCGGTCACACCTCAGGCGCAGCCGACCACATCGCTGCAACCAGCTCCCCGAACGGCCCGGGTGTTCGTCGTCACCTACCGCTTCGTGACCTGCGGCGACGTGTTCTCAGACGGCCTGCGCCACGCCGCGCACCAACTCGGCATCGCCCACGCCGAAGCCGACTGCCTGGACCCGCGCCTGCCAGAAAAAATCGCGGCCTTCGCCCCAGACCTCGTTCTGGTGGTGCATGGCCGGCGCTTTGCACAGCGTTGGGGCCGGCGCCTGGCCAGGTGGCACACCGCTGTCTGGTTGGTCGATGAGCCCTACGAGGTCGATGACACATCGAGCTGGTCGCACCACTTCGACACCGTGTTTGTCAACGACCCGGGCACGCTGGCGCGACACGAGCGCCCAGGCACCACCGCACACCACCTGCCCATGGCGCACGACCCGGTGCATTGCCACGATGCGACCGAGCGCGTGAGCGCAACAGACGCTGTCACCGCTGAGGTTGGCCTGCCACGTCGCCACCGCGTGGGCTTCATCGGCGGAGCCAACCCCAGCCGCGAACGCATGCTGCTGCGCCTGGCCGAAGCCGGCCTGCTGAGCTACGTGGTAGGCGGACCCTGGCACTCGCCCGTGCTCAGGCGCCTGTGCCTGGCCCAGCGCGTGGCGCACCAGCGCACGGCCGAGCTCTACCGCCAGACCTATCTGGTGCTGCACATCTACCGCGACCAGCACCACTTCAACGCGCAAGGCACCCGCGAGCAATCGCCCAGCCCGCGCACTTTCGAGGCGCTGGCCTGCGGGGCCTTGGTGGTCTCGGAACGCCGCGATGGCGTGCTCACCACCTTCCCCGAGTTGCCCGTGTTCGATCACGAAGACGAGCTGGTGCCGCTGGTGCAGCGCCTGCTGGACGACGCCGGAGAGCGCGAGAGGCGGCTGCGCGCTTGTCAGCAAACCCTCGGGCAACACCGCTACGCGGACCGACTGGCTCAGGCCCTGGCGCTGTCCGTGGGCATCGCCGTGCCAGGTGAGCGGCCAGCGGCCTTGGGCCCAGACACTGGTCGATCTGCCCCGCTCAAGCCAACGCAGCAACTTCGCCCGACCTCTCGCCCCCCAATCTCTCGCCCCCCGACACCCGAACGTCGGCAGGACCTGACCCGCCCCGCACCTTCTGCGTTGCCACCCCTCGTCGCTGCCCCTCGCCGGCACCTGATGTACCACCTGTGGCCCGTCAAGGGCGAGACCTGGCGCTGGAACGTCGAGTTGCTGCTGCAACGCATCGACCTGTTCAACGGCCGCCGCCTGGTGGCCATCGTCACGGACGAACGCACAGAAGACCTCGCCAGCGTGCAAGCCGCTTTCGCAGGCCATGGCGTCGAGTTCATCGTGCGCCCCAACGCACAAGGCGGCGAGTCCATCACCTTCCCGCTGATGCTGGCCGAACTGGCGCGCGAGCACCGTGACGACGTGGCCTTCTACGCCCACGCCAAAGGCGTGAAGTACGAGCCCACCTGGCCGCCCGCCGTCAAGCGCTGGGCCGAGGTGCAGATGGCCGTGACGCTGGACCACTGGCCCACCATCCGCGCGCAGCTTGACCAGCACGCGATGACCGGCCTGCTGCGCCGCCCCGGCCGCTTCGCCAACCACCAGCACGTCGGCGACTGGCACTACAGCGGCACCTGTTTCTGGTTCCGCCACGACGCCGTCTTCCAGCGCGCCTGGCAGGACGTGCCCGCTTTTTATGGTGGCGTCGAGGCCTGGCCCGGCATGCTGTTCACCCAGCAGGAAACCGGCTGCCTGCTGCTCGACCAGTTGCGCGAGTTGCCCTACCGAGAACGCTTCTGGGCCACACGCGGCAACCCGGCTTTCGAGCGCTGGCGGCGCAGCCTCAAGCCCGTGCCCCCACCGGCTGACCTGCTCAAGCCATCGGCGTTCGAGGGCCACCACGAGCCCCGTCTGGAGCAACACCCGCAAGAGTTCGGCTGGTGGCTCGATCAGCTCATGAACGACCGCCCCCGTCACCTGCTGATCATCGGCGACGGCCAGGACGGCGTGGCTTGGCACGTGCAGCGCGTGGCGACCGAGCGCGGCTTGGCCCTGCAGGTCCATCGCTTGCCCACCCAAGCCGACGCCGATGTCCGCCAAGCAGCGATGGCAGCCCTGCCCGAGCAGGTCGATGCCGTGTTCATCGATGGCCTGCACGGCGACGCCGACTGCGAGGCCGACGTGCAACTGGCCTTGCGCCTGGGGGCGCGCCACATTGCCCTGCACGACATCGTCGATTCCGACTGGCACGCGGCTTCGCGTTGCTGCGTCAGCCGGGTGTGGACCCGCTGGAAGGCCCGCCTGCCGCATGAAGCATGCATTGCCAACGTGCCCACTGGGGCCCCCACCTGGGGCGGCATCGGTGTCCTGCGCCCCCCTGTTGGCAAAATCCCCGGGTAGATCATATACTCCCAAGGGTATCAAGCCTCACCCTGCGTGGAGACCCGCCATGGACCTGTCCGTTTTCCTGCCGCCGCTGGCTGGCGGCCTGCTGATCGGCGCTGCCTCGGTGCTGCTGCTCATTGGCCTGGGACGCATCGCCGGCATCAGTGGCATCGCCTTCGGCCTGATGGACCGCCCGAACTGGAACAGCGCCAACCTCTGGCGCGCTGGCTTTGTGCTTGGGCTGGTGGCCGCGGGCTGGGTGTGGACGCAATGGACCGGACAACCCTCGCAGCCTGAGCGGGCCAGCAACGTGCCGTTGCTGATCGCATCCGGCTTGCTGGTGGGGTTCGGCACCTCGCTGGGCAGCGGTTGCACCAGCGGGCATGGCGTGTGTGGACTGGGCCGCTTGTCGCTGCGATCGCTCGCGGCCGTGGCCACCTTCATGCTGACCGCCGGGCTCACGGTGTTCGCGATGCGCCACTTGCTGACTTGAACGCCGCCGAACCAGCCAACCGCCCGCTTCAACGGAGTCCCCCATGACCCGCCACCCGCATCCCACCAACGCCCACCCCTGGCACGGCTTCCTCATTGCCCTGGGCACGGGCCTGTTCTTTGGCTGGGGTCTGTCGCTCTCGGGCATGACCGACCCGCTCACGGTGCAGGCCTTCCTCGACGTGGCCGGTGCCTGGAACCCGGCATTGGCCTTCGTCATGGGCGGCGCCGTGCTGGTGAGCTTGGTGGGCTTTCAATGGCTGCTGAAAAAGCGCCAGGCCCCGGTCTGCGACGCGGTGTTTCACCTGCCGCAGAACAAGGCCATTGACCGGCGCTTGCTGGGCGGCGCCGCGCTGTTCGGCATCGGCTGGGGCCTGGCCGGCTACTGCCCGGGCCCCGCGCTGACCAGCCTGCTGGCCGGCAACACCGAGGTGTGGGTGTTCGTGCCAGCCATGCTGGCGGGCGCCTGGCTGCAAAAGCAGACCAACCGCCCGCGCTGAACAGGCAGGGGGCACGAGCCCTCCCCCTGCATCGGCCATCAGGCCTTGGCCAGCGCCTGGTCCAGGTCGGCCAGCAGGTCGTCGATGTGCTCGATGCCGATCGACAGGCGCACCGTGTCTTCGCCCACACCGGCCTTGGCCAGCTCCTCAGGCGCCAACTGACGGTGCGTGGTCGAGGCGGGGTGCGTGGCCAGCGAGCGCACGTCGCCGATGTTGACCAGGCGCGTGAACAGCTGCAGCGCATCCAGGAAGCGCTCACCACCCTGGCGGCCACCCGGCACACCGAACGTGAGCACGCCCGAGCCCTGGCCCGAGAGGTACTTCTGCACCAGGTGGTGCTCGGGGTGATCGGGCAGGCCCGCGTAGTTGACCCACTCCACGCGCGGGTGCTTTTGCAGGTGCTGCGCGATCTTGAGCGTGTTCTGGCTGATGCGGTCCATGCGCAGACCCAACGTCTCCACCCCCTGCAGGATCAGGAAGGCGTTGAAGGGCGAGAGCGCCGCACCCATGTTGCGCAGCGGCACCACGCGCGCGCGGCCGATGTAGGCCGCCGCGCCCAGCGCCTCGGTGTAGACCACGCCGTGGTAGCTCACGTCGGGCTCGTTCAGGCGCTTGAAACGCGCCTTGTGCTGTGCCCAGGGGAACTTGCCCGAGTCGATGATGGCGCCGCCGATGCTGGTGCCATGGCCACCGATGTACTTGGTCAGCGACTGCACGACGATGTCGGCACCGTGCTCGATGGGCCGGCACAGGTAAGGCGAAGGCACGGTGTTGTCGACGATCAGCGGCACGCCGTGGCGGTGCGCGATCTCGGCGATGCGCGCGATGTCGGTGATGGCGCCCGACGGGTTGCCCAGCGACTCGACGAAGATGGCCTTGGTGCGCTCGTCGATCAGTTTTTCGAAGCTGGCGGGATCGCGGTGGTCGGCGAAGCGCGCGGTGATGCCGTACTGCGGCAGCGTGTGCGCGAACAGGTTGTAGGTGCCGCCGTACAAAGCCGTGGACGAGACGAAGTTGTCACCTGCTTCGGCGATGGTCTGGATGGCGTAGGTGACGGCCGCCTGGCCCGATGCCAGGGCCAGCGCGCCGATGCCGCCTTCGAGCGCCGCGATGCGCTTTTCCAGCACATCGGTCGTCGGGTTCATGATGCGGGTGTAGATGTTGCCCGCCACCTTGAGGTCGAACAAGTCGGCGCCGTGCTGGGCGCTGTCGAAGGAGTAAGCCACGGTCTGATACAGGGGCACGGCCACCGACTTGGTGGTGGGGTCCGGCGAGTAGCCGGCGTGCACGGACAGGGTCTCGAATTTCCAGTTTTCCTGGCTCATCTGGCTTTCTCCTTGGGCGAACGGTCCGCCACCGTAGCGGATGAAGCCAGGCTTGCCAAGTGAGGAGATCAAGGAAGGGCATGCGCTGGCCACATGCCCCTGGACAGCCAAACCATGCGCGTCCGAAAACCTTGTCAACAAGACACGACGTGCGGGCGCCTCAATGCACACCCGCCTTGACCGCCCCCACGTCCCGCAGCGCCGGCGCTTGCTCACCAAACAGCACTGGCAGGTAATCGCGCTGCTGCGCCCTGCCCCGCTTCATCAACCATACCTTGCCACCCGGTGACAGCCGTGCCACGCGGTGCAAGGCCTGGTTGAACACCATCATCCACAGCGGGTACCAGGGCAACGTCCACACCGGCAGGCCGAGGTCGCGCAGCGTCTCGTTGCCCATGCAGGTTCGCGCGATGCTCAGCTGCATCGACCGGTTGAAGTGCCCCATCAACCAGCCCCAGCGCGGGTAGTGGCGGTGCAGCGGCTCGTTGGCCAGGGCCTGCGCCAGGCGGGCGCTGTCGGCGTCGGCCATGCGCTGGCTCAGCAGGTTCTTGAACAACCAGGCCATGCCCGAGCGCTCGCCATCGGCCAGGTCGTGCAGCAGGCTCTCGTCCACGCCATTGACCCAAGCGATGCAGCGCCACAGGTGCATGACGGCGGCCTTGTCTTCGCGGCTGAGCGGGATGCCCACCAGCTTCATGCCCAGCAGGTAGACCACGCTGAAGCCCAGGTAGGTGGCCTGCATGTCCGTCTGGTTGACGGGCACGCCGAGGTCGGCCTCGTCCCAGGTGGTTTGTTGTGAGACGTGGTGGCGCACCAGCGCATGGATGATGCGCACGCGCAAGGTGCTCTTGAAGCCGTCTCTACCGGGAAGCATGGCGCCAGGCTCGGTCACGTCGATCCACCACTTGGTGGTCTCGGCGATGCGGCGGGCAGCACCCTTCTCCAGCGCGCCGGTGGCCAGCAAGGTCTGGTTGACGGCAGCGAGCTGGTAGCCGGCCATCAGGCCCGTCACGGCCAGGGCCCGCATGCCGGCGCGACCGCCCAGCCCGCACACATGGGCGCCACGGGTCAGCAACCGCTCGTCCACCCAATCAGGCAGGCGCTCGACGTGCTCGAAAAAGGCACGCAAAGCAGACGGGGCATCGGGCACAGCGGCCAAGCCGCCTTCGATGGCCTGATTGACTTGGGCCCAGGCGGCGCGCATGCCGCTGGCCTGCATCCACGCCACCAATGCGTCTGCCAGCGGGTCGCCTTGCAGCAAGCCCTGCCCCAGCTTCGCCCATTCGGCTTCGGTGGGTTCGGCAGACACGCCCGGTGGCATTTGACCGACGATCAGGCGCGCCGCGCGGCGGGCACGCGCCACCTCGCTGCCGTGGCGCGAGGGGAATGCGGAGACGGGACCTGGTTGGAAAGCGCTCATGGTCTGGCTCCTCAGCGGGACTGGCCGGGTGCCACCGCAGCAGCGGCGCGCAGGGCAGCATCGCTCACAGGCCCCTCCGAGGGATCCAGGAAGAGGTCGATGATGGGCGTGGCGCCTGGCTTGACCAGGTAGCCCGAGAAGTCGGTGACACCGGCCTGGCGCAGCACGGCCTCGTCGACGAGGCTGCGCCCCGTCAGCGAGCGCGAGTCGGCGGTGAGCACATGCCAGGCGGCGTCGGCCATGATTTCCGGTTTGCGGCCCATCTCGCCCAAGCCCACGTTGGCCACGTTCAGCGCCGAGGTGGCGATGATGGTCTGCGGCCACAGCGTGTTCACCGCGATGCCTTGGGCCTTGAGCTCTTCGGCCAGGCCCAGCGCGATCAGGCTCATCGCGTACTTCGACGTGGTGTAAGCCGCGTGCACGCCCAGCCACTTGGGGTCGAGGTTGAGCGGCGGCGACAGCGACAGGATGTGCGGATTGGCCGCGCGTTGCAGGTGCGGCAGACAAGCCGTCGCGCACACAAAGCTGCCACGCACATTGATGTCCATCATCAGGTCGTAGCGCTTGAGCGGCGTGTCGAGCGTGCGGGTGAGGCTGATGGCGCTGGCGTTGTTGACCAGGATGTCGATGCCGCCGAAGTGCTCGGCCGCACGGGCCACAGCCGCCTGCACGGCGTCTTCGTCGCGGATGTCGACCTGCAGGGCCAGGGCTCGGCCACCGGCGGCTTCGACCTCGGCGGCCGCGGTGTGGATGGTGCCGGGCAGGCGCGGGTCAGGCTCGGCGGTTTTGGCCGCGATGACGACGTTGGCGCCGTCGCGTGCGGCGCGCAGCGCGATCGCCAGGCCGATGCCGCGGCTGGCGCCGCTGATGAAGAGGGTCTTGCCTTGCAGGGTGGCCATTTGGACGCGGGAAAAGTCAGATCAGGGCCGAACCATAGCCGGGTGAGGCTGCCCCGGCTTGCGTCAACTGGCTACGCTGGGGTAAGCCCTGACTCGTTCCAGACACTGAGGTGGCGCGAGCCCGAGATGATGTCGCTGGGCCGCAGCCCGGTGATCTGGCGGATCGCGTGGCTGAAGTGGGTGCCGTCGGGGTAGCCCAGGGACAGCGCCAACTGGGTGAGGTTTTCTCCCGTGTGAACGCAGGCCAGCAAGGCCCTCGCCCGCGTCCAGGCACGGAAATCTCGCCAGCCCATGCCCAGCTCAGCCTTGAACAGGTGCATGAAGCGTGATGGCGATAACCCGCAGTGCGTGGCTGCATCGGTCGCTTGCCAGGAAAGGGCTGGATCAAGCCGGACACGCTGCACGACATCGGCAATTCGATCATCGATCTCCCGCCTGGACAGAACCTTTCCCAATGCCAGGCGGTCCAGTTCCGCGTCGATGCAACGCCCCTCTTGTCGCCAAGCGCTGAGTTGGCTCGCGTCCAGCGCGGACAACGACGCCTGCTCAAGCGGCGTCAAACCATGCACCGACAGGGGCAGGCCGACAGCACCTGACGCATCGGCGAACTCAGACTCCACGAGGAAACAAAGGATGTGTCCCGAATCGGTGTGAACCTCGTGGGGCGTGCCCGCTGAGACGCAAACGGCCTGTGAGCCAGAACAAGCCTGGGCGCCAGGGGCTGTCACGCTCAGCGCCCCCTCGATGGGCACGTACCAAGCCACAGCCGCCAACTTGCGCGTGCGCGGCTTGCCCAGCGGGCCCCGATACAGCACCCGCTCGGTCGAAACGTACAACAAGGCGCTGGCTGGGTCCATGTGCGCATTTTCGACGATTCAAGGCCCGCACCGACCCGAGGCTGCCCAGGACAACTCACGCCGTGACCCGCGTGGCTGTGGAAAAGGACTCAGGGCGCATGAGGTTTTCCCGCTCGCAGGGTTGACATCTTCCCTGCGCCGCACAAAAATGAATGAACGTTCATTCATTGCTCGATTCAAATGCTGATCGGGCACCGTCCGAGGCCCTTCATGTCCACGTCCAACCTGTTCCCCCACCCCCAAACCCCCTGGCTGACAACCGCCGCCGCCCTGGCCATCGCCCTGGTGCTCGCCGGTTGCGGCAAGGGCCAGGCCGATGGCGCCCAGGCTGGCCACGGGGGCGCCGCCCCACAAGTCACCGTGCTGACCATCCAGCCCAAGCCGGTGCCAGTCACGGCCGAACTGGCCGGCCGCACCACCGCCTACCAAGTCGCTGAAGTGCGCCCGCAAATCACCGGCATCGTCAAGGCGCGCGCCTTCACCGAAGGCAGCGAAGTCAAGGCCGGCCAGGTGCTCTACCAGGTCGACTCGGCCTCGTACGAGGCGGCCCTGGACAGCGCCCGAGCCACCCTGGCCAAGGCCCAGGCCAACCTGACGACCACCCAGCTCAAGGCCGGCCGCTACGACGAGCTCGCCGGCATCGACGCCGTGAGCAAGCAGGCCCGTGATGACGCCCAGGCCGCCCTCAAGCAGGCCCAGGCCGAGGTCGCCGCCGCGCAGGCCGCCGTGCGCACTGCGCAAATCGAGCTGGGCTACACCCGCGTCAGCGCCCCCATCGCCGGGCGCATCGGCCGCTCGGCGGTCACGGCGGGCGCGCTGGTAACCGCCAACCAGGCCACTGCGTTGGCCACCGTGCAGCAGCTAGACCCCATCTACGTCGACGTGACCCAGACCAGCGCCGAGTTGCTGCGCCTGCAGCGCGACCTCAGCGAAGGCCGCCTGCAGCGCGCCGGCGATGGTCAGGCCAAGGTCAAGCTGCTGCTCGAAGACGGCAGCACCTACCCGCTCGAAGGCAAGCTGCAGTTCTCCGAGCTGTCGGTGGACACCACCTCGGGCAGCGTCACGCTGCGCGCGGTGTTCCCCAACCCCAAGCGTCAGCTGCTGCCGGGCATGTACGTGCGCGCCGTCGTCGAAAAGGGCGTGAACGAGCAAGGCATCCTGGTGCCACAGGCCGCCGTCTCGCGCGACGCCAAGGGCAACGCCACGGCCCTGGTGCTGGGCACCGACGGCAAGGTGCAGGCCCGCACGCTTCAGACCTCGCAGTCGGTGGGTGACCAGTGGCTGGTGTCCGCAGGCCTGAAGGCCGGCGACAAGCTCATCGTCGACAGCCTGCAACAGGTGCAGCCAGGCGCGCCCGCCCAAGGCGTCGAAGCCCGCCCGGCATCGGCCGCATCACCCGCCTCCGCCGCCAGCTCGAACTGATCGCTGGCACGCGCAACGAGGAGTCCTCCCATGTCCCGCTTTTTCATCGACAGGCCCATCTTCGCGTGGGTCCTGGCCATCGTCGTGATGCTGGCTGGCGCCCTGGCCATCCGCACGCTGCCCATCTCGCAGTACCCCAGCATCGCCCCGCCCCAGGTGTCCATCAACACCGCCTACCCCGGCGCTTCGGCCAAGACCCTGGAGGACACCGTCACCCAGGTCATCGAGCAGAAGATGAAGGGCATCGACGGGCTGACCTACATGGCATCGACGTCGGACTCGGCCGGCAACGTGGGCATCACGCTGACGTTCGAAGCGGGCACCGACCCGGACATCGCCCAGGTGCAGGTTCAAAACAAGCTGCAGGCCGCCACGCCGCTGTTGCCGCAAGAGGTGCAGCGCCAGGGCGTGCAGGTGGTCAAGTCCACCGTCAACTTCCTGATGGTGCTGGGCTTCGCGTCCGAAGACGGCAGCATGGACGATGCCGACCTGGGCGACTACGTGTCTTCCAACGTGATCGACACGCTCAGCCGCGTCGAAGGCGTGGGCGAAGTGGAGCTGTTCGGTGCGCAGTACGCCATGCGCATCTGGATGGACCCCAACAAGCTCAACCAGTTCAACCTGACGCCCGCTGACATCAGCACGGCCGTGCAAGCGCAGAACGCGCAGGTCTCCGCCGGCCAGATGGGCGCCGCGCCCGCCGCGCAAGGCCAGCAGCTCAACGCCACCATCACGGCGCAAAGCCGCCTGCAGACGGCAGAGCAGTTCGGCGCCATCCTGCTCAAGACCCAGGCCGATGGCTCGGCCGTGCGCTTGCGCGACGTCGCCCGCGTGGAGCTGGGTGCCGAGAGCTACGCCACCGTCTCGCGCTACAACGGCAAGCCCGCTGCGGGCGTGGCCATCAAGCTCGCCACCGGCGCCAACGCGCTGGCCACGGCCAAGGCCGTCGAGGCCAAGGTCGCGGAAATGCAGCAGTTCATGCCCCATGGCATGAAGGTGGTCGTGCCTTACGACACCACGCCCTTCGTCGAGGTCTCCATCCACGAGGTGGTCAAGACGCTGGTCGAAGCCGTGGTGCTGGTCTTTTTGGTGATGTACCTGTTCCTGCAGAACTTCCGCGCCACGCTGATCCCGACGATCGCCGTGCCGGTGGTGCTGCTGGACACCTTCGGCGTGATGGCCGTGGCGGGCTTTTCGATCAACACGCTGACGATGTTCGGCCTGGTGCTGGCCATCGGCCTGCTGGTGGACGACGCCATCGTGGTGGTCGAGAACGTCGAGCGCGTGATGAGCGAAGAGGGTCTGTCTCCCAAGGAAGCCACGCGCAAGTCCATGGGCCAGATCACCGGCGCGCTGGTGGGCATCGCCCTGGTGCTGTCGGCCGTGTTCGTGCCCATGGCCTTCTTCGGTGGCTCCACGGGCGTGATCTACCGCCAGTTCTCCATCACCATCGTCTCGGCCATGGTGCTGTCGGTGCTGGTGGCCATGGTGTTGACGCCGGCCTTGTGCGCGACGCTGCTCAAGCCGGTCGAGAAGGGCCATCACATTTCCGACAAGGGCTTCTTCGGTTGGTTCAACCGCCGCTTCGAGCAGGCCACCAACGGCTACCAGGGCGTGGTCGGCCGCATGCTGCAAAAGCGCGGGCGCCACCTGGTGGTGTATGGCGGCATCGTCATCGCCATGGGCGTGCTCTTCGTGCGCCTGCCCACCGCCTTCCTGCCTGATGAGGACCAGGGCATCCTGTTCTCGCAGATCCAGCTGCCGGCCGGCGCCACGCAAGAGCGCACGCTCAAGGTGGTCGAGCGCGTGGAACAGCACTTCCTGCAAGCCGAGCAGGACAACGTGAAGTCGATCTTCACCGTGGCCGGCTTCAGCTTCGCGGGCCAGGGCAAGAACATGGCCATCGGCTTCGTGCAGCTCAAGGACTGGAGCGAGCGCCAGGGCGCGGCCAACAGCGTGCAGGCCGTCGCCGGCCGTGCGATGGGCGCCTTCATGCAGTTCAAGGACGCCATGGCCTTTGCCTTCGCGCCGCCTGCGGTGCTCGAGCTCGGCAACGCCACCGGCTTCAGCCTCTACCTGCAGGACCGAGCTGGCGTTGGACACGAGGCCCTGATGCAGGCGCGCAACCAGTTCCTGGGCATGGCCGCACAACACCCCGACCTCGCAGGCGTGCGCCCCAATGGCCTGGAGGACTCGCCCCAGCTGCGCCTGGAAGTCGACCAGGCCAAAGCTGGTGCGCTGGGCGTCTCGGTGGCCGACATCAACGCCATGCTGTCGACCGCCTGGGGCAGCGCCTACGTCAACGACTTCATCGACCGCGGCCGCGTCAAGAAGGTCTACCTGCAGTCGGACGCCAACTTCCGCATGCAGCCCGAGGACCTGAACCAATGGCGTGTGCGCAACAGCAGGGGCCAGATGGTGCCCTTCTCGGCCTTCGGCACCGCGCGCTGGGAACTGGGCTCGCCCCGTCTGGAGCGCTACAACGGCCTGGCCGCCGTCGAGATCGCTGGTGAGCCGGCCCCTGGCAAGAGCTCGGGCGCCGCGATGAAGGCCGTCGAAGAGATCGCGGCCAAGCTGCCCGCTGGCGTGGGCGTCGCGTGGACGGGGCTGTCCTACCAGGAACGCCTGTCGGGCTCGCAAGCGCCGGCGCTGTACGCGATCTCGCTGCTGGTGGTGTTCCTGTGCCTGGCCGCGCTGTACGAGAGTTGGTCCATCCCCGTCGCCGTGATGCTGGTCGTGCCCCTGGGCGTGATCGGCGCGCTGCTGGCCGCCGGCCTGCGCGGGCTGTCCAACGACGTGTACTTCCAGGTCGGCCTGCTGACCACCATCGGCCTGTCGGCCAAGAACGCGATCCTGATCGTCGAGTTCGCCAAGGAGCAGATGGAGCACGGCAAGGACCTGATCGATGCGACGCTGACCGCCGTTCGCCTGCGCCTGCGCCCCATCCTGATGACCTCGCTGGCCTTCGCCCTGGGCGTGTTGCCGCTGGCCATCGCCACTGGCGCCGGCTCGGGCAGCCAGAACGCCATCGGCACCGGCGTGCTCGGCGGCATGGTCGCCGCCACCGTGCTGGGCATCTTCTTCGTGCCCGTGTTCTTCGTGGTGGTGCGCAAGCTGTTCCCAGGCCGCCGAGACGAGGCTTCGACCACCACGGTGAGCGCGCAAAGCCTGCAGACCGCCCTCCCCTCCAACCAGGAAGGTGCATGACATGAACAACGTCAACCCCATTCGCTCCGTGCTCACACTGAGCACCATCGCCATCGCCGCGCTGCTGAGCGCCTGCGGCACCCTGGCCCCCGACTACCAGCGCCCCAGCGCCCCCGTGGCGGCAAGTTGGTCCGACGGTGCCGCGTCGACGCCGGCAGCCACCGCCACAGCGGCAGCCCAAACAACAACCACTGACAGTCAGACCGCTGCCGACCTGGGCTGGCGCGAGTTCTTCACCGACGACAGGCTGCGTCAGGTGATCGAACAGGCCTTGAACAACAACCGCGACCTGCGCGTGGCCGCGCTCAACGTCGAGAAGGCGCAGGCACAGTTCCGCGTGCAGCGCGCCGACCTCTTCCCTGGCGTCAGCGCCGCTGGCGGCCAGAGCGCCCAGCGCCTGCCCGCTGACCTGAGCAGCACGGGCGAGCCCACCATCACGCGCCAGTACACCGCCACGCTCGGCGTGAGCGCGTACGAGCTCGACCTGTTCGGCCGCGTGCGCAGCCTGCGCGACGCCGCGCTGGCGCAGTACCTGGCCACCGAAGACGCCCAGCGCAGCACGCAGATCAGCCTGGTCGCCCAGGTCGCCACCGCCTACCTGACGCTGGCCGCCGACCAGGAGCGGCTGGAGCTGGCCAAGCAAACGCTGGCCAGCCGCCAGGAGACGCTGCGCATCACGCAAAAGAGCCACGAGTTCGGCGCGTCTTCCGCGCTCGACGTGCGCCAGGTGCAGACCACGGTCGAAGCCGCGCGCGCCGACGTCGCCAGCTACACCAGCCTCGTCGCGCAGGACCGCAATGCGCTGACCCTGCTCGTGGGCATCCCGATCAAGGCCGATTTGCTGCCCGCCAGCGGCACCCAGGCCGCGCTGACGCTCACCCAAGACCTGCCCGCCGGCGTGCCATCGGAAGTGCTGCTGCAACGCCCCGACGTGCAACAGGCCGAGCGAGCCTTGCAGGCGGCCAACGCCAACATCGGCGCGGCGCGTGCAGCGTTCTTCCCGCGCATCACGCTCACCGGCAGCGCGGGCGCGGCCAGCGCCTCACTCGACCAGCTCTTCCAGGGCGGCCAGGGATTCTGGTCCTTTGCGCCACAGATCACGCTGCCCATCTTCGACGGCGGGCGCAACAGCGCCAACCTGAAGGTGGCCGAGGTCGAGCGAGACATCGGCGTGGCCCAGTACGAAAAGGCCATCCAGTTGGCCTTCAAGGACGTGGCAGATGCACTCGCCCAGCGCGCCACCATCGGCGAGCAGACTGCCGCTCAGCAAGACCTCGTCACCGCTAGCCAGGACGCCTATCGCCTGTCCGACGCCCGCTACCGCCGCGGCCTGGACGACTACCTCAGCACGCTCGATGCCCAGCGCTCGCTCTACAGCGCCCAGCAGGGGCTGATCACGGCGCGCCTGTCCCAGCAGGTCAACCGCATCACCCTGTACAAAGTACTGGGAGGCGGCGTGCGCGACGCGTCATCGTCATCGTCATCGTCATCGTCATCGACGACGACCATGGCCTTGCCCGCCGCGCAGCGACAATCGGGGTCCTGAGCCCCCAACTCACGCTCACCCCCTTCCCAGCCATGTGCGCAGCCTTCAACCCCGACCACGCCCTCAACGACCGAGCCCTGGCGCGCCGCCAGCAGGTGCTCGATGCCGCTGCCGAGTGCTTTCGCCGCAAGGGCTTTCACGGCGCCTCGATGGCCGAGATCGCCAAAACCGCAGGCATGAGCCCGGGGCACATCTACAACCTGTTCGAGAACAAGGACGATGTGATCACGGCCATCGTCGAGCGCGACCGCGATGAGATCGTGCGCCGCATCCAGGAAACGCTGGATGGCGAAGACGTGACCAGCGCCATGCTGGGCTGCATCGAAGAGAGCTTCCAGGAGCCCAACCGAGAAGCCGAGGCAGTGCTCAACATCGAGGTGCTGGCCGAGGCCAGTCGCAACCCGAAGCTCGCCGAGGTCGTGGTGGGCAGCGAAACGATGATCCGCAACAAGGCCATGGTGCTCATCCGCATGGCCCTGGGCCCTGCGGCCGACTCGCTGCCCGCCGACGACATCGAAGCTCGCGCCACGGTGGTGGGTGCGCTGTTCAATGGCCTGATGGTGCTCACCGTCAGCCAGCCCGACTTGAACCAGCTCGCGGTCACGCGGGTGATGCAGCGCGTGATGCGCGTGCTCATCGAGCCTTGATGACGCACCTCGCGTCGCCGCAGTGCATCACGGTGCATCAACGCGCGCTCAGGGCCTGGCCTTGATCAGCGCGAGCACCTGCCGAAAGGCGGGGTGCTCGCAGGAGCGCAGCCACTCGAAGGCCACCATCTCGGCCGACACCAAGGTCACACCCACCTGCTGCATGCGCTGCAGGGCCGCCCGCTTGTCCTCAGGCCTGCGACTGCCGCAGGCCTCGGCCACCACGAAGGCCTGGATGCCGGCCTGCTGGACTTCCAGCGCGGTCTGAAGCAGGCAGACGTGGGTTTCGCAGCCGGCCAGCACCACCTGCTGCGCACGGGGCGCCAGCGAGATCAACTCGGCCAGCAGGCCATCGGCTACGGCGCTGAACTGCGCCTTCGGCAAGGTGCGGTCACAAAGTTCGCTCACGCGAGGGTCGTTGGGGCCCAGCGCGCGCGGGTTCTGTTCGGTGCCCAGCACCGGCACATCCAGCTCACGGGCCGTGCGCGCCAGGAAAACGGCGCCGTCGAGCACACGCTCGGCATCGTGGATCACCGGCATCAAGCGGGACTGGAAGTCCACCAGGACGAGGGCGCTTCGGTTGAGGTCCAGCAGCATGGCGGGATCTTAGTGCTTGCTGCCAAGGCACGTCGTGTGCACCACATGGGGGGCTCAAGCAACTTTCGTCGCCATGACTGGCAAGAAAAAACCCCGTGAACCTTTCGATTCACGAGGTTTGTTCTGGTGGGCGGTGCAGGGTTCGAACCTGCGACCCCTGCCGTGTGAAAACAAAAAAATCGGTCTTTCAGATCAACGACTTAGAGAAAAACTCCAAGAGCGACAATCACTTAGCGTACATCAGTGTACTTGTTTGTCCTTCGATATCCAAGTGTCAGTGTCCCAAAATTGTCCCAACGCGAGGGGTGCGCGCCCTTGGGCACAAGAGGCTCATGTCGGCGTCCAAACGGCCTTCACGCCCAGCCTGCGTCCACGCAACGTCCACACGTCCGCGACCTCCACGCGATAGCGACCTTCGTCTGGGCTGCTTCCGAGAAGGACCAATGCATCACCATCGATTTCGATGCGCTGGACGGCAAAGGTCCTGGACGGAAAGACGTAAACGAACTTGCCCAAAAGCTTGCTTGCCAGGGGCTTGAGCCCCTTGCTCAACAAGGTCACCACGGTCAGTTCTTCCCACGGGTCGTTGTAGTCCGCAACGAGCAGATAGCCTTGCCCTGTGTCGAATTGGTCAACGAGTTGCAAGCCTTCAATGGCAATGCCGATTGGCTTGCCATCCATCAAAAGCTCGGTACTCGTCGTGTCCGGATCTCGCGCAGGCGCCCTGGGCTGTAAAGCGAACCTCTTGATGCGCTCCACCAGTCAGGCCCCAGTGCGAATCAACGGCATGTGGGTGACTCGATGGCGTAACCTACAGACCGGTACAGGTGCGTGCGTTCGGATGCCCCCGCTCTCTCGATGAGATGAACGCCCTCTTCGCTCGTACACAACCCGGCTCGGCGGATGCCCTGGCCGCGATCCACCGACACCAGTTCAGCACCCGCATTGCGCGTTTTCATGTTCTTGCCCACCGCGGCGACCCCAATGAATGGCGCCACGTACCAAAGTCGGGGAACCCGAACACGGTAGACGAAGACCCGTTCTCCGCTGACCTCGTTCGTTGCCAGCAGTTCGTCGGATGAGGCTTCTGTGAAGTCACTCGCCATCAGGCGCTTGCAACATGCGCTGCCCCCTGCTGCAGCGGGATACTGCATGTGCACCGAATCGCCCCTGGCGAGCGGCGCGGAGGCGATCAAATGGCCATGTCCAGCACCATCCATCTGGACGATGGCGTAGCGCGCATCCGATGCGGAGGCAATGCCCGTGGCCATGGCACATAGCCACAGCGCAAGCAACTTAATGCCCGTTGTCGGACCAGTGAGGCGGATCTGAAACAAGCTTGTTCACTCCATAGGTTGCGCCGACGGCATTGAGGTCGCTGAGCTTCTTGATCTCGACATCCTCGCCCGACGCATTCTTGATTTTCTTACCGACGATGCCCGTGATCGTCATGTCAACCGCCGCGCGTTCTGTGTGACGTGAAATCAAGGCGGGCGGGTACACGATCGTGTACCCCTTCGCCATGGCCGAGGCGGCGGCCTTCGACGCATCATCCGTGTCATGAACCCAATCGATGTTCACGCCAGCCATGGCAGGCACCTTGTCCGCCGTGATCTCGCCACGAGCGATTTTCGAAGCGTAGTGCATGAGGTAGGCGCGCTCCCTCGGGCGATAGGTCGCTGCAATGCTGACAGACCCGCCGGCGGTCTTGATGGCAGAGATGAACTTCTCCGCCTTTTCCTTGAACGTGGATTCAAGGTCATTCAAGCTGGCACTGCCGGGGAAGCGAGACACCCATTGGGCTCCACTCTTTTCCTTCGCAGGTACCTCAGCAACAGCAGGCGTCGTATCGGCCTTGGGCGTCAGCTCCGCAGTCACCGTCGTCGCCATAGTGATGAACCTCCAATGTCGCTTTTTGTTTGGTGTTGGAGCTGATCTTTTCTGTCAGCCCCTTATCGTCTGTGACGCCTGTGATGGAGCGGCCATCCTCCAGGGTGATCTTGTATGACACCCTGGGTAACGGCTGGCCAGTGAGCTCGTCACGAACAACGAAGTGAATGTCGTACTCATGGTTCTCGGGTAGCAGAGAGCTGATGAGGCCCGCCGCCTTTGCGCCAACCGGAGCAGATGAACTGGAGGCCGCACCGGTGCTGGCACGGGCTCCACCACCACCGCCACCACCATCTCCCACGCGCGACACCACCTGGCTGGAAATCAATGTCGCGCCACACGCGCACTTGTCCCCGTGCCTGGCGACGGGAGCACCATCAACGATCATCGTCGGATCACCCGTGACGATCACCGTGGTGCCGTGCCCCTTCTTCGGACAGGTAACCTGGTCGCCCACGCGAGCCAAGCGTTTGCCATGCGTGTCGGTGGTCATGGTCGAACCAATGACCACGCCGCCGTGATCGGTCCTGTCACCGATGACGATGAACGGCCTCATCTCTTCCCCTGGTTAGTTTGGCTGAAACTCTAGCAGCGGAAGAAATGTTGCCAACGCCCCCAACGGAGCGATAGCTGTGACACAGCGTTCCCAGTTGTTGCCGATCTCCGAACACCGATCGGAAATGGCCGCTCTGCACCTCAGAACGGCCTGCAGCCCCATTGCCCAAACAGTTCGAACTGAAATGGCAATGAAAAAACCCCGTGAACCTTTCGATTCACGAGGTTTGTTCTGGTGGGCGGTGCAGGGTTCGAACCTGCGACCCCTGCCGTGTGAAGGCAGTGCTCTACCGCTGAGCTAACCGCCCGAAACTGGTTTCGGGACTTTTGATCCACCTGCTGACTGCTTGGTGCATTGCTGCCCTCAGCAATCAGCGAAGACCAAAACTATACCACACCTTCTAGCTTTCTCCAAACACACTCACCGCCCGCAGCTTTGTCGAGATCCTGCAACGCCTTGTCGAAGGCTTCGGCCTCTTCAGGCGTTGGCGCCAGCACAGGCAGCTCGAAGGCACTGAAGTCCACCGCCACGGCTTCGACCGTGCCGCCCATGCCATCGCCTTCACCCGCGTCGGTGTCCATCAGCAGGGCGTCCTGGCCCCGAGTCATGTTGATGTAGACCTCGGCCAGCAGCTCCGCGTCCATCAAGGCGCCGTGCAGCGTGCGGTGGGTGTTGTCGACCTCCAGGCGGCGGCACAGCGCGTCCAGCGAATTGCTTTTGCCCGGGAACATATCGCGGGCCATGACCAGGCTGTCGATGACCCCGGCGACGTGGTCGCGGAACTTGCCCTTGCCCAGGCGCTTGAGCTCGGCATCGAGGAAGCCGATGTCGAAGCTCGCGTTGTGGATGATGACCTCGGCGCCACGGCAGTACTCGACGATCTCGTCGGCGAGCGACGCGAACAGCGGTTTGTCGGCCAGGAACTCGTCGGTCAGGCCGTGGATGCGCACGGCGTCTTCGTGGTTGGGACGCTCGGGGTTGAAGTAGTGGTGCAGGTGCCGGCCGGTGAGGCGGCGGTTGACCATCTCCACGCAACCGATTTCGATGATGCGGTCGCCGGACTCGGGGCTCAGGCCCGTGGTTTCGGTGTCAAGAAAGATCTGGCGAGTCATGTGAACTGAGCCTCAGGGGTGCAGGAAGGAGCGGCACCGGGCCGCCTCAAGCCGGCCGGGTCAGTGATTCTCTCTCGCGTGGTTGATCGTGTATTTGGGGATCTCCACGGTCAGGTCCTGACCGGCCACGATGGCCTGGCAGCTCAGGCGCGAGTTGGGCTCCAGGCCCCAGGCGCGGTCGAGCAGGTCTTCTTCGGTCTCTTCGATTTCGTTGAGGCTGTTGAAGCCCTGGCGCACGATGACGTGGCAGGTGGTGCAGGCCGCGCTCATGTCACAGGCGTGCTCGATCTCGATGTGGTTGTCGAGCAGGGCTTCGCAGATGCTGGTGCCGGGCGCGGCCTGGATCTCGGCGCCCTGCGGGCACAGCGTGGCGTGGGGCAGGATCTTGATGACGGGCATGGTGGGGCTTCGTGTGGGGCTCTGGGGCGGTCGAGGGCGTTGAAGCGCCTTGTCAGATCTGATCAAGCGTGCGGCCAGCCAGCGCCTGGCGGATGCCGCGGTTCATGCGCTCGGCCGCGAAGTACTCGGTGCCGTCGGCCAGGGCCTTGGTGGCGGCTTCCAGCGCGACCAAGTCACCGCGGTCACAGCGCTGACCGATCTGGGCCATGAGCTGATCGATCTCGGCACGTTGTTCGGCGGTCAGCAGGTCGCCGTCGGCGGCCAGGGCGGTGCGCGTGGCTTCGAGCATGCGCTCGGCTTCGACGCGAGCTTCGCGCAGAGCGCGGTCCTTCATGTCTTCGGCGGCGGTGGTGAAGCCTTCGCGCAGCATGTGGGCCACCTGCTCGTCGCTCAGGCCGTAGCTGGGCTTGACGACAACCGAGGCTTCCACGCCGGAGAGCTGCTCTTTGGCCGACACGCTCAGCAGGCCATCGGCATCGACCTGGAAGCTCACGCGGATGCGCGCGGCACCGGCGGCCATCGGCGGGATGCCGCGCAGCTCGAAGCGCGCCAGCGAGCGGCAGTGCTCGACCTGCTCGCGCTCGCCCTGCACCACGTGCACGGCCAAGGCGGTCTGGCCGTCCTTGAAGGTGGTGAAGTCTTGCGCGCGGGCCGACGGGATCGGGGTGTTGCGCGGGATGATGCGCTCGACCAGGCCACCCATGGTTTCCAGGCCCAGCGACAGCGGCAGCACGTCGAGCAGCAGCAGCTCACCGTTGACGTTGTTGCCCGCGAGCTGGTTGGCCTGGATGGCCGCGCCCAGCGCCACCACCTCATCGGGGTTGAGGTCGGTCAGCGGGGCCTGGCCGAAGAAGGCGCCCACGGCGTCGCGCACGGCGGGCATGCGGGTCGAGCCCCCCACCATGACCACGCCCTTGACCTCGTCGGGCTTGACCTTGGCGTCGCGCAGCACGCGCTTGACCGAAGCCAGCGTCTTGTCGATGAGCGGCTTGGCCAGCTCGTTCAGGCGCTCACGCGTGATGGTGGTCGAGACCATGCCGCCCGACAGCGCACACGAGAAATGCACGCTGCCATCGGTGGAGAGCTTTTCCTTGGCACGGCGAGCTGCCACGAGCACGGCGCGCTTGTCCTGCGGCGTGACGGCCTCCATGCGGGCATCGGCCAGGGCCGCGTCGGCCAGCACGTGGTCGATGTCGTCGCCGCCCAGGGCCGAGTCACCGCCCGTGGCCACGACCTCGAACACACCACGGCTGAGTTGCAGCATCGAGATGTCGAAGGTGCCGCCACCCAGGTCGTAGATGGCGTAGAGGCCTTCGGAGCCGTTGTCCAGGCCATAGGCGATGGCAGCGGCCGTGGGCTCGTTGAGCAGGCGCAGCACGTTGATGCCGGCCATCTGGGCCGCGTCCTTCGTGGCCTGGCGCTGGGCGTCGTCGAAGTAGGCGGGCACCGTGATGACGGCACCGAACAGGTCGTCGTTGAAGGTGTCTTCGGCGCGCTGGCGCAGGCTGGCCAGGATCTCGGCCGAGACCTCGACCGGCGACTTCACACCGTCCACGGTCTTGACGCCGACCATGCCAGGCTGGTCTTCGAACTGGTAGGGCAGCTTGCCGGCGTCGGGCAGATCAGCCAGGCGGCGGCCCATGAAGCGCTTGACCGACACCACCGTGTTGAGCGGGTCTTCGGCCTGCGCATGGATGGCGTCGAAGCCGATCTGGCGGCGCGTGCGACCTTGCGCATCGACCAGGTAGCGAACGGCCGAAGGCAGGATCACGCGGCCTTGTTCATCGGGCAGGCATTCGGCGGCGCCATTGCGCACGGCGGCCACCAGCGAGTGCGTGGTGCCCAGGTCGATGCCGACGGCGATGCGGCGCTGGTGCGGATCGGGCGACTGCCCGGGTTCGGAAATTTGCAGCAGGGCCATGCGTCAGGCGCCTTCCTCGTCTTCGTAGCGTTGCAGCCGGGTGTCGACTTCTTCGAGCAGGCGGTCGATGAACATGAGCGCCCTCACCTCCTGCGCAGCTTGGGCGGCCTGAGCCGCCTGAGCAGTGCCGTCGGTGTGCGCGGCTGCACCATCGAGCAGCTCACCCACGCGGGCCAGCCGGGCGCGGCGCTGGGCCGTCACCTCGGTCGACAAAGCCTCGACCTCGGCCGCATTGCCAGCTTCTTCCAGGGCCTCGCGCCACGTCATCTGTTGCATCAGGAAGTCGCCAGGCATGGCGGTGTTGTCGTGCGCCTGCACCTGGGCACCCGCGAGCTCGCACAAGTAGGCGGCGCGCTTGAGCGGGTCTTTCAGGCGCTGATGGGCCTCGTTCACGCGCACAGCCCACTGCATGGCCAGCCTTTGCGCGGCGCCACCTTCGGCAGCGAAACGATCGGGGTGGACCTTGGCCTGCAGCGCCTTCCAGGCGTTGTCCAGCAGGGCGCGCTCCAGCGCAAAACGGCGCGGCAGGCCCAGCAAGGTGAAGTCGTCGGCGTCGATGTTCATGGTCGGTCAAAGTGCGAAACCCCACCGAGGGGGCGGGGCTTCGTTCGACGCAAGGTGTGTGCCTTGGCGCGTCGTGCGGGGCAGCACCAGGGCCATCCCGAGCGCGGATGCTCAGATGCGGAAGGATTCCCCACAACCGCAACGATCGCGTTCGTTGGGATTGTTGAATTTGAAGCCTTCGTTCAGGCCTTCGCGCACGAAGTCCAGCTCGGTGCCATCGATGTAGGGCAGGCTCTTGGGATCGACCAGGATCTTCACACCCTGCTGCTCGAAGACGATGTCTTCGGGCGCCACCTCGTCGGCGAACTCGATCTTGTAGGCCAGGCCGGAGCAACCGGTGGTCTTGACACCCAGGCGCACGCCCACCCCCTTGCCCCGGCGGGCCAGGTAGCGCGTGATGTGGCGCGCCGCGGCATCGCTGAGCGAAACGCGCATGCCTTCGGTCGCCAAGGCGATCTCGGGCAGCGGCTCCTTGCCGGGGCCGGCGGTGCAGGATGCGTCAGTTTGCATGCTTGGCCTTGTAGTCGTTCACAGCTGCCTTGATGGCATCTTCCGCCAGGATCGAGCAGTGGATCTTGACCGGGGGCAAGGCCAGCTCTTCGGCGATCTGGGTGTTCTTGATGGTCAGCGCTTCGTCCAGCGTCTTGCCGCGCACCCACTCGGTCACGAGCGAGCTCGAGGCGATGGCGGAGCCGCAGCCGTAGGTCTTGAAGCGCGCATCTTCGATCACGCCGGTGGACGGGTTGACCTTGATCTGCAGCTTCATGACGTCGCCGCAAGCCGGGGCGCCCACCATGCCAGTGCCAACCGATTCGTCGCCCTTTTCGAAGGAGCCGACGTTGCGGGGGTTTTCGTAGTGGTCGATGACCTTGTCGCTGTATGCCATGTCAGTACTCCAAATTCTTCAGTGAGCGGACCATTGGATGGTGCTCAGGTCGATGCCGTCCTTGTACATGTCCCACAGCGGGGACAGCTCGCGCAACTTGGCCACGCGCTCCTTCAGGGTGGTGACGACGGTGTCGACCTCTTCTTCGGTGGTGAAGCGGCCGATGGTCATGCGCAGCGAGCTGTGGGCCAGTTCATCAGAGCGGCCCAGGGCGCGCAGCACGTAGCTGGGCTCGAGCGAAGCCGAGGTGCAGGCCGAGCCCGAGGACACCGCGATGCCCTTGATGCCCATGATCAGCGACTCGCCTTCGACGTAGTTGAAGGAGACGTTCAGGTTGTGCGGGATGCGCTGGGTCAGGTCGCCGTTGACGAAGATCTGCTCGATGCCCTGCAAGCCCGACAGCAGTCGCTGCTGCAGCGCGCGGATGCGCTCGTTCTCGGCGTGCATCTCTTCCTTGGCGATGCGGAAGGCCTCGCCCATGCCGACGATCTGGTGCGTGGGCAGCGTGCCCGAGCGCATGCCGCGCTCGTGGCCGCCACCGTGCATCTGGGCTTCCAGGCGCACGCGGGGCTTGCGGCGCACGTACAGCGCACCGATGCCCTTGGGGCCGTAGGTCTTGTGCGAAGCCAGGCTCATCAGATCGACCGGCAGCTGGTTCAGGTCGATGTCGATCTTGCCGGTGGCCTGAGCAGCGTCCACATGGAAGACGATGCCCTTTTCGCGGCACAGCGCGCCGATGGCGGGGATGTCCTGGATGACGCCGATCTCGTTGTTCACGTACATGACCGAGATCAGGATGGTGTCCGGGCGGATGGCGGCCTTGAGCGCGTCCATGTCGAGCAGGCCGTCGTCCTTGACATCGAGGTAGGTGGCTTCGAAGCCCTGGCGCTCGAGCTCACGCACCGTGTCGAGCACTGCCTTGTGCTCGGTCTTGACGGTGATGATGTGCTTGCCGCGCGACTGGTAGAAGTGCGCAGCGCCCTTGAGTGCCAGGTTGTTGGACTCGGTGGCGCCAGAGGTCCAGACGATCTCGCGCGGGTCGGCGCCGATCAGCTCGGCCACCTGGGTGCGGGCGCGCTCGACGGCTTCTTCCGCTTCCCAGCCATAGGCGTGGGTGCGCGAAGCCGGGTTGCCGAAGTGCTCACGCAGCCAGGGGATCATGGCATCGACGACGCGGGGGTCGCACGGCGTGGTGGCGCCGTAGTCCATGTAGATCGGGAAGTGCGGGGTCATGTCCATGGTGGGGGCACTGCTTCTTGTCTTGCGAACACTTGCAAATCGCGAAAACCGGTGTGCTGAGTCCGGCTCACGCTGACGCCCGCCCCGGTCGCCAACCGAGGTCAGGCGGAAAACCTTCCATTATCCGGGCTTCAGGCAGGGGGCGGGAAGCCCTGTCCTGCCATGACCCTCACTTGGTCAGGGCCGCTCCGAGGGCGAACACCGAATTCGGTGCCGTCACCTTGATCGGCTTGACCACGGGCGCCGTGGAAATGGCCCGCTTGATGGGGGCGGCCTCGATGGAAACACCCTTGGCGATCTGGTCATCGACCAGTTTGCGCAGCGAGATCGAGTCGAGGTACTCGATCATCTTGTTGTTCAGGCTGGTCCAGAGGTCGTGCGTCATGCAGCGCCCGCCGTCCTCGCCCATGCAGTTTTCCTTGCCGCCGCAGCCGGTGGCGTCGATGGGCTCGTCAACGGCCACGATGATGTCGGCCACCGTGATGTCTTCGGCCTTGCGGCCCAACGAGTAACCGCCGCCGGGGCCGCGGGTGCTCTCGACCAGCTCATGCCGGCGCAGCTTGCCGAACAGCTGCTCCAGATAAGACAGCGAGATCTGCTGGCGTTGGCTGATGGCAGCAAGGGCGACGGGACCGGTGTGCTCGCGCAAGGCGAGGTCGATCATCGCGGTGACGGCAAAACGGCCTTTGGTGGTCAGACGCATGGCGCTTCTCCTGAATCAAGACTCGGGGCCTCTTCAAGCGAGGGTTTGCCTGAATGTGGCCTGCCAGGGTGGGGTCTACCGGCCCCGGCGTCAATTCCCGAGTGGGTTAGTCAGATTCTAGGAAAGCCGAGTGATTCTGTCAAGTTTCAGCAAGGGGTAACCCGGAGTCATTGCCAATGCACCCGATGGCCTGGGCCTATTTCTTGTTCAGGATGTGCAAGCGCATGCGCAGGTGCTCCATCAGCCCGTCGCAGGCAGCTTCGACCAGGTCGAGCACGTGGTCAAAGCCTTCGCGCCCGCCGTAGTACGGGTCGGGCACCACGACGGAGCCCGCCAGGGGATGGGCACCCGGGATGAACTCCGTCAACCGACGCAGCTTGCGGCGCTGCTCGTCGGGGCAGCGCTCTTCGAGCAGGGCCAGGTTGTCCCAATCCATGGCCAGCACCAGGTCGAAGCGCTCGAAGTCAAGCGGCACGACCTTGCGCGCGCGCAGCCCGTCCAGGCGGTAGCCGCGTCGGCTGCCAGCGTCTTGCGAGCGGTCGTCGGGCGGGCTGCCCACGTGGTAGGCGTGGGTGCCGGCAGAATCGACCTCGACCTGGTCGGCCAGGCCGGCCTGCTCCAGTCGCTGGCGCAGCACGGCTTCGGCGGTGGGGCTGCGGCAGATGTTGCCCATGCAGACCATGAGCACGCGCACGCGGGCACCCGGGTTGCGCTCAATGGACGCGTCGCCAGGCGCGGTGACGCCGGCGGCGCCGAGGATGCGAGACAGCAGGCTGGACATCGGAGGCTTGGACTTCTTGCTCACTTACTTGCGTGCAGGCTGGGCGGCCGATGCGGCCAGGACGTGGTCGTGGCCGGCGGCGCCAAAGGCCTGCTCCTTGAGCAGGGCGAGTTGGTCGCGCAGGCGGGCGGCTTTTTCGAACTCCAGCGCGCGGGCGGCTTCGAGCATGTCCTTTTCGAGTTGCTTGATGCGCTTGCCCAGGTCGCGCTCGGACAGGGCCTCGGCGCCTTCCATCGACTTGGCCAGGGCCTCGGCGGCCTTGAGGTCGTCCTTGGCGGCGTTGGACATCACGCCATCGATCAGCTCCTTGACCTTCTTGTTGATGGTCTTGGGGGTGATGCCGTGGGCCTCGTTGTGGGCGATCTGCTTGTTGCGGCGGCGGGCGGTCTCGTCCATCGCCTTGCGCATCGACTCGGTCACCTTGTCGGCATACAGGATGGCGTGGCCGTTCTGGTTGCGGGCGGCGCGGCCGATGGTCTGGATCAGGCTGCGCTCGGCGCGCAGGAAACCCTCCTTGTCAGCGTCCAGAATCGCCACCAGCGAGACTTCGGGGATGTCCAGGCCCTCGCGCAGCAGGTTGATGCCCACCAGCACGTCGAAGGTGCCCAGGCGCAGGTCGCGCAGGATCTCGACGCGCTCGACGGTGTCGATGTCGGAGTGCAGGTAGCGCACCTTGACGCCGTTCTCGGTCAGGTAGTCGGTGAGCTGCTCGGCCATGCGCTTGGTCAGCGTGGTGATGAGCACGCGCTCGTTTTTCTCGACGCGGATGCGGATCTCCTGCAGCACGTCGTCGACCTGGTGGGTGGCGGGGCGCACCTCGACGACCGGGTCGACCAGGCCGGTGGGGCGCACCACCTGCTCGACCACCTGGCCGGCGTGCTGCTGCTCGTACACAGCAGGGGTGGCCGTCACGAAGATGCACTGGCGCATCTTGCCCTCGAACTCCTCGAACTTGAGCGGGCGGTTGTCCATCGCCGAGGGCAGGCGGAAACCGTATTCGACCAACGTGGTCTTGCGGGCGCGGTCGCCGTTGTACATGGCGCTGAGCTGGCCGATCATCACGTGGCTCTCGTCGAGGAACATGAGCGAGTCGGCCGGCATGTAGTCCACCAGCGTGGGCGGCGGGTCGCCCGGCTTGGCGCCTGACAGGTGGCGGGTGTAGTTCTCGATGCCCTTGCAGTGGCCGACTTCCTGGAGCATTTCCAGGTCGAACCGGGTGCGCTGCTCGACGCGCTGGGCCTCGACCAGCTTGCCTGCGGCCACCAGCTCCTTGACGCGCACGTTGAGCTCTTCCTTGATGCCTTCGATGGCGCGCAGCACCTGCTCGCGCGGCGTCACGTAGTGGCTCGAGGGGTAGACGACGAAGCGCGGGATCTTCTGCTGGATGCGGCCGGTGAGCGGGTCGAACAGCGAGAGCGAATCGACCTCGTCGTCAAAGAGTTCCAGGCGCAGGGCCAGCTCGGAGTGTTCTGCCGGGAAGATGTCGATGGTGTCGCCGCGCACGCGGAAGGTGCCTCGGCTGAAATCGGCATCGTTGCGCTTGTACTGCATGCGAATCAGCTGGGCGATCACGTCACGCTGGCCGACCTTGTCGCACTTGCGCACGATGAAACGCATCTGCGTGTAGTCCTCGGGCTTGCCGATGCCGTAGATGGCCGACACGGTGGCGACGATGACCACGTCGCGGCGCTCCAGCAGGCTCTTGGTGGCGCTCAGCCGCATCTGCTCGATGGCCTCGTTGATGGCGCTGTCCTTCTCGATGAACAGGTCGCGCTGCGGCACGTAGGCTTCGGGCTGGTAGTAGTCGTAGTAGCTGACGAAGTACTCGACGGCGTTGTTGGGGAAGAACTCGCGGAACTCGGCGTAGAGCTGCGCAGCCAGGGTTTTGTTGGGCGCGAAGACGATGGCCGGGCGGCCTTCACGGGCGATGACGTTGGCCATGGTGAAGGTCTTGCCCGAGCCGGTCACGCCCAGCAGGGTCTGGTAGCTCAGGCCGTCTTCGATGCCCTCGCAGAGCTGGGCGATGGCGGTGGGCTGGTCACCCGCCGGCGGGTAGGGCTGAAAAAGCTCGAAAGGCGAGCCTTCAAAGCTCACGAACTGGCCGGTGGGCTGACCCGAGGATGCGTCGGATTCCGTGACACCTGAACGGCTGGCAGCAGGGGATTGGGCGGTGGAGGCGGGCATCCGAGGCGACTACGGGCTAAAATCAAGGGTTTGCCCACATCGGGCACTGGCTGAACGGTGGCACCCGAGGCGACGCATCCCACAGGAAGCGCTGGCCGCGGCACCGAATCTTTCAGCTTATCTCAACCGACCGGAGACTGCTTGCATGGCCTCACTGTTTGCTTCCGTTGAAATGGCCCCCCGCGACCCGATCCTGGGCCTCAACGAACAGTTCAACGCCGACCCCAACCCCAAGAAGGTGAACCTGGGCGTGGGCGTGTACACCGACGACCAGGGCAAGCTGCCCCTGCTCAAGTGCGTGGCCGCCGCTGAAAAGCAGATGCTCGAAGCCCCCAAGGCACGTGGCTACCTGCCCATCGACGGCATCGTGGCCTATGACAAGGCTGTGCAAGGCCTGGTCTTCGGCGCCGAACACCCCGCCGTCAAGGGCGGCCGCATCGCCACCGCCCAGGCCATCGGCGGCACGGGCGGTCTGAAGCTGGGCGCCGATTTCCTCAAGCGCCTGAACCCCAACGCCCAGGTCCTGATCTCGGACCCGAGCTGGGAAAACCACCGCGCCCTGTTCGAGTCGGCCGGCTTCCCGGTCGACACCTACCCCTACTACGACGCCGACAAGCGCGGCATCAACTTCGATGGCCTGATCGCCAAGCTGAAGGCGGCTGCCGCCGGCACCATCGTGCTGCTGCACGCCTGCTGCCACAACCCGACCGGCTACGACATGACCGACGCCCAGTGGGACGAAGTCATCGCCGTGATCAAGGCCGGTGGCCTGGTGCCCTTCCTGGACATGGCCTACCAAGGCTTCGGCAACGGCATCGCCGAAGACGGCGCCGTGGTCATCAAGTTCCTCGACGCCGGCCTGAGCTACTTCGTGTCGACCAGCTTCTCCAAGAGCTTCTCGCTGTACGGCGAGCGCGTGGGCGCCCTGAGCATCGTGAGCGAAACGGCTGAAGAGTCGGCCCGCGTGCTCAGCCAGCTCAAGCGCGTGATCCGCACCAACTACTCCAACCCGCCGACGCACGGCGCGCAAGTGGTCGCCACCGTGCTGACCACCCCGGCCCTGCGCCAGATGTGGGAAGACGAGCTGGCCGAGATGCGCGACCGCATCAAGGTGATGCGCGGTGCGCTGGTCGAGAACCTCAAGGCCGCTGGCGTTGAAGGCGACCTGGGCTACATCACCCGCCAGAAGGGCATGTTCAGCTACTCCGGCCTGAACGCCGCCCAGATGCAGCGCCTGCGCAGCGAGTTCGGCGTTTACGGCGTGGACTCGGGCCGCATCTGCGTGGCCGCCCTGAACACCGGCAACCTGGCGTACGTCGCCTCGTCCATCAAGGCCGTGATGTGAAGGCACTGAGGTCGCGGCGGGCCTGAGGCCCTGCCTGCGACGCACAAGGGGCGTTTTTCACCAGGCGCAAGGACCCCCGAACAAACCTGCTTCGGCTCACGCCGTTGCAGGTTTTTTTACGTCCATGACAGACAGCATGATCCGATCGGATCAACACCCTCGGTCGCCACCACCCAACCCTTGTCACACCCTTTTACGAAGATCCCGGTGAACGGTTTTCATGCCTGCCCCACAGGCAACCATCTGCATCAACCCACCGGAGATTTCGATGAAGGGTGCTTCCCATCCCACCAACGACGTGACGCTCGCCGAGTCGCACGTTCCCACCATCCGCGACGTCATCGACAGCGTAGAAGCCAGCCGTCGGCAGTTCATCCAGGGTGGCGTGAGCGCCGCCGCACTGGCATCTGTGGGTGGCTTGACCCTGGGTGGTCTGGTCGGCACCGTCGAAGCCGCTGCCGTGCCGCCCAGCGTGGGCTTCCCCGGCATCGGTTTCGAAAGCGTGCCCGCCAACACCCGCGCGCTGAACGCCTCGCTGGGTGGCTCCGCCACCTCCACGGTTGACAAGGTCACCGTGCCCGCTGGCTACACCGCTCAGGTCTTCGTGGCCTGGGGCGACCCGATCATGCCCGGTGGCACCGCCTTCGTCGGCAACGCCTCCGAAACGGCCGCACAACAAGCCAAGCAGTACGGCATGCACACCGATGGCATGCACTTCTTCCCCTTCCCGGGTGCCAGCGGTGCCGCCGCCAGCGACCGCGGCCTGCTGTGCGCCAACAACGAGTACACGCACGAAGACATCCTGTTCACCGACGGTCAGGCCAACGGCTACAACATCGCCAAGACCCGCAAGTCGCAAGCTGCCCACGGCGTGTCGATCGTTGAAGGCCGCCGCATCAACGGCAAGTGGACCGTCGTCAAGAACTCGATCTACGGCCGCCGCATCACCGCCAACACCAAGAGCCGCGTGTCGGGCCCGGCCGCCGGCCACGCCCTGATGAAGGCCAACGAGTACGTCATTGGCGAAAACGGCTCGGTGCCCACCGGCAACCAGCTCGACGGCTTCACCGCCTACGGCACCATCAACAACTGCGCCCACGGCATCACGCCCTGGGGCACCTACCTGACCTGCGAAGAGAACTGGAACGGCAACTTCGGCTCGAACGCCGCCCTGCCCGCCACCAGCACCGAAACAGGCAAGCTGTACAACCGCTACGGCGTGACCGCTGGTGGCTTCGGCTACCGCTGGCACACCACCGACCCTCGCTTCGACCTGTCGGTCAACCCGAACGAGACCAACCTGTTCGGTTGGGTGGTCGAAATCGACCCCTACGACCCGCGCAGCCTGCCGGTCAAGCGCACCGCCCTGGGCCGCTTCAAGCACGAGAGCGCCCAGTACGTCGTCGATGCCCAGAACAACGTTGCCTTCTACATGGGTGACGACGAGCGCAACGAGTACATCTACAAATTCGTCTGCTCCGGCAAGTTCAACCCGACCAACCGCGCCGCCAACCGCAACCTGCTCGACAGCGGCACCCTGTACGTCGCTCGCTTCGACAGCAGCCTGCAAGGTCAGTGGGTCGCCCTGGAGCCCGGCACCATCGGTGTCAACGGCCAGGCCCTGCGCGACAACCCCAACTTCACCGGCGCCAACGACGCCGAGGTGCAAGCCAAGATCCTCATCAAGACCCGCATGGCCGCTGACGCCGTCGGTGCCACGATGATGGACCGCCCCGAGTGGACCGGCGCGCGCCCCCGCATCAACGGTTTCGACGAAGTCGAGGTGTACTGCACCCTGACCAACAACAACCGCCGCGGCAGCAGCACCACGCCTTCGTCCAATGCCATCGACGGCAGCACCACCGCTGCTTCGGCCCGTCCCGCTGTGGACGCGGCCAACCCGCGTGCCGACAACGTCTACGGCCACATCATCCGCTGGCGCGAGACCAACAAGTCGGTCACCTCGACGACTTTCAGCTGGGACCTGTTCGCACAGGCCGGTGACACCGCCACCACCAAGGCCGCCAAGCCGACCAACGACTACAAGGGCAACATCGTCGACGCCCCCAACGGCAGCGCCGACTACGGTGCCCCGGACGGCCTGTGGTTCGACTACTTCGGTCGCCTGTGGGTGCAGACCGACCAGGTCGGCGATGGCTCGGGTGACTTCGTCAACATCGGCGGCAACATGATGGTGTGCGCCGACCCGAACACCGGCGTGACCCGCCGCTTCATGACCGCGCCCAACAAGTGCGAAGTCACCGGCGTGACGATGACCCCGGACGGCAAGACCATGTTCGTGGGCATCCAGCACCCGGGCGAGGACTCGACCTTCGCCAACCCGACGCAGTTCTCGAACTGGCCTCAGAACCAGTACGCCGTGGAATCGGACGGCGTGACCGTGCTGCCCGCCGGTCGTCCCCGCTCTTCCGTGGTCGTCATCACCAAGGACGACGGCGGGATCATCGGCTCCTGACGGGCGCCGCAGTTCAAGCTCCCCAAGAAAGGATTCACTCATGAAAACCAAGCTGTTTGCTGCCGCCCTGATGGCAGCCTCCATGGGCGCCCAAGCCGCCCCGGTCATCGCCGACAGCGCCACCTTCACCGGTGACGTCATCACCTTCAACGAGTTCGACGGCCTGACCGTGGGCAGCAGCCTCGACCTGGGCAACGGCGTGACGCTGACGACCACGGCCAACGCCATCGCGGGTCAGTACGCCCAGGACCTGGGTGACAACGGCCTGTGGAGCGTGGTGGGCAACGCCAACCGCGACGGCTCCTTCCTGGCTTCGGCCTTCACCACCGGGCGCGGCGAGATCGGTTTCTCGTTCGCCAACCCGGTGTCGTCGGTCGGCGCATTCGTCAACCAGTTCCAGGCTGCAGGCAAGACCAACAACAGCATGCTGGTGGTGGCTTATGACATCGACGGCTACGTGCTGGAGAGCTTCCGCGTGTCGATCGACACCGATGCTTTCGGCTACGACGAAGGCAAGTTCCTGGGCTTCCAACGCGCCACGGCCGATATCTACGGCTTCGGCTTCGTCGATGGTTCGGTGGTGATCGACAACGTCACGACCGCTGTGCCCGAGCCGGGCACCTGGGGCCTGATGCTGGCTGGCCTGGGCGTTGCTGGTTTCGTGGCTCGGCGCCGTCGCGCCTGATCGCACGCGAGCCGCTCGCGTCAAAGATGAGGGGCCCTTCGGGGCCCCTTTTTCATGCGCTCTTCAGCACGTCACCCCAACTTGATGATCTTGGCCACCGAGGGCACCCCTGCGCTGTTGAACACAAACAGCATGTAGTAACCGGGCGGCGCCAGGTTGGCGTTGGCAGGCATGGTCACGCTCAGCTGCGTGCCGGAAACCGTGTGCGTCAGCGGCAGGAAGCGCTGGTCGAAGTCCACGGTGTGCGTGGCCGAACCGGTCTTGACCAAGGTCACGCGGCTGATGCCCGCCACGTCAACGCCCACGTTGATGCGCGCGCCCCAGGCCGCCGTCTGCGGCGCCGAGGTGATCACTGGCCGCGTGGCCAGCGTTGCGGTGCGGTCCTGCTTGTACAGGTAAGGCGGCGTGTAGATCTCGGCGTTGAGGTTGTTCTGCGGACCGGGTGCGCCACCGCCCCCCAGTAGCACGCGCCCATCGGGCAGCAGCATCGCCACCGAGTGGTACAGCCGCATCTTCGTGCCCGATGGGGTGGTGGTCCAGCTGTTGTTGGCCGGGTTCCAGATGCGCGCTGAGTACGTCACGCCAATCGCCACGTTCGAGACCATCGAGCCGCCGCTGACCAGCACCTTGCCGTCGGCCATGACGGTGGCCGATGCGTGGTAGCGGTCCTGGCCCACACCCCAGACCGATTTGGAGGTGGGCGTGGTGCCATTGAGGTCGATCACCACCGCGCGGTTGAGCTTGCGCAGCGACAGGACCTTGCCCGGCGCGAACATCACCGAAGGCAGGTAGTCGTCGCTCTCGGCCAGCTTCAGCGGCGTGCGGGTGAGTTGCCCGGCGCCAGCCGCGGCATTCGGGTCCAGGTAGTAGGTGCCTCCCCACTTGGTGGCGATGAAGACCTGACCGTTGGGTGCTTGCCAAGCGCGGGGGTAGCTCCAGTTGCGCGCACCATAGGCGTCGTCGCTGGCCACCGCCGGCAGGCTGCGCCAGCCGATGCCTTCGGTGTAGACCTCGGGGGTGGCCACCCAGCTCTCGGTCGAGGCGCCAGGCACCGCGGGGGTCTGGCGCCCGCCCAGCACCAGCGTCGAGCCATTGGCCAGCGTCAGCACGGTCGGGTACCAGCGCAAAAACGCCATGGGCGCCTGGGCCGAATACAGCGCGTTGCTGCGCCAGTCGAACAGGTTGACGTCGTTGATCGAGTAATTGCGCACGCCGTTGATGGTGCGGTCGCCCCCGGTCAACAACACCGCACCGCTGGCAGGCAACACGATCTGACCGCTGCAGAAGGTGTCGGCGCCCGTGGTGTTGGGCAAGGTCAGGTGTGAAGTGGCGCCCGTGCCCTTGCTCGGGTCCCAGACGTCGTAGGTGAACTGACCGGTCTGGTTGCCCTGACCGTCTGTGCCGTAGGTCAGCAGTCGGCCATCTGGCAGCAGCGCAGCGTGGATGGGGATCAGGGGCCAGCTCACCACCGGGCCGAAAGAGCCGCGTTGATAGGTGTCGGTGGCCGCGTGCACTGCGGGGCTCAGCACGCCCACCAGGACGGCACCAGCGGCACCCATCACCCTCACGCCACCCGCCTGCACCTTGCTTTTTCGGACACAACGACCATCGAACGAACCGACGAAGGGAAGACCGGGATGGATGGGCATGGGGGCTCCTGTTTGAATGCGGGGACGCGCTCGAGGCCGCAAAAATGCGACAGAACGTTAACCCAGGCCTGCCAATGTGGCCAGGTTTGCTGCATGGCGAAAGGCATCGACCCCCTCAAGCAGGCGTCAACTGCGCCCCATTGCGGGTCAATCACCACTCCATGCACCGAAATAAGCCGGACAGATCCGGTCTGTTGACACGCTCTGTGATCAGACGGGCGTGCAAAGATGCAAAATCCCTCATATGCTGCACTGCACCATGCACCGATGGCACCCGTCGGCACCCATGGTCAGGCCATGAGGTCCAACCGAGAACAAAGGTCCCGCCATGCTCTACCAGATCTACGAAACACACCGCGCCTGGATCAGCCCCTTCTCCGAGTTTGCCAGCGCGGCCTCGAAGCTCTACAGCAACCCGCTGTCGCCGATGGCGCAGATGCCCTCCGCCCACCGCATCTCGGCCGGCTTTGACCTGGTGCACCGCCTGACCAAGGAGTACGAGAAGCCCGAGTTCGGCATCAACAAGGTGACGGTGGACGGCACCGACGTGGTGATCCAGGAACAGGTGGTTGAAGCCAAACCGTTTTGCCGCCTGTTGCGCTTCAAGCGCTTCACGGACGACGGCAAGTTGCTGGACAAGATGCGCCTGCAGCCCTCCGTGCTGGTGGTGGCGCCGCTGTCCGGCCACCACTCGACCCTGCTGCGCGACACCGTGCGCACCCTGCTGCAGGACCACAAGGTCTACATCACCGACTGGGTGGACGCCCGCATGGTGCCGACCGAAGAAGGCGCCTTCCACCTCGACGACTACATCAACTACGTGCAGGAGTTCATCCGCAAGGTGGGCCCCGAGGTGCACGTGATCTCGGTGTGCCAGCCCACCGTGCCGGTGCTGGCCGCCGTCTCGCTGATGGCCAGCCGCGGCGAAGCGACCCCCCGCTCCATGACCATGATGGGTGGCCCCATCGACGCACGCAAATCACCGACCGCGGTCAACAACCTGGCGATGAACAAGTCGTATGAATGGTTCGAGAACAACGTGATCTACCGCGTGCCGCCCAACTACCCCGGTGCCGGTCGCCCCGTTTACCCGGGCTTCCTGCAGCACACGGGCTTCGTGGCCATGAACCCCGACCGCCACGCCACCTCGCACTACGACTACTTCCTGGACCTGGTGCGCGGTGACGACGACAGCGCCGAGGCCCACCGCGACTTCTACGACGAGTACAACGCTGTGTTGGACATGCCGGCCGAGTACTACCTGGACACCATCAAGACGGTGTTCCAGGACTTCGCGCTGGTCAACGGCACCTGGAAGGTCGCCAACCCCAAGGGCAAGCTCGAGCTGGTCAAGCCGCAGGACATCAAGACCACGGCGCTGCTGACCGTCGAGGGCGAACTCGATGACATCTCGGGCGCTGGCCAGACCCGCGCCGCGCAAGACCTGTGCGCCGGCATCCCCAAGACCCGCAAGAAGCACTATGACGTGATCGGCGCGGGCCACTACGGCATCTTCTCGGGTCGCCGCTGGCGCGAGAAGGCCTACCCCGAGATCCGCGCCTTCATCCTGTCTCACAACAAGTGAGTGCCAGCGTGCGGTGACACCGGGCGGCTACACTCCCGCCCCATGTCGCCGCACGCCGATCAGATCAACGCCCTGCTGCCGCAGACGCAGTGCACGCGCTGCGGCTACCCCGATTGCGCCAGCTATGCGCAGGCCATCGCCCAGGGCGAAGCCGGCATCAACCAGTGCCCACCCGGCGGAGAAGAAGGCGTGCGCCGACTGGCAGCGCTCACCGGCCAGCCGTTTGCCCCGCTGAGCGAAGCCCACGGCCTGGAGGGCCCGCGGCAGCTCGCGGTCATCGACGAGGCCTGGTGCATCGGCTGCACGCTGTGCGTCAAGGCCTGCCCGGTCGACGCCATCATCGGCACCAACAAGCACATGCACACCGTGATCGAGCCGGACTGCACCGGCTGCGAGCTGTGCATCCCCGTGTGCCCGGTGGACTGCATCTCGCTGGTGCCGGTTCATGCCGATCCCGCCCCCACGGGATGGGCTGCGTGGTCCGCCGAGCAGGCTGATCGGGCCCGTGAGCAACACGCCTGGCACCAGGCACGCACGCGCCGCGCCAAGGTCGAGCACGACGAGCGCCTGCAGGCCAAGGCAGAGCACAAGCTGGCTCACCTGCCCGAGGTCAGCAAGCTGACCGAGCCGGCCGAGCTGGACGCCAAGCGCGCGGTGATCGAGGCTGCGCTGGCCAGGGCTCGGGCGCGGCGACGCAGCGAGTGAATTGCCACGCGGGATGAGCCGGGTGGCGCCCGGATGGCAGGTTGGCAACACGCAGGCCTGACACGCTCGCTCAGCAGACTGTGCAGATCTGGTCCACCCTGCACTGCACACTGCCATGCCGAACCGCGCCCCCGCTTCCGCCTCCCCACGTTTCGCCCTGCGCCCGCTGTGCGCCGCCTTGGCCCTGAGCCTGGCCGCTGCCGCCCAGGCATCGCCCAGCGGCCTCGTCATCAGCCAGGTCTACGGTGCGGGTGGCAACAGCGGTGCGCTGCTCAACGCCGACTACATCGAGCTGTTCAACGCCGGCAGCGCGCCGTTGAACCTGGCAGGCTGGTCGGTGCAATACGCCTCGGCCACCGGCTCAAGCTGGGGCAACAAGACCGACCTGCCGGCCTTCACCCTGCAGCCTGGCCAGTACTTCCTGGTCCAGCAGTCCGGCGGCGGTAATGGCAGCGCCCTGCCCGCCGCAGACGCCACCGGCACCGTCTCGATGGCAGCGGCCAGTGGCAAGGTTGCCCTGGTGCAAGGCACCACCGCGCTGACGGGCACCAACCCCAGCGGCGCCGAAGACATCGTCAGTTACGGCAGCACCAGCAACGCCACCGAAGGCTCGCCCACCGGCACCGCGCTGAGCACCACCCTGGCCGCCTGGCGGGTCAACGGGGGCTGCACCGACACGAACAACAACGCGGCCGACTTCATCACCGCCGCGCCCGCGCCGCGCAACAGCAGCAGCCCGCTCAAGCCATGCAGCGGTGCGCCCGCACCCTCTCCTGCTCCGTCGCCTTCGCCCAGCCCCTCGCCCGCGCTCACGCCCATCTCGCAGATCCAGGGCACGGGCCACACCAGCCCGCTCGTGGGCCAGAGCGTGACCACGCGCGGCATCGTCACGCGCGTCAACAACAACGGCTTCTTCATCCAGAGCGACACGCCTGACGGCAACCCGCTCACGTCGGAAGGCCTGTTCGTCTTCACCAGCAGCGCCCCCACCGTGAGCACCAAGCAGTTGGTGCAGCTCACCGGCACCGTGACCGAGTTCAACACTGGCGCCGCTTCCAACGCCCTCACCGCCAGCCGCCCCATTACACAACTGACCAGCGTGAGCGGGCTGACCGTGCTGGCCAGCAACCAGGCCATCACACCCACGCCACTGACGCTGCCCGCCACACAGGACGAACTCGAAGCCCTGGAAGGCATGCTGGTGCAGGTCACCAACACGCTGACCGCCTCGCAGAACTACTTCCAGGGCCGCTACGGCCAGGTCACGCTGTCGGCCGATGGCCGCCTGGTCAAGCCCACCAACGTTCACCCCGCCGGCTCGGTCGCGGCGCTGCAACTCGCCGAGGCCAATGCGCAACGCCAGCTCCTGCTCGACGACGGCAGCTCGCTGCAGAACCCCACGCCCATCCCCTACATCGGCGCGGACAACACGCTGCGCGCTGGCGACACGCTCGACGGCCTGGTCGGCGTGCTCGACTACGGCCTGAGCACCGCCAGCAACACCGGCCTGGCCAGCTACAAGGTCCACCCGACGCAGCCCGTGGCCTTCCAGCGCACGCACCCGCGCAGCGCCCAGCCCGCCGACGTCGGCGGCAACCTCAAGGTGGCCAGCTTCAACGTGCTGAACTACTTCACCACCTTCACCAACGGCCAGACCGCCAGCGGTGCGTCCGGGCAGGGTTGCTCGCTGGGCAGCAGCGTGGCCGCCGGCAACTGCCGTGGCGCCGACAACCTCACCGAGTTCACCCGCCAGCGCGACAAGATCGTGCAGGCCCTGCTCGGCCTGGACGCCGACGTGGTCGGCCTGATGGAGATCCAGAACAACGGCAACACCGCTGCGCAGAACCTGGTCGATGCGCTCAACGCCGTCGCCGGCGCAGGCACCTACGCCGTCGTTCCCCTGCCCGTGGCCTTCGATGCCAGCCTGGCCGGCAACCCCACCGGCACCGACGCCATCCGCGTCGCCCTCATCCACAAGCCCGCCAAGGTCACGCCGCAAGGCAGCGCCCTGGCCGACACCGCCCCCGTCCACAACCGCCCACCGCTGGCACAAATGTTCGCCACGCCCAACGGCGAGCGCTTTGCCGTCGTCGTCAACCACTTCAAATCCAAGGGCTGCTCGGACGCCGCTGGCGCCAACGCCGACCAAGGTGACGGCCAAGGCTGCTACAACGCCAGCCGCCAGGCCCAGGCCAGTCGCCTGCTGAGCTTCGTGAGCGAGCTGCAGAGCCGCACCGGCGACAGCGACGTGCTGGTCATCGGCGACCTCAACGCCTACGGCAAGGAAGACCCGATCCTCACGCTGACCCAGGGCGGCTTCACCGACCTGATCGAGGCCTTCGAAGGCGAGGTGGGCTACTCCTACGTCTTCGACGGCGAGGTGGGCTACCTGGACCATGCCCTGGCCACGGCCAGCGCACTCGGCCAGGTCAGCGGCGTGACGCACTGGCACATCAACGCCGACGAGCCCTTCGTGATCGACTACGACATGAACTTCAAGCGCTCGCCCAGCACCGGCCAGTGCTACAACACCTCGCTCACCGCTTGCAGCCCCGACCTCTACACCGCCACGCCCTACCGCTCGTCGGACCATGACCCGGTGCTCATCGGCCTGAACCTGCTGAAATCGCTCACGGGCACCGCCGGCCGCGACACGCTGGTGGGCACGCTGGGTGACGACGTCATCACCGGCCTGGCCGGGGCCGACCGACTCAGCGGCGGCCATGGTCGCGACACCTTCGTCTACACCAGCCTGCGCGACGGCAGCGACACCATCACCGACTTCGTGCCCGGCACCGACCGCATCGACCTGAGCGCCGTGGTGGCCCTGCTGCGCAGCACGCATGGCGTGACCAGTGCCGACCTGATCGCCAGCGGCCACATCCGCCTGGTCGACAGCTCGGCCGGCCTGCAGGTGCGCGTGGACACCGATGGCAGCGCCGGCCCCGCTGGTGCCTTGCTGATGGCCACGCTCAGCGGCGTGAGCAGCTCCCACATCGTGGCATCGCGCGACCTGATCCAGTGAACGGCAAACGATCTGCATGAGGGGCGACGTGCGACACACCACCTGATGCCAACATGCACAGGGCAGGACTGCTCACAAAGCGGCCTTCCCTGTTCATTTGTGGCGAAACTGTCTTCAGGCAAACCCTGGAACGGGGGTCACCACCGTGTCACAGCTGGCCCGCAACATGCATTCTGACGACGTGAGCAGCGCCCCGGCGCCGCGCACCCCCTGGAGAAGTGCATCATGCGTGCCCTGATGAACCTGGCCATCGAGCCTGCCCTCAAGCTGTACGAAGTGTCCACGATGGTCGTGATCGACCCGTCGTGCAAAGCCGTGCAACGCGTGCTCAAGGTGATGGCCGACACCCCGATGGGTGCGATCTCCATCGTGCGAGACCGCTACCCCCGCTCCCGTGCGCACCAGGTCGTGTCCTGCCGCATGCTGGAAGGCCTCTCGCCCGCCTGACCCAGCCTGGTGCCCCACCCTTCCACGCCGAAGCGGTGTGGTGCGGCCGCCTTGCCCCCAGAGGCGCTTTCAAGCCCCTTGAAAGCCGCATCGCGCATCCTCATTTATGCTGGCGAAATCCCTTCGCTCCATGCACCGAGAGGAAGCGCCATGCACCTGATGAAGTCCCCCTCGATCCGAAGCCTGCGTCGCACCGCCCTGATCGCCACGCTCGCCACCTCGGCCGCCCTGACCGGCTGCGGCTACAACGACTTCCAGCGCCTGGATGAGCAAACCAAGTCCGCCTGGTCGGAAGTGCTCAACCAGTACCAGCGCCGCGCCGACCTGATCCCCAACATCGTGGCCACCGTCAAGGGCGAGGCCAACTTCGAGCAGGAAACGCTGACCAAGGTCGTTGAGGCCCGCGCCAAGGCCACCAGCATCCAGGCCACGCCCGAGCTGATCAACAACCCGGAAGCGTTCAACAAGTTCCAGCAGGCCCAAGGCGAGCTGTCGGGCGCGCTGTCTCGCCTGCTCGTGGTCAGCGAAAACTACCCCAACCTGAAGGCCAACCAGGGCTTCCAGGACCTGCGCGTGCAGCTCGAAGGCACCGAGAACCGCATCACCGTGGCACGCAACCGCTACATCCAGACCGTGCAGGAGTACAACGTCCTCGCGCGCAGCTTCCCCAGCAACCTCACCGCCAAGGTGATGGGCTACGAGGTCAAGCCCGGCTTCACGGTGCAAAACGAAGCCCAGATCTCGCAGCCGCCCACGGTCGATTTCGGCGACAAGAAGTGAACTGAGGCGGGCGCGCGATGACAGCGGTGCTGCGCGGCTTCCTGAGCATGCTGCTGACCTGGCTGATGCTGGGCGGTCTGGGCGTGGCCGCACACGCCCAGGACGGCGGCGTGCTGCCCGTTCCAGCGCTCAGTGGTCACGTCATCGATCAGGCCAGCGCACTCGCCGCACCGCAGCGCCAGGCGATCGACGACAAGCTCTCGGCCTTCGAGCGCGAACGCGGCACGCAACTCGTTGTGCTGATCGTGCCCACCACGCAGCCCGAAGACATCGCCGCCTACGCCCAGCGCGTGGGCGACACCTGGAAGATCGGCAGGCGCAACGTGGGCGATGGCCTGCTGCTCGTCGTTGCCCTCAACGACCGGCGCGTGCGCATCGAGGTGGCCAAGGCCCTGGAGGGCGCGGTGCCCGACCTGGCCGCCAGCCGCATCATCGAAGGCGCCATCGTGCCGGCCTTCAAGCGCGGTGACGTGGCTGCGGGCATCGACGCGGGGGTCGATCAGTTGATGGCCCGCGTCCGAGGAGAAGACCTGCCCCTGCCCGAGCCTGGCCGCCCCCACTCCCCGCCCGGGGCGCAACTTGAAGACCTCGTCGTCTTCGGCCTCATCGGCGTGCCCATCGTCGCGGGGGTGCTCGGCGCCATCTTCGGCCGCAAACTCGGCGCCATGCTCACCGGCGGGCTGGGCGGCGGCATCGTGTGGTGGCTCACCACCAGCTTGATGCTGGGCGGGGTGGCCAGCGTGGTGGTGGCCATCTTCGCGCTGGCCATGGGCAACGGCGGCGCGCGCAGAGGCGGCTGGGGCGGTGGCCCGGGTGGCGGCTGGGGAGGAGGTGGTGGTGGCTGGTCCTCCGGCGGGGGCGGCTGGTCATCGGGCGGCGGTGGCGACTTCGGAGGCGGCGGCGCATCGGGCCGCTGGTGACACATGGCTGAACACCCGAACACACCCGCCTTCCAGCGCACGGCTGCCAGCTGGCTGCGCCACCTCTGGCTGGACGCTGCCGACAGCCGTCGGCACCTGCCTGACGACGCCCGGCAACGCCTTGAAGCGGCGGTGCGCGCCAGCGAGGCGCGCCACCTGGGTGAGCTGCGCATCTGCGTGGAAGCAGGCTTGAGCCTGCCCAGGCTGTGGCGCGGCCAAAGCCCCCGCCAACGCGCCATCGAGTGCTTCGGCCTGCTGCGCGTTTGGGACACCGAGCACAACAATGGCGTGCTCATCCACCTGCTGCTGGCCGACCGCCGCATCGAGGTGGTGGCCGACCGAGGCCTGAGCCAGCGCGTGCCGCCCGAGACCTGGCAGGCGCTGGCCGATCACCTGGGCCAGGCCCTGGCGCAAGGCCAAATCGAAGCAGGCCTGCAGCAAGCCATCGCCCGCGTCGGTGACCTGCTGCACGCACACTTCCCGGCCCCGGCCCACGCGCACAACCCCAACGAACTGCCCGACGCCATCGTCCTGATCTGAATCGACCCGAAGTGACCCGTCCCAGCACCCTGATGAAGCCGGCCGAGATCGAAGCGTTTTTCCAAACGCTCCAGGCCGCCAACCCCCACCCCGAGACCGAGCTGCACTACAGCACGCCCTTCGAGTTGCTGACCGCCGTGTTGCTCTCAGCTCAGGCGACCGACGTGGGCGTCAACAAGGCCACGGCCAAGCTCTTTCCGGTGGCCAACACGCCCGCCACCATCCTGGCGCTGGGCGAAGAAGGCCTTTGCGAACACATCCGCACCATCGGCCTGTACAAAAGCAAGGCCCGGCACCTGCTGGAGACCTGCCGCATCCTCATCGAGCAGCACGGCGGCGAGGTGCCGCACGACAGAGAGGCCCTGGAGGCGCTGCCGGGCGTGGGGCGCAAAACAGCCAATGTCGTGCTCAACGTGGCGTTCGGCGAGCCCACCATGGCGGTGGACACGCACATCTTTCGCATGGGCAACCGAACCGGGCTCGCGCCTGGCAAGACGCCGCTGGCGGTGGAGCTCAAGCTGCTCAAGCGCATCCCTGCGCCTTACCTGCAGCATGCGCACCATTGGTTGATCCTGCATGGGCGCTATGTTTGCCAGGCACGCAAACCACGCTGCTGGGAATGCAGCGTGGCCGCGACCTGTCACTTCAAGGACAAGACACCAGCGCCGACTTGACGGCCGCCTGTTGGCGACGACGGGCCAGCGCACCCACGGCCAACAGGCCGGTGAAGCTCAGCACCCAGGTGCCAGGCTCGGGCACGGCGGCAGCCATTTGCAGCCCCAGGTGGTTGTGCACGTAAGCCGTGGGGTGCACTTTGTCGAACAGCACGTGTTGATCGGAGTCGGCGCAAAGGGTGCCGCCGGTGCCGCTGTAGTTGCCGGTCCAGCAAGGCAGGCTGGCGGTGCCACCCGCGCCGACGATCTCCTTGGTCACGGCCAGGAACGAGGGGTAGACATCGAACAAGGTGATGTCCACGCCCAGCTCGGCCTCCAGCTTGTTGGCGGTGAAGGTCAGGCCCTGGTTGAAGGCCACGCTGATCTGATGCAAGGCGTTCTGCAGCTGCGTGCCACCCGCAAAGCCCAGGCCACTGGCGCCCAGGTCGGGCAGCGTCGGCAGGAAGAAGTGCTGCGCACCACCGGCGTCCAGCGAGCGGATCATGCCCTCGTAGTTGCTGCGAGCCTGAATCAACAACTGGGTGACCGTCTCCGTCGTGATCGGCGTGGCGCTGTCGAGCAGCTTGAAGACATCATTGCCGCCGCCCCACACGAAGTACAAAGCCTCGGCGTCCACCGCGTTCGACTTCTCGCCGAGGTACTGCTTGACCTGGGAGGTCATGCCGGTGGCGTCCAGGATGGGCGTGGCCGTCTTGTTGCCCGTGCCGGTGGTGGCGCCACCGTATGCGCGGTCATCGAGCGCCAGGCCCAGCTGCTTGGCCATGACTTCCACCGCCACGGGACCGTCGCTGAACCGACCCTCGAAATACGGCGAGGCGGGCGTGTCCACGCCGAACTTCGCCATCAGGGCATGCAGGTTGCCGTTGTCGGACAGGCTGTCGCCAAAGGCGACGATCTGAGAGTAAGCCTGGGCAGACGAAGCTGCGGCCAGTGCGGCGGCGGTCAGGGCCAGTCGGACGCTGGTGTGCAAGCTGATGCGCATGTGGGAACCCCTGTGGTGGTGCGTTGTGAACTCGGATGGCTGGCGAGTCTGCCCCCGAAGTTCGACTCAGCCGATCGGGGTTGCCCCCATGTCCAGGGGGGATGGGTCCAGCGACAGCCCCGGGTGACGCAGAACCAGGCCAAGTTCGTGTTTCATCCGGACATTGCTCAGTCGACGCGACTCGCACAAGAAGCTCCATTGCATCGGGCTGACCTGCGCGCGCAACTCGTCGCGCGCCAGCCTGGGTGGGCGAGGCAAGCCGCTGAGGTCGGCCACCCGATCAAAGTGATCGCCCATCAGGTGCTGGGTGTCGTCGCACACGTGCACCACGCGCTGCGGCCTGAGCCGCCACAAGGCCAGCATGCAGGCGCGGGCCAGGTCATCGGCATGGATGTGGTTGGTGTAGACGTCGTGCTCGCGCGCCAGCACCGGCGAGCCTCGGCGCACGCGCTCGCGCGGGTCCCCACCCTCGCGGCCCACGGCGTAGATGCCGGGTATGCGCAGGATGCCCACGGTCACGCCACCTTCCAGCCGAGCGCTGCGACGGTGCGCTGCCCGCGCCTTGCGACGCCCGAACGCCCTCAAGCGCTGCTCGGCATCCACGCGCCTGCGGGCGCGGTCCGACTGCGGCGCCACCGCGCGCGTCTCGTCAAAGAAGGTGCCCGCCGCATCGCCATACACACCGGTGGTGCTGCCATAGACCAGGCTGACCGCCCCCCTGCGTTGCGCCAAAGCGTGCAGCAGGGCCGCCGTGCGGGGGTCGCGGGTGCCGCTGCCAGGTGGCGGCGCCAGGTGCAGCACGCGTGGGGCCAGCCCTGCCAGCCGAGTCAATGAACCGGGCACATCAAGCGAGCCCACCAAGGGCGTGACGCCCCATTGCCGCAGGGCCGTCACGCGCGACGCAGACGATGTCAGCACGCGCACGCGAAGCCTGCCACCGAGTTCGCGCAACACGCGCTGACCCACGTCGCCGCAGCCCACGATCAGCAAGCGAGCCTGGCGAAAAGCCCGTGGCCTGTGCCCGCGAGGCGAGGCACGGGGGCACCAGGTGGCGGGAGCGAAAGCGGGGGACGACCTGAAAAGGGACATGGGAGAATCATGCCTGTTTCCGATCGCCCTGCCGTGCGCCTTCTTTCTTTGCCTCGATCATGAGTTTCACCGTCTCGATCCAGCCCAGCGGGCGTTCTTTTTCCATGCAGCGCGATGAGACCGTGCTGAGCGCGGCCATCGGCTCCGGTGTCGGCCTGCCCTACGGCTGCAAGGACGGCGCCTGTGGCTCCTGCAAGTGCAAGCTGCTGGAGGGCCGCGTCATCCACGGCGCCCACCAGGCCAAGGCCCTGAGCGAGGCCGAAGAAGCCGCCGGCTGGATGCTCAGCTGCTGCGCCACGCCGCAGACCGACCTCGTCATCGAATCGCGTCAGGTGGTGGGCCTGGGCGATCACCCGGTCATCAAGATGCCCACCCGCGTGACCAGCCTGACGCCAGTCGCGCCCGACGTGATGGTGATCCGGCTGCAGCTGCCCGCCACCCATCAATTCGGCTTTCGTGCCGGCCAGTACATCGAGTTCATCCTCAAAGACGGCGTGCGGCGCAGCTACTCCATGGCCAACGCCCCGCACACCGCCAAAGAGCCGGGCGCTGCGGGTGGCATCGAGCTGCACATCCGCCACATGCCGGGTGGCCTGTTCACCGACCACGTTTTCGGTGGCATGAGGGAAAAGGAAATCCTGCGTGTCGAAGGCCCGCACGGCACCTTCTTCCTGCGCGACGACTCCGACCGCCCCATCGTGCTGCTGGCCTCGGGCACCGGCTTTGCCCCCATCAAGGCCATCGTCGAGCACATGCGCCACGAGGGCATCGAACGCCCGACCACGCTGTATTGGGGCTGCCGCAGCCGAGCCGACCTCTACCTGCACGACTGGGCCACGCAGCAAGCCGCAGAGCTGCCCTGGTTGAACTACGTGCCCGTGCTCTCCGACGCCCACCCCGAAGACGGCTGGCAGGGCCGCACCGGCTTCGTGCACCAGGCCGTGCTGGCCGACCTGCCAGACCTGTCTGCCCACGAGGTCTATGCCTGCGGCGCCCCGATCATGGTCAGCAGCGCCCGCAGTGACTTCACCACCCGGGCAGGCCTGCCTGACGAATTCTTCTACGCCGACGCTTTCACCAGCGAAGCCGACAAGCACGGCGGCTGAACCCCACACCTTCAACAGGAACAGGAGATGACCATGGCCTACGACACGAACAACATCTTTGCCAAGATCCTGCGCGGCGAGATCCCGTGCATCAAGCTCTTCGAGGATGAGCACACGCTGGCCTTCATGGACATCATGCCGCAGGCCGAAGGCCACGCGCTGGTCATCCCCAAGGAGGCGGCCACCACGCTGTTCGAGCTGTCCGACGCCGCTGCGGCCGCCTGCATGGCCACCGTGCGCCGCATCGGCAACGCGCAAAAGAAGGGCCTGGGTGCCCAAGGCATCGTGCTGATGCAACTCAATGGTGAGGCCGCCGGCCAGACCGTGCCGCACTTTCACATCCACGTGATCCCTGGCTCGATCGCCGACCTGCGCAGGCCGCACGCCGCCGTGATGGCGGACATGGCACACCTGAAGTCCGTCGCAGAGCGCATCACCGCCGCGCTCTGAAGAGCGACCTCGCCCAAAGCCGTCCTTTTGGATGGTGTGGCGCGGGGCTCGGGTTCGTACACTGCGCTGGCTCGGCTCCGGGCCATTAGTGCAAAAATACCGGTCAGCTCCCCCCTTTTTCGAGGGAACCCTCGCTTTTTGCGCCTCTGCCCCCCCAAGGCGCAGGGGGGAGCCATGCCCCCAAGATGGGTCAAACCACCCATACTGGATCACTTACAAAATTTACATGTGGGTTCCAGGCCCACACGGAGATTTCCATGCCTCAGATCCTCGGACGATCCGGCCTCAAAGGCCTGACCGCCTGTGTGCTCTTCGCCCTGTCCACTGCCAGCCTGGCTCAATCGAGCGTGGACGATCAGTACCGCCTCGGCCTGTACCAGCGCGAGACGGGGCTGCCTTACGCCTCGATCGAGACCCTGGAGTCTTTGCTGGCGGCCAACCCGACGCTCAACCGCGCACGCCTCGAGCTCGCCGTTGCCTACCACCGCACGCTGGACTACGCCCGTGCCCGCGCCGAAGCCGAGCGCGTGCTCAAGGACCCGAACACCCCTGAGACCGTTCGCCTGTCGATCAGCAGCTTCCTCAAGCAGATCGAGCTGGAAGAGCGCGCCAACTTCGGTCAGCCCCACCGCTTCGAAGCCAACGTCTCGCTCGGTCTGATCTACGACAGCAACGTCAACGCCGGCCCCGATTCGACCCTGCTGGGCTCGTTCAACGGTGGTGACCTGCTGCTCAACTCCGAGTTCACCAACAAGTCCGACTGGGGCAGCATCGCCCAGGCCGAGCTGCGCCACACCTGGCAACGCCCTGCCCCCGTGCGCGTGCTCGACCAGCCCTCGCGCCTGCTGTGGACCAGCTCCCTGGGCCTCTATCACAAGGGCTACAAGCAGTTCAACGAGTACGACCTGGATGTCGTGACCGTGGCCACCGGTCCTGCCCTCATCGTTGGCAACAGCTGGCGCGGCAACCTGAACTTCCAGCTCGACGACCTGCATTTCGGTGGCGAGCACCTGGGCCTCTACAGCTCCATCAGCCCCTCGGGCACCTGGAAGGTCGGCCGCAGCGGCGAACTCACGCTTGACGCGCAGTGGGTCAAGCGCGACTTCCACCGCGCTGGTGACTCTGCCCGCGAAGGCCAGTACCGCAGCGTCGGCGCCAGCTATGGCCGCATGATGGGCAACCAGACTTGGTCGCTGCAAGGCGGCGTGCGCCTGTTCGAAGAATCGGCTCGCGAAGACCGCTTCAGCTACACCGGTGACGAGTGGTTCGTGGGCGCTCGCGCGCAGCTTGCCGGCATCGACCTGTTCACCCGCGCCGCCTGGCGCAACGCACGCCACATCGGTGTCGAGCCTGTGTTTGCGGTCAGCCGCCGCGAGACCGAACGCCGCATCGAACTGGGCGCGGCCTACACCTTCAACGCCGGCCTGATGGAGAAGTGGCAGCTCGCCGCCACCCTCGCCAACATCCACAACAAGGCCAACCTGACCTTGTACGGCTACGACCGCGACACCGTCACGATCAACCTCAATCGCAGTTTCTGATAGCAGGAGCACCACCATGGCAAACCGCATCCCGACCCTCCTGGCCACCGCAGTGGCCGCCGCATGCAGCCTGAGCGCCCATGCCAATGGCCCTACCCAGGCCGATTTCGCCAAGGTCGTGCTCTATTCGAACGTGACGATTGCGCAGGATTCGTCCAGCCAATGGGGCATCTGGGAAGAGCTCGAACCCACCGCCGCCGGCCCGCAAACACCGCTGCCGCTGCTGGCAGGCACCACCGAGCTCTACCGCCCGGTGGGTGCTGTGACACCGTCCACGCCCGTGCAGCCCCCTGTGCAACCCCCCGTGGTCAGCGCCTGCACCAGCGGTGGCCTGTGTGGCTTCGGCGTGATGGCCCTGTCGACCTACTCCTGGGACCAGAAACAACTCGAAGTGGCAGCGATCTCTGAAGGGGAGTCCAACGACCTGCGCGTTGGCTTCCAGCTCTTCCCCCAAACCACGACGGCACCCACCTGGCTGCCTGAGTCGATGTCGATCAGCACACAGCCGATTCGCTCCGACGAGCCGGCGACCGTGCCGAGCTTCAATGTTCAAGGACCTCTGGTTCTTGATGGCCTCAACAGCCACGACTACGAAACCCCCTTCGCCGACTTGCCAGTTGGTGCAGAAGGCAATTACGAGCGCGTGAGCATCGAAACCGACCTTGAATCGTCTCCTTCTGGCGTTCCAGTGGGCAAGTTCCAAGGTGGCCTGACGATCGTTCGGTACGTGTCTGGTGGCACTGACTCGCCGCCGCTGTCCGGAACTGAGCAATTCGGTGAGATGTACGGCGTCTGGGGCATCACGACCCCGGCACAGGACATGGACAACCTGCGCTTGAGCAATGCCCAGGCCAACTACTACGGCAACACGTTCAATGGCGCTGGCAACGCGACCGGCTCTGTTCAGATGAGCGTGAACTTCGGTACCAGCACCTTCAAAGCCGATTTCAACGGCGGCTCCGGTGTGTCGAACCCCCTCATGGGCGGCCAGTTGCAACAGACCGCCAACGGTGGCTACCAGGTCAACGGTGCCCTGAGCTTCAGCGCGGCAGGCACCATCAGCGGCAGCCAGTTCAGCTCCAAGTCGCTGGACATCGGAGGTCCCTACAAGGCCATCACCGGCAAGGTGGAAGGCGCCTTCTTCGGTCAGAACGCTGCCGTGGCAGGCGGTGTGGCTGATGTGTCCGCCGTGGTCACTGCCCCAGGTTTCACCAGCCCGGTTTACGCCCGCTACGCCACGCCGTTCGTCGCCGTCAAAGGCGAGCCCAGAATCGAAAAATAAATCTGCAGGGTCTCAGGCCTTCGCATCGACGCCCCCTTCGGGGGCGTTTTTCTTTGGGGCTCAGCCTCCCAGGTACGCCGCCTGCACCCGCGCGTCACCCAACAGTTCGGCCGCCGCACCACTGAGCGCCAGCTCGCCCGACTCCAGCACGTAAGCCCGATCGGCCATCTGCAAGGCACGCTGCGCGTTCTGCTCGACCAGCAGCACCGTCACGCCTTGCGCGTGCACATCGCGCACGACCTCGAAGATCTGGTCGACGATGATGGGCGCCAGGCCCATGGTGGGTTCGTCGAGCAGCAGCAGCTTGGGACGGGCCAGCAGCGCGCGGCCCATGGCCAGCATCTGCTGCTCACCACCCGACAAGGTGCCGGCCAGCTGACGATGGCGCTCCTTCAGGCGCGGAAAGCGCTGGTACACCGCGTCGATGTCGGCGTCGACTTCGCCATCGCGGCGCAAGTAGGCCCCCATGCGCAGGTTCTCTTCGATGCTCATGCGCGCGAAGATGCCGCGCCCTTCGGGCACCATCACCAGGCCTTGCGCGACCAGGCCCCACGGACCTTGTGCCCCGATGGCGCGGCCTTGGTAGCGCACCTCACCACCCTGAGGCTGGAGCAAGCCGCAGATGGCTTTGAGCGTGGTCGACTTGCCAGCGCCATTGGCACCGATCAGGCTGACCAACTCCCCTTCACGCAATTCGAGGTTCAGACCCTTGACGGCCTGGATGCCGCCATAGGCCACGCGCAGGTCGCGCAGCTCCAGCAGCTTGTTCGATGGGTTCGTCATCAGGCGCCCTCCCCCTGCCGGGCATCATCCTTGGCCGCCACCGGCGCGTGCGAGGTGCCCAGGTATGCCGCGATCACCGCCGGGTGGCGCTGAACCTCGGCGGGCGAGCCGCTGGCGATCAGCTTGCCTTGATCCAGCACGGTCACGTGGTCACACAGGCCCATGACCAGCTTCACATCGTGCTCGATCAGCAGCACGGCTCGGCCCTGCTGACGGATGCGCTCGATCAACTCCCGCAGCTGCACCTTCTCGGTCGCGTTCATGCCGGCGGCGGGCTCGTCCAGGGCCAGCAGCTTGGGTTCGGTGGCCAGCGCGCGCGCGATCTCCAGGCGACGCTGGTCGCCGTAGCTCAGGGTCCGCGCCGTTTGCTGCGCCCGGCCCTCGAGCCCGACGAAGGCCAGCAGCTCGCGGGCCTTGTCGGTGATGAGCTGCTCTTCGTGCAGGAAGGAGCGCGTGCGCAGCACCGCCTGCCACCAGCCCACGCGGCTGCGCACGTGGCGACCCACGCGCACGTTGTCGATCGCGGTCATGTCGGCGAACAGGCGGATGTTCTGGAAGGTGCGCGCGATGCCGGCCTTGGCCACCAGGTGCACGGCGCTGGGCTTGTAAGCGCGGCCATCGAGCTCGAAGCGCCCCGCATCCACGGGCACCAGACCGGTGATGGTGTTGAAGAAAGTGGTCTTGCCGGCGCCATTGGGGCCGATGAGGCCGTGCACCTGCCCCGGCAACACGTCCAGGCCCACGTCGCTGAGCGCCTGCACGCCGCCAAAGCGCTTGCTCACACCTTGCACCTGAAGCAACGGTCGGCTCATGCCTGGCCTCCCTTGACCTGACCCGCGGCAGGCGTGCCCTCATCCGGGATCAGCCGGTCTTCGTGGCGCGGAGAGGGCCACAGCCCGCGCGGGCGCAGCAGCATGATGCCGATCATGGCCAGGGCCACCAGCAGCTGACGCAAGATGGCCGCGTCCAGCCGCCCATCGGTCATGGCTTGCAAGGGGCCTGCGACGTGGCGCAGCACCTCGGGCAAAGCCGCCAACAGGAAGGCGCCCAGGATCACGCCGGGGATGTGCCCCAACCCGCCCAGCACCACCATGGCCACCACCAGCACCGACTCCTGCAGGCTGAACGATTCAGGTGAGACGAAACCCTGAAAGCTCGCGAACAGCACGCCCGCCACACCGCCGAAGGTGGCGCCCAGCCCGAAGGCCAGCAGCTTGAGGTTGCGCACGTTCAGGCCCATGGCCTTGGCAGCGATCTCGTCCTCGCGGATGGCCATCCAGGCTCGACCAAGTCGCGAGTCGTGCAACCGGCTGCACACCACCACCGCGATCACCACGATGAACAGGAACAGGTAGTAATTCAGCGTGACAGGCGCCAGCGTGAGACCGAAGACGTGCAGCGGCTCGCCCAGGCTGACGCCACCAATGGTCATCGGATCGATGCTGCTGATGCCCATCGGTCCGTTGGTGACGTTGACCGGCGCGTCCAGGTTGTTGAGGAAGACGCGGATGATCTCGCCAAAGCCCAGCGTCACGATGGCCAGGTAGTCGCCGCGCAGGCGCAGCGTGGGCGCGCCCAGCAGCACGCCGACCATGGCCGCCACACCTGCGCCCAGCGGGATCACGGCCCACACCGGCATGTGCAGGCCGTCGGGGAAGGCCGCCGCCACCGCCGGGAAATGCTCCAGCAAATGCGGAGAGGCCAGCAGCGCGAACAGGTAGGAGCCCACGGCGTAGAAGGCGATGTAGCCCAGGTCGAGCAGGCCGGCAAAACCCACCACGATGTTCAGGCCCAGCGCCAGCAGGATGTAGAGCAGCGCGGTGTCGAGGATGCGCACCCAGGCCTCGCCCAGCGGCTGCAGGACCACGGGCAGCACCAGCAGGGCCACGGCGCAGACGAGGAAGGCCGCAACCCGGCCTTGAAGGCGAGCCTGGACGCCGCCCGGCATGCGAGCGCGCAACAGCTTGTTCACAGAAGACGAGACGGGCTTCATGGCAGACATGGCATCGATCTCCAGGCCTCAGGCGCGATCGGCCACGCGCTCGCCCAGCAGCCCCTGCGGGCGCAGCGTCAGCACGAGGATGAGCACGGTGAAGGCGAAGATGTCCTGGTAATGGCTGCCCAGCACGCCACCGGTGAGGTCACCGATGTAGCCAGCTCCCATGGCCTCGATCACGCCCAGCAGGATGCCGCCCACCATCGCACCACCCAGGTTGCCGATGCCACCGAACACCGCCGCAGTGAAGGCCTTGAGGCCCGGCAAAAAGCCCATGGTGTGCTGCACCGAGCCGTAATTGGCCGCCCACATCACACCGGCCAGCGCCGCCAGCGCCGCCCCGATGACGAAGGTGGCCGAGATCACGCGGTCCGGTCGCACCCCCATGAGCTGAGCCACGCGCGGGTTCTCGGCCGTGGCGCGCATGGCCCGGCCCAGCTGAGTGCCGTGGATCAGGGCCATCAGGCCCGCCAGGGTCAGCGCCGTCACCACCAGGATCAGGATCTGCACCAGGTTGATGGTCGCGCCCATGAACTCGTAGGGCTCATCGGGCAGCAGGATGGGGTACGGCTTGTAGTCCGGCTTCCAGATGATCATGGCCATCGTCTGCAGCAGCAGCGACATGCCCATGGCCGTGATCAACGGCGCCAGGCGCGGTGCATTGCGCAGCGGCCGGTAGGCGAGCTTTTCAATCAGGAAGTTCAAGGCCATGCACGCCAGCATGGCCGCCACCAGCGAGATGGACAACAGCGCCCAGCCCGGCAGGCCGCTGTCGGCGAACACGGTGACCACCGTCCAGCTCACCAGGGCGCCCACCATCAGCACCTCGCCATGGGCGAAGTTGATGAGGTTGATGATGCCGTACACCATCGTGTAGCCGAGCGCGACCAGGGCGTACATGCTGCCCAGCACCAAGCCATTGATCAGTTGCTGAATGAAGATGTCCACAGGCGTTTCGGATGCAAAAAGCCCGCCAGGGAGGCGGGCCGTTGACCATCGGGATGCCGGGATTATCGGTCAGACCGACGCCGGCTCCGAAATCAGAGCGAAGGCAGGCGCAACGAGTCCACCGTCCAGCGGATGAGCTTCTGCTTGAAACCGGTGTACGGCGGGAAGAACAGCTTGGCCATCATGATCGGGCCGGACTTCAGCACCGCGCGCTCGTGCGAGAAGGCCTTGAAGCCGTACTCACCGTGGGCGTTGCCGATGCCCGAGTTGTTCACGCCGCCAAACGGCAGGTTGCCGTGGGCGTAGTGCAGCACGCAGTGGTTGATTGCCACGCCGCCCGAGCTGGTCTTGGCAATCAGGTCGCGGGTGCGCGCCTTGTCGGTGCTGAAGATGTAGAGCGCCAGCGGCTTGGGGTTGGCGTTGATCTCGCGCACGACCTTGTCGAGGTCGCGGAAGCCGATGATGGGCAGCACCGGACCGAAGATTTCTTCGGACATGATCGACGCTTCTTCCGGGATTTGCTCCAGCAGCGTCGGTGCGATGAAGCACTGCGCCACGTCCACCTCGCCCCCCACGGCCACCTTGGCACCACGGCTGACGGCATCCTGCAGCAGGCCGGCGATGCGCTGGGTGTGGCGCTGGTTGATGACACGGGTGAGGTCGGGGCTGTTGCGCTGCGCGTCGGCCGTGGCGCCATAGCGCTGGGCGATGACGGTGCGGCAGGCGGCCACGAAGCGCTCGCGGATCGACTCGTGCACGAAAACGTGGTCGGGTGCCACGCAGATCTGACCGCAGTTGGTCAGCTTGCCCCACATCAGGGTTTCGGCCGCCAGCTTGATGTCGGCCGTCTCGTCGACGATGACGGGCGACTTGCCGCCCAGCTCCAGCGTGACGCTGGTCAGGTGCTTGGCGGCGGCGGCCATCACCACCTTGCCCACGGCGGGCGAACCAGTGAAGAAGATGTGGTCGAAGGGCAGCTCGAGCAGCGCCTGCGAGGTCGGCAGGCTGCCCTCGAACAGGGCGACTTCGTTGGGCTGGAAGGTGGCGGCGATGACCTCGGCCATCACGGTGCTGACGGCGGGCGTCATCTCGGAGGGCTTGAGGATGACGGTGTTGCCAGCGGCCAGGGCCGAGACCAGCGGGCCGAAGCACAGGTTGAGCGGGAAGTTCCAGGGCGCGACGATGAGCACGCGGCCGCGCGGCTGCACTTCCACCCAGGCCTGCGTGCCCATGGTCGTCATGGTGGGCCACACGCGCTTGGGCTGGGCCCATTTCTTCAGGTTGCCGATGGCGTGGCGGATCTCGTCGAGCACCGGCATGAACTCGGTGCCTTCGACCTCGGCCGAGGGCTTGTGGTAGTCCTTCTGGAAGGCCGCGTAGAAATCCTCGCGGCGCGCCAGCATGGCTTCGCGCAGCTTCTTGAGGCGCGCGATGCGCTCGGCGATGGTGGACTCACGCCAGGCGATGGCCGTGGACTCTTGCGACGCGAAGACGCGGCGGATGTCTTCCGGGTTGGATTCGCCGGTCTGGGGGTCAACGAGGTGCATCATGGGTCGGTTCATGGCGGTCTCCATCGGGCTGGCGTGGCTGGGGGTCAGCGTGCCGCCTTCTTGGCGGTCTTGGTGGCAGTCTTGGCAGCGGTCTTGGCAGCCGTCTTTTGAGCTGCCGCCTTCTTGGCTGCGGCCTTCTTCACAGGGGCCTTCTCAGCGGCCTGCTTCGCGGCGGGCTTGCCGGCTGCCTTGTTGGCCGGGGCCTTGGGCGCGGGCGCAGCGGGCACCTTCTCGGCGGCTGGCTTGGCGGATTTTTTCGGGGCCTGAGGCGCCGCAGCGGTCACCATGGCAGCGGGCAGTTGTGCCAGGCCGGCGCGCAGCACCTCGTCAACGAATGCATTGAGCGTTACCTGACGGGCCGAGGCCAGGTCACCCAGGCGCGCCACGAGCTCCTTGTTGAGCTTGACGGCGAATGGCACCAGGCCAGCTGCTTGGTCCAGCTTGCGCTGTTCACGGCGATCAGGCAAGGCGGCCCCTTGCGCAAAGCGGCTGGGCACACCAGCGTGCTGCATCTGGCCCTGGATCTTGAGATTCAGGTTCTTGGCGAGGTCGGTTCGTTTCAGGCTCATGCGAAAACAGGGGGCGTGGTGACCCCAGGGGCGACAATGTCACAAACGTGGTGGGCGCGCATCTGAAGACGTCGCTCACCAAATCATGACATTGTGCCTGCAGCCACCCATCGGCGCAGCATGGCGCGACGCCGGTTTTCCCTGAGGCCAGCGCCGGTTTCCCCCGCATCACCTTCCCCATGACCCGTCTCCAGCAGATCACCTTCCCGCTTCGCAGCGAATTCATCACCCTCGACAGCCTGATCAAGGCCTGTGGCCTGGCCAACAGCGGGGGGCAGGCCAAGGCCATGGTGGCCGATGGCCTGGTGCAGGTCGATGGGCAGCAAGAGCTGCGCAAGACAGCCAAGATCCGGGCCGGCCAGGTGGTGAGCATGCCGGGTGCGCGCATCCGGGTCGAAGCCGTCGAGGCGGACGGGCCAGGCGAGGCTGACGCCAGCGACGCGGGCTGAGCACACTCAACCGAGACGCGTTAAACAATTCCCTGTGTCCTCGTTTGGCACAGGGGAATGGCCCGATGCGGACCAGGGTTTCCCTGGGGCAGGATCTTCGGCGGCCCTCACAAGGGGCCCGAACCAACGGAGAACCCCCATGTCCCAGACGACGTCCCGCATCCACGAGCAAGACCTGCCCAAGACCCCGGCCAACCACGCCCCCTTCACCCCGCTGAGCTTCCTGGAGCGCACGGCGGCCGTCTACCCGGACCGACTCGCCATCGTGCACGGCAGCCTGCGCCAGACCTGGTCGCAAACCCACGACCGGTGCCGCCGACTCGCCAGCGCCCTGCGCCAACGCGGCATCGCCATCGGCGACACGGTGGCGGTGATGCTGCCCAACACGCCTCCCATGGTCGAAGCCCACTTCGGCATCCCCATGGCCGGCGCGGTGCTCAACACACTCAACACCCGGCTTGACCCCGAGGCCATCGCCTTCATGCTCGACCACGGCGAGGCCAAGGCCATCGTGGTCGACCCCGAATTCAGCGGCACCATCGCCGCCGCGCTCAAGCTGCGCACGCGCCCCGAACCCATCCTGGTGATCGACACAGAAGACGCGCTGTTCACTGGCAAGGCCGAGCGCATCGGCAGCCTGACGTACGAGCAATTGCTGACCGAGGGCGATGCCAACTTCGACTGGCACATGCCCGAAGACGAGTGGAACGCCATCAGCCTGAACTACACCTCGGGCACCACCGGCAACCCCAAGGGCGTGGTCTACCACCACCGGGGCGCGGCCATGAACGCTGTCTCCAACATCCTCGAATGGGACATGCCCAAGCACGCCACCTACCTGTGGACGCTGCCCATGTTCCACTGCAACGGCTGGTGCTTCCCGTGGACGGTGGCGGCGCGCGCGGCCGTCAACGTTTGCCTGCGCCGCGTGGACCCCAAGGCCATTTTCGATGCCATCCGCACGCATGGCGTGACCCACTATTGCGGCGCGCCCATCGTGCACGCGGCCATGGTGGCGGCACCGGCCGAACTCAAACAAGGCATCACGCACCAGGTCAAGGCCATGGTGGCCGGCGCCGCGCCACCCGCGGCCATGATCGAAGGCATGGAGCAAATGGGCTTCGACCTCACCCATGTCTATGGTCTCACCGAGATCTATGGGCCGGCGGCGGTGTGCGTCAAGCACGCCGAGTGGGACCTGCTCGACGTGGGCGAGCGCGCCCGCCTGAACGCTCGCCAGGGCGTGAACTACCACCTGCAACGCGGCATCGCCGTGATGGACCCTTTGAGCATGCAGCCCGTGCCCGCCGACGGCGAAACCATGGGCGAGATCATGTTCCGCGGCAACATCACGATGAAGGGTTACCTCAAGAACCCCAAGGCCACCGAAGAGGCCTTCCGTGGCGGCTGGTTCCACACCGGCGACCTGGCCGTGATGTACCCCGACGGCTACGTCAAGATCAAGGACCGCAGCAAGGACATCATCATCTCGGGCGGCGAGAACATCTCGTCCATCGAGGTCGAAGACGTGCTCTACCGCCACCCCGCCGTGATGGCCGCGGCCGTCGTCGCCAAGCCCGACGAGAAGTGGGGCGAGACGCCCTGCGCCTTCATCGAGCTCAAGGCCGGCGCCCAGGTCACGGCCGAAGACATCGTCCAGCACTGCCGTCAGCACCTCGCTGGCTTCAAGATCCCGCGCGCGGTGGTGTTCGGTGAGCTGCCCAAGACGTCGACCGGCAAGATCCAGAAGTTCGAGCTGCGCAAACAGGCCGGCTCGGCGGCCGCGATCGACGTCTGAGCCAGGGCCGACCCGTTCGGCCCGACGTGACACGAGCGTGACTGCGGCGTCAACGCCACGGTCTGTCGCCGCCCGTCAACAAAACGGGCGGCCATCGTTCACCCCCTGAAATCACCGGCGTTTGCGCCCCTTGCGCCGCCGAAAACCCGTGATGACCCTCACGAACCCCCACCGACACTTGTAACATCATGTTGGTTTCACGGGAGGTTGCAGGTCTGGGCCTGGGCGCGACCGTGCCACCGCTCACGCTCACCCCAGACGGAGTCACGTTGCATGCCCGCTGCCGCCCTGCCCCGGGACGAAGACCTGAGACTGGCTGTGCTCGACAGCCTGGGTCTGCTGGAGATCGGCCAGGACGACGCCTTGCAACGCCTGAGCACCACCATCGCCGAGGTGCTCGATGTGCCGGTGTGCGTGATCACGCTGCTCGACCGCGACACGCTGTGGTTCAAGGCCCACCATGGCACCCGGCACACGCATTGGCGGCGAGAGCAGAGCCTGTGCGCGCACGTGATCGCCAGCGGTCGCCCCATCCTCGCGCACGACCTGCGGCTCGACGAGCGCTTCGCGGACCTCGAGCTCGTCACCCAGCGCATGCCGCCCTTGCGCTTTTACGCCGGCATGCCGCTGGTGTTTGAAGATCAGGTGGTGGGCACCGTGGCCGTGCTCGACCAGCGCCCCCGTCATGATTTCGACGAGCGCAAGCTGGCCCAACTCGCGCGCTTCACGGAGCTTGCACACGACCAGTTGCAGCAGCGCCGCGAAGGCCAGCTCAGTCGCCAGGAACGCACCCTGTTTGCCGAGGGCCCCGTCGGCGCTGTGGTGTGGGACACCGGCACGCCACCGCGCGCCACCTACCTGTCTGCCAACCTCGACGCGCTGCTGGGCGACCACCTGGCGCGCGAGTTGCGCAGCGGTCGCCCCTTCGAGACCATCGTTCACCCCGATGACCAGGAGCTGTGGCGCACCGGCCTGAGCAGCCACCAGGTCGGCGAGCTGCCCGAGCTGGAAATCAGCTACAGGCTGCAGACCAGCGGCCGGCACCCACGCTGGATCAACCAGGTCACCCAGGCCGACCGAGACGAACACGGCCGACTGCGCCGCATCCGTGGCTACCTGTTCGACCTCACGCGACAAAAGCAGCTCGAGTCCTCGATCGAATCGACGAAAGAGCGCCTCTACCTCGCGCTCGAATCGGCCCGCATCGGCACCTGGGACCTCAACCTCGCCACGCAAGAGCGCCTGCTCAACACACGCGCCGCGGCCATGCTGGGCTACCGAGAAGACGAGCTCGAGCACAGCCAGCTGGCCTGGATGGACCTGGTGCACCCGCACGACCGCATGGCCATCGAACGCGCCAGCGAGCGCTACCGCGACCGGGACAACGACGTCGTCATGGTCGAGTACCGCATCCGCCACAAGCGCGGTCACCACGTCTGGGTGCGCAGCCACGGCCGGGTGGTCGAACACGACCGCCGAGGCGAGCCGCGCCGGGTGGTCGGCACCCTCATCGACATCACCGAGGACAAACAAAAGGAAGGCCTGCGCAACCGCCAGCGCCAGCTGCTGGACCTGCTCAACCAGGCGCAAACCTCCTTCCTGCTCAACCGCAGCGTGCAGGAGGCCTGCGAAGCGCTGTTCGAGCCCCTGCTGCGCATCAGCGACTGCCACTTCGGCTTCATCGGCGTCGTGCAGCGCGACACCCAGGGCAGGCCCTACCTGCGCATCCCCACGCTGTCCGACAACGAATGGCGCGACACGCTCACCGACCCGCTGGTGGACACCCCACGCCGCGAATCGGCCGTGTTGCGCGCGCTCGACAGCTGCTTCGGCCAGGCGGTCACGACCAACGAGGTGGTGCTGATCAACCACCCGGTGCGACACCCCTTGGCCGGCGAGTTGCCCCAGCACCGCGCCGAGCTGCGCAACTTCCTGGGCCTGCCCATCCGTTTCGATCACCAGGTGGTGGGCATGATCGGACTGGGCAACCGCCCGGAAGATTTCGACGAGACCCTGGTGCAGTTGCTCGAACCCCTGGTGGTGACGCTGGGCACGCTCTTTCACGCCCGCGAGCAGGAGACCGCCCGCGAAGCCGCCGAGGCCGAGCTCATGCGCCTGGCCAGCCGCGACACGCTCACGGGCCTGGCCAACCGTCGCCAGTTCTTCGACGTGGCCGATGCGGGCCTGGCCCAAACGCGCCGCTACGGCAGCCCGCTGACCGTGGCCTTGATGGACCTGGACCACTTCAAGCACATCAACGACACGCATGGCCACGCGGCTGGTGACGCCGTGCTCAAGGTCTTTGCAGAGGTGCTGCGGGAGTCACTGCGCGACAGCGACACGGCCGCTCGCATCGGCGGCGAAGAGTTCGCGGTGCTGCTGAGCAACACGCCGCAGGACGAGGCCATGCATGCGCTGGAGCGCGTGCGCGCCTCGCTGGACGTGCGCCTCATCGAGGTTGGCGCGCACAGCATTCGCGCCACCGTGAGCATCGGTGCCGTGCAATGGCGCCCAGAGCACCACGGCATCGACGCCATGATGGCCCAGGCCGACGAGGCCCTCTACACGGCCAAGCGCCTGGGCCGCAACCGCATCCACCTGCACCGCCACGACCTGGACCCCGGCACCACCCCACCCGCACCGCGCGCGGCGAACGACGCGGCTTGAGTTACCGTAACGGCCTGGCGCAACCCGCGCCGACCCAGCCCCGGAAACGACCATGAACCTGTTCACCGCGCTGCACAGCGCCTGGCCCGTCACGCGCCAGGACGCCGCCATCCTGACCGAGCGAGGCACCTGGAGCTGGGACGACCTGGACCGCGCCACGGCCATGGTGGCCAACCTGTTGGAGAGCCTGCACCTGCCGCAGCGCAACGGTCACCCGCCCATCGTGGCCGCGCACGTGGACAAGTCGGTCGAGTCGCTGGTGCTGTACCTGGCCACCTTGCGCTGCGGCGCCGTCTTCCTGCCACTGAACCCGGCCTACCGCTCGGCCGAGCTGGGCTACTTCCTGGAAGACGCCCGCCCCGCCGTGCTGGTGTGCCGCCCCGAAGACCAGGAATGGGTGATCCCGCTGGCCGCGCACGGGCAGGTCGGCCACCTCTTCACGCTGGGCACGCAAGGCAATGGCAGCTTGCTGACCCACGCCGGCCTGCACAGCGATGTGCACGAACCTGCGAGCCGCCATGAAGGCGACCTGGCCGCCATCCTCTACACCTCGGGCACCACCGGCCGCAGCAAAGGCGCCATGCTCACGCACGGCAACCTGCTGAGCAACGCGCGCACCCTGCTGCGCCACTGGGACTGGCGCCACGACGACTGCCTGGTCCATGCCCTGCCCATCTTCCACATCCACGGCCTGTTCGTGGCCTGCCACTGCGCGCTGCTCTCGGGCACGCCCATGCGCTGGCTCGATGCGTTCCAGCCGGCGCAAGTGCTCCAGCACATCGCCGATCGCAGCGCGCCGCAGGCCACGCTCTTCATGGGCGTGCCCACCATGTATGGCCGCCTGCTCGCGCAAGCGCAGCTCAACCATGAAACGGTGCAAGGCATGCGCCTGTTCATCAGCGGCTCGGCGCCCTTGCTGCCCGCCGCCTTCGAAGCCTTCCAGGCGCGCACCGGCCACACCATCCTCGAGCGCTACGGCATGAGCGAGACCGGCATGCTGTGCTCCAACCCCTGCCGCAGCCGCGAAGGCACGCGCATGGCGGGCAGCGTTGGCAAGCCCCTGCCGGGTACCCAGCTGCGCATCGTCGATGACGAAGGTGCGGCGCTGGCCAAAGGCCAGACCGGCCATGTCGAAGTCCACGGACCCAACGTCTTCGTCGGCTACCTCGGCATGCCGGAGAAGACGGCCGAGGCCTTCACGCCCGACGGCTGGTTCCGCACCGGCGATGTCGGTCGCATCGACGACGATGGCCGCGTGCACCTGGTTGGCCGCGCCAAGGACCTCGTCATCACCGGCGGCCTCAACGTCTACCCGGCCGAGGTGGAAGGCCTGCTCGACCGCCTGCCCGGCGTGACCGAGTCCGCCGTCATTGGTGTGCCCCACCCCGACTTCGGCGAAGGCGTGGTGGCCGTGCTCACCACCCAGCCTGGCCACGTGCTCGACGAGGCCGAGGTGATCCGAGCCATGCGCGAGCAACTCTCGGCCTACAAGTGCCCCAAGCGCATCTTCGTGACCGACGAGCTGCCGCGCAACGCCATGGGCAAGGTGCAGAAGAACCTGCTGCGCCAACGGCATGCCGATGCGTTCGCCGATGAGGCTCAGCCGACACAAGCGCGCACCGGCTCCTGAAGCCAGGCCTGCCAAAATCCCCAGCACCGCCGCACCGGACCCTCGCCAAGAGAAGGGCCGGCGCCACCATGAGGAGAACAACTTGAACACCCCATCGCTGCAAGCACAGGTCAGCCCTGAAGAGTGGCAACTGCGCCTGGACCTCGCCGCCGCCTACCGCCTGGTGGCGCTGCACGGCTGGAGCGACCTGGTCTTCACCCACATCTCGGCGCGCATCCCCGGCCCCGAGCACCACTTCCTCATCAACCCCTACGGGCTGATGTTCGACGAGATCACCGCCTCCAGCCTCGTCAAGGTCGACCAGGACTGCAACAAGCTCTCTGACTCGCCCTTCCCCGTCAACCCGGCCGGCTTCACCATCCACAGCGCCATCCACGCCGTGCGCGAAGACGCGGGCTGCGTGCTGCACACCCACACGCGTGCCGGCGTGGGCGTCTCGGCCCAGCAGGCTGGCGTGCTGCCCATCTCTCAGCAAAGCACCTTCGTGCTGGCTTCGCTGGCCTATCACGACTACGAAGGCGTGGCCTTCCGCGAAGACGAGAAGCCGCGCCTGCAAGCCGACCTGGGCGACAAGAACTTCCTCATGCTGCGCAACCACGGCCTGCTCACCGTGGGCCGCACCATCGCCGACGCCTTCCTGCACATGTACATCTTCGAGAGCACCTGCCAGATTCAGCTGGCCGCGCAAAGCGGCGGTGTGCCACTGACCGAGGTCAACCCGCAAATCGTGCAAGGCGTGGCTCACGCCATGAAGGTGCAGACCGGCGGCATGGGCGGCGCCTTCGTGTGGCCCGCGCTGATCCGCAAGCTCGACCGCGTCGACACGGGCTGGCGCGCATGAACAAGGTCGCCATCCTGGCCGGCATGGTCGCCGGTTCGCTGCTGCTGGGCACGCTGGTGGTGGTCGGCGGCGATCGCATGAAGGCGCCGCCTCATCAGGACAGCCAGACCGCAGGCGCCGAACCCGCTCCTGGCTTGCCCTGGCAGATCGAGGCGCGCTCCGACGGCAGCAGCCGCGTCATGGGCCTGACGCTGTCCAGCGGGCCCGACGCCAGCACGCTGGCCGACGTGCGACGCCTCTTTGGCGCCGAAGTGCAGGTCGCCATCATCGCGGCGCCGGGTGAAGCCGGCTCGCTCGAAGCCTTCGTGGACCCGGCCCAGCTGGGCTTCGTCAGCGGCAAGCTCGTGGTCACGGCGAAACTCGAGAACGACGCGCTCAAAGGCCTGCGCGAACGCGCCCTCAAGAGCGACTTCATGGAGAGCGCCACGCGCAAGTACACGCTGTCGCCCGAAGACGAGGCCCTGGCCCTGAAGGCCCCGATCGCCTCCTTGAGTTTCATCCCGCAGGCGCGCCTGGACGTCGATGCGATCCTGGCCCGCTTCGGTCAACCGGCGCGCCGCGTGAAAAGCAACGGCCACCTGGAGCACTTCCTCTACCCCGACAAGGGACTGGACGTGATCCTCGACTCGGAGGGCAAGGAGCTGCTGCAGTACGTGGCCCCGGCGGCTTTCGAGCGACTGAACGCACCGCTGGCTGCCAGCCAGCCTCCGGCGCCCTGATCGGGGGTCAAACCCGCGTGTCAAACGGGCGTTCGGTCGCCCACCCTCGTGAGAAGCATCACGCCGCCTCGCTTGCCTGCCTGGCTGGCATCGCCACGCGAAGGCAGGCTTGCCTTATCGTCGCTTCATCACCCCGATGGAGACACCCGTGCAGGCACAGCCCCTCCTGTCGCCGACGTCCGCCGAGCCGGCGCCCCTGACCCACGCCCTGACCTGCTGGCAAGGCTGGCAAGACCTCACCGATCGGCTGGAGCCATTGCTCGCAGCCCCGTTTGATCAAGCCCAATTCGGGCCATCCATCGAAACCTGCGCACGCACGGTGCTCAACCTGTGCCAGCAAGACGCCGACGTCGCCATCGCCTTCATGGTGCACGACACCCCTGACAAGCTGCTGCGCTACGGTGTGCTGCATGCGGTGCACACGGCCATGCTGCTGGCCCTGGTCGCCCGTCGCCGCGACTGGAGCCCGACGCTGTCCTTCAGCGCCGTGCAAGCCGGCCTGACGATGAACCTGTCCATCACCGCGCTGCAATCGGCCCTGGCGCTGCAAACCGAGCCCCTGAGCCTGATCCAGCGCGCCGACATCCACGCCCACCCGCAAGCCAGCGTGCAGCGCCTGCGCGAACTGGGGGTCACCGACGAAGACTGGTTGCAGGCCGTGCTGCAGCACCACGAGCAGGCCGATGGCAAGGGCTACCCCGCCGGCATGACCCAGGTCAGCCTGCTGGCCGACGCCTTGCGCACCTGTGACGTCTACAGCGCCAAGATGGCGCCGCGCGTGGGCCGCAGCGTGATGCAGTCGCCCCAGGCTGCCACGCAGATCTTTCGCGAGCGCAGCGCCAACTACTTCGGCGCCACGCTGACGCGCGAGATGGGCCTGTACCCACCCGGCACCCTGGTGCATTTGTCCAGCGGTCAGGAGGCGGTGGCCGTGCGACGCGGCACGGACCTCGGCTTGCCCGTGGTCGTCATCCTGCAAGACACCGGCGACGGGCGGTGGGCCCCCCTGGCCCGCGTGCAGACCCACGACACCAACCTGGCCATCACCATGGTGCACGAGGCCAACGAGTGGGCGCACCGCCTGGACATGCGGCAGGTGCTGGCGCTTTGCTGAAACCCGCCGGCGAGAGCGGCCGTGTCACACCTGACGCCCTCAAGCCCTCAGCGTGACGTCAAGCCCGCCTTGATCTGCGCGATCTCGGCGTCCTTTTCTTCCCACAGGCCATTGATCCAGCGCTGCAGCACCGCGCGGTCGGCCGCCTGCCCCTGGTCGTTCACCAGCAGCTCCTTGGGGATCGGTCGCGTCTGAACCCGGACGATCACCTCCGGGATCCGGCCCGTCATCAGGTCCATGAAGGTCGGCACCCCGCCCGGGTACACGATGGTCACGTCCACCATGCCATCGAACAGCTCGCCCATGGTCTCCAGGGCCATGCCCACGCCACCCGTCTTGGGCTTGAGCAGGTGCCTGTAGGGCGACTTCTGCTGCGCGTGCTTGTCCGGCGTGTGGCGTGTGCCTTCCATGAAGCTGATCACCGAGGTCGGGATGACCTTGAATTTCTCGCAGGCCTTGCGCGCGGTCTCCAGGTCTTTCTGAGCCGAGGCGCCACCACGGCGTTTCATGAAGGGGAAATCGAGCGCCCACCAGGCCAGACCCATGATCGGCACGTAGATCAGCTCGTGCTTGATGAAGAACTTGAGCAGCGGGATCTTGCGGTTGAACACCCATTGCAGCACCAGGATGTCGACCCAACTCTGGTGGTTGCAGCTCACCAGGTACCAGCCGCGGTAACGCAGGCCATCGACGCCCGAGACCTGCCAGCGCGTGCGCCCCACCGCGTTCATCCAGAACTTGTTGACCCCGATCCAGCTCTCGGCGAAGGCGCTGAGCACCGCGTCGATCACGCGGCGCACGACCCGAAAGGGCAGCACCAGCTTGACCAGCGCCAGCGGCAGCAGGAAAGAGATGTGGAACAGCGTGTTGATCAGCAGCACCAGGCTGGCGAACAGGGCCTTGAGGGCATTCATGGGCAAAAGGGGCATCGAGCCCCTCGGTTGAAACACCCGAATTATGTGCACAGATGTGCAGCAATTCGCACGATGCTCCCTGTCGCCGGGCTGTCACACACACCTGTCAAGCTCGCCAGTTGCGTTGCCCACACCCGAAATCCGCCATGGACCAGCCCCTGCCCCCCCTCGACCCCGAACTGCTTCGCCGCCTGCAGGACGACATCCTCGACAGCTACGACGAGGAGCTGGAGCAAGAGCTCGACGACCGATTCATCGACCAGCAGGCCGGGCGCCCCAGCGAGCAGCAGGAACTGCGCCGCCTGTACTTCCGTGAGCTCTTTCGCCTGCAGGGCGAGCTGGTCAAGCTGCAGGACTGGGTGGTGCACACCGGCGAGCGCGTGGTGGTGCTCTTCGAAGGCCGCGACGCCGCAGGCAAGGGCGGCGCCATCAAGCGCATCACCCAGCGCCTGAACCCGCGCGTGTGCCGCGTGGCCGCCCTGCCCGCCCCCAACGACCGCGAAAAAACGCAGTGGTACTTCCAGCGCTACGTGGCCCACCTGCCCGCGGCAGGCGAGATCGTGCTGTTCGACCGCAGCTGGTACAACCGCGCCGGCGTCGAGCGCGTCATGGGTTTTTGCTCCGACGAAGACCTCGAAGAGTTCTTCCGCTCCGTGCCCGAGTTCGAAAAGATGCTGGTGCGCAGCGGCATCCGCGTCATCAAGTACTGGTTCTCCATCTCCGACGAAGAGCAGAGCGCGCGCTTCATTGCCCGCATCAACGACCCGCTCAAGCAGTGGAAGCTCAGCCCCATGGACCTGGAGAGCCGCCGCCGCTGGGAGGACTACACCCGCGCCAAAGAGGTGATGCTCGAGCGCACCCACATCCCCGAGGCGCCCTGGTGGGTGGTGCAGGCCGTCGACAAAAAGCGCGCCCGACTGAACTGCATCCACCACCTGCTGTCGCAGTTCGACTACCACGAGGTCGAGCACGAGCCGGTGCACCTGCCCCCGCGCGAGCGCCGCGAAGACTACATCCGCAACCCGGTGCCCGCCTCGATGCACGTGCCGGACGTTTACTGAGGGCCCACGGTGAACCCGCCTGGTTCACTTGGCCCGGGCACGCATTCGCCAAACGCGTTACGCTGGCGGGTTACACGCCTTTTGCGGAGCCCCCTGTGCTGAGCTGGTTCGAAACCCGAGTCGACCCGTACCCCGAGACGCCCCCCAGTCCCCCACCGAAAGGCTTCATGGCCTTCGTCTGGGCCGGCACCCAGGGCATGCGCCCATGGCTGCTGGCCATGACGCTGCTGACCGCCAGCATCGGCGCCTTCGAAGCCCTGCTCTTCAACATGATGGGCGGCATCGTCGAGCGGCTCTCGAACGTGCCGCCAGGCAAGTTCTGGGAGAACACCGAAGGCCACCTGCTGGCCCTGGCCGCGATCCTCATGGCCAGCCCGCTGATCGTCTGGCTGCACACCACGCTCAAGCACCAGACGCTGGCTGGCAACTTCCCCATGCGCCTGCGCTGGGTCTTTCACCGCCTGATGCTCAGCCAGAGTCTGAGCTTTTATCAGGACGAGTTCGCCGGCCGCGTGGCCGCCAAGGTCATGCAGACCGCGCTGGCCGTGCGCGACACCTGTTTCATCCTGGGTGACATCCTCGTCTTCGTCGTCATCTACTTCTTCACGATGACGGCCGTGGTCGGCGGCTTCGACCTGCTGCTGATGGCTCCCTTCCTGAGCTGGCTGGCGCTCTATGCCCTCGCCGTGCGCTGGTTCGTGCCGCGCCTGAGCCGCGCCGCGCGCAGCCAGGCCGACGCCCGCTCGCTGATGACTGGCCGCGTCACCGACGCCTACACCAACATCACCACCGTCAAGCTGTTCTCGCACGCCAACCGCGAGGCCGGCTACGCCCGCTCGGCCATGCAGGACTTCATGAAAACCGTGCACGGCCAAATGCGCCTGGTCACCGGCTTCGAGGTGGTCAACCACACGCTGAGCATGCTGCTGATCCTGTCGACCTCGGGCGTGGCCCTGTGGCTGTGGACGCAAGGTCAGGTGGGCATCGGCGGCGTGGCGGCGGCCACCGCCATGGCCCTGCGCCTGAACGGCATCTCGCACTGGATGATGTGGGAGATGGCTTCGCTGTTCGAGCACATCGGCACCGTGCAGGACGGCATCAACACGCTCTCCAAGCCCCACACCGTGCTCGACCGCCCCGGCGCACCCGCGCTGAAGGTGAGCCAAGGCGAGGTGCACTTCGACAACTTGCGCTTCAGCTACGGCGGCCAGCGCACCGTCATCGACGGCCTGAACCTGCGCATCCGCCCCGGCGAAAAAATCGGCCTGGTCGGCCGCTCCGGCGCGGGCAAGACCACCATCCTCAACCTGCTGCTGCGCTTCTACGACGTCGAGTCGGGCCGCGTGCTGATCGACGGGCAGGACATCTCGCAGGTGCAGCAAGACAGCGTGCGTGCACAGGTCGGCATGGTCACGCAGGACACCTCCCTGCTGCACCGCTCCGTGCGCGACAACATCCTCTACGGTCGGCCCGACGCCAGCGATGCCGACATGGTCCGCGCGGCCGAACGCGCCGAAGCGATCGACTTCATCCACACGCTGACCGACCCACACGGCCGTCACGGCTTCGAGGCCCACGTGGGCGAGCGCGGCGTCAAGCTCTCCGGCGGGCAACGTCAGCGCATCGCCATCGCCCGCGTCATGCTCAAGGACGCGCCCATCCTGCTGCTCGACGAGGCCACCAGCGCGCTCGACTCCGAGGTCGAGGCCGCCATCCAGGGCAGCCTCTACAAACTCATGGAGGGCAAGACCGTGGTGGCCGTGGCGCACCGCCTGTCCACCATCGCGGCCATGGACCGCCTCATCGTCATGGACCAAGGCCGCATCGTCGAAGAGGGCGACCACGCCTCGCTGCTGGCCAAGGGCGGCTTGTATGCGCGCCTTTGGGCCCACCAAAGTGGTGGCTTCCTCATCGAAGAGGACGACGGCGAACCTGCCCCCCTCGCGGCGGGCGCAGTCTGATCACCAAGGCAAAGGCTCACCGGTGTGGTCCAGGAACCCGCCCGTGTGCCCGGTACCCAGGCCGTCGATGACCGCCAGCAAGCGCTCGGCCGCCTCGGCTGGCGAGCGCACCGTCAGGCCTGTGTGCGAGAAGGGCTGCGACAGCGCCGTGTCGACCGTGCCCGGGTGCAGGGCCACGCAAATGGCCTGCGGGTGGCTTCGAGCGAGCTCGATGGCTGCCGTGCGCACGAACTGGTTGAGCGCGGCCTTGGCAGCGCGGTAGCCCCACCAACCTCCCAGCCGGTTGTCACCGATGCTGCCCACCTTGGCAGACAAGGTCGCGAACACCGCTCGCTGCTGCCTGGGCAACAGCGGCAGGAAGTGCTTCATCAGCAGCGCGGGCCCGGTGGCGTTGACCGCGAACTGGTGGGCCAGGTGAGCCGGATCGAGTTGGCGCCAGCTCTTCTCGGGCATCCAGCCATTGCCATGCAACCAACCGGTCGCATCGATCACCAAGTCCAGCGATCGACCGGTTTCATGCAGGCGTGCCTGCACCGCCTGGGCGCACACCCGCAGCGAGGCTTCGTCCAGCAAGTCGAGCGCTGGCGTTGATTGGCGCGACAAGGCCATGACCTCGGCCTGAGGCCAACGCTGCGCCGCCGCTTCCACAAAGGCCCGCCCCAGCCCACCGCTGGCTCCGATGACGAGCACCAACCCGCGCGGATCGGCGGCGCTGCTCATGCCGACCTCGGCAGGCTCACGCCTTCTGCGATGGCCACGGTCGCCAAAGCCTCCTCCATCATGGCCCGGGCATGGCCAGCGATGCGGTAGAGGTAAGCGTGCAGGGCCACGTCCGCCGGTTGGCGGCTCTCGCAATCGGCGCTGTAGGTCTCGAACTGCCCCAGCAAGGTGATGAGTTCGGCCAGGTGCTTGGGGCATTCGCAGGCCACCTTCGGCATCTGGGCAATCAGCGTGACCAGGTCAGCGCTGTCAAAACGCGGCGCGGGCGCCGGGTCAGGCAAGGCTTGCAGGGCCTGGCCCACGCTGAACCACCCTCGCACCGCCTCCAGGACGGTCTGCCTGAATTCATCAGGGTGCAGCGGCGAGCGCCGCAAAACCGCCGCCCGGGCCCGCAAGGCCTCGAGCACCTGAGAGTTGGCAAAACCGTGGATGACGATCATCTGCCTGGCGCCCACGTGCCGCATCAGCCGCCCCAGCCAGTCCACCGACTCCATGTGAACCGAGCCCAGGTCCGCCAGGATCAGGTCGGCCCTCATTTGCTGAGCGGCCATCTCCGAAGCCGCGCTCTCGTCCAACGCACCGATCACCCGCACGCCCTGCAGGCCACGCAGGGACTCCGTCCAGCGGGCGCCCGCGCCATGCCCCACCAACAGCAGCCGCACCTCCTCGGCGCTGGCCGAGCCAGGTGAGCGCACAGGCGTCATGACCTGACCTGTCGTCACGGCTGCCTCGGCTTGCTCGGCCTCGCTGGCCAGGTCTTGCAGCTGATGGGTTTCCAGCCTGGCCAACATGCTGATGGCGTGGCCCTTGTTCACCATTTGCTTGATCAACACCAAGCGCCGGACATCCTGGCTGGAATACAGTCGGTGTCCGGAGGGCGCCTGAGAGGGCCCCACCACGCTGTAGCGTCGCTCCCACACGCGCAAAGTGGCCACCGGGATGTTCACCATCCTGGCAGCCGCACTGCTGCGATAACGTGGCAACGTTGCGTCGCCGAGATCTTGTGCTTCAGCCATTTCTAGACTCCGGTCAGTTGAATCAGGTTTGACCCCAACGAAGCTGATTTGACCTCAGACAGGCCAGCACAAACCGGACAAAAATACGTCAAAGGCAGTTCAACGCCTTTTCTTTTCCCCCACCACGGAGAACCCACCATGACCAGTCGCCGTCAATTCATCATGACCATCGTCCCGGCCGCAGCCGCCCTGGGCGCTGTCACCGGCATGACCAGTGCCCACGCCCAGGCCGCCAAGGTCGATGAAAAGGACCCCGCCGCCGTGGGCCTTGGCTACAAGCACGACGCCACCAAGGTCGACGCCAAGAAGTACCCGCAGTACAAGGCCGGCAACAACTGCGCCAACTGCCAGTTCTACCAAGGCAAGGACGCCTGGGGCGTTTGCCCGCTGCTGGGCGGCAAGCAAGTCAACGGCAAGGGCTGGTGCCAGGCCTGGGCCAAGAAGGCCTGAGGCTCGGTGTTGCGATGGCCGGCCGGCCCCACACCGGCTGGTGAGTCGCAACCAGCAACGACGCCAAAGCAAAAGCCCGTCAGGCTCACGCCGGACGGGCTTTTTCAATGGTGCTGGAGCGGGCGTGGCCAAAGCCACGCTGCGTCATGCCGTCAAACGGCTCAAGCTTGCAGTGGCGTGATGCCGGCAATCGCCCATTCGCGGCCGCCATCGAGCGGTTTGACCAGGTGCCACAGTTCATTGAACGGCTCGGCGCCCTGGCCCACTTCCTCACGGATCAGGCCGCTGAAGCGCACCGAAGCCACCCACTGGCCATTTTCCTGGGCCGTGTCCACCAACTCGGCATCGAGCTGCATGACATCGGTCTGCTGGGCGGACTGGCCACGCTCTTGCAAGTCCAGGCGCAGCGATGCGAACAGCTCCGGCGTGGTGAACTTGCGCAGGTCGTCGAGGTTGGCCTCGTCGTTGGCGGCTTGCAGGCGGATGAAGATCATCTTGGCGATGCGGGTGAAGCCATCGGCGTCAAAGCCTTCAGGGCGGGCGGAGGCTGCAGCCGCGCCGAAGCCGGCAGCCGAGGCGCCGTTCGCCTGGCCACCGCCGAACACCCCATGCGCCTCACGCGCCATGGACGAGCCCATGGCCTGCTGCGAACCGGCCAGACCAGCCGAAGCAGGTGTCCCCTGGAAGGGCGCGCCCGCACCCGCCAGTTGCGGACCGGCCGGCTGCGCACCGCGCATGCGGCGCACGACCCAGGCGATGGCAACCATGGCCACCACGCCCAGCAGGGCCATCATCATGAAATTGGCAAGCTCTTCACCAAAGCCGAGGTGGCTGGCCAAAGCGGCCAGACCCAAACCTGCGGCCAGGCCGGCGATCGGGCCCATCCAGGAGCGCTTGGCGGGCTGGGCTGCGGCGGGAGCTGCGGCGTTGGCCGGTGCGGCCTGAGCCGGCTTGCCGGCCTGGTTGGGCGTGGCGTTTTGCGCCGGCGGCGAGCTGTCGGCCTGCTTGGCGGGCATCTGACGCTGCATGCCGGAGGCACGGCCGCTGCCCAGGCGCTTGGCCTCGGACTCGATCGGGGCCACCGACAAGGTGACGCCGGCCAGGGCGACGGCGAAAGAAGCAAAGACACTGGTGATGCGCTGACGGATCATCGTTGGAAAGCCCCTTTCTTGGGCGAATCGGACACGTGAACATTGTGCGGCGCAGGCCCACCGCACGCACGGGCCACAGGGCCTTGAAACATCGGCTTTACAAAAAACAACCCACTCACCCTGGGCAGGCATCGCGGTTTCGGTCATCCAACCAGTCAAGCGGACACGGTGAGCTCCTGACAAGACCCCGCCTGGCCTGGGGGATCCTCACGCCCGCCCAGCGCCCACCCAGGCGACAATGTCGGGTTGTCTGCCGACGCCCCACCCGCGTCACCCCCATGCCCCAACTGACCGTCGCCCCGCCCTCACCTCAGGCCAAACCGCTGAGCAGCTACAAGCCCTTCTGGGCCAAGCGCTTCGGTCCGGCCAAATTCCTGCCCACCAACCGCGCTGAAATGGAGGCGCTGGGCTGGGACAGCTGCGACATCGTCATCGTCTCGGGTGACGCTTACGTGGACCACCCCAGCTTCGGCATGGCCGTCATCGGCCGCATGCTCGAGAACCAGGGCTTTCGCGTGGGCATCATCGCCCAGCCCGACTGGACCAGCGCCGAGCCCTTCAAGGCGCTGGGCAAGCCCAACCTTTTCTGGGGCGTGACGGCCGGCAACATGGACTCGATGATCAACCGCTACACGGCTGATCGCAAACTGCGCAGCGACGACGCCTACACCCCCGGCGGCGTCGGCGGCAAGCGCCCCGACCGCGCCGCCACGGTCTACTCGCAACGCTGCCGCGAGGCCTTCCCAGGTGTGCCGGTGGTGCTGGGCGGCATCGAGGCCTCGCTGCGTCGCATCGCGCATTACGACTACTGGTCCGACAAGGTGCGCCGCAGCGTGCTCACCGACAGCAAGGCCGACCTGCTGCTGTACGGCAACGCCGAGCGAGCCATCGTCGAGGTGGCGCACCGCCTGGCCGCGCGCGAGCCCATCGAGCAGATCACCGACGTGCGCGGCACCGCCTTCATCCGCCGCCGCAACGACCCGACGGCCCAGGGCTGGTTCGAGCTCGACTCCACCGAGGTCGACCGCCCAGGCCGCATCGACCAGCACATCAACCCCTACATGGGCATGTCCGAGGCGGCGGCTGAACAGGGCCAAAGCTGCGCGCTGGAAGACGCCGGGGCATTTGACCCGCTCAAGCCCAGCGGCAAAGGCAATCGGCTGGGCAGCGAAGTCAAACCGATCAAGCTCGTGCCGAATCCGGCGCTCAAGCGAAAGGCAGCCCCGATCGATGCAGCGTTGACAGCCGTCGCCACCGCCGAGGTCGCCGCTGAAAACGCGGCGCCGGTACATGCCCACGCCCACGAAGACGCCGACGAGCTGGAAGCGCCCGCGACCAGCCACCACGACGCCAACGCCAACCGCAGCGGCAAGTTCGTGCTGCCCCCACGTGATCGCACCGTCATCCGCCTGCCTTCCTTCGAAGCCGTGTCGCAAGACGCCGTGCTCTACGCCCACGCCAACCGCGTGCTGCACCTGGAGACCAACCCCGGCAACGCGCGCGCCCTGGTGCAGCGCCACGGCGAAGGCCCCGGCGCCCGCGAGGTCTGGATCAACCCGCCGCCCATCCCGCTGACCACACCCGAGATGGACCTGGTGTTCGACCTGCCCTACGCGCGCGCGCCCCACCCCGGTTATGGCGACGACAAAATCCCCGCGTGGGACATGATCCGCTTCAGCGTGAACATCATGCGCGGCTGCTTCGGCGGCTGCACCTTCTGCTCCATCACCGAGCACGAAGGCCGCATCATCCAGAGCCGCTCCGAAGGCTCGGTGCTGCGCGAGATCGAGGCCATCCGCGACCAGGTCAAGGGCTTCACCGGCGTCATATCCGACCTGGGTGGCCCCACGGCCAACATGTACCGCATCGGCTGCAAGTCGCCCGTCATCGAGGCCGCCTGCCGCAAGCCCTCGTGCGTCTACCCGGACATCTGCCCCAACCTCAACACCGACCACGGCCCGCTGATCCGCATGTACCGCCGTGCGCGCGCCCTGCCCGGCATCAAGAAGATCCTGATCGGCTCGGGGCTTCGGTATGACCTGGCCGTGCGCTCACCGGAGTACATCAAAGAGCTGGTGACCCACCACGTCGGCGGCTACCTCAAGATCGCGCCCGAGCACACCGAACAAGGGCCGCTGTCGAAGATGATGAAGCCCGGCATGGGCGCGTACGACCGCTTCAAGGAGCTGTTCGAAAAGTTCAGCGCCGAGGCCGGCAAGAAGCAGTACCTGATCCCCTACTTCATCGCGGCCCACCCGGGCACCACCGACGAAGACATGATGAGCCTGGCCATCTGGCTCAAGCGCAACGGCTTCAAGGCCGACCAGGTGCAGACCTTCTACCCCAGCCCCATGGCCACGGCCACCGCCATGTACCACTCGGGGCTCAACACGCTCAAAGGCATCAGCCGCGATGCCCGCAAGGGCGAGCGCGTGGACATCGTCAAGGGCGAGAAGCGCCGTCGCCTGCACAAGGCCTTCCTGCGCTACCACGACCCCAACAACTGGCCGCTGCTGCGCGAAGCCCTGATGGCCATGGGCCGCCGCGACCTGATCGGCAACGGGCCGCACCACCTGATCCCGACCTACCAGCCGGCCACCGACGGTACGTACGAAAGCGCTCGCCGCAAGAACTCGACCAAGGCCGGCACCAAGACCTCGGTGGTGACGGTGGGGCGCGTGGCGCGCGGCGGGTCGAACGAGCCTGCGCCTTCGCGACGCGGGGGCAAGCAGGCGGAACATGACCCGCGGGACCTGCCGCAGGTCAGCTCGCGCAGGCCCAAACCAGGCCAGGTGCTCACGCAGCACACCGGGCTGCCGCCACGGGCTGGCACCGGGCCTGCGCGCAAAAAGCCCAAACCGCGCTGAGGGCAACCAGAACCAGCACCACAGCCCTGGCTCAGGGTGTGAGCGCGCCCCAGCCCCAGACCACGGCCAAGCTCAAAGCGAAAGCGGCACCGATGCCCGTCGCGTAACGCGCGCCCCCTGCCGCCCAGGCAGCGATGGTGCGCGTGCCGGCGTTCACGCTGACGGCCACCAGAGTGCCATGCAGCAGCTCGTCGGCAGACAGCCCGCCACCATCGCGCATGCCCCACAGCGCAGCCACGGGCGCGTGCGCATCGGCAATGGCCGCGATCGCCACCCCGATCAACAAGCCCGTGTCGCTCCAGGCATGGGCCCATTGCACCAGCAGCGCCCCGAGCACCAGCAAGCCGCTGACCTGCAGCGCCTCTTTCAAGCGCAGCACTGGCCCGTCCATGCTCGCCTGCACCAACGCGCCCCCCGACTGGCGTCGCCAAAGAGCCAGCCCGATCACACAAGGCACCGCAGTCCCCATCAGCGCCAGGCTTGCCATCTCGAACACATGATTCGGCGCCAGCACCGCGCCGATCAACCAGGCCTGCAACCAGGTCGCCGCCGTGGACAGCACCCCGCCACACCATGCCAGCCTGAGCGGCACCTCGCCGCTGCGCACCTGGCTGCCCAGGGCGCTGATGGTGGCCGTGCTGGAGACGAAGCCGCCCAGCAGTCCCGCCATCGGCACCCCCGCGCGCGGCCCCAACAGCCGCTGAGCCAGGTGCGATGCGGCCTGCATCGTCAGGATCACCACCACCAGCATGAGCACCCGCCGAGGCGAGAGGTGCCCCAGCCAGCGGATCGGCTCTGCGGGCAACAGGGGCAGCAACACCAACGCCAGCGCAGACAGCAGCAAGCCATCGTGCAACTCGGCTTCGCTGAGCCAGTCGGTCGCGAAACGGTGCAGGCGCGCCTTCAGGGCGAGCACCCCGGCCAGCACCACCGCCAACGCAGCCGCCAGTTCGGGCTGCGGTACCGCCAGCATCCCGATGAGCGTCGTCGCGATCAAGGCCAACTCCGTGGTCAAGCCAGGGTCGTCGGAGCGCGAACGCCAGTAGGACAGACCCGCCAACCCGGACACCGCCACCAGCACCACCGCAGCCACCACCGGCGACAGCACCTGCCCGACCGCCCCGACCAAAGCCGCAACCACGAAGGTGCGCAAACCGGCCGAGTGCCGATCAGCACCCTGCCCCTTGCGGCGCTCGCGCTCGACACCGATCAGCAACCCCGCCCCCAGGGCCACGATCAACCCTGTCTGCACGCCCGACAACGATTCGAGCCCCACCATGCCTTGCCCAGTCCTTTCTCGTGGCCAGCCAACCCACAAACCTCGGGTCCGCCCTGAGTCCAAGTATCCGACGAAGGCATGTCCGCGCCCCGGAAGCACCCTTGCGCTGCCTTAAACTTCACGTTTTACCAGCGCCGCTGTTCATGAACGCCCCTGCCGCCAACGCTTCCGCCTTGTTCGACCTCAAGAGCGCTTCGCTGACGCTGGAAGCCTTCCTGCTGAAAACCGGCAACCTGACGACGCTGGCCCAAGCCCTGCAAGACCGCTTTGGCGCCACGCCCGACCTCTTCGACGGCGAGCCCCTGGTCATCGACCTGACCCACCTGGCCAGCCTCGATGTCGCCATCGACTTCCCGGCCCTGATCAAACTGCTGGGCCAATACAAACTCAAGCCGATCGCCGTGCGCGGCGCCACCCGCAAGCAGGGCGAAGCCGCACGGGCCGCAGGCCTGGTCGAAGCGCCCGACAGCGTGGCCTCGCCCGCCCGCGTCGAAACCATCGAGGTGGTGCGAGAAGTCGTCCGCGAAGTGCGCGTCGAAGTGCCCGTTGAAGTCGAAGTGCCGGTGGCCGCCAGCACCGTGGTGCTCGACAAGCCGCTGCGCTCGGGCCAGCAGTTCTACGCCAAAGGCGGCGACCTGGTCATCACGGCGGTCGTCAACCACGGCGCCGAGGTCATCGCCGACGGCAGCATCCACGTGTATGCGCCCCTGCGCGGCAAGGCCATCGCCGGCGCCAAGGGCAACGCCCAGGCGCGCATCTTCGCCACCGTGATGGAGCCCGAGCTGCTGTCCATCGCCGGCACCTACCGCACCACCGACAACCCGCTGCCCGACAACGTGCGCGGCAAATCGGCGCAGATCCGCCTCGACGGCGACCGCCTGGTGTTCGAACCGATTTCTACCTGATCCACTGAAAGGACCGCCCTCCCATGGCCAAGATCATCGTCGTGACCTCCGGCAAAGGGGGCGTTGGCAAGACGACCACCAGCGCCTCCTTCGCCTCGGGCCTGGCCCTGCGCGGCCACAAGACGGCCGTCATCGACTTCGACGTCGGCCTGCGCAACCTCGACCTGATCATGGGTTGCGAGCGCCGCGTGGTCTACGACCTCATCAACGTCATCCACGGCGAGGCCAACCTCAACCAGGCCCTCATCAAGGACAAGCAGTGCGAGAACCTGTTCATCCTGGCCGCCTCGCAAACGCGTGACAAGGAAGCCCTGACGCAAGAAGGCGTCGAGAAGGTCCTCAAGGACCTGGGTGACATGGGCTTCGAGTACGTCGTCTGCGACTCGCCCGCCGGCATCGAAACCGGTGCGCTCATGGCCATGCACTTCGCCGACGAGGCCGTGGTGGTGACCAACCCCGAGGTCTCCTCGGTTCGCGACTCCGACCGCATCCTGGGCATGCTCAGCAGCAAGACCAAGCGCGCGCAAGAAGGCGGCGAGCCCATCAAGGAGCACCTGCTGATCACCCGCTACAACCCCAACCGGGTCGAAGGCGGGCAGATGCTGTCCCTGGACGACGTCTATGACATCCTCAAGGTCAAGCTGATCGGAGTGATCCCCGAATCGGAGACCGTGCTCAACGCCTCCAACCAGGGCATCCCGACCATCCACATGAAGGGCACCGACGTCGCCGAGGCCTACAGCGACGTCATCGACCGATTCCTGGGCCAGGACAAGCCCCTGCGCTTCATCGACGCCGAGAAGCCCGGGTTCTTCAAGCGCCTGTTCGGAGGCAAGTGAACGCCATGGGATTCCTCTCCTTCTTCCTCGGTGAAAAGAAGCAGACGGCCTCGGTCGCCAAGGAGCGCTTGCAGCTCATCCTGGCGCACGAGCGCAACGGCCGCAGCCACAGCCCCAGCTACCTGCCCGACCTGCAAAAGGAACTGGTGGCCGTGATTTCCAAGTACGTCTCCATCAACCCGGACGACATCAAGGTGGCCATGGAACGCCAGGGCGACCTCGAGGTGCTGGAAGTCAAGATCGAGCTGCCCGAAGCCGGGCGCTGAGCGGCCCGCGCCGCCTGCCCTCGCGACCGCGAAGGCGACTGCGGCCGCCCACGACAAGCTGCCCGCCAGGCGCCCCCAAACCGAAGCCGGCCTGTCTCGCCAGAGAGACGGCCGGCTTCGCGCTTGTTGCAGTGCACAATGCCAACCAGGCAACCATTTTGCGAGGGGCAGGTCACCATGCGCTACGTCGTTTTCAACCAGAAGGGTGGCGTCGGCAAGTCGACGATCGCCTGCAACCTGGCCGCCATCAGCGCAGCCGAAGGCCTGCGCACGCTGTTGGTCGACCTGGACCCGCAGGGCAACTCCAGCCACTACCTGCAAGGCGCGCCCGCCGAGGACGCCAGCCGCAGCGCCGCCGCCTTCTTCGAGCAAACCCTGCGCTTCACGGCCAAGCCCAGCGACATCCACGACCACATCGTCGCCACGCCCTGGGAAAACCTCGACCTGCTGCCCTCGCACCCCTCGCTGGACGAGTTGCACGCCAAACTCGAGTCCCGATACAAAATCTACAAGCTCAGGGACGCGCTGGAGGAAATCGGCCAGACGTACGACAGAATTTACGTCGATACCCCGCCCGCCTTGAATTTCTACACGCGCTCGGCTCTGATTGCGGCGCAAGGTTGCCTGATTCCCTTTGATTGCGATGACTTTTCGCGCCGGGCGCTGTACACCCTGCTGGACAACGTCCAGGAAATTCGCGCCGACCACAACGAGGAGCTGAAGGTTTCCGGCATCGTGGTCAACCAATTTCAACCAAGGGCCACGCTGCCCCAAAAACTGGTCCAGGAATTGATCGACGAAGGCCTGCCCGTGCTGCAACCCTACCTGAGCGCCTCGGTCAAAATCAAAGAATCCCATCAATTGTCACGGCCGATGATCCACCTGGATGCGCGCCACAAACTCAGTCAGGAGCTGGTGGCACTGCACCAGCAACTCAAACCCTGAAAATCACACGTTGCCTGAGGGTGTTGCAACAGGGGCCTCGGTCGCTTTGCGATTCAGCAAATGAGCGATGCGGGGCTCGATGTGTCGATTGACCCACACCCCAACGGCCAACGAGACGACCAGGCACAGCAGAACGCTGACGATGTGCCCTGCAGCGCCGGCCAAACCGCACGCCTGCACGATGCGACAACCAGCGCTGACCACGCCGATGTGAAACAAAAAAGTGGCGTAAGAGGCGTCAGAGCCTCTTCTCACGATCGCAGCCAACCAGCGTTGAACACCCTGGTAGCTGAACGATCGGACGGCAAGGATCAAGCCACAAAAGGCCAGCCCGAACGTCAATTCCTCGGTCACTTTGTCAATGAGGCCCTCCTGCCTGGTCACCAGGGCCACGACAAACCAGGCGCCAGCCCACAGGAACGCAACATCCCGCCGAACTTCCACGCCCCCCAGGAACTGGCCGAGCACGACCCCGAACCAGAAAATCAGCAGCCATTGAGAACCCAGGAACGACAACAACCAGATTTCACTGCCGGCGCCGAGCACATGAATCGCGGGCCAGAACCACAAAAAGCCCCCAAGCAGGAGTCGGCTGCACATGGACAGAGCCACCAGCCCGTAGGCCAGGATCTCGTACTGGAGCACCCAGGCCGGATAAACAATCGGCGCGCCCGTTCCACCGACTTCACTGGGGTTTTGGGGCAACAGCAGCAGGGTCTTGATCACGCCTGAAGCATCGTCAAAAGGCAGGGAGCCGACGACCAAGATCGTCGCCACGCACATGACGCCCAGCGCCAGCCAGTAAAGCGGGAAGATTTTCTTGGCTCGCTTGAGCAGGAAATCCGCGGCCAGCGCGCTGCCTGAGGTGCGCCGCAGGTACAGCGTCGACATGAGGTAGCCACTGAGCACAAAAAACAGCGGCATTCGGATGTGCTCGACCTCGAACAGCCAATCGTGCCATTGCGGCCCGAAATACCTGGGCATGGAGGCCGTTTTGGATGCGTGAAAGACCACCACCATGAGGCAGGCAATCAGTCGGATGGCATCCAGCCCCAGACTTCGTTTGAACATGCTGACCCACCTGAAACTTTTTTGATTGATGTCGGGTGCAGGCGTGACCCTGCCCCATCTCGCGATATTGCCATCCCTTGGGGGATTCGCGATCGATACCATGTAAGCCAAAGATACCTGTTCATGAGGGCGTAAGAATCAACGTTCAGTGCCCTGCCCCCCCGGTGCGGGGCGACACACCAGTGGGGCCGCACCCAATCAGGCAATACCCTCCCCACAACGGCTTCAAGTCGGCGGATCCGAGCGCGCACCCAAAGCGCGTTTACAACACAAAAACCGTTAAAACCACACGCTTTCTCAACTTTTGTCATTTAAGCTGTTGACTCTGTAAGAATGTGTGAAGCCATGAGGAAGCATGCAACCTCATCGGCTGCCCAGGTTCCACGCGGGTTGCTGTTTGCCTGGGAATCCCCGGTGCAGCGGGTTCGTCACCGGTCTTGAGAGGTGTTGTTCATGTCCAGGCCCACTGTCAGGCTCGACCGTCCCTACAGTCACCAGATCTCCGACACGCAGCTGCTGCCGTTCACCATCCGACTGGCCAATGGCCAGGACGACATTGAAAAGGTCTGCTTGCAGCGCGCCCAGGCATACGGGCGCCACCAGCCCGACCTTGTGACCCGGCTGACGCTATCAAAGCCCGAACCCGAAGACCTGCGCGAAGACGTCCTGATCTTGATGGCCGAGTCCAAGGACAGTGGTGAGGTTGTGGGTGCGCTGCGCTTGCAGACCAACCTCAACCAGCCGCTGCGCTTCGAGACCGAACTCGCGCTGCCAGAACGCTTCCGGGGCAAGCACTTGCTGGAAGCTGGCCGCATGACGGTGCGCAACGGCCCCGAAGGCCGGATGGTGCTGCCAGCCCTGGTCAAAGCCGCTTTCGAGATCAGCCACCGGGTGGGCATTGATTACTCGCTGCTGATTGGTCGCTCGCCGATCGATCGCATGTATCACGCCATGCAGTTTCAGGACGTGTTCGGCGGCGAAAAGGTCGTCACCTCCGCGCAACCGGGTGTGCCAGTCACGCTGTTCTACATGGACATCACCCAGGCCGATGCGCGCTGGATTGCCGCAGCCTGCCCGCTCTACGGCTTCATGGCCGAAACCCTGCATCCAGACATCGACATCGACTTTGAGCGGGCCGAGCGCAAATTTTGTGTGCCCCTGTCCGTCGTGGACCAGCCCGAGTTCAGCGAATCCCTGAGCTGACCCTTTTGACCTTGGTCAGGAGCGGCCCAAGATCGGGCCAATTTGCGACAGTTTGACCACAAACCGACCAACTGCGAGAAAAAGGCGTCGGTTTGGCCCAGTGATGCCCGCATTGCACCACTTGAAAAGGGGAATAATGGGGCCCCAATCGCCTCCCCCATTTTGGGGGTAGGCTCAACACCACCCAGCGCAGAGGTGATATGGGGCCCGTCAGAGCAACCATGCAGAACATGTTGCGCACCCTGGGTAACCGAGGGTTTTCGAACGCCTCCCTGGAAACCGAATTCCAGGTGGCTTATCGCTCCTACGGCACGCGTTTCCTGTTCGTGTCCTCGACGGTGGCGGCGGTTTATTTCCTGGTCTTTTTCAGCTTCGACTTGCTGACCGGCCACCGCCAGGTGACCGACCAGGTGCAACTGGGCCGCCTGGGCTTGTCATGCGGCCTCCTGTTGTTCGGCTCTGCCACCCGGCTGAACAAGTCCTTTTTCACCCGCCATTACACGGCCGCTTTCGTTGCCATCGTCAGCCTGGTCTGCCTGCTGAGCAACATGATCATCACCACCGGTCATTGGCAGGACGACCCGATGAGCCTGCTGTGGGGCCTGACATCTGCCACGGTGTTCGCCACGGTGATGGTGTACGGCTTTGCCCGACTGACCGCAGGCCCGACCCTCCTGATCGCGTCGGGCATCGGCTTGCTGGCCCTGGCGTTCGCTTACCAACAGCCCCAGGCTCACGGCACAGGCTTTCAACGCATGGTGGTGCACCTGGTCGCGGCCAATGCGCTGGGCTACTGCCTCTACCGTTTTTCGCTGGCCCGTGAGCGCAAGCTGTTCCTGCAGTCCAAACGCAAGAACCACATCGCCGAGTTGCGTCGCACCAAAGAGCAGGCGGAGTCCGCCAGCCGGGCCAAGACGGCCTTTCTGGCCAACATGAGCCACGAGATCCGCACCCCGATGAATGGGGTCATCGGCGCGCTGAGCATGCTCAACGATGAACACTTGTCGGAACGCGATCGCCTGTTCGTCAAATCGGCACGAGACTCCGCTCGCAACCTGATGCACCTGCTCAACGAGATCCTGGATTACTCCAAACTCGATGCGCACAAGGTTCGCCTGTCCCCGACGCCATTCGATCCGCTGAGCCTGATCAGCAGCGTCGCGCACGCCTTCCAGGCCACCGCCGAACAAAAGGGCATCGGCATCCGCCGCGACTGCCACCACGTGCCTGCCGACATCCGCAGCCTGACCGGCGACGAAGGCAAGATGCGCCAGGTCTTGCTCAACCTCGTGAGCAACGCCGTCAAGTTCACGCAGTGCGGCGAAGTGCTGCTGAGCCTGTCGGTGCGCAAACTCGGCTCCGAGATGGCACGCGTCACGCTGGACGTGTCCGACACCGGCGTGGGCATCCCGCCCGACTCGATCGACAAGCTCTTTCAGCCCTTCTACCAGGTCGAGTCCGGCAGCAACCGCAGCTATGGCGGCACGGGCCTGGGCCTGGCGATCTGCAAGCAGATCGTGGACGAGATGGGCGGCGAGATCACCGTGCGCAGCGTGCTGGGCATTGGCACGACCTTCGAGATCACGGTGGACATGCCCTACAGCACCGAGGCCTTGAGCGAAGCCGAACGACTGCAAGGCAGCGAGGGTTTTGCCGACACGCAACCTCCAGCACTGGCCGAGCTGCGACTGCAGGGCGAGGTGCTGCTGGTCGAGGACAACGAAGTCAACGCCTTCATCGCGACGATGACGCTGGAGAGCCTGGGGGTGAGCTGTCAGCACGCCCGCAACGGCGAGGATGCCCTGGCCCTGTTCGGTCAAAACGCTTTCGACGTGGTGCTGATGGACTGCGAAATGCCGGTGATGGATGGCTATGAGGCCGCACGCCGCATCAGGCAGATGGAGGCCGCAGACACCGCGCGCGAGCGCACACCGGTCATCGCGCTGACGGCGCACGCCCTCAGCGGCGACCGAGAGGTCTGTCTGGCCAATGGCATGGACGACTACCTCACCAAGCCTTTCGACCGCGAGGCCCTGGCCTTGCTGCTGTCGCGCTGGTTGCCGGTGGCGACCAACGCCTGAAGCCGCGTCGCTCAGTGCCTGGACACGGCCGCCACCCCTCGGCGGAACTGCTGCGGCGTCATGCCAGACCAGGTGCGAAATGCCCGAGTGAACACGCTCTGGTCGGTGTAGCCCAAAAGCAGTGCGATCTCCATCAGGGACAGCGCTCGATCAGACAGGTACTGACGCGCCATGTCAAACCTGATCTGGTTGAGTTCAGCCTTGAATCGGATGCCTCGCTCGTGCATCTGGCGGTAAAGGGTTCGCTCGCCCACACCCATGCGACGGGCCACGGCAGCGAAGTCCAACTCCCCTTCGTGCAGGCAGTGCAGGATGTGATGGCGCAACTGCGGCAGCAAGGGGTCCCTCGCCTGCATCGAAGACAGGATTTGTTCGGCTTGGTGCTCCAGTTGCTCAGCCAGGTCCGCGTCACGGTGGATGTTGAGCCGATCCAGCAAGCTCAGCGGCCAGCGCAAGCTGAGCACAGGGGCCATGAAGTGCACGGGACACTGGAAGTACCGCCTGTGTGCATCGCCGTGCGGGGGCTCGGCTTGGGGAAAGGTCACGCCCGTCGGGTTGATGCCCGCTGGCGAAGCATGGGTGCGGACCAGGTTCACGATGCCCCCCCAGGAACAGCTCGTCAGAGACCAGGGGCGCCGGGTTTTGCTCGTGGCCGAACCAGCGCATCACGAGCTCGCTGCCTTCGACCATCAAGTTGAACTCGATGACGTTGTGCAGCAGGCCTTGAAAGCGACAGTAGCGGGTCAGCGCCTGCATGATGTTGTCGCTGTGCACGGCCAGGTAGCCCAGCGTGCCGACGTGCCTGGGTTGCACGATGCTGGCGACCTCCAGGCCCACCGATGGCGAGCCAGCAAGTTTCTGCAAAGAGGCCAGCAGACCGAACCAGACTTCGATGGGCATGCGAGGCGCCTCGCACAAGGCGATCAGGCGGGCCTGGAGTTCCGGCTCCACCATCCCGCGTGAGCGCATGAAATCCAGCAGGAGGGCCGCTCCGGTGCTGGATGTGTGGATGCGTGGGACGTTCATGAGCGCAACTGCTGGATGACTGTGAGGTGGCGCAGGCTACTGCCAAACATCATCCCGGATCAATGCATGCCGCACCGGAACCCGCCCCCGTGTTCAAGTGGAGAGGTGTGCGGAAGTCACAAAACAGACAAGGCTTTGGCGATGAGCGCCAAAGCCTTGCGGGAAATGCAAAGCCTCTCATTCACGGCCATCGAAGAATGTGGACATCGGACTTCGAGTCCGTTTCGCCCACCTTCCCAAGAAAGACAAGCATGGCCCACACCGCCCAACGCAACCGCCTCGCACGCATCACCCTGAGCATCTTGAGCGCCTGCGCCCTGCATGGCATCGCCACATCCGCTCAAGCGCAAAGCTACACCTGGACGCAGGTGTCTCGCTGGCAGGAAGAAGACCGCTACCTCTCAGGTGGCAACACCGTCTACCGCGAGGAGTTCTTCCCCACCAAGGGCTACGACGTTCGCCCGCACCAGGCCACACGCACGCTGTTCCCCGACGCCATCGTGGGCGGCGGCAACAACCAGGCCACGAGCAACAACCTGTGGGCAGCGCTGGCCACCTCCGAGAACGTGATCGGCAACGGCACCACGCTGACCCGCGCCCGCGACTTCGTCGAAGACTGGGACATCAACTTCATCAACCCATCGGTCAACAGCGTCAACTACTGGTTTGACTTTTACTCGGACAACGCCACCAACACCGTCTCGCGCGCCAGCTTCCCGCTCACGCTGGTGAACGGACCGCAAGCAGGTCAATCGCTCATCGGCAACAACAATCTGCTGGCCATGGGCGATGACAACTCTCTGTGGCTCGATGCCGATGGCAGCCTGAGCTACTACAACTACCCGACAGGCACGCTGGAGTTCAACTCCACCAAGACCAGCTTCACGACTGGCCCCAGCGGCTGGCAGGGCAGCACCTTGCTGAGCAAGGTGGGCAACCTGATCGGTTACGAAGAAGGCAACCTGTACTTCCTGGAAGGCGACAACACGGTTCAAGTGTTCAATCACGACCTGACTTACCTGCGCACCGATCAGTTCCGTTTTGATGGCGACCTGGCAGGGCACAGCCTGGCCGACGTCATCGACGGCAGGGTCGCGAACACCACGTACCTGGGTTGGGACCTTGGGCCCGTGATCGCCATGGTTCAGACCTCTGCTGTGCCAGAGCCGTCGAGCTTCGCGATGCTGGGTGTCGGCCTGGTGGGCCTTTGCCTGACGGCTCGTCGCCAGCGGGCCCAGGCCTCAGCCTGAACGCTTCAAGGACGCAGGCGTCGCCAGAGGGCCGTCACGGCTGTTGCCACCGCTGCGAGCACAACACCCGCGGCGAAGCCACCCAGGCCGTCGGTCAGCAATGGCACCAGCGCGCTCATCGCCCCGCCCACCGTGGGCCACTCTGCCACGCTGTGCTGCAGGGAGTGCACCCAGTCGTGCACTCCCGGCACGCCGTGCAAAAGGATGCTTCCACCAACCAGGAACATGGCCGCGGTACCCACCACCGACAGGGCCTTCATGAGGCGCGGGGCGGTGGCGAGCAGGCCTCGGCCAACGAGTTGTGCCGCGCCATTCGAGCGCTGGCTCAGGTGCAAGCCGGCGTCGTCCATCTTGACGATGGCCGCCACCAGGCCATAGACCCCCACGGTCATGGCCAGGGCCACGCCACCGACCACCAGCACCTGCTGGGTCAGCGGCGCCAGGGCCACGGTGCCCAAAGTGATGACGACGATTTCGGCCGAGAGGATGAAGTCGGTTCGCACAGCGCCCTGAATCTTCTCGCGCTCGAAGGCCACCATGTCGACCTGCTCGTTGGCAACGGCTTGCGTCAACGCGGCATGATGCGCCGCCTCCTCGTCGCGATGCAACAGGGGGTGAAGGATCTTCTCGGCCCCCTCGAAGCACAGGAATGCCCCGCCAGCCATCAGCAAAGGTGTGATGGCCCAGGGCGCCACCAGGCTGATGCCCAGGGCCGATGGCACCAGGATCAGCTTGTTGCGAAACGAGCCCTTGGCAACGGCCCAGACCACGGGCAACTCGCGTTCGGCTCGGATGCCAGAGACCTGCTGGGCATTGAGGGCAAGGTCGTCGCCCAGCACGCCAGCCGTCTTCTTGGCAGCCACTTTGGACATCAGCGCGACATCGTCGAGCACGGTCGCGATGTCATCGAGGAGGATGAGCAGGCTGGATGCCACCTTGTTTTCTCCCTGGTTCTTTGAAGCCGCGATCATATCGGCTCCACCAACCCACGCCGGGAGAATCACTCAGGCGACATCAGACGGCGTCAAAAGCTTCCTGAAGCTCTTCGAACCACGTGTTCAGGTCGTCTTCGTTGATGTGCAGCCAACCCATCGCCGTTGCACCATGGACAACCCAGTCCGCATCCGGATCGAGCGCTTCGTGACGGCGCATCAACCACTCGGCGAGCAGGCCAACCGAAACCAAGGCATTGACGTCGGGATCGGCGCTGCGCTCGCCGAGCGCTTCCAGGTCATGGTGAAGGCGGATGGCGGCTGTCACAGAAGGCGCCAGGCGCCAGAGGCGAGACACCAGCGCCCCCACCACGGCATGGTCGGTGCGGTGGTTGGCGTTCTCGGTCTGCACGTATGAGCGGTCGATGCGCGCGCTGGCTTCGACCATCGTGCCCAGGTAGCCCTTGACGCTCTGCGCCATCACCGGCATGCCGACGTGGCAGAACAATCCATAGGTGTGCGCCAGGTCGGCCGAGATGCCCGGCAGGCGCTCTGCCAAGTGAGACATGGCCACCGCGCGTTTGGTGGATCGTTCCCAGAAGCGCTGAAGCTGTGGAGCGGTGACCTTCATGGCACCACGCGCCAGGAAGGCCGTCATGACCGCTGCGGTGCGTTGCAGGCCCAGGCGGTTCATGGCCTGGCCAATGGTCTGAACCGCAGCGCCGCCCGCCGAGTAAGCCGGGCTGTTGGCTGCGCGCAGGAGGGTGGCCGACATCGCCACGTCGCTGGTGGCGATGCGAGCCACTTCGTTGAGGTCGGGTTCGGCCTCCGACATGGCCTTTTGCAACCGGGTCAACAACTCCGGGCACGGCGGGATGACGATGTGTTGCAGGGGGCCGTTGCGGCGCGCCCTGTCGAGCTCCTGCAGCACAGCGTCGATGGTGAGCAATTCGGTGGCGGTGATCATGGCAACTGCAGGCATTCTGATTCGGGGTTATCGGCGGAAACAGTCACCGACTGAAGCCCCCAGCACGGGACTCGGTGCGTGCGTACACTGGCGCCCTTCGACTGCCTCTCATTGTCCCGCTTCAGACCCCATGCAGATCTTGCTCGCGCCCATGGAAGGCCTGCTTGATGCGCCCTTGCGTGACATCCTCACGCGCGCCGGCGGCGTGGACCGCTGCGTGTCCGAATTCATTCGCGTGACCGAGCGAGTGTTGCCCGAACGCGCCTTTCGCCGCATCATGCCTGAACTCGATCGCGGCGCACTCACCCCTGCAGGCATCCCCGTGCGAGGGCAGCTGCTGGGCTCGGATGCGGCTTGCATGGCCGACAACGCAGCGCGCCTGGCGGAGCTGGGCTCACCCGGTGTCGACCTCAATTTCGGCTGCCCCGCCAAGGTGGTCAACCGCCACGGCGGTGGCGCGGCACTGCTGCAGGACCCCGAGCACGTGCACCGCGTGGTCAAAGCCGTCCGAGAGGCCGTGCCAGCGCACACCGTGGTCTCGGCCAAGATGCGCCTGGGCTTTGACGACGACGCGCTCGCCGAGGCCAACGCCCGTGCCATCGAAGCCGCAGGTGCCAACGAGCTGGTCGTGCACGGCCGCACCAAGGCGCATGGCTACCGGCCACCCGCCTACTGGGATCGCATCGCCCACGTGCGCGAGGCAGTGAGCATCCCCGTGGTGGCCAATGGCGAAATCTGGACGGTGGCCGATGCCAAACGCTGCCTCAGCGAGAGCGGCTGCAGCGCGATCATGCTGGGGCGCGGCATGGTGGCCGACCCCGGGCTGGCGCTGGCCATTCGAGCCGAGCTGGGCTGGCCGGCCTGCCCGGGCGACGCAGGCCGCACCTGGGCAGATTGGGATGCCCTGCAGCCGCTGGTGCACCGCTACTGGCGGCTCATCCAGCCCCGGGTCGAGCCCAGGCACCAGGCTGGCCGCATGAAGCAGTGGCTGAACTTCCTGCGCCGTCGTCATCCCCAGGCCGAGGACGCCTACCAGGCGCTGCGCACGCTGACTGATTCGCGGCAGGTCACGGCCTGGCTGGACGCCCACATCGCCCGGGGCCAGCAAGGTGACCCAGGCCACGAGGTCGGAGACAATCACGCCTGCGCACCGCTGGCCGTCTGATTGCACGCCCCGCCCCAGCCAGCGCCCCTGTTCCTCCCGCCCGAGCCCTGAAAGCCCCGCCCGATGGCCATCCAATGGTTCCCCGGTCACATGAACGTGACCAAAAAAGCCATCCTCGAACGCATCAAGGACATCGATGTCGTCATCGAGCTGCTCGACGCCCGCCTGCCCGGCTCCAGCGCCAACCCGATGCTTGCCCAGATCACTGGCAACCGCCGCAAGCTCAAGGTGCTCAACAAACAGGACCTGGCCGACCCGGTGCAGACCGAGGCCTGGCTGGCCTGGTGGCGCGAGCAGAGCGACACCGGCGCCATCTCTCTCGACGCCGGTGAACGCGCCCCGGCCCAGCGCCTCATCAACGCCTGCCGCGAGCTGGCCCCCAACCGCGGCGGCATGGACAAGCCCCTGCGCGTGCTGATCTGCGGCATCCCCAACGTGGGCAAGTCGACCCTGCTCAACACCCTGGTCGGCAAGAAGGCCGCCAAGACGGGCGACGAAGCGGGGGTGACCCGCATCGAGCAGCGCATCAACCTGGCCAGCGACTTCTACCTGTTCGACACGCCCGGCATGCTCTGGCCCAAGATTCACGTCGAGAAAAGCGGCTACCACTTGGCCGCCAGCGGCGCCGTGGGCAAGAACGCCTACGACGAAGAAGAGGTCGCGCTGGAGCTGGCCAACAGCCTCAAGGGCCCCTACCCGCAGCTGCTGGCCGCGCGCTACAAGCTCGACGATGTCGACGCCATCCCGTCCATGCATGACGACGCGCTGCTGACCGAGATCGGGCGCAAGCGCGGCGCCGTGATCAGCGGCGGGCGCGTCAACATGCAAAAGGCCGCCGAGGTGCTGATCAACGATTTCCGCTCATCGGTCATGGGCCGCATCACGCTCGAAACCCCCGCGCAGTTCGAAGCCTGGTGCGCCGCCGCCGAGGCCGCAGAGGCAGAGAAACAGGCCAAGAAGCTGGCGCGCCAGAAAGCCGCCAAACGCGGCACGCGAGATGCGCTGCCCGATGACGAAACCGACGCCGAAGACTGAGCAGATCGCCCACCACCCGAGATGAGCCAGCCACGCGCGCCCCTGCTGCCCCCCAACGCCCGCACCGCATCTGCGGCCCACGCTGCGCCCGAGGCCGAGGGCGTTTTCACCCCGAAGGGCATCGCGCCCACACCGGAGCAACGCGCCATCCAGCTGGTGCGCAAACCCCACCTCATCATCGAAGCGAATGCGGGCGCGGCCAAGACCACCACGCTGGCGCTGCGCCTGGCCCAGGCCCTGCTGCGCGGCGCCGCCCCCCAACGCGTGCGCGTGCTGACCTACACCGATGCCGCCGTGCAGGCTTTCAACGACGCCATGGCTCGCATCGGCCTGGGCGCCGACGTGCGTCGCCAGGTGCGCGTGCAAACCTTCGACGCCTTCTGCACCGAGCGCCTGCTGGCCATCGAAGGCGCACCCGTTGCCTTGCTCGACAAAGCCGAGCAGCTGCGGCCCCATGTGCTCCAAGCCATCGACCGCGTGCTGCACAACGCCGACGAACGCCACCCCGACGAGTTCACCTTCGATGGCCGCGACGAAGCCAGCGTCGAGGGCCTGCTGTCGGACTTCCTGCACCTCAAGGGCACGATGCAGCTGCAGGTGGAAGCTTTGGATCGCGTGCTCACCCCGAAGGTGGCGGCCGAGCTGGGCCGCGAGTACGCCACGCTGAAGATCTTCCATGCGTACGAGCACATCCGCCGTGGCGGCCACCCCGACCACCCCGTGTTCCGCGCGGAGCACGACGCCACGCACGACCTGGCCCGCCTGCTGACCGACGAAGACGCCTGGATCGGCGTGGGCGAAGGTGGGGAGCACCCACTCGCCATGGGCCTGCACCTCGTGCTGGTCGACGAGATGCACGACACCAACCGCGCCATGTTCACGGTGCTGCGCGAGCTGATGGCGCGCAACCGCGCGGGCTTCGTCGGCGTGGGCGACCGCGACCAGGTCATCCATGCCATCTCGGGTGCAGACGCCCGCTTCATGACGGAGGCCTTCGACCGCGAGGTGGCCCCAGCCACGCGCATGCCGCTGAGCACCACCTGGCGCTTCGGCCAGAAACTGGCCACCGCCGTCGGCAAGCTGGCTCAAAAGCCTTGCGTGGCGCAACGCCCCGCCGGCCTGGCAGACACCGAAGTCGAAGTCATCCGCACCACCGACCCAAGCGAAGTGCGCGTGCACCTGCGACGGCTCATCACCGAGCGCGTGGGCCTGGACGCGAAGGCCCCGCTGTCGAACATCGCCATCCTGCTGCGCCAACCGCACCAATCGGTCGAGTTGGAGAACCTGCTGCTCGACCACGGCATCGACCACCGCACCAGCGGTTTTCTGCCCTACCTGCAGCGCCCCGAGGTGCTGTTCGTGCGCGGCCTGCACGCCTGTGCGCGCGACGCTCTCGGCCTGATCGAGCGCACCGAGACACGTGAAGCCGTGCTGCGCGCGCTGCTGCGCTTCGCAGGTTCGCGCGTGGACACGGGCGACTTGAGCCCCGAACAGGCCGAGGACACCGCCCTGCTGGCCAAGCTCGAAAAGCAGGCCATCAAGGCGATCTGCGACGACCCTTCGTTCGCGCCCGACTTCCTGAACAACCAGGTGCTGCGCAACGCGCCCGATGCGATCAGGCCCTTGCTCGAAGACGCCCTCGATGTCATCGACAGCGATGACCCCGATGTCTGGCAACGCCGCTTCGTGCGCGTGCTGCAGCCGCAGCGCCTGGCCGCGCGCATGATGGTGCGCAAGCAAGACATCGAGCAAGTGATCGGCAACCTCGAAGGCCTGATCCGATCGGCCTCGGGCTACGATCACCTCACTTCGTTCTTTCGCGCCATGAACGAGCGCGAAATGCGCCAGCACCACATGCCCAAGAAGCACGCGCTGCTGCTCTCGAGCATCGAAGCTGCCAAGGGCCTGGAGTTCGACCACGTCATCCTGCCAGGCCTGAACAAAGGTGAATTCGCCATCGGCGGCCACTCGGTGGACAATCGCAACCTGCTCTATGTCGCGATGACCCGTGCGCGGCGGCGTCTCACCATCCTGTGCGACGCCAGCCGCCCCAGCGCCTACCTGCGGGACGCCGGTCTGCTCTGACCCGCGCCCGCCCCCCACACCACAACAACAAACAAGAAAAGAGACACCATGCCCCAACACGACCACATCAGCATGGCGCTGTTCTGCGACTTCGAGAACGTCGCCCTCGGCGTGCGCGACGCCAACTACGAGAAATTCGACATCAAGCGCGTGCTCGAGCGCCTGCTGCTCAAAGGCAGCATCGTCGTCAAGAAGGCCTACTGCGACTGGGAGCGCTACAAGGGTTTCAAGGCCCCCATGCACGAGGCCAACTTCGAGCTCATCGAGATCCCGCACGTGCGCCAGTCCGGCAAGAACTCGGCCGACATCCGCCTGGTGGTCGACGCTCTCGACCTTTGCTACACCAAGAGCCACGTCAACACCTTCGTCATCATCTCGGGCGATTCCGACTTCTCGCCCCTGGTGTCAAAACTGCGCGAGAACGCCAAGCACGTCATCGGCGTGGGCGTGAAGCAATCAACGTCTGACCTCCTGATCGCCAACTGCGACGAGTTCATCTACTACGACGACCTGGTGCGCGGCACGGCTCGCCGACCCGGCGCCAACGCCCAAGGCGGGCGCGACGGCGGTGGCAACACCCGCCGCAGCCCCGAAGAAGAAAAGCGCCGCCGCGAAGAGATGGACACGCGCCGCGCCAAGGCCGTCGAAATGGCCGCCGAGACCTACGAAGCCCTGGTCACCGACCGCGACGACGGCGGCCGCATCTGGGCCTCCGTGCTGAAAGAAGCCATCAAGCGCCGCAACCCCGGCTTCAACGAGAACTACTACGGTTTCCGCACCTTCGGCAACCTGCTCGAAGAAGCGCTGGCGCGTGGCCTGCTGGAATTCGGCCGCGATGAGAAGTCAGGCACCTGGGTGGCGCGCGGCAGTGGCGTGCCCAGCGCGCAAGCACGCGCACGTGCCGACGCGGCCGCCCAGGCCGAAGCCCAGGTTGCCGAGCAGGAAGTGGATGTGCGCCTGGCCCCTGAGCAGGATGCGCCGGCCCGCGTGCAAGCCGCGCCTGTCGACCATGCCGACGAGGAATCGGATGGCAACGGGGCGGGTGAATCGAGCGCGCCAGACGCTGCCCCCGCTGAGGAAGGGCGAGGCCGTCGCCGCAGCCGAGGTGGCCGTGGCCGCAACAAGGGTGAAGGCCGCGAGGCGCGTGCCGACGGTCGCTCCGACGAACGCACGGAAAGCCGCACAGACACACGACCAGACAGCCGTGGTGAGCACCGCCGGGACGAGCGCGGCCCCGGTCGCGCTGACTCGCGCAACCCCAGCGAGCGTGCACCCCGCGAGACGGCGCTGATCACCGAGGCGCCAGCGGCCCGCCATGCGCAGGTCGACAGCGCGCCGCCAGCACCCGCTGTCGTCGCCCCAACCGGAGCCCCGGCGGCCAAGAAGGCCCCCCGCAAGACCGCACCACGCAAGACAGTGGCCAAGGGCAGTGAAACGGCCGAAGCCAAACCCGCACGCAAAACCGCCAAAGCGCCGGCCAAGGCCCCGGCGAAGAAATCAGCCAAGGCCGCGACTGGCAACGATCAGGCCTGATCAAGGGGGCTGGCCAAGCGCGATCAACCCAGCACGCGCGCCCAGTGCTGCTCAAGCGACGGCAGCACGCCCGCCGGGTTGCCCACCAGGCCCATGTGGCCCAAACCCTGGAGCACCTCGACCTGCGCATGCGGGTTGACCGCTGCCAGGCGGCGCACCATCTCGCGCGCAGGCGGCTGGGTGCGCTCGCCCTTGACCAGGGTGAGCGGCACCTGGAAACGGTAGGCCTCAAAGGGTTGAGGCTCTTCGAACACCATGCGCACTTCCTGGAACATCTTCCAGCCCACCAGGCGGGCCATGTCCTTGGCCTTGTCCGGCATCGAGGCCCACATGCCCGGGTGGTTCCAGTAGTCGACGAAGTTCTCCAGCCAGGCGTCCTGCCCACCCGTGCTGGCATCCAGGAAACGATCGGGCTTTTCGGTGAACTCGCGCACCTGCTGCGCAACGTCTTCGGGCAACTCATCGACCAAGGGACGCAAGGCGCCGAACAGCACGGGCTCGTACAGCCACAGCGACTTCACCGGCACCTCGGGGTCGAGCGCCAGCGTCAAGGCCACCAGCCCGCCGTACGAATGCCCACCCAGGTGCACACCCGTCGTGCCCGCCGGGATCTGGGCCTTGATGTGGGCCGCTTCTTCGGCCACCGTCACCTTGGTGCCTCGCGCGACCAGGTCTGGCAGGCTGTAACCACGGTTGGTGGGTGTCAGGGGTGTGACGCCGGCAGGCAGGTTCACCAACAGCTTGTTCCACATGAACGGGCCCACACCGGTGGAGTGGACAAACAGGGCGACGTCTGACGAGGGAGCGGACATGGGGGCCTTTCGAAACTGCTTGCTTGAAGAAAGTAGTTGCGCAGCCTACTCGCTTTACTTGCTTGAAGCAAGTAAGATGCACCCACCATGCGACGCACCTCGTTTTCGGACATGAGCTGTTCCATCGCCCGCTGCCTCGAGCAGGTGGGCGACGGCTGGACGCTGCTCATCATCCGCGAGGCTTTTTTTGGCACCCGCCGCTTCGGCGAGTTCCAGTCGCACCTGGGCATCGCGCCCAACGTGCTCACCGCCAGGCTGCAGAGCCTGGTTCAGCACGGCATCCTGCAGGCCATGGCCGAGAGCGAAAACGGCCGCGTGCTCGACTATCGGCTCACCGACAAGGGCCGCGACCTCTTCCCCATCATCATCGCGATGCTGCAATGGGGTGACCGCCACGCGCCGGCCCCCGATGGCCCGCCCGTGAAGATCGTCGACCGTGAAAGCGGCCGGCCCATCGCGGCGATGCAGGTGACGTCCGACGACGGTCGCGCGCTGCAGGCCCGCGACGTGCGCGTGCGCCCCACTTGAAACAAAACGCTTGCTGCGTAGGCCTCGGCTGACAAACAGCCTCGGCCCTGTCCTGCTTCCTCGCCAGCCATCGGTTGGCACAGTGAACCCGTGGCCAAGAGGTCACACGGGAGCTGCGGCCCCCGCCGTTCATCACAACAGAGGAACCCCCATGAAGCGACACATTGCCCTCCTGCCCATCGCCCTTTGTCTGGGCTTCCTGCAACACGTTCAAGCCGCCAACCCGGCCCCGATCAATGCCGAGGTCTACAAGCTGGCCAAGGACGACATCGAGCAGCACTACGCTCGCGAGAAGGTGACCTGTGACAGCGTCACCGGCAACGCCAAGGACATCTGCCAAGCCGAGGCCAACGGTGCAGAAAAGGTGGCGCTGGCCCGACTGAAGGCCCAACACACCGGCAAACAGGCCGACAAGGATGCAGCCACCGAAGCAGGCATCGACGCCCGCCACAAAATCGCCAAGGAGCGCTGCGACGACCTGCAAGGCAACCAGAAGAACGTCTGTGAGAAGCAGGCCAAGGCCGAGCACGACAAGGCCATCACCAACCTGAAGGCTCGCCAGGAGATCAAGGAGGTCCGCGACGAGGCCGCCGAGAAGAAGCGCGAGGCCGACTACAAGGTGGCCGCCGAACGCTGCGAAGGCCTTGCCGGCTCCGCCAAGGACGCCTGCCAGGCATCCGCCAAGGCCCGCTACCACATCGACTGATGACGCCCCAGCGTGGATGGGCCAGGCGGCTCATCAGGCGGCCACGCGGATCCAGGCGTGGTCGCCTTGCGGTGTGGCGCGACGGTTGGCTCACTGCACCGTGTAGCCGCCATCCACGACCCATCCCTGACCGCTCACGTAGCTCGCCCCCGACGACAGCAAGAAGGCCACCACCTCGGCGACCTCTCTCGGCTGACCGGCTCGGCCCGCAGCGCTGCCGCTCATCATGGCTTGCAGGTTGTCGCGGTTGCCAAAGCCTTGCAGAGCCATCGGCGTTTCCACCGGACCTGGCAACACGGCGTTCACGCGGATGCCCTGTTTGAAGTACTCCAGCGCCGCCGTCTGGGTCAGCCCCATGACAGCATGCTTGCTGGCGTTGTAGTGCGCGATGCCGGGAAAGCCGATCTGCGCCACGATGGAGGCGTTGTTGACGATGGCGCCGCCACCGCTTTTCAGCATGGCAGCGAGTTGGTGCTTCATCGACCAGAACACGCCCAGCACGTTGGTTCGCATCACGGCCTCGAACGCTTCGGTGGACATCTCGTGAAATGGCTGTCCCGCACCGAGCAGACCAGCGTTGTTGAAGGCGCCATCGATGCGCCCGAAGTGCGCCACCGCCTGCATGACGGCTCGCTGCACGTCGCTTTCCTGGTCCACGTCCATGCGCAGAACCAGCGCGCGGCCACCCGCGGCCTCGACCTCGTGGGCCACGTCGGCGCAGGCGGCCTCTCGCCTGGCCGCCAGCACGACATTGGCACCGCGAGAGCCCAGCAGGCGGGCCGTGTCGGCCCCCATGCCCGACGACGCGCCGGTGATGAAAATGGTTTGACCTTGGAAGTTCATGTTCGGCTCCTGCCTTGGCTGGGTGAAAAGACTGGGCAAGCGTAGGGCGCCCTGATTCACCACACAATCCACCCATCACTCAATGCATTGATGAACAGGATTCAACAATGAACACCCCTCCCCTGCAGGACCTCCAGGCCTTCTCGGTCGTCGCGCGCCTGGGCAGCTTTCGGCGCGCGGCCACCGAGGTCGGGGTGAGCCCATCGGCGCTGAGCCACACCATCAAAGGGCTGGAGCAGCGCCTGGGTCTGCGCCTGCTGCACAGGACAACGCGCAGCGTCTCGCCCACCGAGGCGGGGCGGCAACTGCTGGCCAGGTTGGCACCCGCGCTGCAGGACATCAGCAGCGCACTCGAAGACATCAACGCCTTTCGCGACAGCCCCATGGGCACCTTGCGCATCAACGCCCCCCGCGCGGCCTGCCAGTGGGTGTTGCCACCCCTGGTCAGCGGCTTCCTGACCCGGCACCCAGGCATGCGCATGGAGGTGGTGGCCGACGACCGTTTCGTCGACATCGTTGCCGAGGGCTTCGACGCCGGCGTGCGCTTCGGTGAAAGCCTGCAGCAAGACATGGTGGCGGTGCCGCTGGGGCCGCCTCAGCGCTTCGTGGTCGTGGCCTCGCCCGAGCACATCGCACGCCATGGCCGCCCCAAGCACCCGCGCGACCTTCAGCAGCACCCCTGCATCCGCATCCGCTTCCCCAGCGGCAGCTACTTCAAGTGGGAGTTCATCAAGCGCCAACACGCGGTGCAGGTGGAGGTCGATGGTCCGCTGGCCAGCGACGACCTCATGCTCATGGTGCAGGCCGCAGAGGCCGGCGTGGGCCTGGCCTACACCTACGAGCAACATGCGATGCCTGCCCTGCAAGCCGGACGGCTGGTCACCGTGCTGGACGACTGGTGCCCTCGTGTGCCGGGCTTCAACCTCTACCACCCCAGCCGCAAGCTGATGTCGGCGGGGCTGCGAGCCTTCATCGACCACGTGCGCCTCACCCATGAGGGGGTGGCCGCAAGCTAGGGGGAGGCCCTAGTTAGCAGGATGTGTCCGAAAGGACGGGTGCTTACCGTTCGGGTGCTGCTCACAGCCCAACCCGAAAGGACCTCACCATGCCCATCCTCCACTTCCAGGCCCCCTTGGCCACCGTCGCCCGCGCCGACCTGATCGCGCTCTACAAGGAGTGCCAGCCGCGCATCCTGGTCGTGACCGACACACTCAACTTCGACCCCGGCCAGGGCTTCGGCCTCACGCAGTTCGTCAACACGCTCAAGGGCTCGACCATCCACGGCATGACGCCCAAGGTGGTGACCGCCAGCCGCATCGCCGACCCGAACGCCGACATCCCCAACTTCGACTTCAACGATGCCAGCAAGGGCTTGAGCATCTCGCGCTACGACGTGGTCTTCCTGTTCGGGGCTCGGCCCGAAGGCCTCAGCGACCTGCCAGCCCCGCAAGTTGAAACGATCGCGAAGTTCATGGAAGCCGGCGGCGGCGTGTTCGCCACCGGTGACCACCAGACGCTCGGCGCCTCGCTGTGCGGCAACGTGCCCCGGGTGCGCGCCATGCGCCGCTGGAAGGCCGCGCAAACGCCGCCCCATGTGAGCAACACCAACCGCTTCTCGACCAACCTGTCCGGCCCGAACGAAGGCGAAGAGTTCAGCGATCAGTCCAACACCGAGCCGCAGCGCCTGTACCTGAACTTCCGCACCCAGGCCGGTGGCGTTGGCAGCCCTCACCCGCTGGTGCAACTCAAGGCGCCCCGCCGCGCCCTCGAGGTCTACCCGGATCACCCGCACGAAGGCGAGTGCCTGGTGCCAGCCAGCCTGGGCGGCAACATCACCGTCGGTGGGCAATCGGTGCCCGAGTGGCCCAACGACCTCACGGGCGCCGCCCTGTCGCCGGAGATCGTGGCGATGTCGGTCTCGCATGGCGACGGCTTCCCCAGCGGCCCGACCGGCCCCAAAGACGCCCTGATGCCCAGGCTGTTCGCCTCCATCGTGGCCTACGACGGCCACCGCGCCAACAAGGGCCGCGTCAGCACCGACTCGACCTGGCACCACTTCATCAACATCAACCTGGACGGCACGGGTGAGCCCGGCTTCAATGGCCTGCAATCACCCGCTGGCGTGGACACCGAGGCGCTCAAGCGCATCCGCGAGCATTACGTCAACCTCGCCACCTGGCTGATGCCCAAGAAGGTTCGCAAGTGCCTGCGCTTCCCGCTGGTGCTGGAAGAGCTGACTCGCTTCCCGTTGATCGAGGAGCTGGAGCTGCCCCCATTGAAGGCGGCCACGGTCGCCGACCTGACCCAGGCCGGTGGCGCGCTGCTGCAAAGCCTGTCTCGCCGCGTCGCCCCGTGGGAGGTGCAGGCCTTCGTCTTCGACACCCTGAGCGACAGCCTGGGCGAGGCCGAGGCGCTCAAGTTGCTGGACCAGGACGACGCCGCCACCGCCTTGCGCAACCAGGACATCGCGCAGGCCGCCGTCGGTGGTTTGCTGACTGGTGTGGCGGCCCGCCTCGCCGAGCTGTCATCGGTCAAAGAGATCGTGCCCCACCGCACCTTCGAGGCCTCGGCCATCGAGGGCACGCAGGTGGCGACCAAGCTGGCGCTGGTGCGCAGGCGCGATCAACTCAAGAAGATGGACGAGTTGCTCTCGCGCCTGCAATCGGCCGGCGAGCTGCGCTGAAGCGCTGACCGCTCGGGCTTGCTGCGCTCAGCGGCGGGTGGGGATGCGCCAGACCACCCACGCCCCCAGCAGGCCCGCAGCGATGACCACGCCCGACAACCAGGGGCGTGGCCAGAGGTGCCAGGCCGACAGGCTCACCATGATCGACATCATGGTGGTGGCCAGCCACTTCACCTTCAGGGGCAGCGTGTGGTGGGCTTCCCAGTCGCGCACCATGGGCCCCAACCAACGGTGGGCCAGCAGCCAGGCGTGCAGGCGCGGTGAAGACTTCGCGAAGCAGCCGGCCGCCAGCAGCACGAACGGCGTGGTGGGCAAGCCAGGCAGGATGGCGCCGGCCACGGCCAGCCCCAGCGAGACCACCCCCGCGACAACCAGCAGGCTGCGTTGGAGGCGTCCCGCCACCTGCATCACTTCCAGGTGTCCTTCAACCCGGTGACCTTGTTGAACACCGGCTTGCCCGGCGCGTGGTCGTGGCGATCGGCCACGAAGTAGCCAAAGCGCTCGAACTGGAACTTCTGATCCGCCGCCGCCGCAGCCAGCGAAGGCTCGACGTAGCCCTGGAGCACCTTGAAGCTGTCGGGGTTCAGGCTGGCCTTGAAGTCCTTGCCACCGGCATCGGGGTGCGGGTCGGTGAACAGGCGGTCGTAGATGCGCACCTCGGCGGCCACGCCATCGGCCACGCCCACCCACGTGATGGCGGCCTTGACCTTGACGCTGTCGGCGCCCGGCGTGCCGCTCTTGGTGTCGGGCACCACCGTGGCCAACACCTCGGTGACCTTGCCATCGGCGTCCTTGGTGCAGCCGGTGCACTCGATGACGTAGCCGCCCTTGAGGCGAACCTTGTTGCCGGGGAAAAGGCGCTTGTAGCCCTTGGGCGGCACCTCTTCGAAGTCTTCACGCTCGATCCAGACCTCGCGGCCCAGCTTGAAGTGGCGCACGGGCGACTCGGTGCCTTCAGGCGGGTGAGGCAAGGCCGGCAGCGAGCAAGGCTCTTGGTGGCCCGCACCCATCACCTCGTCCCAGTTGGTGAGCACCAGCTTGACCGGGTCAAGCACCGCCATGCCGCGGTGGGCCTTGTTTTCGAGGTCGTCGCGCAGGGCGATGTCCAGCGTGCTGTAGTCGATCCAGCTGTCGGACTTGCTCACGCCGATGCGCTCGCAGAACAGCTGGATGGCTTCGGGCGTGTAGCCCCGGCGGCGCAGGCCGGCGATGGTGGGCATGCGCGGGTCGTCCCAGCCGGTGACCACGCCTTCATCCACCAATTGCTTCAACTTGCGTTTGGACGTGATGACGTAGGTCAGGTTCAGGCGCGCGAATTCGTACTGCTTCGGGTTGGGGTGCTTGAGCAGGCCCAGCTTGGCCAGGTTGTCGACCAGCCAGTCGTAGAAGGGGCGCTGGTCTTCGAACTCCAGCGTGCAGATGCTGTGGGTGATCTGCTCGAGCGCGTCTTCGATGGGGTGGGCGAAGGTGTACATCGGGTAGATGCACCACTTGTCGCCGGTGTTGTGGTGGGTGGCACGGCGGATGCGGTAGATGGCCGGGTCCCGCATGTTGATGTTGGGGCTGGCCATGTCGATCTTGGCGCGCAGCACCATCGAGCCGTCTGCGTGCTTGCCGTCGCGCATTTCACGGAAACGCGCGAGGTTTTCGTCCGGCGTGCGGCTGCGGAAGGGGCTGTCCTTGCCGGGGGTGGAGAAGTCACCGCGGTTGGCGCGCATCTCGTCCGGCGTCTGCTCGTCCACATAGGCCAGGCCGGCGGTGATCAGCGCCTCGGCCGCGCGGTACATGAAGTCGAAGTAGTTGCTGGCGTAGTAGAGGTGGCTCTCAGGCCGGCCGTTGAAGTTCGACTCCCAGCCGAAGCCCAGCCACTTGACAGCGTCCAGGATGGCGTCGACGTACTCCTGCTCTTCCTTCTCGGGGTTGGTGTCGTCGAAGCGCATGTGGCAGACGCCACCGTAATCACGCGCCAGACCGAAGTTCAGGCAGATGCTCTTGGCGTGGCCGACGTGCAGGTAGCCGTTCGGCTCGGGCGGGAAGCGCAGGCGGACCTTGGCGGGGTCGCTCTGGCCGGCATCCTGGTGGGCGGCGTCACCGGGCGAGCCGGCCCAGCGGCGGCTGGCGTAGGTGCCCTGCTCCAGGTCGCGGTCGATGATGCCGCGCAGGAAGTTGGTGGGCTTGTGGGGAACGTTCGGATCGGTGGCGTCGGTCATGCCCCGATTCTATCGAGGCAAGGCGCCGTGCTCTCCACAGGCGGCACAAGGAACACGGCGCCGCACGGCCGAGCAAGCGCTTCGTCGGTTATGGTTTGATCCAGACACCGAACCGGAGGGCTCAAATGGGCAACAAATCGGACCGAGCAAAAGGCGAGAAAACGGGCGGCAACAAGCTCAGTCGCAAGGACTACGAAGCCGCGCTGGAACCCATGCAGCTGGAGCTGGCCCAGATGTCGCGCTGGCTGGCGCACCATCACAAGCGCCTGCTGGTGATCTTCGAGGGACGAGACACGGCGGGCAAGAGCGGCGTCATCCGCGCCATCTCCGAGGTGCTCGACCCGCGTCGCTGCCAGGTGGTGGCGCTGGGCAAGCCTTCGGAGCAGGAGCGCAGCCAGTGGTACTTCCAGCGCTACGTGCCCCACCTGCCTTCAGCCGGCAACGTGGTGCTGTTCGACCGCAGCTGGTACAACCGCGCCGGCGTCGAGAAGGTGATGGGCTTTTGCACCGACGAAGAGCACCGCCGCTTCCTGCGCGAAGTGCCTTTGTTCGAGCGCATGCTGACCGACGACGGCATCCTCGTCTTCAAGTACTGGCTGTGCGTGAACCAGGCCGAGCAGGAAGCGCGTTTTGCCGAACGGCTGGCCGACCCGCTCAAGCGCTGGAAGCTCTCGCCCGTGGACGTGGTCGCGCGCACCAAGTACGCCGAGTACGGCAAGGCGCGCAACGCGATGCTCAAGGCCTCGCACACGGAGCATGCGCCCTGGACGCTGGTGGACTTCAACGACCAGCGCCTGGGCCGCCTGACCCTCATCCGCCACCTGCTGGATCACCTGCCCGACCAGAAGGTGCCCGAGCAGAATATCGACATGCCGCCGCTCGAGGGCCGACCGGGCAAGGAAAGCTACCCGGCAGGGCACACGCCACTGCCGCCTTTCGCCTTGCCCGTTCAAACAAACGATTGAATCGTCCACACTGGGAAAAACACATCGTTTCAAACACCCCCATTCAAGCGTTCAGCGTCCACTCGGCGCGTAAACCCTGTGCGGTGGAGCGGTCATGGCCCGGGAAGATCCGCCCCAGGCCACACCAACCACCTGCCGCCATGCTCACCACCCGCTACCAGAAGGTCCAGACGCTCACGGTCACCGACGTGCTGCGCATGCACGCGCTGTTCGAGGCTCACTACGCCAGCAGCCCGCTGGCCACCTTCCTGGACGACCTGTCTCGCAAAGAGGGGGTCTTCGTGGTGCGCCGTCGCAGCGACGCCGAAATCGTCGGCTTCTCGACGCTGGGCGTCTACCACTTCAAGCTGGGCGGGCGCACCGCCAAGGGCCTGTTCAGTGGCGACACCATCATCGAAAGCGCCCACCGTGGCTCACGCACGCTGCAGCAGGCCTTCGCCTGGAAGCTGTTTGTCGAGGCCATCAAGTCGCCGCTGACACCCCAGTACTGGCTGCTCATCAGCAAAGGCTACAAAACCTACCTGCTGATGGCGCGCAACTTCCCCGACTTTCATCCACGTCGCGGCCAGGCCAACCCCGGCATGTCGGAGATGGTGGCCAGCTACTGCGATGCCCTGTTCCCTGGCAAGCTCGACCACGGCACGATGCTGCTGAACTTTGGGGACGACGCCAACCGCCTCAAGCCGGATGTGGCCGACATCACCGACGACATGCGCCGCGATCCGGACATCCGCCACTTCGAGCAGCTCAACCCGACCTGGACCCAGGGCACCGAGTTGCCGTGCATCGCCCGTTGTGACCTGAGTGCGTTCTGCGAAGCGATCGTGCCGTTCCTGAAGAAGGTCTGGCGCGACCGGGGGCGCACGCGGGCTGCCTCGGCCGCGACGACCGGAGGCGTGCCGGCTCAGGTCCCGGGCCGCTCCGCCTGAGGCGCCACGGCGCCCTGCGCCTCTCGAGCGCGCTCCGCATAGCGGTTGAAGCGCCAGGCGCTCGACTCGATGGTGATGCGCCGCCAGGTCTCGCGCTTTTCGCCCGGGCTCATCTCGGGCCACAGTTGCACCTCGTCGAAGGTTCGCCCACAGCCCTTGCACAGGTCATCGCCCTGGCTGGTCGAGCAAATGGCGATGCAGGGCGTGTCGGGCGTGGTCTCGTACCACTTCAACCAGGCCTGGTAGGCCGTGGCGGGCATGCTGTCTTCGTCGCAAAGCTGCTCGTGGTGGTAGACCATGAGCGCGTAGACCTCGGCGAGCTTTTTCACCTCGGGCGCCAGGCTGATGCCGTCGGGCGAAGGCGAGCGCTCGCGCCACCAGTTGATGGCGGACTCGATGTCGGTGATGTGGATGCCGGCCATGGGTGCAGGAGCGGGAGCGGTGTGCGAGCTGGTGCCTGGTGCCAAAGCGGGGATCAGGCTTGAGCGGCCTTGGCAGCCTTCTCGGCTTCGGCCTGGCGCGTGGCCTCGACCAGGGTGGCCAGGGCTTCGGACACCACGCTGGCGTCCACCCCCTCGGCGCGGGCCACCGGCGCATCGGCCAGGGCCGCTTCGCCTTCGGTCTTCAGGCGCTTGACCCAGTTGCCCGCCTCGCGGCCATCGGCCAGGCCTGAGCTCTGCAGCAGCAGCGAGCCCTGGTGCGTGGTGAGCTTGAAATAGAAGAGGCCATCGGCCTCACGGTATTGCTTGATTTGCGGCAGCGCCTGCTTGTCGACAGCGGCCTTGGCGGCCGGCTGGGCCACGGCCACCATCTTGCGCAGGCCCACGGCCTGGCGCAGCTCGGCGATGAACGGTGTGGCGGTGCGGCGGGCCTTGTCGGCACCGGCTTGCAGCACCTCTTCGATGCGCTCGGGGTGGGCCACCAGCTCGGCGTACTGGGCTCGCATGGGGCCCACGTGGGCCTCGATCAGGTCGACCACGCGCTGCTTGGCATCGCCCCAGCCCAGGCCGGCGACCAGGTCACGGCGGAAGGCCTCGCGGGTGGCTGTGTCGGCGAAGGCATCGTGCAGGGTGACCAGGTGCGAGGTTTCCGGGTCCTTGGGCTCGCCGGGCAGGCGCGAGTCGGTCACCACGCGGGCGATGGCGTCTTTGAGGCCCTTGGCGCCGCCTTCGAACAGGGGCACGGTGTTGTCGTAGCTCTTGCTCATCTTGCGGCCGTCCAGGCCGGGCAAGGTGGCCACGCTTTCTTCGATCTCGGCTTCGGGCAGCACGAACAGCTCTTTGCCTGCGCCATAGAGGTGGTTGAAGCGCTGGGCCACGTCGCGCGCCATCTCGATGTGCTGAACCTGGTCGCGGCCGACGGGCACGCGATGGGCGTTGAACATGAGGATGTCGGCGGCCATGAGCACGGGGTAGCAGAACAGGCCCATGGTGACGCCGTCGTCGGGCTCGGCGCCCTTGGCCTCGTTGGCATCGACCGAGGCCTTGTAGGCGTGGGCGCGGTTCATCTGGCCTTTGGCCGTCACGCACGTCAGCAGCCAGTTGAGCTCGGTGATCTCGGGGATGTCGCTCTGCGCGTAGAAGGTCACGCGCTGGGTGTCCAGGCCGGCGGCCAGCCAGGTGGCGGCGATTTCGAGGCGCGAACGGGCGATGCGCGCCGGGTCGTCGCACTTGATGAGGGCGTGGTAGTCGGCCAGGAAGAAGAAGCTCTCGACGCCGCTCTCGCGGCTGGCTGCAATCGCCGGACGGATGGCGCCGACGTAGTTGCCGAGGTGGGGGGTGCCGGTGGTCGTGATGCCGGTGAGGACGCGCTGGTTCATCTGGTGATTTTAGGGGTGGTGGGGTTGGCGGTGGGTTGGGGATGGGTTTGCCACGGTTTGAGCAACGGGATGGGGGGCGTGTGAGCTGGCCCGACATGTGCGGTGTCATGGCTCGGCAACCACTTGGCTGGCGTTCAAGGGGTGACCGCTGCGAAGCTCGGTGGTGCCCCGCGCAGGGCCGGATCACACGCTCCCCACCCACCGAGCCACGCGCCAGCCGCTGCACGAAACCAAATCTAAAAACACCCTCCCCCCCGAGAACCTAAAATGCGCGCCTCACCATGAAATCCATCGTCATCCTCATCAGCGGCCGCGGCTCCAACATGGAAGCCATCGTGCACGCCTGCCAGCAAGAAAACTGGCCTGCCCGCATCGCGGCCGTCATCAGCAACAAGGCAGACGCCTCGGGGCTGCAGTTCGCGGCCTCGCACGGCATTGCGACGGCGGTGCTCGACCACAAGGCTTTCGCATCGCGAGAGGCCTTCGACGCCGAGCTGGCCAAGGTGATCGACGGTTTCACGCCCGACCTGGTGGTGCTGGCCGGCTTCATGCGCATCCTCACCGAAGGTTTCGTGCGCCACTACGAAGGCAGGCTGCTCAACATCCACCCTTCCCTGCTGCCGGCCTTCCCCGGTCTGCACACGCACCAGCGCGCCATCGAGGCCGGCTGCAAGCTGGCTGGAGCCACGGTGCACTTCGTCACACCCGAGCTCGACCATGGTCCCATCGTGGCCCAGGCGGTGGTGCCCGTGCTGGTGGGCGACACCGCCGAGCAACTGGCCCAGCGCGTGCTGACCCAGGAGCACCGGATGTACCCGGCTGCGGTGCGCTGGTTTGTTCAAGGCGCGCTCGACCTCACGCCCGACGGACGGGTGCTGCATCGGCAGCAGGCGCCCCAGTTGCTGGGGCAGCTCTCACCCGAAGCCTGATACCTCGGGCCCGACGTTCAGGTCGCGGGCGCGCTCATCGCCACGGGGACCTCGAACCAGAACAGGCTGCCCAGCCCAGGCTGACTGGACGCGCCGATGCGTCCGCCCATGGCATCGACCAGTCGCTTGCAGATCGCCAGGCCCAGGCCGGAGCCCCCGTGGCTGGCGATCGTGCGGTCACTGGCCTCACAGAAGGGCTCGAAAAGGTGCGGCAAGGCGCTGGATGGCACGCCGATGCCGCAGTCCTGCACCTCGATGTGCAACCAGCTCGGGGCCTCCATGCGGCAGCGCAGCGTGACCTCGCCGGCAGGCGTGAACTTCACGGCATTGGCCAGCAGGTTGAGCATCACCTGCTTGATGCGCAATGGATCGCCCACCATGTCGACCTCGGCGCCTTCGCCCAGGTCTCTCTCGAGGTGCAGGGTCACGCCCTTGGCCAAGGCAACGGGCAAGACCATGTCCATGGCCTCCTGGGTGACCCGCAGCAGATCGAATGGCACCTGCTCGACGCGGGTGGTGCGCTCTTCCATGCGCGAGAAATCAAGCACCTCGTTGACCATCTGCAGCAAGGTGTCGCCGCACTGGTTGATCTGCGCGAGGTGGCGCGACTGCGTTTCACTCAAAGGGGTCTGCCCCAACAGTTGCGCAAAACCCAACACGCCGTTGAGCGGGGTGCGGACCTCGTGGCTGAGTTGCGCGAACAGGCGCGTGCGCTCGAGGTTGGCCTGCTGCAGGGCCTGGAGCATGTCTTCGAGGTGGGCTGTGTGCTCGGTGAGCTCCAGCTGCTGGGCGCGGATGGTGGCCTGCTGGCGACCGATGTCTCGCTGGTAGCCCTCGTAAGCGCGGCGCACCACCAGGCCCACGCCACAGCCAATCAGCAGGAAGCCGATTTGCAGCAGCGGCATGGGCAACTCGCGCGCGTCCATGTGTGGCTGCAACACAGGATTCAGTTCATGCCACCACATGCCAGCGGCAGCCAGCAGCGTCACGGGCACCCAGGCCACGCCATCGCGCCAGCCCAGCACGTGGGCCACGAACATGGGCCACCAGACGAGCCACCACACGCTGGCCTCGGGCTTTTGCCCCATCCAGATCAGGCTGACCATGACGAGCAGCATGTTGGCAAACAGCGCTGCGTGAGCGATGACGCGCACCTTGGTGGCCGCCACACTGGAGCGCATCAGCGGAAAGAGCACACCCACCATGGCGCTGCTCAGGCCCAGGCTCAGGCCGATCCAGGGTTGAGCGCAGAACAGCCCGAAAAAAACGGCAAAGGCCAAGTGCCCCGCCACCGAAACGAACAGCAGGTCACTGAAACGCTGATAAGGGACCCAGGCCGCAGGGGCGGATGGGGAAGGCGGTGATGCCATGGTTACTGCTTACTCCTGGGCCTCGACTGCCACGCCTGATCTCACCGGGATCAGGACAAGGAGACTAGGGGCTGTTAACACTAATTGCAACGCTGGGCATCATGCTGGACACTGCCCGACATGGAGATCACACCCAAGCAATTCGCGCGCATCGAGCATTGCCTTCCACTGCAGCGAGGCAACGT